>ENA-ORXR01000002-ORXR01000002.1-marine-metagenome-genome-assembly--contig:-NODE-2-length-633916-cov-7.001868_pt1 | contig 633916 bp, 533 predicted proteins | sample MGYA00237866_ERZ511479 | MGnify/ENA metagenome assembly ERZ511479 | reverse complement strand
GTTATCAATTTGATTTTTCTGGATTGCTTGCCAAGCTGTATTACAGCATAACTCAGAAGCTTTGTTCAAATAAGCAAACTTAGGATCACTTGTATGCCCATGCTTGTAACGATAGTAAATTTGCTGTGCAATAACGGATATTTTAAAAAGTCCGTAAGCGTAATAAAAAGTCAAATGGTCAATATTTTTGCCACTTTTAAGCGCATACTGCTGTACAATTTCTGATCGTGACGGATTACCATCCATAACCGTTGGCGATTGCAAACCTTGTTTCATAAAGTCAGGATCGGCAGCGGTCGTCCAATAACCCAATGAGGTTCCTAGATCCATCAAGGGGTCTCCTAAAGTGCACATTTCCCAGTCTAGAATTGCTGCAATTTCGCTCCAAGTGTCATCCTTAAAAACCACATTATCATACTTAAAATCGTTATGTATTAAGGTATGATCATATTGCTTTGGTTGATTCTCTTGCATCCAAGTCATTACTTTTTCTGCAGCAGGCACCTCATCGGTTGCTGCAGCTATATATTGTTTGCTCCAATTGGTTACCTGACGTTCGACATAGCCTTCAGGCCTGCCTAAATTCTCTAAGCCAGCAGCTTTATAATCGATCGTATGAAAGTTTACAAAAGTATCAAGCCAGGTATTTGAAATCGTTTTAAATTCTTCGGGAGGTACTTGTCTTTTATGCGCTTCTTTTGATGTCAATATCACACCAGTAACTTTACTCATAATGTAAAAGGGAGCTCCGATGATATCTAAATCTTCAGCATAGGCAAAGGCTTTTGGAGTCTTATCAAAAACAGAGCTCAAGTTGGAAATCACTTTGAACTCCCGGGCCATATCATGCCCCCGTTTCGGAGCGGCAAATGGGGGGCGTCGCAGCACATATTCTTTGTTCTCAATCTTTAAGAGATACGTAAGGTTTGAAAAACCATTGGAGAATTGAATTGTTTTTAATTCACTTTTATCATCGCCAATCAAGTCATGCCCAAGTAAAAAATTCTTGAGCTTTGCTTTGTTTAGTTCTTCGCCTTCTCTGACTGGTTTTGTATTCATACAGTTCTTATCATTCCAACGTAGTTCTGAATCTGTTTAATTTCTGTTTCTGTCAGTTCGAACGCCCCCACGCCTTGGGGGAGAACGAGTTAATAGCTTTAATGCATCTCGACGCTGCTCGATGTAACAGTTTACTTTGTACTACTTAATTCTCACTTCCAAGTTCCGACTTTCAAGTTCGCCCCTTGTACCTTCAACTTTTAACTTTCATTCGAGTACCGCTTAATAACATTCTTACCTAACTGACTCATATGTACCTCATCGGGTCCATCGGCTAATCGTAGCATTCTTCCAGCAGCAAAGAAATGCGCTAAAGGTGTGTCGCTCGAAACTCCTAATCCACCTAAAATTTGAATAGCTCTATCAACCACCCTTAAGGTCATATTCGGAGTAACAATCTTTATCATTGCAATGAGGTCTTTTGCCTCCTTATTTCCTAATTGATCCATTTTATCGGCAGCAGAAAGCACTAATAAACGGGTTTGTTCTATTTCACATGCTGAACTGGCAATATCTTGACGCACACTACTAAAAGTATCTAAAGTTCTACCGAAAGGTTTTCTTCTTGTGGTACGTTTCGACATGATTTCTAGTGAACGCTGCGCCATTCCAATCAATCGCATGCAATGATGAATTCTTCCGGGACCCAATCGACCTTGAGCTATGGCGAAGCCTTGCCCCTCGCCTACCAATAAATTTTCTTTAGGAACTCGCACATTATCCAATTGAATTTCTGCATGCCCTTCTGGAGAATCATTATAACCGAAAACAGATAGGGGTCTTATAATTTCTAATCCGGGAGTATCCATTGGCACCAAAATCATACTTTGTTGCACATGTCGCGGTGCATCAAAATCTGTTTTTCCCATAACAATAGCAATCTTACAATTGGGATCCATGGCACCAGACGACCACCATTTTCTTCCGTTGATAACATAATCATCCCCATCAGCTACAATTGAAGTTTCAATATTCGTTGCATCGGATGAAGCTACTTCAGGTTCTGTCATTAAAAAAGCGGACCGAATTTCTCCTTTCATCAAGGGTTTTAACCATTGCTCTTGCTGGTCTGGTGTACCATATTTTGCAAGTACTTCCATATTGCCAGTATCAGGAGCGCTGCAATTAAAGATTTCGGAGGACCAAATGATACGCCCCATGATTTCTGCCAAAGGCGCGTATTCCAAATTGGTCAATCCGGGACTCAAATCACCGTATGCTTTAGGTAGGAAAAGATTCCATAGGCCTTCATCTTGAGCTTTCTGTTTCAATTCTTCCAAACCTGGCCAACGTTGCCACGCATTATCCGGATTTCTATGAAATGCTTCTACCTCGTGTTCAACTGGTGCCACATGTTGTGCAATAAACCGCTTCAACTTTTCTTGAAGGTCTTTGGATTTTTGTGCGTATTCGAAGTTCATTTTTTTCGTTGTTGGTTGTTCATTTTTCGTTTCTCGAAAGCTATCTTGACAGTTTGATCTCCTTTCTCTTCTCTCTTTTCCTTTTTCAACTTCGTATTTCGTACTTCTAACTTCGTAGCCCACATTTACATTTACCCCGAAATCAAATACCCTCCATCAGCAGCATAGACTCCGCCTGTCATGTACGAACCGGCATCAGAGGCTAAAAGCATTACAATACCAGCCATCTCATCGGGTTCTGCCATTCGTTTTAAGGGCACGGTTTGATTGTACATGGAAACCAACTTTTCGTTGGACCACAGACTTTCGCTAAACTTTGTTTTTATGAGTCCCGGGCATACGACGTTAGAACGGATGCCGTATTTACCCCATTCTTTGGCTTGATTTTTTGTTAGCATAATTAAGGCTGATTTGGTCATACTATACAATCCCAATCGGAAACCGGGGTGTATGCCTTCTACAGAAGAAATATTTATAATACTTCCGCTCTCATTTGCCTTCATATGCGGCTGCACCAAGTTTGATAATAACCAAGGTGCTTTCACATTTACATTCATAATTTTATCAAACACTTCTTCCCCCGAAGTTTCTAATGGACCATAAAATGGGTTGATGGCAGCATTATTTACCAAAATATCAATCCGACCATATTTTTCTATGGTTTTGGCAACAAGGGCTTCCCGCTGTGCTGCGTCACCAATATGGCATGCGATTCCTATAGCTTCTAATCCATCTTTTTTGAACTCGGCAGCAACGGCAGCAACGGCATCTTGCTTTCGGCTACTGATCACCAACTTCGCTCCGTTTTCTGCTAAGCCTCGTGCAATCGAGAGTCCGATTCCTTTGCTGGAACCAGTTACGATGGCTACTTTTCCTGTGAGTTCGAATTTTTGTTTTATGTTCATTTTAGTTGTTGGTTGTTCATTACATTATATTTTTCTTAAGCACTTATCTGTCAGTTCGAGCGCCCCGACGCCTCATGGGCGAAAGAGTTCCTAACCGAAATGCATCTTGACTCCGCTCGATGTGAGCGTATAGGAATTGTTACTTTGAACTTATTATTTACCGCCTACTGCAACTCCAACTGTTTACATATTCAGTTCATAGGTTCTCCCCCTAGGCGTCAGGGGCTAGAAGTGACAGTATAGCTATAAGTATGTTACTTTTTACAATACTTCACACTTCCAACTTCGTACTTTCAAAATACCATCTTCTCCTCACCACCAATAGTCAGAGCCTTCTCATTATCCATTAAAATTTCTGCGATGCCACTTGTTTTTGGGAGTTCGTATTTGAAATAGAATTCCATGGCATGAATTTTACTTTCATAGAATTCAGCGCTATGGTCTTTGTTACCTATTACTAATGCATTTTGCGCTTCTCTACCGATATCTAACCACAACCAGCTCAATACAATCGTACTAAAAAATTCCATAAACGGAGTAGCATCTGCTAAAAAACGTTGATAATCACCCTTCTTCGCAAAGCCCATCAAACTGCCTAATACGTTTTGCGTTAATTCTAGTTTTGCACCTAATATTTGTGCGTAAGGTTTTAGCGTATCATGCACCATGCTGGCTTTGATGGAGTTCATAATTTCTGTCGATAACAAGGCTAAAGCCTTCCCGTTATCCATGGTGATTTTTCTACCTAATAAATCTTGTGATTGTATTCCTGTCGTTCCTTCATAGATGGCTGAAATACGAATATCTCTCAAATACTGTTGTAAAATATATTCAGAGCAGAATCCATATCCTCCTAAAACTTGAACGCCATTATTCACAGAAGTAATTCCCGCTTCTGACGGATAGGTTTTTACGACCGGAGTCATTATTTCTAAAAGCAATCTATATTTCTCGCGTTCTTCTGCCGTTGCACTAGCAATCGAAAGGTCATGGTACTTCGCCGTCAAAAGCACCAGACTTTGCGCACCTTCAGTAATTACTTTCTGTAGTAATAACATTCTGCGTACATCAGGGTGATTAATAATCAAGGTCTGTTCTTGATTTGCATCTTTCTTACCCGTATGGGTTAGTTTTCGCCCTTGTGGTCTTTCGTTCGCATAGTTCAAAGAAGCCTGATAAGCAGCCGAAGCAATCGCCGCAGCACCTCTTCCCACGCCAATTCTAGCGCCATTCATCATTAAGAACATATATTTTAAACCCTGATTGGCTTCACCAACGAGCCAACCTTCACAGTTTTCCTTATCACCAAAAAACAAGTGTGTGGTGCAATAGCCGCGTTGCCCCATTTTTTCAAAATCAGCAACCGTAGTAACGTCATTACGCTCTAGACCACCTTCAGCGGTAGGTGTATTCTTAGGAACCACAAATAAAGATATTCCTTTGGTACCCGCAGGTGCCCCTTTGATACGCGCTAAAACCAAATGCACAATATTCTCAGCACCGACATAATCACCACCAGAAATAAATATTTTTTGACCGTGAATTTTATAGGTATCTCCATCGGGCGTTGCAGATGTTGTAATATCAGATAGCGAACTACCTGCTTGAGGCTCTGTCAAGCACATAGTGCCGCCCCATTGCCCTGATAACATATTTGGCAAATAGGTATCTTTTAATTCTTGACTGCCAAAATGTGCAATCAGCTCTGCCGCTCCAACAGTTAGACCACCATAGCCCGGCAAATGATTATTGGCTGCATCTTGTATAAAAGAAGCCGCGTGTGCTACCATGGCTGGCATTTGCATACCCCCGTGCTCATACGAAAACGGACCCGCAATCAAACCCATCTCACCAGCTGTTTTCATATAGGTATTTACCTGCGGATGCACCACAATTTCACCATCTTTAAAATAGGCGGGCTTTTCATCCATCTCTCTGAAATAGGGAAACAATTCTTTATCTGAAAAATCTTTTACCGAATTTAATAAAAGGTCAATCGACGCTGCATCATAGTCTGCATAGCGCTCTTGGTCTAAAACCTCTTGAACGGTATTTACCTTGTTCAATAAGAATTTAAGGGTTTCTAAATCTACATACTGGTTTGCCATTTCATCATATTTTAGGATGTCTCAAGTTACTAGATAATTTGGCCAAAGTCATTAAACTGGTTTAATAAAAACTGCGAGCCGCGGTAAACTTTAATTTTGTTTTTATTTCTGTTAAAATTTCAGGGATAAGACTTACTTTTATGTTGAAGAGAGGTCTTATAACACATTATTAAACAATGATAAAAGAATTTAAAATAGTTCAAGCAATTTCAAATATTTCGCAAAGAGCTGAAAGGCGGCGAAAAGCAAACTAGCGTTTGCTTTTGTGCTGTTCATAGCCCAAGCCTTGGCAGCAAGCAAAACGATACTCTATAAAAAACAAAGGAATTAATAAAGGAAATTATTCCTGTAGTAATTGGAATTTTGATTGCATTATTCATAAATAACTGGAATGATGAAAGAAAAGAAAAAGAATATTTGAATCAAATATTTTACGCTATCAACAAGGAATTAGAAGAAAGTCTCATAGATATAGAAAGAGTAATTCCAAAGCAAATGGCATCCGCAGACAGCATTCAAAAGTACTTGACTAATGAAGAAGGCTCTATATACGATGTAATTACAAGAGCTAATGGTGTTCATGCTCCAACAATAAAAACGAATGCTTGGAAGGCTATTGCCAATTCTAAAATTGAATTGATAACATATGATAAACTATCTGCGTTAGCAGATATTGAAGAAAGAAAAGAAAATCTGAGATGGAGACTTGAAAAACAAATGGATTTTATGTTTCAAAACATGGAAAAGACTGATAAGGCAAAGAAGGAAATGCTAATAATGACAATTTTAAATATGGTTGGTGCAGAAAAAGAGCTGCAAATGGCAATAGAAGAATCAATCAAAAAATAATGCCTACTGCCCTTTAAAGCTCGTCTCGATAGCTATCGCCTGTGACAAATGCCACAACTAAATATAACACCATGACAAAAAAAGACATCGCTGACTTAGTTAATGAAAAGCATCAAACCCTATACGATTGGCTTACAAAGCAGCCTACTGAAAATTGGACCAAAGGCCCAAGCAATAAATGGAATACTGGTGAGCATATTGTGCATTTAATTCAAAGTGAGACTGCCTTAAACAAGGCCTTAGGTATGCCAAAATTTTTATTGAAATACAAATTTGGCACCAACAATAGGGCTAATCGAAACTATGATGAAGTTGTGATAAAATACCAAGACAAATTGGCGGCGAACCCTGGTGTGACAGCCAATATCTCTAAAAAAATGCCACCCATTACCCTTGCGAATAAAAGAACCTTTATCTCGAAATTGAATACAAAAAAGGTGACTTTGCTCAAGAAGTTTCAAAAATGGAACGATACCGATTTGGATACCTATTTACTGCCACATCCACTTTTAGGTAGAATGACCATTCGAGAAATCATGATGTGGAATGCCTATCATACAGAGCATCATTATAACATTTTGAAAGCCAATTATTAGTTGCCTCGCTGGTGCTTATCTCTACTCAAGGCTTTCTATAAATTTTGTTTTAAATTGTAGCGATTACAAAATTTACAACTATGAAACTCCTCAAAAAGACCTTTAAAATATTAGTCGTAAGTCTTGTGCTATTAGCGATTGTAATTGCTGTTCTTTTCGGCTATCGTGACATTCCTGTTGAAGATTTAAAAGAAAAATATGCACCAGCCCCTTCTGCTTTTGTCGCTTTAGACGGTATGCAAGTGCATTATCGTGACGAAGGCAATGCCAATGATACTTTACCTATAGTTTTGATTCACGGTACGGGTGCAAGTCTGCATACTTTTGATGCTTGGGCAGCTGAATTACAAAAAGACCATCGCGTGCTTCGCATGGATCTACCTGCCTATGGACTAACGGGTCCTTTTCCCGATGCTGATTATTCTATTGACAATTATGTTGGTTTTATCAAAGATTTTCTACGTGCCAAAGACATTGAAAAATGCGTGCTCGGTGGAAACTCTTTAGGTGGTAATATCAGTTGGGATTTTACCTCCCAATACCCAGACATGGTTGCTAAACTTATATTAATTGATGCAACAGGCTACCCATCAAAACCAACCAGCGAACCTCTAGCATTTAAAATACCAAGAATGCCCGTTATCAAACATGTATTTAAGTTTATTACACCGCGCCCTGTGGTTCGCACGAGCGTTGAAAATGTATATGCAAACAAAAGTAAAGTTACCGAAGAACTGGTAGATCGGTATTTAGAATTGACGCTACGTCAAGGAAATCGGAAAGCTTTTGTAGACAGAATAAAATCAAAAAATGATTCGACTGCCTATCATAAAATTAAAGCTATCCAACAACCCAGTTTGGTACTTTGGGGCGAACAAGATAAATTAGTCCCTTTAAAAAATGCACATCGTTTTCATGAGGATTTGGAAAATGACACCCTTGTGATATTAAAAAATGTGGGGCATGTGCCTATGGAAGAAAGTCCGGCAGAAAGTTTGGCAGCGGTATTGGCTTTTTTAGAAAAGAAGTACTAAAGTTTCGAAATCTAAAATTCATTTCTTTTTTTCGGCCTTCTCATTTTCTTCCATGATTTTTATTTCATCAACGATTCTTTGCAGCAAGACCTCAAAATCATCCTGGTTAATGCGACTACTTTCACGATTTGGAAAAAGAGTTTCTACAGGTAACTTGCGATTCAAATCGATGGAGAATTCATAAAAATTCGTAAGTAATTCACACTTGGTAGTTAAAAGAGGTACTTCTAATACAATAGGTTCGCCTAGGTTCTCTGTCTGATCAGGTACAATCCAAGGGCGACTTGAAGTGAGCACATTGGGGTCTCGCTTTAAGCTGATATTGTTATGTGGTATTCGTTTTTTATTGCTGTACCACAAATTGTGAACAGCATCATAAGCCTCGTAGGTTTCTTTGGGGCTTGGTACCACCGCTAAACTATCTAAGGTTTTCGCTAGTATCGTTGTAGCGGCTTCATTAAAATGAGGTTCAGACAGTAGGGTCTTCATACCAATGTGAATTCCCAATAGGTTGGAGTAAACATCTTCCACAGAAAAACTAGAAAATTTTTCTGGTAAAAATGGAATGGCAGATGCGCCAAACCAGGTAGAAATTTCATGCCACAGCGAGAAATCAAATGCAATTTTTCCGGCTAATAAGCTACAATCACCTTTATCAAATTCGGCTGGTACGTTTAATTTTAAAGTCTTGCGACCTGCTTCTTTACGCAAACGTAAATCGACTTCTCCCTTTCCTCGGTGATGTAGAATTGTGGTGTACAAAAAGCGCGTCCAGTCCATCTGATCTCGCACATGTCCGATATCAATAAATCCGCCTCTATTCGTATATATAGTTCCGATGCCTTCTTGCTTGTTACCCATATAGTGATGATCCCCTAAATCATCAACACTAATCACCTGATCGATATTTACGAAGGGCACACCCCATAATTTTAGATCGTACCCAAAAGCACAACAAGCTCTTATAATACGAGGTGGAATTTTGTCAATATCGACCTGATCATCGCTTGTTTTTTGAGCATGAAGTGTTATAGCGTTAAGTACAAAACCAACTAGTAAAAAGTACTTCAAATGATGTAATATGTATTTGTACCTATTTGATGTCATTAGGCTAGAAGATATGTTTAAAGCTTATGACGTTCTATCATATCAGGATAGAGTTCCTCTTCAACCCACATAAAATTAGGAAATATGCGTATTATTTTTTCATAGCATAATTTGGCCAAAGGTATTTGATCGGTAGCTTCATAGGCTTGCCCTAAGGCCGTCATTGTATTGATATACATCCAATTATTAACAACTAAGCCTTGATTTTCAAAGCTTTCAACAGCCTTTACGTAATATGCTATAGCTTCTTCTTTATCACCCCCAAAAGCAGCTGGACGATAATACATAGAGTTTCCTTTTTCAATATTACCTTGAATATTATTTGGGTCTAGTTCGATTGATTTGTTGATATATTTCATACTCCTCGGACCGAGATAAACTGCTTTTAATTTGGAGATGCCAATGGTAAAAGCAATATAAGCGCCTTTATAGGCCATCAGGGTAGGGTTTTCTGGCGAATCAACTAATAAGCGTTCAATAATTTTTTCTGATTTTTCAATATAAACTTCCGCAGTATCGAATTTTTCAGAACCAATTAACCACGCCGTATACCCATAGTAATAGCTAATTAGCTCTAATTCTTCTGCTGTATTCTTTGGATGTACATTTTTTTCGCAAGTCTCCATTATTTGAAGCCACTTATCCATTTTACCCCTTGAATATGCTTTGTAAATAGAATCACGGTAGCTCGTACTCTGCGAAAAACCTAAAGGCATTGAAAGCAGCACGGTGAGCATCACCATCACATATCTTGTAATATATTGCGGCCTTTCCATAGTATTTTCTTCTGCTTGCTATTAATGAGTCCTTGGGTGATGATTCCAAGAAATACCAGGTGTTGCGGGAATGCTAAAATTAGGTTTTGAACAACCGATTGTTGGCTAGCTAAACTTACAAAAATCCGAATTAAAACAACGCCAGCAATGTAGGTTATAAACCAATCAAAACCCATGGTGTAATAAATGATAAACGGAGCCAATGTGGTTACAATTCCAAAAGAAACGGTTGCAAAAATACTATTCCCGAAGAATTGAAATATGTTCTTTGTAAATCCCTCAACTGCAGCATCAAGTCCGTCATACATTCGGCATGAAATATCAGAATCGCCTAATCGCGTATCGCTAGCAAGGCCTTTTTGTTTATATAGTTTGATAATAGCCATGTCTTCTACTTTTTGAGACTTGCATTTTTCATGCGGCCAGATCGTCTTATAAGTTGTGGCATTAAACATCATGAATTGCCCATTAGCTGCCGAAAAAGCTTGATTCTTTGACTTTCGAATTAGCTGAAGTGGCAGTAAGCTTAATAAGATCCAATTCATAAGTGGTACTGAAATTTTTTCTCCTAAAGTTTTTACAATTTGCTTCGGAAAAATAGATAACAACTGCAGCTCGTCTTTCTGAAAATGATGAATACTGCGTTTGATAAAATCTTTTTTAATACTAACATCTGCATCTAAAAATAAGAGTATATCACCTGTAGCAGCCCTTGATAATTGGTTACATGCATGATTCTTGCCCAACCAACCTTGTGGCAACTGCTGTCCGTTGATTATTTTAATTCGAGGTTGAATTGCTACCCAATGCTGAATGATACTTTCGGTTTCATCCGATGAATGGTCATTATAGACCATAATTTCAAGATTAGCATATGCTATGTTCGATAATTGCTCTAGTAAGCGTCCAATATTTTCTTCTTCATCCCGAACAGGTATTAAAATTGAAACAAAAGGTTCTTTCGTTAATGAAGTTTGCTGCGGTAAATAGGCAAATGAAAGATAATTAACAAGTGCAACCAACGACCTTATCAATAGTAAGCTCATTAAAAAATAACAAAAATAAATCATGCAGCCCCTTCTTTAATAAAACATGCTTTTGCAAAATGATTAAAAGCGAGCTCTATATCATCAGCTGTAGTATCAGCATGTATTTGTTGCGTTTCATAATACACGTTCATATCTGGTCTAAGATTTGTTCCGTACCGCACTAGATTTATATTAAAAATCAATTGAAAATCATTTTTTACGTTTTCTAATACGTATGAAAGTAAGCCTTTTTCAAAAATAAACCTTCTTGTATAAATACTCCTAATTTTTCCTTGTGGAAAAAAAAGAAAAAGGTTCTCCTTATCTTCCAGCATTTCAATAGCATAATCTAGGCTCTCTAAACTAGAACGCTTGCCTTTACTAATTGAACTGGCACCAATTTTGGTCAATAACATATTTTTACGCAACTCTTTCTCAAGCATCATAAAATTAAACCTTCTTTTAAAAATTTTCAGGTTTAATAAAATTTGGATAAACCCATCGTAAAAAGAAAAATGATTACTTATCAAGAGTATTGGAAGCTCATTTTCTTTGTAATCACCTGTATACTTTACACTTCCAAAAAAAATACCTATTAATACCTTGGTATAATACTTTGAAAACTTTACCATGAATTTAGTATGATTCCCTCGTATCATTTTTTAATAAAAGTATTTTGAAGCACCATAATTACAAAAAAAACAAATTGAATACAAAATAACCAACGGGCGGGTCTATTGCGTGTATTTATTTTAAAAAATTGAATAGCAGCATTAAAACACAAAGCCAATAAAAACCAGACCACGTAGTTACGTAAAGGTGGGTCATTTTCTGAAAATTGCCACATCTGCATTAAAGGAGCAACTTTTTCAAGCAAGATATCGTAAGCAACCATTAGCAATGCCGCACCCACAATTATCGAAATATTTTTAGAAGTGTATTTCGAGATAATACTATTCGAAGCATAGGTTAAGAAAACCCAATTAAGGCCAATAACCATTGGAACATTAGCTATTTTGATACCTAAGCCTTTTCCATACTCATAAACACCAAATAGCTGACCTGTTGCTACGCCTAGTATTTCAATGAGCATACTCAAGATAAAAATACTTACAAATACTGCGATTGTTTTTATGTTCCAAGCTGTATGATGCGAAAAGATAGCGACGGCTACAAAAAGCAATGTATAAGGTGTAACCCTTATAAATAGTTCATGGGTTAGCGGCATGAAATACAACAACAAACCAAAAGCATAAAAAATTATAAAACTTATGGGTAGCCCCTCAGCACTAAAGAATTTAACAATTCTGTTCATTTATTCAGCAGGTATTTCTTTAGAAACAATTTTGGCGCTCGCTAAACAAAGCGGTATTCCGCCACCGGGGTGTACGCTTCCGCCCACAAAATACAAGTTCTTTATGCTTTTAAGAAAATTTGGATGTCTTAAAAATGCAGAAAACATACTATTAGATGAATTTCCGTAGAGTGCTCCTCCTTTACTCAAGGTATTTTGAGCAATAGTTATGGGTGAGGCAATTCTTTCATGTTCAATATAGTCTTCGATGTTTGTTTGAAGAGATGTATTGATTTTTGCAATAATATTTTGTTTGGTAGTTCGAATAAGTTCATCCCAATTTTCTTCGCTATTAGAGGGTGCGTTTACCATTACAAACCAGTTTTCACAATTTTTTGGAGCATCGCTTCTTACCTTTTTAGAACTTACAAAAATGTAGACCGTTGGATCGTTATGGATGGTTTTTTTTTCAAATAGATTGGTAAATTCTTCTTTATAGTCAGCGCTAAAAAAAATATTATGCAAATCTAATTCAGGAAACTCCTTTTTAATTCCCCAATAAAATACCAAAGCTGATGAAGAAGGTTCTAAACGCTTAAATCGTTTTTTTAACGGGTGTTTCATCAGATTATTTATCACATAGTTGATATCGGAGTCTGAAACTATTTTATCAAATGTGAATGCTTTTTCACCAACATGGAGCCCCATAGCAATTTTGTTTTTTATATCGATGGATGAAACCAGCGAATTAAATTGAAACCGGACACCCTTTTTTAAGGCAAGCTCGTAAATATGCTGCACTATCGTATACATACCTTGATTTGGAAAATAGGCGCCCAGATTATTTTCAAGATGCGCAATTACATTAAGTGTAGCTGGTGCTTTGAATGGATTTGAGCCATTATACGTGGCATATCGATCGAACAATTGAATCAGTAAGGGGCTTTTAAAATTACCGCTGTTGTCACTATGCATGGATTTATAAAACCGAATCTTATGCAACTGCAACAAGGATTTTAATACTGAAAATTTAAAAAAATTCTTAAGCTTATGTAAAGAGTTAAAAAGGAAGACATCTGCCGTAATTTTATATATCAACGCAGCTTTTTTAAAGTATTTGGTAACATTAGAAGGGTCTTCCCCTAGTTTTTGAACACATTCTTCGGTGAATTTTTTTTGATCAGACCAAGCGACCAGATGCTCACCGTTACTGTAAAAGTATTTACACAACACCTCTAACTTTTTATATGCAAATGTGGGTGGAAGAGTTTCACCAGCCGCAGTATACAATTCATGCACTAATTCTGGTAAAGTAAATAAGGATGGACCCGTATCGAAGCGATACCCATCGATATGTATTTCATTAATTTTTCCGCCTGGAGAGGAATTTTTTTCGAATACGGTTACTTCATGCCCTTTAGATGCTAATCTGCACGCTGTAGCCAAGCCACCAATTCCGGAGCCAATCACCGCAATCTTCATACAGTTTTAGTTTTTCTAGCGCTTTTTTCAAATATATGGGTTAACGCCAATGGAATTTTGGTTGATCTTGTTAGAAATGAATGCTACAATTGTAAGCCAATTCAGAATATAAATTCTGAGTAAAAAGCACCAATGAAATCTGATGTAAAAGTAATACTCTTTTTCAAAATTGCCTATTTTTCATATAAGCAGTTCTAGCATAATACTCCATTTTTGAGTGAAGTTCAGTTAATTAAAGCGCAAAGTTATGGCGCTTTAATTTCTAATTTTAAAAAGGAAAATTAGCCCTTACCCAAGCGTTTCCGAATCTTAGATAATCCTACTGGAGTTAAGCCTAAATAGGAGGCAATCAAATACTGAGGTACACGCTGAAACAAATCTGGGCGTTTTTCTAAGAGTCGTAGATAGCGTTCTTCATTCGTTCGGCTGCTTAAGCGCTCTACCCTAGTGAAAATTTTCATAAAAGCTTCTTGCATTGATAAGCGACCATAGCGTTCTAACTGATGTGATTTTTCAAAAGAATTTTCTGTATCTGATTTTAGTATCGCATACACAATAGAATCTTCAGATGCTTTTAAATAATAGTTTGAAGGCGTCTCTTTTACATAGGCAGGCAAGTCGGTAAAAAAGACATCATCCGTATAAAATTCGAGTACCTTTTGTTCGCCATCTTCCAATTTGTAATAGTAAATGCATCCTTTGGCTACATAGTAGAAATGCTTTACAAGCTGACCTGAAGAAACCAAAGTTTCTCCCTTTTTGAGTTCAACTTTCTGATACATCTGCAGCCAATAATCCAAATGTTCATTGTCCACTTTTGTGTACGAAAGAATTTTACTTTTGAGGTTATGTAGATAGTCCAATTTTACGATTGTATTCATATGAATTCAAGTGTTTGTCGCTAATTCAAACAGTTTTTAAATATAGGCATTTTACTCAAAAAAGAGTACCTTCAAGAGGTTACTAAAAGTATAACTGCTACTTCGACCAAAACCAATGACCAACTTAACTACAAATTCAGGCAACAGGTATCGTGGGTATACATTATTTATTTTGACTGCTGTATATGTTTTCAATTTCATTGACCGGCAAATTTTGGTCATTTTGCAGGAATCTATTAAGCAAGAATTGGGCCTCTCTGATACCCAGTTGGGATTAATGACCGGATTCACTTTTGCGATTTTTTATGTTTCTTTCGGAATACCTATTGCCCGATTGGCTGATAAAGGCAATCGTAGGAATATCATCGCTGTTTCTTTGACTATCTGGAGTACTATGACCGCACTTTCTGGTGTGACACAAAACTTTATACAACTACTTTTAGCGCGCATTGGGGTTGGTATTGGAGAAGCTGGTGGAAGCCCCCCTTCGCATTCCATTATCTCAGATTTATATCCTCCCAAAAAAAGAGCGACTGCACTAGCAATTTATTCTACAGGAATCTCTATCGGTATATTGCTAGGCTTTCTAATCGGTGGATGGGTAAATCAGTATTTGGGTTGGCGTATGACTTTTCTCGTAGTCGGCTTACCTGGTATTCTCTTAGCCGTGATTCTGCGTTTTACCCTCAAAGAACCGACACGCGGACATTCAGATAAAGATTCAGAAATGGCTAATGAACAGCACTCAATAAAGGATGTTTTTAGACTGCTACGTGAGAAAAAATCATTTCGATGTATCGCCGTTGGAGCAGGTTTTGCTGCGTATGTAAGCTATACGGTGACCTCATGGATGCCGCCATTTCTGGCACGAGTTCATGATATGAGCAGCGCTGAAATTGGTACTTGGTTATCGTTAATTTTCGGAATAGGAACAGGAATTGGTTATTTTATGGGCGGATATCTAACTGATCGACTTTCGAAAAAAGACAAACGCTGGTACCTTTGGCTGCCGGCATTGACGCTGTTGTTGGCTATTCCGTTGGCTTTAGTAGCCTTTTTTGCATCTGATGCGAATACAACCTTATTGGCAATCATATTACCTGCCTTCTTAAACTCTCTTTATTTGGCACCTTGTATAGCGCTAACCCATGGTATTGTAAGCGTTCGAATGCGTGCTTTAGCATCTGCTATTTTGTTTTTTGTCTTGAATATTATCGGACTTGGCTTCGGACCTTTTGTGGGAGGTATCATAAGCGATATGCTACAACCTAGCTTGGGAGTTGACGCATTGCGTTGGGCACTCAGAAACTCAGCAATCGCTAGTGTTTTGAGTGCGAGTTGCCTTTTTATGGCTTCTAAAAGTATTCGAAAAGATTTGATGGAATAGGTTTAATATACTTTTAGTTTAACGGTAGCTAACCTTTCTTTGTTGAAAATTCCATCAATTCTTCCATGGTATATTCGGCGCCACTTTGGGGTAAAAGCTTTCGTAATTCTAATACTTTTTCCTTTTTAAGAGATTCGGGCTCATCTGAAAACGCATTGGTAACATAAGCAACAATATCAGCAATGTCTTTATCAGAAATATTTTCATTTCGAATTAGTCCTGGCATCGCCAAGTTAAATTCATATTGCTGACCGTTTACAGAAACAGGCCCTTGAAGACCATGCAATATAATACGTGCTAATCGTTCTGCATCGGCAACATGTTCAGATTTCATTAAAGGCGGAGCCAACCCGTCGATGCCTTCTCCATTCGAACCATGGCAAGAAGCACAAATTTGAAAGAACATTTTTGCCCCTGCCGTTCTATTGTCTTCGCCTAAAGATTTTCTAGAGAAAATTAGGTTTACTTTTTCCTCTCTTCTATTGCTAATAATTTCTGCGAGCTGTGCCTTAAATTTCGGTTCACTAAAGGAAGACATCAAATCAATCGAAGCAACAAAATTTTCTTCATTGCCTCGAAGCGAACTCAAAACTGCTTCTCTATGTACAGGATTGTTTTTGTGCTTGTTAAACACTTGTATAAAAGGTATAAAAAAAGCACCATAGTCTACCTCAAGCCAACTGCCCATTGCTGTTAAAAGATATAGATCAATAGTCGAGCTATTTTGAGCATTTAAAGTCTCAAAAAGCGTTTTAGCTTTGTTACTTTTTTCTTCAGATGCAAATGATTCTAGCAACACCAAAGCAGTTGCAACAGCATTATCAGCATTGGTATGGGCGACCTCAGCTAAGAATTCAAAACTTAGACCATCTAAACCTTCTAAGGTATATAGCGCATGTATTTGGCCCATTTCGTTTTCTGTTTGTAAAGCCATTTCTTTCAATTCAGGAATCATTTGTTTTTCTGCTTTAAAAATCAGATACTGCTGCGCTCGATCGCGCACCCACCCGTTTTTATGTTTTAGAAGCTGCACTAATTCCGCACCTTTCAAGGCATCAAAATCAGGAATTACTTCTTCAACAGTACTTGCACTTCTTACTTTTAGAATGCGACCATATTCCGTCAAGGTATCTAAACGAACAGTTTCATTTTTTTTCTTTAAATACGGACTTAAATAGGCATGATGACCGATCATTCCGCGATGCATATCTACAACAAATAGGCTACCATCGGGTCCGTTTTTTAAACTTACAGGGCGAAATCCCTCATCAGTAGCGGCTAAAAATTCCTTGCCTTCCCAAGCTTGGCTAGCAATGGTAGAATCTCCTGTAAAGCTTAAGATATTTCTTTTTATTAAATTTCCTTCGGGAATGGAAACAAATACATTTTGATTGTAATCTTCTGGAAAGTTTCCTCCTCGATAGACTTCCAGACCGGCAGCAGCCGTGGTGTTCACCAAAATACTATCTGCATTCAACACTCCAGGAGAATAGCCCCTATTGACGGTTGTAGCATGTAAAGGATATACGCGTTGATCAATAGTGAGTTTTTGATTTACTACGACTTTTGGTGTGAAATTTTGATTTTGAATAAATCGATTGGGTAATACATGGTCTCCCAATAGCTGTTGTGAATTATTATTGTAATACAAGCGACCAAAATTATCATGAGCGATGCCCCATTGTCCTCTGTAGGTCGTCGGTTCTTTTATCCAAATACCATTTTTTCTCCGGTATCTAAAATTAGACTTCGCGTTGTATATCCAATTATCAATGTTTAAAAGTAAACCGTTAGGTTGATGCTCCGGATTGCCATCTGCGGCATAAATGGAATCGACTATTATCCGATTTATTGGTTGGTCATTTTCAATTTCAGAAAAATAAAGAAAAGGAGGCTCCGCATAAAGCAATCCACCATACACATGTGCTAGTGCACGGGGCATGACAAGGCTATCTAAAAATGTTTTAACCTGGTCTGCTACTCCGTCATTATCAAGGTCTTCTAGTATCACAATACTTCCTGTAGGCTTGTCCTCTTCCGAGCCTTGCATATCATTCATATAACCGGGCATTTGCACTACCCAAATTCGACCTTTAGCATCAAAATCAATAGCAACAGGTGCTTTTAGCAGCGGTTCTGCAGCAATCAAATCTAGCTCAAAACCGGGTTCTATTTGATATTCATCTAAAGAAATAACAGATTCTTCCACAACTGTTTCACAAGAAAATAAAACACAAAGAAGAAAAATAAAAAAGAAGTACCTCATAGCAAATTGAAAGGCAATATTTGAATGTAAAGATAAAGGAATGGCATTACAATCACTAGTCGATCAAACCAAAAACTCTAGGCAACCAAAGGGAAAGCTCAGGAAAATAAGTAATCAGTAATAACACTACCACCATAACCCCTAATAGTGGTAACAAGGGTTTGATTACCTTGGTGACTGGTACTTGTGCAACACCACTACCAACAAACAAAAGCGTTCCTACCGGAGGTGTACACACACCAATACATAGGTTTAGAACGATTACCATACCAAATTGAACGGGATGCATGCCCAAAGCCATTGCTACAGGAAGAAATATAGGTGTAAAAATAAGTACTGCAGGGGTCATATCCATAAATGTACCTACTACCAATAAAATTACATTGATCAATAAGAAGATAACAATCGGGTTGCTCACATTATCTAATAAAGAAGATGTCAACATTTGCGGAATGCCTTCAAAGGAAAACAACCAAGACATTGCCATAGATGTTGCGATTAGAAACATTACAATAGCGGTGGTCTTTGCACTTTTCAAAAGTATGGGTCGAAAATCTCTGAACTTCAACTCTCGATTCAGAAAACCTAAAAGTGCAGCATATACAACTGCAATAGCTGCAGCTTCTGTTGCTGTAAATACACCTGCAACAATACCACCAACAACGATAACCAAGAGGGTAAGACTTAAAAAGGCATTCTTAAAATCAATTATTAATTTTTTAAAACCTACCCATGGCGCTCTAGGTAAATTTTTGCGCTTAGCATAGATAAAAACCATAATCATTAGAGCGAGACCTACCAGAATTCCAGGAATATAACCTGCAATAAAGAGCGCAGCCACAGAAGCCGTACCGCCACTTGCCAAAGCAAAAATGATCAAAACATTACTTGGCGGAATCAAAAGACCTGTAGTTGAAGCGCTGATATTGACTGCTGCACTAAACTCTCGCGGATAGCCTTCTGCCTCCATTTTATCAGTCAAGGTACTACCAATAGCCGATGCCGCCGCAATGGCAGAACCTGAAATAGCCCCAAAGAGCATGGCGGATATAACATTTACAAACGCGAGTCCGCCAGGAAGACTTCCGATGAGAGACTTCGCAAAATCAATGAGTCTCGTAGCAATTCCTCCACGATTCATCAATTCACCTGCTAGAATAAAAAAGGGAATAGCCAATAAGGCGAAATTATCAATACCTGTAGTCATTCGTTGCGCTACCGTAGTAACAGATGGCAAGAAAATAATGTTTAAAATAAGGGTCAGCGTTGTTGAAATTCCTATGGAATAGGCTACCGGAACGCCATAAGCTAGAAGCCCGAAAAAACTTACAAAAAGTACGATAACACTAATAATTTCAATACTCATTATAAAAAGTTTAACTTTTTAATATTGTAGAACGAAAAGAAAATAATCACCAAACCGCACAAAGGTACAATCGCATACACATAGCCCAATGGTACTTGTAATGCCGATGACATTTGTCCTAAACTCAAGGTAGTGTAGACCAAATTACCGCCACCAATAACCATGACCACCAAAGCAAAAATCGCCATTAATATCTGAATCACTTTCTGTCTAGAATTTCTTTTTTTTGCAGGTAGTTTAGCGAGGAGAAAATCCATAGACAAATGACCTTCTTTAGAGCCATTGATGTAAGCTGCACCCAAAACCGTTAACCAAATCAGGGAAAAACGCGCAAACTCTTCTGTAAAAGAACTCGACTGCCCCACTACATATCTTGATACCACCTGCCATACTACATCAATTACAAGCAGACCAAAAATTAGAACTAACAGCGTTTCAATACCCTTATTTAATCGATGGTACATTTTTTCCATTATTTTGTAGCGTTAATCTTTTCAATTAAAGTTTTCATTTTTGGGTCTTTCATCATTCGCAATAACACGGGGCCAGATTTTTCAACAAAGGGTGTCTTATCTGGATAAATAAAATTGACTCCTGCTGCTTTCAAAACCTTCATGTTTTCTTTGACGGTTTCTTCCCAATATTGTTTCTGGTTCGTTACGCTTTCATTAGCAGCATCTTGCACCCACGATTTTTCTTGATCGTTCAACAAATTCCAAAATTTAGTACCAACCACAACCACGTCAGGAACCATCGTATGTTGATCGAAAGTATAGTTCTTACATACTTCGTAATGGTTCGATGTTACGAATGAAGGAATATTATTTTCAGCACCATCTACCACATTTTGTTGAAGTGCTGTATATAATTCACCATAAGACATAGGAGTTGCCGAACCACCTAATGTATTCACCATATCAACCGACATTTGATCACTCATAACACGAATCTTCAAACCTTCAAGATCAGCAGGTGAATTTACAGGTTTACTTTTCGTATAAAAACTACGACTTCCTGCATTATAAAAACAGAGTCCCCGCAAAAGGTACTCATTTCCTCCATCTAATAAATATCGCCCCACTTCACCTTCTAAAACCTTAAAAAGATGCTCGCTATCTCGGAACAAATATGGTATGCTAGTTATTTGATATTCTGGTGCAAAATTCGACATTGAAGCTGCACTTACTTTGGTTATGGCAATGCTTCCTATTTGCAAAAGCTCTAAAACCTCTCGCTCAGAACCTAATTGTCCATCGGGGAAAACCTTTATTTGAACTGTACCCCCAGATTTTTCATGTACTAGCTTCTGCATATCTAAAATGCCTTTATGCACCGGATGCGATATAGGCAGCGAATGTGCAAAATACAAGACCTTGGTATCGCTAACAGAAGAACAAGAAGAGAACAACAAAGACAAAAATGTAATTGTTATCAATATGGTGGCTTTTTTAATTGTTTTAAACTTTTTCATACTTCCAATAAATTTTCTCTTATCCCTTTTTCAAGGCCTGATAATTGTGCCAAGCCCATTGCTCTGCCAATAAGCGAATAGCCTGAATAAAAATCATTTTGACGATTTTTATCATCCAAAAGCACATGACCATGGTCAGGGCGCATTGGAATAGCAACTATTTCTTCGCCTTTTTCATTTCTTTTTTTTTGTTCTTTAACAATCGCTTTCATAACCTTGTCGATAGGAACAGAACCACTTAAATGTTCTGCTTCATAAAAACTGCCATCGGGATTTCTTGCAACATTTCTTAAATGGATGAAATGAATTTTGTCTCCAAAATCTTGTATAATTTTAACCAAATCATTTTCTGCAGATGCTCCTAATGAACCAGAACAAAAAGTGAGTCCGTTACTTGGGGAAGGACAGCAATCTAGTAAAAATTTTAGCTCCTGATAATTGGAAACAATTCTCGGAACTCCAAAAACAGAGAATGGTGGATCATCAGGATGAATTGCCATCTTTACTCCAATCTTTTCCGCTTCGGGAATTATAGCATTCAAAAAATAAGATAAATTCTCTTGTAACTTCTCTTTACTAATTTCTAATACCGTTGCATGATTCGCTTTAAATTGGTCTAGCGCAATTAGCTTACGCGAACCAGGCATACCTGTTAAGATTGATACCTCTAGCTTTTTTCTACCCGCATCATTCAATCCATCCCAATAACTTTTTGCCGTTTCAAAAACCTCATCCGAATAGGTTTCTTTTGCATTTTCTCGTTTCAAAATAAAGAGATCAAAAGCAGTTGCGGCTATGGGACTATAATAAAGCGCTGAACCACCTGAAGGTAATATATAATCCAAATCAGTACGCGTCCAATCAATTAATTGCATGAAATTATAGCACACGTGATAGATGCCATTTTCTGCAAGATTTTTTAAGGTCTGAATGTAATTCGCGATATATGCATCTCTTTCCGGATGTCCATATTTTATGGAGGTATGAATGTTCACACTCTCCACTACGGACCATTCTAGTCCGTGTGATTCGATTTCATTCTTAAGTTTAGCAATAGTCTCAACGGGCCAAACGTCACCCAAAGGGACTTCTTGACAAGCTGCCACCACACCTTCAACTCCAATTTGTTTGATATCATCAAGGCTAACCCCAAAAGAAGGCCCAAACCAGCGAAATGTTTTCTTTAAATACTCCATTTATACTCCAGAAAATGAATTGAACCCACCATCTACATCAAAAATGGTTCCTGTAACAAAACTTGAAGCATCACTTAAAAGGTAATGTACTGTTCCATTTAGTTCTGAAGCATCTCCAAAACGACCCATGGGCGTATTTTTAATAATACTGTTGCCTCTATCCGTAAAAGAACCATCTTCATTGGTTAACAATCTTCTATTTTGGTTTCCAATAAAAAATCCAGGTGCTATGGCATTGACCCGAATCTTATCTCCGTGTTTTGAGGCTAATTCGTTTGCCATCCACTTGGTGAAAATATCAACCGCTGCTTTTGCCATCGAATAGCCTAATACTCTCGAAATGGTTTGTTTCGCCGCCATAGAAGATATATTTACTACACTTCCATAACCTTGTTTGACCATCAACTCACTTAAGATTGTCGTTGGAATTACAGTTCCAAATAAATTGATATCCACCACTTTTCGGGTATCACTAATCTCGATATCGCGAATAGTCTGGTCTGGTTTTAAAGTTGCACCTGGAATGTTTCCTCCCGCAAGATTTACCAAACCGTCTAGGTGGTCAAAATCTTTTTCGATAGTATCTTTTAAGCTTTTCAATGAACCCTCATCCATTACATCGACCACATAAATATGGGTGCTATTTGCTGATATCGCCTCTAGCTCTTTTTTCTTTGCAGCCAATTTATCAATAGACCTCCCTAGTAATATCACATTGGCACCATTCCGCACCAAATATTCCGCTATTGATCCTCCGAGGGTACCTGTACCACCTGAAAGGGCATAATTTTTATCTTTTATTGATAGTAATTCACTCATTTAATCTTCTTTTGCCATTCTATATCCGGCGATGGTTGTATAATATTTTGTAATCATATTGGGGATTTCCCATTCAGGAAGTGCTCCTGCTTCTAAATACTTCAGATAATTCTCTGTCACTTGGGCAAAGTGTGCCTCATGTCCGATTTTAAATTCCTCTGGAATATTGATTTTCCATTGGCCATTGGACATTTTTTCTGCTGTAGTACCCGGAAATAATTCTTGAATCTCATTCTCCATAGCCTGCTTCAACATCATATCGAAAGGCCCTTTATTCGTGGGTTGAATATACAAAACAGGTTTGTAGTTTTCCGCAGCTCCTTGCTTGATAATTAAATCACAATTTGTACCACGCATGATGCTGTAATGTGTATCGCCCGTGCCCTCTGGGGCTTGGTAGTTCCATATCACCGAAACTTTGGCGTGTTTCCCTTTAATCTTGTAAATCATTTCTCCGTTGGAATAGACATTCAAACCATCTTTCGCTACATTTTTTTTAAGATATACAGGATAGTCACTTAACTTTGTAACTTTCGTAAATTCTTCTAAATTAAGTACCGTTGGCCAGCGTTTTGCTTTTATCATTTCAACATCTGACGAATCAATAATCTGCTCTGGGAAAGCTTCCCATTGCACCAAATCAACTAAATGTGTTGTAACATCAACAATACCCTCCCCTTCTTCATTCACATCAAAAAACCAAGCTGGTCTGACTAAAGGATTTCCTGAAACGTATTTAAAAAAGTGATGTACACTTTCCTTCACGATGGCGGGTTTATCTGGCGTACCATCTACCAATTCACCAAAAACATTCGGTAGCATTGAAAATTGCTTCTGCATCATGGTCGTTGACTCGAAACGTTCGGTCATAATGTCGTAAATGATGACATTATTCTTTTCAGCTATTTCAATCGCCTTCTTAAGTTTTTCAAACCCATGAGGATTTATGACTAAAGGTTTATCTGCGTAAACGTTCAAACCGGCTTTTACGGCTTCAAGGATATAATCAATCTTTTTAGAGTTTTTACCAGCAACTACCATAACATTTCCTGGCTTTTGGGCAATCATTTGTTGTAAATAATCATCCCCATAAGTCTTACTAACTTTCCATGCCGTTGGGTTTTTTTCTCTAGAATTATACTGATCAATTTTATTTAAAAAATCTTCTACTTCAGGGCCTTGGGGCGCAAAAACATGAATTACAGAATCAACTTCAGGGTACATTGTTTTTTGAACCAAGGCCGCATGAAAATGACCAGGGTCTAAAGTCATGAGTTTTACTTTATCCATAGTCAGTTCTTCAACTTTTTTTTCCTCGGACTTTTTTTCCGCGCAAGAAAAGCAAAGACCAAACAGTAAAATTCCAATTAAATAGTTCTTCATTTATTTTGTCTCTATGTCTTAACATTATCAGTTCCATAAGGCTTGCGTTGTGTTCTACTTAACATTGCATTCCCCTCATCATCATTTACAAACATTTCTGTTTCAGGGTTCCAGTCAAGCTTTCTATCAAACTGCATTGCTATATCGCTAATCAAACAAACGCTGCATGCTCTATGCCCTTTTTCAATAGGAGATATTGGTTTCTTTCTTGTTTTGATACAATCTAACCAGTTGCCATGTTGATCATTAATTTTTTCTAAATGAATTTCGTCTGCACCTAAAACGGAAGTCAATATCTTGGGGTCTGAAGCATTCAATGCTTTAGCACTTTTTTCTTGATCTACTGGGTCTGAAGCAGATGCTTGATAACTACCTCTTGAAACAAAAATCCAACCATCATCTCCAATATATTGAATACCGTTGGTATAGCCTCCGCTCGTGTAAACAGACATTCCGTTTTCATATTCATGTTTTACCAAGAAATCTCCGTGCACATTCCAAAATCCAGATTTAGGAAATTCTGAGAGTGCTTCAACCGAAATTGGTCCTGTAAGTTCTGTATTCATGCCCCATGCTGCAGAATCATAATGGTGTTGCCCCCAACCGGTGATCATTCCTGCTCCATAATTCCGATTCCGTAACCAACCCGGCCGACTATAATCGTTTTGTGGATGCACCCCTATTTCGTTATACGGTATTTCAGGTGTAGAACCCAGCCACATCTCGTAATTTAGATTCTTAGGCACAGGCATTTCAGTAACTTCTGGTCCGCCAGGATCACCAGGCAAACCAATCTTGACCGTGTGAACTTTTCCTATACGACCATTTCTTACTAACTCGGCAGCTACTCGAAATTGAGGCATTGCTCTTTGTTGTGTACCTACTTGCAGTATGACATTTTTTTGTTGAACCGCTGCTTGCAATTGCTGCCCCTCCTTTACAGTTAAGGAAGTTGGTTTTTGAAGATAAATATCTTTACCTGCTAATGCGGCTTCCATAGCGGGTTGAGAGTGCCAATGATCAGGAGTACTAATCATTACCGCATCAATATCTTTATTCAAGAGCATTTCACGATAATCGTCATAGGTTTTTGTATCCATATATTTTGCCTTGCCTGTCTTTTCTTGGTAGGCCTTGTCAACAAATGCCTTGGCTTTATCAACGCGAATAGAATCTAAATCGCAGACCGCCATTATTCTAGCTTGGTCAAACTTTAAGGTATCGTGCATGTCATGAGAAATGGCAATACGTCCACAGCCAATCTGACCGATATTTATTTTATTACTAGGGGCGTCTTTTCCTAAAACGCTTGCAGGAACTATAGTTGGAAAAGCAACAGCCGCCGCCGTACTTAATGATGTCTTTTTAATAAAATTTCTTCTTTGCATTTTATTCGGATTTAGTTGGATGAGCTATTCTCACTTAATATTAGTTTCGGTGGATTGGCAAAAGCCTGCCAATAGGCTTCGGCTTCCTCGGAAGTTAATTCCCCGTCGAAAACTACCATTCTATATTTTAATTCATAACTTTTATTCGGTTCAATTTGCCATTCTTCATGTCGAATCGGACAAAATTCAAAAAACATATCTCCTCGACCATTATTACTATCGATTGGCCATATTCGCATAGGCTCTGGATGCATTCTATTTTCAGGATTGCTCATAAAAAGAATTCCGTTTGTTCCTTTCTTATCTGAAGTTTCACCCGAAACTATACACCATCTTGCATTCGTGCCATCGGAAGTTAATCTGTCATTTCCCTCAGAGGTCAATACTTTACAATTATCTGATTTCCAACGTTCTGTAAATCGCAAACCAATTCCACCACCATAGCGATACGCTTCAAACAAAATACCCTTTTCAAGGGGAGAACTAAATGTTGTTGTATAATCAAGCATATACCTATCGGGCCGCTTCAAATCCCAAAGTCGAACCTGCAAGTCTTCATCAAGAGCAACTTGAGCTTGGTCTTGCGTTTTGAAATCGATATGTTCTTGGGAAGCCATAAATGATGCGAAAATGTCGCCTGAACTAGTATTTTTGAATTCTTTAAAAAGTACGGTTCCCATACCTTCTCCTAAATTCCAAAAATCAACTCGTGTAGTGTCAATTCTGGTATGGGTCCATGGGCCCCAGAGTCCATAATGATGCCAATGATCAGGTGGCTGAATTCTAGTTAAGGTATCTCCGTTCGGGGCAATTATTGGATGTATATACCCTGATTTTTTGAATATCGAATTCACATCTTCCGGAGGGTGGGTCATTTCGAAACGGTAGCTTACTCGATGATGACCTCGATTGTAAAGTTCAAGATTTCCATTTTGTTTTTTGACCGTATTACTTTCTGTTTCTTCACTCAAAAAATCAACTGACCTGACCGTAAAGAAAGTACCATCAGACGGTTTTTGCACAAACCAAAGTTTATCACCTATCCTTTGTGGTCTATAAAAAGAACCATTTCGCGATAAAAATAAACGATCTAATTGAAAACCATCCAACAAACTGGCATCAAAAGATATAGGTGTTGCGACAGTTACTGGTTTGCTTAATATAAAGTTTATAGACTCTTGTTTCACTTCATTGCATCCCAAAAATATTAGTAAGCAAAACAGAAAATAAATCCGTGTTACAAAAAAAGTCAATTGAGAAACTATGGTTACTTTTAGCATACTACGCTAGCAAATGAATTTTGATAGTCCTGTAATTTACAATTACTTTTGCTAATAATTAACTAAATTGAAAATTTCGTTAACGTTAACGAATCTGTACAAAAACTGCCCATTATGCAAAAACAACTACTCTCAATTTTAGCATTTTTATTTTTATTTAAACTTTCAGCTCAGGGTATTGAGCCTATAAAAATTGATAAAGAATGGTTGGCTTCTATCGAAAAAATTACTCCATCAAAAACTAGAATCGCAACAACTACTAAAAAGAAAATATTAGTTTTTTCAAAAGCAACCGGTTTTGACCATTGGACAATACCTCACAATGCCGAAATGCTCAAAATATTAGGTAAAAAAACCAATGCTTTCGAAATTCATGTGAAATTTGATATTGAACAATTTGAAAAAAAGAACTTGAAAAAATATGACGCTGTTATATTTAATAACTGTAACCCGAGTGGACCTGATCGAAATTTATTTGCCGATTTACTTAGGCAGAATACATCACTATCAGCTGTTGAAATCAATCGCAAAGCGCCTTTATATGAAGCCAACATGATGAAATACGTAAAGAAAGGTGGCGGATTGATGATTTTGCATGGTGCGATTACCGTTCAGAATAATTCTTTACCTTTTAGCGCAATGACAGGCGGTAGTTTTGATTATCATCCAAAACAACAAGAAATACACTTGAAAGAAGTAGATAAAAACCACCCCTTGGTCAAAGCCTTCAATGGCAATGGATTTACTCATATTGATGAGCCTTATTTTTTCAAAAACGCTTATTTCGATTACAACTTTAGACCTCTTTTATATTTCGAAGTTGATCAACTCGATGGTCTTAAAAAAGAGGTAGAAGAAAAAGTGATTTATGTCTCATGGATTAAAAAATACGGAAAAGGAAGAGTCTTTTATAGTTCACCTGGTCATAATGCGCAAAGTATGAACAAGCCAGAATTACTTCAATTCTTCCTGGACGGAATGCAGTATGTGGTAGGTGATTTGCAATGCGATGATGCACCCATTGAAAACCCATAGTTGTTAAATTTGGTTTTATAGAAAAACTTGGATTATCTTTCGTAAAAATTTGTGTTCTATGAAATTCAAAACATATTTAAAAGTTCCCGTAGTCTTACTTTTCACTTTATTAATAGTTTCTTGCTCAAATGATGATGGTACTGCTGAGGAAAGTGAAATTTCAAAAGCCTCAGGCACCTATTCATTAATAGAATTAAATGTAAATCCACCACAAGATATCAATGAAGATGGTACCGCTTCGACAAATCTTATGGATGAATTAAATTGTGTATCTGGCACACTTTCATTGCGTTCAAATGGAACCTATGGTTCTAATTTTACAGGAATTGAGGTTACATCTATTACAAATGGTCAGTTCTTTATTGATTGTGCAACTGCTGTAAATAGTGATAGTAATTGGAATATTCAAAATGGTTTAGTGACCTTATTCGCTGATGTGAATACTTCCCCTTTTATGCTGGTAGATGATAGACTTTCGAGAAGCAATGGGGAAGACTTGCCTGGTATTCAAAGTATAGTGTACGTAAAGCAATAATTCGTTCACTTAAGAAATTGCAAATTAAATCTAACCTTTAGCGAAATATTTACATGGAAGTAATTCTACAACCTTGGCCCTGGTACATCTCAGGGCCGCTCATAGCTTTAATAATGGCAACCTTAGTTTTCTTCGGAAAAACTTTTGGAATGTCTTCGAACCTTCGAACGCTTTGTAGTATTGGCGGCGCAGGAAAATACGCTAGCTTTTTTAAGTTCGATTGGAAAGCACAAAAATGGAATCTTACTGTGGTTCTTGGAGCGATTATAGGTGGCTTCATTGCTGTACAATTTTTATCAGATGGTTCGGTAATTCACTTAAGCCCTGAAACCCTATCAGACCTAAAGGCTCTTGGTTTTAATGATGCAGGAGCTACATTCTTGCCAGCTGAAATTTATGATTGGAATAGCATTTTGACCCTAAAAGGATTTTCAATATTAGTAGTTGCCGGATTCTTAGTGGGTTTCGGCACTCGTTATGCTGGTGGGTGTACCTCGGGTCATGCGATAAGCGGTTTAAGTAATTTACAGCTACCCTCACTAATTGCGGTCATCGGTTTTTTTATCGGCGGATTACTAATGACCCACTTTTTATTGCCCTTAATCTTTTAACTATGAAATTTTTAAAATTCTTATTCGTTGGTATTTTATTCGGAATAGTGCTCGTAAAATCGGAAGCAGTTTCTTGGTATCGCATTTTTGAAATGTTCAAGTTTCAATCATTTCATATGTACGGCATAATAGGTTCTGCTGTCGGACTTGGAATATTGTTCATTTGGCTTTTCAAAAAATTCAACGTAAAAAGTATTGAAGGTAATAAGATACATTTACCACCAAAAAACAAGAGTGTAGTTCGCTATCTTCTAGGAGGAACTATTTTCGGATTAGGTTGGGCACTTGCAGGTGCTTGCCCAGGGCCAATGTACATTCTTTTAGGCACCGGGGTATCAAGTATGCTCTTAGTTATTGCTGCCGCAATGTTAGGTACTTTTGTTTATGGGCTACTTAAAAAGAAATTACCTCACTAAATTTTTGATATCAAAAGTCCGCTTATTTCAATGTGAAACTTGATTCCAATTTGGTATTCGAGCTACCTCCAACAAATATCTTAAAATCACCAGGCTCTGATTCCCACTTATTATTTGCTGAATAGAATTCTAAGGTTTTGGTGGTAATCGTAAAGCTTACCTTTTTCTTTTCACCCGGTTTTAAAGAAACCATTTTAAAATCTTTTAGTTCTTTTACTGGTCTTGTAGCACTCGCAAAAAGATCTTGAATGTATAACTGTACTACTTCTTTACCCGTGTACATACCCGTATTGGTCAAATCAAAAGTAACATTCAATTCTCCATTTTTACCCATTGAATCAGCACTTAACTTTATGTTCTCATAACTAAAGTTAGTGTAGCTCAAACCATAACCAAACTCATATAAAGGAGTATTTACCTGATCGGTGTAGTGCGTCCAAAATACCAAGTTAGAACCAGGGTTATTTGGTCTTCCTGTGCTCTTGTAATTGTAATAAAGTGGAATCTGGCCTACACTTCTCGGGAAAGTCATAGGCAGCTTCCCACTCGGATTATAATCTCCATACAATACTTGCGCAATTGCATCTCCACTTCGTGTTCCTAGCTGCCATGCCTCAACTATCGCTGGTACATTTTCATCGGCCCAATTAATAGTTAGTGGGCGCCCATTCATCAAAACCAAAACGATATTTTTGTTTACTGCATGAACAGCTTCTAAAAGCTCTTGCTGCAACCCCGGAAGGTCTAAACTTGCTCTACTTCTGCCCTCTCCAGTTTGATAACCGTGTTCGCCTAAAACCATGACAACCACGTCAGTATTCTTAGCTACTTCCATTGCTTCAGAAATACCTGTTCTATCGGTAGTATTGATATCTAATTCAAATACAAAAGCTTGTTCTCCTTTAACAAATTCTACTCCTTTCTGATAGCTAAGTGTATTGTTTCCGTAATTCTTTAAACCTTCTAGTACTGAAATTGCTGAATTATCTTCAGCGGCTAAACGCCAGCCTCCTAAAGGGCTGTTTTTATCAGCTGCTAATGGCCCGATAACAGCAATTTTCAAACCTTCCTTTTTTAGTGGAAGTAATTGGTTTTCGTTCTTGAGTAGTACTATAGATTTCTTTGCCATATCTAAAGCAATCTCCAAATTTTTATCGCTTCCGATAACTACTTTTTCGCGCTGCTCATTACAATACAAAAATGGATCATCAAAAAGACCTAGCTCATATTTTACTCTCAGAATTCTTCGAACAGCATCGTCAATTTTATCCTCTGAAACTTTTCCTTCATCCACCAAACTTTTCAAATGTTTTACATATAAATATGATTCCATATCCATATCAGATCCTGCATTGGCAGCACTTTCGGCTGCAGCTTTTCCGTCTTTGGAATACCCATGATTCACCATTTCCACAATAGAACCCCAATCTGAAACCATGAAACCTTGATAGTTCCATTCTTCTTTCAAAATATCACGTTGCAAATAGGTATTACCTGTTGCGGGAATTCCGTTGAGTTCGTTGAATGAATTCATAAAGGTTTTTACGTCAGCTTCGATAGCTGCCATAAAAGGTGGAAAAATGGTATTATAAAGCGTTGAAGTACCAACATCTACAGAATTGTAATCTCTACCTGCTTCTGAAAAACCATAACCTGCAAAATGCTTTGCACAAGCGGCAATGGTATTCGTTGCTGCCAAATCATCGCCTTGAAAACCTTTGACCCGAGCATAGGCAATTCTACTTGCTAAATACGGATCTTCACCAGCACCTTCCATTACTCTTCCCCAGCGAGCATCTCTTGAAATATCAACCATCGGAGCAAACGTCCAGTTGATACCACTAGCTGCAGATTCTTCAGCAGACATTGAAGCAGAGATCTTAATTGCATCCATATCCCAACTTGCAGATTCTGCCAATGGAATTGGACTTTGCGTCCTATACCCATGAATTGCATCAAATCCTATTATCAATGGAATTCCCAAGCGAGACTCTTCAACTACAATTTTTTGCACTTTTCGAACCTCTTCTACACCAGCTACATTTAGCATTGAACCTACCCAACCTTTTTTGAGATGTTCATATTTATTTGCAGCGTCTCCCTCTTGAGGTGCAGGTCCAGTAACATTCCAAAAACCGTTGTATTGATTCATTTGACCCACTTTTTCTTCCAGCATCATTAAAGCCATAAGAGAATCAATCTTCCCTTCTATTACACTATCTAAGGTTTGTTGTGCAGCGTTTGTTTGACAATACATTAAAAAACCAATTGTTAAAGCTAAAAGTTTTCTCATTTCATTTTATATTAAAAAAAGGCCAACAGAAATAAATCTTTTTGGCCTTTTATAAATTTTAGTATTATGATTTATTGATATACTCTAATATAGTCAACTTCCATAGTATCTTCAGTAAACTCACCATCAATAGCACCACCAAGTGTACCACCCATAGCAATGTTCATTATAAAGAAGAAATCACTATTAAACGGCGTATCTAATGTATTTACAAAACTGGTATGTATTAACTCGTCATCAACAACAAATTTAATGCTATCTGCTGTCCATTCCATAGTATAATTATGAAACTCTGACGTTGCGGTTGGCACGGAAGTAGAATTCGTAACTGCAGTACCACCAGAATTACCTGGGAAATGCAAAGCACTTGAAACTGTATTCGGATTATTCCCTACATGCTCCATAATATCCATTTCACCACAAGTTGGCCATCCTACTTCATCAAAATTAGCACCCAAAGTCCATAATGCTGGCCAAGTACCACCTGCTGAAGGAAGCTTCGCTCTAATTTCAACTCTACCATATGTAAACTCATACAAATTCTCAGATTTAATTCTTGCAGATGTATAGGCAGCATCTCCTTCAGGACTAACACCAAAATCAAAAAACAATACTACACGATTATACGTTCCGGCCGGAGCCGCACTAAAATCGTAAGTTAACGTTTCCCAAGCATTTTCTACCGTGGAAGTCATATCCACCTCAAAATTTTCATCAGCGTTTGCCTGATTTTCGATCTTTAACTTTATAACTGCACCAACTGCTGGTGACCATGTTTTTATACTTATACTTCCATAAGTAGCTAAATCAAGTGGCGTATCTATATCAAAGAATGATCCTGCCCAAGTTTCGGCTCCATTTGGTTTGATTGATTCAGCAACTTTGGTAGACATATTTTCACCTGAAGCATCTGGATTATCAATTACTGAAGAAGAAGTACCTCCAAAACCAGTAAATGCTGGTTCCGCACCTTCAAAATCTTCAATTGAAGCGGTTGCTCCACCAGTCGCAACTAAAGTTATATCATCATAATAATGCGAAACGCCACTTACTCCACCAGAACCTTTAGCAGTAATTTTTAGCACACCACCTTCTACCTTAACATTTTCTGCATCATTAGTATAGGTCTGTGCTTCTCCGTTACCCCAGCCACCTGCGCCAAGATCGTATGTCCAGTTTGCAGGGTTTGGAGCGCCATCAACATCAAACTCATCAGCCCAAACGAGGTCATTAAAAACCGTTACTAAATTTTCATCACCTCCACCAGAAGCTACTTCTGAACTAAATCTATGATACCAAGCAAGATCTGGATTCTCAGTATCATATGTTCTTACATGTAATGAGGTTTCTGTAATTGATAGAATTTCATACGTTGAAGAACCTACATAATACCCCATGAAACCTCCATCTGAAAAATCCAATTGAATACCTGTTGTTTCACCAGCAGGTACGTTGCCTTCTACCTCTGAAACGGTAACCATTTTTTCACCTGAAGTATCAAAATCATAGCATAGATCCATATCGCCTGAACCTCCAGCAGCAGCTAAATGACTTACGTTAAAATAGGATTGTCCCTTATTATCTAAAGTATAGGTCACTTCACCACTTCCATTAAGTGAAAAAGTTAACTCATCATCACATAAACAATCTGACTCTTCACTACCACATTTTTCAAAAGCTTGGGCTGCATACCATTTTGGATACCACCAATCACCATCAATTCCGTCACGTGCTGGTCCTACTCCAAGATGCCCTGGTATCGACGCTGCCAAAAACCATGTTTTTGTGCCACTACCGGTCAATAAAGCAATCTCAGCAGGAGTTTCTGCTGCAATTGACACCGAAACTTGAACGGTTTCCGTAATACTTGACCCATCGGCGTCGAAAGCTGTAATTGTAACCGTATAGGTATTATCACCAACCATATCATAGGTCTTTACAATGTAACCTGTTAGCGATTCACCCGTAGTGCCATCACCAAAATCATAGGTGTATCGACTTGCTCCTTGAGCATTTGCCTTTATAGTAACTGTAGCTTCACTAACTTCTGAAGTTGCAGTTAGATTTGCTAAAGGCAACACCTTCAGACTATCATCTTCTTCACAACTTAGCACAATAATAAAAAGTGCTGCAAATAAATACTTTAGCTTTTTCATTTTTACTGTTTTAAATTTTACGATTTAATATTAATTAGATGTATATTTTTTCAATTATTTATGATTTAATACTTAGTTATGAAAATATACATTATCTACATAAACTGTAATTGCACCCGATGGGTCACCAGAATAAATTAATTGGGCGATATTAGCGGTGTTGGTTAGTCCTGTAAAATCAGTTAAAGGAATATCTAAACTAATCCATTCTCCTGGATTTGGATTTGTAATAGCGATTTCATGCTCTACATCGTCACCACCATCAAAAGCACCATCGGGACCAAAATCAACCAATTTTATTCTAAACTCTGTCGCATCGGGTGTCCAAAAGTCTGTATGAAAATGAGTCATTGTTGTCGCGTCAATTTGACTAGAAACCGTTTCAATACCGACAAAATTCAACTCTGTATACTTCTTCACGTCATCACCAGCAACCATAACATCTTCTAAAGTAGCACTAGACCATTCCGTTCTCCAAGTATCAACGGCAACATTAGTATATGCATTACTAAACAATGAAATTACGTTGGCAGCATCTGCCGTTGGCGCTGCAGCTGCACTAACGGGAGCAGTAGGTGCAGTACTACCTGAATTATAAAAATAAACGTTATCCACAAACACCGTAATTGCACCTGTTGGGTCGCCAGAATAAATTAGTTGTGCGATGTTGGCTGAAGTTGTTAAGCCAGTAAAATCAGATAAAGGAATATCTATACTCACCCATTCATTTTGATTCGGTGCAGTTATTGCAATTTCGTGCTCGGTATCATCACCGCCATCGAAAGCACCATCAGGGCCAAAATCAACTAATTTTATTCGAATTTCGGTGGCATCTGCTGTCCAAAAATCTGTATGGAAATGTGTCATCGAAGAGGCATCAATCTGGCTTGAAACTGTCTCAATTCCAACAAAATTTAAATCGCTATACTTTTTTACGTCATCACCTTCGATCATAACATCTTCAAAAGTGGCACTTGACCATTCGGTTCTCCAAGTGTCAACATTCACATCGGTATATGCGTTACTGAATAAAGATATCACATCAGCTTCTGCTTGAGTTGGTGCAGTAGCAGTAACTGTTGGCTCTCCACCACCCACAGTTGTATCAGGTGTAGCAGGCTCAGATGCAAATTTATGATACCATGCCAAATCACCATTGGCAGCGTCGTAAGTTCTCACATACAACTCGCTATCTGAAATAGAAAGTATTTCATAGGTAGATGAACCAACATAATACCCCATAAATCCGCCATCAGATAATTCTAATTGAATACCCGTGGTTTCTTCGTCTGGTACATTCCCTGAAACTGAAGAAACGGCTACAGTCTTAGTTCCTGAAGTATCAAAATCGTAACACAAGTCCATATCACCAGTACCACCTGCAGCTGTCAAGTGTGAAGCATTGAAATACGTCTGACCTTTATTATCCAGCACATAAGAAACAGCTCCACTTCCATCTAAAGAAAAGGTAAGTTCATCATCACAAAGGCAATCAGACTCTTCACTTGAGCATTTCTCAAATGCCATTGCAGCGTACCATTTTGGATACCACCAGTCGCCATCTATTCCATCTCGAGCAGGACCAACGCCTAAATGACCAGGCTCAGAAGCTGCCAAATACCAAGTTTTGCTACTACCGTTAGTCAGCAAATTAACTTCTGCGGGTATTTCAGCCGCTATATTAACTGCTACTGTTACTGTTTCCGTTATACTTGAACCATCAGCATCAAAAGCCGTAATGGTCACCGTATAAGTATTATCACCAACCATATCATAGGTCTTTACGATATAACCAGTCAATGATTCGCCAGTTGTGCCATCACCAAAATCATAGGTGTAATAAGAGGCACCTTGTGCTTTTGCTCTAATCGTTACAGTACCCGTACCGTCCATACTAACTTCGGTAGTTGCACCTAAATTAGCAAGGGGGAAAAAAGTTCGACTGTCATCTTCTTCACAACTTAATACAATCATAAAGAGTGCTGCAATGATGTACTTCATTTTTTTCATAGTATATTTTTTTTGATTTCGTTTACTTTTTTAATTAGCAATTTTAAAAAATCAGGTTAAATGAATTGTTTATCCTTAATAGGTGCAAATTATTAAAGCAAATAACAAAATCCATAAAAAGAACCTATACAAAAAACATACAATTGAAAAAATAGTAGCGAAAATCACTAAATCCACAGTTATTAACAGTTGTAGACTTAGTTTCAATAATCCTAACATCATCAAACAAATACTTGTTTAATATGACCTTGTATGGGTAATGTTGTGGTAAAACCGAATTCTGTTGTAGTGTTTAGATTTCCATAATGTAGTCTGCCAAAACATCTTCATGTGGTAAATTCAATTTTTTTCTTAAACGATATCGTTTTACTTCAACGCTACGAACGGATATATTAAGTAATGGAGCAATCTCCTTAGAGGATAAATTTAATCGCAGATATGCACATAAACGAAGATCGTTTGCGGTTAATTCAGGGTGTATCTTTTTTATTTTCTTCAGAAAATTTTTGTCCGCATTGTTAAAAGCATCTTCGAAAAATTTCCAATCATCTACATTATTTATATTACGGTCAATAGTTTTAATTACCGACTTCACAACTGCATTATTTTCGCTTGCTTTTAATTCTTCTTTTATTGCATTTAAAAACTCATTCTTTTTAATAATGCTCATCGTTGAAATTGCCAATTCTCTATTTTTACTTTCAACTTCTTCTTTCAGCTTTTCATTATTGATTTGTACTATTTTTTTCTGCGCTTTCAGTTTTTTACGTTTAAGCTTTTTCTCATTGTCTCTCAACAATTGTTCACGCTGTTTTTTGTAGTAGTTCTTATAGAATTTATGAATAAATAATGCAATCAAAACAACACCTAAGACATATAAGCATATAGCAAGATCTGAGAGGTACCATGGCCTTTCTATTCTAAACTCATATGATGCAACATTTGTAGAAAGATCATTACCTATTTTTGCCTTTACTTTAAAAGTATAATTACCAAAAGGTAAATTTTCGAAAGAAGCATTGGCAGTACTTTCCCATTCCGTCCAAGTATCATATATACCTTCTAATTGGTACTGATATTTGACCTCCGTATACTTATCAAATTCGGAGACGTTATACGAAAAGAACAAGTTGTTCTGAGCAAATGTGAACGAAGTAGTACCTGCTATAGGTATATTTTCAATTTCAGAATTATTTGACTTTCTCGAAACGGAATTGATTTGAACAGAATACTCTCTAAACTTTAATTTTTTTAGGTCTACTGTAAGGTAACCATTCGAAATACCAATCAAATATTTCTCATTTTCAAGGGGTGTTAAGCTTTCAAAACCTAGGACGCCCAAATTTTTTCTAACATAAGAAGGAATTGCAATTTTGTTGATTTCAGGCTTTGTACTAAATGACCCAGGGGTAACGTAGGCAATATTGTTATTAGTAAACGTCCATAAACGATTTCTTTGTTCTTCTGATATAAAAATTCCTATAGGATCATCTAAGACACCATAAAAAAGTTTAGAAAGGAGCGAATCTTTAACAAATTGATCTTTCATGCTGTCATATTGAAAAATACCATTGGAACAGGTGTATAATATAGTATCAGAATATTTGGCCAAACTAGCCCCAACACCTTTAGATTTTTCATTATCAATAGAGACAACCTTGGTATAAGGTTCATTTAACTCAAGTTTAAAAACACCTTTTAATTCTCGATTAACTGCCACTTCGTTCATGTCGATAAATTCGAAAAATCGGCTTGATATATCGAAACCTTCTATTATGTTACGAAACTGCCAATTACCATTTTCTTTTATTAAAACACTCAAACCGTTAAAGTTACCTTGTAGCAATAGATTGTTTTGGTTGGGAATCGCCTTTACATCCCACGTACCTGGAAAATCTGATATAAGTTCAGCCTTTGCTTGACGAACGATATACGTGCCGTTATTATGTCCGCAGAAAAGCAAATCATCAATCATTTTCAATAACCAAACTTGACCTTCGGTACCTTCAACTAGTCTGAAATCAATATCTGAATTGATCTGTTTATAAAAAAGTCCTTGATTTGTTCCTAAATACAAATAACCCTCCCGTAATGTTGACGCGTATACAACGCCCAACTTTCCATTTTTATCAATATACTCTTTGAACGGAGAATCAACGTTGATTATACTTATACCATTATCTAGGGCTAACCATAGATTTCGCTCTATATCCTCAAAAACAGCTAATACCGTATTGTTGTTTAGACCCTTTTCTTGGTTGATTTTTAGAAGGATATTACCATTACTATCTATATGATAAATTCCGTTCGAAATGGTGCCTAAAATTATACTCCCATCCTTTAGTTGAAGGCTGCTGTACACATTGAGTGATATGGATTGATCTTTAAAAGGGGTATGCCATTGAACTGGAAGACCGTTCTCTAAAATGTAAAAATCTCCTTTTTCGGTAACCAACAAAGGTTTGTCATCAATGGAAAAAAAACCTGATATTATAGAACCTTTGATATCCGGTTTATCGGAAACTAAGATAGATGTTCCGTTCTCAATCTTAAACAGACCATAGTCTATACTGTGGTAATAAATGGTTCCGTTAAAGTCGAACATATTTGCTTTAGTAGATCTCGCCTCCACTACTTGAGCAGATTTATCAAGTGTATTGTATATATAAATACGTTCTAGACTTTGAAAAAGCACCCAATGGTCTAATTCAAGTATATTCCAGAATTCTTCGTCTTCTAGTAAAGGTATCTCCAATTCTTTGCTAAGAGATGTATATTCGAGGTCTCCGGTTGCATTCTTTTTCCAAAATCCGAACTCCATATAACAACCGGAGTAAACTTTATCTTTGATTGCCTTTACAGATCTAATTGTAGAACCATTTGGAGAACCGTATAACCTCCAAACAGCACCATTAAATTCTAGTAGCCCACCATTATTGGCAACATAAATATTTTTTTGATTGGATTGAGAAATATCCCAATTTTGGTTCTCTGCACCGTAGTCAACGGGTGAATAATTTTCAATGGGTGGCAGTTCCTGGGCAGCTACAAATTTACAGGAACAGCAAAAGGTGATTGCTAATAAAAAAAGTACCCCAATACGTTTTAATGTGGAAATATTTAATTTTCGATCTATCGAAGTGGGGCTAAACAATTTCAGCACTTAATCCCGCTTGTAGTAACCTACTGCAGCGAGGTTCTAAATCACTATATTCGCCAGTTTTAACGGTACATTTACCCTTGTGATGAACTATTAAAGCGCATTGTTCTGCTTGTTCTGGCATATGATCACAAACGTCAATTAAAGTATCAATAACATGATCAAATGTATTTACCTCATCGTTGAAGAGAACAATCTCGTTTTGATTCACCGTTTCTTCTTCTAAAAGTAATTCTTCGGATATTTTTTCTCTTGTACTCATCCTATTCATAATTTAATAACTCGGGGAACATTTTCTAAAATACATATTTTACCGCTACCCAATTATTTTTTTCGAAGTTTTTTTCAAATTTTAGAGCTACCTCTTTGCACTTTGAAGATATGGTAGACAGGTCTTCATTGTAAAATCCACTCAAAAAAAGCACCCCATTTGAATTTAAACATTCAGCGTATTTGGGGATGTCTGCTAGTAATATATTTCGATTGATATTAGCAATAACATAGTCATACTTCTGATCGGTCAATAAATCAGAATCACCCTCATAGACCATAATTTGATTGCAATTATTACGAAGTACATTTTCTTTTGCGTTGAGGTAGCACCAGTTGTCAATGTCAATTGCATCGATATTTTTAGCGCCCTTTAGAGCTGTCAAAATTGCCAGTACGCCTGTACCGCTGCCCATATCAAGAACTGATTTACCCTTAAAATCATGATCTAAAATATGCTTTAACATCATGTGAGTGGTCTCATGATGACCTGTTCCAAAGCTCATTTTGGGTTCAATGATAATGTCAAATTCAACTTTTTGTTTTTCATGAAAAGGAGCGCGAACGACGCATTGACTGCCTATTTGAATAGGGTTGAAATTTGACTCCCACGTGGCATTCCAGTTTTCTTGTTCAATTTCTTTTACTTGAAAACTACTCTTGAAATGAGTATTCTTAAGAACTTCAATTGAATCTAATATACCTTTTGACCATACCTCTTTTTGAATATATGCCAAAACTCCTTCTTCATTTTCTACAAAACTTTCGAATCCTACTTCCCCCAATTCTGCAATCAAAATATCTGATGCAGGTTGTAACGGTTTTACTTTAAAGGCATATTCTAAATAGATTGTGTTGTGCATGAAGCAATTTTAACGTGAAAAGATATAGCACCTTAATTCCCCGTATAGATACCATTTAAAAATTGAAGTTAAATAGCTTTTATAATTGCTACAAAGTCATCAGCATTCAAAGCAGCACCACCAATAAGACCACCATCTACATCTGGTTTTGAGAAAATCTCTTCAGCATTTGCGGGCTTTACGCTACCTCCGTATAATATTGAAACGTTATTCGCAATACCCATGTCAAACGCTTCGGCAATAGTTTTTCGAATGAATGCATGCATTTCTTGAGCTTGTTCAGGTGAAGCAGTCTCACCTGTGCCAATAGCCCAAACGGGCTCATATGCTAAAATTATTTTATTCCAATCTTTAGCTTCCAAAGAAAATAAGGCGTTTTTTAACTGACTTTCGACTAGTTTAAAGTGATTACCAGATTTTCTATCTTCTAATTCTTCACCAAAACAAAACATAACTCTCATATTTTTTGCTAAAGCTGCGGCAACTTTTTTTGACAAAACTTCATCGGTTTCACCAAAATATGCTCGGCGCTCTGAGTGACCAATAATGGCTGTATCAATGCCAATATTCAAAAGCATGTCAGCAGAAATCTCACCCGTGTATGCACCATTTTCTGCGAAATGCATATTTTGAGCAATCACTTCAATTACAGAAGATTCTAAATGGCGAACGGCCGCTGTTAAATTGACATAAGTTGGCGCTACCATGACCTCTGCACCAGTATCTGGTAACTTAGCAGAGAGTTCTGATAATAAAGCATCAGTTTCTGCTAAGGTTTTATTCATTTTCCAGTTTCCTGCTACTATTTTACTTCTCATATCTTAACGTTTAATTTTTGACTGTTCTTTTTTTAATACGGAGACGGCTTATTCGAATTCTAGCTCATCAAAATCATTATAATGTACTTTTTGCTTTATGGTACCTTTTTCTAGAACCAAAATTCCGGGGTTAGACCTAACAATTGTTTTTAAGGTAGTTTCATCCGTAAAATAGAATTCAAAATTTAGTGCATGATTGGTTCTCAATGTATTGGTCTGCTCATTATTTGATGCCGACATGCCAATTACCTTGTATCCTTTTTTTAGTGCTACATCGGTTACTTTTTTTAGCTCATCAAACACTTCGATATTCGTTTTCCTAAGATCATAAGCAATAACCATAACTAATTTAGGCTCTTGCAACAAAGAAGATGCAAAATCTTCTCCGTTTTGTTCAATAGTAAAATCATGAACTGGTGGTTCATAACCTTCTTGAATTTCAGTTAGTTCATAGGAAACGAATTCTCCTTCCACATCGGGATAACTACCAAGGGTTACATAAACTTTCTCTTCACCATTTTGGTTAAACTTCCAAGCATATTCGAAAATACTCTCAGGGGCACCTTCAGGTACATTCATACCATCTTCTATATTTTTACCTATCTCATAGGGTCTAAAATCTTTTACCGGTAAATGATTAAGAACATGATACACATAAAATCCGGACAAGACGAGCGTGAAGAAAATAATAAGTCGGTTGGTTCTTTTTATAAATAAAGGTTTAATGTATTTTCTTCCTAAAAATAGAATCACAATCAAAACCAATAGAATAACATCTTTGGTAAAAGACTCCCAAGGGGTAAGTTTTATGGCATCACCAAAACACCCGCAATCAGTCACTTTATTGAAATAGGCTGAATAAAACGTTAGAAACGTAAAACCTATAATCATGAGCAGTAAGCTCCAAACTGTAAATTTAACTCGAAAACCAACCAAAAGCATTACCCCAACCAAAACCTCAAAAATGACTACAATAATCGAAATGGTTAGTGCTTGTGGCTCAAAAAAAGGTAAATCTAAAACACCAGAACTAAAATATTCTTCAAGCTTAAAAGAAAAACCTACCGGATCGTTCAACTTAATTAAGCCACTTATTATAAAAAGTATTCCAACAAATATTCTTGAGAAACTAACCAGGTATTTCATGTTATAATTGGGGGCTTTTGTTAAGGTGAATCATGGCGAATACTGCATAGTTCACCATATCTTGATAATTTGCATCTATGCCTTCGCTTACAATAGTTTTACCTTGATTATCTTCAATTTGTTTTACACGAAGTAATTTTTGTAAAATCAAATCAGTTAGCGAACTCACGCGCATGTCTCTCCAAGCTTCACCGTAATCATGATTCTTATCTTCCATTAAACCTTTCGTTTGTGCAACATGTTTGTCATATAATTCAATCGCTCGCTCATTCAGCAAATCAGGCTGTTCGGCTACACCAAGCTCTAATTGAATTAAAGCCATAATTGCGTAGTTTATGATACCGATAAATTCAGAAACCTCGCCTTCATCAACCTTTTGCACTTCATTTTGCTGAAGTCCACGAATGCGCTGTGCTTTTATGAAAATTTGGTCGGTAAGCGAAGGGAGCCTCAAAATTCGCCAAGCGCAACCATAATCTGTCATCTTTTTTAGAAACAGATCACGACATAATTTAATGACGCCATCATATTGTTCAGATGTATGCTGCATGAATATCAATGTAATTTGCGTAAATTTCGTTTAAAATTATGTGAAAGTCAAAGTTCATGGTAATTACTTATAAAACCAATACCAACAACTAGCCGTTCTGCGAATATATAGTATATGACAATAAATTGTAAGGGTAGTCTAATCGATTTGAGGCAATCGAAAATTATGGGTATTCTCAATGTAACACCTGACTCCTTTTTTGATGGAGGAAAGTACAGAGATGAAAAAGCTATTGTCATAAAAGTATCAAAAATGCTTCAAGAAGGGGCTACCTTTATTGATGTTGGAGCATACAGTTCACGCCCTGGAGCGGACGCTATAACTGAAGAGGAAGAATTACAACGAATTTTACCAGTAGTCAACTTATTACTAAAAGAATTTCCTAATATTCTTTTATCAATAGATACGTTTAGAAGTAGAATTGCAGCAGAATGTATTGCCTTGGGTGCTGCTTTAATCAATGATATTTCAGCTGGTACGCTTGATCAAGAAATGCTGTCGGTCGTCGCAAAGTATAAAGTACCATATATTATGATGCACATTAAAGGCAACCCACAAAACATGCGATCAAATACTACTTATCAAAATTTGATAGGTGAAATGCGTTATTATTTTTCTGAAAGAGTTGAAGCCGCTAGAGCTTTGGGAATTCATGATATTATAATCGATCCTGGGTTTGGTTTTGCTAAAACTAGGGTGCAAAATTTTAAAATTTTGAAAAATTTAAACCTATTCCAATCCATTAACTTGCCTATTCTTGTAGGTCTTAGCCGAAAATCTATGATTTATAAAACATTGGATATCGATTCTCAAACGGCACTTAACGGTACAACCGCTCTCAACATGATCGCATTAAATCAAGGAGCCAATATACTAAGGGTTCATGACGTTAAAGAAGCAATAGAATGTGTGAAACTTACTGAAAACTTAATATAGGGGCTTCATTTTTTGTTCCTCTATTTTTTATAATTTTACTTAAACACCACTAACTTGGATTTTTTCAATAATATCGATCTTAGAATTACCGACCTTGTCGATATTGTATTGGTTGCTTTACTTCTATACTATGTATATAAATTAGTTAGAGGTTCTGTTGCCATCAATATTTTCATTGGTATTGTAATCGTTTGGGGCTTTTGGAAACTAACTGATCTCTTACAAATGAACATGATAAGTAGTATCGTGGGGCCTTTTCTTCAGGTTGGTTTGGTTGCTTTGATTGTGGTTTTTCAGCAAGAAATTCGAAAATTCTTATTGATGATTGGTTCTACGAATTTTGCCAATAAACGTAATTTCTTAAAACATTTTAAATTTTTACGTCAAGAAAACCTTTCTACTAGCATTAATATTGAAGCAATTTTGAATGCCTGTGAAAATATGTCAACCACATTAACGGGTGCCTTGTTCGTCATAGAACGGAGTCACTCTCTAGATTTTATAAAATCTTCTGGTGATAAAATGTACATCGAAATCACACAACCTATTATTGAAAGCATATTTTATAAGAATAGCCCCTTGCATGATGGGGCTGTGGTGATTGTTAATAATTACATTGTTGCAACACGCGTAATTCTACCCGTGAGTAATGAAAGAAATATTCCACTACATTACGGATTACGACATCGAGCAGCCGTTGGTATTACTGAAAAAACTGATGCTCTAGCATTGGTAGTTAGTGAAGAAACAGGCGCCATTTCATATCTTAGAAACGGTGAGTTTGTTCGTTTTAAAGACACCCAAGAATTATCTGGTTTACTGAAAAATGATTTGACTTGATTTTGATTTATGAATTGTAAAAATTGTAATCTTCCTTTAAGAACTGACTACAGCTTTTGCTCGAATTGTGGAGCCAAAATAATTCGAAACCGGCTTACGCTAAAGAACCTTTGGTATGACCTAACAGAACGGTATTTTAATGTGGACAATACCTTCTTAAAAACTTTAAGGCATTTGTTTTCGAAACCAGAAGTCGTAATTGGCGGTTATGTTGATGGTATTAGGAAAAAATATTTAAATCCAATTAGTTATTATGCGATTGCTATTACCCTATCTGGGTTACTTTTCTTTTTATTAAAGGAGTTCTTCAGCGATCAAATGAATATGGATTGGATGATGCCGGAAGCAGCAGAAAACCCTAACGAAGAAATTTTTGACAATACCGCCAAATTCCAGACCGTAATTAGTTTAGCTTCAATTCCTGTGTATGCACTTTTTTCGAAACTGATGTTTCTTAAAAACAAATCATACAATTATACAGAACATATTATCATCAATATTTATCTATTTGCCCAGTTTACAATTGCTACTTTCCCTGTAATTCTAATAGCATTAGTGTTTGGTGCAAATTATCTTGTATTGACATACAGCGCACTACTATTTCAAGTATTTTATGTTGCCTACGTGTTAAAGCGAATATTTAAATTGACCTGGAAAAAAACAATTTGGAAAACCATAGTATTTTTAGCACTTCTATTCTTTCTATTCATTGTGTTAATAATAATAAGCATAATAGTGATGATTATCTTTGGAGGAGGTATTGAAGGTCTAAAAAAATAAAGGTAACATTAACTATCAAGCCACATCCTCAGCTAAAAACTGAGCTTCATACAAATTACTATAATAGCCGCCAGTTTGAAGAAGTTCTTTGTGAGTACCAGTCTCAACAATTTTACCTGCATCCATCACAATAATTTTATCAGCCTTTTTAATGGTAGCTAGGCGATGAGCGATTATAATAGAAGTGCGGCCTTCGGTAATTTTTTCAGTTGCTCTTTGTATGAGTTGTTCTGAATAGGTATCTATTGAAGAAGTAGCTTCATCTAAAACCAATACACTAGGGTTACTGATGTAGGCGCGCAAGAAAGCTATCAATTGCCGTTGACCGCTCGAAAGCATGGTACCCCGCTCTTTTACATTGTATTCATAGCCTCCTGGTAGGCTGTTAATAAAATCATCAACCCCAATTTGTTTTGCAGCTTCTTCAATGGCAGCTAAGTTGACTGATTCTTCTTTTAATGAAATATTGTTAGCGATAGTATCGGCAAAAAGAAAAACATCTTGTAGTACTACAGCAATTCGTTTTCTTAAAGATGCAAGTTTATAATCTTTGATATTAATTCCATCAATCAAAATAACGCCAGAATTTATTTCGTAAAAGCGATTTAACAAATTGATGATTGTTGATTTTCCTGCACCGGTTGCACCAACAATTGCTATCGTTTCACCTGCTTTTACATCAAAAGAAATTCCATGTAAAACTTCTTCGTTCTCAAGATAACCAAAGCGTACATCGGTAAATTTAATATTGCCTTTGATATCATTTTTATCAATACTTCCTAAATCTTCAATATTACTTTGAGTATCCAAAATTTTAAATACTCGATTCGCTGCCACCATACCCATTTGAAGCGTGTTAAATTTATCCGCGATTTGACGTAGCGGTCTAAACAACATATCTATGAGTAAAATAAAGGCAAAAATCGTCCCGAACTCTTCTGCGCCTAGGCCAGAAACATTTTGCAGTCCTCCATACCAGACAACGAGTCCAACCGCGATTGAAGAAACTATTTCAGCAATAGGAAAAAAGATAGAGTTATACCACACCGTTTTTAACCATGCATTTTGATGCTTTTCATTGATATCACGAAACTTATCACTTTCAATTTTTTCACGCGTAAAAAGTTGCACTATTTTCATGCCCGTAAGTCGCTCTTGCACAAAAGAATTTAATGCTGATACTTGCGCTCGAACTTCGGTAAAAGCAACTTTCATTGCTTTTTGAAATAGACGCGTAGCGTATAGAATGACTGGCAATATTGCAAAGACGATCAATGCCAATCTCCAATTAATAACTACCATGACGACTGCAGCAATTGACATTTTCAACAAATCTGCAACAATTACAAAAAAGCCTTGGCTAAAAATTTCACCTATTCGCTGCATATCAGCAACCGCTCGAGTAACCAAAACACCTAATGAGGAGGAGTCAAAATATTTCATTCGAAACCCAAGCATATGCTTAAAAAGGTTAATACGAATATCTTTAATTACTGATTCACCTAACCAATTTGCATAGTAATTAAACAATAACTGACTGGTCACTTGGGCAAAAAGAACCAAAAGCATAGCGATCGTTAGCCACAATAACTTTTCAGCATCACTATTCTTTATGGCATCATTTATAATTTCTCGGAGTAATAGCGGTGTCATAACCGCAAAAACGGATAACAAAATTGCAGCTAATGCAACGCCATAAAAAGTACCACGATACGGACGGGTATGCATCATCAATCGCTTAAATAAGCGTGTGTCAAATGCCTTTCCTGAACTTTTATCCATGCTTTATTGAATCGTATTGGGGTAGTTAATTTTAGTCAAATATAGCGCTTTTGCAGGTACTGAAGTGCCCGCTTTACTTCTGTCTTTACTATTTATGATTGCTTTAACATCGTCTAAATTTGACTTTCCAGTTCCGACGTCTAAAAGTGTACCAACTATAGCTCTGACCATATTTCTAAGAAAACGATCTGCCTTTATAGTGAATATTAAAAGATCATTTTTTTGACCCCATTCAGCAATTTGAATGTCACATAAATACGTATAGACATCGGTATTACTTTTTGAAAAGCTTTCAAAATCTTTATAGTCTATTAAAAGCGCCGCAGCTTCATTCATCTTTTTAACATCCAACTCCTGCTTTACATAGTGTGCGTAATCTGTAAAAAAAGGATTCTTCTCTTGCGTTATCCAATATTCATACGTTCGCGCGGTAGCATCAAAACGGGCATGTGCATCTGCATTGACTTCAAAGATTTTCTGTACTGCAATATCATCAGGCAGAAAAGCATTTAACCTAAAAATTAAATCTGTTGTATTTGAAATTTCAAGAGTTTCAAAATGAGCAAACATCGCTTTGGCATGAACACCTGCATCTGTACGACCGGCACCCATCATAGTAACCTTTTTTCGGAGTAAAGTTGACAATGCTTCCTCTAACACTTGCTGCACGGTTATCGCATTGGGCTGGTTTTGCCAGCCGTGATAGGCCTTACCATTATATGAAAATTGGATAAAATATCTCAAAAGGATGTATTAGTTTTGTGGTTGGCAAAGATATTAAATAGTTAAGCGTACTCAGTTATGAGTTCAGAATTTGTCCGTTTTTATTATAATTCCTGATAACATAGCACACATAAACCATAAGTTAACAATGACCAAAATCTTACTACTATCTGATACACACTCTCATATAGACGAGGCAATTTTAAAATATGCCCGTCAAGCGGATGAAATATGGCATGCGGGCGATATAGGAAATTTAAAAGTAACGGATGCCTTAGAAAAAATTAAGCCCATTCGTGGTGTCTATGGCAATATTGATGATCATATTATACAAAAGGTATTTCCAGAAAATAATAGATTCTTTTGTGAAGGTGTTGATGTTTTAATGACACATATTGGGGGCTATCCGCCTAAATACAATATGAGAACCCGAAAAGAAATCAAAGAAAATCCGCCCAAACTATTTATCTGCGGACATTCGCACATTCTAAAAGTTATGTGGGACAAACCCTTAGGGCTTTTACATATGAACCCAGGTGCTTGCGGTAAACATGGATTTCATCAGGTACGTACAATGCTTCGTTTCGTTATTGACAAAGAAGAGATCAAGGACTTAGAAATAGTCGAATTAGGAAAACGTTAATTTGGTATATTTGAAGACATCATTTGATTTTTTTCAACGTATGAAACTTCAAAAAAACATCACTTTTGTTCTACTTTTTTTTGCTATACTGTTGTATAATTTTGCAATTGGTCAAGAAGAAATCACGCTGAGTCTCGATAAGAAAGACGGTAGCTATGAAACTAGCCAAACTGCGATATGGACCTTAAATTTTTCAAAAAATCAATTCTTAGATTCTGTAAGTTTTACGCTTAAAAAAGGTGGATTAACCACGCTAAAAAAGGGATTCATTTATCCTAAAAACGATAAAGCCTCAATAAGCTATCATTTCAATGCACCTGGAGCTGTCTTACTAAAACTTCGTTGGAGAGATAAACATTCAGTAGAACATGAAATTACTGGAGGAGCAATTGCTTCTCCTGAAAAAATAAAACTCTCTGCAAAAGCACCTGATGATTTTGAATCTTTTTGGGAGAACCAGATTACAGCCCTTCATCAAATTCCAAAAAACACAAAACTTAAAAAAGAATCTATTGGCGTTAAGGGAGTCAAATATTATAAAACAACCTTAGATAATATTAATGGCACGAAAATTCGAGGTCAACTTGCTAGACCAGCAAAGGGTGACAAATTACCAGCACTACTCATTGTTCAATGGGCGGGGGTTTATCCACTTCAAAAAGACTGGGTTATTGAAAAAGCAAAAAAAGGCTGGTTGGTTTTAAATATAAATGCTCACGATCTTCCTATAAATGAAGAAAGTAATTTTTATAAAGAACAAGCCAATGGACCTTTAAAAAATTACCCAATGATCGGCAATGAAGATAAAAGCACAAGTTATTTTCTGAGAATGTATCTTTCTTGTTATCGTGCGGCACAATACCTGTCAGAAAGAAAAGATTGGAATGGCGAAACTTTAGTGGTAATGGGCACAAGTCAAGGAGGTTTACAGTCGCTAATGACTGCTGGGTTGCATCCAAAAATTTCCGCGGCTTTAGCCTTAGTACCTGCAGGTTTTGATATGAAAGGGCCTAGTGTAGGTAGAAAAGGCGGGTGGCCACAATGGTACGATACAACTGAAAACAAGAATATTTCAAAAGTTAGAGAAACAAGTCGCTATTTTGATGTTGCCAATTTTATACCCAAAATAAAGTGTCCGGTTTTGGTCGGAATCGGACTTTTAGACGAAACTTGTCCACCAGAAGGAATTTATGCAGGTCTCAATCAACTAACCTCTACAAAAGAAATTGTACTACTTCCGAACTCCGAACACCAAAATAAGAACAATTCGCAAAAAACATATTATGATAAAATCGAGGGCCAATGGTTACCGAATTTATTACAAGGCAAGCATCCAATAATTGAGTTCGAGTAAAATGTTTTTATAAAATAATTTTAAGACTTCTTTTTCCTTAATAAAACTGAAAGCGTACTGTTACAGCATAAAAAACCCGGGAACAACCCCGGGTTTCACGCACTAATACTACTAAGATGTTAGGTTTAACGCAAACGATCCACAGATTTTACAAGATCTTCATCCTTCTTTATAGCTCTGTTGGCCAGAACTAAAAAAACGATAGAAAATACAGGAATGAGCATCCCAATACCCTTCTCAGAAACCAAAGTTTCTCCGGATAAGTTTAGCGATCGGTAAACGAAAAATCCTAGTAAAAAAAGATTTAATATCATATTCAATCTGTTCACAACAAATTGATTTTGTCTGTTTTTGTATAAAAATATGGATAAAAACGCTAAGGCTGCAACCGCATAAAATGCAATCGATATCCATAACTCATTTTGAGCAAAAAATTCATTTCCTTCAGCATCTAGCCATAAATAAGCTAAAAAGGGAACAATCAGCCCCAAAAGGCCAACTACGACTAAGTAAACGCTCTGAATTCGTTGAATCATTTCCTTTTGAACTTCATTTAGATTGCAAAAATACGTGTCTTTTTAAAAAAAAGAGCTGCATTGCTAAAAATAATTTGTAATATTGTTTCGTTACTAGTAAAACACTCACCTAAGAGGAAACCTTTCCTGTTTAATATCCATTAACAAACACTTCTTTTTTTTAGTCACTAAAGACTTATAATTTATACCACATTTAATGTTTGAGATTTCAGATTTAAAATCAAAAAAGCTTCCTGAGCTTCAGGAAATTGCAAAGGGTTTAAACGTACCTAAGTACAAAACACAAAAAAAACTAGATTTAGTTTACCAAATTTTAGACGTACAAGCGTCGAATCCGAAAGCTACGGCTGCGGTTACTTCGACCACTACAGAAGAAAAAGTACCGGTAAAGCCAAAACCGAGACCAAGAGCTCGTATCGAAAAAGAAACTAAACCAAAAGAGAAAAAAGAAGAAGTTTCTAAAGAAAAAGAAACGGCAGATACCATAAAAACTGAAACTGAACCAGTTGCTAAAATTGAAACCGAGAAGTTACCACGGCCTAGACCTCGTCCTCGTCCGCAAAACAATATCAAAAGAGATCAAAAAAATAATCAACCACAGAATAAGCAAAACAATCAACACAAAAAATCACAACATCATAAAGGCAATCAGGATAAGAACAACTTTGACAAAGATTTAAAGAATCGTTACAAAGAGCCTGAATTTGAATTTGATAGTATCATAGCAAGTGAAGGAGTTCTTGATATTATGCAAGATGGTTATGGTTTTTTACGTTCTTCAGATTACAACTATTTATCATCACCTGATGATATTTATGTATCGCAATCGCAAATTCGTTTATTCGGATTAAAAACTGGAGATACTGTATTAGGAAACGTTCGTCCGCCCAAAGAAGGGGAAAAATATTTTCCTCTGATTAAAGTAAATAAAATTAACGGAATCGACCCCCAAATTGTACGTGACCGGGTTTCATTTGAGCATTTAACACCTTTGTTTCCTGATGAACGATTTAAGTTAGCAGAGCGTCAAGCTTCTATTTCAACGCGTATTATAGATTTATTCTCTCCTATTGGAAAAGGGCAAAGAGGTATGATTGTATCGCAGCCTAAAACAGGTAAAACTATGTTACTGAAGGATATTGCCAATGGAATAGCGGCTAATCATCCTGAAGTATATCAAATCATCCTTTTAATTGATGAACGCCCTGAAGAGGTGACCGACATGCAACGTAATGTGCAAGGTGAAGTTGTTGCATCGACTTTCGACAAAGAACCAACTGAACATGTACGTGTAGCGAATATCGTTTTAGAGAAGGCAAAACGTTTGGTAGAATGTGGGCATGATGTGGTGATTCTTTTAGATTCAATCACACGTTTAGCAAGAGCGTACAACACCGTACAACCAGCTTCTGGTAAAGTATTGAGCGGTGGTGTTGATGCCAATGCGCTTCACAAACCAAAACGCTTCTTTGGTGCTGCTCGTAATATCGAAGGCGGCGGCTCTTTATCAATTATAGCTACTGCTTTAACTGATACAGGCTCAAAAATGGACGAAGTGATTTTTGAAGAATTTAAAGGAACAGGTAACATGGAGCTTCAGTTAGATCGTAAGATTTCAAACCGAAGAATTTTCCCTGCTATTGATTTGACTTCCTCAAGTACACGTCGCGAAGATTTATTACTTGATAAAGATACAATTCAACGCATGTGGATCATGCGTAAGTATCTAGCTGATATGAATCCTGTAGAGGCTATGGAGTTTATTGAGCAACGTTTTAAGCAAACCAAAAATAACGAAGAATTTTTGATGACAATGAATCAGTAAGCATTCGAATCATTTTACAGTATTAATCCCTAATCACAAGAATTTTAATCTTGTTTTTAGGGGTTTTTTATGCTTAATAGATACTTCGCTGTAAATAAATCTTCTAGTCATATTAAACTTCTGAAATTTTAAATACCTTTAAAGAGCAAAATTACGCCTCCCCCTCCTTTTGCAACTTTTTTAACCATAAAACATATGTTCATGAAAAACACAAAAGTATTGTGTAAATTTTCCATTCTTTTTGTCCTAACCTTTAGTTTAACCAATTGCGGAGATGGCAAGCAAAAAACTCAGAAAGAAAATCCGCCAATTGTTCAAGCTCCAAAAAAAATAATTCTACCCAAAGAAGCCAAAACACTTTTTGATAATTATGAAAATAGGCGTGTACCTTTAATTCAGTTGTATGAAGATTCTATAAATGGCGACGGTAAAGCATTTGATGTTGCTCGTTTTGTTTCTTATGATATTGATGTAATGAAGCAATATATTGCTTTTGTTGAACAACAAGCCTCGGAAGCAGAGGTGAAAGTCAAATCACTCCGTATCTATTTTGCGAATTACCCCAACGAGAAAGGTTTTCAACATCCTCGACAAAATTCAATTATGATTTTACCTACAACAAATGACATTACAGGAAAAGAAGCAGGGTTTTATACAACGGGTGATGGTGAAGGTGGTCGAAAAGCTTTAACTATTAAAAGTTTATTTCCTAAAAAAGATGATACCAAAGGTTTAGGATTGCTCTTTGATAGCAAGCAAAAAACACATGCAAGCTTTGTTCCTAATTTCTTAAATTCCTCATCTCTTTTTCAAGGCAATCAGAGTTTGATTATGAATAGAGGGACTGGATCACCGCCACCAAAAAATGAAGCCGATTTTTGAATAAATAGCACTAAAAATTTATGGCTTTTTGGTTACTTTTGAAAACTTACCCGTCGTTGATTATTTATTTAATTGCGCTAATATTCTCCATCCTCAGTTATAAGAAATATTTTGATTCCTTTTTAAAATATTTACCAATTTTAATTGGATATACTTTTTTAACGGAGTTTTTAGGCTTGTTCATTAGAGAAAGTGACGCGATTGCTATTATATACAGTCAAGGAAATGAATATTTAAATTCCCTGATTTTTAACATTTTTGATATTTTCTTTTTTTTATATTTTTTATTCATCTATTGGAAAGCATTAGATGATGCACGACAAAAGAAATGGATAAAAAACGGTGGACTCCTTTTCGTACTGGTAAGTATTATTAATCCTTTTTTTCAGAGCTTCTCTTTAGAACCACAGATTTACTCGATGTTAATAGGTTCCTTTTTTATTATATCTGCTGCAATTTTATATTTTAAACAAGTTAATGGTTTCAAAGGCGAAAGCAATCGTAAACTCTTATCTTGGGTTAGCTTAGGATTACTAATTTTTTATCCGTTCTATCCTATTATATTTTTTATAGTTATCTACTTTGATGATGCATTGTATAGAATGCTTCATTTAAATATAATTCATCAAATTTTGATATGCCTAATGTATTGCTGTTTCATAATAGGTTTCATAAGAATGAACCGAATGAAACCAATTCAGAAAGTATAAAAAAAATGCCCTAACGGTAAACGTTAGGGCATTTTAAATATCATTTAAAGATAAATTACATCGCAGCAACGTGCTTTGCCAACTTACTTTTCAAGTTTGCTGCTTTGTTCGAATGAATGATGTTACGCTTTGCCAAACGATCAATCATACTTACAACACTTGGCAATAAAGCCTCAGCATCTTTTTTCTTCTCTTCAGATCGTAATTTCTTAATCGCATTACGTGTAGTTTTATGCTGATATCGGTTACGCAAACGAACTGCTTCGTTTCTTCTGATTCTTTTTAACGCTGACTTATGATTTGCCATTATTCAATTTGTTTTTTAAACTAGCCCTATATTGAGCTTCTATCTTGTAGTCCGTAGGGGAATCGAACCCCTGTTACCAGGATGAAAACCTGGCGTCCTAACCCCTAGACGAACGGACCATTATTAAAGTTTCAAATTTGAAACTCGCATCACTAATTGATTAATGCGGATGCAAAAATACAATTATTTTTTACTATCGCAACAGCTGCATGCAATTTTTTAAAACTTTTAATAGGCTTTAGCAAAAAGTACACGATGCGACGAAGGTTTTCCCGTCACCATACAGCTTCCTTGCTCTGCTACTACTTCAATAGGAATACATCGTATAGTTGCTTTTGTCTCCTCTTTGATTCTGTCTTCTGTTGCTATTGTGCCATCCCAATGTGCAGAAATAAAGCCCCCCTTTTCCTCCAATATTTTTTTAAACTCCTCATATGAATCTACAGCGGTAATATGAGCTGCTCTGTAGTCAAAAGCTTTTTGAAAAATATTTTGCTGTATATCATGCATCAAAAATTCAATTTTGGAAACCACCTCATCTGTAGGCACAGTTTCTTTTTCGAGCGTATCTCTGCGTGCAACTTCATAAGTGCCATTTTCTAAATCACGCTGACCTATGGCCAATCGCACTGGAACCCCTTTCAATTCATATTCATTGAATTTAAAACCAGGTTTATGGGTATCACGTTTATCAAATTTTACTGTTATTCCTTTTGCTCTTAATTCGGTAATTAAGGGTTCAATTTTTTCTGAAATCACATCAAGTTGTTCCAAACCTCTGTAAATAGGTACAATAACTACTTGAATTGGCGCTAGCATCGGCGGTAACACGAGTCCGTTATCATCGCTATGCGTCATTACTAAAGCGCCCATCAAGCGTGTTGAAACTCCCCATGAAGTTGCCCATACATGCTCTTTTTTTCCTTCTTTACTGGCAAATTTTACATCAAAAGCTTTGGCGAAATTTTGACCTAAAAAGTGGGATGTTCCTGCTTGTAAAGCTTTACCATCTTGCATTAAAGCCTCAATACAATAGGTTTCTAAAGCTCCTGCAAAGCGTTCACTTTCCGTTTTCAAACCTCTTATAACAGGCACAGCCATATGCTTCTCTGCAAATTCAGCATAGACATTCATCATCTGCTCTGCTTCTTCAATGGCCTCCTTTTCAGTTGCATGTGCTGTATGTCCTTCTTGCCACAAAAACTCGGCGGTTCTCAGAAATAAGCGCGTTCGCATTTCCCAACGAACCACATTAGCCCATTGATTGATTAAAAGGGGTAAATCGCGATAAGATTGAATCCATCTCCGATAGGTGTCCCATATAATGGTTTCAGAAGTCGGTCGAACAATCAACTCTTCTTCTAATTTTGCCTCAGGATCTACAATAATTCCGCTTCCATCTTCCGCATTTTTTAATCTGTAATGGGTAACAACTGCACATTCCTTGGCAAAACCTTCAACGTGACTTGCTTCTTTGCTTAAGTATGATTTCGGGATAAACAAGGGAAAGTATGCATTCTCATGCCCTGTTTCTTTGAACATTTTATCCAAAGCCGCCTGCATTTTTTCCCAAATAGCAAATCCGTAAGGTTTGATAACCATACAACCTCTCACCCCAGAGTTTTCGGCTAAATCCGCCTTTACAACGAGTTCATTGTACCATTTAGAATAATCTTCACTTCTCTTCGTTAAATTTTTACCCATTTCTTTAGTTTGGCATAAAACTTGTGTTAATACTTTTGTAATAGTTCGGTAAAACTAACTATTTTTATAATGTTCAACAATTTAAATTATAACGATGATACAATCGACACCCCTACAAAAAATTCGTACTGCAGCATTGTTTGCTGTAGTAGGTTTACTTGCAGTTTCATGTGGCTCATACCAGTCAGCTTCATATTATGATAATGACGGTATATACGGAAGTAATCAAAGACAAGTATCCGTAGAAAGAGCTCCAAGACAAGTGCAACAAAAAGGAGATAATACACATGCAGATTATTTCGGACAAAAAGCAGATCAGTATACTGATATTCTTGAAAGTGAAATCTTTACGGATATCGATTCTTATGCAACCGAACCTGTCAATGATAGTATTGCTGATATTAACTTAACAGATTACTATTCTGCAGACAACGATTACGCAGGAAATGCAGGATGGGGTGAAAACCCAACTAGTGTTAATATCAATATTTACGATAATGGATTCAATAACTGGGGCTGGGGTGGCCTTGGTGGTTTTGGATGGAATAACTGGGGCTATGGTGGCTTTGGTTGGAACAACTGGGGCTGGGGTCGCGGTTGGGGCTGGAACAGATGGAACAACTGGGGTTACGGCGGCTGGGCTGGTGGCTGGGGATGGAACAGTTGGGGTTTCGGTGGTTTCGGATTTGGAAATGCTTGGTGCCCACCCTTCGGTTACGGTTACAACAATAGAGGATTTGGAAACAGAGGTTACGGCTATGCATACAATGCTGGTAGACGCGGCTTTAACAACAATAGAAACGCAATAACACGAAATAACGCTGTTGCCTCATTAAGAGGAAGATCAAATTTAAATAGCTCGAGAAGCTCTTCAAGGTACCGAGGAAGTACAGGCAGATCAAGTGCCAATCGAAATACCTACGGTAGAAGTTCAAGAAGCAATACTAACGGAATTGCGTCTAGAAGAACAGTTGGTGTAGATCGAAACCGATCATACCGAACTACAAGAAGCACTAGAGCTACTCCTAGAACTAATAGCTCTTCAAGATCAAATCAATATTACAGAAGCTCGACACCCCGTAGCACCAATTATCGAAGAGGTAGTTCTACCTCAAGAAGTACTACAAGATCTGTTTCACCAAGAACTTCAACCTATAGAAGTTCTGGCAACAGAACCCGTAGTAGTGGCTATAGTCGATCTAGTGGTTCATCTTCTAGAAGTAGCGGAAGTTATAGAAGTTCTGGTAGCAGCTCGAGAAGTTCAGGTAGTTACAGAAGCTCTGGTAGCAGCTCGAGAAGTTCTGGTAGTTACAGAAGTTCTGGTAGTTCATCAAGGTCTTCAGGAAGCTCTAGATCTAGTGGAGGAAGATCCTCTTCAAGAGGCGGAGGAAGACAATAAGCCTGCAATCTGATTTTATACTAAATTCAAACTCAATGAAAAGTAAATTAACTTTCATAGCGCTACTGGTATGTGCCATCTCTAGCGCTCAGAACATATCCGATATAGTTCGTAATAGTAATGAAAATCCTCAAGGTACTGCTCGTTTTCAATCAATGAGTGGAGCTTTTGGAGCGCTTGGTGGTGATTTGTCGTCTTTGAACATAAATCCTGCAGGTGCAGCAATATTCAATAATAATCAAGGAACAATAACAGCATCGCTCTATAACAGAAATAATAGTGTCAGTTTTGGTGGTAATACGACAGCGAATTCACTAAATTATATAGAGCTCAATCAGGCGGGGGGTGTTTTGGTATTTAAAACAACAAACCCAGAAGCTGCATGGAGCAAGGTCGCCTTAGCATTGAATTACGACATAAGTGAAAATTTCGATGATGAAATTTATGCTTCAGGATCAACAAGTGAAGGTATCGACAATTACTTTTTAAATTTTGCTCAAGGCGTACCCTTAGGCGATATTTTACTTCAAGACGGAGAGTTTATTGAGGAAGCCTATTTAGATATTGGATCTGGTCTTGGTTTCGGAGATCAGCAAGCATTTCTGGGTTATTTTGGAGGTCTAATCGATCCGGCAGCAAACGATAATGAGAATACACTTTATAATAGTAACGCAGGCTACAACAATGTTAATCAACAATTTTCTAGAATAACAGCTGGCTACAACAGTAAATTCACCCTTAATGTTGCATCGCAATATCGCGAAAAGTTACACTTAGGTGCTTCGCTTAATTTTCATAGTATTTTACAAACGAAATATGATGAATATACCGAAACTGGTTATGACACCAATTCTGAAATTCAGCGAACCACATTCGACAACCGATTGTTTACAGACGGTAACGGATTCTCATTTAGCCTTGGAGCTATTGCTAAGCTTACAGATTTTATTCGTTTAGGAGCTAGTTATCAATCTCCTACTTGGTATCGAATTAACGAAGAATTATCACAAAGAATCTCATCAGACTTAGCAGATGAAGATATCAACTTTATCAACTTTGATATCGCAAATATTTTTCCGACATATACCCTCAAAACACCTTCAAAGCTTACCGGTAGCATGGCTTTAATTTTTAACAAAAGCGGATTATTAAGTTTTGATTATGGCTATCAAGACATGTCACAGGCAAGATTAGGCCCTTCGGGAGATGCAAACTTTAGCACCGTCAATACAGATGTTACTAACCAATTAGGTGCTGTTACTTCTATGAGACTCGGGGGCGAATATCGCATTAATAGATTTAGCCTAAGAGCAGGGTATCGTTTTGAAGGAAGCCCTTATGAAGATGGAAATACAATTGGAGATTTAACTGGAATATCTGGTGGTCTTGGCTATGATTTTGGTAAAAGTCGACTTGATTTTGCGCTTAATAGAACCGAAAGAGATATAGCATATCGATTATTTGATACTGGTATTACTACACCAGCATTGGTTAACGGTATTAACACCAACGCTACCTTAAGTTATACGGTTAATTTCTAAAGTAAACTACTTCAAGTCAAGCCTTGTAGCATTCAAAGTTTAATTATCGAGTAATTTATCGGATATTCATAGTTTGAATAAATCTGTTATTTGGGTAAACTAAATGGCAGTTTTTTTTATTGAAGTACTCTACCTTTTTAAGGTAAAATGGGTTTTACGCATTTGAGCAACTACGGCACCATTTTCTTGTTCACCATATTCAAAACGAAACCAATAATCAGAAGAAGGCATTGGACTACCGTTAAATGTACCATCCCATCCGCCAGTTGCATTTAGTTGGGCTATTAGTTTACCATAGCGATCAAAAACAAATACTGCTGGGTCTTCTAAGGTTTCTATACCCAAAATATTCCATGTCTCATGCATTCCATCCCCGTTAGGTGTGAAGAACTTAGGATATCCAACAACTAAAAATTCTATAGGTTCTGTAATACCGCATCCATTTTTATCATTGATAACTACCGTATTTACTCCAGGTGGTACATCTAAAAAAATAGGATCATCTTGAAAATCACCACCATTGATAGCATATTCATAACTGCTATTACCATCTACAAAAATTTCTATATTGTTCTGATCTGGTTCAACAGACAAATTAGTTTCTAAAATAGCTACTCGGTCTAAGACAGGTACCCCGAAAAAAGTTATAAGAATACCTCTGGTATCAGCTACAGTTGCTGGAGTGCCACTTGCCGTTATGATTTCTGCAAAATAACGTCCAGAATTTGGACTAGTCACTATAAATTCTGCTCCAAACGGTCCAGTACCAGTTAGGGTATCATCCACAGTTCCGTCATCATCATAATCAACGGTCCAATGAACACTTGCAATATCTGAACCAGCAGGAGAATTCAAAGCACTCAATGGAATATCAGGATCGCCTTCACAGGCAATAATATCCAATCCTAAAAACTCGTCTCTTAAGGTACAATCTAAGGCGTTGTTTTGATCTGCCTGAACGGAGCTTCCAGTAAAACTTAACATGAAGGGTTCAGGGTCATCATCAAAATTAGTATTGTAATTATTAATTAAAATATAATAAATCTCACCAGGCTGTACCTCTAACCATTCATCATAGGTATTCTGACTTCCAACAACGAAGGGAGCCCCTGCTTGTCCATTTTCAGGATTTACGCCAATACCGGTAAAATTCGTGCTATTCACTTCATAATTGCAACGAATAGGTTGCGCCGAGCCGTCACTTATGGTTGTGCAATCAATATCGGGTCCGTATACCGCAAAATCCCATTCTGCAGAAGGTGTACCTATTCCGCCACCTACAGCTAAAGCTTCAATATCAAACCCAACTTGGCCGCCAGTACCTGCTCTAAAAACGTACCAAGAAGTATTATGCTCAATGTTTGCAGAACTAACACTACCCTTTTCTAAGCAGCCTGATTGTCGAATTACATCAGGGTCAAAATCATCGATATCACCGCTACCATGCGCCTGCGACATAATAGGTACATCTGCGCACACCGGTATGGCAGTTCTGCAATCGGCTGAGTTCGGGGATTGAGCGTTCGCTGTCCATGAAAATAACAGCAAACAGCAAGTGACACTAAGAAGTGTTCGCATAGATTTAGGGCTAAATAGGGTGCTTGGGTATTAATATTATAACTCAAGCCTTTTTGATTTAGTATATTTTATCGATTATTTATGCTGTTAATCGATAAACTGCAATATTTAACCATTCATTATCTCCTTAACGAGAAGTGATTGTTGATGTATTTAGCGGTAGTTTGCGCTCCTGAAGTATCTGTATAAGTTAATTTAAACCAATAATCTGAAGATGGTAATTGTTCGCCGTTTAAGGTACCATCCCACCCAGAGCTAGTTTGGCTCAGCTGCTTTAATAACTTGCCGTAACGATCATAAATAGTTACTACGGGATTACTTAAACTCGAAAGCCCTTGTATATGCCAATAATCGTGCATTCCATCGCCATTAGGGGTGAAAAATTTAGGAAAACCAACGACTACAATTTCTTCAGATACCGAACCACAACCTTTCGGGTCATTTATAGTTAGGATATGTGTTCCTGCCGAAACGCTGCTAAATATATTTTCAAGCTGGTAATCACCGCCATCTAATTGATACTGCCATTCCCCTTCTCTATCGGGCACTATGGTCACCGTATTATTTTGCTGTAAATCTTCAATTTCAATTGCACTAATTACTGGGGGCGTGCCTATGATTAAAGTAATTTCTTTCGAGTTCGAACAACTTAATCTTCCTGCTGTATTAGTTGCAGTAAGGGTATAGACACCTGCCAATGAAACATCAATACTTGAAGTTGTTTCGCCTGAATCCCAACTATAGGTATGATTGGCCATTGCTTCTAAAGCACCGATAGTAATACTTGAGCTACCGTCACACAAGAATTCTTCATCTAGAAAATCTAATACCGGTGTTGCTACTGTAGTCAATTCAAATTGTTGCGACGCATCGTAACAATTTGAATTTTTAGCAGATGTTACTCGTGCATAAATTGTTTGTGTTCCTGATTGTAAAAGATGTTGTTTGGGTAAAAAATTAATCCCATTTTCAGCATCAGCCAATGAACTGTGGTAACTCACCACAAAATCATCATCACTTTGGCTACCTAGTGCTTCAGTATCTTTTAAAAATAAATCATAAATTTCTGTTTCTGAACAGGCTGCGTCATCTGAAATGGCGTTCGCTATGGGCATCGCAGAAAAACCTACTTGAACATCACTAATGATGTTATTATTCGTAACCGTTATCACTTCAACGCGATAGAAGGCAGAAGTGGTAACCACTAAAGTTGCATTATTTTGACCAACCAGCTGAAAAAACCCTGAACCTGTATCTTGAAACCAATTATAAGTGATAGCGTCAGAAGTGGTTGCATCGAGCGTGACATTTGTGCCTTCACATGCTGAGATAGGTGAGCCTAAAAGATTACTTATAATAGAACAATCTAAAGCAGTAAAAGGATCTGTTACAAAAATTTGACCTGAAAATTGAATTGAAAAACCTGAGTTACTATTGCTAAAATTATTGATTAGCAAATAATAATCTTCCCCTGGTGTAACCTGCAGCCAATCGTCGTATTGAATATTACTTATATCGCCTGTTGGGTCCTCACCTACACCTAAAAAAGCATTTTGATCTTGATTGTCAAAAAAATTACAACGAACAGGTTCGCCCAAACTACCACAATCTGATGCTTTGTAGAGGGCAAAGTCCCAATCTTCATTAGTATTTGTAGAAATATTAAACCCCAATTGCCCAGAAGCCCCAGTGCGAAAACGATACCAAGCCGAATTTGATTCTATGGCACCGGTAATAGTTTCTTCTAAACATCCGCTCGAATTTCTACCATTGAAATCATCTAAGCCAAAACCATTTGTGCCACCATTAACCGGTGTATCGTTGCAAATGGGTACTGCATTATTACAATCTGGAGAAACTTGAGCAAAAGCACAGAAGATTCCCATAAAAAAAGTAAAGCCCAAAACAATTGGAAATCGGTTCATACGTAGTTAAAACTAGCTATGAATCAAAAATAAAGTTTGCGTTACCTTAACACTAATTTATGTTGTGTAATGGGGTAAATAGGGCATAAAGTGCCATATAATGTATATCTTTGCCCTTCGACTTAGTCATAATTAAATGAAAATCGATAGCACATTGAAAGAGCATTTTGAAGAGATTGGAAACGGTCATGTTTCAGCTTCTGAAGACACTCCCTTACGCGAAGATGCGTTTGTCTTAAACGATGAAGAGAAAATTAGTAGAATTAAAGAAAATGTACGAGAGATTATGCTCACTTTGGGTCTTGATCTTGACGATGATAGTTTAAAAGGAACGCCCGATCGCGTTGCTAAAATGTTCGTCAAAGAAATTTTCGGAGGACTACACCCTGATCGAAAACCTAAAGCCTCAACTTTTGATAATAAGTATAAGTACGGCGAAATGTTGGTGGAAAAAAATATTACGCTATACTCTACCTGTGAGCACCATTTGTTGCCCATTGTAGGAAGAGCGCATGTAGCTTATATTTCAAACGGAACAGTTGTAGGTCTATCTAAAATGAATCGTATTGTTGATTATTTTGCGAAACGACCTCAGGTACAAGAACGTCTAAATATTCAAATCGTAAGAGAACTTCAAAAAGTACTAGGTACCGATGATGTTGCTTGTGTCATTGACGCCAAACACCTTTGCGTAAATTCAAGAGGCATACGAGACGTTGAAAGCAGTACTGTTACCGCTGAGTATGGGGGTAAATTTAAAAATGAAACTGTACGCCGCGAATTTTTAGACTATCTTAATTTAGACACAAATTTCTAATCACCTTTGCCTAAAATGCAGTTGTATCAAAGTCAGCATCTAAAAGTTTATAATTCACTAACTGGTAAAAAAGAAGTCTTCAAACCTTTAAATGAAGGCCATATAGGTATGTACGTTTGTGGGCCAACAGTATATAGCAATGTACATTTAGGTAATTGTCGAACCTTTATGTCTTTTGATATGATTTTTCGCTATTTAAAGCATTTAGGGTATAAAGTAAGATATGTTCGAAACATAACCGATGCGGGGCATTTAGTAGATGATGCCGAAGATGGTGAAGATAAGATTGCGAAAAAAGCCCGTTTAGAACAGTTAGAGCCTATGGAAGTGGTACAACGCTATACGGTTGACTTTCACAATATTCTTCAAAAATTTAACTTTTTACCGCCCAGCATAGAACCCACCGCTACAGGTCATATTATTGAACAAATAGAAATTATAAAAGATATTCTTGTCAAAGGGTATGCCTATGAGGCAAACGGATCTGTCTATTTCGATGTCGCTAAATTCAATGAGACCAATGAATACGGTAAATTGAGTGGTAGAAAGTTAGAAGATATGATTGCCAATACGCGCGAGCTTACTGCGCAAGAAGAGAAAAAAAATCCACAAGATTTTGCACTTTGGAAAAAAGCAGAGCCTCAGCACATAATGCGCTGGCCATCTCCTTGGGGTGATGGTTTTCCTGGCTGGCATCTAGAGTGTACAGCAATGAGCACTAAATATTTAGGTGAAACTTTTGATATTCACGGTGGAGGAATGGATTTAAAATTTCCGCACCATGAATGTGAAATTGCCCAAGCGGAAGCGAGTAATGGTCATTCACCAGTTAATTATTGGTTACACGCCAACATGCTTACCATGAATGGCAAGAAAATGGCAAAATCTACAGGAAATAATATTCTTCCTGGAGAAATATTTACAGGAGATAACGAAATTCTCAGTAAAGCTTTTTCTCCTTCAGTTGTTCGATTTTTTATGATGCAAGCCCATTATACCAGTATTTTAGATTTGAGCAATGATGCACTATTGGCCTCCGAAAAAGGCTACCATAGATTAATAGAGTCTTTAGAAACTCTAAAAAACCTCGAAACCAGTAACAGCACTAATTTTGATATCACTACATGGCAACAGCAATGTTATGATGCAATGAATGATGATTTCAATACTCCTATTTTGATTGCTAAAATGTTTGATGCGGTTAAACGCATCAATTTAGTGAAGGAAGGAAAAGAAACCATTACTAAAGCAGACCAAGAAATACTATTGACAACTTTAAACGGTTTCATTTTTAACGTTTTGGGCTTAGAAGAAATGACAAAAAACGCGGGTGATTCTGATAAGTTATCAAGTGTTGTTGAGCTTTTGATTCAACTTCGAAAAGATGCACGTGATAATAAAGATTTCGCCACCTCTGATAAAATTCGCGATCAGTTAGCCGCCATGGGCATTCAGCTAAAAGATGGCAAAGAAGGAACTACCTTTAGTCTTTCTTAGTGAATATAATGAAACTCCCGAAGCGTCGGCACATCATAAATGAAGAAAATATTGATAGCACCTTTTATTTTATTGATACGATTCTATCAAGCAGTTATCTCACCGTATACCCCAGCAACTTGTCGATACGCTCCTACATGTTCAACATACACCTTAAATGCCTTAAAAAAACATGGACTTTTTAAAGGCGGATGGCTATCTATTAAACGTATTATTAGTTGCAACCCTTGGGGCGGAAAGGGCTATGATCCTGTTCCTTAAATTCATTCATTAATCGTTTATTCACTCATCTGTAATTTAGCCCGAACTGTTTTCAAATAAAAAGTCTATAATGCATCCTTGCACATAGAATTATACATAGTTTTTTTGTCATCGTTTCTATTCTCTTATCCCTATCATTTTTACTACCTATTTTCTTATCTTAGTGCCCTCAAAATAAACGTACATGTACTTTTTAGGTATTGATTGGAACCCGAATGAAACTCTTTTCTCTCTAGGGCCTTTACAAATAAAATATTATAACCTTCTTTGGATAATCGCTTTTGCTTTAGGATGGTTCATCATGAAACGCATCTTCACGAACGAAAAGAAAACGGTAGATCAATTAGATTCGCTTTTTATTCATACCGTTTTGGCGACCATGTTAGGAGCGAGACTTGGACATGTATTTTTTTATGATTGGGCGCACTATAAAGAAAATTTATTAGAAATATTATTACCCATTAAAGCCGATAAAGATGGAGTTCTCTTAGGCTTTATCGAAGGATGGGAATTTACGGGTTTTACAGGATTGGCAAGTCATGGCGCGGCCATAGGTATTATTATAGGTATGTTTTTATATGTTCGAAAACATAAGGAATTCAAAGTACTATGGATTTTGGATCGAATCGTAATACCCGTTGCTATCGGTGCTTTTTGTGTTCGTTTAGGTAACTTTTTTAACTCTGAAATTATTGGAAAAGAGGTGGAAAAATCATTCGTATTCGCAACTAGATTTATTCGAGATGGCATCACGCCATCAGAAGCAATGAGAGAAACAAAAGCTAAATCGGTTAATGCAGCGTACGATTTAATTGAAACAAACCCGAAATTTTCAGGACTTTTAGAATCGGTTAGTTATCGTCATCCAGCGCAACTCTATGAAGGTGTCGCTTATATTTTTGTCTTTATAATCTTATACTATTTCTACTGGAAAACTGAAAAGAAAAATAAACCAGGGTTTTTGTTTGGTACTTTTTTAGTTCTCTTATGGGGTATTCGCTTTTTTGTTGAATTTGTAAAAGAAAGACAAAATGCGCTTGATGAGGCAGCGGGATACTTAAGTATTGGTCAAATGTTGAGCATTCCTTTTATTTTAATTGGCTTGTATTTTATGTTCCGACCAACAACGCATAATTCCTAGATTACAAAGAGTCTTCAATAAAAATTTAGAAAGCAAATAACACAAAATGATTAAAGTTTTGAAATTTTATACCATTCTTTATACGGTTTGTTTCATTGCTTTTTCTTGCAAAGAACAGCCCAAAACGGTAATCAAAACTGAACCCGTTATATTTTCACAAGAAGGGCAACTCACCATAATTAAACAAAAAGTTGATACGCTTATCACTAGCTTAGATATTGAGTTCGCCGAAACCGAATATGAAACACAAACGGGCCTGATGTACCGAGAGAGCATGAAAGACTCTCAAGGAATGCTTTTTATTTTTGAAGATGAACGTTTACATTCTTTTTATATGAAAAATACAGAGTTTCCTCTAGATATCATCTATATAAAAGCTGATTCAACAATTGCAAGTTTTCAAGAAAATGCACAAGCATTTAATGAAACTGGACTTTCTTCACAAGTTCCAATTCAATTTGTACTTGAGGTAAATGCAGGCTTAGCAGAAAAATGGTTGTTAGAAGTAGGAGATAAAATAGAATTTCGTAAAAATTAAGGCTTTGAATGTTCACCTTACCGCAATTGAAATTCCAACAGCGGAAAATCATCAACTGGCATCCATAAAATTCTTTTCCAAAAAAAATATTCATCAAACCCTAGTTATTTCTTCTGCAACAGGAGTATTGCAACAATACTATATGAAGTTTGCAAAATTCTTCGCTGAAAAAGGCTTCATAGTTTACACTTTCGATTATCATGGTATCGGAAAATCAGGGTATCCGATTTCTGTATTGAAGAAGAATACAATAAATCTTACCGGTTGGGGAAGTACTGATCAAGCAGCAATTATTGCCTTTGCAAAAAACGAAAATCCTCAGAATTCGCTTACTTTGATAACGCATAGTGTGGGTGGTCAAATACTGGGGTTTAATACGAACCATCAATTAATTGATAAGGTAATTCTGGTTGCTTCACAAACAGGTTATTGGAAAGACTTTAAAGGAATTCACAAACTTAAAATGTGGTCTTTTTGGTACGTGCTAATTCCGTTGTTAACACCAATATTTGGTTACTTTCCTGCAAAAAAATTAGGTCTATTTGAAAATTTACCCAAGAACATGGTTTATGAATGGGCATCTTGGGGGAAAAAGAAAAAATACATGATGCAGTTCTATAATCAAAAGGACTATTTCTTTGACGCTTTAAAAATACCAGTTTTAGCTTTGAGTTTTTCAAAAGATGATTTTGCACCAAAAAATACCGTAGATCAGTTGGTCAATCACTATTCAAATGCACTTGTTGAACAAATTCATCATAGCCCAAAAAAAAGTGAAAAACATGTACGCCATTTCGGGTTTTTTAAGTCAGCTTTTAGAGAACCATTATGGGAGTCAAGTTTACAATGGATTCTTAACAACAAATACCAATAATGAGTAACCTTCTATTAACAGGTCAAGAAACCGAACGTCTACTTTTTAGAAAATTAGAAGTGTCTGATTTTGACACATGGCTTACTTTTCATAAAGACCCTAGAAGTACTGAATTTTGGGAAGGCTTACCCGACGACCCCATAGATGCTTGCCAACATTGGTTTGACAAGGCATTTCATCGCTACCAAAATAACCTTGGAGGAATGAATGTGCTGGTCAATAAGCAAACTAAAGCGTTCATTGGCCAATGTGGGTTACTAGTTCAAAACGTCGACCATATCAAAGAACTTGAAATCGGCTATTCCATTCTTCCCAAATACTGGAAACAAGGTTATGCTATTGAAGCAGCTAGAAAATGCAAAGCTTATGCGAAGCAGCATAACTTAGCAAAATCATTAGTTTCCATTATAAATGTTAAAAATATTCCATCACAAAAAGTAGCCTTAAAAAATGGAATGTATTTAGATAAAACAACGGTTTATAATGCTAACCATTCTCACATTTTCAGAATCATAATATGAAACAACATTGGGCTATTTTCATTAACAATGATTCGAGCAAGTCCAAATTGTTACAACAACTTTTACGCGGTAATTTACCAAAAGAGCTTTCTTTTCTAGCTAATTTTCAGGGTTCTATATTTTCTAAAATAACTCTTGAACAATTAATGGATAAAGAAGATCGCCATGGCACTAAAACTTTAGCAAAAGAAACTGATCAGCCACTACGTTCCAAGTCAAGCGGTGAACAAAAAAAAGCCCTTCTTAACTACTTATTAAATTCCAATCCCGATTTTATTGTTCTTGATAACCCATTTGATAATTTAGATGCCACCTCTCAAGCAGAACTTAGCGAGACTTTAAAGCAACGTTCAAATAGAACTTTATTTGTACAAATTATTAGCCGTAAAGTCGATCTATTACCCTTCATTTCAAATTTTGCAAGCCTTCAAAAAGAGCGGCTTTATTTTCATAAAAACTTGGAAAGCATTTCCTTTTTTAAATCAAAATCAGCTTTGTTTAATGGAATAATTCCGCCTCCATTAAAACCCATGAAATTTGATCAAAAATCACTTATCAATCTAAAAAATATAAGCGTTCGATTTGGCACTAAAACTGTACTTCAAAATATACAATGGGAAATTAACAAAGGAGATTTTTGGCAGTTAATTGGAAAAAATGGAAGTGGTAAAACCACTATATTATCAATGATTACTGGTGAAAACCCAAAGGGATACGGGCAAGAACTTTATCTCTTTGGAAAAAAGAAAGGTAGTGGTGAATCCATTTGGGAAACAAAACAAAAGATTGGCTATTTTACACCTGCAATGACCGATAAATTTTCGGGGCATCACAGCATCGAAAATATGATAATTTCTGGTTTCAATGATTCTGTCGGGCTTTATATTAAACCTACAGAAGCCCAATTACGTTTGGCTAGAGAATGGCTGCAATTACTTCAACTTTGGGAAGTAAAAGATACTTTGTTTAATACACTTTCAATGGGGCAGCAACGCTTGGTAATGACTACTCGTGCGATGATTAAACACCCATTGTTGCTTATTTTAGATGAACCAACTGCTGGCCTTGATGACACATCTGCAAAGCTAGTCGTTGCTTTGGTAAATAAAATGGCTCAGGAAAGTAATACCACCACTATTTTCGTTTCACACCGACAAGAAGTAGATCTAGAACCTGATTTCATTTACGAATTAAAAATGACTTCAACAGGCTCCGTTGGTCAAGTTCGAAAACCTAATGGGTAGAATGCAAAAAAGAGCCGTTCTTGAAGAACGACTCTTTTTTTATTTAATTGATTTACTTTCTTATTTCTCTACTACTTCTGTACCGTCTTTAACAGTTTTCTTTAAAAAGTCAAACATTACAGGAGTCGCAATGAATAATGACGAATAAGTACCTACTATGATACCGATTATCATAGCAAACATAAAACCACGAAGTGATTCTCCACCAAAAACAAAGATCGCCAATAAAACCACCAATGTTGTTAACGAGGTGTTTAAAGTTCTGCTTAAGGTACTATTCAAAGCTAGATTAACATTTTCACCATTACGCCAACCTTTCTCACCAATAATCTCTCTAATACGGTCAAATACAACCACAGTATCATTCAATGAATAACCAATTACCGTCAAAATAGCCGCTATAAATGCTTGATCAATTTCCATATTAAAAGGCATAACTGTACCAAAAATGGAGAAAATACCCAATACGATTAGCACATCATGGAAAACAGCCGTTACTGCACCAAGTGAAAATTGCCACTTGCGAAAACGCAATAGAATATATAAAAAGACCACCGCCAATGAACCAATAATGGCTAAAAACGCATTGTTCTTGATATCATCTGCAATCGTTGGACCAACTTTAACTGACTGCATGATACCGATTGCTTTCGTATCGCTGCCCACTATGAAATCTTCTTTAGAAGTTTCAGCTGGTAAATACTTTTGAAGGGATGTATAAAGCTTATCTTGAATTTCAGTATCAACTTCAATACCTTCTACATCTACTTTATAAGGTGTTGTAATCTTTATTTGATTGTCTTCACCAAAAGTTTTAACGTTTGTTCCACTACCAAAAACAACATTTAATTCAGAGGCAATTTCAGAAGGACTTACTGACTTCTCAAAACGAACTTGATACGACCTACCACCAACAAAATCAACGCCTTGTTGAAGTCCATTAGAAATTACAGAGAATAAGCCTAATAACCCTATGACTATTAAGATCGCGGATATAACATAGGCAATTTTACGTTTTCCTAAGAAATTGATATTAATATTCTGGAATAGGTTTTTGGTCAAACCTGTTGAAAAATCTAATCTTCTATTTTTTCCTTCAGAGTACCAATCAACTAATAAACGTGTAATGAATATTGCTGTAAACAAAGAGGTTAAAATACCGATCAATAAGGTAGTAGCAAAGCCTTTAATTGGACCAGAACCGAATACGAAAAGAATTAAGGCCGTAAGACCGGTAGTAATGTTGGCATCTAAAATAGATGATAGGGCATTACTAAATCCATCAGAAATGGCTTTACTCTTCCCTTTTCCTTTTCTAATTTCCTCTTTAATACGTTCAAAAATAAGTACGTTAGCATCTACTGACATACCAATGGTTAAAACGATACCAGCTATACCCGGAAGGGTTAAAACTGCATCAATACTAGTAAGAACACCAAAAATCAAAAGAATGTTCAAAAGCAAAGCGATATCTGCAAAAAGACCTGCCTTACCATAATAAAATACCATCCAAACCAAAACAATTAACATGGCAATCATGAAAGACATTAACCCACTATCGATAGCCTCTTGACCTAAAGAAGGCCCAACAATTTCCGATTGGATTATTTCTGCTCTAGCTGGTAGTTTACCAGCACGTAATACATTCGCAATATCTTTAGTTTCATTAATCGTGAAGGTACCTGTTATCGAAGTTCCTCCACCGGTAATACCTCCAACTACAGAGCAACCAGGAGCCGTATAAACTTTATTGTCTAAAACAACAGCAATACCTGTATTATTTAGGTTGGCATCACTTGTTAGTTTTTGCCATAATTTAGAACCTCTTGTATTCATGCTCATGCTAATAGCTGGCCTGCCATTCTCAAAAGTATCTCTTGCGTCACTAACTACATCACCACTTATTCTAGGCGCTTTCTCGCGATTCGATTTTAAAGCATATAAATCAACTATTTCAACATCTTCTGTTGATGGTCGTTCCCAAGCAAATTTTGTGAATTGAATATCAGCAGGAAGCAATCGAATAATTTCAGGCATTTTCAAATAACTATTGATAGCCGCAGTATCCTTAACCGCAACACTAAACATAGCGTTACCGTTTGGATTAGGAGGTAATAATTTACCAAACAAAGGGTTTACTTGCGCCCCTAAGTCTAAAGAATCTGTTGTTACATCAGAGAGTAAAGAATCTAATTCAGTTGCTTCTTTTACAGGCTCCTCAACTTCATTAGGCGTATCAACTAATGTTTTTAATTTCTCATTTGCTTGAATTAAAAACGTGCTGAAACTAGTGTTACTTTGTTCCCATGTTTCCCAAAATTCAAGCTGAGCTGTTGCAGTAACTAATTCAATAGCACGATTCACATCTTTTGCCCCTGGCAATTCTATAAGCACACGACCCGAGGTTCCTAAACGTTGAATGTTAGGTTGTGTAACACCGAATCCATCAATACGTTCGCGAAGTACCTCAAAGGCAGAAACTATGGCCTCATCAATCTTAGTTCTAATAACAGGCCTTACCTGATCATCAGACATTTCAAAATTGATTTCCTCGCTCAAACCTTTATTAGCAAAAATATCAGGTGAAGCTAATTTCGTATCACCCTTGATATTATCAAAAGCTTCGAAAAACAGATTTAAGTAGGTGTCATCATTATTTTTAGACAGCTCATCCGTATCTGCTAAAGCTTTCGTGAATACAGGGTTCGTTGATTTGTTTGCCAAACCAATCAAAATATCTTTTATTGATATTTGTAGGGTTACATTAATACCACCTTCAAGGTCAAGACCTTTATTTAGTTGTTTTTTCTTGGCATTGTTATAGGTAGTAAAACCAAATATGGTATCCTTGCCAATTGAATCTAAATAGCTGGTAACTAGATTATCTTTTAAATTGCTAGCTCCATCTACATTTAAATCAGGAATTTTAGAAATAGCATGTTTTTCTGCAGAAGTTTCAATATTGTCTGTAATAAATGTATAGGATAGTTGATAAATACTAACTAGTCCAAACAGTAAAGCAAAAAGCTTAATAAGTCCTTTATTTTGCATTTTATTATTTAATTAATTTCTAATAATTATAGTTCTTACACCAGCAAATATCTTTACCAGCGATTAAGGTGTTGTTTGTTATAAAACTAAAAACCTGTTCTTTATAAAAGTTTTTAGTTGAATTCGTTTTTTGTAAATGGATTTTAGAATGTACTGTCAGTTTGTACGGAGAAGAAGCTAATCAGTAATTTTAGCAAATTCTGGAATCATAAGGCCCTGCCCTAACTTCAGGAATTTCATATGAAATTGAATCAATTGCATTGGCTTCATTTATTTTATACGCTAATTGTACCAATGCATCTTGTTCAAGAATAATTGAATTATTAAATAATACTGCTGTGGGATAAGAAAATCTTTCAGCATCCTGCTTTAATTCGAAGGCGTATTTTCCATTTAAATTTAAACTATCATTGGTTTGATGAAGATCAGAAACCACTAGATTATAATTTTCAGGAAGCTTATCTTTTGGTAAATCAAACGGTAGCTTGTCAATAGCAACATCCGTTGACAATTCATCGTTCTGTGAAAGAAACTTTTTAACAACCTCAGCATCGATATCACTATAATAATGGATACTTAATTGCGAACCATTACTTTCTAATATTTCAATATTAGTGACACCAATAGCTTCTAACTTTTTGGTTATAGTGTACAAAGCATTATCATGAGTGCTAACCGAAGTCATTTCTGTATCAGTAAATTGTAATACAACTTGCTGATTTGCAACTTTAGTTTGCTCTTGATTTAAACCTATAAAGGTTAGAATAAAGATTAATGTACCTAAGTACCATTTTTCATTCATGCCGCAAAGATAAAATATTTCAAGAATTATTATCAAAAAAAGAAGATGTCTTTGTATTTATAGCATACAAAGGCATCTTCTTAACATAAATAAATATTAGCTATAGTTCTAAAAGGCCGTTGGTTTTACCAACACCTTCTGCACTTTCTTGCATTTTTGCTTTTTCCGCATCACTCAAAGGAATATCGACAATTTGTTCAATACCATTCTTACCTAAAATCACAGGTACTCCAATACAAATATCACTTAAACCATACTCGCCTTCTAGATATGTTGAACAAGGAAACATTTTTTTCTGATCACATGCTATGGCTTGAACCAGAGCAGAAACCGCGGCACCTGGAGCGTACCAAGCACTAGTACCTAATAAACCTGTTAAAGTTGCGCCACCTACCTTAGTATCTGCAGCAACTTGTTCTAAAATATTTGAAGACAAAAATTCAGAAACTCGAATACTATTTCTCGTAGCATGAGAAGTCAAAGGCACCATACCTTTATCACTATGACCGCCAATTACCATACCATCTATATCAGAAATTGGAGCCTCCATAGCTTCTGCCAAACGGTATTTGAATCGAGCACTATCTAAAGCCCCGCCCATTCCAATAATTCTATTTTTTGGTAAATCTGTTGTTTTATGAACCAAATATGTCATGGTATCCATCGGATTACTAACTACAATCAAAACGACATGAGGTGAATGCTCAATTAAACTAGTGGAAACCGTTTTTACGATTCCTGCATTAATTCCTATTAGTTCTTCACGAGTCATACCTGGTTTTCTTGGTATTCCAGAGGTAATAACGGCGATATCACTACCTGCGGTTTTCGCATAATTGCCAGTAGTACCTGTTATTTTGGTATCAAAACCGTTAAGTGAAGCCGTTTGCATGAGATCCATCGCCTTTCCTTCAGCATAGCCTTCTTTAATATCTACCAAAACTACTTCTGATGCAAAATTCTTTATTGCTATATATTCTGCACAACTAGCGCCTACTGCTCCTGCCCCTACTACGGTAACTTTCATATGTTTTATTTTAATTTATAAGTTCGCTAAAAATACAAATTCTTAACAGAAAATTATCGATGAAACGCACTTTATTGTTTGAGACTGCACTCGATGAACTACTGCTATTGTTAAAAAAACAGACAGTTCAACGAAGAAAATCGAAATATTGAACCATACGTCGAATTTTAGCAATACTGCTTCAAAACACTACGTTCTTGATTGAAGATAACCCAAATCTAAAACCCTACTAATGAAAAAGTTACTCTCATTTTTTGCAATTATTGGTATTATTCTAGCAAGTAATTGTTCGAGAATTCCAGAAAATAACGATCCTGTTATTGGTATTTGGGCGAAGACAGAAATTCAAGTAGAGAACTCAGATTCAAGCAGGCAAAATACTATTCGAAAAGAATGGATTTTTAACGATGCCTATCTAGGGCGCTATCAGAAATACAATAACAATTCGAGCGAGGTGGTAACTGATTTCAAATGGTCAATAGAAGATGGTGTTTATACCATTGTATATCCAGATGTTAATTTGAATAAAGATGATGCCATTGTTGAAATGCAAGTAACATCTGAAAAAAGCATATTGAAATCAATGGATGGTTCAGTTTTAGCGGTACGGGAATAATCATTCTTTGATAAAAAGAAAGGCTGCTCGAAATATGGAGCAGCCTTTCTATTTTGAACTATTTATTGCTTTTTAAACATCAATGTTTGCATAAATTGCATTTTTCTCAATAAACTCCCTTCTTGGCGGTACCTCATCACCCATTAACATCGAGAATACACGATCAGCCTCGGTAGCGTTATCTATTGTAATTTGCCGTAAAGTTCTAAAATCAGGGTTCATAGTAGTATCCCATAATTGCTCAGCGTTCATTTCACCTAAACCCTTATAACGTTGAATACTTACACCACCGCTATAACTATTTGCTATTTCATCTCGTTCTTCATCATTCCATGCATAGCGTTTTTTCTGTCCTTTTTTCACTAAATATAATGGTGGAGTCGCAATATAAATATACCCGCTATCAATCAACTCTTTCATGTATCGGAAAAAGAATGTCAAAATCAAGGTCTCAATGTGACTACCATCTACATCGGCATCACACATAATAACAACTTTATGATATCTTAGTTTTTCAAGATTTAGTGCTTTACTGTCTTCTTCGGTTCCAATAGTAACCCCTAGCGCCGTATAAATATTTTTAATTTCTTCATTATCAAAAACACGATGTGGCATTGCTTTCTCGACATTCAAGATTTTACCTCGAAGGGGAAGAATAGCTTGAAATTTTCGATCACGACCTTGCTTGGCCGTACCACCTGCCGAATCACCCTCAACCAAAAACACTTCACAATTTACCGGGTCTTGGTCAGAACAGTCAGAAAGTTTACCAGGTAAACCACCAATGCTCATTACGGTTTTACGCTGTACCATTTCACGAGCTTTAGTAGCCGCATGTCTTGCTTGAGCAGCAAGAATTACTTTTTGAACAATGACTTTAGCGTCATCAGGATTTTCCTCTAAATAATTGGTCAACATTTCTGAAACCGATTGACTTACGGCAGAAGAAACTTCTCGATTACCCAATTTGGTCTTAGTTTGACCTTCAAATTGGGGTTCAGCTACTTTTACAGAAATTATTGCCGTTAAACCTTCACGAAAATCATCACCTTGAACATCAAATTTCAATTTATCTAACATACCAGAGGCGTCGGCATACTTTTTCAAAGTTCCTGTCAATCCACGACGGAAACCTGATAAATGTGTTCCACCTTCATGGGTATTAATATTATTTACATACGAATGTAAATTCTCAGTATAGGACGTATTATAAACCATGGCTACCTCAACAGGAATGCCATTTTTCTCTCCTTCCATTGAAATTACATTCTGAATCAATTGATCTCGGTTGGCATCTAAGAATTTGACAAATTCTTTCAGTCCTTCATCAGAATAGAAAGTCTCCGTTAAAAACCCAGATTCGCTTTCCTTATCTTTTTGACGTTTATCTGTAATGCTAATGGTAACACCTTTGTTCAAATAGGAAAGCTCGCGCATTCTATTTGAAAGCGTTTCATAGCTGTACTCAATCGTTTGGGTAAATATGGTTGTATCTGGCAAAAAAGTTACCTCAGTACCTCTTTCTTTAGTTTCTCCGATACTTTTTACAGGATACAAGGCTTTGCCTTTGGAATATTCCTGTTCCCAAATTTTACCATCTTTATAAACGGTAGCTTTCAAATGTTGCGATAGTGCATTCACACAAGAAACACCAACACCATGGAGTCCACCAGAAACCTTATAAGAGTCCTTATCAAATTTTCCACCTGCTCCAATTTTAGTCATTACTACCTGTAAGGCAGAAACTCCTTCTTTTTTATGCAGTCCAACCGGAATACCTCTACCATTATCTCTGGTTGTAACAGAATTATCTTCATTTATGATGACACTTATCTTATCACAATGACCACCCATAGCTTCATCTATGGAGTTATCGACAACCTCATATACCAAATGGTGCAGTCCTCTTGTACCAACATCACCTATATACATAGATGGGCGCATACGTACATGCTCCATACCCTCAAGGGCCTGTATACTATCTGCCGAATACTCCTTCATTGGAGCACTCTCTTTTTGAATATCTTCTTGAGGTTTTTTATTCTCTTCAGCTTCGTTATTTGCTTCTTCGCTCATAAATAAATTTGCTTGTATTTAGTTCAAATTTTGCAATCTTACAAATATACGGAATACCCTATAAAATATAGCGTTTTGATCATTTTCAAACTTCGAAGTTATTAACAATTATTGTGGAAAAGACCAGCCTTAAAAATATTTAAAATGAAAAGGAATTTATTGAAAAATTATACTAAAGCGTCAACAAAAAAGACCCCGCCGTTGGCAGGGTCTTCTGACTAATTAAAATAAAAACTGAATAAACAGAATAAACAATTATTTAACCCGTAGGTCATTCTTTTCAAAACTTCATTAGTAAGCCTCTGTATGTACATTGGCTACCGCTCTACCTGAAGGGTCATTCATATTTTTGAAGGCTTCATCCCATTCCAGCGCAATTTGAGTACTGCAGGCTACCGAAGCCTCTTGTGGAACGCATAAAGCAGCCGCATCTGAAGGAAAATGTTCCTCAAAAATTGATCGGTAATAAAACTCTTCCTTAGATGTTGGCGTTTGCAATGGGAATCTGAATTTAGCATTTGCCAACTGTTCATCACTTATTTCTTCATTAACTACTTCTTTTAATGTATCAATCCAACTATATCCTACTCCATCCGAAAACTGTTCTTTTTGACGCCAAGCTACACTTTCAGGAAGCATACCTTCAAAGGCTTTGCGCACCACCCATTTCTCCATACGCTCGCCATTGATCAGTTTATCTTTCGGATTGATACGCATTGCAACATCCATAAATTCTTTATCTAAAAATGGCACACGACCCTCAATGCCCCATGCTGCCAAAGATTTGTTCGCACGTAAACAATCGTACATATGCAACTTGCTTAACTTACGAACAGTTTCGTCATGAAATTCTTTATCGTTTGGCGCTTTATGAAAATATAAATAGCCTCCAAATAATTCATCGGCACCTTCACCTGACAAGACCATTTTTATACCCATTGATTTTATGACTCGGGCCATTAAATACATTGGTGTAGAAGCTCGAATCGTAGTTATATCATAAGTTTCCAAATTATATACCACATCTTTTATGGCATCTAAACCTTCTTGAATTGTAAACTTAATTTCGTGATGCACCGTACCAATATGATCAGCTACAAGTTGCGCTGCTGCTAAATCTGGAGAACCATCCAAACCGACAGAAAAAGAGTGTAATTGCGGCCACCAGGCGTCAGCAGTATCACCAGATTCTATTCTTTTTTGTGCATATTTTTTAGCGATTGCAGAAGTTACCGAAGAATCTAAACCTCCTGAAAGCAATACGCCGTATGGCACATCAGACATCAACTGTCTGTGCACGGCCGCCTCTAAAGCATCTTTAATTTCTTGAATACTAGTTTCATTTTCTTTAACCGCATCGTAATCCATCCAATCGCGAGAATACCATTGTTTTAATTCTCCATTTGAACTGTGTAGATAATGTCCCGGAGGAAACAATTCAATTTTTGTACAAGTACCTTCTAAAGCTTTTAATTCAGAAGCAACGTAAAACGTTCCATTTTGATCCCATCCCATATATAAAGGAATAATTCCCATATGATCTCGAGCAATAAAATATTCTTCTTTTTCGGTATCATAAATTGTAAAACCAAAAATTCCGTTCATATCGTCTAAAAAAGAAGGTCCCTTTTCTTGATATAAGGCTAGAATTACTTCGCAATCTGATTCGGTTTTAAAATCATATTTTTCTTCAAATTGCTTTCTTAATTCTCTATGATTATATATTTCACCATTAGCGGCTAAGATCAATTTTCCATCTGGACTCACAAGTGGCTGCTTACCCGATGCAGGATCAACTATTGCCAAACGTTCATGAGCCAAAATAGCCTTATCATCTGCATAGATCCCACTCCAATCAGGTCCTCGGTGCCGTATTTTTTTTGACATTTCAAGTAACTTCGGTCGTAATATTTCTGTGCTCTCCTTGATATCAAATGCACAAACAATTCCACACATAACAATTTTATTTTAATAATTATAATACAAATATGAATTTAAAGTTTCATTTATAAAACATAAATCATTTATTAGTTATATATTAAAACTTTATTTTGTATTTAGATATTAAATATTAATAATTAATTGAATAATAATAATAAATACCTCAATTCTGTAAGAAGCACTAATTTTAACGACTTTTTAGCAGATTATAAATGGATTACTTACTAATTTTAATGACTAATTAAATAAACACAATTATGAAAAGAATTTGTACAGTCGCCCTAATGGCGATAGCTTTGGTTTTTTCGATAGAAGCAAGCGCACAAGATTTTAGTGGAATGGACAAAAGCCCAATGGATGGCGCTTCATTTCCATCAAGCTATAAAGTAGCTGATAAAGCAGTTAAAATTATTTATGGTCGACCGCAATTAAAAGGACGTTCGGTATCTGATTTAGCAAAAGCGGGAGAGGTTTGGAGAACTGGAGCTAATGAAGCTGCAGAAATAACTTTTTACAAAGATGTAACTTTTGGAGGAGGCGCTGTGAAGGCAGGAACCTATTCGTTATTTTCTATACCTGGTGATAAAGAATGGACTGTAATTTTGAATAGCAAGCTTAACCAATGGGGATCGTATAGCTATGACAAAGATGCTGATGTTGCGCGGGTAAAAGCAACAGCTAGTACTGGCGAATCTTTAGAAGCTTTTTCAATAGCATTTAAAGAAGTTGATGGTGGCGCTCATATGATAATGGGATGGGATACGGTTCGCGTAGCTGTACCGATTATGATGACTTCATCAAAAATGTAAGATAGCATACACCAAATATTGAAAACCGAAGGCTGTCGAGGCTTCGGTTTTTTTTATGCTGTTTCGAAAACTAGTGGCTTATGTATCGTTCTTCTATAAAAGCAAGACATTAAAAATGGATAATATAGCTTCAGACTGCCACCATCCTCAAGCAAACATGATTTTAGAAACGTACCCAAATCTGTATAAGCCAAATTTACCAACATGGTCTCTGCAAATGCATTATTTAGTTCTGAATCGTAAGATTCATCTTCTGCTAAAACATACATATATATTCTTTTTCTGGCATAGTCAATGCTTACATCTACGGCCTTATAAGACATGCGTATGAGCATGACATGAAATAATTCGAAAAGTTTAACTTGGTTTGATACTTCGCAGCTGTAGTCAACTAACAATGCTAAGTCTTTAATCATGGAATTTCTTGTTGTTTTCATCACTTTAGTTTTGATATAAATAAATTTCTACTTCAAAGAAGCAGATAAAACTCAAAACATAGAAAAATTTGTTGTGAAAACAACAATTAATGTAGTCTAAAACCTACTTTAATGATATAAGACATTGATTTTCATTATTTTAAACACCACTACAACGCTCACCTCACTACTCCTCCAACATAGGTTTGATCTGCCATAATAGTGGGTATTTCATCGGCCTCCACCTTCATTAGATCTTTATCAAAAATTGTGAAATCAGCAAATTTGCCTATTTCAATACTCCCTTTTTCATTTTCCTCAAAATTTGAATAAGCTGCCCAGATGGTCATTCCTTTTAAAGCTTCTTCGCGCGATAAAACATCTTTGATTTGAAATCCTGCATCAGGATAACCGTCAGAATCTTTTCGTGTAACTGCAGCATAAAAAGTTAAAAAAGGACTCACCTGCTCTACAGGAAAATCGGTACCCAGAGCAACTATGCCCGCTTTATCTAACAAGGTCTTATACGCGTAGGCACCTTTAACACGTTCTTTGCCTAACCGATCTTTTGCCCAATACATATCACTTGTTGCGTGGGTAGGTTGAATGGATGGAATAATACCATTTTTGAAATAATCAAAATCTGAAGTCTCAATCACTTGAGCATGTTCTATTTTCCATCGTCTATCTTCTTTTCCTTTTAAAACATTATCGTAAGTGCGCAACACAAAAGCATTTGCTGAATCTCCAATAGCGTGCGTATTCATTTGAAACTCTGAAATTGAAATACGCCGAGCGAGGTCAGCTATTTCATCTGTTGGCGTAACCATTGCCCCATAGTGTCCTGTTTGATCTGAATAAGGTACTTTTAATGCAGCGCCTCTTGAACCCAATGCGCCATCACCATATACTTTTACTGATCTTACATTCAATTTTTCAGTTTTCACAGGACCCTTATATAAATAATGCTCTAAATTTTCAGGTGTATTACTAATCATTGCATATACCCGAATAGATAATTCTCCATTTTGTTGCAAACTATCAATCAATTCAATTGTTGAACGGTTAAGACCTGCATCATTTACAGTTGTAAGCCCATAATTCAAACAAAGACGTTCGGCATCTTTCAAAGCTTGTACTTTTGCTTCTAAGGTAGGTGCCGGTATAACGGCATCAATCAAACTCATAGGGTTGTCAATTAAAACCCCCGTATTACCAAATTCATTCTTTACAATCTCACCGCCTACAACTTCGGTATCCCATTTGACACCTGCTTTATCAAAAGCAGCTTGATTTACGAGGTAAGCATGACCATCAACCCGCTCTAAAGCAACAGGTGTTTCAGGAAAAATCGAATCAAGCTCTTTTTTAGTAGGAAATTCTTTAACCTCCCAATCATTTTGATCCCAACCGCGGCCAATTATAAATTCTTTTTGTTGTTCGTTTTGAAACTGCTGTACTCTTTCAAGTACTTCAGCATAACTAGTAGAACCCACCAAATCAACCACTTGTTGTGTTAGGCCCAAACCATAGAAATGACAATGCGCATCAATTAAACCAGGAGTAATTGTACGCCCATCTGCATCTACAATTTGATCTGAAGTATAAATTTCACGTATTTCTTCAGAAGTACCCACGGCGATAAACTTTCCGTTTTTTACAGCAAATGCTTCGGCTTTAGAAAAATCAGAATCTACTGTATAAATGTTGGCATTAACCACCACCATATCTGCTTCTTCTTTTAAATACTCACAACTGGTGCAAACAAACGCCAATAACAATGCTAATTTTTTCATTTTATATCTGTTGAATCAACCAAAAATAGGAAAAAAATAACTTTAAATTCATTCAGAATAATTGCCAAATGAAAGGGTTCAAACTAAAAATGTCATTCAAAAGCTTTAAGCTTCTGAATGACATTCATCCTATTTTTTATTTACCGAATTCTATAGTAATCGGTTCGTACAACTATTTCTTATTGTGGTGAAATTGTCTTTATAGCCGTGATTTGCATCACTCCATTTGCTGAAGAAGTACTCGTACCTGTCATTTTACTTCCTTTTGCCTCTAGAGCAACAGCAACAGACTCACCTTCAACCACTAAATTAAAAGTTATTGCATTTCCTTTTACAACTATATTTTCTCCATTAACAGCCCCACCATTAAGTTGCACTTGCACTTTAAAAATTTCACCTTGCTTTACAATCATCATTAAGCCTTTATTATACCCTTCAGGTGCACCTTCAACTGTATATTCCCAACCACCAACTAAGTCATCTTTTGCATTTGTATACTCATTTAACGTTGAATCACTATTTGTAGCTGCACTTACCGCTATTGGCATAAACATAAACGCGCTGAATATGAGAGCAAAACCTACTAATTTTTGTTTGAAATTTTTCATTTTAACTATTTTAAATGGATTAGTCTTTCTATTTGTAAATGTAAAGAATTATTTTATGTGATGGAGTCTGGCGCAACTTTCAATTTTAGTTTTTAAAGCTGGCCATACCATCTAATCCAATTATTACAAATTCAATGCCAAGTTTTTAGACCTAATACAGCGTACTGAAATTAATTCAGAACAAGGCGCTTTTAGATTTAAAACATAAAACCATAAAAACATCGTTGTTGGACTTATAAAAACTGAATTTCGATTAATAAGATCGATAAAAAAGTATGCAATTCTCTTTCAAAAGGTTTACTAAATTTGTAACTCAAACTTCTTTATGACTGAAAAGCAAGATTTTACTCTAATTGGCGCTGGTATTATGAGTGCAACGCTTGGCGTATTACTCCAACAATTACTACCAGACTCAAAAATAGTAATTTATGAACGCTTAGATAAAGTAGCAGCAGAGAGTTCTGATGCTTGGAATAATGCCGGTACAGGTCATTCTGCTTTTTGTGAATTGAACTATACACCAGAAGATGCGTATGGAGCAGTTGATATTTCAAAAGCCTTGCGAATTAGTGAGCAATTCGAGATTTCAAAACAGTTTTGGGCGTATTTGGTGAAGAACGAATTGGTTCAAACAAAGATGCCTTTTATTAATGATATTGATCATATGAGCTTTGTTTTTGGGGAAGCCAATCAAAATTTCTTAAAAAACAGATACGTCTCGTTAACCGCTTACCCTATGTTTATGGATATGAAGCATACCGAAGATTATGGTAAGATTTCTAAGTGGGTACCCTTGATGATGGAAGGAAGAAAAACAAGCGAAAAGATTGCTGCAACTAGAATGCCAATAGGTACAGATGTTAATTTTGGTGCTGTTACCCGTAACATGATTGGATATCTAAAAAGTTGTGAAAATGTAGAAATTCATTTAGGTCATCAAGTAGAAGACATCAAAAAACGAGATGATGGCACTTGGGAAATTGAACTTACCGACCTTCATACAGATGTTGAAAAAACAACTCAAAGTAATTTTGTTTTTATCGGAGCAGGTGGTGGAGCGCTCAAATTATTAGAAAAATCTGATATTCCGGAAGGAGAAGGTTTTGGCGGCTTTCCTGTGAGTGGTGAATTTTTAAAATGTAATAATCTTGATGTTGTTTTACGACACGAAGCAAAAGTATATGGTAAAGCGGAGCAAGGTGCGCCACCAATGTCAGTTCCTCATTTAGATACCCGCATGCTGAATGGCGAACGTTCTTTATTGTTCGGACCTTATGCAGGTTTCTCAACAAAATTCTTAAAAAACGGATCGTACCTAGATCTTCCGTTATCTTTAGATGCGCATAATATTTATCCGATGATTTCTGCGGGAATTCACAATATTTCGCTTACTAAATATTTAATTGAACAGGTGATGCAGTCGCCTGAAGAAAAGTTCGAAGCTTTAGTCAAGTACTATCCGGAAGCAAAATTTGAAGATTGGGAATTAATTACGGCTGGTCAGCGAGTTCAAATCATAAAAAAAGATAAAGAAGCAGGAGGTAAACTGCAATTCGGGACGGAAATCGTTTCAAGTTCAGACAAAACCCTAGCTGCTTTGCTGGGAGCTTCTCCTGGGGCTTCGACGGCTGTTTCTATCATGTTGAATGTACTGAAAGAATGTTTTCCTGAAGAACTGAAATCTGAAGCATGGCAAACCAAACTTGTTGAAATGATTCCCTCTTATGGAAAATCTTTGATAGCAGATGGCGTATTATGCGAAAAAACTCGAGCTTATTCGACGGCTATTTTGAAGTTAGAAGAACAATAGCGCAGCAATTATTTCCTCAATCTATTGCTTTTGTGTAGCAATCCAACCATCAATTTTTTCTTCAAGTAAGACTAATGCTAAACTACCAGAGTTTAAAACTTGATTATGATATTCCTTAATATCAAAAGCTTCACCAAGCTCTTTTTCCGCCTTGGTGCGTAAGGCTCTAATTTTAAGTTGTCCAACTTTATATGAAAGTGCTTGGCCAGGTGTTGCCATATAGCGTTCAATTTCAGCAATGATACCATCTTCAGACTCGGCTTCATTTTCAAGTGAATATTCAATAGCCTCTTCACGTGTCCATCCTTTGGCATGTATTCCGGTATCAACTACCAATCGAATAGCGCGGTGCATTTCCATACTTAACATGCCGAAATATTGAAAAGGGTCTTCATAAAGCCCTAGTTCTTTTCCTAACGACTCTGCATACAATGCCCAACCCTCAACAAACACCCCCATACTTTCTGGATGCAAAAATTCTGGAAGTTTCGTATTCTCTTGCTGTAGCGATAATTGAAAATGATGCCCTGGTATTGCTTCGTGTAAAAACAAAGCTTCATCAGCAAACTTATTATAGCTTGTTACCTTAGGAATTGGAATATAGAAAGTTCCTGGTCGAGAAGCATCTTTTGAACCTGGCACATATTCTGCACTAGCGGAGGCTTCGCGAAAAGCCTCAGTTCGTTTTACTTTAAAACCTGCTTTTGGTTTTATATCAAAGAGCTCTTTCAATTGAGGCTCCATGCGCTTTTGAATGTCATTGAAATTAGATACCACTTGTTCTGGTTTGGAAAAAGGCATTTGGTCCTTACGCTGGCGTACGTGATTAAAGAAGGCTTTTAAATCTCCCTCAAAACCAATCTCATTTTTGACTTTCCCCATCTCTCTTAAAATTCGCTTTACTTCACTTTTACCTAGCTCATGAATTTCATCGGCAGTCATGTTGGTTGTAGTATGCAATTTTATGAGATAGTCATACGTTTCTCTCCCATTTGGTATATCTGATAGCCCAGAAGTTTCGCGACATACTGGCAAATAAGTCTCTTGTAGAAAAACGTCAAGTGTTTTATATTTAGGAATCAGTTTTTCGACAACTAAAGAATTATACTGTGTTTCAAGCCTAGCTTTATCTGAATCACTAAACTCAGCGGGGAAATTTCGAATAGGACTTGTAAACAGATGTTCTTCAATGGGCGCACCAATGAATTCTTTTAATTGTGGAATCATCTTTAAAACAATGGTTTTAGGAAGAACTACTTTTCGAGCCATTCCCTCCTTCATGTTTTCAATACAGTTGTCTAAAAAGGTTATGTAATCTTCTAATCGTTCTAACCAGTTCGCATAATCTTGTACTGTTTTAAAAGGCTGTACACTAGCCCCACTACCCAATTGTGCCACATATAAATGCAGCGATTGTATTTGAAGAAGTGGCATTAGTTCAAAACTAGGTAAGTCGTAAATTGGCGATGCCATGGTGACCAATTCGTTTTCTAAGCCTTGTAATTTTATAGAACAATCCCAACGCATCACCCGAAGACTTAACCATTGCTCGCTAGTCATCATGCTTTCGTTGTAGGCATCTAACTGATTTAAAAAACCACTATACTTCTCTTTCAGTACTTCTTGATACGAATCAGATATGTAATTGGTAATGGTGTCATTATAACTATTAAAACCTGCTTTAGTAGCTTCAATAGGGTTAATAGCTTTTTTAAAATTGTAATAGGTTTCGAAAATCGAATCAATAGACTTTAATTTCGTTTCAGGCAATTGAGTTTCTTTCTTACATGAAATTATAAGAACGACGATCAAACCAAAAAGAGCGAAATTTCTTTGAACTAAAAATTTGGTCATGAATAAATGAAATATAAAATAATACATCGCTTTAGTTTTTGCCTCTAGAACGTTTCTGTTCTTTCATTTTGACATAGACTAATTTTTTATGCCCCTTAGAATCTTCACGACGCTCAACTTCAATCGCTTTTATAGATTGTAGCAGCGGGGTTAATTTTTGAAAACCGTAATTTCTAGAATCAAAATTAGGCTGCTTTTTTTGTAGCAAACTGCCAACATCACCCAAAAATGCCCAACCATCATCATCAGCCAAATCACCTATCGTAGTTGCAATTAAACGAAGTTGTTTTGATGTGATCTTATCAAACTTATTCTCCTCTTTTGATTTTTCTTCAGAGGAGTCAGCGGTGTCATCATCTCGGGACTGATTTTTGAGAATTTCTATGTAAATAAATTTGTCGCAAGCAACTATAAAAGGGTTGGGTGTTTTCTTTTCACCAATACCAAAAACCTTCATACCCGCTTCTCGAAGTCGCGTTGCCAATCGTGTAAAATCACTATCGCTGCTTACCAAACAAAAGCCATTCACCTTACCAGAATACAGAATATCCATCGCATCAATAATCATGGCAGAATCGGTGGCGTTTTTACCTTGCGTATAGCCGTATTGTTGGATTGGAGTAATAGCATTTTCTAACAATACTGTTTTCCATTTATTTAGACGTGGATTCGTCCAATCCCCATAAATGCGCTTGATAGTCGGATTGCCATATTTAGCAATTTCTTCCATCATTTCTTTTACATACGCTGATGGAATATTATCTCCGTCAATAAGTACTGCTAAATTTACATCCATTTTGTGTTGTTGATTTGCTGCAAGTTACAAGAATAAAAATCATATTCTTATTATTGATCACTCAATTACTTCCAAGTGTTTGAGTGCTTTATATATGATTTCTTTTCTTGCTCTAATAAAGAAGTCTTGGTCAAATTCTCCGACCGGCTCAACATTACTACTGAAGAAATAAACACTATTTTCTTTTTCGATGTAGCCTACAAACCAACCATTATTATTTCCTTTTGAAATTGACCATCCTGTTTTGCCACTAAGGGTATAGGTTTCATTTTCTTCAATGACCATCAACCTTCTCATTATAGTATCTGTTCTTTTTGAAATCGGGAGTTTCTTTTGGTACAAGCGCTTTAAAAAGTTAATTTGTTGAAATTGGTTAATCTTAGAATCTCCTTCGAGCCAAAACATATCGATATTGCTTGTAGCTACTTTCATATCACCATACTCTAATCTGGCTAAATAATCATTCATCTTATCTGAACCAATTCTTCTTGCAATGTTTTGATAGCAAGGCACACATGAGAATTGAAATGCTTGTCTAAATTTTAAATCTTGCTCCCAAATCGACAACGCTCTTGGTTCACCATCCCACTTTAATACTGTACGATCGTTTTCAACAATGCCCGTTTCTAAAGCAATAATGGAGTTTGGAATTTTATACGTTGATGCCGGAAGTTTCCCAGTATTCGCCCATTCAAAATCATTGGAATAATAGCTATCCTTCTGAAAGTCATAAATAAGAATGGAACCCTCTAGTTTGGTATTGTCAAGTATGGATTGAAATTCTTGGGAATAAATTCTCGTTCCAACATTTCTTGCTTCACGTTTTTTGTGAATATTTTTTTTCTTTTGAATACAAGAACAAAAAAGAACAATTAGGGAAGCCGTTACCAAAAATTTCATATCCTATTATGCATTTATACTTCTTGTATAAAGTTAAGAATATCTATTGCGGATTCCGCGCTTTCAAACTACCAAAAACCAAAAAAATCAAAAACGCTAGTCCCAACCAACCGAGTAGCTGATACGAACCAAAAGTAGAAAAACACAAACTAAAAATACTGGGTGCCAAAGCACTTGCTAAAATTAAAAAAGACATGACTTTACCGGTAATCGCTCCTAAATGGTCACGACCATAGAACCTAGGCCAAGCAATCGTGTTTAAGACTGCAAAAAATCCACTCATTATTCCAAAACCAGTTACTAACAGCGGAATACCGGCAGCTGTTGGTAAATATAAAAAACCAATAGATGCAACAATACCACCAGTAATCATTAAATATAAATACAAGCGAAGTTGTAAATAATCACTTAGAAAGTTAGCAATGGTCGAAATAGAAACTGCTACTACAGAAGCAGGTAAAAATATAGAAATCGCATCTTCTTTTGGGAAACCTTCACTTGCAAATATGGAAACAATGTGAAAGGTGAGCCCGGTAATAAAGAAACTCTGAAAAGCCAAAATCATTCCATACATCCAAAAGGCGCGTGTTTTTGTGGCTTCTATTAAGGTAAATTGCTTTCGGTTGCTTGGGGTTTGCTCTTCAGATTCAGTTATCTCTTTTACTCCGTCAGGTAATAATCCATATTCCTCAGGTTTGTTTTTATAAAATATGAAAATGAATATGCTAATGACTACTAATCCCCATCCTAAGAATTGCCATGCGCCTTGCCAGCCACTACTTTCGATAAGGGCATCTATCCAAATGGGAGAAGAAGAAAATCCGAAAGATAAGGCCACACTACTAAAAGCATTGACTTTACCCCTATTTTTATCAAACCAAATCATAATGACATTTCGAGATGCCATCGTTAAAACTCCTTGTCCCGCAAAGCGCAATAAAAAGAACAAAAAAGTTATAAGAACAAAAGGAATTGCCCAAGTTTCTTGATGAAGCAATTCTTTTATAAATTCGCTCATACGAACCGACCATGAACTTAAAAAAAGTGCCATTGCCAAGACCAAAGCGGCAAAGAAGGCTACATATCGCGCACCATATTTGTCAAACCATACGCCTGCTCTTCCTATTAACAAAGCACTTGCAATTGTGCCTATCATATAGGCATTGCTAAATTGATTGCGAGACAGCCCTAATGCATCTTTTACCGGGTCAGTAAAAACAGAAACCCCAATTGTCTGCCCAGGAATACTGCAATACACTCCGATCGTACCAATAAGCAAAACCACATAGCCATAAAATACAGGGCTTTTAGCTGGATTAATACCGTTAAAACTTTTGGATTGTTGGATTGTTGTCCTTTTAGATTGTTCGTAACTAGACAAAATTACATAAAAAAGCCCCGACCATTGGGTCAGGGCTCTGCCTTAAAAAACTAAGTAGTATATATTAAATTACTTTAACGTTTACTGCATTTAATCCTTTATTACCTTCTTGTAGATCGAATTCAACCTCATCACCTTCACGAATTTCATCTATCAAACCTGATACGTGTACAAAATGATCTTTCTCAACACCTTCCTCTGTTATAAAACCAAAACCTTTAGTGTCGTTGAAAAACTTTACTGTTCCTTTACCCATTACTTAAAATTTAAATTAATTACTTATTAGTTGGCAAAGATAGCACCAATATTTTCAATCACAGCATTAAAAAGACTTAATGTGCTTTTAATTAAATAGTTAGATTCTAATTTAAAAAGCTCATTTTCAGCACAAAATTTTTTGTTTTTTACTTGTTCAATTGCTCTATTTTAGTAATTACAAACTCTACCCTTCTATTTTGTTGACGGCCAACTTCAGTATCATTTGTTGCAACTGGATTTTTTCCTCCTAAACCTTTTGATAAAATGCGTTCTTTAGCTAAACCTAGGTTTTGAAGATATTCAGAAACTGCTTGCGCTCGTTTACTCGACAACATTTGATTATATCTTTCAGGCCCTATGCCATCTGTATGCCCTTGAATTGTAATATGAAGTGAAGTATCTGCTTTAACATATTCAAATAATTGCTGCATCTCTTGTTCAGCCGGTTTTAACAAACTGAATTTATCAAAATCAAATAGTAGATTCTCGAAAATATGAACCTTATTAAGGTCGAAATTATCATTACCAATTTTTTGAACACCAGAACTTGCATTTGCTCCAGAAAAATCATTTACGGCCTCAACTCGAAACATGTCTACATAATAATATGCACCTTGTTTTGCATTTCTTTTGGTTTTGAATTTTCTAGTACGCGAATTAGTTTTGAAATTACCGATGGTCAAATAACGCTCTGTTCCTTTAGCGATGAATTGGGTATTTACCAAAATCCAATCTTTGGTATCAGAATAAAAATTTGAATATCCAATTTCCATAAAGTGATAATCATTGTCTTTTTGGCTATACAGCTTCTTTTTGGAAAGATATTTTTTTGTGGATAGTTGGGTCTTATCCTTAGAAAATAAAATTCCAAAATCTTTCACGGCAAAATCTGAACGTTCAGCTAAGCTTACATAAAAAGAGACGCGGTATTTTTTTCCAGAAACAAGACTTTTGGTCAAAGTTGCTTGAAGATACTCCCGATAATCATTGGGTGCATACAAATATAGCCCAGCATAACCTTTGCCAAAATCTGCAGGTTGGCTACCATTGAAATTTTCAGGGGTACCCATAGCAACACTACAACCATTAAAATAATCGGTAGAACCATCAGTTGGTGTTGTCCAATGAACAACATCAGTATCAAAATTACCCAATCGTTCTGGGCAAGAAACATAGCTTTCAAAGCTGGGGTTTTTTATGAGGTTTTGACCCACACACCCACTCGCATATACCATGCAAATAAAAACTATTCTATATTTTGAGGCTATTACAAACAAAACAAATGGTTATAACTAGCTCTAAAATAGGAAATTAAACCATTACAAACCGTTCATGGAACGAACCTTCGATAAGTTGTATAACTTCTTAGTTGTTTTGATACAATTTTGCGTTAAGGAAAATATTGGAATACGATGATTATAGATTGAAGCGTTTGAAATAAGAACTAGTTAATCTTCATCTTCAAAGAGGCCAGATGCATAGGTATCTCTTTTCTTTTTGGATATAATAAATTCAACTCTACGATTTTTATCACGCCCTTCTTTAGTCTCATTTTTGGCTAACGGACTCATATCACCAAAACCTTTCCATGCAATACGAAAAGGTGACAACCCATTGTCGACTAAAAATAAACCAACCGCCTTGGCTCTTTTTTTGGATAACTCTTGATTATACACCTGAGACCCTACATTATCGGTATGCCCATAAATTGAGATATTTAACGAAGGGTTATCCTTTAAGTGCACTACTATGGATTCTAATTGCTTCTGTCCTTCCGTTTGAATGTTAAACCCGTCAACTTCAAAGAGCAAATTTTCAAAAACATAGATTTCATCAAGTTTGAAGGATTTTTCTGCCTCTTCTACTACGACCATGTCAATATAATAATAAGCCGCTTTTTTTGAACTATTACCTATCTTGTTAGGTTTTGTATGTGCATTCGATCTAAAATTGCCTAAAACAATATATTTTTCAGTACCAAAGGCTACGAAACTTCCGGACACTTCAGTCCAGTTTTCTTTGTCAGTATAGTATCTAGGATTGGTAAGACCGACGTAATTGTTTCGACCTCTACTATTCATAAGGCTATATGGGATATTACTTTTTGTTTGTAAATCTAACTCCTTATTTAAAAAAAGAATTCCAAATTCTTTAATTGCATATTCTGATTTATCAGCAAGACTAACTTGAAATGAAAAGTTATACTTCTTGCCCTTAATAAGTTTTTGTTTTAATTCTCCGGCTAAGTATTCTCTATAATCATTTGGCCCATATACATACAAACCTGCATACGCATTGCCTTCAAACGTATCTTGTTCACCAATAAAATTACTATTCACAGACATTTTTTCGCTGCAGTTATTGAAATAATCGGTACTACCAGAAGTAGGTTGTTTCCAAAACGAAGCATCTTTGGAAAGTGTTCCAAAATCTTCAGGACATTTTTTCAATTCTTCAAAGCCAGGGTTTAATACCAAATTTTGGGCGACGAGAATGACAGTACCAAATACAAAAACTGAAGATGTCAAAAAAACACGAAAATAACTACGCATGAAACTACAAAACATTATTTTATTGTAAGAAATAAACCACTTTAATGAGAGTACTTAACGATATTATAATCAAAAAAGTATGCATATTTAAGATTAGTCTTACAAATTAAAATAGTTGATTTGAAGTAATTTAAAAAAAGTTGGTTGGAATTTATTAAAGGCATACTGATCTAGTAACATGACTGTACACATTAGATCAAAACCAAGTTATCCTTCGATTGTCGTTGAAAGAGTAGAAAACATATTTAGTTCAAAGAATCTATGTAGTCTTGAATCAATTGAACACCTTCATCATGAAGCACGGAGATACCAACCAAAGGCATTGAAGTACCAAAAGCTGGAGAAGTACCAACACGATTTCGAATATCTGCTTTATAGGTAGCTATGTTTGAGTCGGTAAAACTTGTTTCATATCTCAGATCGGGTCGAACACCAAAATTGGAATCATGTAAACCACCTGGTTGATGGCAATGTGCGCAGTTAACATCCATATAAGCTCTAGCTCGTTCGGTTTCAGTAAACAAACTATCATCAGACCAATCTGGTAAAGATTCAATTTGCGAAATACTTGTAGCACCATCAAGCAGTCCATTGTTTATAAAATTTTCAAGAGAATTCACCCCATTACTTACGAAGTTTAAATTTCTTGCTTTTGGACCTATAGGGATTGTTGTATTATTTTTATCATGACATTGTATGCAATTTTGCATAATTGGAACTTGATAATTTACAGATCTATTGGCGCCTGTTTGGTCAATCCAATTTACAACAACTGTTGGTCCTGATAAACTCAATTCTGCTTCATCTTGGGCAGCGTTCCACAAATAATTACCCATTTCCCAAAGACCATTTTTCTTTATTAATAGTCTAGTTTCAATCAATTTTCTTCCTGCCGAAGGATTTCGTTCATCATTCAAATAATAAAACGTTTTTGTAATTATAGTCCCATCAGGAAAACCTAACAATCCCTCACCGCTATAGGTCATTTTTGTTCCTTTAGGCAGCGATATAGAACGAAGTTTGTACGAATAATCAGTAAAAAGAGGAGTAGCTAATTCATATTCATAAACGGTGCTATTAAAATTCAAATCTGCAACATCACCTTCAAAGAGAAGCAGTTCCGACAGGTTAGGAAGGAATTCAGCAATAGGGTAAACTGTATCATCTAAATAAGGGTCTGTAGCATTGCTTAACTCTAAGCCATTCGTAATACCATCAGCGTCACAATCTGACATTGACCATAACGTATTTGAAGCATTGTAGCCAGTATATCCGGCATTTTGTTGTGGATCACAAGGATCATCTTTATTTGTACCCGCTAAAATTTCAGCACTATTAACGATACCATCACCGTCAGAATCTGTAATTTCATCAACATAAGGATCAGTTGAAGCAGAAATCTCATCGCCATTGGTTATACCATCTAAATCACAATCAGAGGCTAACCAAATACTATTCGTTGCATCAAAACCAGAATACCCTGAATTCTGCGCTGGGTCACAAGCATTATTCTTATTAGTGCCATTTTCAATTTCTTGGGCATCTGAAATTCCATCACCATCAGCGTCAAAATCGACTTCTGGGCGATCAGAAGGGTCGTCAGAATTACAGCCCATTTGTAGAAGACCACAACATATAAGTACTAAAAAACACTTATAAACTAATTTTAACATGATTTGATTTAATTCTTTTCCCATCACCAAAAAATAATCAATGACGGATTAGGTTAATTTTATAATAACTCAAGAGCGTAATTTATTGACCAAAAGCAAAACGCTAAAAAGTTTTATTTATTTGGGATTATATAACAATTGAAGAATTGATTACCCTACTCGTGATACTATTGAAAAATAGTTAAAAAATTTATCAGCATGCTCTAAAAATCAAATTTGTAAGTAGCTCCGCCTAAAACCTGCAAGCCTTGTACTTGAAAATTAGCCCAACGTTGGTAGTTATTATTTGCCAAATTGGCGCCTTTGACGAAAATAGATAGTTGATCATTAACTCGATAGCCTAAATGTGCATTTAAATCAATATAGCTATCCAATTCAATGATCGTCGCTGGAAAAGCAACAGGATCTGTATTTGGTATTGCCGTAGTCGAAAAATCTTTTCGTTGCCCAACGTAAAATAAGTTAGCACCTGCGTACCATTGCTCGCCTATTTGATAATCTAAAAACACAGAACCTTTTAAGTCAGGTAAATTCCACGCCGGATTGTTTGTTTCTGTATTGTAGCTAAAATATTCTGCATTGATGCCAAGTGTAAAATTTCTGTTTACATCTATGTTCAATTCTCCAAAAACCGCAAAAGTTTTGACGTCATCTCCCAAGGTAATACCATCTATAGAGAAGAGCTCAAACGAGTTGCCTAAGTTATACGCCTTTTGATCATTTCGAGCCGTATTTGTTGCGTTCAATTTAAATAAAGCCTTTCTATTTTCAGCTTTGTATGACCCCTTTACATTGTAACTCAAGTTAGGCAGTAATTGACCCCGTAAACCCAAGTAGGCGTCATATTGTTTATCTGTTGGAACAATGGTGAGCGTTGGAGAAACATACGGATTCTCTTCTACAAAATCATAATACGAATTTTGCTGAAGTTCGCCTTCAATACCTGCATATGCTATTGCAAATTCATTCAATAATCGATACGAAGCAGTTACTGCAGGATAGAAATAAAAATTATTCTCGCCACGTTCTCCGTCTAAGCCATATACCAAATTCACCCCCAAATTTAAAGTAAGATCGTCACGCAGCATTCTCAGGCTTGGGTTAACACTTACTTGTAAATTACTGTATTTAATACCTTCTATATTATCTGTGTTATTCAAGCTTGCGTTTTCAAAGCTTCCATTGACATAATCTACTTTAAATCGCAATCCGATAATTTCATCTGCAATTGGGAATTCAAATTCAGGAATAAAAATCGCTCTATTTTCTCCTGATTTTACAGCATCCCAAAAACGTCTATATTTTATTTCAGCACTTTTAAAATAAGAATCTTCAAGGTTAAAATGAGCTCCTACCTCCCCCATAAAATAGTTTTGGCGAGCATCTAAGCCATTAGGATCAAGTAAGGGATCAGCAAATAACCCCTCTGGCGTGCCATACCAATTATAAAGTTGATGCTGAAGTCCTAAATCAACACCCCAATCATAATCACGATCTCTTTTCTTGTAAGAACCTTCTAATTCACTATTTGAATAAAAATTCTTTAAAACTACGCCGTCAATATCCGCTCTTGAAGAATTATGACTTAACCCAACGGTATAACCTGATTCTCGATCAATGGTACGACTCGTATAAAATTTACCCATCACATTGGCAGGATTTCCGCCTCCCGCAGAAGCATACGAATTGTACAAAATTGGTGGAGGTGTCTTTTTTACTTTAGACGCCGTACCCTTTGAAGGGGTAAAAGTAGATGCCACAGGAACAGAAAAGATACTATACTCGATCTTCTTTTTTTGCAGTACGATAGAATCATTCAAATTTGGAGTAGATCGTATTTTAAAAGCATCTGATATGGTAGGCGTATATGCCTTAGTAACGGTGACTGTTTCGGTACCGATGTCCTCGTTTTCATCTTCATCTTGAGCCCAACCGAACTGAATCAGACCTAAAATGAAAAGTAATGTAATCAATTGTTTTTGCATGCCGTGTTCTTAATTAGGTATGTCGAATTTTGTGTTTTCTTCTCGTTAATTCGGATTTACCGAAGAATTACTTTTAGCTTCTTTTGCTTTAATTATAGAAAGCTCTCCTTTTGCCTCAGCAACCACCTCTTGGTACTGACTAAAATTGGTGGTCACGCTTTCTAAAATATAGGTAGCTTGATAAGCGTCGCCTAAAGCGTAGAAATTTTTTGCCATGATAATTAATCCTTTACCACCCCATTCTTTATAGCTCGAATAATCTTTTGCCAATTTTTGAACAGAAGCACTTGAAGCTTCATAATCTTGTTCTTGGTTCTTGAAATAAGCATCGTAATAAAGGGCCTCTGCCGCTAAGGAACCTGAAGCGATTTTCAATACTTCAGCATATGCCCGTTTTGCTCTCGGTTCATCATCAGTTTTTATTGCTGACCTAGCAATCATTGTTTGCGCATCACTCTTGATTCTATTATCAATAGTTGGGGTTGCTAAAACCTTCTCAGCATATGAAATTGTCTTATCATAATTCTGTTGCTCGTAATAACCCTTCATCAAATTTGATTGCGCAAATGTTCTATTCTGTTGAATATCTGCTTGACGTTCTAAACGCTCTAAATAAGGTACTGCAGCTTGATAATCTTTAATGCCAATATATACCTCACAAACACGTGTTAAGGCCTGTTCTGCATATTCACTTGCGCCTCTATCAGCCACATATTTATAATACGGCAGGGCCTTATCTTTCTGTTCTTTAGAAAAGTATAGTTGCGCTAAATTGAAATTCGCTTTTACCGCATGCAATCCATTAGGAAATTGTCTGATATAATTCTCGTATCCTCGTATTGCTGCATCCTTTTTACCTTCCAAATTTTGCTTATCCGCAGACTCGAAAGTGGCATTATCTAATTCCGTATCGGTAACCTCTACAAAATCTAAATCACGTACCCACTCGGCATATTCATTAACACGACCCATATCAACATAAACCAACTTTGCCGTAGCTACAGCCTGTATTGCTTCTTGGGTCTTTGGATAATCTCGAACAACTGTTTTAAACTTAGATAATGCTTGTTCGTTTCTACTATTGTTATAATGAACTAAGCCTTGACGCATAATTGCTTGTGGTACAAGAGAACTACCGCGATAGCCTGAAATTAATTTATCATAGGTCTGAAGACCTCTATTTTCTTGTCCGTTAGTAATTAAAGTATTGCCCAATTCAAATAAGGCGTCATCTTTTAATGTCGACTTCGGATACGTTGAAACAAAACTTTCAAGCTCTTCAATTTTCGAAGCACTTCTACCCACAAAACCATAACTAATCGCTTTCTGAAAAGCAGCATAATCCTTTTCGGCACCTGGCAAAGCCAGCGACTTGTTATACGTTTCTATTGCGGGCCAATATTTACTGGTCACAAAATAGCTATCACCCAATCGCAAATAACCATCATTTAGTTTTTCCTTACCACTAGAATTTGAACCCGTAAAACTATTGAAGTAGGTGATAGCATTACCATAGTCTTTTAGTTTAAAATAAGAATAGGCCAAACTATAATCTAAATCATTATACTCCTCAGTAGCAGTTGCTGTCGGGTTTTGTTTAAATGCAACGAAACTACTTAAAGCTTCATCAAAACGGTTTAATAAATAAAGTGATTCGCCATTCCAATAGCTGGCTCTTGCTTTAAATATAGCATCTTCAGCACTACCTAATGATTTTGAAAAACTTTCAGAGGCTCCGGCATAATCAGTATCCATGAATTGTTCAACACCGTAATAAAAAGCAACTTTTTGATACGTGGTTTTGCTTGCAAAGCCTTTGTTATTCTCCAGAAGCTCCATTGCACCTTTAAAGTTTTTTGAAGTGATGTACGAATCAACTAAAAGCTCTTTCATTTTAGCAGCATTCTTATCATTCGGGTATAATTCTAAATACGTAGATATTACCTGCGGTACAGGCTCATATGGATTTCCGATTTCGTAACTTATTTGGGCATAATTCAAATAGGCATCTTTTTGTATTTCCGCTGAAAAATCCATTTGTGACGCATTTCGAAAAGCATTTAAAGCTTCTTGTTTTTTATTTAATTTCAAATAGCATTCCGCTAAGTGATAATAGGCATTTTGAGAAACACTATTGGTTCCACCTATAATTTTATTAAACTGTTGTATGGCATTTGCAAAGTCACCTTGTTTGTAATGCGAGTATCCCAGTAAATAATAATCCGTATTATTTAATTTGCCTCTTTTTCCTTTATAGTCTTCTAAAAACGGAATTGCATTATCATACTGCTTTAAATTAAAATAGCTTTCACCAATAATCTTGCTTAGTTCTGATTTTTCTTTTCGATCGCCTTTAGCCATTTGCTGCTTTGCTAAGGCAATCGCTTCTTTGAATTTACCTAGCTTGAAATTCATATCAGCTTGGTAATAGCTCATTTTTTCTTCTAAGATTTCTGGATCAGTAATTTCATCAAAGCGCTCATTGGCGGCTTCATAGTCATCTTCTTGATAAGATATATATCCCAAATAGTACTTGGCTTGTGAAGCATAGATGGGCGAATCGGTAACCTTATTCAAATATTGTTCAGCTTCTTTTGTTTTTTTAGATGCAAAAAGTGAATACCCATAATTGAAATTAAATTTATCCATTTCACCTCTTGAAAGCGCCTTCTGATCTACTTTGTTATACCATTTTAAAGCATAGGGATACTTACCGGTCTCAAAGTAGTACTCTGCCACATCTGCAAAAGCAGAGTTTCTTTTGGTAGATGTTGGGTACTTTTCCACAAAATCTTCCATTAGATTATCGGCTCCTAATTGATTCAAACGAACGGCAGCATTTGCCTCATAATAAGCGCTATTGGCTTTAGTTTCTAAATTATCTGTGGTATTCTTTACTTTGCCAAAAATGGCTTGAGCAGCCTGGTATTGCTCATTGTTGTAAAGTGCTAAAGCATCTTGATACGCTTTATCTTTATGTGTGTAGATTTTGGTTTCTTGAGAAGTTCCAAGAAAAATCATCCCAAGGAAAAAAGGAAGTAATGCAATTGTTTTTTTAAACATAGTGTTCTAACTATTTACTCGATAATCGAGATTTAAATACTTCAAGGCTTGCATGTTTATCTTAAGGTTTTCCTTTCAATTATAACCGTACTCGCCTGAGTGAGCGTACTATTCTAGATAACGGCAATTATTGCGCCAAAGTATTTTGGCCGCATTGTTTGTTATTTTGTTTGATGAATGAATATAGAAACTCATTGTTTTGTCTTAAGACTTAGTGCATCTTGCATCTGACATCTTCAAATCAAAATTAAAAAGATTTCGACCTTCAGTAATTTGTTATCCAATTGAACTTATTACTTTTATATCAACAACAATACTAATTTGATGAACGGAGTTGAGGAAAATAATAAAGTAGCACCTGAGACCATATTGAGGTTAGAGGATGTAGCTATTTTTCAAAAAAACAGTTTGATTTTAAATGAAGTAAGCCTTGAAGTTAAAAAAGGTGAATTTGTTTATTTAATAGGAAAAACAGGAAGCGGTAAGAGTAGCTTCATGAAAACACTTTATGGTGATTTACCGCTGCGCCAAGGAGAAGGAAGCATTGTAGACTTTGATCTCAAAAAACTTCGGGAAAAAGACATTCCTTTCTTGCGTCGTAAACTCGGTGTAGTCTTCCAAGATTTTAAATTGCTACCTGACCGCAATATTAATAACAACATGCGCTTTGTACTGAAAGCAACAGGCTGGAAGGATAAGGCTCTGATGGATGCTCAAATCGAAGATGTGCTTGAAAAAGTAGGTATGAAAACCACAGGGTTTAAATTTCCTCACGAACTTTCAGGAGGCGAACAACAACGTATTGCTATTGCACGGGCCTTATTGAACAACCCTGAACTGATAATAGCTGATGAACCAACAGGTAATTTAGACCCGCAAACTAGTGTAGAAGTGATGAAAGTATTGCAAGCCATTAATAAATCAGGTCGTACTATTTTGATGGCTACCCATGATTATGCGCTTATTTTGAAATTCCCTTCTAAAACTTTGAAATGTGATGGTAATAAAGTTTTTGAGGTGGTGCAAAGAGCCGTTTAACCAAATACCAACCATAATTACATTAAAAAACTAATGATAATAACTACCACAAATTCGATAGAGGGCAAAGCAATTTCAAATTATTTAGGTATTGTTACCGGCACTACCTATACATCAACTTTTGGTTCAAAAGGCATGACATTTAAAGACATGTTCAGCAGCAAAAAGACTTATGAGGTTTATGAAAAATCATTAGAAGAAGCTAAAGAAAGTGCATTTCAAAAATTAAAAGAAAATGCTGGTTTAATGAAAGCAAATGCTATTGTTGGGGTATCTGTTGATATCGAGACTGTTCCCGCTTCGATGATATCGATGGTTTCAGTTATTGGTACTGCTGTTAATGTTGCTTAACATTACATCACATTAGCGCAACTTCAAAGGTAATTTTTAACATGATGAACCAAAAAAGGACAACAGATAAGAAAATTTCATAATTTTCTAAACCACAGACACCAAAGCTTTACACTTATTTTTTTTTCTAGCCTTTCAAAATTGATATAATTAATAATCCAAAAGTTGTGACCAATTTTGAAATCACAAACTTTTTTTTAAAATAAAATTGTTACGACATCATAAAAATTAGGCTTAAGCTAAGTATTAGATGATATATTTTTGTGTATCCAAATCTGGACAAATATTATAATTTTTGCCCATTCCAAATTTTATAAATACTACATTTCAATTTGTGTTTCATTAAAATACGAACAAAAAACCTATGTGCTATCTTTTTATTTTTCATTTACTTTGTTCTTATCTTTAAAGATAAAATCGCGATATTAAAGTAAAATATCTTTCTTATTTCAATTATCTCTTTTAGATAAATTTACTCTTAGCGCTTCACACTTAAAAGAATAAAATGTAAAAGATGAAACTGCTATATCTTGTTAGTTTTTTTGCAATAGGCCAAGGTCTTTTTCAAATTTTGATGCTTTTTAAATTTTCCAAAGAAAGATTGGCTAGTCAAATCTTGTTATGTTGTATTATTGCGCTACTTTCTTTAAGCTTGCTAGAGTACGCACTAATTTGGGCCAATGAAATTGAGATCGCTCCTATTTTAATTGGCTTTACAACGATTGCACAATTTCTTTTTTGCCCACTTATATATAGTTATTTTAGAGTGCAACGGAAAAAGAATGTCCTTGACACCAGTTTTTTTATTCAACTAATTCCTTTTGGAGTAATATTAGTGTTATTGTTTCCATTTTATGCAATGCCTGCAAGAGATAAAATCCAACATCTTTCAGAAATAGTTTTATATAACTTCAAGGTGTTTTCGCTAGAAATACCGCTGTGTTTCATTTTTATACTGCAATGTTTGGTTTACTTTGTTCTTTTAAAAAGAAAAAAAGAAAAGAACAGTTATTTGCTTGGTAAGGAACTTTTCATCGTTTTTTCTTTTTACATTCTGACTCATATTTTTCATTCGATATTAATTTATTATTTCCCTAATAGCCTAGAAAATTTAGGCACATTCGTTCTACTTGGGTCAACCTTCTGTATCTATCTGCTGTCCTATTATTGTTATCAAAGAGATCGACTAATAGAAGAAGAAAAAAATCCAAAGTATTTCCATTCTACTTTAGAAAACAAAAAATCTAAAGAAATTATTCAAAAATTCGAGCTTTTAGCTGGTAAAGAAGATTATTTTACAAATGCCGAATTAAGAATTTCGAACGTAGCTTCTGAATTAAAAATATCTCAGCAACATTTGTCGCAGGCTATAAATCAAGAACTAAATATGTCCTATCGCGATTATTTGAATAAGCTACGAATTGGTTTTGCAAAAAAATTAATTACCGACCAAAAAGAACTTAAACTAAGTCTAAAAGAAATAGCGTTTGACTCAGGGTTCAATAATAAAACTTCATTTTTAAATGCTTTTAAAAAGCACATGCTCATGACGCCGTCAGAGTTTGTGAGCCAGGTCAAACAACGCTAAACCAAGTAAATCTGGGCAAGTATTATAATTCTTTCCGAACATTAGATTTCCTCACAATACATTTAAACAATTAAAATTATTGGGTAGTTATTTAGTACTAAACTGAAAACTACAATTATGAACCTAAAAATTAATTGTTATGACATCTATTATTCAAATTAAAAATTTAAACCTGATCAAAAACGTTCTTCTAAGCGTATTTTTTCTTTCATTTTTTTCATCTTGCTTCCAAGATGATGATGGTTATCGCGGTGATCCAAATTCGAAGAAAGAGGTGAAACTAAAAGATGTGCTAGATGCTTTGGGGGGGACAGCAGAAATTTCAGCCCTTACTACTTTAAACTACACCGTTAATGGCCAGGCTTTCGAATATGAAGAAGAAGAACCAAATCAACCCAACCCCATAGAAGTTCGCGAATATACTTACGAACTTGTTAGTGAGTTAAACAATAGAAAACTTAGGCTTGATTATGCAGACTTTAATTCGAAGTACCCATTAGTTTATTCTGGGCAAGCTGCAAAGATAATTGTGAACAACGAACAAGGATCAATATCGGGTCAATATGATGTGGCTTCTTATTATTTCGGGGCGGTAACGCCAACTGGGTTATATGCGAATAGAATTGAGGCTTTGTTGAAGAATTATCAAATGAGTAACCCTATTGAACTTATTAAAGAGGTTGTTTCGAGTGCTAACAATCTAAATTTTAAAACATCTGATTTGAAGTATAGCATTCCAACAAAAATTACTGGTTTAAATATTGAATTATTCATTAATAATGAAACCCTTTTGCCCACAAAAGCAATCATTCAAGAATCAGATTATTTATACGGAGATACAACCTTTGAGGTTGTTTATGAGACTTGGGCAGAATCTTCAAGCATCATGTTTCCTAGTACCATAAGTTATAATTTTAGAGAGAATACAATAAAGACCGAAAGTATCTCGAATGTTGTAATTAATGCTTCGCTAGAAGCTGATATTTTTGCTGTTGAAGAAGTGGCAAACCCAATACCGTATGACCTAGAATTAGGCCAAAAAGGTATTTATTTTTCGCAATGGTATTCTAGATTTTTTGATGCTAGTATTGCAATCGACCTTCCGTTGACCCAAGCACTTGTAGCCGCTGACGCATGGATTCCTTTTGGTATTCCTGATCAAACTATTGGTGATAATTTGAAAATTATAGGAAGACCTGATACTTTATATTGGGGTATTGCAGTAAAAACCTCTGATGGTGCTATTTTTATTGACCCTAATGTTAGCCCTGAATGGTCTAGGGCCATGATTAATGCAACTCAAAGTGCCCAGGGGTTTCCTAATGAGGATATTGTCGGCGTAGTGGCTACTCATACCCATGTGGATCATTTTGGGGGAATTCGAGAATTAGCATACGAAAGTGAGACTGTATATATAAACCAAACAGCAAAAGCCGAAATAGAAGCTGTTTTAAGCTCTTCTCATACTCTAGTGCCCGATAACTTAGCATTAAATCCGAAAAATATAGATATTATAGAAGTTGATGGAGTGTTACAGCTCGATGGTGGGGCGGTTGAATTACATGCCGTAAATATGAACAATAGTGGAAACAACCCACATTCAGAAAACATGATTTTAGTATACGTACCTGAATATAAAGCGGTCATTCAAGCTGATTTATTTAACGCTGGAGGGCTTTTGGCTATTTATGCAGGCGCTACATTATTTCCAATGGATGATAGTACAAAAGCTATTTTCAAAGAAAGAGCACAGTTCTTATTAAACTATATTAATGAAAACGAATTAGATGTTACAACAATAATCGGGGCACACGGTGGAGTTGCAACCTTACCACAATTACAGTTTGTAGCACAATAAAGATAGTCTTCTAGATATTGATTATTTCTAAATAAACCTTCGAGAATTCGAAGGTTTATTTTTTGAATACCTATGAATTTAAAAAAATGAGGCAAAAATTCATTTAAAAATTTGCTGATTACATCGGTCAATCTTCAACAATATGTCATGGTAAAATGGTCCGTCTTTTAACTTCGTAGATATCTAAGGTGCGGTAATATCAAATGCTAAAATTATCCCATGAAAAAAATCGAAACAGAAATAATAATTAATACAATACCAGAAAGAGTTTGGGAAATTTTAATTGATTTTGAAAATTACCCCAATTGGAATCCCTTTATAAGAGCTATAGTAGGCGATTTAATTTGAATGCACTACCATATATATCCACTTTAATAATGGCATTTATTCAACCTTAAAGGCGTTTTGAATCTTATCTCTTTGACAGCTATTTCATGTTTAAATCCATCACAGAACTCCATCTGCACAAAAAATCGAACAATCCTTACAATTTTGTGGCACGATTCGCTGAAATATATTCTAACTTCAGAAATATCCTCATTTCCAGGAGAAATTAGTACTATTTAAAAATCAAAATATGCCTTCTCAACCTATACAAAAATCTGATTATCGCATTCGTAAGCTCATAGGTACTTTGGGTTTAGCATTACCTATTTTATTACCACTTTCAGTAGGCATGTTACTATCTTCAATGAGCCATTATTATTATCAACCATTATCATCTATAATTTTCATAATTGTTTTGTCTACCTCTGGATTGTTCCTAGTCTCTTATAAAGGTTATAAAATTGACACAGAAACGGAAAAAATAAGTGATGACCTTTTGACAAATATTGGAGGTATTTCGGCATTAATTGTCGTTTTTGTTCCAACTTATTGTTTCGAAAGCAATAGTAGTATAATCGACCAATTATGTACCATGGGCGAATATCCTTTGCTTGGTCATATCGATAAATTAAAAAATACGATTCATCTAGTGTTCGCAGGAATTTTCATTTTCACCATGGGCTGGATGTCGAAATACAAATTTACACGAGGTGAAAACCAAGCCAATAATAAAATCTATCGTCTCTGTGGAAATCTGGTTTGGCTTGCCATAGCACTTTTGATTATACTCTCAATTATAGCGTTTTTCAATGAAGATTTTCAAGTCACCAAATATGATGTTTTCTTTTTAGAAAGCTTAGCATTGATCCCTTTTGGTATATCATGGCTAATCAAAGGTGAAGCCATGGAAGATATTAAAGACTTATTCTCTGCTTCAGATACTGCTAGTGATTAACAAGTCTAATTTCAAAGAGAATAGTTATCTTGAAGGTGTAAAAACTTCTCTCATAATCATATAACATCAATTTGAAAAATTCATATCTAACCATAACAATTCTTTTAAGTTTTATTTTCTTCAGTTGCCAAGAGAAAGAAGCAGAATTAGAATCAACACCCCCTAACATTCTATTTATTGCCATTGATGATTTAAGAAATGAACTGGGAGTTTATGGTAGTACTGTACAATCACCAAATTTAGATGCTCTTGCGCAACAAGGTTCATTGTTCACAAATCACTATGTACAAGTGCCAACGTGTGGGGCTTCTAGATATGCTTTAATGACTGGTCAGCGACCTTCAAAACCCGAACATTTGAAAAATAATGCTATTGAAATTGAGATTTCCAATACGTCAGAAAGAGAAATACCAGAGAGCTTTATTCATCACCTCCGTAGAAACGGATATCACACGGTTGGAATTGGAAAAATTACACATTCAGCTGATGGTCTTTTATACGGATATGAAGACAGCGTATCTGTCAAAAAAGAGCTGCCTCATAGTTGGAACGAACTTCTATTTGACTCCGGAAAATGGAAAACAGGTTGGAATGCCTTTTTTGCTTACGCTAATGGCGAAAATAGACAAAGCCTTAAAAAACAAGTTAAACCCTATGAAATAGGAGAAGTTGATGATGACGGCTACCCAGATGGTTTGACCACCAAGCTTGCTGTTTCAAAATTAAAAGAACTCAAAAATAATCAGAAACCTTTTTTTATGGGCGTGGGTTTTTTTAAACCTCATTTACCTTTTAACGCACCAAAAAAGTATTGGAATTTGTACGAACGAGATAGTATTCCGCTGTCTGACAATCCAAATATTCCTGAAAATATTGATTTAAAAAGTCTTCAAGAAAGTGGAGAATTCAATCAATATGCTTTAGGTGAAGAAAAAGCTGGCTTGTCGTCGTCTGTATCTGATGAATATGCTCGAAAACTGCGTCATGGCTATTTCGCCTCCATTAGTTATATAGATGCGCAAGTTGGAAAACTACTTCAAGAATTAAAATACCAAGGTTTAGACGAAAACACCATCGTTGTTGTCTGGGGAGATCATGGCTGGCATTTAGGTGATCAACGTGTTTGGGGTAAACATACGCTTTTCGAAAATTCAGTAAGGAGCACCTTAATAGTCAAATCTTCTTTGGGGCTGCAACAAAACAAGAAGGTTCGACAAATCATTGAGACCGTAGATATCTATCCTACGTTAATGGAACTTTGTAGTATTTCTATAAACCATAAAATCGACGGAAACAGCTTTGCTTCCCTATTAAAAGGAGATTCGAAAGTAACCCATAGCAATACTGAAGCGTACAGCTATTTTAAAAATGGTATTTCAATGCGGACGAAAAAATATCGTTTGACCAAATACTTTAGAAATGGTCAAACCGAAGTAGAATTATACGACCATTTGCTTGACCCCCAAGAAACAAAAAATATTGCACGTGCAAAGCCAGAAATAATTACTCAATTAATGCCATTATTGGAAAAAGGAAATACCGGTTTATACAATTCAAACTAATGCATTAAGTTGAAAAAATTCAACTATGGCTACCAAAAGTTTTTGTTACTTTTGCTTGAGAATCATATAACCAACCATGAAAGTACTAGGAATTGATATCGGAGGCTCTGGCATTAAAGGTGCATTAGTAGACTCTGAAACAGGAGAAATGTTAACCAAACGCTACAGAATACCAACTCCTGAAGGCCGTAAACCCAAAGATATGGCTAGAGTAGTTGCTGAAATCGTAGAACACTTTGACCATACAGGTCCTATTGGAGTGGGTTTTCCTACTGTTATCAAAAATGGTGTTTGCAAATCGCCAGGAAACTTACATAAAAAGTGGTTAGGCGTAAACGTCAAAGAGCTTTTTAGTGCCACAACTGGCCAAAATGTAACGGTAGTTAATGATGCAGATGCAGCGGGCTTTGCGACGATGAACTACGGCATAGGTCAAAACAAAAAAGGCTTAGTTATTATGATTACGATAGGAACGGGATTAGGTAGCGGTGCCTTTCTAAACGGGGAACTGATTCCGAATTTTGAATTGGGTCAAATACCCTATAAAAAATATAAGAAAATAGAAAGTTGGGCAGCAGATTCCGCCAAAGAAAGAGAAAGCCTTAGCTATCAACAATGGGGAAAACGCTTTAATAAATTTTTAAAATATGTGGAGTTAATTATCGCTCCTGATTTAATTATTCTAGGTGGTGGTGCATCTAAAGACTTTAATGAGTTTAAAAACTGTATTACAATTGAAACCCCTGTTGTGCCAGCAGAATTGAGAAACGCAGCGGGAATTGTCGGCGCAGCTGCTGCCGCTTTGCATCAAGGTTCAAAAGACTAACTCTATAGCTATAGAAACTAAAAATCCCCAAACTGTTTCAGTTTGGGGATTTTCATTACAACTATGATTTGATACTTAAGCGATTTTGTTTCGCTTTCGATCAACCTCAGTTAAATATATTTTTCGAAGTCTTAAGTGCTTGGGTGTTACTTCAACATACTCATCTTTTTGAATATATTCTAAAGCCTCTTCCAAAGAAAATTTTATGGCCGGAACAATTTTCGCTTTATCATCTGCTCCTGAAGAACGAACGTTAGATAACTTCTTTGTTTTTGTAATATTTATTGTCATATCATCACCACGAGAATTCTCACCAATCACCTGACCTTCATAAATATCTTCTCCCGGATCAACAAAGAACTTCCCACGGTCTTGTAATTTATCAATAGAATAAGGAATCGCTTTTCCTTTCTCCATCGAAACCAAAGAACCATTTTGCCGTTGTGGAATATCACCTTTCATTGGTTGATACTCTAAAAATCGGTGCGCCATTATTGCCTCACCAGCAGTTGCCGTTAACAATTGATTACGTAAACCAATGATACCTCTGGACGGAATCAAAAATTCACATAACATGCGATCACCCTTGGCTTCCATACTAGTCATTTCACCTTTCCGAATCGAAACCATTTCAACTGCTCTACCTGAAACAGCCTCTGGTAAATCAATCGTTAAACTTTCAATCGGTTCACATTTTACGCCTTCAATTTCCTTTATAATTACTTGTGGTTGTCCAATTTGTAATTCGTATCCTTCGCGACGCATGGTTTCAATTAAAACGGAAAGATGCAATACCCCACGACCAAAAACTAAAAATTTATCAGCACTATCAGTTTCATTAACGCGAAGTGCCAAATTCTTTTCTAACTCTCTTTGTAATCTTTCATTGATGTGACGTGAAGTAACAAACTTGCCATCTTGACCAAAAAACGGACTATCGTTAATCGTGAACAACATGCTCATGGTTGGTTCGTCAATCGCAATTGTTTTTAAACCTTCAGGGGCTTCTAAATCTGCAACCGTATCACCTATCTCAAAACCTTCAACACCTACAAGCGCACAAATATCACCAGTCTCAACTTCTTGTACTTTCTTTCGGCCTAAACCTTCAAAAACGAAAAGCTCTTTGATTTTCGATTTTACAATGCTACCGTCTCTTTTTACCAAAGAAATCTGCTGGCCCTCTTTTAAGCCTCCTCTAATCAATCTTCCAATGGCAATTCTTCCAGTAAAAGATGAGAAATCTAAAGATGTAATTAACATTTGTGTATTTCCTTCTTTAGGCTCAAAAGTTGGAATGTGTTCGATAACCATATCTAACAAGGGTTCGATATTGTCCGTTTCATTTTTCCAATCATCACTCATCCAGTTATTCTTTGCCGAACCATAAACGGTCGGAAAATCTAACTGCCATTCTTCAGCACCTAACTCGAACATCAAATCAAAAACTTTCTCATGAACTTCTTCAGGTGTGCAGTTTTCTTTATCCACTTTGTTTATTACCACACAAGGTTTCAATCCTAAATCAATTGCCTTTTGCAATACGAAACGTGTTTGAGGCATTGGCCCTTCAAAAGCATCTACCAACAAAAGAACACCATCAGCCATATTCAAAACACGCTCTACTTCACCACCAAAATCGGCGTGACCAGGTGTATCAATAATATTGATTTTGGTGTCTTTATACACCACAGAAACGTTTTTAGAGGTTATTGTGATGCCTCGTTCACGTTCTAAATCATTGTTATCTAATATTAAATCACCGGTATTTTCGTTTTCACGAAACAACTGACAATGGTACATGATTTTATCTACCAAAGTGGTTTTACCGTGATCTACATGGGCAATAATGGCAATATTTTTTGTTGTTGACATAATTCTTAAATTTAAAATAGCAAGTACCTACTATTTTCAGCGTGCAAAGATACTGCTATTTTTCTCTAGAAAAGATAAACTTGCGGTATTTTTATCTTGTTGATTTTGAGGAGGTTGTAATTACCCTCTTTTACGAAGCACCCAGCCAATTCGAGCAGCTAAAACTATTCCAAAACCCTGATCGGCGTCATCTTGAATAAACGCAGGACCACCTTCAAGCCTATAGAAAAATCCACGCTTATAAGTTCGTTGTATACCATAAACTGGTCCTACCGCTATAGTGTTCGTGGTATTCAAATTTCCAAGTAACGGACTTCCTCCTTGATATGCCATCAATGCAGCAACATAATTGCCCGAATTACCTGATATGTTCTTCCCTTTTTCAAGCCTTCTTTTCATATTGTAGTAATATCTAATCTGCCCTCGAATAATCGGATATACCCCAAAATTAGTTTTGCAATCAGAACAACCGTTTAAAGCAAAGCCCGTTATGGCCTCTAAACTTGTTGTTGTATTTTTTCCCACACCTAGCTCATAAAGAATACTTGGTAAGGGTAGACTTAGTTGCAATTGGCTACGCTCTACATTGCTGTCTTGTTGAGCGTTCACAAAAAATGCAATACATATAAAAAAAAGAGTACAGAATTTTCTCATTAAGAAGGCCTTGATATTGATTTTACAAACTCAAAAAATTGAGTCATTTTTTTTAAAGATTTACAAAAACTCTGAATTAATCGAAAGTAGGTTTTCTTGATTTTCTCTTGGTTGCTACCCAACCAAAATTTAAGTTGATTAAAGGTCCGAAACCTGAAAACACCCCATCACCCTTATAATACCCGGCTCCTATTTCCGCGGTAAAATTAAAACCTTTCTGATAGGTGCGCTGAATACCATGAACAACACCAAAAAAACCAACATTGAAATCGCTAGGCCCTTGTATATTGGTCGCTAATCGCAGCTGCGAGAAGAAAATCGCTTGTGCAGCGGAAATATAGTTTGCAGAATTACCAGATACGTTTTTTCCATTTTGTAGTCGACGATTAAAATTGTAATAATAGCGCGCTCGATTATTCATAACTAGTCCGATAGCATAGCCCTCTTGATAGGTTGCAAAACCCAAACCTAAACTAGTTGAAACAGTTAGGTTCTTAGCAATAGCAAACTCGTATGTAAACCCTGGACTCAAAAAATTAAACTTAAACTGATGCCTTTCTAGGTTAACAAGTGCAAACGGATCGCCATAATTATTTTCAGTTTGACCAAAAGAAAAAGCCATTGATAAGCAAAGAATAGAACAGAACCAAATCGAAGTTTTTTTATGCATCAGAAAAATATAATTGCATTTAAAACTAAAAAGTATAGCTCACTTATGTACTATCTTTGTGTAAACTTTAAGAAATGAACGCTACTCGAATTCCTCAAATCAAATACAGCAATGGCAATAATTTCTTTCTACTTTCAGGTCCTTGTGCTATTGAAGGAGAAGACATGGCATTACGTATCGCTGAAAGAATAGTTACAATTACGGACAAATTAGAGATACCATATGTTTTCAAAGGAAGTTTCAAAAAAGCAAACCGCAGTCGTGTAGATTCATTCACGGGTATTGGCGACGAAAAAGCACTAAAAATTCTTCGTAAAGTTTCTGAAACTTTTAAAGTACCTACCATAACTGATATACATACCGAACAAGATGCAACTATGGCCGCGGAATATGTTGAAGTTCTGCAAATTCCTGCTTTCCTAGTGCGTCAAACCGATCTGGTAGTAGCAGCCGCCAAAACAGGTAAAATGGTGAACTTAAAAAAAGGACAGTTTATGAGTCCGGAAAGCATGCAACACGCGGTAACTAAAGTAACTGATTCTGGTAATGACCAAGTTTGGATTACTGACCGAGGTACTATGTTTGGCTATCAAGATATGGTGGTTGATTTTAGAGGCATACCAACTATGAAAAAGTTTGCCCCAGTTGTTTTAGATGTTACGCATTCATTGCAACAACCCAATCAATCTTCAGGAGTTACTGGCGGACGACCTGACATGATAGAAACCATCGCTAGAGCAGGAATCGCTGCAGGTGTAGACGGACTTTTTATGGAAACTCATTTTGACCCAAGTATTGCTAAAAGTGATGGCGCTAATATGTTACATTTAGATCACTTAGAGCAGTTATTAACAAATATGGTGCTTCTGCGAAAGACGGTGAATAGTCTAGCCTAATTGAAAGCAAGTTCTTAATATATTTAATAGAGAGGTAAAGTTACTCCTTCTTTTTCGTAATTTGAGTTTACCTTTAAATTCGCATTCTTATGAAGTTCAAAATTGCGGTTTTTTACCTAATTACAGTTATTCCATTTTTTTCATGTCAAACTGCTAAAGAAAAAACGAAAACGGAAACACGCCCTAACATTGTATTCATTATGTCAGATGATCATGGGTATCAAGCAATCAGCGCTTATAACGACAAGTTAATTCAAACCCCAAATATTGATCTTATTGCCAAAGAAGGCATACTATTTACAAATGCAAGCGTTACCAATAGTATTTGCGCGCCCTCACGAGCGGTAATTCTAACTGGCAAACATTCGCACATGAATGGTAAAATAGACAACCGTTCTCCTTTTGATACCACCAATGTCACTTTTCCACAGATTTTGCAAAAAGCTGGGTATGAAACCGCCATGTTCGGAAAATTGCATTTTGGCAACAATCCGAAAGGTTTTGATGAGTTTAAAATTCTACCAGGGCAAGGTGATTACTACAATCCTAAGTTTCTAACCAAAAAAGGAGACACCACTATTACGGGGTATGTTACTGATATTATTACGGACTTGACTATCGACTGGTTTGAAAAACGCCGAGATACTGCAAAGCCTTTTCTTTTAATGTATTTGCACAAAGCTCCCCATCGCTCTTGGTTGCCCGCAAAAAGGCACTATCAAGAATTTACTAAGAAAAGCTATCCTTTGCCTGAAACCTTGTTTGACAATTATCATTCGAGAGGCACAGCAGCCAAAACTGCAGAAATGGGCATCTTAAAAGATATGCTGCTTCAATACGACTTAAAAATACCCGAAAATGTATTGAATGAATTAGGAATTAAAGAACGCTTAGGTGCAGGCGGAGTCAACAAGTTAAACAAGCAACAAAAGCAATCTTGGGATGCTGTTTACAATCCTATTTCTGAAAAGTTTGAAGCGGAGTTTGAAAATATGAACGACTCGATACTTACTATCTGGAAATATCAACGGTATCTTCAAGATTATTTAGGCACTATAGCGGCTGTTGATGAGAATGTTGGCCGTTTGCTCAACTATCTAGATAAAGAAAATTTGAGCAAAAATACGATCGTGGTTTACACCTCTGATCAGGGCTTCTACTTGGGTGAACATGGCTGGTTTGACAAGCGTTTTATGTATGAAGAATCTTTTAAAACTCCATTGTTGATTCGATGGCCTAATGTCATAACCGCTGGCACTACAGAAGACGAAATGGTACAAAACCTAGATTTCGCTCAAACCTTTTTAGAAGTAGCTGGGCTTCGTGCTCCAGAAGATATGCAAGGCGAAAGTTTAGTTCCTTTACTTAACCAAGAAAAAGAAAAATGGAGCAGAGATGCTGTTTACTATCACTATTATGAATATCCGGCAGAACATACGGTAAAGCGGCATTATGGTATTGCTACCAAAAAATTCAAACTCATGCACTTTTACTATGACGTAGATGAATGGGAATTTTATGATCGCATCAAAGACCCCAACGAAGTGAAAAACGTTTATACCGATCCTGAATACAGCATAGTAGTTTCTGAAATGAAGCAAAAACTCAAAGAATTAAAAGTAAAATATAAAGATTCTGACGAGTTGAATAAACAATATATTCAAATCTATAAAGATAGTGGTTGGATAACTGAATAGACTTTGTATTCACAAGACCCAAATGACATTTTTGAATAGATTTTCAAAATTCCGTACCTTACCGCCTCTGTTTTATGCCTATTTTTTATATATCGGCATTGCGCACCTTACTATGAAAAAAACAGTTTACTTCATTTTTTTTATTCTAATTCTTGCCTGCAGTAAGCGAGAAGATCGATTTCCACAAAACGACCCTAGTGGAGATTCGCAAAACATAGCTACGCCTAATGATAATTCAGATGACAATTCTGATGATTCTAATGATGCCACAGATGATAACAATGAGCCTAGCAATCTCAATGATCTTACTACAGATTTCCAAAGTTTAATCACCCAGAATGGCTTCGAAGGTGCCCAAATTGCAATTACTAGAAATAGCAAACTTATTTATCTAGAATCTTTTGGAAAAGCTAACCTTGAAGAGAACATACTGGTTGATGAAAATTCGCTATTCAGAATTTCTAGTGTATCCAAGCCTATTACCTTACTGGCAATTTCTACTCTTGTAGCGGAAAATAAGCTTCAGTTAGAAGACTTAGTTTTTGGTCCGAATTCAATATTAGGTGAGGTATATGGAACTCCGCCTTATGAGGCAAATGAAGTGATGATAACAGTTTCTCATCTTATAGAGCATCGTGCTGGGTTTACAGATAATCCTTTTGATATTATGTTTGATGATATTGCATTAAGTCAAAGTGAGTTGATTGGAAAAGTGCTTGATGAACGATCTTTGACCTATCAACCCGGCGAAACTTATGAATTTTCAAATTTCGGTTATGTTTTATTGGGGCGAATTATTGAAAAAGTTAGCGGCAAAACTTATGAAACCTTCGTAAAAGACAATATCCTTTCTCCGATGGGTATATCTAAAATGTATATTGCTAATAATACAACGGCAGAAGCATTTGACAATGAGGTACGCTATTATTCGAATTGGATTCCTCCATATGATTTGAATGTAAACCGAATGGATTCGCATGGGGGCTGGGTGGCTTCTGCTCAATCTTTGGCTTTGCTAGCCATATTTTCAGATGGCAACGCAACCGTACCAGATATCATACCTTCTAATGAGGCCGTTAGTTATTTGACACATGGTAGTTGGAGTCATGATGGTGCATTGCCTGGTACCACAGCTGTAATGAGCGTAGGAAATCCAACTTCATATATCGTACTTTTAAATACAGGAGATGCTAACTTTACGGCCACCATACGAATCATAAGTGAATTTATGGATGCCAAAATCGAAGGCAGAACAGCATGGCCTACAGAGAATCTGTTTGACAACAGATAATAAATATACTATTCGAAAACTTCAGGTAAATGAACGCGGGGCAAGGCTCGGAGCATTTAAATTTTGATTATCGAGTACATACTATTTCCAAAACTTCTTGTCTTTTACAGCATACGCCTCTTGTAATACCTCAATTAAAATGCCATGATCAATTTCTTCCAAACTTATATACCGCAATGATTTCATCATTTTACGCCCTGCTACGGTCAAATGTTCTAAATGTTTAGTGAGATGCGCGGCATTCCAAAAACCAACATCCACATAATTTTTATTCCTATTGAGATAGCAAAAAGGTCTTCCGTTTATATAGTAAAAAGGAACCTTGTATTTGTATTTCAAATCAAGATCGGCAATTGTATGCTCAATGATGGTCTGCAGATGTAAAAGCATGCTTCGAAAAGGTTCTGGTTGATCAAGAATGTAGTTTTCTGCAGGATTCATCATTTAAATTTACAATTTCCTGTTAAAACACGTTCTTATTTTCGTTGTTCAAATTCAAGAATCTTGTATATTTAAGGAAACCTATTCCAAATGAAAAAAATTATCCTTCTTGCCGCATTTCTTAGTATATCAAATTACGCTATCGCGCAACATTTCCACAAAAGTAACCATGCGCTCACCTACCCCAATATTGAAGGGTATGTAACCTTAAAAACTGATTTACACATTCATACCGTTTTTTCTGATGGTAACGTATGGCCAACCATACGGGTTCAAGAAGCATTACGTGAAAATTTAGATGCTATTTCGTTGACCGAACACTTAGAGTATCAGCCACATTTAGATGATATTCCACACCCTGACCGAAACCGTTCGTATGCTTTAGCATTAGCTGAAGCTGAAGAGCATGATCTTTTGATTGTTCATGGTTCTGAAATTACACGCTCAGAACCAATGGGTCATAACAATGCTGTTTTTATAACAGATGCAAATCCACTATTAACCGAGAAGGCTGAAAATGCCTTTGCCGAAGCAAAAAAGCAAAATGCCTTCATTTTTTGGAATCACCCTGCGTGGCATCGTCAAACGCCGCAAGGGAATCCTATTTTAAGTGAATTTCAAAAAGAAAGAATTAAAAAAGGCGAGCTTCATGGCATAGAGGTTATCAATTCAGTTGATTATTCTGAAGAAGCCCTAGCGATAGCAATAGAACAAAATTTAACGATTATGGGTACGAGCGACATTCACGGATTAATCGATTGGGATTATACCGAAAACGGAAATGATCGCCCTATTACTTTGGTTTTCGCAAAAGAAAAAAGTCTAGCTAGTTTACAAGAAGCGCTCTTTGAAGGTAAAACCGTTGCAGTTTATAATTCGCTTTTAGTAGGGAAACCAGAGTTTTTAAACCCATTAATTCATGCGAGTATTAAAGTGAATTCAGCCGTCTATATAGAAGACACTCAGGTTTTAGAGGTTGAACTAGAAAATATTTCAAGTAGCGATTTACTCTTTGAAAATCAAATGCCATTCAATTTCTACAATAGTTCACCGGTTTTTGAAGTCAAAGCACAAGGCACCTACAAACTTTTGATAAAAACATTGGTGGTGAAAGAAAGTATAAACCTTCAATTAAAAGCGCTGGGTGCTTTTATAGCTCCGAAACAACAACCTGTTGTGGAGTGGAAAATTTCCGTTGAAAAGTAAATGAATCACATTTTTGATGCTATTTCGCTAAAAATTAAAATATTTGATTTAACTTTGAAATTCAAAGTACTTTCATATGGACTCAAATAAGTATCTCAAAGATATTACCGAAATTAAAAATATAATGAACCGTTCTTCACGGTTTATCTCCTTAAGCGGGCTATCAGGAGTGCTAGCAGGCATTTATGCTTTGATTGGAGCATATTTTGCCAATTCTATTATTCAAAATATAGAAAGCCATTCTGGAATAAAACGTTTTCTGACTGCGTTCAATTCCATAGAGAAATTACTTCTTATTGCACTACTCGTAATTACGGCAGCGGTACTTACAGGTATTTTTCTAACCTATAAAAAGTCAAAAAAAAACGGCGTTAAATTATGGGACATTTCTGCAAAAAGGCTACTTCTTAATTTTTTAATACCCTTATTTACAGGTGGTATTTATTGTTTTGCTATGCTTTGGAATGATGTTTATGATTATATAGGTGCTGCTACACTAATTTTTTACGGTTTGGCATGTTTGAATGCAAGCAAATATACTTTAGGCGATGTGCGTTACCTGGGAATAACTATTATTATTATAGGATTGATTTCTGCTTTCTATACTGGTTTTGGTTTGTATTTTTGGGCTCTTGGTTTCGGAGTTTGCCACATTGTCTATGGCACTTTAATGTATTTTAAATATGATAGAAAAAGTTGAGGGAGTTAGGAGTTAGGAGTTAGGAGTTAGGAGTTAGGAGTTAGGAAAATTATTTTCTTATAAATAAACACATCAACAAAAAAACGAAGTCACTTTTTAAAAATAAATGAGTTTAATTGACAACATTAATAAAGCGTTTGATCATCGTATTCGGTTAGGCATTATGTCTGTACTGATGGTCAATGATTATGCAGATTTCAACATGCTCAAAGAGTTGCTCGGAGCAACAGATGGCAACTTAGCAAGTCACACAAAAGCCTTAGAAAAAGAGGAGTATATAAAAGTTGAAAAACAATTTATAGGTAGAAAACCCAACACGCGATATTCAGTAACAAAACTGGGTAAGCTGCAATTCAAAAAGCATATTGACGCGCTTGAGAAACTAATCGGAAAATGAGAACTTTTTTTTAATCTTTTACTTTGAAATTCAAAGTACTTTTAAATTTAGATCATGAGAGCAATCGTTTTAAAAATACTATACGAATGGAGTTTGATTCCCTATCAATCATTCAAAAAGAATACAGCTTGGAATGTTGGCATTGAAGATCTTCTGCAATTTTCTAAAGAAACTTTGGGTTACCAAATGGGATACTTTTTATTAAGCAATAATTTTGACCTTCAAGAAAAGCTTGAGAGTCATGATGTCTTTCATGTGCTTACCGGCACCGGCACTACCGTACCCGAAGAAATTAGTATGCAATTCTATCTGTTCGGAAATGGCAAACGAAGCGCCTATCTCTTTTCCGTACTCTTTTTAGGCAGCTTGCTTTTCCCCGACTACATGAAACTTTTTCTATCAAAATACAGATTGGGTAAATCGTCTTTACCCTTTCATCAGCTCGATTTTTACAAGCTATTAAAACAACCTCTAGAACGCATAAAAACAACTTTCTTAATTCAATAAAATTGAAATGAAATCAAAATTCAAACATCCTATTAATTTTATAGCCTTGGTACTAGCTCTTGGAAGTTTTTGTATCGGCACCCTTATTTTAATTCTTTTTAAAATCACACATTTAGATAATCTTTTGATCTTAGGGTATCTATACACGTGGTTAGCAGCAATTCTTAACAGTATAATGCTACTTCTTTTACTCTTGAATCTCATTACCAAGTACAAAGATTACAGCGAAAATTTGCTCACCATACTGGGTCTTTTGTTGAACATCCCCATCACTCTTTTTTATATGGATATAGTACTCTAAAAAAACTAATCATTAAAACCCACAACAATGAAAAATAGATTTAAATACTCGAGTAATTATATTGCTGCAGTTACAGCGATATCAAGTTTAGTAACTGGCCTTTTATGCGTAATGCTATTCAAAAATAACAGCAATACAGGCTTCGTCGGTATCGGTTACTTTCTTTCTATTGTGATTGTCTTTGCCAATAGCCTTATGACCCCTCTTTTAATTGTAAACACTATTAGGCGTATTACAGACTACAAAGAACATTTGAAAGTACTAGTTCTCTTATTGGCTGGTATTCCCTTTGCACTTTACTATTTAGAAATCATATAAAACCAATCAAAGATGAAAAATAAAATATCAAAACTTCGGATAGTATACCTCAATTTAATTTTAGTGATTGGTTTTACAATTGTTCTTATCGGCGTCAAAATCAAAACTATTTTATCAATTTAAAAACATATCATCATGAATATTCATATTAAATCAATTTTATCAGCTATCGCTTTCAGCTTGCTGTTTTACAGTAAAAGTTTTGGGCTCAATCTATTTCTAATATCCATATTAATAGTTGCACTTGTCTCAACGGTTCGTGAAGAAAGGTCGCTGTCTTGGGGTTATTCAATTGTCTACATTACATCAGCTATTTTCGTTTTTTGCAATCCTTCAGGCTTCAACATTTTTGTCCATTTTATGGCCTTTATGATTTTTGTGGGTAAATCAATGTCTAAAAAAAGTTCGGTATACCTTTCTTGGTTTTTGGGCTGTAGTAATATGCTTATTGCTTCAATTTCTAATTTCAGTCAAAATGAAAAGTCAGAAGTAAAGAAAAAAGACCTTTCACCACAACTGATTAATCGTTTGAAAGGTGGACTAATAGCCCTCGTTTTGATTTTCCTATTCGGAATGTTATACAGAAATGCGAATCCGGTTTTTGGTGATCTTATCAATCAAATCAATTTAGATTTTATAAGTATTCCGTGGTTATTTTTTACAGGCTTAGGCTATATCATCTTTTTACATCTACTTCGACCATTCAATTCAGAAGAATTAGTAGCAACCGATTTGGCACAAAAGAATGATTTAGAACAACCAACGGAACTGATTCTAATAGCCGAAAAGAAAAAACTAGCAGAAGAACATACCTTAGGTAGTATGGTTTTCATAGCGCTCAACCTTCTGCTATTTTTCTTTTTGGCAACCGATATTATATATCTGTTTCAACAGACTGAAATTAGTAATTCAAGGTACTCGCAATCGGTACACCAAGGTGTCTACGCTTTGATGTTTTCAATCGTATGCGCCATTGTCCTTATCTTATATTTCTTTCGCGGAAACCTCAACTTTTTTGAAGGAAATATGCGCATTAAATCGCTAACCTATGTATGGATTGGTTTAAACCTGATACTCGTCATCTTTACGAGTTATAAAAATTTCATGTATGTAGAAGCTTTAGGTCTAACGTACAAACGCATTGGTGTAATTGTGTACCTATTACTTACCCTAACTGGCTTAATTACCGCCTATATCAAAGTTGCACAATTAAAAAGCTTCGTCTATTTGGCACGGACCAATATCGCAACCGTTTTTGTTTTTTTACTCATAAGTGCAGCCATTCCTTGGGATAAAACTATTACCTGGTTTAATCTTGAAACCATTGAAAATGTTGATATCGATTACCTTGTAAATTTGGGTGACAGTAATAGTGAACAACTTTACAACTTTGTTAAGAAGAATCCTGCCAACATAGAACTTCATATACAAGATAGAATTAGTGAAAAACATATAGCATTTATAGCAGAACAATCTGAAAAAACATGGCAAGAATATACTTTATATCAAATCGTAAATACTCAAATCCAATGATGGTACTTTTTAAACACAAATTGAATCGCAAAGCCATTCGCATTGCTGCGGCATGTTTTTGCCTGGGCACCTTGCTTATGCTAACTGCCCTGATGGCAGAAAACGATAGCATATTGCGTATTGGTATTGCTTTTCTAATTGTATATGTTCCTTTGACCTTGATTATACTATTCATCCTGTTTATTCACGCTATCGTCAATCTCAAAGATATTCATGAACATGTGATGACGGTAATCATTGTTTTATTGAACTTTCCGATTGGTCTATTATACATCTATTTTTTTAACCCCATCATATTATGAATATTAATAGTTTTAAACGTTCAAAACACACGCAGCTATATTCGAACCTCTGTTTGTCTATTGGTTTTGCAATTCTTTTATTACTATTTCGGATACAACTAACGCAAAGCCCGTTTTATCTTTTTCTAGTATGGAATCTTTTTTTAGCAGGAATACCCTTTGCTATATCACAGTTGCTTCATAGAAGTAAATCACTCCGCTCCCTAAAGGTAGTTGCATTTTTAGGCTTCTTAACCTGGCTATTATTCTTGCCGAATAGTCCGTATATCATCACAGATCTCGTTCACTTGAATATCAATCATTCGGCATTAATGTGGCTAGATCTTTTTTTAGTCTTCGTTTTTGCTTTTAACGGATTGCTTCTGGGGCTACTCTCTATGTTAGATATGTATTCAATGCTAACCGATCGCTTCGGACATCGAGTCGCGAAATATGCGTTGTTCAAAATTTGTTTACTAAGTGGTTATGGAATTTATTTAGGACGATTTTTACGCTTCAATTCTTGGGATATTACTACCAAACCGGGCACCTTATTCTTACAGATAATTAAAAGTTTAAAAGAACCTCAAGTGTGGTGCATCACCTTTGCTTTTGGTGGTTTTTTATGGATTTTATTTTCGGTATTGCAATCCGTTTTAATGTTGGGTGAAGATAGAACGACTAGTAAAGTGGTAAAAGCTAAAGGGTGGAACTTAAAAAACCAAAACCAATGAAACTTAGATTCAATAAAAGTTACTTTTTAGCCTTCATGGTGCTATTCTGTATTGAGGTAGCAATCGCGGTATATTTAAAATCTGGCTTTATACGCCACACCTTTGGTGACTTTCTAGTCGTTATGCTTCTCTATTGTTTTTTTAAAAGCTGTATTAATGGGAGTGTTTGGATCATTGCGATTATGACACTAGTAATAGCCTATAGTATAGAGTTTTTACAGCTTACCGATTTCCTCCACTATTTAGGCCTCGGACAAAACAAACTAGCCAATATCGTTTTTGGAAATTCGTTTAGCATACAAGATTTGGTGGCTTATACGCTAGGAATAGCTTGCACGATTTTATTCGAGAAAAGTAAATTATTAAACGGATATTTTGGTTGAGCTTTTAGGTGCAAGTTTATGATTTTTCAGCAAGCCTGTTTTCGTAAAATTTACCTTTTCAAGTGTCTTCTTTTAAAAAGGGCAAAAATAAGTACAATTACCACATGACTTAATAGGCAAACGACTAATCTAGAAAGGAAACCTAAACCATATTCATCATGACCCCAAATCGATTTTCCATAAATTAAAAACGCTGTGTAAATAACGATCAAAATAAGGTTTGCTCCGAAAAAGGTTGCGAACTTATTCCAATCCTTCAACAAATACATACTTGAAAGCCATAGTGCAATTGGAATAAGAATTATCGCTATAATTTCCATCTAGCCGTGATTTTTTAATTAATCAGTACCATCAACATAATCTTGCAAGTACAAATAACGTTTGGTCAACTTTCCGTTTTTGGTCATACGTGCGCGTTGCAGTACTCCATCTTTGTCATTATTAAAAAATGCAGGAATGACATGTTTAATAAAAGCAGCACCAAACCCCTCACTTGCATCACGCGGAAGCTCGCAAGGCAAATTATCAACCGCCATAACAGCTATGGCCGACTTATTTTTAAAATTAGTCTCTTTTTCTGTTTTTGGATTGTATCCATAAATTGGGTCTGCTATCGTTGATGCGCGAATTGTAGTTGCTACTGGCCCATCAATATCACAGCTGATATCAGCTACCACCTTAATTTTAAAATCAGGGTGCTTCGTATCTTCTCTTGTGTATAAAAAGGGCGCGCCGTCTCCGTGAAAATGCCCCGCGATGTAGAAATCAGTTACTTTAGTGAAACGGGTAAAATTGGTTTTATACTCCTGCGGATTTGCAAAAAAATCAGGTTTATTACCTCGCACTCCGTCTTTACGTTTATTGTATTCTGAGGCATCTATTTGACAATAAACAGGGACATTGAAATCTTCTTCTAAATATTCCGCAACAGTTACCTTTCGTATGTTCATACCATCCAGCATTTCGCGCGCGCCATTACCCACACGACCTCTGCCGGTAAGCATGATTTTTATATTCGGAAGTTTGATTTTTTTCAGCTCAGATATTAATTCTTGTTGATCAGCCAATGTTTCGGCTTTCGGTAATTTGAAAGTGTCATATTTTAGTCCGTAGGCCCTAAATCCGTTATATGCACCAACTATACCAGCATATCTACCAAAGGCAACGACACGTTGTTCTTTTTGATTCGTAATCACTTCATGATCATACATTTCAATATTCTTAGTCAGAATAGCTTGGAGTAATTTTCGATTATACGGTTGTTTCTTTATGGTATGTGAAAAAAAGAAGTATTTTTTATAGGGAATCAAATCTTTAATGGGGACTTCTTTTACGCCGAGAAGCACGTCACATTCCGTCATTTTAGAGACTACTTCGAGTCCCGCAGTTTTATATTCCGTATCACTATAAACGCGAATTGGAGAAGGCTCTACGACAATTTCAGCTTTGGCATGGCTTTCGAGCACTTTTTGACAGGCTTCTGGGGATAGCACTACCCTTCTATCGGGTGGATCTTTGCGTTCTCTGATGATTCCGAACTTCATAACTTCTTTATTTTATAACTTTCAGTATGGTTTCCGTTTCAAATTTAACGGAAGACTGAGCCATCGCAAAACTTTTTTTGGAATACTTTTTGGGGTATCTTTGACGGCTAACTTTATGACAGGTAGGGTTTGCGTTAGGGATAGAAGTGGTTACCCCGCCGACTTTTTTCGCTTTTTCGCGATAAAAGTTGAGGAGTATGAGCGGATAACCCGACCCTTGGGTAACGCCCAAAAAGAGTTCTTTGAAAAAAATCATGAGAGAATATATCCCTGAAACGAGTTCAGGGTTCAATTCGTTTACGGCAAGCAAGCTTGCCTAACTCATTGAAGGGGCCGACCGGTTTTGACAGCGAGACCAATGGCAATGTAAGCATGTCGAGCGCTGAGAAATAGCTCGTAAATCTCATATTTCACACTTTTAACAGGCGATAATAACTACGCTCTTGCCGCTTAATCTGAATTATAGTAAGATTAGCCTCGTCTCTACTAGGTAGAGAAGCGAGATGTTCGTGAATAGCCTCTGTCGACGGCGATTCAATTACGAGCACCATAAATGTCGATATAAGGCTATTAGCACTTCGATGATAGCACCAAAACTTTAGAAGATAAGCGTTTGTTAGGTTGTTTCTGATCAGGCCTGCGTCGAAAATTAATCAGAAAATAAACATGTAGAAGGCATTAACGTTGCTTGTTTGGACGGGAGTTCGATTCTCCCCGGCTCCACAATTATAAAAAGCCTTAATTCTGCTAGGGGATTAGGGCTTTTATTTGTTAATTTTTTATATATGCCTCTAAATTTTGAACCATTCACTTTGTTAAGTTTGGGGTTATTTCAAAATAATTATTTTTTAATTTGGGTAATTACACCCACCTCAGCAAAAGAGGTCCGTGTATCTACGCCATCTATTTTTATAGCTCTTAATTTGATAAACCGTGCCTTAGTCTTAGCAAAGTAAACCCGTTGTTCTAAACGACTATTTACAATGTTAGCAAATTCTCCTTTAGCGACTTGCTTCCAGTTTTTACCATTGACACTTACAGAAAATTCATAAGCAGTAATTATCCCAAATGGATATCGCTCTTGAATGGGCCAATAAGTAAAGCCACTAAGCTCATAAGAATCACCTAAATCAATGGTAAGTTCTTGTGGCTTTGTTACTTTTTCTGCGGAAGCCCAATAGGTTTGTGGGTTCTCGTCGATACTGCGTTCGGCATCATCTATATTTCCTGAGCTTACTTGGATTACTTTCCAGTTCTTTTTAGCAATATCTATTTGCTGGCTAATTGCTTTTGTTGATTTTTTACAAATCGAATCATAGCCAATCACCTTAAGCGTAACAGGCTTATTTATTAAAAATGGCGAAACATATTTTATGGAATTTTGGTTAGGTTCACTTCCATCCAAAGAATAATAAATAGCTACTTCATTACTTGGAACCGATAGGGTAATAAAACCTACTTTGTTTCTTTTGATTTCGGGCTCAACCAAAAAGTTGGGAGCGCGATAAAGTTTAATATTTGAGATTGCTAAAGCTCCTTTAGCTTCTAAAAAATTAACTCTGATTTGCGTTGCTTTAACTGTTTCAAATCTCAAAATTCGTTTGTAACCTATTGTAGTTTGAGTATCAATAGTTATCCATTTGCCATCAATTTCAGCCTCCATAGAAAACTTTCGAACCCTTTGCCCTAATGGAATATGTTCTTGTAAAACCAATCGGTTTACTTCTGTAGGCACTTCAAAATTAATGGTGAGCGAAGCTTTGGTTATTGAATCGTTCGTAGCCCAATAGGTGCTATTATCGCCATCATTTACATTTTTAGCGTTAAAGGCATCGCTATTTCCCCTGACATCCGTTGCTCTAACCGATTTTCCTTGCGCTAATTCAATCTCAAAATCGGCATCAATTTGCCTTTTTAAAACCATCAATGCTGCAACATCTTTCTCATGAACTAAACCTCTTGTATCAACAGGAAGATTCAACAAAAAGTTCCCATTTCTGCCTATTGATTCATAATAGGTTTTAACTAAACGCGGTAAAGTTTTCACCTGATGGTCTTCACCAGGGTGATAATACCAACCCGGTCGAATGGAGGTATTTACCTCAGCGGGCAACCAATGCGTACCATCTTCATGACCTGAACGTAGTTCAACATATCTCGGCCAGCCGGGATAAATCTCATCACGCCGCATGTGACTCCAGTTCGTTTCTTCAGCCCATCCTTCTTCAGTACCCACCCAACGAATATCTGGACCAGCATCGCTAAAAATAACGGCGTTGGGTTGTAACTCACGAACTATCGCGGTGGTTTTATCCCACTCATAATAGGTCTTATTATCTATTTTTCGGGTTTCATTAGCGCCGCCATAATACCCAGAACCACCATTAGCACCATCGAACCAGACTTCAAAAACATCTCCGTAATTCGTTAAAAGTTCACGTAACTGCTCATGAAAATCAACTACATATTCTGGTTCTCCATAATTGCCCGCATTTCTATCCCATGGAGAAAGATAGATGCCGAATTTAAGTCCGTATTCTTTACAAGCCTCTGATAAATCTTTAAGTAAATCTCCTTTACCATTTTTCCATGGAGAATTCTTAACGGAGTGTTCGGTTGTTTTTGTCGGCCATAAACAAAAGCCATCATGATGTTTAGCTGTAATAATGATGCCTTTCATTCCAGCGTCTTTGGCAACTCGTGCCCATTGACGAGCGTCAAGTTCAGATGGATTAAACTGCTCTGGTTTTTCTCCTCCTGTCCCCCATTCCATATCCGTAAACGTATTCATATTGAAATGAATAAAGGCATAGTATTGCAAGTCATGCCAAGCCAAATGACGTTCTGCAGGAATCGGTCCAACGGGTTCTGGGGGTGCCACTTGAGTACATGAAAAAACAACAAATAATAATAGTGAGGCGTATATTTTCAATCGCATAATTTGCTCTTTATTCCTTCGTTATCGTATCTAAAACTATAGTTGGATAGCTTACCAATTCCCCCGTTTCCTTGTGACTTGGCATCTGTGCCTTAACCGCTTTCAAATGATTGGTCAAGGTAGTAGCTAATTCTTTCGCCTTTTCCTGATTCAAATCCACTAAGTCTGTTATTTCACCAATATCCTTTTTTAAATTAAAGAGTTCCATTCGCCTATCCGCATGATAATAAATAAATTTCCAATCTCCTTTTCGAACGGCACTTGCAGCACCAATACCCGGACCGGAAGGACCCCACTCATTCGGATAATGCCAAAATAAAGGGCGAACACCCTCTAATGTTTCTCCCTTTAAAATTTCTGTAAAACTTTGTCCATCTACTTTTTGAACGGTTTCTAAACTATCAATACCAGCCATTTCTAAAATAGTAGGGTAAAAATCTTCAATTATTACCTGATGCGCTGAAATCGACTCTGGCTTCGTGATTTCAGGCCATTTTACTAGCATCGGTTCGCGAATACCACCCTCGCGCATTGAACCTTTACCACTTGATAATGGCATATTATGGGTATGAGGAATACCTCCTCGCGCATGCGCACTTAGTCCCCCGTTATCCGACATAAAAAGTATAATCGTATTATCCACAATTTTCTTTCTTTCTAAATAGTTCATTATATCTCCTAGGCTTTTATCCATGCCTTCTATCATTGAAGCATATTTTGCTTCAGTAGAATCAATGCCCTTATCATAATATTTTTGAAGGTAGCGATCATCGCCCATGATAGGTGTATGGATGGCATAATGTGACATGTATAAGAAAAAAGGTTGCTCACCCATAACGGCTGAATCCATGGCTATCAAAGCTTCTTTAGTGATGGCTTCTGTTAAAAAAATGTCTTTGCCATGATACTTCTTTAATCCGGGTACGGCCCAAATTTCTTTGCCTTCTTTTCTGTTTCCAAAATTCTCTGTCCCTAAATAACTTTCTGGTGCTCCTGCAGCATGACCTGCAATATTGATGTTAAAACCTAAGTTCAAAGGATCTTCGCCAGGTGTTCCAATAGCTCCTAAATGTGCCTTTCCTGAGTGGATGGTGAAATAACCGACATCTTGTAGCGCTTGTGGTAGCGGCATAGCATGAACCGCTTTGGAATCGCCACCAACCGGACTCATTCCGTTCACATTCCATTCCGGAAAAATGAGCGAATCGTGATTTTTTTCCATTCCTTTTATAGCGTCTTTTTCTAAAGTCCAATTGGTGACACGATGACGTGCTGCATTCATACCGGTCATCAAACTCACTCGAGTAGGCGAACATACCGGTGTAGCATAGGCCTGGGTAAATTTCATACCCTCCTTTGCAAGTCGCTCCATGTTGGGCGTATGATACAAATCGTTAAACGCGGTTCGTTCTTTCCAAAAAGGTACCGAAGTGTCTTGCCAACCCATGTCATCTACCAAAAACAAAACAATATTTGGTGGAGTTTTTTCAATTTCCTCACTTTGACAGGAAAAGAAAATTAAGACCATTCCTACAATAAATCCTTTCAATATTTTCATTTTAATTTTCATTTAATATGGACGTAATTTGATGCCATTCTTTGCCGTTTAAACTCAAAGGTGCATTAGTTTGAATAATACCCAGTGTACTTCTTCCCTTTTCAATATAGGATGCCATAAGGCTTTGTAACTCTTTTACTTTCTTAGGTTTTGCTTCAAATAGATTGTTTTCTTCGGATGGATCTTCTGTTAAATCATACAATTGAAACATAGGAAGTCTTTTTACTTCAGCACTATTGGGTTTTGGATCACTCCACCCACCTGAACCGGGACAAAAAATCAGCTTAAAATTGTCTTTACGAATAGCAAAACTACCATTAATAGAATGATGCACCGTAGCTTCTCTTTCGTATCTTGTTGTATCTTCAGTATCAAAAAGGGGAAGTAGTGAAAAACTGTCTTCTGCTTCATTATCGGCAAGTGCTACTCCCGAAATATCAGCACAGGTCGCCATTAAATCAGTTTGGCAGATGGTTTCATTAGAAACAGAACTAGGTTTAATTTTAGCAGGCCATTTTACAACAAAAGGCACACGATGACCACCTTCATAAATATCTGCCTTATGACCACGATAAATCGAGCTTGGGTTGTGACCTTTTTCTGCAAGTATTTCAAAATCTGCCTCTGGCGAACAACCATTATCACTTGTAAATATGATCATGGTATTTTTGGTAAGCCCCTGCTCTTCTAATACTTTTACTAACTGACCTACATAATTATCAATCATCACTACAAAATCGCCATAGGGGTTCAAACCACTTTTGCCTTTCCAAGCTTCGGTAGGTAAAATGGGCGTATGTGGTGAGGGCAAAGCCAAATACATAAAAAAGGGTTTTTCGCTTTTTGAGCTTTCCTTTACATAATTCATGGCCTTTCTAAAAAAATTGGGGGTTACATCGTCATGTATAAAATCTGATGCCGTTGGTCCTTTTCGCCACCAGGTATATTTGCCCGTATCTTCTGTAATGTGATCAACCTCAGCAGTAATTTTTCCATTCTGAACATACACATATGGGGCCATATCAAGTGAACCAGAATGCCCGTAGGCATAATCAAAACCCAAGTTATTGGGTGTATTTCTAAGCTCTCGAGAAAAATCAAGATTATCAAAATCAGTAGCACTCCAGCCTTCACCTCCAAAATTGACAGTATCTTTTTCTGCCCAGTCCCAACCCAAATGCCACTTACCAATAAAACTGGTCATATACCCTGCTTTTTTAAGTACTGAAGCTACCGTAGCTCTATCATTCGGAATCAAAGCCTTTGATTTACCGGTTAATACTCCATTTTTCAATGCACTACGCCAGCTATATCTACCTGTAATAATTCCGTATCTAGTGGGTGTACAAACTGCGGAGGGACTATGAGCATCTGTAAATTTCATTCCATCTTCTGCTAGTTTATCAATAAAGGGGGTCTTAATTTTTCCATTGGCATTAAAAGCTCCAATATCACCGTAGCCTAAATCATCAGCCAAAATGTATATGATATTAGGCTGCTTTTTTTCTTCAACTATTACTTCCTTATTAGTCTGGCAAGAAATGAAAAAGAAAACAATAAAAGGCAAAGAGCTTATTTTACAAAAATTGATTTTCATGGTGGTTGCTATTCTAATTCCCCTTAAAAATACACAATTTGATGCAGTATATATTTCCTCTAAAAAAAAGAAACTATCTTTATATTTGACGCAAATAGCAACTGTATAAGTGTACACCATTGTCGATATAGAAACCACCGGAAACGGTATTAAAGGAAACAAGATTACTGAGATATCTATCTTTAAATATGATGGCTATGAGGTAGTTGATGAATTCACTTCTTTGGTGAACCCTGAATGTGAGATTCCTTATTTTATTACTGGTTTAACCGGTATTGATAATCATCTCGTAAGAAATGCACCAACTATTGACAAAATCGCAGATCAAATTATAGCCATTACAAAAGACACTATTTTCGTTGCGCACAGCGTGAATTTCGATTACAATGTCATCAAGAATGAGTTTAAGAATCTAAATATTGAATTTGTACGCAAGAAACTTTGCACGGTGCGATTATCTCGAAAACTGATACCGGGTTATAATTCATATAGTCTGGGTAAACTTTGCTCATCACTCGGTATTCCATTAACTGATCGGCATAGAGCGCGAGGAGATGCTCACGCTACTACCTTACTCTTTCAAAAATTATTACGGACTGACGGTGCGGCCGATGTATTCAAAAATTTCTTAAACGCTCGGTCTCAAGAAGCAACCTTACCCCCAGGATTACCACGTGCAATTTTCGAAAAAATACCTACCAAACCCGGCATCTATTTCTTTAAAAATTCAAAAGGAAAAATTATCTATGTAGGAAAAGCGATTAACTTGAAAAAGCGCGTTTTGGGTCACTTTTACGATAAGTCGACCAAAGAAATTAAAATGTGTAACGATACAGCGGATATCGATTTTGAACTTTCTGGTAGTGATTTGGTAGCGCTATTAATGGAGTCTGAAGCCATTAAACATTATTACCCACTATACAATCGAGCTCAGAAACGAAAAATACAGCAATATGGCATCTTCAGTTACGAAGATCGTAACGGGATTCAACACTTAGCCTTTAATAAGTTGAAGATGGCACCAAATTCCATTTTTACATTTTATAACATTTCTGATTGTAGGTTGTATTTAGAAAAGATTTGTGAAGAATTCAATCTTTGTCCAAAGTATTGCCATCTTCAAGAAAATGTAACTTCTTGCTCACATTACAAAATAACTAAATGTGACGGAATTTGTCGAGGGAAAGAAGATTTTACTTCTTACAATGAAAAGGTAAAAACTGCCATAAATTATATTCGATCTACGGCAACCAATTTTTTAATTAAAGAAAAAGGAAGAACTATTGAGGAAGAAGCTTTTGTGCTGGTTAATAATGACACCTATATGGGCTATGGATTTATCGAAAAAGAAATGGAAATTAAAAATTCTGCTGATTTAACTGCATTTTTAATCCCTCAAAAAAATACCTTAGAAGTACAAGGAATCATTAAATCATATTTAGGAAAACATACGACAAGTTGTATTCCTTTGGAAAGTTCACTTGTTGATGATTTTTCGATTCCAGAAGAAAAGCTATTCTTTTAGTTTTTAGCATCAAAAGTTGAATTCAACAGAGAACATAACCCGTGGTATATCATTTCGAGCGGTTTCATAAGGTGCTCGGGCAGACATAATTGCTTACTTCAACGCCAGACTTTTTTAAAGCTCCAAAACCACCTGCAACATCAATAAAATTATGAACCCCTCGACTTTTCAAGATGGAAGCGGCTATAACCGAGCGGTATCCGCCAGCGCAATGAACATAGAATGTACCTTCTTTTGGGAATTCACTTAAATATTCGTTCAAGGTACTTAAGGGTGTATGATTTGCGTTCATAAGGTGTTCCGACTGAAACTCACCATCTTTACGAACATCAAAAACAGGCATTTCATTTTTGCTAATCCCATCTAGAATAGCTTCGGCCGGTAACGAAGTTACGGTATCAAATTCTTTGTTGGCTTTCAACCATGATTCAAAGCTTCCTTCTAAATAACCAATAGTGCCATCAAAGCCTACTCTTGATAAGCGCGTAATGGTTTCCGCTTCCTTTCCTTCAGGTGTTATCAATAAAATGGGTTGTTTGATATCAGCAATTAAGGTACCCACCCAAGGAGCAAAATCTCCATTTAAACCAATAAATATTGAGCGTGGAACATGACCCTTTACAAATTCATTTTGATGGCGCACATCTAAAACCAAAGCGCCCGTTTCGTTCGCTGCAGTTTCAAAAGCATCGGGAGAAAGAGCGGTTGTGCCTCTATCTAAAACATCAGCGATATCTTCATAGCCCTCCTTATTCATTTTTACATTTAATGGAAAATACTTGGGTGGTGGTAAAAGTCCGTCAGTAACTTCTTTGACAAATTCTTCTTTCGTCATGTTTGCTCTTAATGCATAATTCATCTTCTTTTGATTGCCCAAGGTATCAACAGTCTCTTTCATCATATTTTTACCGCAAGCAGAACCAGCACCATGTGCTGGATAAACAATAACGTCATCTGCCAAGGGCATAATCTTAGTTCGTAGACTTTCAAATAAAATACCTGCTAAATCTTCTTGAGTAATATCCGCAGCTTTTTGAGCCAAATCTGGTCTTCCAACATCTCCTAAAAATAAGGTGTCTCCTGAAAAAATTGAATGGTCTTTGCCATTTTTATCTCGCAATAGAAAAGTAGTACTTTCCATTGTATGCCCCGGTGTATGTAATACGGTTAAGGATATATTTCCGATTTGAAATTGTTCCCCATCTTTAGCTACAATAGCTTCAAAACTAGGATTTGCATTTGGACCGTATATTATGGGCGCTCCTGTTTGCTTAGATAATGTTACATGTCCACTAACAAAATCGGCATGAAAATGTGTTTCAAAAATATATTTGATTTTAGCTTTGTCTCTATTTGCTCTGTCAATGTAAGGTTGTACCTCACGTAAAGGATCGATAATCGCGACCTCACCTTCGCTTTCAATATAATAAGCGCCTTGAGCCAAGCATCCTGTATAAATTTGTTCTATCTGCATATATTCAATCTTTTGGGGTACAAAAATAAGATTTCTCTTGTTTGTAATTAAAAATTCATGTTCTTATTTAGTTCGATTCTGATGAGCTACCTTACCCTGCAAAACAGAAACTGAACTTGGGTCATCAAAATAAGCAACTGCTTCTTTTATTTTTACAAAAAGAAACTCGGTATGTAATTCATGAATAATACCGCTACTATATATAATATCTCTTGTAGGACCAATTGCACCTGCTATATAAAATTGTAAGGCTCTAGCATGTATTTCTTGAATTACTTTAGTTAGCATTTGAGCTGCACTACTATCGATATAATTAATCGCCTCGGCATTCAAAATAACGCCCCTTAAATCGGCTGACTTGGCATCAATATGTTTGAACAATTCTCTTTTAAAAAAAGCAGCATTTCCGAAATAGAGTTGCGCATCAAAACGTACAATCAGTAGATCGTTACGGAGCACTACCTCATCTGCAAATCGATTTACGTTTTTATAATAATCTGAGCCCTTAATATTGCCTAATACCGCAAAATGCGGGTTGGAAGTTCGATATACCATTAATAGCAATGAGAACAAAACACCAATTAATATGCCTGGAGGTATGCCTATCAATAGTGTTGCTAAAAAAGTAACTATCAAAACTATAAATTCATCTTTTCGATTACGCCATAAATTTTTAGCATACGACAAATCAATCAAACCAAATACAGAGACCATAATGATACTTGCCAAAATCGCATTCGGTAAATAATAAAATAAAGGGGTTAAAAACAAAAGTGTCATTACCACTAAGATTACTGAAAATAAAGCCGACAAATTTGTTTTTGCACCAGCTTCACCATTAATGGCAGAACGAGAAAAACTAGCTGTCGTAGGGTACGATTGAAAAAACGAACCTATCATATTTGATGCGCCAAGCGCAACTAATTCTTGATTAGAATCAATAGTTTCTAGTCCAGATTTTTCTTGCAAAGCTTTACCAATTGATATGGCCTCTAAAAAGCCAACTAGCGCTAAGGTCAGCGCAATAGGCCAAATATTTAAGATATTTTCAATATTGATATTTGGCACTCGAAACTCTGGCAAACCTATCGGAATAGTGCCCACAATAGTAACACCTTTAGCCTCAAGATCTAAAAAGTAGACTGCTAAAATTCCTAAAATTACAACCAGTAATATTCCAGGTATTTTTTTACTCCATTGCTTTAAACCTACAATAATTACTATGCCAACAATACCTAAGGCAAAATCAAAACTATTTGTCTCTGAAATTTTTTCAAAAGCATTACGAACTAATTGATGAAACTTATTGCTGTTAGTAATATTGACCCCTAACAAATGCTTCAATTGACTAAAAATGATTATCAGCGCTGCTGCAGAGGTAAACCCACTTATAACAGGTTTTGATAAAAAATTTACTAAAAAACCCATTCGACAAATACCTAAAAGCAGTTGAATTGCGCCGACCATAAAAGCAAGAAAAATTGCCATCATGATATAATTCTCTACTCCAGAAATAGCTAGGGCACTTAAACCGGCAGCAACTAACAAAGAATCCATTGCAACAGGCCCGATAGCTAATTGCCTTGAGGTACCCAACAAAACATAGATCAATAAAGGGAAAATAGAGGCGTAAAGACCATAAACGGGTGGTAAGCCTGCAATCATGGCATAGGCCATACCTTGTGGAATCAGAATGATACCAACTGTTAAACCAGCCACCAAATCCTTTGATAAATTTGCAGATGTATAGTTGCTTAGCCATTGCAGAAATGGAAAGAATTTTTGCATTGGTCAAATTTACACTTAAAATAGGAAATTGGTGATTTGTTGTATCCAGCTATTTCTCAATCATTCAATTTCCCCAAAAACACGTTGACTTTGGGGTTGATGGGGTTACCTGCTGATCGTCGAAGCACTACAATTTGCCCAGCGTGCCAAATGGCATCTTCAATGGGGCCGTTAATATTGTTCCAAAATGGAAATTCGCTTGAACCATTTTCGGCTTTAAAAATTACAGAATGTTCGTTTAAATCTTGACTTTTAGCAAAAAGTGCACTAGCCATTTTAAAATTTTCTAAAGTCTTTTCACGTTGTTCTATACCGTCAAGTTCTTGCACTTTTTCGGTACGATCGGTCGCTTGTTTTTTTGCAGAATTTAGAACAACTTCAGAAAGGCCATATACGTGTGCTATCGTTTGCCGAATAGTTCTACCATCGTTTCCTGGGTTATAATCTAAATCACTAGCTGTCAGTTTTTCTGTGGCCCAGTAGTACCGAAAGCCAAGGCCATCAAGCATTCTTGAAATTACCGTTCCAGCGGTATAGGTCTCAGGTGCTCCAGGTATCACAGAATATGGCAGCGTATCATTCTTTTGATTTTGAGCTGGGAGCATAAAAGAAATACAAAAAATTAAACTAACAAAAAGTATTTTCATAGGTTCGTTTTTAGTTATGCAATGATTGCGGGTTTAAACCATCGGCTTATTTAAGAATTTAAAGCAATATGTATGGTAAAGACCTTTTTATCTTCTTTCAAATATTGAAAGCCATCATTCAAATGTTGTTGTTTTACATCATAGGGGTAAAAGGTGATTGGCTCAATACAAATCATATTCGGCACTTCTGTCCATAGCATAAAGTTTTCAAAGCCCTCTGTTTCGATAATTAATTCATGTTTATCTTTTAAAAGGATTTTACTACAATTCGGAACATGCAAAGCGCGGCTACCTACTTTTAGAACTTCTTTTAAAGTAATTTCATTCTCATTGGCAATAATCGATGGATTTTTTGTCACCAAATTAAAAGCAGGGTGATACCCCAGCATGAAAGGTGTGCCTTTTTCACCAGAAATTATAAATGAAATTTCTAGGCCTTTTTCGCTCAATGTATACTTCTTTTCAAATTGAAAATCATAGGTCCAATACAAAAATTGCTGATTCGATTTCTCTGGATATTTAGAATTTTTTATTGGTGTTCGTTGCACATACGTTTTTCTATAAACAAGCTCAGTAGCGTTTTGAAAAACCAAATCATAATCCATTTCTCGTAAAAGACCATGTTGATCTTGAATAGCAACATCTCTTGGAGTTTGCACTTGAAAACCTGCGTCTGCAGTTGGCCCAATTATAGGAAACATCTCCGTATCAGAATTTCGCCAACCTGGACTTCCTTTTTGATGAATATACTCGTGATCGTTCACCTGATAACTTATGAGCTCACCCCCATCAATTTCTAGGCGCTGTGTACCCAATTGTAGTTTCATAGACAAGAATTAAAGTCCGTTTATTGAAGTATCAAGCCATTGATTACGATCCCTAATCCAATCTTTCAAATAAGTGATTTCTTCAGAATAATTCTGGCCTACAAAAGCATTAGGCCAAACATAAATGCCAAAAATGGGCCATTTTTCAAAATTTGCACCAGCCGCTTCGGCATCATTTATTGTTGATGTATAGGCATCGACTTTTGCTAACATAGTAGCATCTGCTAGCACCCCTGCTCTTAAGGTGGCCCATCTACTTTTTAAACGATCTACAAAAGCTGGATCTTGCAACAATCTATCCCACCAAAAAGGTACAAACCAAAAATCACCAGGGCATCTTTCATTAAATTTATAGGCCCAAACATTCGTTTCACCTCCACTACAATAGTCGGCATTACCAAAGGCAAGATTAAAGTCCCAAATAGGACCCATTTTGAGTTTATCATTTTTATCCTTGTGCATGTAGGTACTGATACGATAGCCATCTACATTATTAGAAATTTCGTTTAATATGAAAAAATCAATAAAGCTATCTACATCAATAAACGAGGCATAGCCCGTTTCAGGATTTGTAAAATCGTCTGACGCTAACGCATCCTCAAAATCAGTAATATAGGTTGAAATGTAAGTTTTTTGTTGTTCCGTAATATCTTCGGCATCAGGATAATCATATAAAAAGCGAATAGGACTTCCGGTTTGCTCTAAACTTGAACCATAGCGAGAATTGAAAGAGTTTTGATCAGTGTAGCCTTCTTTATCGCTTTTATCAATTTTAATGATATAACCTCCGGTAAGATCTTCACCCTCATTTTCGTCATCTTTTAATTTATTGATATCAATTCGCCCGCTATCTCGCTTCAATTTTTCCATAAATACGTAGACCCCGTTATACTGGTCATTAATCTGTAAATCAACAAACTTAGTTCTACTCGCATAATGATTCATGTCACGTGCTAAATCATAAATCAGTACGTTTCGCACCAAAGTCTTATCGCTATACGGCCCATGAAGTATCCAATCTTCTTCTTCGGGCATTTCTAATAATGCAACATCGGTATCATTTCCTTCGGCATCCCAAGTTTCAACCCCGAAAGATTTTTTGGGGAATGATTGAGATGAAGATCCTCTAATTTCAATACCCATGTTACCTGAATACAACTCTTGGTCGCCCTCAGTTATCGTAAAATCCGCTGCAATTTTAGGTTCATCTACAATGGCAGCACCGTTCGTTGTAACTGAAAAAAGTACTAACGGGTTTTCAACTGAAGTTTCGGGTGGATTGGGTTCTTCGTTCTGATTAGGGTTGTTATTTATAACCTTATCATCGCTACTACAAGCATAAAATATTATAAAGAATAATGCTAAGAATGTATATTGAAATAATCGAGATAAAGCTATATTTCTCTTTTTAAACATAAAAACAATTTTTATCTAAGATAAGGAACTATTTAAAGACGTATTTAAGCTTCTATTAATGAAGACCGCTAATGATGTCATATTTTGTAATGATATGATGCCTACCATCACCTAAATCTAACAGAACAGCTTGTACCTCTTTATCAATCAATTTAGCAACCTGATCAATCGCAGTATTTCTATCAACAATTGGAAAAGGTTTTTGCATAACCTCTTTTATTGGTCGTGTAGTTACGGAGGCATCATCCATAATTGCCCTAAACAAAATGGCCTCATCAACAGAACCGACAAAGCCGTTAATATCTTCAACAGGAATTTGTGATATATTGTTTTTCTTCATGCGCTCTACGGCGTGCATTACTAGCTCTTCTGTTTTTACGGTGACTAGAGGTTCTTCAACATGATCTTTTATTAAATCGATCGCCTTGGTAACTTCATCATCTAAAAACCCTCGACTTCGCATCCACTCATCATTAAACATCTTGCCCACATAGCGGCTACCATGATCATGAAACAGAACAACGACAACATCGTCTTTAGTAAAATGTTCTTTTAATTGTAATAAACCTTTTATTGCTGCACCTGCAGAATTTCCTAAAAACATACCCTCTTCTTTTGCTAAGCGTTGGGTATAAACTGCCGCATCCTTATCGGTCACCTTTGTAAAACCATCAATGATATCAAAATTTACATTTTTAGGCAAAATATCTTCTCCAATTCCTTCCGTGATATAGGGGTATATTTCATTTTTATCAAAAACACCCGTTTCATGGTATTTCTTAAAAACAGAGCCGTACGTATCAATTCCCCAAACTTTTACATTTGGGTTTTGTTCTTTTAAGTATGTACCAACTCCTGAAATTGTTCCTCCAGTTCCTACTCCCACAACAAAATGGGTGACTTTTCCATCGGTTTGATCCCATATTTCAGGACCTGTACTTAGGTAATGTGCTTTCGTATTTGAGGGATTATCATATTGGTTTACGTACCAAGAATTCGGAATTTCTTTCGCTAAGCGCTTCGCGGTAGAATAATAACTTCGAGGATCTTCAGGCTCAACGTCTGTAGGACAAACATAGACCTCGCTACCTACGGCTTTCAAAATATCTACTTTTTCTTTAGACTGCTTATCGCTAATTACGCAAATCATTTTGTAACCCTTCACTACCGCGCCTAAAGCTAAACCCATACCTGTATTACCCGAAGTGCCTTCAATGATAGTGCCTCCTGGTTTTAGAATTCCGAAAGCCTCCGCATCTTCAATCATTTGCACCGCCATGCGATCTTTTACCGAGTTTCCTGGGTTAAAAGTTTCATATTTAGCCAAAACTAAACAAGGTAATTCAGCGGTAAGGGTATTTAATTTCACCAAGGGAGTATTACCAATGGTTTCGAGTATATTTTCTGCATATTTCATAGGCTACAAAGTTAGTACAAATAAGTATGAAGTCCGAAGTTAGAGGTACAAAGTCAGAAGTACAAAATTTGATGTTGGGTGTGAGATGCTTAAGACCAAAATTTAATTAAAAAATCTGCCAACCGTCAACTAAAACAGGTTAGTCAAACTTAATAGCCTTTACTGGCGTAATTCTGGTAATAATATAAGAAGGAAGCAATAACATCAATAAGCATAAGAATAAAACACCGATGTTTAAAAGAATAACAGTCCAAAAGTCAATACTTACGGGTATATATTCAACATAATATTCTTTGGGGTTTGGAAACTTAAAAACTTTAAATCTATTTTGAATCCAAATAATACCCAGCCCAATAATATTACCCCATAAAAGACCGATACCAATAAGATAAGCAGCATTATATAAAAAGACCTTACGAATACTCCAATTTGAGGAACCCAAAGCTTTAAGAACACCAATCATTTGAGTTCGTTCTAAAATGAGCACCAACAATGCTGTGATCATATTAATTCCACCAACGAAAATCATAATCCCTATAATTAAAGCAATGTTAAAATCAAATAACGGAATCCATTCAAAAATTTGAGGGTATTTGTTTTTAATATTTTGAGTATCTAGTAGCGAGACCGTTTTACCGCCTACTTCAAGCGTTTTAGCTTGTAAATCATCAAAGTCGTCTAAAAAAACTTCAAAATTGCCAATCTCATCGGCTTGCCATTTATTCATGCGTTGCAAATGTCGAATATCAGTAAAAAGATAACGTTCATCAATCTCTTCAAATCCGCTATCGTATAAACCAACAATTTTAAAATTACGCTGATTAGGCAACTGATTTGCATTCTCTTTGAAAAAAATAGTAAAGAACGTATCGCCTGTTTTCAGTTGCAAACGGTTCGCCATGATTCGAGACATTAAAACCTCATCATTAAGTTCTCCTGAATATTCTGGTAGACGACCATCAACTACATATTCTTCAAAAACTTGCCAATTGTAGTCTGCACCAACGCCTTTTGCAATGGCACCTTCAAAAGTAACCGCAGTTCGAATTACAGCAGCTTTGGTGGCAACAGCTTGAACATGGGTTACACCTTCAACATCATTAAATTTGGGGTAGAAATCTTGATTAAGAGAAACGGGTACGACAGAAACGTCTGAGTTGTTATTATCGTAATTGTAAATTTGTAAGTGCCCATTAAAAGCAGTCACCTTCTCACGAATTTTATGCTTGAGTCCAGCGCCTGTGGCAATTGCAACCAACATCATAATAAGACCCAAAGCTATTGCAGTTATTGCTATTTTTATTATTGGTGCGGAAATGCTAATTTTATGGTCAGCCCCAGTAATAAGTCGCTTGGCGATAAAATATTCAAAATTCAATCTATGCCTTTTTTATACAGCATCAAAAGTACAGTTTTCATTTGGTTTTTAGCACTTTCATCCTGCGGAAACCAACCTAAAATCAAAACAGAAAACCTTAAAACAACGCTTAATAATGAGGCGTCAAATACTGTAAAACCAATTCTAGTAGCCGCAAATCAAACGGATAAATACCTTCCGTTACTTCGCGAAAAATCTGTTGGTATCGTTGCCAATCAAACCAGCGTAATTTTTAAAACTGAAGGATATACGCATCTTGTAGATTCTTTACTTACGCGTAATGTGAATATCAAAAAAGTATTTGCTCCGGAGCATGGATTTAGGGGTCAAGCAGATGCTGGTGAAAAGGTAAAAGATGGCGTAGATACCAAGACAGGGCTCTCATTAATTTCACTTTATGGAAAAAACCGAAAACCAAATGCATCTCAACTTGAAGATATTGATATTATAGTTTTCGATATTCAAGATGTTGGAGTACGTTTTTACACCTATATCGCAACCTTACAATTAGTGATGGAAGCCTGCGCTGAAAATAATATTCCAATACTCGTTTTAGATCGTCCAAATCCAAATGCTCATTATGTCGATGGACCCACAATGGAAGCTAAACATACCGGGTTTCTCGGTATGACTGAAATACCTTTGGTTTACGGAATGACTATTGGTGAGTATGCCACTATGATTAATGAAGAAGGTTGGCTCGGTGATGAACAAAAAGTAGCATTGACCGTCATCCCTCTTCAGAATTGGTCTCATGACATAGCCTATCATCTACCTATTCGCCCCTCACCCAATTTACCGAATGACGTTTCTATTCACCTATATCCAAGTCTTGGTCTTTTCGAAGGTACTAATATTAATGCGGGTCGCGGTTCAGAATTTCAATTTCAGCGATATGGGGCTTCGTTTTTAGATAGCACCCAATATAGTTTCAGTTATACGCCAAAACCAAATTTTGGATCTAAATTTCCGAAGGAAAAAGGAAAAGTTGCTTTTGGGAAGGACTTATCAGAAATTCCAAGAATGAGCGAAGTGTCTTTAGTATGGTTAATTGATGCATATACAAACACTACTGATAAAAAATTGGTGTTCAACACAAGTGGATTCACAAAACATGCCGGAACTACTACCCTTCAAAAACAAATCGAAGCCGGACTTTCTGAAGAAGAAATAAAAGCGACATGGCTTGCCGATTTAGAGAAATTTAAAAAAATAAGAAATAAATATTTGTTGTATTAGGTGAAGGTTTTCTATTGCCCCCCAGTTGTTGGCTTCCGATATTTATGAAAAGGTTGTTTTAGCAAGACTTCTATTTTTCCGTTTTCTGCGGCATTCGGAAAAGTGTCTACACCGTAGACTATTTTGTCTCTATCTAAGGTCATAAATGTACCAAAAAGTCGATCCCAAATAGAAAAAATATTCCCATAATTAGAGTCTGTATAAGGTAGTACATAGTGGTGATGTACTTTATGCATATCAGGTGAAACGATAATCCAACTTAAAGCTGCATCTAGCTTTTGCGGTAATCTAATATTCGCATGATTGAATTGCGACAGTATTAAAGAAAGTGATTGATATAACATAACCAAACCAATAGGTGCTCCAACAATAAAAACCCCTAGTAGCGTAAACATGAAGCGAATCATACTTTCTAAAGGATGATGTCTGTTGGCAGTTGTGGTATCTACATTATGATCAGTATGATGCACTAAATGCACCATCCATAAAGGCTTTACTTTATGTTCTACCCAATGCGCGGTATACGCTCCAATTAAATCAAGTAGCAAAACGCCCAATAAAATGTATAACCAAAAAGGCATTTCGGGTAACCAATTCAAAATTCCGAAATCATTAACTACGTTCCAATCAGCAGTTTGCAACAACAAAAAAGCTAGTGCAAAATTTACGATTATAGTGGTTAAAGTAAAAAACAGGTTCGGTAATGCATGCTTCCATTTTTTGTAATCAAAGCGCATGAGCGGCAGAATGCCTTCTAAAAGCCAAAAAAAAGTGATTCCTCCTACTAAGAGTAATGAACGGTGTAAAGTGGGTATGCTTTCAAAGTAATTTAATACGGATTCCATAATAGTAAATATAAAAAAAGTTGGCAGTATAAGTATTCAGTTTGCTACCTTAATCTTTATGTCGAAATACTGCAAATTACACACTATTGACTAACCTCTTCATGGCCGCTACAATGTTAAAAGCAGCTGGACAAACGGCAACGTTTTTAAGGGTAAGATTACTAATTTGATGAAATTTTTTACGATTGGTATGCGGAAACTCTCGACAAGCTTTGGGTCTTACCTCGTAAATTGAACAATAATTTTCAGTATCCAAAAAAGCGCAAGGCACTTGTTGCAATACATAGTCATTCTCTTCATCAACTTTTAAATATGTGGCTATAAACCTTCGTGCCTTTATTCTTAAATGTTTTGCAATCCGATCAATATCAGCATTTGTAAATAAAGGACCTGTTGTTTTGCAACAATTCGCACATTGCAAACAGTCCGTTTTCGAAAATTCCTCATCGTGCAAATCTTGCATGATATAGTCTAAATTTTTAGGAGGTTTTTTGCGAAGCTTTACAAAGTATTTTTTATTCTCTGAATGTTTTTCTTTTGCTTTTTTAGGAAGGTTTTTTAAAATCTCGTGCATATGTTATTCCTTCAAAAGACTAACTGCTGTTTCATACAAGTCTTTGCTCCAACTTTCAGAAACTGTTGAAATGGCTTCTCTAAGTACAGGTTGTTTCTCAATAATTTTTTTACCTAATTCAGAATTATAAAACCTGTTCAATTCTTCTTTTTGAAGAGCTGTCATTTTCGAAGGATCATCGGTTAGTTGCTTTCCTGTATCACTTTGATAAAATGCAGTCATTGCTTTTATCTCTGTTTCATTAAAATTTTCTTGATATACGGGGATGAGTTCTTTCTTCATAGCCGACATCGCTTCTTTTTTGTTGCCTTGCAGATATTTCCACCCGTCAGCGTTATTGTCTGATTTAGGATATTGGTTACCTAACATTTTCAAAAGTTCATCGTAAGCAAACTCGTATTGTTTCATAGTGCGGTTGCTTTCTAAATAGACTGCTACCTCATTTGAAAAATCAGTCTCTTGAGCTTGGGCAGTCTCAAACATCATTATAAAAAAGCAATAAAATAGTATTATAGTTCTCATGTATTAAGGTTCTACGGTTAAAAAATGTCACTTTTGCACAAAGTACAAATTATATTGCAATGGATGTTATTGGCAACGCAATACTAGATTATCAGAATGGCAATTATTCAGAAGATATCATTACTTTCTCTTCTATAGCTGGAGAAGACACAATACCCTTACCCTACCTTTTTAGAGATTTTTCTAGGATGCCTATTTTAGAGCAAAAGGCATTACAGATGTGTAAAGGAAGAATTTTAGACATTGGTTGTGGTGCAGGAAGTCATAGCTTATATCTTCAACAAAATAGCTTTGAAGTTATTGCCCTCGACAGCTCAAAAGGTGCCATAGAAACCTGTAGACTTAGAAAAATTGAAAACTGTATTCATTCAAATATTTACGACTTTGGTAATCAAAAATTTGACACGCTACTTCTTTTGATGAATGGTATTGGCATTGTCGGAAAACTAAATCGTTTGAATGAATTTTTCCAACACTTAAAAACCCTTTTAAAACATGGGGGTCAAATCTTATTAGATTCTAGCGATCTTATGTATATGTTCGATGAAGATGATGATGGTGCCAGATGGATACCTGAAAGTGAAACTTATTATGGCGAAATAAACTTTACAATGACCTATAAAAACCATAAGAGCAACCCTTTTTCTTGGCTTTACCTTGACCCCAATACCCTTAAAAATGCGGCGAATACAAATCATTTGAACTGTGAAATTGTAAGACTTGGCGAACATTTCGACTATTTAGCCAGATTAACATGCTAAAAGTACTTAGTATGGTGTTTTTTACGTTATTTTAGATAAAAACTGTGAAAATGAAAAGTATTCATATTAGTGCCATTTTATGTGCACTCCTACTGGTTTTAGCTTGTACAAAAAAATCGGACGACAATCCTGAAGAACAATCGGAACCCATTGATAAATCGGCTAACCTTTTAGGTACAGGAGACTCAGCAAACGATATTCTTTCAAACGACAAATTCACGAAATTAAAAATTGAAATCGCTTATGTGGAAGGTTTTAAACCAACGCAACTAGCCCTAGATTCTTTCATATCATATCTGAAAGAACACACTTTTAAGGAGACTATTGAAATGGTTTTTCTTGAATTGCCTTCACCAGATGAGGATGACCTCACGGTTCAAGAAATTGCTGATCTCGAAGCGGAACATCGCACGGTATATAACGATGGTGACACTTTAGGCATCTATATTTATTTTGCCGACGCACCTTCTGAAGACGATGAAGAGGATGCAGGGCTAGTTACCCTTGGTGCAGTTTATCGAAATACTTCAATGGTAATTCATGAAATTACGGTTCAAAGACTAGCTGGTAGAAGTCTTCTTATTAATAATGCTGACGTAGAAATCGCCACTATTAATCATGAGTTTGGTCATCTGTTTGGTCTTGTTAATTTAGGTACACCATTGGTGAATAATCATGAAGATGTTGATTCAGCGAATCATTGTAATGTTGATGGTTGTTTGATGCGAGCCGAACTGCAATTTGGTGGCTCTAGTGGCAAGGCTAATAGTCTTGCAAAAAAAAACATCCTGAAATCTGACTGCTCTTTAAGTGGTAAAAGTGTAATACAAATTCTCGAAAACAACAGCGCCAAAGGATCACAAAATGCGGTGCCTCTTGATGCGGAATGTATTTTAGATTTGAAAGCTAACGGTGGCAGATAGCTTTATTTAAAAAAAAGACGATCTCTAATATGAAGCCAGAAGTCAATTTAGAAGAGCGCAAACCTATCTGGATAGCCCTTTCAGATTTCTATGTAGACAATGAACTTCAAGATTATGATTTTAAATCTATTGCTCTTAAAATTTGGGAAAGTCCGTATTCCATTGAAGAGGTAAAGCGAATTAACAAGGAGGAAGTTTTTCCTGTACTATGCACGAATTTATTAGATGTTGCGGGGGTTTGGTCGGGTTTTCAAGAAGAATGGCTACTGCGTGAGATTAGCAAAAACCTAAAAAAAAGAAATCGGTTTAAAAATTTCATTCGCTCAAGGAGGTACTCAAGACTAAAATGGATGTACTCAGACTATTGGAAGAAACTTGAAGAAGCTTATAAAAATCTTTTGACCTCTAAATAAATTTAAGGGATATTCAAATATTTATGTGTCTGTAAAGAAACCTTCCATTTGGGGTTTTGCATTACGTATTCCACAATTAAAGGAACTACTTTGTCTGACACACTCCATTCAGGCTGTAGATATAAAATGCAATCTTTATTCGTTTTCGTAGCTTGTTCTTCGGCAAAAATCAAGTCATGCTTATTATACACAATCACCTTAAGCTCATTAGCTTCCTCATAAATCTTTCCAAACGGGAGTTTGTTTTTTTTGGGTGAAAGGCAAATCCAGTCCCATATTCCAGTTAATTCGTAGGCGCCAGATGTTTCAATATGGGTTTGGAGGTTTTTTGCTTTTAACAATTTTGTCAATGGGGCCATATCCCAAGTCAAAGGTTCTCCACCAGTTACAACAATCGTATCTGAGTACTTAGCCGCATTATCAACAATCTGCCCTATTGCTGTTGGGGGATGCAATGCTGCATTCCAGCTTTCTTTAACATCACACCAATGGCAACCCACATCACAACCACCAACCCGAATAAAGTAAGCAGCAGTACCCTTATGAAAACCTTCGCCTTGAATGGTATAAAACTCTTCCATTAAAGGAAGCATTTCTCCCGCATCCACTAATGCTAAAACATCATTTTTGACCATCGGGCAAAGATAGTCAAAGACTCGAATTAGGCAGCTTTAATTTTTCAAATTTTGCTTCCAATATTCAAACATAATTTTGATAATTTTATCTGTCTTAGGATAAAGTCTAACAATCTTTTTAAGATCTCAAATTGTTAGGGTATATACTTATACCATCACAAGAAAATATGAACGCAAATGGATTACCATTATGGATTATATCTAAAATTGCCTTGGCGTATAAATACTATTGATTGTCAATTTGTTGGTGCGCTTTGGCCATGTATATTAGGGTAGAAACCATGCAATTTCGTGGTCATAAAGCTTAGGTATCTAGAGAGTTTGTTAAAAGTAAAAGTCTTTCTACACTTAAAGGATGGCTTTTTTATTTGAAGAATTTCGCACAATCAATTTTGCCTCAAGAATTTTTTTATTTAAGGTCTGTTTAACCTCGGGGGTCTTTACTCGTTCTAAAAAGGTTTGCGCAGCTAACTTTCCTATCTCGGCGCTATGCTGTTCAATGCTTGAAATTGTTGGAGTAACCATAGCAGTAAAGGGTTCATTTCCAAACCCAACCAAAGCTATTTCACTAGGAACAGCGATTTTATTCTCTTTTAGAACCTGTAGTGCCCCCAATGCGGCATAATCGCCAGCAATATAAACGGCATCTGGTCTTTGATCGAGAGCAAGTAATTGTTCCATTTTAGTACGACCATCTTCTTGGGTAAGATTGCTTTCCAACAAAAGCTCATTATGTTGAGGCAGGCCATTTTGCTTTAGGGCATCTAAATATCCTCTAATTCTATTATTGAAGATTCGGGTGCGTTTGTAACCGCCTATATGCGCTATTCTTTTACATCCCTGGTTGATTAAATGTTCAACTATCATACGACTACTGGCATAATCATCAATTCCAATGTAATCCACATTTAAATCATTTTCACCCCGGTCGAATAATATCAAGGGAATTCCTCTTGACTTAATCTTTTCATAATAATTCAATTCAATAGTTTCATTGGCCATCGATGCAATAATGCCATCTACTTGAGTAAATAAAAGCGTATCGATACTATCGCATTCCTTTTGGTAGGATTCATTGGATTGTGTGATGATGATATTGTACCCGTTTTTATTCAAAACTTCTTCCATATTTTGAATAACCGATGAAAAGAAATTACTATTCGTTCTTGGCACAATTACACCCACAAGATTGCTCTTACCCTTTCTTAGTGCACTTGCCAAATGATTGGGTTGATAATTTAATTCTTCAGCTACTCTTTTAACAGCCTTTTTGGTTTTTAAACTAATGCGAGAGTCATCATGCAAAGCTTTTGAAACTGCCGCAGTAGAAATACTTAAAATCTTTGCTATATCTTTTAATGTAGTTTTCCTTTTATTTGACAAATTTTTATATATTTGTTTAATCGATTAAGCAAATATATATTTTTTAGACGCGACAATCAAAACTCATCCGTTTTGATTTATTTTTAAAAATCCGCTTAATCGATTAACCTTTCAAAAATTAAACTAAAATAATTCCTTTAAACATGAAAAAAGTTGTAACCTTTGGAGAGATCATGCTACGTTTAGCACCTCCAGGATTTTTAAGATTTTCCCAAGCAAATAATTTTGATGTAATCTATGGTGGTGGCGAATCTAATGTTGCAGTATCACTTGCCAATTATGGTGTACCCGTTGATTTCGTAACGCGTTTACCAAAAAATGATATTGGTGAATGTGCTTTAATGGAATTGCGAAAAAGAGGCGTAGGTACCGATAAGATAGTGTATGGAGGTGACCGTTTAGGTATTTATTTTCTTGAAACTGGTGCCGTATCTCGTGGCTCTAAAGTGGTTTATGACCGTGCTCATTCTGCAATTGCAGAAATAAAATCGGGTATGATTGATTGGGATGCAGTTTTCGAAGGTGTTGAGTGGTTTCATTGGACAGGAATTACTCCGGCCATTTCTCAAGGTGCTGCAGATGTCTGTTTAGAGGCTGTTAAAGTTGCTAGCGAAAAAGGAATCACTATTTCAACCGATCTAAATTATAGAGCAAAATTATGGAATTATGGTGGCGATCGTGAAAAAATCATGACCGAGTTAACCGCTTATTGTGATGTCATTCTTGGCAACGAAGAAGATGCTGAAAAACATTTTAACATACACCCTGAAGGTTTAGATGTTCACAAAGATAGTGCTGATGTGAAAGCCGAAGCTTTTCTATCTGTCTGTAAACAGATGATGACAAAATTTCCTAAAGCTAAAAAAGTTATTACTACCCTAAGAGGTTCTATTTCTGCTTCACACAATACTTGGGCAGGTGTATTGTGGGATGGTTCAAAAATGTACGAAACTAGACAATATCAAATCACAGATATCGTAGATCGCGTGGGTGGTGGAGATTCTTTTATGGGTGGTTTAATTTATGGCTTGTTAAAATATCCTGAAGACGATCAAAACGCCTTAGATTTTGCTGTTGCAGCATCTTGTTTAAAGCATACCATTAAAGGTGATGCGAACTTAGTAACTGTTCCAGAAGTTGAGAAATTAATGGGTGGCGATGCGTCTGGTAGAGTAGCAAGATAAAGTGCTTCCTGAAGGCAACCAACCACAAAAAAGCGAGGTTGTCTATCTGTATTTTAAAAAATAAATCGAATTAATAGATTCCCGCCTTCGCAGGAATGACAATAAAAGCGTATTTAATGGCACAATTTTCAAGAATAGAAGTAGCAACAGTAATGAAGGAAACGGGAATGGTACCTTTATTTTACCACCCCGATATTGAATTGGGAAAAAAAGTACTTAAAGCCTGCTATGATGGCGGAGCTAGATTATTAGAATTTACGGCGAGAGGTGATTTCGCCTATGAAGTATTTTTAGCATTGAACAAATACGCCATTAAAGAACTTCCGGGTATGATTATGGGCGTTGGTTCAATAACAGACGCCGGTGCTGCCTCAATGTTCATGCAAATGGGAGCTAATTTTATCGTTACACCATCGCTAAGAGAAGATATCGCAATGGTTTGTAACCGTAGAAAAGTATTGTGGTCTCCCGGTTGTGGTTCATTGACCGAAATAAATAAGGCTGAAGAATTAGGTTGTGAGATTGTAAAGTTGTTTCCTGGTTCTACATATGGTCCTGGTTTTGTAAAAGCAATTAAAGGCCCTCAGCCATGGACCAGTGTTATGCCTACCGGTGGAGTTAGCACAGAAACTGAAAACCTAAAAGGATGGTTTGATGCAGGTGTTACTTGTGTTGGTATGGGTTCAAAACTCATCAGCAAAGAAGTTTTAGCTAAGCAAGGTTTTAAAGGCTTAGAGAATAAAGTAAGAGAAACTTTAGGTACCATTATCAAAATTAGAAATTAAGCACTAACCATTTTAATTAACAACAAAGGAGCGAAAACATTTCGCTCCTTTTTTTATGTTTAAATTTTGAAGATCCTAATCAAAAGCAACTTGGTAGACAGCACATTAAAATTTTTGATGCTATTAGTGATTTAAATTTCATTTCTTCAATAGCAGGCGAGAAGAAAATTTCATCTCCTTAAACAATACTATATTATTTTCCTAGGTAATTGGTAATCCTTTTGATTTTTACTAAACATTTTAATTGCACAAAAAATATTCCCTTTTGTGTTGCCCAAAAATGACTTATTTTTATGCCAAATTAAACCAAATGAGTACCGATAAAGAATTCTTTTCACATATCGAAAAGGGGTATACCACTAAAGGAGATTTTATTACCATAGGCGCTGCTATGCTAGAAGGTGAGGCAGTAACTAACGCCTATGTAAAAATTCCTTTAAAAACCTTAAACCGACATGGACTCATAGCTGGAGCTACAGGAACAGGAAAAACAAAAACACTTCAAGTACTTGCAGAAAATTTATCAGAAAAAGGTATTCCGGTTTTATTAATGGACCTTAAAGGTGATTTAAGTGGTATTGCACAACCTAGTCCGGGCCATGAGAAAATTGATGAACGTCACGAGAAGATTGGTCTTCCTTTCGAAGCGAAAGGTTTTCCTGTAGAAATTTTATCCCTTTCAGAACAAGATGGTGTAAAATTAAGAGCAACGGTAACTGAATTTGGGCCTACTCTTTTATCACGTATTCTAGATTTAACGGTAACTCAAGAAGGAATTGTAGCAGTCGTTTTTAAGTATTGTGACGATAATAAATTGCCGTTACTTGATTTAAAAGATTTCAAAAAAGTACTGCAATATGCCACAGAACATGGTAAAAAAGAATTTGCTAAAGATTATGGCCGAATTTCAACGAGTTCAACAGGTACTATTCTCAGAAAAATAATTGAACTTGAACAACAAGGTGCAGACCTGTTTTTTGGAGAGAAGTCTTTCGAAGTTGATGACCTTACTCGAATTGACAAAAACGGAAAAGGGTATATTAATATCATACGCTTGACAGATATACAAGATAGACCCAAATTATTTTCAACCTTTATGCTTAGTTTGTTGGCAGAAATATATGCCACTTTTCCCGAACAAGGTGATAGCGATCGCCCTGAATTAATATTATTTATTGATGAGGCTCACCTCATCTTTAAAGAAGCATCAAAAGCCTTATTAAATCAAATTGAAAGTATTGTAAAATTAATTCGATCTAAGGGTATCGGATTGTATTTTGTCACTCAAAACCCAACCGATGTGCCTAACGAGGTATTAGCTCAGCTTGGTTTAAAAGTACAACATGCACTAAGAGCTTTTACAGCTCGCGATCGCAAGGCAATAAAACTCACGGCCGAAAACTATCCAGAATCTGAATTTTATAACACGAAAGAGGTTTTAACTTCGTTAGGAATTGGTGAAGCACTAATCTCTGCATTAGATGAAAAAGGGCGACCAACACCGCTCGCAGCCACCTTATTAAGAGCTCCAATGAGCCGCATGGATGTACTTACAGATAGTGAGTTAGCTGTGGTAATTAAAAACTCGAAGTTGGTCAAAAAGTATGGGGAGGTAATTGATAGAAAGAGTGCATATGAAATGCTCAATGAGAAAATTGAGAAAGCAGAAAAAGTTGCTGAAAAAGAAAAAGCAAAGCCAGCTGCTAAACGAAAAACTCGCAGAAAGAGCACGCGTCAAAACCCAATAATCAAAGTATTAACTAGTGCGACTTTCATACGTGGAGTGTTGGGTGTGCTAAAAAAAGTATTGAGATAACTTATGAAAAAATACCTAATCGTTATTGGCATTGGTGCTTTGGTCTTTTTTTTGAATTGCAAAAAAGAAGTTAACACAACTTTTTTGATCACAAAAACAAGTATTGGTAAATTGGAAAAAACGAGTCTTGCTCGTGACTTAGAGGTTATTTTTGATCAAGACTCTATTGTAAAAGATACAGCGAGGCTAATGATAGGTTTTGGAGCGAAAAAAATCGATGTTTTTGAAAAAGGAGGAAGTCATTTACTAACGCTCACACCTACCCTAGACAGCATTCCAACCATTCAAAATATCCGCATTCAAGACAATCGATTTAAAACTCAAAAAGGGGTAGGCTTGCAAAGTACCTTTAAAGATATAAAAGACAATTATGAAATAGGTAAGTTGCTTACCTCAATGAATAATGTGGTTGTTTTCATTAAAAACAGCGATTTATACTTTACCATTGATAAAAAAGAACTACCTGCAAATCTTCGGTACAACGCTAATAATGATATCGAAGAAGTTCAAATTCCGGACAAGGCTAAAATTAAATATATGATGTTAGGATGGAAGTAATCGTAGGGAATTATAACGCACTATTCACAATTCGTTTTGAATTGCCTAATGCTCTTAGTTTCCGTTAAAGTTAGAACGATTAGAAATAACGCACTCTTTATGCGTCTGCGCCCACTCTGTTAGATCAATAAGTTTTTGAAGATAAGAATGCCCAAAATTAGTTAGCTTATACTCTACTCGAACAGGTACCTCAGGATACATTGTTCGGTTTAGATACCCATCACCTTCTAAATGCTTTAGTCGCTCGCTCAGCACCTTGTTTGAGATACCATGTACTCTCTTCTTAATTTCATTAAAGCGCAATACCGGAAAATAACCCAGATAGAGCACTATTAGAATGCTCCACTTATCTGATGCCACAGCCATGACATCACGAATTGGGCAAATTAAGGTAGTATCTTTCAAATCGACATGCCCAAACATTTCTTTTAATTTTCTCGCCGCCTTAACTTTCTGATTTTCAGTTATAGTTTCTATTTCCATACCTACTGCGCTTATTGTAACCGTCTAAAATTTAAAAAAGAAAACCTATTTTTGGTTATTAATTATTACCAAGTTACTAAAAGTAACCATAATTTCATAACTAAAATTTTCTTTAAAAAAAGATAGTCTACTATGAAAAAACCAGAACTACTTTCATCTTTAACGAGAAACTATGATTCTTTTTTAGACTATATAAATTATTTATCGGATGAATCCTACGCATTTAAGGTTGACGAAAAATGGTCAGCAGGTCAACATCTTGATCATTTGGTGCTTAGTACAAAAGCAATTGTATCTGTTTTCCAATTGGATAAAATTTCAATTGCTGAAAAGTTTGGAATGCCAACTAATTCAAAGCACTCCTATACAAGCCTCAAAACCTTTTATTTTGAAAAGCTAGATAACGGAGGAAAAGCCCCAGAACGCTTCGTTCCAGATAAAAAAGTGGTTCATCAAAAAATACTAGCAGGTCAAAATTTAAAGATCTATATCGAACAACTAAGTACCGCAATTGAAAGCTTTTCTGAAGAAGAACTCGATACTTTGTGCATACCTCACCCGCTATTGGGGGACTTAACTTTACGAGAAATGCTATACAATGCAATTTATCATGCGGAGCACCACCAAAAATTGATTGCTAAAATGTTGAATACATAATTCAATAAGACCAATTAACACAAAGATCAGTTTTGGCCTTTACTTTCAAATGTTTTCTAAAAGTAAATTAAAATGAAAAAAATAATTGGTGCGCTTATTCCTAAGATGGTCGGATGCTATTTTAACATTATTTCGTTTTTTCAGCCTGAAAAAATTGCTAAAAAAGCATTTATACTTTTTTGTACCCCTCGAAAAGGAAAAGTACTAAAAGTTCAAAAGGGATTTCTTGAAGATGCAAAAGATCTACTTTTAGAAAAAGAGGGCAAAACTATTCAAACTTATCGATGGATAGGCGCGGGCCCAACAGTACTGCTTATGCATGGATGGGAAAGCAATAGTTATCGTTGGAGAAATTTTATACCTATATTACAGGCTGAAGATTATAATATTATCGCCATGGATGCTCCTGCACATGGCAATTCTGGAGGAAATACAATGCACCTTCCGCTTTATGCAGAATGTGCACAAACGGTAATCGAAACATATCATCCAAAATACATTATAGGGCACTCCTTAGGAGGTATGACCATGCTGTACAACCAATACAAATATTTGAATGTTAAGGTTGAAAAATTAGTGTCTTTAGCTGCCCCATCAGAACTATCAGATTTTATGCGTCAGTATAAAGCCATACTAGGCTTAAGTAACAAAATGATGCGTATTTTGGAAGCTTATTTTATTAAAAAATTCAACGTAAATTTTGCTGAATTCTCAAGCTCAAAATTTGTAAAACAAATTAATAAAAAGGGACTTTTAATTCATGATGAATTAGATAAAATTGCGCCAATCTGGTGCACCGAACAAGTACATACCAATTGGCAAGGTAGTCAACTCATTAGAACCAAAGGCCTTGGACATTCATTGCACCAAGATAAAATTCGAAATAAGGTTGTTGAGTTTTTAAAGTCCTAAAAAAAAGATATTTTTATAAAAAATATCGATGGCTAGCGTAACTCCTTTTCATATAGCAATACCTGTTCATAATCTTGCAGAATGCAGAACTTTCTATCGTGAAATACTGAACTGTGAAGAAGGTCGCAGTAGTGATCATTGGGTAGATTTTAATTTATTTGGACACCAATTAGTGATTCATTATAAACCTAAATCAGAATCAGAAGATTTACATCACAACCCGGTTGATGGTCATGATGTACCGGTACCGCATTACGGTGTCGTTCTACCTTGGGATGTTTTTCAATCTTTTTCTAAAGAACTAAAAGCTAAAGGTGTAGCATTCAAGATTGAACCTTATGTTCGTTTTAAAGGTTTACCAGGTGAACAAGCTACTATGTTTTTCTTAGATCCTGCAGGAAATGCCTTAGAGTTTAAAGCCTTTAAAGATATGAAGCAGTTATTTGCTAAATAATTCTACTGAGACCACTTGGTTGGTGTTCTATCCCAACGATGTTCTTTAAGTTCTTTATGGAGGTTTGGCGACAAGCCTTTGCCATCACTAGTAGCAACATTAGCCAAAACATTACGCTCTTTTCGCATCCCTGGTATGATCGTACTTACTATTTTATTCATGGTAATAAAACGAAGTGCCATTTCAGCCATGGTCATTCCTTCAGGAATTAGTGGTCGCAAAGCATCAGCATGATCAACGCTTGAATTTAGATTTTCAGGCACAAAATAGGTGCCACGCCAATCCCCTTCAGGAAAAGTGGTTTCTTTAGTAATATTTCCAGTTAAAGTTCCTTCATCAAAAGGTACTCGGGCAATCACTCCAATATTTAATGATTCGCATAGCGGAAAAAGAACATCTTCAGGGTTTTGATCAAAAATGTTATAAATCACCTGTACCGCATCAAACATTCCTGTTTTGAGCGCTTTAATTCCGTTTTCAGGTTCCCAACGATTTACGCTGATACCCATCGCTGAGATCTTTCCTGAAGCTTTTAAATCTTCAATAGCGCGTTGCCATTCTTCTCTATCACTCCACCCGTCATCCCAAGTATGAAATTGCATCAGATCTATTTGTTCTAGTCTTAAATTTTTTAAAGTCTTTTCGGTATATTCTACAATATGTGAAGTAGGGTAAGATTCTTCAAAAGCATATTCAGGTTTTGCAGGCCATTGAAAATTTTTAGGTGGAATTTTACTAGCGGTATATAATTTTTTGGAAGAATGTCTTTTCACCAACTGCCCTAATAATTCTTCACTATGCCCTTCGCCATAGCCCCAAGCCGTATCAAAAAAAGTAACTCCGTTTTCCACAGCTAGGTCTAGACTTTTTGCGGATTGAACATCGCTACTCTCCGTCCAACCTGCCATACCCCACATGCCATATCCTATTTCACTTACAGGCCAGTTTGTTTTTCCAAAATTTCTATAAATCATATACTTCTTTCTTTTAATTCTAATACTGATGAAACTTATCGGAAACGAATTCTAGAACGGTCGGCAAAGCTTCCCGCCAATAAGTCCAGCTATGTTTGCCATCTCTTACTCTATATTCGTGTGGAATTTCCTTTTTCTTCATAGCAATGTGTACCAAACTATTTCCCTCATAGAGAAAATCATCATCACCACAATCAATATACCAACGCACCGACTTCACATCTTCTACTGATACTGTTTTTAGTAGCTCTAAAGCACTATGCCTTTTGAAATAGGCTTCTTTTTCTTTTTCGGTATATTTTACATCACTTCTTAGCAAACGCTTGTCAAAATCCTCAAGAGTTAAGGGGCCAATATACGCACTCAATGGGCATGCTGAAGAGAACAACTCTGGATGATGCAAGGCATACATAAAAGAACCGCCGCCACCCATGGAAAGGCCAGCAATTGCGCGATACCTTTTTTCCCCTTTAATTCGGTACTTTTTTTCAACATGCGGCATAAATTCTTCGAAAAAGAAATCTTCGTAACGCCAATCTTTACCTTGATTAAAATACCCCATTTTACCAGTATCTGCGTCAGGCATAATGATTATCATTGGCGTAGCAGTACCATCTTTGATGGCATTATCTGTAATTCGTAAAACTTCACCAAATTGCACCCAGCCCGTATGATCATCTGTGGCACCATGTAACAAATATAAAACAGGATAGCTACGCTCAGAGATTTCGTAATCTGGTGGCAGATAAATCGCATAATTACGTTCCATTTTTAAAATTGCACTAGTCATTGTGAGATTATCATGAACCTTTCCTGATTGAGCAAAAGTTGATGCCATCACTACTAGGCTTATTCCAAAGAGAAAAACTTTACTTTTCATTTTATTTCTTTTTATTATTTATACCTCCAACTGGTTAAATCTGCTCCTTCGGGAGCACTTTCAGCAATGCGCTTCATAATCTTAGGCACGTACATACTATTGTAGCGCAAACGAGTAATTGCATTTGGCAGATCAGGATCACCATTCCAACAATGCTCTGCTCGATCTCCGTACAAAACTTCACCATCATAATAAGGGTTGGTGGTACCCTCCAAAAATTCTTCCATTAAATAGACCGCATTATTGAGGTAATAGTTATCCATATCACCGCAATAGATGTTTATTTTACCCTTTAGATTTTCTCCTAGTTTCTCCCAATCTCGTTCTAAAATGTGTTTTAGATCGAAATTCTCTTTCCAATACTCCGCTACTTTATGATCAATATCGCCAGTAGTTTTATCCCAAATTCGCACCGGATAACCATCTTCTCCTTGAGGAGAATAGGTTGCTTCCCAAATATCCCATTGTTGACCCGAGCGAGATTTATCCCCTAAAACCAATTCCAAATGATTTCCAGTACGAAGCGTGGATTGAATATTACCTAAATAATCTCTGTGGGAAGGTACTTCCAATTTCTTATGATCACTATCGTAGAAATATGCATTCTCATCTTCATAAATATTAGTCAGGCAGTATGCTCTAAAATCAATGGGATCAGGGCAGGCCGCAAAACAACCATTGTACTCTTCAGGATATTTAACTTGAACAGCCAAAGCTTCCCAACCGCCTGTAGAACCGCCATATAAAAACCGAGCCCAGCCCTCACCAATTCCTCTAAACTGCCGTTCTATTTCTGGTATCAACTCATAGGTAATCGCATCGCCATACGGTCCTTGATTTGCTGAATTTACCGCATAAGAATCATCGTAATAAGGCGTTGGATGCTGAATTTCTATAATCAACATTCTAGGAAAATCGGGTTCATTCCAACGTTTATAAAAATCATGAGCTTCTTGCTGTTGAATAATATTATACCCGTCTAGACTAAAACGATCAGAATACTCTGGTTTCAGATTCGGATCGGGAGCAGTAGTTCGGAACCCACTAAAATCTGATGGAAAATGTCCGTGAAAAACCATCAAAGGATATTTAGCTTCTGGATGTTCTTGAAACCCTTTTGGCAGCAGCACATGTGCCCCGAGATAAATATCTCTTCCCCAAAATTTAGAAAGCTTTTCAGACTTTACTTTGATATGTTTGATCCATTTGGTGTCTTTTGGTTCTTCAATTGGCGGAATAACCTGATCCATAACCACATTAATATTCTTGATTCCGTTTTTTGTAACTGTGATTTTGAATGGTTTGCTATACAAATTACCGGGTGATTTATTCCATTGTTGCCCCTCCCCATTATCCATTGGGAGTTTTACCGTATGCCCGGTTGAGAGATTAAAAGTTTCATAAACATGCAACAAGGCTTGAACATAATAGTCCCCTACTGGCACCTCAGAAAGTTTTGCATACGGGTATCCGAAGATTTTGTTGTTAAAAAGCATAGGAGTACTGGGCTTCATTCCATCTACATTCATTCCATAAATCATTTGTGTAGCAGGACCATCATTAATCTGAAAACGAGGTTCTTTTTTATTGTTAGAAGAAAGCATGAGGAGTAAACGCCCATCTTTTGCTTCAGCGCTTACAGCTTTAGAAAAGGAAACATTGATGTTGTATGCTTTTTTATTTTCTGAAGCTGTTTGGAATCCGAATACGCTAGAACATAGCAATAAGAAAAAGATTTTTTGCATGGCTGGTTTGTTTTGAACAAAAGGTACTGAATTTGAAAGAGTATTCAAATGCATAAATTCGCAAAACAAGTAAAAACTCCTCCTTATATATTGTTTTACGGTATCTAATGACCCTATCATAGAAAACAATATTTGATTTAAATTTCACGTTTACAATAGACTAACGCGGTAAGAAATATCATCAAAACATTTTCACCATGAAAAAGCTTCTCTGTATTATTTTACTATTTGGAACTGTAGTTGTCATTAGCAGCTGCGATTATGATGACAGTAATGATATTGATGTACTAACACCAAATGATAGCACCGAAAGCGGCGTCATACCAACAAAATTCTAGAAAACAGAAAAGCCCTTCAAAGTGAAGGGCTTTTCTCTTTGATAATTTTACTAGTCTCTACTTCTGTGTCTTTCTCTTGCTAACAAGGTATTTTTAAGTAACATCGCAATCGTCATTGGTCCTACCCCACCTGGTACCGGAGTAATATAAGAAGCTTTCTTACTCACATTTTCAAAATCTACATCTCCCGTAATATAATATCCTTTTTCTCTGGTTTCATCAGGTACTCTGGTGATACCAACATCAATAACAACAGCTTCATCTTTGACCATTTCAGCTTTCAAGAAATTAGGAACACCTAAAGCAGAAATTACGATATCAGCTTGAGAAATAATTTGTGTAATATTCTTAGTGTGACTATGCGTCAAGGTTACCGTCGAATTACCCGGCCACCCTTTTCTGCCCATCAAAATACTCATTGGTCTACCTACAATATGGCTTCTTCCTATTACAACGGTGTGCTTTCCTTTGGTGTCTACATTATACCGTTCTAAAAGTTCTAATATACCAAATGGGGTTGCCGGAATAAAGGTGCTCATATCTAAAGCCATTTTTCCAAAATTCATAGGGTGAAAGCCATCCACATCTTTATCTGGGTCTACCGCCATCAATACTTTTTGCGTATCAATTTGTGGAGGGAGTGGTAATTGAACGATAAACCCATCAATATCTTTGTTCTGGTTTAATTCTTCAATTTTTTCTAGTAATTCGATTTCACTCGTGGTGTTCGGCAACTGGACCAAGGTCGATTCAAAGCCGATTCGCTCACAGGAACGAACTTTACTACCAACATACGTTAAGCTAGCTCCGTCATTACCAACTAAAACCGCCGCTAAATGAGGTACCTTCTCCCCTTTCGCCTTCATTTCGTCAACCTCACCAGCAATTTCTTTCTTTATTTGATTGGATATTTTTTTTCCGTCCAATATTTCCATATTTCCAAAGTATTTGGTAGTCAGTTAAATTCGCAATCATACTTTGCAGCAGAGCAACTTATTCTTTATAAAAATCTAGCGTTAATTATTCCTCTTTAGCGGGTTATAGAGCTTTTACTTCATACCTTTCATGCCACCCATCATCTGCATCATTCGTTTTCCGCCGCCACCTTGCATCATTTTCATCATTTTGCTCATTTGATCAAATTGTTTGAGTAATTGATTTACATCTTGAACATCGCGACCAGCCCCTTTAGCAATGCGCTTTTTACGACTAGCATTCAGTTTTGAAGGGTTTGAGCGCTCATCGGGCGTCATCGAGTGAATTATTGCTTCAATGTGTTTAAAAGCATCGTCATCAATATCTAATCCCTTTAAAGCCTTACCTGCACCTGGTATCATTCCCATCAAATCTTTGATGTTACCCATCTTTTTGATTTGTTGTATTTGAGATAAAAAATCATCAAAACCGAACTTATTTTTGGCGATTTTCTTTTGAATTTTCCGCGCTTCTTCTTCATCAAATTGGTCTTGCGCTCTTTCTACAAGCGAAATCACATCCCCCATTCCCAAAATACGATCAGCCATACGATCTGGATAGAAGACATCAATTGCTTCCATCTTTTCACCCGTACCTATAAATTTGATGGGTTTATCAACAACAGATTTTATAGATATTGCAGCGCCCCCGCGGGTGTCACCATCTAATTTGGTTAATATAACTCCGTCAAAATTCAATATATCATTGAACGCTTTAGCCGTATTTACAGCGTCTTGACCTGTCATAGAATCAACCACAAATAAGGTTTCTTGAGGTTGTATTGCCTTGTGAATGTTTGATATTTCATCCATCATAGCCTTATCAACAGCCAAACGACCTGCGGTATCTATAATAACTACATTATGACCGTTCGATTTTGCATGGGCAATACCAGCTTTCGAAATAGCAACAGGGTCATTATTACCCCGGTCTGAGAACACTTCTACACCTATTTGTTCACCAACTACATGCAACTGATCAATTGCCGCCGGACGATATACATCACAGGCAACCAACAATGGCTTTTTAGTTTTCTTGGTTTTGAGGTAATTTGCCAGCTTTCCAGAGAAAGTAGTTTTACCCGAACCTTGTAAACCAGACATCAAGATTATTGAAGGATTTCCTGAAAGATTGATTCCTTCAGTTTCACCTCCCATCAGCTGGGTGAGCTCATCTTTGACAATTTTCACCATCAATTGACCTGGCTGTAATGTAGTTAGTACATTTTGACCTAGAGCTCTCTCTTTAACCCGATTGGTAAATTCTTTGGCTATTTTAAAATTGACATCAGCATCTAATAGCGCCCTCCGGACTTCTTTAGTAGTTTCTGCAACGTTAATTTCAGTAATTTGCCCATGCCCTTTTAGAACATGTAGCGCTTTATCTAACTTTTCACTTAAATTATCAAACATCGTCTTGCTGTCTTTTGAAGAAAAGCAAATTTAATAATAACAATGGGAAAGAAGAGCCATTGACACTAAAAATATCAAAAGCAAAAAAGCACCCGTCTTTCGACGAGTGCTCTCTTAACAATGTGGGGCAAAAAAGATAATCTCTTACAATTTTTCAAACACAACTTCTACGATGTTGCTATCTTTACTTTCATATTTCAATATGATTTGATTTTCAGTAACTTCAGATAATTGCCATACATTTGAAAGAAAAGGATACTCATCTGAATTTTCTGAAACGCGTAAAACCAACTTTAAACTATCGTCAAAACTTCGGATAACTTTCCATATTCCTGAGGTAATTACCGTATTATTGGTATATTGAATTTCAACAAAACTTTCCGAATTAAAATCATATTCCAAACCAGTAAATTCTTCGGTTTGATCAACACCGTTATTGGTATACCTTGATACTGCCCATGGCCCGTCAGCAATTGTTTTGTTAATTTCGTAGATATCTTCTGCTACCTCATCATCTGGACAATTTTTTTCAAACACAAGATCGTAGACGGTTTCATCTTGACCAAATTGGAGATACGATTCTCCAGTTTGCACTAAAATCCATTCGCGATTCAAAGATTCATCAATAGCACTTAAGACAAGTACTGTTTGACCCTTACTGTTTTCACCAATCTCCCATCGCCCTTGTGTATTGTATATACCTTCACTTATCGTTATAAGATTATCAGCATTAAATTGAAAATTCAGGCCACGAGCTAACCTATCTTCGACAGCACCTGTATCAAAATATGAAATCAACCACCTGCATTCACTTAATATCGCTTTTAAGCTATCTGTGCCCACTAAATTAGATTCTTCCACCTCATAATCACAATCGACTTGAAGGTTAATTTTTACATCACCTTCCGGTGTAAACAGTTGAATTTTTTCTTCATTAATTTCATTCAAATACCAATCGTAGTTTAATGCTGGAATATCCTCAAAATTAAAACGTAGCAAAACGCGATTCTCAATCCAATGTGTGCTCCATTCTCCTGTAATTGCACGACCTTCATTATCAATGGCATTAACAACACCATCATCAGTAATTACCAAGTAATACGCGCGATAATCTTCTTGCAAAAGACTACCACTTAAAATCCATTGCATTTCCAATGGGCATTTCACAAGCAACTGATTTAAACCTTCAAGAGTAAAATCATCATCAGAATGATCATTATCATCATCTTCATCGCAAGCTTCTTTTGCTAGCTCAATGGCATTGGCCAATTCGCTATTCGTATTGACGCTAATCTTTGTACCATCGTATTTTTCAAACATTACCGGAAATTCGATACTCATCAGATCGGAACCTCCTACTAAGCCCGCAAAAAAGCGTCTCATTTCTTTATCCGTATTTACAACAACCGTATCTGTAAGTTGCAAATTAGGGTCATACGTAAAAAACGTTACTGGATAAATAATATCAATACATTCGATATCTGCATCACTTCCGCCCTCAATGCATAGTGAAGCAATTTCCATTAAATCCTCAATACCATTTACTGTGACTTCTGTGTAATCAGCCATAGTAATTGTAATTGGAAAAATAATATCTAGAACTACATCTTCTGACTCGATAGCATCAATGGCTGCTTCAATAATTGCTAAATCTGCAGCGGAGCTAACGGTAATTTTTATTTCGCCAACAGCTACTTGATACGGAAAACGAATATCGAAACAACTCGAACCATCAACAATATTATCATGTGAACCGTCATTTGAAACCATGCGCTCCATTAACTGTGCTAAGGAAGAATCAATAGTTAAGGCTTGTTCTTCATTAACCACAACTTCAATTGGGTCTTCGGCTTGACAGGATGTAAAACCAAGAACGGCCACAAGTAGGATTGTGTACACCGCAAGATTTATGAATTTTTTCATTATGATTTGGAATTTGTTCATATTTACTACTTTAAAACAATCTATTTTAAAAACACCCTACTTTCGGTTTTAATTTTTTTCTAAATACCTTTGGCGAAAACCAAACCGCTTGGAAACTAAGAATAAGAATACCGTCTGTGAGGAACAGATTTTTAGCAACATCTTTAAAGCTAACTCTAAAACGGTATTTAAATATATCTATTATAAATTTGGTAATGAAGAAAAAGCCTATGATGCTGTACAAGAAGCCTTTGTAAAGTTATGGGAAAATTGCGCTAAAGTTCCACCTGAAAAAGCAAAATCTTTTGTCTATACCGTCGCGAATAATCTTTATTTGAATGTAATCAAAGCGGAAAAAGTTCGCCTGAAATATGCGGATAAAACCTTAAAAACTACGCATGAAACGCCAGAGTTTTTAATGGAAGAAGAAGAATTTAGAAATAAATTGAATAACGCACTTGATAGTTTACCCGAAAATCAACGTATTACGTTCTTATTAAATAGAATAGATGGTAAAAAGTACAAAGAGATTGCAGAAATGGAAGGAGTGGGCGTCAAAGCAATTGAAAAACGTATGCATTTAGCATTAAAATCATTACGGAAAAAAATTGATGGAATTTGAATTTATTACTATTTCAATCACTTTTAATCGCAATTTAATGACCAATAAACGAATAAATCTAAAACAAGGGCTTAATAAAGGTAGGGTTTTAATGTAAACAGTTGTTATTTAGAAACTAAGAAAGAAATCATGCAAGAAAATCATTTGGCTAAATGGCTAAACAACGAACTCTCAGAGGTTGAGCTTTCGGAATTTAAAAATTCTGAAAGCTATGCTTCTTATGAGCGCATTGTTGCGGCTTCTAGTGCGCTAGAAAGCCCTGATTTAGATACAGAAGAAGCCCTTTTAACTTTTAAAAACAAACATGCGCTTCAAACTAATAAGGTAATACAACTACACCCGTTTAAAAAGTTTTTACGTGTTGCAGCGGCAATAGTGATTCTAATTTCAGGTTCTTACATTTACGTAACTTCTTCAAATGAAACTATAGCGACAGAATTTGCAGAAAATAAAGAAGTAATCTTACCAGACAACTCAGAAGTCATTTTAAATGCAGATTCTGAATTATCTTTTAGTGAAAAAAACTGGGATAAAAACCGAAACCTTAGGTTAAAGGGTGAGGCATTTTTTAAAGTTTCAAAAGGAAACAGCTTTACGGTTGCAACGGCTGACGGAACGGTAACCGTTTTAGGTACTGAATTCAACGTAGAAAATCGAAAAGGATTTTTTGAAGTTACTTGTTATGAAGGTTTGGTAAGTTTAAACTATAATGAGAAAAAAATCAAGCTACCAGCAGGTAGTTCGTTTGTAGCTATTAATGGTGAGATCATTGCATCTGAAAAACCCACAAATAATACACCTTCATGGATGAATGCAGAAAGTTCATTCAAAAGTATTCCACTCAAATATGTATTAGACGAGTTTGAAAGACAACATAATATTAGCGTAGAAACAAAAGATATTAACCTAAATCAACTCTATACCGGGTCATTTAGTAATACTGATTCTAATTTGGCATTGCAAAGTATTAGTACACCTTCGCAAATAAAGTTTAAATTAGGGGGCAACAAAGTGCTCTTCTATGGCGAAAACTCGCAGTAATTGTATTGTACTTCTTCTATGTTTGGCGCTATTCTCTGCTTTAACAGGTAATGCGCAAGAAAATACAAAACGCACTTCCTTTCTAATTCCCATTATTCAACAGCTTGAGGCTAATTTTAATGTGAAATTTTCATACGCTGATGCGGATCTTGATCAGGTAAGAATTGAAATTCCTGAATCTAAGAATTTAGCTGAAATTTTAAAAAGTATACAAATTCAGTCAAGACTTCAAATACAGAAGCTAAACGAAAGATATTATACTATTTCTAAAAGTAATTTAATAACTATTTGCGGAATTGTTTTAGACAATTTTGAGCAAAACACAGTTGCTGGTGCTACCGTGCAAGTGCTCGGAAGCCAAAATGCAGTAATTACCGATTTAGATGGTAGTTTCAAAATGACCAATATTCCGAGAGATGCAAATTTGCGCATTAAACATATCGGCTTTAAGACTTTGTTCTTAAATGCTGAGAACCTTGCTGAAACAGAGCCTTGTAAAGTACTTTTATTGGGGCAATATTACCAAAAACTTGAAGAAGTAGTGGTGTATGATTTTTTAACCAAAGGTTTGGTCAAAGAATACGACGCCAGCATTAAAATGAATACCGGGAAATTTGGTATTTTGCCCGGTTTAATTGAACCAGACGTTTTGCAAACTATTCAAGCCTTACCGGGAGTTAAAAGTATTGATGAAACAGTATCAGACATCAATATTCGTGGGGGTAGTAACGATCAAAATCTAATTTTATGGGATGGCATAAAAATGTACCAGTCTGGGCATTTTTTCGGCCTAATTTCAGCTTTTAATCCACATTTGACCGATAAAGTAAGCCTTATAAAAAATGGAACAACTGCTCAATATGGTGACGGCGTTAGTGGTGTTATAGATATGCGAACAAAGAACAAACTTACCGAAGAATATTACGGCGGAGCTGGATTTAATTTAATTAGTGGTGATCTTTTCGGGCAGGTGCCCTTAGGTGATAAATTAGCGCTTCAGTTTTCAGGAAGACGTTCTTTAACCGATTTCTTGCGAACAGCCACTTTTGAAACTTTTTTCACCAAGGCCTTCTTAAACGATCAAATTAAAGATGGTTTGGCTCAGATTATGGATGTTGAGCGAGATGATACCTTCTATTTTTATGATTTTACAGGAAAGGTTTTATACGACATCAATGAAAATCACAAACTTCGATTTAGTTTTATTAATATCAATAACTATCTAGACTATAGTGAGCGTTCATTGGCGACGCTTTTACAAAGTACGAGTGAGCTTGATCAAACAAATCTTTCATTTGGGGGAAATCTCGAAAGTTCATGGAATAACAAATTTTCTACCCAGATTAACACCTATCATACCCGATATAATTTAGATGCTAGAAACAGAGGTTCAAATGACCAACAACTTTTTTTTCAGAATAATCTAGTTGTTGAAAGTGGTGTTCGATTCAATACAAACTTTCAAATAAACCAATCTTTGAAATGGCTCAACGGGTATCAATTCAATGAAACAGGTATTACGAATGAAACCAATGTAAGCCAACCTCCATTTCAAAGCAATGTCAAAAATATTGTTAATACTCATGCTTACTATACTGAATTAGGCTATGTATCGCCGAATGAAAAACTTCGAGCTCGCGGTGGTTTTAGATTAAATTACTACGCTAAACCCGGTGCATTTACAGAGTTTATTGTAGAACCTAGATTGAATGTAAGCTATGCGTTTACAAGAGAATTGAAGGCAAGCCTTTTAGGTGAATTCAAAAGTCAAGCTACAAATCAAAGATTAGATTTAGAACAGAATTTTTTGGGAGTTGAAAAACGTAGATGGGTTCTTTCCAACGGCGAAAGTCTCCCTCTTGTAAAAAGTAAACAGGTATCAATAGGCTTTAATTATGATGAAAAAAATCTTTATGCTGGTATTGAAGGCTTTTATAAACAGGTAAACGGCATAAGTACGACAACTCAAGGATTCCAAAATCAAAACCAATTCAATGGCGAAATCGGCTCGTATGAGGTAAAAGGAGTAGAATTTTTAATCAATAGAAAAACAGATGACTATAGCATTTGGGCAAGTTATGCGTATAACTTTAATAGGTATAATTTTTCAGATGTTGTGCCTCCTAATTTTCCCAATAATTTAGATATTCGACATACAGTTACTTTCGCAGGCACCTATACGATTAATAAGTTAAAAATTGGTGTGGGTCTCAATTACCATACAGGAAAACCATTTACAGAACCAGATGCTGATAATCCAGTTGATAACACCTTTTTTCCTGCTAGAATTAATTATCAAGAAGCAAACAGTAGTAGATTGACAGAATACCTAAGGGCTGACGCCTCCGTCATTTACAATTTCAACCTCAATTCAAACCTTAAAGCTTCAACGGGTATTTCTGTTCTAAATTTTACAGATAGAGCGAACATTTTGAATCGATTTTATCGTATAAATGATGCCAATGAGTTAGAAACGGTAGAAAGTTTTTCTTTGGGTCTTACCCCAAACTTTACCTTTCGGTTGAAATTTTAAAATTCAAACTTGTTGAATAAAAAAACAACCCTTAACAATTCCTGGCGACCCAGCACAGATTCAAGTTGTTTCTTATAACTTATCTTACTAATTTCATGAAATAAATTACATACGATTAGGTACGCTTATACCTAGAAGTTTGAACCCCGAGGAAATGACCTCACTCACTTTGCTGGAAAGCTGTACACGAAGAATCTTCTTTAATTCATCATCCTCGCCTAAAATTGAAACTTGTTGATAAAACGAATTGAATTCTTTTACCAAATCGTAAACATAGTTCGCAAGTAATGCAGGGCTAAAATTTGTAGCGGCCAATTGAATGATATCTGGAAAAAGCTGTAATTGCTTGATCATTTCTTTTTCCTTAGGATGCAATTCTGTATCTACATGTATTTTCGTCGCCAAATCAACACCCATAATTTCTGCCTTTCTAAGAATGGATTGGATTCGTGCATAGGTATATTGAATAAACGGACCTGTATTTCCTTGAAAATCGACAGACTCTTCGGGGTTAAAAAGAATACGCTTTTTTGGGTCGACTTTTAAAATGTAATATTTCAAAGCACCTAAGCCTACCATTTTATATAAGTTTTGTTTCTCTTTATCAGAATACTCTTCAAGTTTACCCAACGCCTCTGATATTTTGGCAGCTGTGTTCGTCATTTCTACCATTAAGTCATCGGCATCTACAACAGTACCTTCTCTACTTTTCATTTTCCCACTTGGCAGGTCAACCATACCATAACTCAAATGATGTAATTGTTCTGCCCAAGAAAAACCTAATTTCTTAAGGATCAAGAAAAGGACTTTAAAATGATAATCTTGTTCATTGCCTACCGTATAAACCATACCGCTGATATCAGGGTTATCCTTTACTCGCTGAATGGCGGTACCAATATCTTGAGTCATGTAAACAGCAGTGCCATCAGAACGCAATACTATTTTTTCATCTAAGCCTTCTTCTGTTAAATCTATCCATACGCTGCCGTCTTCTTTTTTGTAGAAAACTCCTTTTTCAATGCCATCAGCTACGACATCTTTACCTAATAAATAGGTGTCACTTTCATAATATAATTGGTCGAAATCAACGCCTAAATTTTTATAGGTTACATCAAAACCTTCATACACCCAGCCGTTCATTTTTTCCCAAAGTGATACCACTTCTTCATTACCAGCCTCCCATTTGATTAGCATTTGTTGTGCCTCAATTAAAATTGGCGCTTCTTTTGCAGCGACCTTCTCATCGGTGCCGTTCGCAACCATTTTGGTAATTTCTTTTTTGTATGCTTTATCAAAAGCAACATAATAATTACCCACTAATTTATCTCCTTTCAATCCTGAACTTTCAGGAGTTTCACCATTACCAAAACGCTGCCATGCTAACATACTTTTGCATATATGAATACCACGGTCGTTAATAATTTGAGTTTTATAAACCTTCTTTCCAGAAGCTTTTAGAATTTCCGCTACAGCATATCCTAATAAGTTATTACGAATATGACCTAAGTGCAAAGGCTTGTTCGTATTAGGCGAAGAATATTCCACCATAATGGCGTCATTGGCACTTGCTGCAACGAAACCGTAACTAGACACCTCCTTTATTGTATTAAAAAAATCTAGATAAAATCTATCTGTTAAAACGATATTCAAAAACCCTTTTACAACATTAAAACCAGAAACGGCAGCAACATGAACTACCAAAAAAGCTCCTATCTGTTCTCCAATTTGTGCAGGGTTTCCTTTTACAAAGCGCAACATGGCGAAAACAACCACCGTAATGTCACCCTCAAAATCTTTTCGAGTAGGTTGAAATTCCACCGCGGGTAATTCTACCTTAAAAATGGAAAGGACAGCTTCTTTTACTTGTTTTTCTAAAACGGTTTGAATATGCATCAACGAAAGGTTTATCAGGCTGCAAAACTAATCATTTTTTAGGCTTTTACGACAGTCAAGAAGACTTATGCAAATGGTTTTCGCTAACTTTAGAAAAAAGAATTGATTTATGCAACATCGGCAAAAAGCCATTCCGGTTTTAGCATCATTACAAATTGACAAAACGGTTCGATTTTACCAAGAAAAATTAGGCTTTAATCACCTGGGGTGGAAAGACGAGAATTATGCGGTTATCGGCAGAGATCACATTGAAATCCACTTTTGGAAATGTATTAACAAAATACATCCTGAAAATACATGTTGCTATATTCATGTATTAGATGTTGAAACTTTATACAAGGAAATGAAACTAGCATGTGTTGTGCACCCAAAAGGAGCATTAACAAACCAACCTTGGGGTATGAATGAATTTGCGATTTTGTATGAAGATGGAAACATGATAAAATTTGCCGAAAAAGTTTAATTATGCTAGTGAATGTATCCTACAATAATAAGAACCTGACCAGAAAAATTGATGAGGCGGTGGGTAAACCTTTTACGCTCAAGAAGCGCTGGGCGATGAATGGCATAGGTTCGCCAAAACTATTTATTACTCAAACTAGCATTGAAATTAACAACCTACTTATCTTAGATAATAACACCAATAGTTGCAATATTGAAATGCGACCTAAGGGAATCATTGTTCGGTTTCGCTCTTTACTCGAAACTTTCGCTCTTGTAATACCTTATTACAAATTGACAGTCTACAAAGGTGATTTAGGTATTTACTCCATATTTATAGACCATCACTTCATCAAAATAAAATCAGACACCAAAGCCATTCAAAAGTATTTTAGGAAATTTTTGGACTATAAAGTTGATAATGCCCCAACATCAATAGAAGATTTATGAAAATACTACTTACAGGAGCAAATGGTTACATAGGCATGCGATTACTTCCTATGTTGTTAGAAATGGGTCATGAGGTAACCTGTACTGTTCGCGATGCTACTCGCCTTTCAATTGCCAAAGAAACGCAAGCCAAGATTAGCGTAATTGAGATAGATTTTTTAGAAGAAGTGGTGCCTGATAAAATTACTTCAGACATTGATATAGCCTATTTTCTAATTCACTCAATGAGCACTTCTACCAAAGATTTTGATGAAATGGAAGCTATTACCGCAAAGAATTTCAACACCTATCTTGAAAATACTCAAGTTAAACAAGTCATTTATTTAAGTGGAATTGTAAATGATGAAAATCTATCAAAGCATTTATGGTCACGTAAAAATGTAGAACAAATACTCTATGAAGGCCCTTTCAAGCTTACCGTATTAAGGGCAGGCATTATCGTAGGTTCAGGTAGTTCTTCTTTTGAGATTATTCGCGATTTGTGTGAAAAGCTACCTTTTATGATTACACCCAAATGGGTCTTAACAAAAACGCAACCCATAGCAATTCGTGATGTCATGAAATTTCTGACAGGAGTTTTAGGCAATGAAAGCACCTATGGCCAATCTTTTGATATTGCTGGCCCTGATGTGCTTACTTACAAAGAGATGTTGCATCAATATGCAAAGGTAAGAGGTTTTAAAAATTGGATTGTTACGGTACCCATTATGACTCCAAAATTGTCATCTTACTGGTTATATTTTGTAACCTCAACCTCGTATACTTTAGCACTAAACCTAGTTGATAGTATGAAAATTGAGGTAATAGCGAAAGACCAGAGATTACAAAAATTGCTAGGTGTTAAAACCCATACCTACTCAGAAGCCATTGATATGGCCTTTAAAAAGATAGAACAAAACCTGGTTGTTAGTAGTTGGAAAGACAGTATGGTAAGCGGTCGCTTTCAAGAAGATTTAGAACAATATATTCAAGTCCCGAAATTTGGAGTTTTAAAAGATATGCAAAAACGCAAAATAAAAAATGAAGATGCCGTACTAGAAAACATTTGGAGTATTGGCGGTGCAAAAGGTTGGTATTATGGCAACTGGTTATGGAAAATACGTGGTTTTATTGACAAGCTTTTAGGTGGAGTTGGGTTGCGGAGAGGTCGAACCCATCCTAATAAGCTATACCCAGGAGATGCCCTAGATTTTTGGCGGGTACTTCTGGCTGACAAAAAAGGAAAAAGGCTCTTATTATTTGCTGAAATGAAACTACCGGGTGAGGCTTGGCTAGAATTTAAGATTGATGAAAGCAATGTTCTTCATCAAACTGCTACTTTCAGACCACGTGGTTTAAGAGGTCGTTTGTACTGGTATAGCATTGTTCCTTTTCATTATTTTATTTTCGGCGGAATGATTCGAAACATTGCAAAAGGATAGTAGAAAATTCTAATCTCAATGATAATCGAAATTTATAGGCTCTTGGCTTGTTCAGAATTCGATTAAACTTTTGGCAAAAACACCTCAGCCATCATACAACGTGCACTACCCCCACCGCAGGTTTCGATAGTTTCGAGCGGACTGTGTAAAATATCACAATGCTTTTCAATTGTTTTAATTTGATCTTCATTAAGACTATGGTATGCTGCTGAACTCATTACCATAAAACGCTTGTCTTGCGCACCTATTACTTGTAACATATTACCAGCAAAAGAATGCATTTGGGCCTCTGTGATTTTGACGATTTCCTTTTTATCTTTTTTCAAGTGATTGACAACATTTTTACGTTCTTTTTTATCATCAATAGTGTCTAAGCAAATTACAGCAAAGGTCTCTGCCATTGCCATCATTACATTCGTGTGATAAATTGGCTTGCGTTCTTCATTAACAGTTTGATTTGCAGTAAAAATAACCGGAAAACAGTCGAAATCCTCACAAAATTCAATGAATAGATCTTCATTTGCTCGTTCAGAAAGTGCGCAATATGCTTTTTGATGAACGCGATCTTTCAATATACTGCCCGTTCCCTCTAAAAAAACACCTTCATCTTCAGCAGAGGTATAATCCATAATATCATTAATACCAAAACCTTTGTTTTCAAGAATTTCAAAAATATCAGTTCTGCGCTCTTTTCTTCGATTTTCTGCGAACATAGGGTATACCGCAATCCTTCCATTCTTATGAAATGAAATCCAATTATTTGGAAATATTGAATCAGGCGTGTCATTTTCCTTTATATCGTCAACTACAATTACCTGAACACCATACGCTCGAAGCTTGGTCACAAAGCTATCAAACTCGTGTTGCGCCTTTTCATTAATCTGCGTATTCGTAATATCAATATCTTCTTGAAAATAATTATTAACCGCTGTTTGCTCATTCATTCGAAAGGCTACAGGACGAATCATTAAAATAGTATTAGTAACCTGCATAATGTGTAAATTAATCTCTTATTAATGGTAAAGTACTGCAACGCAGCAAACCTTCTTGTTTGGCAATCTCTGCGTAAGGTATTTCTTCTACAACAAACCCTTGGCTGCGTAACCAATCATTTAACCTTGTAAACTTCTTTTCGCAAACAATTACTTCTGGCGAAATTGAAAAGACATTGCTAAACATTTGATACATTTCCTCTGAGGTGATTTCAAAAATATTTTCCCTTCCAAAAAAATCGACTAGCCATTGGTATTCTTCTTCAATTAAAAACCCGTTTTTATGTAAAATTGCTTTTCCTTTTCCTATTGGCTGAAAACAACAATCTAAGTGCAATGCATTTTCTCGTGCATTCTCCGATTTTCGTAGCTCAAAAGATTTTATCTTTTTATGAGGAAATTGTTCTGCTATGAACTCTACGGCTGCCTTATTGGTGCGTGCTGTTATCCAATTCGGATAATCATCAGCCGTATAAGTTCCAATAAAAACGTAATCATTCCATGGCATAACATCACCTCCTTCCACATGCACTTCTTCTGGCGGACGAATAATATTTTCTTCTGGAATTCTATCGAGCACATGTAGGATAGCCTCAATTTCTTTCTCTCTTTCTGGAAGGATATTGGCAAGAACTAATTTGTTTTCGATGACAAATGCTATATCCCTAGAAAATATTTGATTACAATCTTCTAAAACTTCGGGTCGAAAAACCTTTACACCGTACTTTTCAAAAACTTCTGCAAAAGCGGCCATTTCTTTAATCATATCCTCTTCTTTGGGATACGTACCTGCCAAAATATGCTCTAATGATTTAGGGTCATAAGCTTCCTCAGCTTTTGGAACTGGGCCACAACTTTCGGCCGTACCTAAAACAACTGCTTTCAAAGATGAAACTTCGTCGTTTACATTTAATTTCAACATTTAATATTTTTTTTTAAAAACTATCGATTTTATTTGAGCATAAAAAAAGCCCTTTTAAAAAATTTAAAAGAGCTGTATTGTTTTTTATTAAGGTAGCAATCTACCTCTTGCCAACTTCGACAAAAGGTCTTGAATTTTCTCCGATATAGACCTGTCTTGGTCTACCTATAGGCTCATTGCGTAAACGCATTTCTCTCCATTGTGCAATCCAGCCTGGTAATCTTCCTAATGCAAACATTACGGTAAACATTTCCGTTGGTATACCTAATGCTCTATAAATCACTCCAGAATAGAAATCAACATTTGGATATAGCTTTCTATCTATAAAATACTGATCTTCTAAAGCTTCCTTTGCAAGCCCTTTAGCAACATCTAAAATAGGATCTTCAATGCCCAAATCGGCTAAAATTTCATCTGCTGCTTTTTTAATAATCTTAGCTCGAGGATCAAAGTTTTTATACACCCGATGACCAAAACCCATCAATCTGAAAGGATCACTTTTATCTTTCGCCTTAGCCATATATTTTTTGGTATCGCCACCATCGGCAACAATTGCCTCCAACATTTCAAGTACCGCTTGATTTGCGCCTCCATGAAGAGGTCCCCAAAGCGCTGAAATACCTGCAGAAAGAGAAGCAAAAAGACCTGCATGTGATGAACCCACAATACGCACGGTTGACGTTGAGCAATTTTGCTCATGGTCAGCGTGCAAAATCAACAATTTATCAAGTGCCTCGATAACTATTTTATTGCCCACATATTCTTTAGTAGGTTTATTGAACATCATTTTATGAATATTCTCAACATAACCTAATTTGTCATCACCATAATCCAACGGAAGACCTTTTTGCTTTCTCATCGTCCAAGCTACAAGAACAGGAAACTTGGCTAATATGCGAATGATTGCACCGTACATTTCGTCTGCCGATGTAACGTTTACAGAAACAGGGTTAAAAGCAATTAAGGCGCTAGTCAATGATGAGAGAACTCCCATAGGATGAGCAGATTTTGGAAAAGCATCCAAAATTTTCTTCATTTCTTCATCTACATGAGATTCATTTTTAATGTCAATATGAAACGCTTTAAGCTGTTCTGAATTTGGTAAATCACCAAAAATTAACAAATAGCAGACCTCTAAAAAATCTGCCTTTTCAGCTAACTCTTCAATAGAATAACCGCGGTAACGTAGAATACCTTTCTCACCATCTAAAAAAGTTATCGCACTTTCACATGAGCCCGTATTTTTATATCCTGGGTCAATCGTAGTCAATCCACTTGTCGCTGAACGTAAGGTTTTAATATCAATTGCAAACTCATTTTCAGAGCCTTCTATGACCGGAAAATCGTATTTCTGTCCGTTGTATTCTAAAGTCGCTTTTTCTGACATTTATATTTTTTACTTAAATTTTTGCTGTTGGTAAAGTTAGGAAAAACAGGCCACGTTGGCAATTATTGCTAGTGATTTATAGTATTCCTAAAAATATTAGAGATGCTTTGGCTAACTTATTTCAATACCCTAAATTAAATATAACTTACTGTAATACTCATCAACAGATTTTTCCCAAGTGAAACGCATCTTTTTTGCGTTAGCTTGAATTTTTTCCCACTTCGGTTTGTCTTTCTCCCAAATGGTAAGTGCTTGATCAAAATTTTTAATCATGTTTTTGATTTTTGCATCATAGGTTTTACCATCAAAAGCAAAGCCGGTCTTCAAATGCTCAACCGTATCTTTTAAACCACCAGTATGATGCACCAAACATGGGTTACCATTTCGCATAGCCAACATTTGACTAATTCCACAAGGCTCAAATAAACTAGGCATAAAATACAAATCAGTTTCTAAATACATAGAATCGATTAAGTCTTCAGACTGCCCGTTTGTAAAGACAAAGTTCTTATGCTTATAGCTCATTGATCTAAAAAGCTCTTCATAATCAGGATCTCCTGTACCCAAGAGTATGAATATTCCATCGATTTTTTCAAGCCTTTTAAGCATTTTTTCAAATGCTTCAGGCGAACGTTTGAAAAAATAAAATTTTTGCTCGGTTAATCTGGCAACACTTGAAACTATAAACTTTGGTCTTTCATCAACATATTTCATTATTTTTTCTCCAGTATGTGCCAAAAAATCAGCTTTATACTTTTTGGATTCGTCTTGTAACCACCTAAATAAAGCTTTAACAGTATTTCTGTAAATAAAACCTTTTTCAGCCTCCCTAATATTTCCGTAATTTGAAGCATTAAGAATGCCAAATAATCGGCCTTCGTTATTCGCCTTTTGCAAATCCTTTTCTAGACTTTCTCCACCAACAAATTCAGGCCTTCTGCTTGGTAGCATTATGTCTTCTTTATAAGAATTTGAAACTGTATGTACTGAATCTGCTAGGCGGATACCTACAGCCATTAAGTTGATACAATCAGAATAACGAGAATCAGCTAATTCTTTATAATTCAATTCCACCTCAGGAAACCAATTACTTACTGATGCATAGTTATCGTGAAATGGACGAATACCTTGAATCGCCAAATTATGAATACTATATACAAATCGCATTTTTTTTAGGTCTTTGTATGCTGGGTGATATGTTTTTAAAAACAACAAAGGACTGGTATGCCAATCATGTATATGAATGATATCTAAATCACCAAATGTTCCCATTTTAACAGTCTCAGCAACCGCGGTGCAAAAAATAAAATACTTAATCGCATCTGTAAAAAAAGGTTCTGTCGGATCATCATGATAAATATGAGCAATACCTCCTTCTTCAATTTCTGGATGATGTATTACATAGTGTGTTATATTTTTGATTTCTTTTTTTGGCGTTACTTCATATAACTCTGCTTTATAAGAAAGCCCCCTTAGTCGAAATTCTATATGGCTAATGAAGCGCCCGTTTTGGTGCAATCTTGAATATGAAGGTACAACTACATGCACTTGATCGCCGCGACGTGCTATTTCACGAGGAACGTCTCTAACAACATCACCCATACCACCAGCCTTGCAATCAGGAATCGCATCATTTTCAGCAGCAACAAAAAGGAAATTGTTCATATATTTTTGACTTTTAGTTTGATAATTAAAAGGTAAGTATTCTTTAGTTTGAAGCCAAAAAAAAGCCTCTCAAATTAAAGAAAGGCTCCTCTTAATTTTAAGAATCTAATTACTTTAAATTAAAAGCCTTTTCTTTTGGGTAATAAGCCATCTCGCCTAACTCTTCTTCTATTCGGAGTAACTGATTATATTTTGCCATTCGATCTGAACGAGAAGCCGAACCTGTTTTTATCTGACCTGTGTTCAAAGCTACTGCCAAGTCAGCTATTGTATTATCTTCTGTTTCTCCAGATCGGTGAGACATTACTGAGGTATAGCCCGCGTTCTTTGCCATATTTACAGCCGCAATAGTTTCTGTAAGGGTTCCGATTTGATTTACCTTAATTAATATAGAATTGGCTATTCCATTTTCAATACCTCTCGATAAGCGTTCTACATTAGTAACAAACAAATCATCACCTACCAATTGAACTTTATCGCCCACTTTTTCAGTTAAAGATTTCCAACCATCCCAATCATTTTCATCCATTCCATCTTCTATTGAAATGATCGGGTATTTTGCAGATAAATCAGCCAAATATTGCGCTTGTTCTTCTGATGTTCGTATAACCCCTGTATCACCTTCGAACTTCGTATAATCGTACGTACCGTTTACAAAAAATTCAGCTGCTGCACAGTCTAAAGCAATCATTACATCGTCACCAAGTTTATAACCTGCTTTATCCACAGCTTTTGCAATAGTATCTAAGGCATCTTCGGTACCACCAGCTAAGTTTGGCGCAAAGCCACCCTCATCTCCAACTGCAGTACTTAAACCTCTATCATGTAGAACTTTCTTGAGGTTATGAAAAATTTCTGTCCCCATCTGCATGGCATGTGAAAAACTTTTTGCCTTAACAGGCATTACCATAAATTCTTGAAAAGCGATTGGCGCATCTGAATGAGAACCACCATTGATTATATTCATCATTGGAACAGGCAAAGTATTGGCACTAACACCGCCTACATATCGAAATAAAGACAAGCCTAACTCATTCGCAGCCGCTTTCGCAGCCGCTAGTGAAACACCTAAAATTGCGTTCGCCCCTAATTTTGACTTATTCGGAGTGCCATCTAAATCAATCATTACCTGATCTATGAGGTTTTGCTCAAAAACATTCATTCCAAGAATCTTTTCAGCAATACTAGTATTAACGTTGTTCACCGCTTTCAAAACTCCTTTACCCATAAAGGTATCGCCACCATCACGTAATTCAACTGCTTCATGTTCACCAGTTGATGCACCAGAAGGAACTGCGGCTCTACCCATGACTCCGTTTTCAGTAATTACATCTACCTCTACTGTAGGGTTTCCTCTTGAATCTAAAATTTGTCTTGCGTGTACACTTAGGATGATACTCATTGAATTCTATATTTATTTACAACTTATTTTAAGACCACAAAGATACAAAAGCATGCTTCGCTTGCCTTGTGAAAATGTAAGGTTTAGAAAAATATAACGATTTGTTAAACCGAGACTGTTTTCTTACTCGTTTTCGCGATATTTTCAAAAAATTGATCAAAAAGATACTCCGCATCATGAGGCCCCGGACTAGCCTCAGGATGATACTGAACAGAAAAAACATTTTTGTTTTTCATGCGAATACCAGCAACGGTTTGATCATTCAAATGAACATGTGTTATTTCCAATTCTGGATGCGCTTCTGTTTCTTCTTTATTTATGGCAAAACCATGATTCTGAGAAGTGATTTCACCTTTACCAGTAAGTAAATTCTTGATAGGATGATTAATTCCTCGGTGACCGTTATGCATTTTATATGTGGATACTCCGTTGGCCAAGGCTATTACTTGATGCCCTAAACAAATTCCGAAAAGAGGAGCCTCACTCTTAATAATATCTTTCGCTGTTTGAATTGCCTGAGTCAAAGGTTCAGGATCACCAGGGCCATTAGAAATAAAATAGGCATCTGGCTCATACGCCTTCATTTCTTGAAAAGTTGTATCATAAGGAAACACTTTAATACTGGCATCACGCTTTGCAAGGTTTCTTAGTATATTTTTTTTGATTCCTATATCTAAAGCTGCGATTTTGTATGTGGCATTTTTGTCTCCATATACATAAGGTTCTTTAGTAGATACTTTTGAAGAAAGCTCTAAACCCTCCATACTAGGAAACTTTGCTAATTCTTCTTTCAGTTTAGAAATATTGTTAACTTCTGTAGAAATCACAGCGTTCATGGCGCCGTTATCGCGAATATAACTTACTAAAGCTCTTGTATCAACATCAGATATTGCTAGTAAATTACTTTTGGCTAAAAAATCTTCAAGACTTGCATCGGCATCTTCCCTTGAATAATTGTAACTGAAATTCTTACAAATCAATCCTGCAATTTTAACAGAATCTGATTCAACTTCATTTTCGTTGGTGCCATAATTTCCAATATGAGCATTGGTGGTAACCATCAATTGACCAAAGTACGACGGATCAGTAAAGATTTCTTGATACCCCGTCATACCTGTATTAAAACAAACTTCACCGAATGCGCTTCCTTCATTTTCACCAACAACTTTTCCATGAAAGATAGTGCCATCGGCCAATAAAATAAATGCCTTTTTTCTAGTTTGATACTTCATGTGTAACTTTCAAATTTAGATTTAACAAATAAACATAAAAAAAGGATAGACTTAAAGTCTATCCTTTTTCACTTATTAAAATATTTTAACAATTCTATTCTTCTGAATCATCTGCTTTTACTTCTGCATCAGTTTGTGATTCTGTAGTCGCTTCTGCAGCTACTGGCGGAGTTTCTGCTTTTGCGCCACTACCTCTTCTACTTCTTCTAGTAGTTTTCTTTTTAGGCTTATCAGCATTATAGATTTCGTTGAAATCAACCAACTCTATCATTGCCATATCTGCATTATCACCTAAACGATTTCCTAACTTGATGATTCGGGTATAACCGCCTGGTCTATCAGCAACTTTCTCAGAAACTGTACTAAACAATTCCGTTATGGCTTGCTTATCTCTCAAGCTTTTAAAAACGATACGTCTATTGTGCGTACCTTTTTCAATTGTTTGATTATTAGCTGCCTTCGACTTCGTTATTAAAGGTTCAACAAACTGTTTCAAGGCTTTTGCCTTGGCAACAGTTGTATTGATTCTCTTATGCTCAATAAGTGAGCAAGCCATATTGGCAAGCATAGCTTTTCTATGTGCCGTTTTACGACCTAAATGATTTATTTTTTTTCCGTGTCTCATTATTAATAGTTACCATCTTGCTACCAAACTCGTTCGAACGAGGAGCAAAATATGATTATTTAATCTTTGTCTAATTTGTATTTTGAAAGATCCATACCAAAGCTAAGACCTTTGTTGATTACTAACTCTTCAAGTTCAGTTAAAGACTTTTTACCAAAGTTTCTAAATTTCATCAAATCATTTTTGTTGAAAGAAACTAAATCTCCTAAGGTATCAACCTCTGCAGCTTTCAAGCAATTCAATGCTCGTACAGAAAGATCCATATCGACCAATTTAGTTTTCAACAATTGACGCATGTGAAGTGATTCTTCATCATAAGTCTCAGTTTGTGCTATTTCATCAGCTTCTAAAGTGATACGCTCGTCAGAGAATAACATGAAGTGGTGTATTAAAACTTTTGCCCCTTCAGTCAAAGCATCTTTTGGATGTATTGAACCATCAGTAACAATTTCAAAAACTAATTTTTCGTAATCTGTCTTTTGCTCTACACGAAAGTTTTCAATACTATATTTTACATTTTTGATAGGAGTAAAGATTGAATCGATTGCAATGGTACCCATTGGCATTCCCGACTTCTTATTCTCCTCTGCAGGAACATAACCTCTACCTTTATCAATAACTAGCTCCATATTGATGCTAACCTTTGACTCCATATTGCAAATCACCAAATCAGGGTTTAAAACTTGATACCCAGATATGAATTTTTGAAAATCTCCCGCAGTCAATTTATCCTTGCCGCTTAGAGAAATAGAAACCGTTTCAGCTTCTGAATCTTCGATTTGTTTTTTGAAACGAACTTGTTTCAAATTCAAAATAATTTCGGTAACATCTTCAACAACACCCGGAATTACTGAAAATTCGTGCTCTACTTTATCAATTCTTACCGATGTAATCGCATGACCTTCTAATGATGCAAGTAAAACTCTTCTCAGAGCGTTACCTACTGTTAATCCATAACCAGGTTCCAAAGGACGGAATTCAAACTTGCCTTCGAAATCAGATGAATCGATCATTATTACTTTATCGGGCTTCTGAAAATTAAATAATGCCATAATTGGATTGGTGTTGTTTATTTAGAGTATAACTCGACGATTAATTGTTCTTTAATATTCTCAGGAATCTGCATTCTTTCAGGCGTGGTAACAAAAGTACCTTCCTTCTTGTCAGAATTCCAAGTAATCCATTCGTAGACACTACTGCTCGCAGCAAGTGAATCTCCGATGGCTTGAAGTGATTTAGACTTTTCTCTAACACCAACAACATCACCAGCCTTTAATGAATAAGAAGGAATGTTTACCAACTCACCATTTACGGTAATATGTCTGTGTGAAACTAATTGCCTAGCACCACTTCTTGTTGGAGAAATTCCCATTCTGTAAACCACATTATCTAAACGTGCTTCACAAAGTTGCAATAAGATCTCTCCTGTTACTCCTTCTTTACTTTTTGCTTTAGAAAATAAATTTCTGAATTGCTTTTCCAAAATACCATACGTGTATTTTGCTTTTTGCTTCTCCATCAATTGTACAGAGTATTCTGATTTTTTACCACGACGTCTGGCGTTACCATGTTGCCCTGGTGGGTAATTTTTCTTATCAAAAGACTTGTCGTCTCCAAAAATCGCTTCTCCGAACTTACGGGCGATTTTACTTTTTGGTCCTGTGTATCTTGCCATTTTCTTTTAGTTTGAAGTGCGATTATGAATTAAGGCTTCCTCCTTCGATAATCTTGTAATACACTTCTGTGAAATTATATAGTGAATTATTAAACTCTTCTTCTTTTCGGAGGTCTACATCCGTTATGTGGCATTGGTGTAACATCTATAATTTCAGTTACTTCAATTCCTGAATTATGTATTGCACGTATCGCTGATTCTCTACCATTACCTGGTCCTTTTACATACACCTTTACTTTTCTAAGTCCAGCTTCGTGACCAACTTTAGAACAATCTTCGGCAGCTACTTGAGCAGCGTAAGGAGTATTCTTTTTTGAACCTCTAAATCCCATTTTTCCAGCAGAAGACCATGAAATTACATCTCCTTTTTTGTTGGTCAAAGAAATTATAATGTTGTTGAAAGAGGCTGTTACGTGAGCTTCACCAACAGATTCTACAATAACCTTACGTTTCTTCGTTGTTTTAGTACTTGTCTTTGCCATACTACACTACTTATTTAGTTGCCTTTTTCTTGTTGGCAACTGTTTTTCTTTTTCCTTTTCTTGTTCTAGAGTTGTTTTTAGTACGTTGTCCTCTTAATGGAAGTCCAGATCTATGACGTATCCCTCTATAACAACCAATATCCATCAAACGTTTGATGTTCAATTGCGTTTCAGAACGTAATTCTCCTTCGATAGTATAAGTTGCAGCAGCTTCACGAATTTTACCAATCTCATCATCATTCCAATCTGAAACTTTAGTGTCTTCGCTAACCTTGGCGGTAGCCAAAATTTCTTTTGCTCTGCTGCTTCCTATTCCAAAGATATAGGTAAGCGCTACAACGCCTCTTTTCTGTTTTGGTATGTCTATACCTGCGATTCTTGCCATAATTACCCTTGTCTTTGTTTAAATCTAGGATTCTTTTTGTTGATAACGTACAACCTGCCCTTTCTGCGAACAATCTTGCAGTCGGCACTTCTCTTTTTAACTGATGCTCTAACTTTCATCTTTGTATCTTAATATCTATAAGTAATTCTCGCTTTGGTCAAATCGTAAGGACTCATTTCTAACTTCACCTTATCACCAGGAAGTAATTTAATATAATGCATACGCATCTTTCCTGAAATATGAGCTGTCACTACATGACCGTTTTCTAATTCGACCCGAAACATTGCATTTGACAATGCCTCAATTATGGATCCATCTTGCTCTATTGCTGCCTGTTTAGCCATAATCTAAGCTACTTTTCTATTTTTACCTGTCTTCATCAAACCATCATAATGACGATTTAATAAATACGCATTTACTTGTTGTACTGTGTCAATAGCAACACCTACCATAATCAATAATGAGGTACCTCCAAAGAACAGCGCCCATCCAGCTTGCACATCTAGCAACTTAACCACTATAGCCGGTAATACAGCTAATAGTGCTAAGAACACCGAACCTGGCAAGGTAATTAAGGACATTACTTTGTCTAAAAAATCACCGGTTTCTTTCCCTGGTCGAATCCCTGGAATAAATCCACCACTTCGCTTTAAATCATCAGCCATTTTATTCGTAGGAACAGTAATCGCTGTGTAGAAGTATGTGAAAATAATAATTAAGAATGCGAACAAAAGATTGTACGCCAAACCAAAAATATCACTAAATTGAGTCTGAATCCATTGACCTGCATCACCATCTACTGCTTTGCCTATTAAACCCGGCACAAACATTATAGCCTGCGCAAATATGATCGGCATTACTCCTGATGCATTTAACTTTAATGGGATGTATTGTCTAGAACCCATTACATTTTTTTCATATCCACCTGTTGCAGTTCTTCTCGCATATTGAACGGGAATCTGTCGCGTCGCCATTACCAACAAAACACTTGCAAGAATTACTAGGAACCAAAGAATAACTTCAACTAAAATTAACATGGGCTCTCGCGATACTGCCTCTTGAACAAACGATTGAGGTAATGTCGCGATAATACCTATCATAATTAATAATGAAATACCATTACCAATACCTTTATCTGTGATTTTCTCACCCAACCACATAGCAAATACACATCCGGTAACCAATATAATTACCGCAGGAATCATAAAGTCGAGGCCTTTTCCTAAGAGAAAAGCACTATCAGGAACACCAAAAGCACCAAGGCCATATAAATAGGCTGGGGCTTGAACAATACAGATACCGATAGTCAACCAACGTGTAATTTGATTAATTGTCTTTCTACCACTTTCACCTTCTTTTTGTAACTTCTGAAGGTAAGGTATTGCAATACCCATCAATTGCACAACAATTGATGCCGAGATATAGGGCATAATACCCAAAGCAAAGATAGAAGCACTTGCAAAAGCACCGCCAGTAAAAGCATTAAGTAATGCAAAAATACCTTCGTTAGTACTAGAAGCTAATTGATCTAGTTGGGATGTATCTATACCCGGAAGAACTATTTGGCAACCAAAACGATATACGGCAAGAAGTCCTAAAGTAATTAGAATTCTATTCCTTAGTTCTTCAATTTTCCAAATATTGGATAATGTCTCGAAAAATTTCTTCATAGTTCGCTTTGCTTATAAACTTATTGCTTCACCACCTGCAGCTTCAATTGCAGCTTTTGCAGTTTCAGTAAATTTATGCACAGAAATCTTTAGGGATGCTTTTAACTCACCACCGCCTAGTATTTTTACCAAATCGTTTTTACGAGCCAGTCTGTTCTCTACAAGTGTTTCAAAAGTAACTGTATCTTTTACAATCTTGTTATCAACTAACTCTTGTAATTTTGAAAGATTAATACCTTGATATTCTTTTCGGTTAATGTTTGTAAAACCAAATTTAGGCACACGCCTTTGCAACGGCATTTGACCACCTTCAAAACCAATCTTTTTAGAATAACCTGATCTTGACTTTGCCCCTTTATGCCCTCTTGCTGCCGTACCACCTTTACCTGAACCTTGACCTCTTCCTAGTCTTTTTCCATCTCTATTGACAGAACCTTCAGCTGGTGTTAAATTACTTAAATTCATTACCGTATATGTATTAAGCTTCTTCTGTAGAAACTAAGTGTTTAACTATATTTACCATGCCCACTATACTCGCTGTAGCCTCATGTTCTACAACTTGACCAATTCTTTTCAAACCTAGAGCCTCAAGGGTTCTTTTTTGATTTTGTGGTCTTTTGATAGCGCTTTTTAACTGTTTTACCTTAATTTTTGCCATTATCTGCTTAAATTATCCTTTAAAAACTTTCTCTAAGGAAACACCTCTTTGTTTCGCAATAGTATGAGCTCCTCTCAATTGTAATAGTGCATCAAACGTAGCTTTTACTACATTGTGTGGATTTGATGAACCTTGAGACTTCGACAATACGTCTTGTACACCAACTGATTCTAAAACCGCTCTAACAGCACCACCAGCTATTACCCCAGTACCATGAGATGCAGGCTGAATATAAACGCGTGCACCACCAAACTTACCTTTCTGCTCGTGAGGAACTGTAGCTTTATTCAAAGGAATTCGAATCAAATTCTTTTTGGCATCTTCAATAGCTTTAGCAATTGCAGTAGCTACCTCTTTTGATTTACCCAAACCGTGACCAACAACGCCATTCTCATCACCTACAATAACAATTGCTGTAAAGCCGAAAGCTCTACCACCTTTAGTTACTTTGGTAACTCTTTGAATACCAACTAGCTTATCTTTTAAATCTAAACCACCTGGCTTAACTGTTTCTACGTTTTTGTATTTCTGATACATGCTCTTATTTTAGAATTTTAATCCAGCTTCTCTTGCTCCGTCTGCCAAGGCCTTTACTCTACCATGGTATAAGTTGCCGCCTCTGTCAAAAGCTACTTTTTCAAAACCAGCTTCTTTCGATTTCTCAGCAATTGCTTTACCTACTAGTGCCGCAACTTCTGTTTTATTTCCTTTTACTTTTGCTAAATCTTTATCTCTAGAAGAAACAGCTGCCAAAGTTTTTCCCTCAACATCATCAATAAGCTGAGCATATATTTCTTTGTTACTTCTAAAAACCGACAATCTTGGTCTTAACGAAGTACCAGCAGATACTTTACGTATTCTCCTTCTAATTCTTAATTTTCTTTGTGCCTTTGATAATTTCATGATAACACTAATATTATGCGGATTTACCTGCTTTTCTTCTTAATTGCTCTCCAACAAACTTAATTCCTTTTCCTTTATACGGTTCTGGCTTTCTGAAACCTCTAATTTTAGCGGCAACTTGACCTACTAACTGCTTGTCAAAAGAAGTAAGCTTCACTATTGGATTCTTTCCTTTCTCCGAAATTGTTTCTACTTTTACTTCAGGCGCAAGATTGATGACAATGTTGTGCGAAAAGCCAAGTGCTAAGTCTAATTTCTGTCCTTGATTACTTGCTCTATAACCAACACCTACGAGCTCTAATTCTTTTGTCCAACCCTTAGAAACTCCTTCAACCATGTTCAAAATTAAAGATCTGTATAGACCATGTTTTGATTTATGTTCTTTTGAGTCAGAAGGTCTGGTTATCCAAGCTTGACCATCTTCAATCTTCACAGCTACACTTGAAAACTGCTGAGTTAATTCACCCAACTTACCTTTTACAGTAATTATGTTCTCATTGACCTCTATTGTAACTCCTTCAGGAATTTCTACTGGATTATTACCTATTCTAGACATTTTCTAAATCTTTATACTGATTAATATACGTAGCAAAGAACTTCACCACCTACATTTTCATTTTTAGCTTGCTTACTAGTCATTACACCATGCGATGTTGACACAATTGCAACCCCTAAACCGTTTAAAACTCTTGGTAAATCTTCAGAACCTACATACTTCCGTAAGCCAGGCTTACTAATTCTTTGCAATTTTTTAATGACAGGATCTTTAGTGAACTTGTCATATTTTAAAGCAATCTTAATGCTACCTTGAACCTTGTCCTCTTCAAACTTGTAACTCAAAATATAGCCTTGATCGAACAATATTTTGGTAATCTCTTTCTTCACTTTTGAAGAAGGTATTTCAACAACTCTGTGACCCGCACTATTGGCGTTTCTAACTCGTGTCAAATAATCTGCTATAGTATCTGTAACCATTCTTATATATTTCGGTAACGGTTTCTAGCAATAACGCCAGACCTGAAACCAGTTATTCAATTTTATTTACCAGCTGGCTTTTTTAACGCCAGGAATCAATCCTTGATTTGCCATCTCTCTGAACGTAACCCTTGATATACCGAAAGTTCTCATATAACCCTTAGGTCTTCCAGTTATCTTACATCTGTTATGCATACGAACAGGTGAAGCGTTCTTTGGCAATTTCTGCAAACCTTCATAATCACCAGCTTCTTTCAAAGCCTTTCTCTTTTCAGCATATTTAGCTACAGTCGCCGCTCTTTTTCTTTCTCGAGCTTTCATTGATTCTTTAGCCATATTATTTCTTTTTAAAAGGTAACCCTAGTTCTGTTAATAATGATTTAGCTTCCTTATCGGTGGCAGCTGTCGTTACGAAAGTAATATCCATTCCGTTGATTCTATTGATTTTATCAATATTAATCTCTGGAAAAATGATTTGCTCTGTAACGCCTAAGCTGTAGTTTCCTCTACCATCAAAACCCGTTGCCTTAATACCCTGAAAATCACGTACTCGAGGCAAAGCACTTGTTACCAAGCGATCTAAAAACTCATACATTTTCTCACCACGTAAAGTTACTTTAGCACCAATTGGCATTCCTTTCCTTAATTTGAAGGTAGCAACATCCTTTTTTGAGATTGTAGCTACTGCCTTCTGTCCGGTTATCATGGTCATCTCATCAATCGCATGATCAATAAGTTTCTTATCGGCAACTGCAGCACCAACACCTCTACTTACTACTATTTTCTGTAGCTTAGGTACTTGCATTACATTCTTGTAACCAAATTCCTCAGTTAACGCACTTACAACGCGTTCACCGTATTCTCTTTTTAATCTTGCAACGTAAGCCATAACTAAATTACTTCATTGGATTTCTTAGAAACTCTAACTTTTTTACCATCTCTCATATCAAAACCAACTCTAGTAGTATTACCAGATTTAGCATCAAGAAGTGCAAGATTGGAAATATGTATGAACGCTTCTTTCTGAACAATACCGCCTTGTGGATTTTTTGCACTTGGCTTCTCATGTTTTGATACCATATTAGCACCCTCAACAATTGCTCTATTCTTTTCGATATCAACACGCATCACTTTACCTTCGGTTCCATTATGGTCTCCAGCAACAATTCGTACCGTATCTCCTGTTTTTATTTTTAACTTTTTCATCTCTCGCTATAAATTATAGTACCTCAGGGGCCAATGAAACAATTTTCATAAATTGCTTATCACGAAGCTCTCTAGCAACAGGCCCGAAGACACGAGTCCCTCTCATTTCACCAGTTGGGTTCAACAATACACATGCATTGTCATCAAATCGAATATAAGATCCATCAGGTCGTCTTACTTCTTTTTTAGTTCTAACCACAACGGCTGTCGATACAGCTCCTTTTTTAATACCTCCGTTTGGAGTTGCCTCCTTAACAGTTACAACAATTTTGTCTCCAATAGAAGCATATCTCCTTTTCGTTCCACCCAAAACTCGAATGGTCAAAACTTCTTTTGCTCCCGTGTTGTCTGCTACCTTTAATCTTGATTCTTGCTGTAACATAATTTATTTAGCTCTTTCTAAGATTTCTACTAACCTCCAACATTTGGTTTTGCTCAAAGGGCGAGTTTCCATAATCTTTACGGTATCACCTTCTTTACAATCGTTCTTTTCGTCGTGCGCAACGTATTTCTTCGTTTTCAAAACGAACTTACCGTACATAGGATGTTTTACTCGTTTAACCTCGGCAACCACAATAGATTTCTCCATTTTGTTACTGGTAACAACCCCTACTCTCTCTTTTCTTAAGTTTCTTTTTTCTTCCATAAAGCAGAACCAGTTATTGGTTTTCCCTATTAGTTAATTCTGTTGCTAATCGCGCTACTGTTCTTCTAACCTTTCTAATTTGAAGTGGGTTTTCTAAAGGAGTAACGAAGTGTGCTATTTTCAAATTAGAATGCTCTTTCTTAAATTCAGCATGCTTTAATTTTAGCTCTTCTACAGTTAGTTCTTTAATTTCCTTTTTTTTCATGATTTCCTTCAATTAGTCCTGAGCAGTATAATCTCTCGCGACAATAAATTTTGTTTTTACAGGAAGCTTCTGAGCAGCCAATCGAAGTGCTTCTTTAGCAACATCCATAGGTACACCTGCAACTTCAAACATTATTCTACCAGGCAATACACAAGCCACAAAATATTCTGGAGCACCTTTACCTTTACCCATACGTACTTCTAAAGGTTTTTTGGTAATTGGCTTGTCTGGAAATATTTTTATCCAAAGCTGACCCTCTCTTTTCATATATCTTGTTGCAGCAATACGGGCTGCCTCAATCTGACGTGCTGTTATAAAACTAGTTTCTAAAGCTTTAAGACCAAACATACCATTTGAAAGTAGGTGACCCCTACCAGATATGCCTTTCATTCGGCCCTTTTGCATCTTACGAAACTTCTGTCTTTTCGGTTGTAACATGTTCTAATTCTTTAAAAATTACTTTCTACGGCGTTGTTTTCCTCCTCGATCATTCTTGCCTCCTTTTTTATCACCTTGACCTTTTTTCATGCCAACTAACGGAGAAAGCTCTCTCTTACCGTATACCTCTCCTTTCATTATCCAAACCTTGATTCCCAACTTCCCATAGGTAGTTTGAGCTTCATGCAAAGCATAATCAATATCTGCACGAAAGGTGGATAAAGGAATTCTACCATCTTTATAAGATTCAGAACGAGCCATTTCAGCTCCATTCAAACGTCCTGAAATCTGTATTTTTATTCCTTCAGCATTCATTCGCATTGCAGCTGCAATTGCCATTTTAATTGCTCGTCTGAAAGAAATTCTACTCTCAATTTGACGCGCAACACTAGCAGCTACCAAATTTGCATCTACCTCAGGTCTCTTTATTTCGTATATATTAATCTGAACCTCTTTTCCTGTAATCTTTTTAAGCTCTTCTTTAAGCTTATCAACTTCTTGACCGCCTTTACCAATAATAATTCCGGGTCTTGCTGTGGTAACCGTTACCGTAATCAATTTGAGTGTACGTTCAATTATAATTCTTGAAACGCTAGCTTTTGCAAGACGAACATGAATATATTTACGTATTTTACTATCTTCAGCTAGCTTATCGCCATAATCATTTCCACCGTACCAGTTAGATTCCCATCCTCTGATTATTCCTAGACGATTTCCTATCGGATTTGTTTTCTGTCCCATTCTAGCTTTCAATTATATTATTAGACCCCAACACCATTGTAACATGGTTGGAACGTTTTCTTATTCTATGCGCTCTTCCTTGTGGAGCAGGTCTTAATCTTTTTAACATCGTACCACTGTCTACTCGAATTTCTTTAACAATTAATGCAGCATCTTCAACATTAGCGTCTTCATTTTTTGCTTGCCAATTTGCTAGTGCAGACAACAACAATTTTTCAAGTTTACGAGAAGCTTCTTTAGGATTAAACCTTAAAATCGCTAACGCTTTCTCCACCTCAACGCCTCTTACCAAATCAGCAACAATACGCATTTTTCGCGGTGAAGTTGGGCAGTTATTCAATTTAGCAAAAGCCACCTGTTTCTTCTCAGCCTTAATTCTTTCGGCCATTTGTTTTTTTCGAACTCCCATAGCTTACTTTTTACCTTTATTCTTTGCGCCTGCGTGACCTCTAAATGATCGCGTTGGTGAAAATTCTCCTAATTTGTGACCTACCATGTTCTCTGTTACAAATACAGGAACAAATTGTCTACCATTGTGCACCGCTATGGTAAGACCTACAAAATCAGGTGTTATCATAGAAGCTCTTGACCAAGTTTTTATAACTGACTTCTTACCAGAAGAAGCGTTTTGTTGGATTTTTTTCTCCAAGCTATAGTGAACGTAAGGTCCTTTTTTTAGTGAACGTGCCATTTTTTTCTACTTTTTATTTCTTTCTACGTTCGATTATATATTTGTTGGTACTCTTGGTCTTTTGACGAGTTCTGAAACCTTTTGCAGGTATTCCGTTTCTCGATCTCGGATGACCACCTGAAGCTCTACCTTCACCACCACCCATCGGGTGATCGACAGGATTCATAGCTACTGGTCTTGTTCTTGGTCGTATACCCAACCATCTACTTCTACCTGCTTTACCAGATACCAATAACTGATGATCAGAGTTAGATACCGCACCAATGGTGGCTAAACAACCAGACAAAATCAATCTTGTTTCACCTGAAGGCATTTTTACCGTTACAAACTTTCCATCTTTTGCCATTAATTGCGCAAAAGTACCAGCACTTCTTGCCATTACTGCTCCTTGTCCAGGACGTAATTCAATACACGAAATTATGGTACCTAAAGGAATTTCACTTAATGGTAATGCATTTCCTATTTCCGGACCAGCATTTTTACCAGAAGACACTTTTTGATCAACCTTTAATCCATTTTGAGCAATAACGTATCTCTTTTCACCATCTGCATATTCCAACAAGGCAATAAACGCTGTTCTGTTAGGATCATATTGAATAGATTTCACAGTTGCAGCAACATCTTGCTTATCTCTTTTGAAATCAATAACTCGATACCTTCTTTTGTGACCTCCACCTTTTTGGCGCATGGTCATTTTTCCTTGACTGTTTCTACCTCCGGACTTTTTTAACGGAGCGAGCAAGCTCTTCTCCGGCTTATCAGTCGTGATGGCGTCAAACCCATTTACGACTCTAAAACGCTGTCCAGGAGTTACTGGTTTTAATTTTCTAACTGACATTGTTTGTCTTTATAGATTACTGTAAAAATCAATAATATCTCCTTCGGCAACATCAACTATCGCTTTCTTGATAGCATTTGTTTTACCATGCTGAATACCTGTTTTGGTATACCGCGATTTTCTTGTCGGACCATAATTCATGGTACGAACTTTCTTAACTGAAACTCCATAAGCAGATTCAACAGCCTCTTTGATCTGAATCTTATTAGCTTTTGGATCAACAACGAAACCATAACGGTTGTGCAACTCACTATCTGCAGTCATCTTTTCCGTTATAATTGGCTTTATCAACACACTCATGGTTTTTCTATTTATTTAAGTTCAATACAATTCCTTCTAAAGAACCTTCTAACAATACTATATTGTTTGCGTTTAATATTTTGTAAGTACTTAATTCTGAGCTAGTTACAACTTCAGAGCGCTTCAAATTACGCGAAGACAAATATACACCATTATTTGAATCGCCCAACACAAATAAAGATTTTTTGTTTTCTAATCCCAGAGACTTTAAAACTTGTACAAAATCTTTTGTTTTTGGAGCATCAAAATCGAAGTCCTCAACAACTAAAACTGCCTTTTCACCTGCCTTTATACTCAAAGCAGATTTTCGCGCTAATCGCTTCAGGTTTTTATTAAGTTTTTGGGTATAATCTTTAGGTCTTGGGCCAAAAATTCGACCACCTCCTCTAAAAATTGGAGACTTAATACTACCCGCACGAGCAGTACCTGTTCCTTTTTGCTTTTTAATTTTTCTAGTACTACCTGCAATCTCTGCTCTTTCTTTCGCTTTATGCGTTCCTTGTCTTTGATGAGCTAAATATTGCTTTACATCTAGGTAAACCGCATGATTGTTAGGTTCTATTCCGAAAACAGCATCAGAAAGGTCTGCCTTTCTACCTGTTTCTTTTCCTTTAATATCTAAAACTGCTACTTTCATTACTTCTGAATAGTTACGTAAGCATTCTTATGACCAGGTACACAACCTTTAACAACAATAAGGTTTTTCTCTGCTACTACTTTTAAGACCTTGAGGTTCTGAACGGTTACGCGTTCACCACCCATTCTACCGGCCATTTTCATTCCTTTAAAAACTCTTGCAGGATATGATGCGGCACCGATTGAACCAGGAGCTCTTAACCTGTTGTGCTGACCATGTGTCGCTTGACCCACTCCGGCAAAACCGTGTCTTTTTACAACACCTTGAAATCCTTTACCTTTTGATGTACCAATAACATCAACAAACTCTCCTTCTACAAAAACGTCAACACCTAGAGTGTCTCCTAATTTGTACTCACCTTCAAAATCTTGGAATTCAACGACCTTTTTCTTAGGAGATGTACCTGCCTTTTTAAAGTGACCCGCTTGAGCCTTATTAGCACGTTTCTCTGCCTTGTCATCGAAACCAAGCTGAAGGGCACTATACCCGTCAACCTCTTCGGTTCTGACTTGGGTAACTACGCATGGCCCAGCTTCAATAACGGTACATGGCATATTTTTACCATTCTCGTCAAAAATACTGGTCATACCTACTTTTTTTCCTATTAACCCAGACATTTGATTTTAGATTATGGATTTCGAACTATCAATTTGAAAATTCGAATTCCGTTTATATTAATTACCTATTCAATTCTTAACTATGCGACAAAAAAAGAGGGTCAAAACTAATTCAACCCTGAATTTTGTTTTTCCGCTTTTCCCTCGCTCGCGGCTCGGGACATGTCTGCTATCTTATTCAAATAGCGTATTACTTATACTTTAATCTCCACCTCTACACCACTCGGAAGCTCAAGCTTCATAAGCGCATCAATAGTTTTTGATGAAGAACTATAAATATCTAAAAGCCTTTTGTACGAACTCAATTGAAATTGCTCTCGTGACTTTTTATTCACGTGCGGTGAACGCAAAACCGTAAATATCTTTTTGTGTGTCGGTAAAGGAATAGGACCTGTTACTACAGCTCCGGTAGTTTTTACCGTCTTTACGATTTTCTCAGCGGACTTATCTACCAAATTGTGATCGTAAGATTTTAATTTTATTCTAATTTTTTGACTCATCCTATTAAAGTTCAGAGTTATCAGTTATGAGTTATGAGTTAAAAATTCTTTTGAACTCGCCTCTACCTCTTCTCTATTTTTAATCTCTTTGTTCTTATTAAGCGGTTATGCCTTTTGCTGCTTTAATTACTTCTTCTGAAATACTTGATGGTGTTTCAGCATAATGCGAAAATTCCATAGTTGATGTTGCTCTACCAGAAGACAAAGTTCTTAATGAAGTAACATATCCGAACATTTCTGAAAGAGGCACAGTACCTTTTACAACCTTGGCACCAGCTCTATCACCCATATCGCTTATAGTACCACGTCTTCGATTTAAATCACCTACGATATCACCCATGTTTTCTTCAGGAGTAATAACCTCAATCTTCATGATTGGCTCCATAACAACGGCTCCAGCAGCTTTTCCAGCAGCTTTATACCCCATTTTTGCAGCCAATTCAAAAGAAAGTGCATCAGAATCCACAGGGTGGAAAGATCCATCTTTTAAAACCACTTTCATTGTATCCATTTCAAATCCGGCTAAAGGTCCATTCATCATGGCAGCCTTAAATCCTTTTTCTACAGATGGAATAAATTCTTTTGGAATACGACCACCTTTAATTTGATCAACAAACTGTAAGCCAGTTCCTTCGAAATCTTCATCTGCAGGACTCATTTCGAAAACTATATCACCAAACTTACCACGACCACCAGATTGCTTTTTATACGTTTCTCTGTGCGCGGCAGTTTTTGTAAGTGCTTCTTTATATTCCACTTGAGGCTGACCTTGATTCACCTCTACTTTAAATTCTCTTCGTAAACGGTCAACAATAATATCTAAGTGAAGCTCGCCCATACCAGAAATGATAGTCTGACCCGAAGCTTCATCTGTTTTTACTTGAAATGTAGGATCTTCTTCAGCCAATTTAGCCAAAGCCATTCCTAATTTGTCTACATCAACCTTAGTTTTAGGCTCAACAGCAATACCAATTACCGGATCAGGAAAGTCCATACTTTCTAATACAATAGGATGCTTTTCAGCAGACATTGTATCTCCAGTCTTAATATCCTTAAAACCTACAGCCGCTCCAATATCACCAGCTTCGATAAAATCGATAGCATTCTGCTTATTAGAGTGCATTTGATAAATTCGCGAAATACGTTCTTTCTTACCAGATCGGTTGTTCAAAATATACGAACCAGCATCTAAACGACCCGAATAAGTTCTAAAGAAAGCTAACCGACCAACAAAAGGATCCGTAGCAATTTTGAATGCCAAAGCTGAAAAAGGTTCTTTTACATCTGGCTTTCTTGATTCTTCCTGACCTGTATCAGGGTTAGTACCAACAATAGCATCCTTATCTACTGGAGAAGGCAAGTATCTACATACTGCATCCAACAAAAACTGAACACCTTTATTTTTAAATGAAGAACCACAAATCATGGGAATAATAGCCCTATCCATAACTGCAGCTCTTAAAGCCGCGTGCACTTCTTCTTCTGTTATAGATTCTTCATCTTCGAAGAATTTCTCCATTAAATCTTCGTCATATTCTGCAACAGCTTCAATCAAAGCGGCTCTATACTCCTTTACTTCAGCTTTCATCTCTTCAGGAATATCAATCACATCAAAGGTAGCACCGAAGCCCTCTTCATGCCAAACAATAGCTCTATTCTTCGCCAAATCGACTATTCCTTTGAAATCTCCTTCTTCACCAATCGGCAAAACAATTGGAACTGCCTTAGATCCTAACATCTCTTTGACCTGCTTGCAAACCATCAAAAAGTTAGAGCCTTGACGGTCCATTTTATTTACAAAACCAATACGTGGCACTTTATAGTTGTCAGCTAGTCTCCAGTTGGTTTCAGATTGTGGCTCAACACCATCAACAGCACTAAAAAGGAACACTAGACCATCAAGTACACGTAATGACCTGTTTACTTCTACAGTAAAATCAACGTGACCTGGAGTATCAATTATATTAAAGTGGTATCCTTTAGCATCAGATGTCGGCTCTCCATTTTCAGTCGGAAATTTCCACTCACAAGTCGTTGCAGCCGAAGTAATTGTAATACCCCGTTCTTGCTCTTGCTCCATCCAATCCATTGTGGCAGCACCATCATGCACTTCACCAATCTTGTGACTAACACCTGTGTAGAACAAAATTCGTTCAGTAGTTGTTGTTTTTCCAGCATCAATATGTGCTGCAATGCCAATATTTCTTGTATATTTTAAATCTCTTGCCATTTCTGATTAAAATCTAAAGTGAGAGAATGCTTTGTTTGCTTCCGCCATTTTGTGCGTATCCACTCTTTTCTTAACCGCAGCGCCCTCTTCTTTCGAAGCAGCTAAAACTTCTGCAGCTAATTTCGCAGCCATTCCTTTTTCATTACGCTTCCTAGAGAAACTAATCAACCACTTCATAGCAGTTGAAATTTTTCGGTCTGGTCTAATTTGCATAGGAATTTGAAACGTTGCTCCACCAACACGTCTACTTCTAACTTCAACATGCGGCATAACATTAGAAAGTGCATCTTTCCATAATTCTAAAGCACTTTTCTCTTCATCTGTCTTTTTTTCTTCTACGATATCAATTGCGTCATAGAATACACTAAAGGCTACAGATTTTTTACCATCCCACATCATCATGTTTACAAAACGAGTAACCAATTGATCATTAAATCTTGGATCTGGTAATAATGGTCTTTTTTTTGCCTGCTTTTTTCTCATTACTTCTTTATTCGTTAATGGTTATTGGTCAATTGCTATTCGTGAGTTGGTTTAACAATTAACTTTTAACGATTTTACTTTTTAGGGCGTTTTGCACCGTATTTAGATCTTCGCTGAGTTCTTCCTGCAACACCTGCAGTATCTAAAGCACCTCGAACAATGTGATATCTAACTCCCGGCAAATCCTTTACCCTTCCGCCTCTTACTAATACTATCGAGTGCTCTTGTAAATTGTGACCCTCACCTGGGATGTAAGCATTCACCTCTTTACCATTCGTTAACCTTACTCTTGCTACTTTACGCATAGCAGAGTTAGGCTTCTTAGGCGTAGTGGTGTAAACACGCGTACAAACCCCTCTTCTTTGAGGACACGAATCTAAAGCAGCCGATTTACTCTTCTTAGTAATTGTGACTCTTCCTTTTCGTACTAATTGTGAAATTGTTGGCATACTATATTATCTATATATAAACTAAGCCCCGTTTAAGGGCTGGCAAATGTAATACTATTTAGTAATAATTCAAATGCTTAGACATTAATTTTTTTTATTTTTTCAACTACCCAAAAAGACAAGCATTGAAAACCAAAAATCTATTGCCAATAATTTAAATCCAATATCAAAAAGCAACCTTTTAAGAAAAAAACATCTTATTGTTGAGGAAAACATAATTTTTAACTGTTAAAAAAAATAAAATTATTGAATCCTCAAAAATACGCCCTGTTATATATTACATTGGTAATAAGGCAAAATGTTTTATCTGTAACCGGTAAAAAAAAAATTATTCTTAAAGTTTTATTAATTTTAGTTTGGATTATTAACATGAAATTATGATGTTTGCGCTTAGCTAATTCAAATAATTAAAAAATGAGAACAAAATTAAATGGAATCTTAACGCTGCTATTGGCGTTTGTTGTGCATTTATCTTTTGCACAGGACAAGGCGATTACCGGTACGGTTACAGACCAAGATGGTCTACCCCTACCAGGTGTTAACATCGTTGTAGAAGGTACTACTACAGGTACCCAAACAGATTTTGACGGGAACTACGCAATTAATGGTAGTCAAGGTCAAACTTTATTATTCTCTTACATCGGACAAAAAGATGTAAGACAAACTGTTGGTGCTGGAAACAGTATTAATGTACAAATGCAGGAAGATGCACAAGCCTTAGAAGAGGTGGTTGTTACTGCACAAGGTATCAAGCGTGAAAAGAAAGCGCTAGGTTACGCAACGAGTTCAGTAGGTGAAGAAGCCTTAGAACAACGTGCAGAAGGTGATGTTGCTCGTGTTTTAGCGGGTAAAGCATCAGGTGTTCAGATTACTGCCGGTGGTGGTATGTCTGGTTCTGCGACAAGTGTTACTATTCGTGGTTTAAGCTCGTTTAGTGGAAGTAATCAAGCCTTATTTATTGTTGATGGTGTTCCTTTTAGTAACGATACCAACAATAATGGTGGTAACTTCTTAAGTGGTAACACAGGATCTTCGCGTTTCTTAGATCTTGACCCCAACAATATTGCAAACATTGAAATATTGAAAGGTTTGGCCGCAACCACACTTTATGGTACTTTAGGTAAGAACGGTGTTATATTAGTAACAACGAAAGCTGCTGCAGGTAATGGTGGGGTTAAGAAAAACGAAATTTCAATTAGTACGTCTTACTTTACCAATGAATATGCTTCTTTGCCTGATTATCAACAATCTTTTGGTGGTGGTTTTGACCAATCATTCGGTTGGTTTTTCAGTAACTGGGGCCCTAGTTTTGACGAAGGCGGAACAGCCGGTTGGGGTAATCAAGGTGCTATTGATGCAAATGGTACTTTAGCGCACCCGTACTCTACAACTGCAATTGCAGCAACTAGAGATGCTTTCCCAGAATTACAAAACGCTCGTTACGACTGGAAACCATACAACTCGGTTGAAAATTTCTTTTCACCGGGTAATGTTACCAATACTTCAATCAACTTTTCTGGTGGTTCAAGTGATGGTAATACCACTTACAATGCCAACCTTGGTCATTTGAAAGATGTAGGTTTTACACCAGGTAACAAATTGAACCGAGTTAACTTTTCAGTTGGTGGTCGTTCTAAACTATCAAATAAATTTACTATTGCAGGTAGCATGAACTATTCACGTACCGATTATGATACTCCTCCGGTTTCGGCGAGTAGAGGTAATGGTGGTATTAGCAATAACTCTATTTACGGTGCTGTTTTATTTACACCTATTAGTGTTGACTTGATGGGGCTACCTTATGAAAACCCCGTAACTGGTGGTAGTGTATACTACAGAAACGGTAATGATATTATTAACCCACGTTGGGTTGCAGATCACGTTAAGTTCAATCAGTTAACCAATCGTTTTTATTTTAACACATCAGCTACTTATGCGTTGAGTGAAAACTTAGGAGTTACTTGGAGAACAGGTTTAGATTTTTATACAGAAAGAAATACACAATTCTCTGATAAAGGTGGTGTAGAATTTACTGGTGATATCTTCGGATTCTTAAATACCTTCGATAACAACAACACTATCTGGGATCATACCTTATCATTAAATGGTAACTATGATTTATCAGAAAAAATTGGAATGACCTTTAACATTGGTGCAAATTCACGTTCAGATGCATTTGATTTACAAGGTGTGGCCAGTACTGGTCAGATTGTTTATGGTGTTAGAAGACACTTTAACTATGCCAATCAATCACCAATTCAATTTTCTCAAAAAAGAAACATTGCAGGTGTATTTGGCGATGTAAGTTTTGACTATGACAATTTCTTATTTTTAAACCTTAGTAGTAGAACGGATTGGGTATCAAACCTTATCAAAGAAAATAGAAGTTTAACCTATCCTGGAGTTAGTTTATCTTTCTTACCAACTGCTGCTTTTAGTGGGTTGAAATCTGAAAACGGATTAAACTACTTAAAATTAAGAGCCAGTTATGGTTCTTCTGCAAACTTCCCTACGGGGTATCCAACTGTGGGTGGTGTAAACCAGACTACGCAAGTTAATGGTGGTGCGCTTGGAGCAGTCACTACGAACGGTATCAGTTCTTTTAAAGCAAATCCTGATTTGAAACCAGAATTACTCACAGAGTTTGAATTCGGATTTGAAAGTAAGTTTTGGCAGAATCGTATTTCTTTAGATGCAACGTATTATGACAAGCGTACTGATGATTTGATCGTTTTTGAGCCCTTATCACCATCAACCGGATTTACTTCTACTCAAAGTAATATTGGTTTGATTAGTAATAAAGGTATCGAAGCTGATTTAGGCGTTCAGTTATTTAGAAATGATGATAATGGTTTTAACTGGAAATCATCTGTAAATTTCTTTACGAATAAAGAAATTGTTGAAGAACAAGAACAAGATATTATCTTTTACTCTGGTAGTACGGCCTTATTCATTGGAGCGAACGCTGCGATAAAAGGAGAATCACTTGGTACTATAGTAGGTACAGCAGTTTTAAGAGATGCCGCTGGTAATCTTATTACGAACGATGCTGGTAACTACGTAGGAACTGAACAAGATTTAGATGGTAATGTTCCCATTATCGGTGATGCGGTTCCTGATTACGTAATGAACTTCATAAATAATCTGTCGTATAAGAACTGGACGCTAGGTTTTCAAATTAATCATACTAAGGGTGGTGACATTATGTCAAGTACCATTGCAACTTTATTAGGTAGAGGTTTGATTGTAGAAACTGAAAACCGTTTAGATACGTACATACTACCTGGTGTAAACCAAAATAGTGGTCTGGTGAATGATATTCAATTGAATAACTCTACATATTATTTTAGTAACTTATTATTCGGCCCTGCTGAATTAAAAGTTTACGATGCTTCTGTTTTGCGTTTACAAGAAATTTCTTTAGGGTATTCATTACCTAAGAAGTTCTTAGAGAAAACTCCATTTGGTTCTTTATCATTTACTTTGCAAGGTTTCAACCTTTGGTATGATGCTTACAATACACCTGATGGGGCTAATTTCGATCCTAACGTCGCGGGTGTTGGTGTTGGTAACGGTAGAGGTTTTGACTTCTTGAACGGGCCTAGTACTAGAAGATACGGAATGAGTGTAAAAATGACATTTTAAAAAATTGCTAATCTAATTTTAAGAATAGATATTATGAAAAAAACTATTAAATATTTGTTGGTAGTATTTCTAGCAGGAGGTTTTCTAAACTCCTGTGAGACTATCGATTTAGATCTTAGGGATAACCCTAACATATTAACATCAGGTGATGTTGATTTACTACTTACATCTATACAATTAGCTTATAGAAATAATATGGCTACGTACAATGGTATAGGTGGTGGTTTGACTAGAATACACTATGTAGGCGGACGTGATTACTTTACAAACTATCAAGGTGCCACTATGAATGGCGTTTGGACGAATACGTATAGTAACCTTTTTGCGAATCTTCAAGAAATTGAACGAATCAATGAAGAATCAGACATCAACTATAATTTTCATGTTGCTGTAGCTAAAGTTATGCAAGCACATAACTTGATGCTTCTTGTTGATATGATAGGCGATGTTGCGTATACTGAAGCATTAGATCCATTACAGTTTCCTGCGCCTAAATTAGATGAAGGTTCGACCGTTTATGCTGCTGCCCTAGGTATTTTAAATGAGGCTGAAGCACTATTGGCTGCCTCACCTACTCCAGCACCTGCTACCGATTTTTATTACAACGGTAATGCAGCGCAATGGATAAGAGCAATTAACTCAATTCGTTTAAAAGCTCATGTAACAACAAATAATGTTGCTGCTTTTAATGCGGTTATTGCTGGAAACAATTTTATTAGCACTTCAGCTGATGATCTTGAATTTAAGTATGGTTCAAATGAATTACAGCCAGATACACGTCATCCTGATTACGGAAGTGATTATTCTCCAAGTGGAGCTAACATCTATCATTCAAATTGGCTGATGGAAACTATGTTAGAAAAAGATGATCCAAGAATTCGATACTACTACTATCGTCAAGTAACTGGTACTCCAGGTGCCAACGATATTGATGGTAACCCTGTTCCTGCTAACGAAGAAGATTTAGCTTGCTCATTAGTGGTACCACCACAGCACTATATTGATGGTGGGTTCACCTATTGTAGTGTTGATAGTGGCTATTGGGGTCGATCACATGGTAATGATGAAGGTACACCTCCAGATGGTTTCTTAAGAACTGCTGCTGGTGTTTACCCAGCTGCTGGTCGATTTGATGATAATAGTTTTGATGTTGTAGGTCTTGGTCTTGGTGGCGGAGGTGCAGGTATTGAACCAATCATTTTGGCTTCTTATATTGATTTTTGGAGAGCCGACATGGCAGCATCTGATGCTGCTAGAGCTACTTTTATGCAAGCTGGTATGGAGAAATCTATTGCTAAGGTTCAAACCTATGCGGCTTTAGACGGTCCTTCTGATAAGTCTTTTGAACCAGATGCAGCTGCTGTTATGGCATATGTTGATGGAATAGTTGCTGATTTTAATGCAGCAGCTGGTGATGATAAAGAAAATATCTTTGCTGAACAATATTGGATTGCTTTATATGGCGGAGCTGCTGAATCTTTCAACTATTACAGAAAGACGGGATTCCCTACTACTGTTACTCCAAACTGGGAATTAAATCCTGGTCCATTCCCAAGGTCGTTCTTAACACCACAAAATGAGGTAGTAACTAATCCGAATTTGACGCAGAAAACTTCGCTTACTGAGCAAGTATTCTGGGATACAAATCCGGCTAGTCCTGCTTTCCCTCCAGCGAACTAACTAATCTAAAAAGAAAAGACAATGAAAATTAAATATAAATTTTTTACTGCTCTTGCCTTAACTGCGCTGATCTTTTCATCATGTGATGAAGGAGATGCTGTTGTAGATGATGTTACTGCTAACACCTCGAGAGGTGCAATCTTACGAACCGTCAATTTAATATCGAACGAATTACCAATAGGTAAGGCTGATGCTAATTTTTCGGTTGAGTTAGAAGTTCAAAGTGAACAAAATGGTGAATTAATTGAAAGTATCGAAGTATATCTTGGTTTTAGAGATAATACGGTAGCTGCTGGTGGAACTGACTTGGATAAAGCAGAACAACTAGTTCGAACGATACCAAAATCTGATTTTACTATCGGAGAATTTGGTTTACCGCGTACGTCTTATTCGATAACCTTAGCAGAAATGTTAGCAGCCTTAGGTGTTGCGGAAGCTGATTTAGATGGTGGAGATCAATTCTCTGTACGATTCGAATTAGTACTTAATGATGGGCGTAGATTTTCTTTTGCCCAAAATTCAGGTACTTTGACAGGATCCTATTTCAGCTCACCATTTCTATATACACCGACTGTAATATGTGAAGTGCCAGCTGATAAATTTGTTGGAACTTATCTACTTACAACCGATGCGTCAACCCCTAGCCCTGCTGGTGGAAGTGCAACTTGGACGAACGGTGGCGTAGAAGTAACTTTAGCTGTGGGCGCCACAAGTTCGGCACGTACTTTTGATGCTGTTTATCTAGCCGATTTTGGAATTGGTAATGGCCCTCGAACTTTTGCTATGGACTTAGTTTGTGGTGAAGTTGTTATCGCACCTGCTCAAGCAAGTGGTCTGCAATGTTCAGCTGGTATTACATTTGGCCCTCCAATGGGTGGTCAAGCCAATGGCACCTACGACATTACGGGCATTGATGACAGCGTTATTACCTTTTGGTTCACAGAAGACGTGGATGGAGATTGTGGATCATCAGCCAATGTTTTAGGCATGTTGGTAAAGCAGTAATCTATCTTAACTTTAAAAGAAAAAGACAATGAAAATTAACTATAAAATTTTTACAGCACTTGCACTAACCTCGCTGATGTTCACATCATGTGATGAAGGTGATGCAGTTGTTGATGATGTTACTGCTAATACCGAAAGAGGTGCTATTCTAAGAACTATTAATGTTTCTTCTGATGAGTTGCCGATTGGAGTTGCTGACGGTAGCTTCGCGGTAGATTTGGAAATACAAAGTGGCGAAGACGGAGCTTTAGTTTCCGCAATTGACGTATTTGCAAGTTTCAGAGATAATAGCCCTGCCAATGGACCTGGTAATGTCGATGAGTCGTTGTTAGAAACTATTGACGCTTCTAACTTTACCATGGGTGCTAGAAATTTACCAACCTTAAGCTATGCGGTTACACTCGGTCAGCTTTTAGCTGCAACTGGAGTTGCTAGTACTGCTATCGATGGTAGTGACCAATTTAGAGTTCGCTTTGAATTAGTTATGACCGATGGTAGAAGATTCTCTTTTGCTCAAAACTCAGGTACCTTAACTGGTTCTTATTTTAGTTCTCCGTTTCTATACTCAGCGACCGTCGTATGTCCGCCTAAACCCCCAACTGCGGGTGTTTGGACTGTTAACATGACTGATTCATATGGTGATGGTTGGCAAACGGATACTGGTGCCGGTGGTGCTGGTATAACGGTCACTTTAGATGATGGAACTGTTTTAGAAGTTGGATTGTGCTCTCCTTATGGTGGTGCAGCTGGTACTTTCTTAGGAGATGCTGCCGTATGTACACCTAATGGTGGTTCAACCGGATCAGGAACAATTACTATTCCTGCTGGAACACAAACAGCGGATTGGTTCTTTCCTGGAGATAACTACGGTGAAATTGGTTTTGAAATTGTTACACCTAATGGTAATGTTGTAGGTGGCTATACTAGTGTTGCTGCCGGACCAATAACTATTGATTTCTGTAAAGATTAATTTAGGCCATAATTTGGTTAATTAATATTTAAAGCCACCTCTAAAAAGAGGTGGCTTTTTTACTTCATAATTATACTTTATGTCGACCATATTTTCAAAGAAAATATAGCGCTAATACGTTTCGTTAATTTACTTCTGATTTGAGTACATACTTCAATTCAACAGTCACCATAGAAAATGGGGATATCCGTACCAAAACAGCGCTACATAATTTATAAGCAGTAGAGACTTCTGACGGTCAAATATTAGTCTTAACCCTATTTATTCAAATATGACGTATTTTTGATAAAATTGAAGTGATGAAAATAAAATTTATTCAACTTACTACAATGCTAATTGTTCTGTTCATAACGATGGCAATCCTACAATCATGCTCTGAAGATTTACTTCAACCAGAGGAAAATGAAATCATAACCAATGATCCAATATTAGAAGAACCAGAAGAGCCAGCAGTTGAAGAACCAATTTTTACCCCAGAGGGATCAGTTGAAGTTTTCAACGCAAATAAAGTTGATGAAAACTACATTCTTGTAAATGACGCCGCTGCAAATCGGGTCTACCTCATGGACAAAGAAGCTCGTTTATTATATGAATGGACTCTGACCAATAATATTGGTAACGATGTATTCTTGTTACCAAATGGCAAACTTTTGGCTTCACTAGAATCAGATAATCCCCAAATTAAATTAGGTGGTAAAGGAGGAAGATTACAATTTATTGACCCTGACGGAACTGTTGACTGGGATTTTATTTATTCCTCATTAGATGGTGAAACCCACCACGATGTTGAGCTTTTACCAAATGGAAACATTATTGCAATGGTTTGGGAGGAACGTTCTTCAATAGACGCTTTACAAGCGGGATTTTCGTTAGATACTAATGTTGTTGTAGAATCAATAATTGAAGTAAATCCAAACACCAATGAAATTGTCTGGGAATGGCATTCTTGGGATCATCTAATTCAAAACCAAGATGAAACCAAAAATAATCATGGCGTAATTTCTGAACATCCTGAACGCATTAATATTAACTATGCTGCAGGTTCAGAAAACCCAACAGAAAATAAAGGAGATATAATGCATGCGAATGGCATCGCCTATGATAAATTGAATGATGTCATATTACTTAGCGTTAATTTTTATTCTGAAATATGGGTAATTGATCATAGCACAAGCACTCAAGAAGCTGCAAGCTCAGAAGGCGGAAATTATGGTAAGGGCGGTGATCTTGTTTATCGTTTCGGAAATCCAGAAGCCTATGATAATACCATAGGTGAGCGGTTATTTCACAACAACCACTTTCCGAACCTGCTTAAAGGTGTTGATCTTGGAAAGCTACTTATCTTTTCAAATGGTTCAGATATAGAACAATCTACTGTTTTCGAATTAGAACTTCCAACTACATTTGATTTAAAAGCAAATGCTGATAATGAACTAAAAGTTTTATGGTCTTTTACAGATCCTGAACTCTACTCCGGCAGAATTTCGGGCGCGGTTACCCTTCCAAATGGTAACATTCTTATTACCGAAGGTGATTATGGCTTCTGGGAGGTAACTCGTGAGAAAGAAGTTGTCTGGAAATGCAGTTCTGAAGGGTTCTTTTGGAGAGCCTATAGCTATGCGAAATCAGCACCAGAAATATTGTCTTTAGGTCTTTAATTGAATACTTAATTTTCGCTACAAAAACTTAAAATTTTTCTTTTATTCAACTAATGGGAAGAAACAAAAAAATAATCATGGCACTACTGATTTTACTTGGTATGTCTTGTCAATCTGACGTTACAAAAGAAATTAATTCTTCCGAAGAAATCACAGATAATGCCGCTCCTCTAAAAGTGTTTCAAAAGATTGAAAGTGATGTTAGCGGACTAGTTTTTTCAAACAATTTAGTTGAAAACGTAGAAACCTTAGAAAATCTATTCAATTTTGATTATTTCTATAACGGCGCAGGAGTTGGTATGGAAGATTTGAATAACGATGGTTTACTAGACTTATTTTTCTGCGGTAATCAAGTTGAAAATAAACTATTTCTTAATCAAGGTGATCTTAAATTCAAAAATATTTCTGCTAGTGCTGGAATAAACCAAAGTAAAAAATGGTCAAACGGAATTACTTTTGTTGATATCAACAATGATGGATTTAAAGATATTTATGTTTCACAGGGCGGACCTAACTCTCGTTTAAATAGACATAATTTACTTTATGTAAATAATGGAGATTTAACATTTACTGAAAAGGCTGAAGCATACGGGTTAGCAGATTTAGGTATTTCAACACAATCTACTTTTTTCGATTTAGATAACGACGGCGATTTAGATTGTATTGTAATGAATGAAAATGAATTATACGGAGTCGACCCGATGAACTTGTATAAAATGACTGAAAAAAGTTCTGAATCAAAATACTTCAATAGTTCGCATTTATACCGCAATGACAACGGTAAGTTCATAGACATCACCCAAGAATCAGGATTACAAAGACCCATCTTCGGGTTAGGCCTATGCGTTAGTGATCTAAATCAAGACGGTTGGTTAGATATCTATATTACAAGTGACTATTACATACCAGATGCCTTGTTCATAAATAATAAAAATTCAACATTTACTGATCAAATAAAAGAATATACCCAGCATACCTCATACTTCGGAATGGGAGTTGACATTACGGATATTAACAATGACCAACTACAAGACATTTTTGTTCTTGATATGTCGTCAAATGACCACATTCGCGCCAAGACGCTGATGGCATCTATGAGCACAGATCGTTTTAATTATTTAGTAAACGATGCAGATTTTCATTATCAGTACATGTTTAATTCACTTCAATTAAACTTAGGCAACAGTAAATTCAACGACGTAGCTCAACTAACCAAAACTGCAAATACAGATTGGAGTTGGTCGGTCTTAATGTCTGATTTTGACAACGACGAAGATACCGACATTTTTATTTCGAATGGTTATAGACGATATGCGCTAGATAACGATTTGCAAAAAAGAGTTTTTGAAGCGAAAAAAAAGTACCGTAACAAAGTACCCCTTCAGATAAAACAAGAGCTGTATAATCAGATGCCATCTGAAAAATTACAAAATATCCTCTACGAAAATACCGGTAATTTACAATTTACAGAGAAAGCCCAAAATTGGGGTTTAAATGACTTTTCATTTAGTAACGGTGTTGCACAAGGTGATTTAGATAATGACGGAGACCTAGATTTAGTAGTTAATAATATTGATGAGAATGCTTTTCTTTATCAGAACCTTACTTCAGATAACAAAAAAAACAATTTTTTAAAGGTTGATATCAAAGGTGAGAATTCTGAACCTTTTGCTCAAGTACGGATATCTTACGAAGGCAAAACACAACAAATTGAGCAAAAACGCACAAGGGGTTACATGTCTTCGCAAAGTAACACGGTACATTTTGGACTCGGACAAACAGAAATAATTGATTCGATTTCAATAAAATGGCTGAATGGAAATGTAGCGGAAAAATTTAATGTTAGAGCAAATAGTACGGTTACCTTTGATATTAAAAATTCTGAAAAAACATTAATTAAAAATCCAAAAAAGGAACTTTTCAAAGAAATTCTGGCAGAAGAGATTGGCTTAGATTTTGCTCATATAGAGAATTATTTTGATGATTTCGAAACAGAAATTCTTCTTCCCTACAAACAGTCAACTAGTGGGCCGCTTATGTCAAAGGGAGACGTTAATGGTGATGGAAAGTTAGATATCTATATTGGAGGAGCTTCAGGTCAACCTGGGCATCTGTTCGTACAACGCCAAAATGGTTTTTCTAAATTCAATTCCAAATCATTTGAAAATGACAAAGGTTATGAAGACATGCAATCCGTATTTTTTGATTTTGATAATGACGACGATTTAGATTTATATGTGGTAAGTGGTGGTAGCGAATTTGAACAAAATTCATCTTTTTATGCAGACCGAATTTATCTTAATGATGGTTCGGGTAATTTCTCAAGATCAAATACCACAATCTTGAACGCCTACCCTAAAAGTGGAAAAGCAGTAGGTGCTATAGATTTTGATAAAGACGGTGATCTTGATATTATTGTAGGAAATAGAAGTATTCCGCAAAAATACCCGATATCAAATTCTTCAATTCTATATGAAAATATTGGGGGTGACCTTAAGGATGTAACAGAAACTCAAGCACCAGATCTTTTAGATTTCGGTATCATTAATGACCTCGTTGTTTCTGATATTGATAATGATGGTTGGGAAGATTTAATTGTTGTTGGTGAATGGACACCAATTGGATTTTTAAAAAACCAACAAGGTAAATTTCAGCTTCAATCAGATTGCACCAAAGACCGTAACGAAGGCTGGTGGTTTTCAATTTCAGAAACAGACATTAACAATGACGGTTTAAAAGATTATGTTGTAGGTAATATCGGTCTTAATTATAAACTTAACGCAAGTAAAGAAAAACCCTTAAAAATATATGCAAATGATTTTGATCAAAATGGCACGAATGACATTATTCTAAGTAAAAACTACCAAGGTGTTTATGTACCCGTAAGAGGCAGAGAATGTTCTTCGCAGCAAATGCCTTTTATTAAAGAAAAATTCAAATCTTATTCCGCCTTTGCTAATGCAAGTTTAAATGACATCTATGGTGACAAAGCACTTAAAAATTCCTACAATAGAGAAGTGACCGAATTAAAATCAATTCTTTTACTCAACAAAGGAAATTTTAAATTCGACAAAATTGAATTACCTATTCTTGCTCAACAATTTCCGGTACTTCAAAGCACATTTTATGATATTGATAATGATGGATTTGAAGACTGTATTTTAGCAGGTAGTATATATAATACAGAAGTTGAGACAACGAGACTTGACGCCATTTCAGGCCTTGTACTAAAGTCAAATGGTAAAAACGGATTTACCCCACTACCTTATCAACAATCAGGATTGTACCTAAATGGTAATGTGAAAGACCTTTTACACATTAATTTAGGTCAAGAAGAATATTTATTAAGCACATTGAATAATAATCGATTAAAAGCATATAAATCAGCATCAAATAAATAAAACTTAACATATATTAAGAATTAAATTTAGTATTTTTGAGTAAAATTTGAAAGATGAAAAAATATATATTTATTTTAGTTTTTGCCTTTGGGACTAACTTAGCCTCGGCGCAGTATGCAGGTCAAATAGCGACGAACTTGTCAAGTGGTGGAGATACCAACGCAGGTGTTTCTGCTCAAATTGGCATGCTTTTAGGTCCAGCAACCGAAAGAGATTCTAAACGTAAAAAGAATTATGATAAATTTCAAGGCTCTCCATATGTTGCCGATATCTTTTTACCAAGTACCTTATTCTACAAAGACGAAAATTTGGGATCAATTTTCTACAGATATAATGCCTTAAATGAAGAAATTGAAATTAAAAAGAGCAATCTAGAAGAGGAAGGCATTAGAGGTTTAGCAAGAGACAAAGATATAAGTGTACTAGTCAACGGAAAGAAAATGTCTTTTAAAACTTTCGTAACAGCTAAAAAAAGAACTTTAAATGGCTACTTAGTTACTTTAAACGATGGTAAGAAGTATGACCTATATAAAAGAACTCACGTGAAATTTACAGAAGCTCAACCAGCCGCAAATTCATTCACCAAAGCGGTGCCAGCGAGATTTTCTCAATTTACGGAGTATTATTTTCAGAAAGAAGGTGTTAATCGTATGGATGAAATTCCAGCACGAAATAGCAAACTTCTTAAACTTGTAGATGCAGATATAAAAGATTCATTAAAATCTTTTCTAAAAGAGAATAGTTTAAATATTAAAGAAGAGTCAGACTTGATTCGAGTATTTGATTTTTTGAATAAATAATAGTTTTAGGTTTAACAAACCACAAACCACCCTACTATCTAAAGTAGGGTGGTTTTTATTTATATACCTTTGTCGAATGCAAAAGACCACTCAAATTTATGGCATAAGAGCCGTTTTAGAAGCTTTAAATTCTGACGAAGCTATTGATAAGATTTTTATTCAAAGAGGCCTAAAAGGTGATTTGCTTAAAGAATTAGAAGGAGTGGTTCGCAAAAACCAAATCAATATTTCTTATGTACCTGTAGAAAAGTTAAATCGACTAACGAAAAACAACCATCAAGGGGTAGTTGCAAACATTTCACCGATTACTTTTTACGAACTTGAAAGTTTAGTTGAAAAGGTAATACAGCATAAAAAGATTCCTTTGTTCTTATTATTAGACCAACTTTCTGATGTTAGAAACTTTGGAGCAATCATAAGAACAGCTGAATGTACTGGAGTTGATGGTATTATCATTCAAAAAAAGGGTGCAGCCCCGGTAACTGCTGACACCATTAAAACCTCAGCAGGAGCTGCGTTTAAAGTACCCATCGTTAAAGTCAATCACATAAAAGATGCCGTTTTCTACTTACAAGCTTCAGGCATTCAAGTTGTTTCCGCTTCTGAAAAAACCAAAAAATCTGTTTATGATGTTTCTTTTACCGAGGCCACGGCAATTGTCATGGGATCTGAGGACAAAGGAATTTCACCTTCCATTTTAAAGGTTTCCGATCATGTAGCCAAACTTCCGCTGCTTGGTGAAATTGAATCATTGAATGTTTCGGTCGCCTGCGCTGTTTTTCTTTATGAAGTGGTTCGACAACGATTAACTGTTTAAGTTTTTTTGTCCTCATTTTTTTTATAAACGTAGGTTACTTTTAAAGATTCGTTATCATCAGGAATTTCTTCCTCCTTTTGTTCAATAAAATTTCCGTCTTCATCAAAATGCTTTAGAAAAGCATCGTCTTCTTCATTGTAATTTTCATACTCCCAAGCATATTTTTTAGCAGAAGGAACTTCTGTTTTAACTACAAATGCTAAAACAAGTCCGGTCAAAAATCCTGCTAAATGGCCTTCCCACGAAATACCGTCTTCAGTAGGAAAAATATACCACAACAAGCTTCCATAAATAAAAACAACAATTAAAGAAACTGCTACAAGGCGATAATACTTCGTAAAAATTCCTTTAAAAAAAACAAAACTAACAAGTAAGTAAATAATTCCACTTGCCCCAATATGATATGACGGTCTGCCAATACCCCATGTTATTAAAGCTGAAAATAGAGCACCTACCAATAAAACTTTAATTGCAACATCACGATAAAAATAGAACAAGGAAGCCAGCAGTAAAGCCAAAGGTATGGTGTTATTATAAAGATGTTCTAACGAGCCATGAATAAAAGGGCTAAAAAATACCCCTCTCAAACCAGAAAACCTTCTAGGATATAAGCCAAAGTCGTTCAAATTAATCTGAAAACGCAATTCTATCCAAAATACGGTCCAAATAAGTATAACCGCTGCCAAAGGAGCAACGAGTACGGAATTTGAAAACTTGTAGTACGAATGTTCGGACATTTCTTTTAAAATTATATTGCATAAGTCAACAAGTGAGCCAGAATACTAAAAACGGTAAGATTGTCATTTATATTATTAAACTCGTCTTGACTTTTGTTTGTAATCGATAGTTGCGGCTTTTGTGCTCTAATGAAAACAATTTTTAATTGCATAGCCATAGCTATGTATTCAAAAATGATAAAATTAGAATGCAAAATGTCTAATTCGCAGGTAAAAGAAAAGTCAAGACGAGTTCATTTAGTATTTTTACGAAATGAATGAACCACTTGCAGAACGGGTACGACCGAAGACCCTTAAAGATTATATCAGCCAGAATCATTTGGTGGGTGAAAATGGTTCGTTAACACATCAGATTAAGAAAGGTGTAATTCCATCACTTATTTTATGGGGTCCTCCTGGTACAGGTAAAACTACCCTAGCAAATATCATAGCAAACGAAAGCGGAAGACCTTTTTACACTTTAAGTGCCATTAATAGCGGCGTAAAAGATATTCGAGAAGTTATTGAAAAGGCCAAGCAAAGTGGTGGTCTTTTCACTTCTAAGAATCCGATCCTGTTCATTGATGAAATTCATAGGTTCAGTAAATCGCAACAAGATTCTCTTTTGGGCGCTGTGGAAAAGGGTTGGGTCACTTTAATTGGTGCTACAACTGAAAACCCAAGTTTTGAGGTTATACCTGCCTTACTTTCTCGTTGTCAGGTGTATATATTAAATGCTTTTGGAAAAGAAGATTTAGAAGCTTTATTAGAAAGAGCATTAAAAGAGGATGCCTTTCTTAAAAGTAAAAAGATAAAAATAAAAGAAACCGAGGCGCTACTGCGATTATCTGGAGGTGATGGTCGTAAACTGTTAAATATTTTTGAATTAGTTGTGAATTCTGAAGAAGGCAACAAAGTACAAATTACCGATAAACTTGTTAAAAGTAAAGTTCAAAAAAACACCGTATTATATGACAAAACTGGCGAGCAACATTACGATATTATATCAGCCTTTATCAAATCTATTCGTGGTAGTGATCCAAATGGAGCGGTGTATTGGTTAGCTCGAATGATTGAAGGAGGTGAAGATGTAAAATTTATTGCCCGCAGAATGCTTATTTCTGCTTCTGAAGATATTGGTCTTGCAAATCCAACAGCTCTTGTGATCGCAAATACCACTTTTCAGGCTGTTACTGCGATAGGATACCCTGAAGCACGAATTATTTTGAGTCAATGCGCTATTTACCTAGCCACTTCTGCAAAAAGTAATGCTAGTTATATGGCTATTGGAAAAGCACAGCAGACCGTAAAACAGACAGGTGACTTGTCCGTTCCACTTGCCTTAAGAAACGCTCCTACCAAATTAATGAAAGATTTAGGCTATGGAGAAGCCTACAAATACGCTCATAACTATCAAAACAATTTTGTTGAAGAAGAATTTCTACCTGATGAGTTATCAGGCACAGCGTTCTATGCCCCGGGAACAAATCAAAGAGAAAATGTAATTAAAGAATTCTTAGAAAAGCGATGGAAGGATAGATACAAAAATTAGAATTTAATATTCAATTCTTCAACAATCATATTTCCTTCACTATAATATTCAAAAAACCATTTTCCGTCAGAAATATATACCAAACCATCTTTATCATCTGCCTTAGCCAAATAAACGTTGGGCATAGAACTCTTAAAAATCTTCAATTGAATTTTAGGAGCACTATCAACTAACTGATAGCCGTTTGGCAATTCTTGTGCATATAATACGCCAGTTATCGATGTCCCAACGGCTGTATCTTCTGGTGATTCGCCTTTTTGATAATCAGTAGCAACAGGTGCTTTGTCTATGTAACTTTGTTCTTCTCGAGATGCTTTTTGAACACTAGTATTCATACTATTCTGACCTGCTTTCTTATAATCAGATGCTATAGGGCTGCGATCTTCATAGGATTGAATTTCTTTTGATGCTTTTTGAACAATAATTGGGTTTTGTTTTACACTATTTTCTGGTTTTTCGTCAAGCGTTTTTACATCATTATCAAAACTAATGGTTACAGGTTTTTCTTCTTTTTCTTGCATTTTTGGCTCATAAGAATAACTTAGTTTAGAAAAAGATTTAAAGGCTGCAGAAATAGCCTCATTATACCCATCTTCAAAATCTTTCTTTTTGCTCTTACCTTCTTGAGACAACATAATTTCTTTGCCATCACAGTCATTTAAAACAATGGCTGTTTTGGTAGTGAACATAGAGGAATCGTCTGCTAAATCTGCAAATAAACCTAAACATCTGTTTTGGTACAACTCGTCAGGTAAATTGTCATCATATACCGTTATAAATCCTTTTTGAGTGAATAAATATTTTAAAAGCGTACTTGTGCGGTGCTCATTAACTTCTTTAAAATCACTAAATCTTTTGGGGATAACAACATACTTATATTCATTTAGGTTAAACTGCGCCTTGCCCATGAAGCTTGTCATTAAAACTATGGTTATTAGAATACTTTTCACAATATTGAATTTTAGTAATTAGCGTTTACCTTCATTTGTATGAAGACGGTTCGCAATGAATTAAAAATACGTATGAAAAAAGCGTGCCAACTTCATTAATTTATAAATAAAGTAGTACTAAATTCATATCATTTCTTGCCCCAAGATATGATATTTAATCCTAATTGAAAAGATACATAACGGCTGTCTAAAACATTTTGATAGCCCAGCAAATTATCTGCCAAAAAGTATAGGTTTACAGGTCCGGCTTGTAGATTAAGTCCTAAACCAATATTTGAAAAAGAAAACTTATCGACAGTGTAGGTTGCTTTTAGCGCCATGACATTTCCAATCCTTCGAATGTAAAATGCCGTAATCGCCGTTTGGGGGCCTCTAGGGCGATTTATCATATATAATTGACCACCAACTCCGTTTATATATTTTGGAGCACGATTACCTCTAGTAACATTTGGTCCGCAATCACAATTAGCAGCTCTTAAAGATTGTTCACCCCAATTGTAACGAAGTGATGCATTTAGTTTGGTAGGTCTAAATGCTACATAGCTATCAAAATTATTTTCAAAAGGCACAATTTCTTTAATTTCATCAACCAGATCCTGCCAAAAATCGCGATTCGGATTTGATAGTGCATCTGGCAATATGACTTCAAGGCCTTCAGTTGTTACATCGCCTTTAAGTGTATAATTTTCAACATCGTTAGAATGATATATAAAGCCAAGGTCTAAGACGCTGGCTGTGAAAACAGTTTGGCTATTAATTTTATAGGTTAAACCCAAATCAATACCCAATCCTAGATTACCTCCAAAAAAACCTCTTTTAAATATGGTATTACCTAATGTCTCTTCACGATTGCCCTCTTTTATAGCATTGATTCCTGAAGTTCGCCATTGCATATCAGCACTTATAGTGCTTGATAATATATTATTTGCACCCGGACGAGTAACAAAAAAACCTTTATTTCGAGTAGAGTTAAAATCAAAAATACTTGAGTATACTTTTGCTCTTGCCCCAATTGTTAGTTTTCGATCGACTATCTTATTAACTCCGAAATGAAAAACATTCATCATTTCACCTCTAGTTTTTAAATCTCCCAAATCAAACCTCCTATTTAGTTGATCCACGTTACCATCAATAGCTAGAATAGCATAATCTTGCAACCAATAGCCAATAGCATCACCTTCGTTATAAATACCAAAAGAATAAAAAAGGCTCGGATCACTACTTCTAAAACCTACATTTAACAATTCTATTTGATAAGTACCACTTAATTCATCGCGAGCAGTCATTGTATTGAGTAAACGATCTCTAATTTTGTCGTTAATATCTAAGCCATCTGGGGCAAAAAGGTCATAAGCAGAAACACCACTCGAACCCGCCTGAAATGACAAACCTGAAAGTGTTGGTATACCGGCGTACCATTTAAAATCAGTTTGAGCGCCAGGATTAATTATCAACGATTGGGGAATTTCAGTAAAATCGTAAAGTAACTGCTTATTTTGGGCATGCAAAGAAATGCATAACCAAAAGCCAACTAGTGAGAGTAATTTTGACCGTTTCATTTTATTAGCTCAACCCTAAATTTACCACTAGATTGCAGCGTTATTAATGGGTTTTCAAGACTAGATGTACTTGAATTATCACCTAAATTTTCTGCTATTACCCGTATTGTAGAAAGTGATTTTATTATTTCAATACTTCTTCCTGAAGCACCATAAGCTATCTCTCTTTGAACAATTGCAGTTGGTTGAGGATCTATGCTAAAAACTTCAGTATCTAATAGAGTACCTGCTTCGTCTAAAAAATCAACCGTTATTTCAAGTTCTTTACTGGTTGTATTCTCTACAACGTAGGTTATAGTGCCATCTATCACTCTTGAAGCAAAAACATCTGAACTGAAGGCATTAAAATTAAAATTTTGACTAAAAACACTAGTTCCGCTAACAAGGTTAATGACATCTTCAGGCGCCTCAAGGTATAAGATACCTGCCTCATAGGTAGGAGTAGCGGCAACCTCATCAAATTGAGTAAAATCGATGTCGGCAACACATGAAGATATTATCGACATAACCACTACTGAAAAAAGAAAAAAATTAACCTTTACTTTCATACCTACCCCTTTCACCAGCACATTAAAAACAATGTTTGGTGCTATAGGTATAACTCTATAAAAAGTTTTTTATTTCACCTAAATCACTAATCATTGGGCAAAAGTCATGTGGTAGTTCGTTATGAGCATTAAAGTGCAACGTATGTAAACCCAACGCTTTAGCACCCAAAATATCGGCCTCAAGGCTATCACCAATCATCATTGCATTTTTCGGCGCCACTTTCGCGAGTTTCAATGCCAACTGAAAAATTATAGGATTAGGTTTCTTAACCCCTGCCATTTCAGAATTGATGACATGCTCAAAATACCCATCAATATGAGAATTTTGCATTTTGGTGTCTTGAATTTCCTGAAAACCATTGGTTATTATATGAAGCTTATATTTTGGCTTTAGATAATCTAAAATTTCGAATGTATTTGGGAAAAGATGGTTGAAAGAAGACAGGTATCGAATATATTCCTCTGAAAGACGATCAATCATTTTATCAGACACTTCAAGATTTAACCTATCAAAAACAGATTTTAAACGCTGATATCGCAATTCTTCTTTCGTTATTTTCTCTTCGCGATACAACTTCCAAAATGCCAGATTAGCAGGCACATAAACCGCAAGAAAATCTTTCAATGCAATGTTAATCTTATGATGAGAAAGTATCTTTTCAAATGTTAAGGCCGAATTTTTTTCAAAATCCCAAAGGGTATGATCTAGATCAAAAAAAACATCGGTTACAAACTCTTTAAACATTATAGTTTTTTAACATGGTCTCGTATAATTTCTTCCAATCAATTTTGTGAGAATTTCCTAATAGTTCATTTGAAAAAACTGTAATTAATGCTCCATTTACCTTTTTAACCTGTTCATATAAAAGACCCATTTTATCTAAAATTTCATCTTTCGTAGCTAAATGTAATAGCGCATAATTATGAACTGCAAATGAATGAACACGTATCGGTTGCTGAATTTCTAAATTAATATCATAAAAATAAAAAGGAGTGCAGGTACCAGCTCTGAAGCCGATTTCGTGGGTATAACCCATGGTATAATCATCTGTAAATTCGCTTTCAACCAAATTACGATATGTTTCAGGCACATCTACCCTATTGTAACGCATTCTAGAAAGGTTTACTGCTCTATTTACAACTAATTCTAAATTCTTTTTTTCTCTTTTTAAAAGAGAAACATTACTAAATGAACTATACGATGCAGCAAGAGAAACAATACTATAATCGGCAATCCATTTAATTAAAAACTTGAATTTATTATTAGTAGTCGATACATTTTTGTCATATTTTGAATATGAAGCAAATTGAAAAAAGAAAATACTTTTTATATTAAACTTCTTATGCAAATCAATCAGATAGGCGTAATTGTTATATGGATCTTTTTTAGGATTAAAAAGGACTTTTATACGCTGTGCTATACGTTTTAATTTTAAAGAACCCAGATCAAGAAAGAAACCACCCAAACTTCTGACCAACCCTCTATGTGAAAAACTATGTGAGGTTGTAACATCCACCACAGAAGTATAGCTATACTTTTTTTTGACTCTTTGAAGATCAGGAAACCGTTCTTCCAATTTCTTCAAAAACTTAAAAGCCCATAAATCAACAACGGGTTGTCTCAAAAAATTATACTGATAAGCAACGCTTTCTTTAGGGGGAAACCTTCCATGAACATCTTTCACATGCGGTAAGTATTCTTCATATCGACTCAACAAGTAGAAGCTTGCAGAGAATATATCAAAGGGTATATTACTTCGTTCACCTGCCGAAAAAAAACAAGGAACTCCATCCCAATGCCCTACAAGAACTTGAACATCACTAATACCTTGCTCAAATAATATATCATTACTACGAACAAAAAATTCATTCTGCAAGGGTTGTTTGGTATAGGTAATTTTTGGGCCAGAATGCTTTATGAAATCTTCAACCTTTGTTGTATACGTTACTTCTATACCCAAAATTCTCGTAAAAAGTTGTTTCATCGTATAAATGAAACGCGGCGTAATTTTGTGCGTGTATATCAGTAACATAAATGATTCGATAATTTAAATAGCGTTTTGAAAGTTGATGGTTTTGTTACAAAATATTCTCATCCGCAAAGCTATAATAATCCTTTTGAGTAATAATTAAATGATCTAAAACTTTAATATCAAGCACCGAAGCCGACTGTTTTAACTTTTGTGTAATTTGTTTATCGGCTGAGCTCGGTTTTAAAGTACCAGAAGGATGATTATGCGCCAAAATTAACCCTACAGCACCTAGTTCTAGGGCTTGTTTCATTACAAGTCGCACATCAACTAAAGTGCCAGTAATACCACCTTTACTTAATTGGGCTCTGTGTAACACCTTATTTGAATTGTTTAAATAAACAATCCAAAATTCTTCATGTTGCAATTCACCCATAATGGGTTGCAACAATTCAAAAACACTCTTACTACTATTAATTTTTGTGATTTTTTGAGCTTCTTCTCCCCTTCTTCTTCTCCCAATTTCTAAAGCAGCGGCTATAGTTACCGCTTTCGCTTCACCAATACCCTTAAACTTCTTTAATTGTTGAATAGAAAGTTTGCCCAGTTCGTTCAGATTATGATTGACAGATGCCAAAATACGTTTTGAAAGCTCGACAGCACTTTCGTTTCTGCTTCCAGACCCAATTAATATTGCGATAAGTTCGGCATCTGATAAAACTGATGTACCCTTTTGCACGAGCTTTTCTCGTGGTTTATCATCATCTGACCAATTTTTTATAGAAAGAGAGTTTGGCTTTTCTACCATCTCTTAAAAATAGGTATTTGCAAATTACTTTTTAGGGAATAGAATTAAAAAAGTAAGAAATAAAAATGACCATACTACATAAATAAGTACCTGATGTAGCGCTTCATTTTAAGGTAACTTTGCACTCAACGGATCATCATCAGGTTGAACTTCTTGTTGTTCAACTTTAGCTCTGGTATCATATATGGTTCTGTCTTCTTCTAAAATAACATTTGATACACCCAACATAAAGGCTATCAAAACCATAGAAACTTTTCGCTTTAAAAATTGAAAGTTACTTTTCATAGAAATATAAAGCTGATAATGAATCACATATCAACCGAGTCAAAATACATTCCAGATTACATAAACTGACATATATTCAGGTCAATAGTTTATTTTTAACCTTCTATTTTCAATTTCAATTGATCTAAATCCAGTCCTCCGTAATTGCCAGAGCTCATTAATAGCAAAACAGAATTACCAAAATCTTGATCAAAAAAATACTTTCTAAACTCATCTTCATTCGTATAAACAATTAGGTCAGAACGATCAAAAGCGTCTTTAATCTGTTCCGGACTAACGGCTTCTAGTTTCTTAATAGCAACCGATTCTGGTAAATAAAAAACGACGGCAACATCAGCTGCATCTAAAGCACCTTTATATTCTTTTAAAAACTCTGGATTGAAACTACTGTATGTGTGAAGCTCTAAACAGGCTATTAATTTTCGGTTTGGGTATTGTTCTTTGACTGCTTTTGTGGTTGCAGCTACCTTGCTCGGCGAATGCGCAAAATCTTTGTAAGCAACGCTTGTTTTACCTTGAGCAATTTTCTCTAAGCGCTTTGATGCACCTTTGAAGGTTGCAATGGCTTCATAAAAGTCATCTTCATCGACCCCCATGTTTTGACAAATCCATTTGGCACCAGCAAGATTACTTAAATTGTGTTTTCCAAAGACCTCAATAGGCATAGGGCCTTCTGGCGTTTTCAATAGCGTTTGCCCATTTTCAACTTCATAGTCAGGGGTTTGATACGGTAATTTTCGAATCGCGTTTTCTGAAGTCTCCACTATCTTTTTCACTTCTTCATCTTCCACATTATAACTAATGCTTCCTCCTTTGACAATACTATCTACAAAAATCTGAAACTGTGTAATATAGTTTTCAAAAGTTGGAAATACGTTGATATGATCCCAGGCTATACCGCTTAACAATGCAATATTTGGCTGGTATAAGTGAAATTTAGGTCGTCTATCTATTGGCGAAGACAAATATTCATCTCCCTCTAAAACGATAAAATCATTTTCTTCTGTAAGATGTACCATGCGATCAAAACCTTCTAATTGCGCTCCTACCATAAAATCAACAGGCCGATCATGATAATGTAAAACGTGCAGTATCATTGAAGTAATGGTGGTTTTGCCATGGCTACCACCAATCACAACTCTCGTTTTATTTTTAGACTGCTCATAAAGAAATTCAGGGTATGAAAAAATGGTTACACCTAACTCTTGAGCTTTTAATAATTCAGGATTGTCAGCTTTGGCATGCATACCTAAAATTATAGCATCTAAACCCGTATGTATTTTTTCAGGAAACCATCCAAAAGGTTCTGGTAACAGGCCTTTGGCTTGCAATCTGCTTTTAGAAGGTTCAAAAATAATATCATCGCTGCCGGTAATTGAATAGCCTTTATGCTCAAGTGCTAAAGCCAAGTTGTGCATAGCGCTTCCGCCAATGGCGATAAAATGAATTTGCATGAAATATATATTAGAATTCAAAGATAGGAATTGCATTCAGCATCAAAACCTTTACTTTATAATTATCTTAGTAAACAAATAAATTTTAATGTCATTACAACTTTCTAATATTCCGTCGAAAGAAATTATGCCAGGGTATCATGGTAAACTCGTACATACTAAAACCATGACGCTCGTTTTGTGGGATGTTGCAAAAAATGCGGTTGTACCTGAACATCAGCACATTCATGAACAAATTATGCACCTTATTGAAGGAGAATTTGAGTTTACCTTGAATGGAGAAACAAAAGTATACCATCCCGGAACTATTGTGCCTATTGCCTCAAACCTTCCCCATAGCGGAAAAGCATTGACTGCTTGTAAGCTGATGAATGTTTTCAGTCCAGCTAGAGATGAATATAAATAAGAGTTAAAACTAAAATAGCCATATGAAAATATCTCTTGAAGGAAAAAAAGCACTTGTTGGTGGCAGTAGTGGTGGCATAGGAAAAGCTATTGCAGAGCAATTGGCATCAAGTGGTGCGAGCGTAACCTTAATGGCTAGAAATGAAGATAAACTTAAAACCGCTATTGCAAATTTAGCCACTTCAGAAGGACAATCACATCAGTATCTGGTAGTAAATTTTTCTGATTACGAGCAATACAAAAATATTATTTTAAAATATTTTGAATCGAATACAGTAGACATTTTGGTCAACAATACCCAAGGACCGTCTGCAGGAAATACACTTGAAAAGAACGTTGAAGACTATCAAGAAGCATTTAATTTACTATTCAAAACAGTTATTTGTACTACTGAGCTTGCCCTTCCTCAAATGATTCAAAACCAATGGGGGCGAATTATAAACGTTGCTTCAATCTCTATTAAAGAACCCTTATCGTATCTGGCATTATCAAACTCCATCCGCGCAAGTTTGGTCACTTGGGCTAAGTCATTAGCTACTGATGTTGGAGAAAAACAAATTACGGTGAACAGTATTTTAACTGGTTATTTTGACACCGACCGCATTGCACAACTTAATGCCAAAAAAGCAGAGCAATTAGGCATTTCAGAAGATGAAGTATTAGCAAATATGAAATCAAAAGTTCCTCTAAAGCGTATTGGAGACCCTAAAGAATACGGCTATCTTGTAGCCTTCTTAGCTTCTGATAACGCTGCTTTTATAACAGGTACGCAGATTCCTATTGATGGCGGACTACTAAAATCACTTTAAGCCTTAAAAAAGTCCATTTCCTAACTCGAACGACCCGTTCCCTAAATTTTCATTGTTTTCAGGGAGTATTGATCACATCTTTGTACTTAATTTTGTAATTGCATACTCAGAATGATGGCAAGTCGTTTAATTTTGAGAGTATAGCCAAATTTATAGATATGAAACATCTAGTAACGATACTAACGATAATTCTATTTTCGCAAATGGCGCAAGGGCAGAAAAATAAGGAAACCTATGAAGCACTTTGGAAGCAAGTTCAAAAACTTGAAAGCGATGCTTTGACGAAGTCTGCTTTTGAAGTGGTAACCGATATCTCAAAAAAGGCAAAAAAAGATAACAATGCAGCCCAAATTGTAAAGGCACTTCTATATAGTTCAAAGTATGCCATGACTTTAGAGGAAGACGCCCAATTAAAAATTATCAATGATTTCAAAGCAGAAATAACTACTACAAAAGCTCCCACCAAAAATGTACTAGAAAGCTATTTGGCGACGCTGTATTGGCAATATTTTCAGCAAAATAGATATCAGTTCTACAACCGAACCAAAACTGATGTCAAGGTTGATTCTATCGATTTTCGTACTTGGGATTTGACTACTTTATTTAAAGAGATAAGTGTACATTACGATGCTTCGTTACAAAATGAGGCTATACTAAAACAAACTTCGGTTGGAGCATTTGAAGTTATTCTAAATACCCAATCAGACACAGAAGAATATCGTCCAACCCTATTTGACTTATTGGCTCACAATGCCTTAAACTTTTATAGAACTAGTGAAAACAATATTACCCGACCGGCAGATAAATTTGAAATCGATGATCCCGATTTACTTTGTGAGGGCTTTGCCTTTATAAATACTAACATTGATGCAAAAGATGCAACCTCGCTGCAAGCAAAAGCACTTTGCATATATCAAAAATTATTGATGCTGCATAGGCCTTCTGCAAAGCCCTATACTTTTGCTGAAATTAATATCGAAAGATTAAATTTTATTCATGAACACGCAACCTTCAAAAACAAAACAAATCAATTAATAGAGGTTTTACAAAATGCTGCTACCGCCGGAAAAGGTAGTTTGGCTTCTGGTTTGTATCAAAACCAAGTCGCTTTGCTTCTTCATAAGCAGGGCAATACTTATCAGCCAAAAACTGCAGTCGATAATCGTTGGAAAATCAAGGAAGCATTAACAATCTGTGAAGCGGTGATTAAAGAAATACCAAATAGCAGAGGCGCTGAACAATGCAAAGCACTAAAATCTCAAATATTACAAAAATCTTTACAGTTGACTTCTGAAAAACATATTCCTATAAATACTACAGCCCGATTATTAGTCAATTATAAAAACCTTGACGAATTAAGATTTACTGCTAGCGCTATAACGCAGAAAGAACTAAATGCCCTTAATGATTTATATCCTGAGGAAAAAAAGTTAGCCTTCATTAAAAAGTTGTCAGTTGCCAAAAATTGGCAAGCCACTTTAAAGAATGAAAACGATTACCAATCGCACGCTAGCGAAATAGCTATGCCGGCAATGGCCAATGGCTATTATTTAATTTTAGCAGAACCGAAAGACAGAACGAACAAAACGTTTTCGTATACCGCTGTTCAAGTTACCAATTTAGCTATAGCAGAAACACGAACTGGAACTCATCATTTTTTGCAAGTGCTTAATCGCAATAACGGAAAACCGGTTTCTGGCGCTACATTAAGCATTGGCTATCAAAAAAATTATGACGGACCTCGTTTAAACAAAAGCTTCACTACTAATAAAATGGGAAATGTAGTCATTCCGTTAACTAAAGAAAATTGGTCAAATGTTAGCATAAGCGTTGCAAATGCTAATGATAGGGCATACTACACGGGTTATTACATCAATAGAAAATACAATCAAAGTGCTAACGCGACGAACTATTCATGTTTTCTATTTACTGATAGAAGCATTTATAGGCCAGGTCAACCCTTATATTTTAAAGGAATTGCTATAAAAGTTGATCATGGCGTTTCATCAATCTTAGAAAAGCAAAAAGTAAAGGTTGAACTTCATGATGTAAACGGCCAAGTAGTATCTACTGAAGAATTTGTTACTAATGATTATGGCTCATTTGCAGGGGAATTTGTATTGCCTAATAACGGACTTACAGGGCAATTTTCAATGTATGCGAGTTCAAATGGTATTTCTTTAAGTGGATATGCAAATTTTTCTGTGGAAGAATACAAACGTCCGAAATTTGAAACATCTTTTGAACCTGTTACAGAAACCTATAAGATAAATGACAAGGTTAGCGTTAATGGAATCGCTACCGCCTATGCTGGAAGTAACATTACTGATGCCAAAGTCGCCTATCGCGTAAAGCGCGTGGTATATTACCCAAGATGGTGCTACTGGTATTATCCAAATCTAAGTAGTTCTGCTCAAGAAATCGCTCATGGTGAAACTAAGACTGATACTTCAGGAAAGTACGAAATCGAATTCAAGGCTTTACCAGATACAAGTGTCGACAGAAACAATTTGCCCACTTTTAGTTATGAAGTAACTGCAGATGTAACTGATATCAATGGAGAAACACATAGCACTACTACTATCGTTACCGTTGGTTATCATACCATGACGGCGAATATGGGTATTGCAAATCCGTTTGACAAAGATTCAAAAGAAAACAAACTAACCATTTCAACAAACAACCTGAACGGACAATTTGTACCTGCAAAAGGTAAGGTTAAAATGTACAAACTAAAGGCTCCCAAAAGTGTAAATCGACCACGAACTTGGGCAGCTCCTGATTATGAAGGCTGGTCAAAAGTCAAATTCAAAAAAATGTATCCACATGATGCATTTAGCAATGAACAGGATGCTTCCACTTGGGAAAAAGGAGAACTGGTATGGCAATCTGCATTTGATACGTCAAAATCTAAAGAAATATCCCTCGGAGATACTAAAAAATGGTTATCCGGAAAATATGTTCTTGAACTATCATCCGAAGATAAATTTGGTCAGCCAGTTAAAGACATTCTACAAACTACATTGTTTAGTCATAAAGACCAGCAATTGGCTGACAACGGATTGTTCCAAATCAAAACTGACAAAAATAGTTACGCTGTTGGTGATAAAGTAAAAATTACGTTGCTTTCTAGCTCAAAAGACATTAACGTAACGGTGAATATTGAAAAAAAGCAAAAGCTTATCGACACCAAAATTATTCGGTTGAATAACAATTCAGAATCTTTTACGGTGCCTGTTACTTCAGATGACTTAGGCGGCTTTGCCATTACGTATAGTTTTGCAGTTTATAACCATTTTCAAGCTAGTAATTTGAATATACAAGTGCCCTACCCTAGTTCTCAGCTAGAAATCGAGACCTTGACCTTCAGAGACAAACTACAACCAGGTGCAGATGAAACTTGGTCTTTCAAAATCAAAGGACCCAAAGGTGACAAGGTTGCAGCAGAACTTTTAGCGAATATGTACGATGCATCTCTTGATTCGTTTCGCGGTCATTACTGGGGATTTAATCCGTTAGTACGACCAAAATATTATTCCAATCGAACAGCAAACGCTTACAATTGTTTCAGCACAAGTTCTTTCAATACCTATATGAAGAATGAGAGTTATGGCTATTCAAGTTTATATTTTGATACGTTCAATTGGTTTGGCCTGTACTTCGGTAATAATTTAAGAATTCGTGGTTATGCACGTGGCGTACGCCGTATGATGAAAAAAGAGAATGCGTTAGGTGCCGTCATGGATGATGCTGATATGATGATGGAAACAGAGTCAGTTGCAAAACCAATGATGTCAGCCCAAGCTGCTGAAAAAGATGGCTTATTCGATAAAGAATTATCAGAGCGCCAGCAACCAAAAGAACAACGTACAGAAGAGAATAAAGCCTCAGAAAGTAGTTCTAACGAAGTTAAAATTCGTAAAAACCTTCAAGAAAACGCCTTTTTCTTTCCACATTTAAAAACGGACCAAGAAGGAAATGTTACTTTTAGTTTTACGACTCCCGAAGCACTCACCAAATGGAATGTGCAATTATTAGCACATACCAAAAACTTGGAAAGCACCTATACTTCAATTCAAACGGTAACTCAAAAAGAGTTGATGGTGACACCGAATGCGCCACGTTTTTTAAGGGAAGGCGATGAAATCTTCATCAGTACAAAAATTGCAAATCTGACGGAGAAAGCACTCGATGGGAAAGCCAAATTGGAATTGGTTAATGCTTTGACAGGAGAAAATATATCAAACAAGCTGTTGTTTTCTCCCTCCTCTGGGGAGATGCCGCAGGCAGAGGTGGACTTCAAAGTCGACTCATTAGGCAACAGCCAAGTATCATGGAGATTGAAAATTCCAGAAAATATTCAAGCAATTCAATATACGGTTACTGCTAAAGCAGGCGGTTTTAGTGATGGTGAACAAAATGTACTTCCTGTGTTGACCAATAGAATGTTGGTGACTGAAACATTACCTATGTGGGTACGTAGCAATCAAACCAAGACCTTTACTTTAGATAAATTGAAGACAACTTCTTCAACAACGCTCAAACATCACAAACTTACCTTAGAGATGACCAGCAACCCTGCCTGGTATGCAGTTCAGGCGCTTCCGTATTTGATGGAATACCCATATGAGTGCAATGAGCAAACCTTTTCTAAGTATTATGCGAACACTCTAGCGAGCCATATTGCGAATAGCAATCCTAGAATTCAGAATGTGTTTAAACAATGGGCGAATTCAGATGCCTTGGTCAGCAATTTGGAAAAGAATCAAGAATTAAAATCATTACTAATTCAAGAAACGCCGTGGTTGCGCGAAGCGCAATCTGAAACAGAACAGAAAAAGCGTATCGCTCTCTTGTTCAACTTGAACAAAATGAAGAACGAGCAAGCTACTGCCTTGAATAAACTGAAGCAAAACCAAAAAGGTTCAGGAGCTTGGTCTTGGTTTAATGGCGGGCCTGATAGTCGTTTTGTGACACAGCATATTATTGCGGGCATGGGACACTTAAAGCAGCTTTCTGTCACTTCGGCTACGCAAAGCAACCAAACTAGTATGATTCAAAATGCAATGCTATATTTAGACAATGAGTTCGTCAAAGAATACAATGAAATGAAAAAATATGCTACCGATATCAATGATGACCATTTGAGCCAAACACAGATTCATTATTTGTATATGCGAAGTTTTTTTAAGAATATCAAAACTTCAAAAAGAACAGAGGAAATCACAAGCTATTATAAAGGACAAATAAAAAAGTACTGGAAAAATAAGGGATTATATTCTCAAGGCATGTTGGCTTTAATTACTCATCGAAGTAAAGATACTATCACTTCAGAAAAGATACTACGATCTTTAGAAGAAAACAGCATTACTTCTGAAGAATTAGGAATGTATTGGAAAAAAAATACGAACTCTTGGTATTGGTATCAAGCGCCCATTGAAACACAAGCTTTACTAATTGAGGTATTTTCTGAAATTCACCCTAAGGAAGTTGAAACCATTGACAATCTTAAAATTTGGTTGCTAAAAAACAAGCAAACGAATCAATGGAAAACTACCAAAGCTACTACCGAAGCGATATACGCTTTGTTATTGCAAGGTAGTGATTGGTTGTCTGTTACCGACGCTGTTGATGTTTTGGTTGGCGGCAAAAAAATCGAAGCTTCGAAATTAGAAAACGTAAAAATAGAAGCTGGTACAGGCTACTACAAAACCGCTTGGAATGGTACAGAAGTGAAACCAAAAATGGCCGAAGTACAAATAGCAAAGAAAGGAGACGGTATTGCTTGGGGGGCATTATACTGGCAATATTTTGAGGATTTAGATAAAATTACCTCAGCGGAAACTCCGTTGAAACTAAAAAAGAAATTATTCTTGAAAAAGAACACCGATACGGGCGAAGAGATTTCTGAAATTACCTCTACAACAGATTTAAAAGTAGGTGATTTGGTCAAAGTGCGTATTGAATTACGCGCCGACCGACCAATGGAATTTGTTCATATGAAAGATATGCGAGCGGCTGGTTTTGAGCCTGTAAATGTCATCTCAAGATACAAATGGCAAGATGGTTTAGGCTACTATGAAGCGACTAAAGATGCGAGTACAAACTTCTTTTTTGATTATCTACCCAAGGGTGTTTATGTGTTCGAATATGATGTTCGGGTAAACAATGCGGGTGATTTCAGCAATGGAATAACAACCATTCAAAGTATGTACGCACCAGAATTTAGTAGCCACTCTGAGGGAGTTCGAGTTTCAATAGAGCGTAAGTAATATGCTGAATGTTTGTTAAAAAATTACAGAATGACTCATTAAATCTTTGAAATTAAAAAAGGGAACTGATCAGCTCCCTTTTTAGCATTAAAATTTATATCAAACCTAATCTTTTATTGGTTTAGATAACTCTTCAGCCCCTAAATGTTTTGCATAAAAACCCATCATTGATTTATACAAGGCAATAGAATTTTCCTCCTTACCAAAACCATGGCCTTCATCATATTTTACCATGTAAGGAACTTCGAAACCTTTAGCTCTTAGAGCTGCTACGATTTGATCTGATTCATCAATATTTACTCTTGGATCGTTAGCTCCTTGAACAACAAATAAGGGTTTTTTTACTTTATCTATTTGGTACACAGGAGAAACTTCTTTCATAATTGTTTTTTCTGCGGCGACGTCCTCGTCATACCATATTTCTTTTAAAATCTTAAGGTAAGGTTTCCAGTAAGCTGGTATGGTTTGCATAAAAGTGAACAAATTAGATACTCCTACGTAATCAACTCCACAAGCGTAAAGATCTGGTGTCTTGGTCAATCCTCTTAAAACAGCATATCCGCCATGACTTCCACCGTAAATAGCCGCCTTGTCTTTGTCAACCCAGCCTTGTTCAATTACATATTGAAGGCCGTCCTCCACATCATCCATGGCTTTTCTACCAATTTGCTTAAAACCAGATTCTAAAAATTCCTTCCCATATCCCCCAGAAATTCTAAAATTGACCTGTAAAGTTGCATAACCTCTACTTGCAAATAGTTGAGATTCAGGATTAAAACCCCATGAATCGCGAACGCCTTGAGGACCACCATGTGGGTTTACAATTACGGGTACCCTTTCACCATTTAGGGCGGCTTTTGGCAGGGTAATATAGCCATGTAAGCTAATACCATCTCTACTTTTGAAAGTTATAGGGCGCATTTCGGCCATATCATTTTCCTTCAATTGCGGCATCAGGTTAAAAAGTTCTTTAAACTCGTCTCTTTGTACATCATACGAATAATATTTACCATATAACTTATCGCTAGTAACGTAGATCAACAAATTATTTTCGTCATCGGTATAATCTGCAATGCTATACTGTCTTCCTTCAAAATGTTTCTCGAATTTAGCATGCAATTTTTTATAATAGTCACTTACTGGAACTATTATTTCTTTATCACCTTCATAGCTAAAATAATCAAGCTCATAGTTCCTCTTTTTAGATACGGATAGATCAGCCACATCATAATCATCATTTGAAAAAACTCTTTTGATAATCTTGTCTTTCTTTAAATCATACAAAAGTATTTCGGCCTTATCATTGTCTAAATTCGATACCACATAGGCATCATGCGGGTAATCAGTAGCATAATCAAATCGAACAATTGAAAAAGAATCCTTCCAATTCAAACTTTTTAGCAAGGTAAAATTCCCATCTTCTTTCGCATAATATAAATCTTGCTCTATGCCATCTCTTATTCTTGTAAAACCTTTAAGATTTCCATTCTTATCAAAATTGTACCCCATTATTGGGTTTGCAGCATCCTCATTTTTATAAAGCTGTTCCATCGCGCCTGAAACAACACTTACCTTGTATGGTTCAAAGACTTGAGGATTGTTCTTATTCATTTGAACAATAATATGATCCTTATCTTCTTTTAAAAGTTCAGTAAATTCTGCTCGTACACCATCAAAAGGAGTTAGATCTTTTTGATCGCTACCATCAAGGTTTACGCCATACACATGGTAGTTTTCATCTCCACCTTTATCTTTTAGAAAAACTAATCGTTCATTATTGACCCAACCATAACCGCGAATTAATTCCTCCTTTTCTTCAATGGCCATTTGAACATCGCCAGAGGCAATATTTTTAACTAAAACATGTCTTTTCCCATATTCATCTTTTTCTCGATATGACATGTATTTTCCGTCGGGAGAGAATCGAAAAGTAGAAGCTTTTGGCTTAGCAAAATAATCTTCTACTGAATAGGCGAAATCACCATTACTAAGTGCAGCAAGTTGTGCCAAATTTTCATCAGAACTTGGTAATTCAGGATTACCAGGAATTGTTTTTACAGTTCTTTCAAGAACCAACGGAAATTCCATTCCGCCTTGATAAAAAGTACCTTCCAATGTAGCACCCTTCAACATGGCTACATACTTTATTCCGGCCTTTTTAAACGCTATTGAAAGTGAATCATTTATAATAGATGTAAGATCCATGGGTATATTTGTTGCTCCTTGAGAAGGACTATCCATTGTGCTACTTAAAACCCCATCTGTTTCACTTATGTTGAATATTAAAGGCATTTCAGTTCCCTGAATTGCCAAATTTCCTTTCCATACCCCTGTAACTTCCTGCGCAAATGTTTGAAAGTTAACAAGAACCAAGGCTAAAATTATTAGGCTAATTTTTTTCATTGTTCTAGTTTAAATGGTTCATAATTTTTTCATTATACTATTCTGGATCATTAGTAAACGAAACAAGTATTTTGTTACATTTTATTTCAAAATTATGTTTTACAAAAGGCAGAAATATTTATAAAATTCTGCCATTCAAGGAATAAAAATGTCGCACAATACAACTGAATTCATTGCGCATAAAATATAGAAGTAAACTAAGAATTCACTAAATTTAGCTAAAGTTGAAAATTTTAAACTAGCTAAATAGGTGGGTTTACGCATTCAAAGTGGCACTACCCTATTTTGAGGTTTTAAAGACGGAGGTAGAAACATAGTTTAGGGGTATAAATTAAAAACCAAAGAATTATGAAAAATGCAATCCGAATTTCTGTTAAAAAACCATGTTTAGAAAAGTTTGAAAACTTTAGCAAAACGTCAGATGGTGGGTATTGTGAATCGTGCCAAGAAGAAGTGATTGATTTTACATCAATGTCTTCTATTGAATTACAATCTTATTTCAACGCTGCTAACACTAAAACTTGTGGTCGTTTTATAACATCACAATTAAAAACGTATGAAACTATGAAGACCAACATAAATAGTAATCGATTATTTTCTCGAGGAATTGCGATAATGGGTTTTTCACTACTCTCCTTATGTGCAGTTTCTAATGTTCAAGCACAAGATGTAGCCAGCAATAGTCAAATGCAACAAACCGAAATTAGTGCTGAGCAATCAACAATGGTTTTAGGTAGAATTGCACGCGCTATTGAAGCTTATACAGTAACAGGCACAGTACTAGATGAGGAAAATATACCTCTCGAAGGTGTAAACGTAGTATTGAAAGGAAGTACCTTCGGAATAGTTACTGATTATAATGGTAAGTTCGAATTTCCAAAGACTTTAGAAGTTGGGGATATTCTAGTTTTTAGCTACATCGGTTTTGAAGCTAAAGAATATACCGTTGTTGAAAGTAGTTCTGAAACCATAGATATCACCATCAATTTCGACTTCTCTGATGTAGAACTTATGGGAGCTGTCGCTGTAGACGGCACCTATAAAACAAAACGCAATATATTTCAGAAATTCATTGCACTTTTTGAATAATGCGACTTCTACTACCTTTTTTATTGCTTTTTTTTGTACCGTTAAATGGACAACGATCAGATTTTAATCGAATTGATTTTGCAACAGCAGATAGCATTGCTGGTAGCCATAAAGGAGCAAGTTTAAAAAATTTACCGGTACTGACTCACAAATTAACAGCTAGTCTTTCAACTGAAGTTGAAAAATTTAGAGCTATTTATACTTGGGTCAGTACTAATATTGAAAATGACTACGCCTCCTATCTTAAAACCAGTTCAAAACGTAAAAAATTAGCTAAAGATCGTGAAGCTTTTCTCGAATGGAATGACAATTTTACGCCTAAAGTCTTCGAAAAATTAGTCAAGGATAAAAAAACAGCATGTACAGGCTATGCCTATTTAATTCGTGAAATGGCTAGTTTAGCTAGTTTGAATTGTAAAATAATAAATGGTTTCGGTCGAACAGCTACCCTGCATCTCAATAAAAATAGTAGTCCCAACCATTCTTGGAACGTGATAAAGTTAAATGATAAATGGTATGTATGTGATGCTACGTGGTCTGCCGGCAAAGTATTTATTGAGGATGATGGACCACGATTTGAAAGCAATTATTTTGACGGCTATTTCTTGGCTGAACCTGCCTTATTTTTAAAAAATCATTACCCCATAGAAAGTGATTTTCTATTGATGACATCTGCCCCAACTTTTGAAGAATTTTTAGAAGGACCTGTAGTTTACAAAGAAGCATTTGAACATAACATTGTACCAACAGCACCGAAACAAATGTTCTTGGAAACCACACGAAATGAAAAAATAGTTTTTGTTTTGATGGCGCCTTTTAATCTTAAAGGCAAACAAATTTCAATGGTTCTTGATAATGGCAATAGCTCAAAAAAAATAGTTCCAAAAATTACACGAAACAAAACCCAAATAACTTTGAATCATTCCTTTGAAAGAACCGGAAAATATGACGTTCATATAAAGTTAGAGGAGTCGTTAATTGCTACTTACGTGATTCGGGTAAAAAGAAAATAATTTAAGCATTTAGCATTTTCCAAAGGGTATCTTTTAATTCGATAATGCCTTGCTGCGCTACAGAAGAAATAAACATATAGGATACACCCTTTAAATCAACATCTAAAATTTCTCGCATTTCACCAATTAACTCCTCATCAAGCATGTCGCTTTTTGAAATTGCGACTAAACGTTCCTTATCTAAGAGTTCAGGATTGTATCTGCGTAACTCATCTAAGAGAATCTCGTACTCTTTACTAATGTCCTTACTATCTGCAGGAATCAAAAACAAAAGTGTTGCGTTCCGTTCGATATGACGCAAAAAATAATGTCCTAATCCTTTACCTTCGGCTGCGCCTTCTATTATACCAGGAATATCAGCCATCACAAAACTTTGAAAATCGCGATATTCTACAATACCCAAATTGGGTTTTAAGGTTGTAAACTCATACGCTGCAATTTTGGGCTTTGCAGAAGTAATTACGGAAAGTAAAGTTGATTTGCCTGCATTCGGAAAACCTACTAAGCCTACATCAGCTAGAACCTTTAATTCAAGAATAAAGTCGCTTTCTTGCCCCTCCATGCCTGGTTGAGCATATCGTGGCGTTTGATTGGTGGCAGATCTGAAGTGCCAATTTCCGCGACCACCCATTCCGCCTTCAACTATAATTTTCTCTTCGCCATGCTGGGTTATTTCTAATATAATTTCATTGGTTTCAGCATCCCTTAAAATAGTACCTAAGGGCACATCTAAAAAAATATCTTCGCCATCAGCACCAGAACTTCTACTCTTTGCACCGTGCCCCCCATGACCCGCTTTAAAATGCTTTTTATATTTAAAGGTAACTAGCGTCCATAAGTTTTGATTGCCTCTAAGTATGACATGTCCACCACGACCACCGTCTCCACCATCAGGACCACCTTTGGTAATAAATTTCTCTCGATGTAGATGAACTGAACCTTTGCCTCCTCTACCAGAGGTTAAAAAAACCTTTACATAATCTACAAAATTACCTTCAGTCATTTTATAACATTTATTCTAATGTACAACATGGCACTTTTCTGTAACCGAACTAATACGCTATGGAATCATCTATGTAATAGATGTAAATAAGATATCCTGCAGCTGATAAAATAAAAAGTAAAACAGACAAACAACCCACGTACAGACAACCTTTCATTCCATCTTTTGCCCTAATAACCTCTTCCGCCATTTTTAGAAATCTAAATACTACAACTCTTCAATAACCTTTGCTAGTCGTGCAGTAATATCATCAATCGCACCAATACCATTAACGCTATGAAACTTATTTTGTGCTTCATAGTAGTCTTTTAATGGAGCAGTTTTTAGATTATATTCATCAAAGCGATTGCGAATTTTATCTTCATCTTGATCATCGGGTCTACCGCTTAATTTACCGCGCTCTAAAAGTCTTTGAATTAAAACCTCATCATTTGCTTCTAAAGCAATGGTGGCATTAATTTTCATTTCTTTAGTCTTTAAAAACGCATCTAAAGCTTGTGCTTGAGCCGTAGTTCTTGGAAATCCGTCAAAAATAAAACCGCTAGCTTCTTTATTTTTTTCTACCTCGTCTTGCAACATTTGAATTGTTACTTCGTCTGGTACTAAATCACCTTTATCCATATAAGATTTGGCCAAAGCCCCCAAATCGGTGTTATTTTTAATGTTGTATCGAAAAACATCTCCCGTAGAAATATGTTTCAAATTGTATTTTTCTTTTAAAAATTCGGCCTGAGTACCTTTTCCGGCACCTGGTTTTCCGAATAAAACAAGGTTAATCATATGTGGTTGGTTTAATTGGTATACTTCTCTTAAATTTCTACCTAGCTCGTTATAATCAAGTCCGTATCCTACGATAAATTTATCCGGAATCTGCATTCCAAAATAATCGATCGTATATTCTCCATTATAAATTTCTGACTTATAAAAAAGACTAGCTACCTTAAACTCTTTCACATTGATGTTCGAAAACATATGAATAAGTTTCTTTAGCGTGCGACCTGTATCTATAATATCTTCTAGTATAATTACACTTCTGCCTTCAAGATCTTCAGAAACGTCAAGCAAGGTTTCAACAATTCCGGTAGAGGTTAAGCCCCCATATGAACTTAACTTAACAAAAGTAACCTCACACGGATGTGGATAAGCCTTCAAAAAATCTGACACAAACATAAATGCACCATTGAGAACTCCTACAAAAATTGGTGTTTCATTCTTGTAATCTTCTGCAACGGCATTCGCAACCCTCTGAACAGCCTCCATAATTTGAGCTTCAGAAAGAAAAGGCACAAAGTTCTTATCGTGTAATTGCATTGAAAATTCAATTTTAGCAGGGGGCAAATATAGGGTTTTGATTCCGCTTTTTTAAGAGGATACCTTTGGTTTTAGTATTTCGACGTATTTTTGTTAGAACAATTATATAAATGCCACAAGACAAATCAAATAACTACTTTTCTTCTAAGTTCAAATTAGGAATTTTAGGCGGAGGCCAGTTGGGCAAAATGCTCTTGTATGAAACTCGAAAATTTGACATTCAAACCAAAGTTTTAGAGGCTTCAGAGGAAGCTCCTTGCCGCATTGCTTGCGATGAGTTTGTTCTAGGAAGTTTGATGGACTTCAATGCTGTTTATAACTTCGGGAAACAAGTCGATGTTTTAACCATTGAAATTGAGAATGTAAATCTTGATGCTTTAGAAAAATTGGAAGATGAAGGCGTTAAAGTCTATCCTCCTACGAAAACACTTCGTATCATTCAGAATAAGGCGACACAAAAGAATTTTTATACCGACAAAGGCATTCCCACCGCAGAATTCTCACGATTTGCATATGCAAGTGAAATTGAAGATGCTATTATTAATGGTGGATTAGAATTCCCTTTTGTTTGGAAGGCGGCTCGATTCGGTTATGACGGACAAGGCGTAAAAGTGGTTCGTTCTTTGGATGATTTAAATGGACTACCTGCTGGCGAATGTATTGCTGAAAAAATGATTCCGTTTAAAAATGAGCTGGCTGTAATTGTTGTTCGAAACCCTAGCGGGCAAATAGTAACTTACCCTGTAGTTGAAATGGAATTCCATCCAGAGGCCAATCAGGTAGAGTATGTTATTTGTCCTGCCAGAATTGATACCATGGTAGCAGAAAAAGCACAAGAAATTGCTTTAAAAGTCTCTGAAAAAATTGGGCATGTTGGAATTCTAGCCGTAGAAATGTTCCAAACAAAAGACGATAAAATCTTAGTAAACGAAGTAGCGCCACGACCTCATAATAGCGGACATTATAGTATTGAAGCTAGCTATACCAATCAGTTTGAACAGCATATTCGAGCTATTCTAGATTTACCCTTAGGGAGAACCGATAGTAAGGTTGCCGGCATTATGGTAAACTTGGTTGGCGCGGAAGGTCATACTGGTGAAGTAGTTTATGAAAATATCAAAGAAATCATGGCGATGGATGGCGTTACTCCGCACATCTATGGTAAAAAAGAAACCCGTCCTTTTCGTAAGATGGGTCATGTAACTATTGTGAATGAAGATATTAATCAGGCGAGACGGGTTGCACAGAAAGTAAAAGAAACTATAAAAGTAATTAGTAAATAGATCACAAAAACTAAATCTCAAATTCCAAAATAGAACGTTGGAATTTGGAATTTATAATTTGGAATTTTATGAATAAAGTAGCCGTAGTAATGGGAAGCACCAGCGACTTACCCGTAATGCAAGAAGCGATAGATATATTGAAAGGATTTGATATCGAAGTTGATGTTGACATTGTTTCAGCACACCGAACGCCTGAAAAGCTTTTTGAATTTAGCAAAAATGCGCACACCAAAGGTTATGCTGTTGTTATCGCTGGAGCGGGAGGAGCAGCACATCTACCGGGAATGGTAGCTTCAATGTCTCCCTTGCCTGTTATTGGCGTTCCTGTAAAAAGTAGCAATTCTATCGATGGCTGGGATTCTGTGTTATCTATTCTTCAAATGCCGGGCGGAGTTCCTGTAGCAACAGTTGCACTTAACGGCGCAAAAAATGCGGGTATTTTAGCAGCTCAGATTATTGGTTCTTCAGACAAATGTGTTCTAGATAAAATTATTCTCTACAAAGAAGGACTGAAACAGAAAGTCATTGACGGAGCGAAAGTAGTAAACAGTAAGAAGTAAGCAGTTGGCAGTTGGCAGTTGGCAGTTGGCAAAAAGTAAGAAATACAAAATGGCTGACCGTTCGAGCGCAGTCGAAAACTAATATCTAAAAGTTACAATCCACATATGAATCCCCTTCTAGAAAAATTCGATACAGCGCCATTTACAAAAATTAAAAACGAGCATTTCAAGCCTGCTTTTTTGCAAGCGATGAAAGATGCGCGCGCAGAAATTGATGCTATAACCTCAAATGCTGAGGCTCCAACTTTTGAAAATACGATTGAAGCTTTGGAGTTCTCCGGACAACAGTTAGACCGAATTTCTAGTGTCTTCTTCAATCTAAATTCTGCGGAAACCAATGAAGAAATTCAGAAAATAGCACAAGAGGTTTCTCCCCTACTTTCTGAATTTGGGAATGATATTACTTTGAATGAAGAATTGTTTCAAAGGATTAAATTGGTTTACGAGCAAAAGGATAGTTTGAAACTATCTGTAGAACAAAACACATTATTAAACAAACGTTATAAAAGTTTCAGCCGTAATGGAGCTAATCTATCTGAAGAGAAAAAGAAACGTTTGCGAGAAATTGATGCTGAATCTTCTAAATTAAAATTGAAGTTTGGCGAAAACATTTTAGCTGAAACCAACAAGTATCAGAAGCACATCACCAATGAAGCAGATTTAGACGGATTGCCCGATGGAGCTAAAGAAGCAGCTGCTCAGTTGGCAAAAGCAAAGGGTGAAGATGCTGGATGGCTACTGACCTTAGATTACCCAAGCTATATTCCGTTCATGAAATATGCTAAGAATAGAGCCTTACGAAAAGAACTATCCTTAGCCTTCGGAAGTAAATCGTTCAAAAATGATGCATTTGATAATCAAGAAAATGTTCTAAAAATCGCAAATTTACGTCATGAGCGAGCCAATCTTTTAGGATATCAAACCCATGCTCATTTTGTTTTAGAAGAACGTATGGCTGAGACTCCTGAAAAAGTACATGCCTTTTTAAATGAAATACTGGAGAAAGCCAAACCTGCAGCGGCACGTGAATTCAAACAATTGGAAGATTTTGCAAAAGACGTGGATGGTATAGACCAATTGCAAAAATGGGATGGCAGTTATTACTCTGAAAAACTAAAGCAAAAATTGTTCAGTTTAGATGATGAGCAATTGAAACCGTATTTCAAATTAGAGCATGTTATCGATGGTGTTTTTGAAGTTGCTGAAAAATTATTTGATTTGCAATTCGAAGAAGTATCTGATATCGACAAGTATCATGAAGAAGTGAAGACCTATCGCGTCTATGATGGCGACAAGAATTTCATCTCTGTTTTTTATGCTGATTTTCATCCCCGAGCTGGTAAACGTGGCGGTGCTTGGATGACTTCTTTCAAATCACAATGGAAAAAAGATGGGGAAAATGTGCGCCCTCATATTTCTAATGTCTGCAACTTTACGCCCTCTACAGAAACAAAACCTTCGTTACTAACCTTTAACGAAGTAACTACTTTGTTTCATGAATTCGGGCATGGATTACATGGCATGCTTGCCAACACAACCTACCCTAGCCTTTCTGGGACATCAGTTTTTTGGGATTTTGTTGAACTCCCTTCACAGGTAATGGAAAACTGGTGCTATGAAGAAGAGGCCTTAGCACTATTTGCTAAACACTATAAAACGGGAGAAGTAATTCCGATGGAATTAGTTCGAAAAATAAAAGAATCAGCAACTTTTCAAGAAGGTATGGCGACCATGCGCCAATTAAGTTTCGGCTTGTTAGATATGTCATGGCACGGCGCCGACCCAACCGCGATTACCGATGTAAAAGCCCATGAAACAAAAGCTTTTGCTGGAACAAATTTATATCCAAATACCGCAGAGACCTGCATGAGCACAGCATTTGCCCATATCTTTCAAGGTGGTTATTCTTCTGGCTATTACAGTTACAAATGGGCCGAAGTTTTAGATGCAGATGCGTTTGCCTATTTCAAAGAGAAAGGCATCTTCAATAAAGAAGTTGCGACAAAATTTAAAGATTCTGTGTTATCTCAAGGTGGTACAGAGAACCCCATGGTTTTGTATAAAAGATTTCGAGGTGCTGAACCAAAAGTTGAGGCATTATTAGAACGTGCGGGACTTTTGTAAACAAACTATACTACCAAATAAACTCATAGACCTCAATGAACAAAATCGTTGAGGTTTTTTTATGGCCTAATCTGATATACGATAAATCTATTAATTATTAAACTTTCAATAATTACTGAAAGTTTAGAAATATTTATTATATTTGTGCTATGGAATATAAAGAAGCAAAACAAAAATTTATAGGTACATGGGGTAGTTTAGGTTCCTCTTGGGGTATTAATAAAGCAATGGCTCAAATTCAAGCCTTGCTATTTATCGCTACAGAACCTTTACCAATGGAAGAAATAATGGAGGAACTTCAAATCTCAAGAGGGAATGCCAGCATGAACTTAAGACAACTTATTGATTGGGGTATTGTATCTAAAGTGAATGTTCTTGGTGAGCGTAAAGAATTCTTTTCCACCGAAAAAGATGTTCAAGAACTAGCAAGAATTATAGCTAAAGAACGAAGTCGGCGTGAACTACAACCCGTTCTTAAATCGCTTCAAGAGTTTTCTGCTATCAAAAATGATGGTTCTGCAGCAACCAAAGAGTTTATAAAGCAAACGAAAGCGATGCATGAACTCGCCACGACTGCAGATACTTTACTCAACCAAATGGCAAATCACAAACAAAACTGGTTGACAAAATCGATTTTGAAAATATTTAAGTAATCGAAAGATAATTGGATGCTTGAAATCAAAAGCAGGAAAAAATAAATTTACTAAACCCTTAGTATGCGACTACTACATAAAATATTGACCATTTGCATCGCAACAGTTTGGATTGTAAATGGATTAGTCTGCAAAGTCTTCAACTTAGTTCCGAGACACGAACAAATTGTTGCTCAAATTTTAGGAGATGACTATTCCCGAATTTTGACCGTCCTAATTGGCTTATCAGAAATTGTAATGGCCATTTGGTTTATAAGTAATTATAAGTCCAAATTAAATGCTATTACTCAAATAGTGATAGTTGCAACAATGAATATGCTAGAATTCATTCTGGTTCCAGACTTATTACTTTGGGGTCAATTAAATTCCCTATTTGCCCTTGTTTTCATGCTATTGGTATACATTAATGAATTTCTCTTAAAAAGAAAATTATCACAACCTAAATAACATGTTTCAATTTCTTAAAAATCATCCTTTTGCGGTAGAAGCATTCTTTAAAAGCTCAACAGTTTTGACTTTTGCAGTACCCAAAGAACAATTACAAAACCTCCTACCTGAATGTTTAACACTAGATACATTTCAAGACAAATGGGCTTTTGTAGCTGTTGCCATGGTACAAACCAAAGATTTACGACCTAAAGGATTTCCTAAATTTATGGGAAATGATTTTTTTTTAATTGGCTATCGCGTTTTTGTAAGATACAGAACAAATAAGGGGAAAAACTTACGTGGATTATATATTTTAAAATCTGAAACTGATAAAAAGAAAATGGAATTCATGGGAAACACTTTTACCCATTACAACTACACAACCACAGATATTAATCAAATAGAAAAAGGTAAAACCAAAGTACTTTCTTCCATAAAATCAGAATTTACGGTCACCTTAGGCGAGCAAACTGAAACAACTCCTTTACCTCAAAATTCGCCCTTCGCCAGCTGGAAAGAAGCTCGAAGATTTGCTGGCCCCTTACCTTTCACGTTTACCTATAACGAAAAAACCAAGGAGGTTTTAATCATTCAAGGTGTGAGACAAAACTGGAAACCAAGTGCTTTGAACGTATTAGATCATCATTTTGAATTCTTAAACACCCTTAACCTTCAAAACCCAGTTCTGGCAAATGCGTTTGTAATTAATGATATTCCGTATTACTGGAAAAAAGGAAAACTTGAATTATGGAAATAAAGAGAAAAAAGTTTCAAGGCGTATTAAATATTTTGAGCTTCAATAGGCATTTTTACGTTTACGGTTTTATAGTTCTTACACTACTAATTGCAAGCTTCTTACTATTTAATTGGTCTAATTTGTTGCTATGGATTGTTATTATAGGCTTTCTATACGGTCTGTTAATGCCATTAGTAGTTTCTGCCTATGTTTATGATTTTTCTGGCTATTATGATTTCAAATGGTTGAAAAAATTAGATTTAATCGATTCAGAAGAAAATTTAATTTTAAACATAAATGCTGGCTTTGATGAAACTAGTTTCATCATCAAAAACCATTTTCTGAAATCTGATTTAAAAGTGTTTGATTTTTACAATGCAGAAAAACATACCGAACCAGCAATAATTAGAGCTAGAAAGGTGAGTTTGGTCTACCCAAACACCCAACAAATTATTTCAAACTCATTTTCATTAGAAGACAACTCAGTCGATTTGATTTTTTTACTATCAGCTGCACATGAAATACGTTCTCAAAAGGAAAAAATTGAATTTCTTAAAGAATGTCATCGCGTTTGTAAACCTGATGCTAATATTGTTATGATTGAGCATTTGAGAGATGTACCAAACTTTATTGCCTTTACCATAGGGTTCACTCATTTCTTTTCAAAAAGAACATGGCAAAATGCATTTGCAGCTGCTGGCTTTACCACATTTACCGAACAAAAATTCACTCCTTTTATGTCCATTTTTAATAGCCGTCCGTAATGCAAATTCATATACAATTCATTGGAGTTTTATTAATTGTTTTAGCTTTAGTTCATGCTATTTTTCCAAAATATTTTAGTTGGGATAAAGAGCTAAAATCCTTGAGTTTAATAAACCGTCAAATGATGACTGTACATACATTTTTTATTGCTTTTACTGTATTTCTTATGGGATTGCTCTGTTTAAACTCAGCAACAGCGCTAGTCGAAACAAATCTTGGAAAAACAATATCACTTGGCTTTGGAATATTCTGGTCGGTACGACTTGTTATACAGTTTTTTGGATATTCGTCTGAACTATGGAAAGGCAAAAAATTTGAAACTTCAATGCATATTCTATTTTCAATTGTTTGGATTTATTTAAGCGCTATATTTTTATTAAACTATTATTATTGAGAGTACGCACAACTCTTCAACCGTTTGCTTTTATCTAATTAAAAAGGGTTGTACCATTAGTAAAGAATTATAATCGCAGAAAAAAGTCAACCTAAAACAAAATTTAATCTAAAGAACACTTTTGTTTACAACAATTAAAACTACTTCACAACAAGTAATTTCTAATCTTATATTTACTATTTATTTTTAAGGTTATAATCAATTGTTCTTTTTCAAAAGAAGGTGTGTTTAACTTTATCATTGAAATCTATTTTATTTTTGTTGGGATTAAATGTAATACCAATAAAATAGCACCCTGTTTTCAGGGAAAGTGCACCAATGAAACATTATCAAGAAAAGTTCTTCTTGTTATCGCTTACTCTTCTCTTCAGGCAACAAGTCATTCTTGAACGGATTTTTAATAAAAGGATATACAAATTGTTTCATAAATCCTTTTGGGAAAGAAGCATCAACCAAACCTGTGCCTTTAGGCCATTCATTGCCCGGCAAATAGTACGTGCCAAATAACTTATCTATAAAAGGAAAAACTACCGCAAAATTATTTCCATAATGTTCTGGTTCTTGGCAATGGTGCCAATGATGGTATTGCGGGGTAGTGATGATATATTTTAAAAACCCGAAATTCAACCTTGTATTGGCATGAATAAACACCGCATGTATCGCTATAAAGACGATATACACATTAAAGGTAAGCGTTGAAAAACCGAGTACATACAAAGGAAGATAAGACACACTACGGGTAAAGAAAATATCTATAAAATGGGTTCTTGAACCTGCAAGCCAATCCATATTTTCGGTGGAGTGATGAATGGAATGAAAACGCCATAAAAAGTAATGGGAATGAAAAATACGGTGTGCTGCGTACTGAAACAAATCGGTTACCACCAAGGCAATTAATAGTTCTACTACGAATGGTAAGTTATTAACCCATTGGTGCACGTCTTCTAAATTCATCCAACCAAAAAAAGCTACTGCTGGCTTTTTGGTTAACACCCCAAATAGCTGAATAGCCAAATGACTAATTCCGAAATAAATAAGGTCGGTTCTCCATTCTGGATGGAATTTGGTTTGTAATTTATTCTTTGGGAAAACCAATTCGATAGGAACAAAAATAATTACCATTACTAATAAATCAAGTATCAACCAATCTAAGCCTAAACTCCAATTCATTTTTTCAACGGCTCTACCTTCTACGGTCATGCCGCCCAATAAAACTGCTAATACTCCTAAAATCACACCAACTACAGCATACTTTTTTTGTTTGGCCAATAATAGACTCACTAAAGCAAAAAGAAACGTGCCAATAATACCACCTAGCATTAATTTTTCTGCCATTACTGCGGTGTAAACCTCCCTAAATTCTGGCGTAGTTAACTGCTCTGGAAACTTAAAACATAAGATACTAGCCATAGAAAGTGCGCCAAGAAATATGGAGACTGCTCCGCTAATTCTGCCTTCTCCGATGCGCATTCGCTTATTTTGTGCTTCCATGAGTTATTTTAGTTTTTATCGCCTCTTAGGCTAAAACTTTATGGCAATTGATAATTGTATTACGATTTTTACAACATCTTATAGTGTAATTACCATTGAAACTTTAATCAAATCGAAAACCTTTTTGGCTGACTATACTTTTATGCCTGTTCGCATTAGTAGTGACTATTTTGAATTGAATAGATACTTTTCATTAGCGCATCAATGCAAATTAAACCTGAAATGCAGCAAGTATCGCCCTGTCTACAACGAAAAAATTATGAAGAAAAGTATACCGAGCTATTTTTTAAGATAAGCATCATACCCGCCTTCCAAATCAACAACATTTTTGTAGCCTAAGGAATCTAGTAAATGGGCAGCTTTGGCACTACGGCCACCCTTTTTACAATACACGTAAACTGTTTCATCCTTTTCGATTGCCTGCATCTGTTTGGCAAAATCGGTATCGAACCAATTTATATTCAGGGCTTCATCAATATGGCCAGCGGCATATTCTTCTGGAGTCCGCACATCAACTAGTATCACGTTATTGAGTTCATTCTGTGAGACTTCTGTGATAGCTTTTGATTTACTTTGGGCACAGCCCATAAAAAGGAAAAGACATAAAAGAACTACGTAAAAATATTTCATACCCAAAAGTTTAAACAAAGATAAAAATTATGGCAGCATTAAAATACACAGAGAAGGTTGAAAATTTAAAGGTAATTACGTCAAATTCTATTACATTTGATAGCAATGAAAAAAGAATGACCGCAAACCAACTACATCCTGAAACTTGGGTAGATGCTTATGCAGATTACCTATTTAACTTTGCCGTTGCTCGTGTTAGCGACGCTGAAATAGCAAAAGACTTAGTACAAGATACTTTTTTTGCAGGACTAAAATCTGCTAAAAATTATAAAGGTGATGCTGCAGAACGCACTTGGTTGATTGCTATTCTAAAACGAAAAGTGATTGATCACTACCGTAAAATTAATTCTAAAAAAGGTAAGGCTGAAGTTCGAATGTCATACAGCACTAGTAGTGATTCTGAAGGCGATTGGTTAGAAGAACGCGTTGCTGACCCGTTTAGCACTCAAGAAAATAGTGTTATCGAGAATGAAGAATTGGGGTTGGCAATTCAATCATGCATTTCAAAATTACCAAAAAAACAAGCCCAAGTATTTCAAATGAAAACAATTCAAGGTATAAGTACTGAAGATATTTGTAATGAACTTGGAATAAACCCGTCAAACCTTTGGGTAATGATACATCGAGCAAGAACTGCGTTGATGGGTTGCCTAAATGATAATTGGTATTAACTATGACTCCTTGCGAAAAAGCAGCTTTTATTTGTAACAAAGCCCAATATGGGGAAGCAACTTTTATAGAAAAAATGAAACTTCAGTTTCATTTATTGATGTGTAAAACATGTTCCGTGTTTTCAAAACAAAATGCAGACTTAACGAGCTTGTGTGAAAAAGCTAAACTTCAATCACTTTCTGAACAAGAAAAAATCATGATGAAAGAGAAGTTACAAAATAAGGGCTAACAGTTTCAATGACCACAAATAAGCCCCACCAAATAATTGGAGTACTTTCTACCCAAAAACTAGCAAAATACTTCCCCTGATTTCTGTTCGTAACAAACATCAAACTACCTAAACCTAAAAAGAGAAATCCCTTTAAAATCATTTCATTTGATGAAATTTCATCTTTTAGAAAAGTAAGAAAGAAAAAAGAAATAGTCGCGAAAGAACCGAAAATCTTCGTCTTTGCAACCCCAAATTGTTGTGGTAAAGTTCGTAAATCGTGAGGATCATATTTAAGATCTCGAATTTCAAACGGAATCATTAAAATTAACACTACAATAAACCGTTGAGTCGCCTCGATGTACATATCCCAAGAAAAAGACATTTCTAAACAAAGAAGTGGAAGCACCACAGTAACCCCTGACCATACCAGAGCAACTACGAATATTTTAAGTCCGCCCAAACTTCTTAAATTTCTAATTTGAGGTAAAAAAGGTATCGCGTACAAGCCAGTAAGCAGTAAAAGGCATGCAATACCATACCAAACTTTTAAATTTAAAAAGTGACTGTGATAAATTGCAAAACCCAAAGCAGCCAAACTAAAAACTTGAATGCCTTTATGATATTGACTTGCAACTAAAATATATTTTTCAGCTTCAACACCATATTTTACAAAATTATAACAAGCTATGGTCGCGAATACTACAAAATAAGAAAAATGAGGGTTAATAGACATTTCAAGAAACACGCCTGTCATTTGAACAAGAGAAACAACGGCTAACGCAACATGAACACTGGCATCAAGATAAAAATCAAAAATGCTTTTTAACCACTTCATTAAACAAATTTAGCCAAACTGTTTATAACCTATCTATTTGGTTAAAAACTTTCACTCGTATTGGCAATTAAGTCCCTAAATCGAAGTAATAAATCGCTAATTTTGCAGGACTAATTTCAATATAAATTTATGAATACTGAGGTGTTTGCAGCTCGCCACATTGGCATCAGATCAGAAGATTTTCAACACATGTTGACAACCGTAAAAGTTGAAAGTTTAGAACAGCTTATTTTAGAGACTATCCCAAGTGATATTCGACTTAATGAAGCACTACATTTAGACGCTCCAATGAGTGAACATGAGTTTTTAAGCCAAATTGAAAAATTAGCTTCAAAAAACAAAGTTTTCAAAACATACATTGGTTTGGGCTATCATGAGAGTCTTACCCCCTCGGTTATTAAAAGAAATATTCTTGAAAATCCAGGTTGGTATACTGCATACACGCCGTATCAGGCTGAAATAGCTCAGGGTCGATTAGAAGCTCTTTTAAATTTTCAAACCGTTGTTACCGATCTAACCGGAATGGAAATAGCGAACGCTTCATTATTGGATGAAAGTACCGCTGCTGCCGAAGCAATGACCATGCTTTTTGATGTGCGAAGTCGAGATCAAAAGAAAAATGAAATTTTAAAATTCTTTGTTTCAGAAGAAATATTGCCGCAAACACTTTCCCTTTTAAAAACACGTTCAACACCTCTGCATATTGAGTTAGTGGTAGGAAATCATGAGGAATTTACCTTTGATACCGATTTCTTTGGAGCCATATTGCAATACCCAGGTAAACATGGTCAAGTTCATGACTATTCAAATTTCGTTACTAAGGCTAAAGAAAATGATATAAAAGTTGCTGTAGCTGCAGATATTTTAAGTCTAGTACTTTTGACCCCTCCAGGTGAGATGGGTGTTGATGTTGTTGTAGGTACTACGCAACGTTTTGGTATACCCTTGGGTTATGGCGGACCACATGCTGCATTTTTCGCTACTAAAGAGGCCTACAAGCGAAGTATTCCTGGACGTATAATCGGCGTGACTAAAGATACTGATGGCAAACCTGCACTTCGTATGGCGCTGCAAACTAGAGAGCAGCACATAAAAAGAGACAAAGCAACATCAAACATATGTACAGCCCAAGTTTTATTGGCAGTAATGGCAGGCATGTATGCGGTATATCATGGACCAAAGGGGCTGAAATACATTGCCGATCAAGTACATGTAAAAGCTAGATCACTTTCGCAGTTTATTCAAATTTTAGGATTTGAACAACTAAACAATTCTTTCTTTGACACTATTAAAGTTAGCGTTGATGATGCTGTGAAACTAATGTCTATTTCTGAAAAAAAAGGAATCAACTTAAACTTAATAGATAAAAAAACTGTTTCTATTTCTGTAAACGAAGCAACAAGCAATGCAGATATCAAAGTTTTACTTTCTTGCTTTATAGAACTAACTGGGGATATAAAAAAAGATTTATCTAATTCTGAAATTATCAAAGAAGTAATCGCAACTTCGCTGCAAAGAGTATCTCCTTTCTTAGAAAACGAAGTCTTTAATTCTTATCATTCTGAAACAGAATTGATGCGTTACATCAAAAAATTAGAGCGTAAAGATTTAGCACTGAATCATTCGATGATTTCGCTGGGCAGTTGCACTATGAAATTAAATGCAGCCTCTGAAATGTTGCCTTTAAGTTTGGCCAATTGGGGTAATATTCACCCGTTTGTGCCGATTGAACAGGCAGAAGGTTATCAAATTATGTTGAAAGAATTGGCTAAAGACTTAAGTGTGATAACTGGTTTTGCCGCTACTTCTTTGCAACCTAACTCGGGCGCTCAAGGTGAATATGCCGGCTTAATGACCATTCGAGCTTATCACGAATCACGAAACGAAAGTCGTAGAAATATTTGTTTGATTCCTGCTTCGGCCCATGGTACTAACCCAGCTTCTGCGGTTATGGCAGGCATGAAAGTAGTGGTAACTAAAACCGATGAAAAAGGAAACATTGATGTCGATGACCTCGAAGAAAAGGTACTTTTACATTCTGAAAATTTAGCCGCATTAATGGTAACCTACCCCTCTACGCATGGGGTTTTTGAATCTTCCATTAAACATATTACAAAACTAATTCATGATCACGGTGGTCAGGTATATATGGATGGCGCCAATATGAATGCTCAAGTAGGTTTAACCCACCCAGGTATGATTGGTGCTGATGTTTGCCATTTAAATCTTCATAAAACATTTGCTATACCACATGGAGGAGGCGGGCCTGGTGTCGGCCCTATTTGTGTCGCTCCACAATTAGTTCCTTTCCTTCCAGGAAATCCTGTTATTAAAACAGGTGGAGAAAAAGCAATTACGGCTATTTCTGCCGCCCCCTGGGGTAGTTCTTTAGCCTGTTTAATTTCATACGGCTATATTAAGATGCTCGGTGAAAGCGGATTAAAACATTCAACTGAAATAGCCATATTGAACGCCAATTATATCAAGCATCGTCTTGAAGGTAAATATGATGTTTTATATACTGGAGAAAAGGGTAGGGCTGCGCATGAAATGATTATTGATTGTAGATCTTTTAAGCAAAACGGAATTGAAGTTACTGATATCGCCAAGCGTTTAATGGATTATGGTTTTCATGCTCCAACAGTTTCTTTTCCGGTTGCTGGAACGATAATGATTGAACCTACAGAAAGTGAAAATCTTCGCGAGTTAGATCGTTTTTGCGATGCAATGTTAGCCATTCGAATGGAAATTGACGCTTCAAACGAAAATAACACTAATAATGTTTTAAAGAATTCTCCGCACACGATGAGCATGATTACTAGTGATTCTTGGGAGTTTCCTTACAGCAGACAAAAAGCTGCTTTTCCTTTACCATTTATTGCTGAAAACAAGTTTTGGCCATCTGTTAGAAGGGTAGATGATGCTTATGGAGACCGTAATCTTATTTGCACCTGCGCACCAATTGAAGCCTACACTGAAGTTGATTAACATCAATAAAATCAAGCTTTTAAGGCCTTTCTGAATAATCGGAAAGGCTTTTTTATAATTCCAAATATGCATTTGAAGTCGCTGGCTATCGTATTAATTATTATGCGCGCATAATAATTAACACCTATTTTCTTATGTTTATCATACGACCAAATTATTTATAATGCACATTGGAATACTAGGCACAGGAAGTTATATACCAAAAACGGTTATTGAAAATCGGGCTTTTGAAAATCATGAATTTTTAAATGCTGACGGGTCTTCTTTTAAACATAACAATCCGATTATTATTGAAAAATTCAAAGCAATTACAGGCATCAAAGAACGACGTTACGTAGAAGCTAATCTAAACACTTCAGATATTGCATTTCTCGCTGCAGAAAAAGCCATTGAAGATGCTGGCATTGATAAAGAAGAACTTGATTATATTATTCTTTCGCATAATTTTGGAGACGTTTCTCATGGTCAATCACAAAGTGATACCCTGCCTAGTTTAGCGAGTAGGGTAAAACATCACCTTCGCATAAGAAATCCCAAATGCGTTGCTTATGACTTACTTTTTGGCTGCCCAGGATGGATAGAAGGTGTGATACAAGCCAACGCTTTTATCAAGAGTGGTATTGCTAAAAAATGTTTAGTCATTGGAGCTGAAACTCTCTCGCGGATTGTTGATCCCTACGATCGAGATTCTATGATTTATTCTGATGGTGCGGGTGCTACTGTTATAGGTGAAAGCAAAAGTGAAGGCGAAATTTTAGCCCATGCTAGTGCAACCTATGCCCATGATGAAGCTTACTTTTTATTCTATGGAAAATCGTACAGCGGCGCTATAAACGAACATACGAAATTCATCAAAATGTTCGGTAGAAAAATATACGAGTTTGCTGTAACCAATGTACCTCACGCGATGCATGACTGTTTGACCAAAAGTGGCATTGCTATTACTGAAGTTAAAAAAATATTTATTCATCAGGCCAATGAAAAAATGGACGAAGCCATTGTAAAGCGATTCTTTGGTCTTTATGATTTGGATATGCCTGAAGGTATTATGCCCATGAATATTGAAAAAATGGGTAATAGTTCTGTTGCTACTATTCCTACCTTATTTGATATGGTTCGAAAAGAAAAACTCGAACGCCATAAGATTCATAAAGGTGATGTTGTTATGTTTGCGAGTGTTGGTGCTGGCATGAATGTAAATGCAATTGTATATCGCGTTTGAAAATAAAAAACCATTGCCTAATTCATATCACAAGTTTTATTTTTAAGGTCTTGTAGATTTTTTTTGTAGTCGCACGTTTCTTTTTAACTTTAGATTGAATAGTATGCACTTTAGTTGCCATGTTGTTTAAGAATTACTGATATTTACAATCTGTAAACTTTTTAAGCAGATGCCGCTACCACAATTTATTTACCAAATTATATATCAAAAAAACATCAATACGATACTGCGAAGTATTAATAAAACGCTGTATCCAATATTGCCAAAAAAAATACGTATCCCCCCCTCTGGACAAATTACACTACACACCGACTCAGGCAAACTTAAAATACGCACCAATCAAACCAGTTATTTAACACAGTTATTGTTTTGGAATGGATATAAAGATTTTGAATATTCTGCAATTTTTGAGCGTCTATCGAAGAAAATTGATGTTTTTTTAGATATTGGTTCCAACATAGGATACTATTCATTGCTAGCGGCCGAAGCAAACCCTGAAGTAGAAGCTTACGCTTTTGAACCTGCTCTCGGGCCGAAATTCTTTTTAAAAGAAAATATCAAATTAAATTATTTTGAAAATAATATTACCGCAGTTGAACTTGCGTTATCCAATGAAATAGGAGCTATCGATTTTTATGAAGTAGAAAATTTGAAGTATACGTATTTGAAGCATAATCTTGCAGGTGAAGGAAATGCAGGCACAAAAAAAACTTCTAGAAACTTCATTAAAAATACGGTCCAGGCAACAACATTGTCGTCGTTTGTTGCATCTAAAAATTTAAAAAAAATTGATCTTATCAAAATTGATACGGAAGGTACCGAATTTGAAATATTAACATCAGGTGTTGATGCAATTAAAAAGTATGAGCCCATTGTAATTTGCGAAACACTTTTTAATACCATTGAGGAAAAATTAGAAGCCTTCTTTTCTGAGCTTGAGTATGAGTTATACAATCATACAGCAAATGGCCTAAAACAAGTTACAAGCATTAGAAGAACAACAGATAACGGAATTCGAAATTGTTTTTTTGTGCCAAAGTCTAAATTAGAGTTAATAGCTCCTTTCATTTCTAAAATATAATGGTTTGAATTTTTATATCATCATACCAGCGCATAATGAAGATGAATTTTTGGCTGATACCCTTACTGCAGTTTTACGCCAAACCCTTCAACCTAAAAAAGTGGTCATTGTAAATGATAACTCCAATGATGGCACCGAATCTATTATTGATGAATTTTTAGCTTTAAGTCCAATTTTTTACAAAGTAAATGCTAATTCTTCTACCGAGCACTTACCGGGCAGTAAGGTCGTAAACGCCTTTTACAAAGGACTTCAAATCTTGGATTCGGCATACGACTTCATCGTCAAACTAGATGCAGATATCATTGTACCAGATAACTACTTTGAACGTATCGCTTATATTTTTACCGGAAACCCAAAAGTTGGTATCGCTGGTGGTTTTGCTTATGAACAAGATACTGAGGGCAATTGGAAGCTAAATCACCCTATGAACAAAGATCACGTTCGTGGCGCATTCAAAGCCTACTCTAAAAGCTGTTTTGAAGCCATAGGAGGGCTTAAAAGCGCCATCGGATGGGATACGCTTGACGAACTATTATCGCAATATCAAGGCTTTGAAATCTTTACTGATGATTCTTTAAAAGCAAAACATCTTCGACCAACAGGTCAAGCATACAATAATAAAGCAAAATTACTTCAAGGCAAAGCCATGTATACGATGCGTTATGGCTTTTGCATTACCTTTATTGCTTCTGCTAAAATGGCATGGAAACTCAAAAATTGGAAAGCGTTTTTTAATAATTTCGAGGGTTACTATACTGCAAAAAAAGAAAAAGTAAGCTTTTTGGTTACGGAAAAAGAAGGTCGCTTTATTCGCAAGCTGCGATGGGCAAACATCAAACGCAAACTGTTATAAAAAACACATCCACCAAATGGTGGATGTGTTTTTTTATACTTTAAATTCCAAATAGTTTAGAAGCCTAATTCTTGCTTTACTTCTGAAAGTAAGTCTTTGCCTTTAGAGACAATAAGGCCTCCTCCTGCTTGTGCATCAAGAACATAATCAAAACCTTGTGCCGCTGCAACTTTTTCAATAGCGGCTTTAGCTCTTTCTGATATTGGAGCAAACAATTCAGATTGTTTTTTCTGAATATCTTGCTGCGCTTTTTGCTGCGCTTCACCAATCGTTTTTTCTTGACCTTGAAGCTCAGCAGCTCGCTTGTCATTTTCCTCTTTTGATTTATTCGCTGCTTCGTTATTATATTGTGTAAATTTATTTCGAAGCTCTGTCATTGCACCTTGTATATCAGCTTGGTATGTTTCTGATAATTTTTTTAATTCAGATTCTGCTGCTTTCATTTCTGGCATTTCAGATAATAGTTTCTGTACATCAATGTGGGCAACTTTGCTCTGTGCATTAACAAAACTTGTGGCAGCTACGAACAAAACTAGGGCTACAGCTATTTTCTTTACTTGTTTCATGAGTTTAATTTTAAAAAATTGAGTGTTATTTATGTTAGTATACTATATTTAATTATCGTCTGTATCTTCTTCAGTTTCTGTTGGATCTTGCTTAGCTTTCTTTCTAGCTTCGCGTTCCTCTAGCAGTTTCTTTCTTCTTTCTTCGTAAGCTTTTTTGCGTTCCTCTCTTAACTTAAGCTGCTCAGCTCTCTTCTCATCTGCAGTCTTATTCTTAGCATCTTTAGCTTGTTCCGCTTTTTCTATTCTTTCTTTGAGTGCATCACTCATTTCTTTTTCCTCAGCAGCTGCATCCTCTTCTTCGAATTTACTTTTCCTTGGCACTTTTTTCTTCGGCGCACTCACTTTTCTAGTTCGTGCTATGCCTCTCAAAATGATATCGCTAATATCATGCCTTTTTTGAGAATACAACATTACAACATCCGCAGATTTATCAAAAATAAAATCATACTTTTTATTAGCTCCTATTTTTTGTACTTCATTGAACACCTGATCTTGAATAGGCTGAATCAGTTGCTGCTTTTGTAAAACTAAATCTCCTTGCGGACCAAAACGATCTTGCTGATACTCGATCATTTCTTTTTCCAAGATTTGAATATCTTCTTCTCGTTCAGCAATCAGCTCATCTGTCAACAAAACCTTTTCAGCCATAAGGTCTTTCTTTGCTTGCTCAACAATACTCTGTTTTTGTTCTATCTGGACCTTCCATTTTTGAACCTTAGTCTCTAATTGTTCAGTAGCTGCTCTGTACTCTTCAACATTCTCTAAGATATACTCCATATCAACATATGCTATTCGAACTCCCCTTTGTGCGAAGGTGTACGACGAAAACAGTACGGTGATCAATACGATAAGAACTTTTGTTTTTACTTTCATTTCTGATTTCGTTTTATCCAATAGAAAATATCGTGCCAAAAATACTAAAACTTTTAAAATGAAGGCTTTAGATGTTCTAAGAATAAGGAAAATAGCGAAGAGAAAAAAGACTACTATCTTTCGATATGATTTTTTTTAAGTCTTTTTTCTCTTCTCTTTTCTCTCTTTTCATTGTTTGGCAACGTATTTCAATAGTATTAACTTACCTAAATGCATGAATTAGGTTATTTTAATAATTATTAAGTTAAAACTGTTGGCCAATAATGAAGTGTGTTTGCCACCCACTTTTTTCAGTTGAATTTGGGTTAGCATCTTGGTCAAATCCATAACCAAAATCAATACCCAATAAACCAAATGCAGGCATAAAAATTCGGAGCCCCACTCCAGCCGATCGTTTTAACTGAAACGGATTATAATCCTGAAAATTGTTGAAAGCGTTACCAGCTTCTAAAAAAGTGAGTCCGTAAATAGATGCAGAGGGCTTTAAGGTTAGCGGATATCGCAGTTCTAAAGAGAATTTATTATATACAATAGCACCATCTTGTTCGGTTCTTCCTGTAAGTGGATTCAATGAATAAGGTGCTAATGATTGATTTTCATACCCCCGTAATTGTACCACATCTCTACCGTCTAAGGTGAAATTACCGAGACCATCACCACCTACATAAAAGCGTTCGAAAGGAACATTACCTACGCTACTATTATAATTGCCTAAAAAACCAAACTCAGCATTTGTACGCAATACTAAAGACTTATCTGCACTACCTAATAAAGTAGTATACCAATCACCTTTAAACTTTAGCTTATAATATTCTAACCAACGAAAACGCTCTTGATCATCATTCTCTAACTGCTGTTGTTCGGCAGGGGTATATTCAACTCCACCATCAGAACTAGGGTCTCGAACAATTTCTGAGGTCAATAGCGCATCATAATCTTTGCCATTAAATAATGAAAATGGCGGTGTTAATTTAGCTGAAATTTCAAAATTTGAACCACCCCTAGGGAATATTCGACCGCCGGAAGTTGCATTTCTTGAAATACCTAGTGTGTAGGCTATCGAGTTTGCCTTTCCGTTAGGAAAGTTAAATAAACCAATATTATAATTTCTAAAATCGTACAATTGATACCCCAAAGAATGTGAGATTGTAAAATAATCATCAGGCCAACGCACTCTTTTTGCTAAACCAGCGGTAATACCTGTAATAGAAAACTGTCTGTCCTTATTTACCTCTACCCTACCCCTATTACTAAATGATGCTTGAAATTGCTGCGTTCTAGAAAGCGACAAATTAAAACGAACTGGTTTTTTACCCCCTAACCAAGGCTCAGAAAAATTTAGACTATAGACCCTAAAGGTTCTACTTGCTTGTAAGCGAAGTGCAAAGGTTTGACCATCACCCATAGGCACCGGTTTGTATGCTTCACCTTTCAAAATATTTCCTATCGAGAAATTACTAAATGAGAGCCCAAGTGTACCAATAAAGCCACCACCACCGTAACCCCCTTGTAGTTCAATTTGACTAGAACCTGACTCTACCAAACTATAGGCAATATCTACTGTACCTTCATTTGGGTTAGGATTTTGAATATCTGGTTTAATCTGCTCCGCATCAAAAAAGCCTAATTGACCTAATTCTCGAATACTTCGAATGATGTCAGACTTGTTATATTTTTGTCCAGGTCTGGTGCGTAGCTCTCTATAAATTACATGATCGTTGGTCTTTTCATTACCCGTTACTGTAATGTGATCAAGAAAGGTTTCTTTGCCCTCAATGATTCGTATTTCAAAATTAATGGTATCATTCTCTGCAGACATTTCTACAGGGTTGATGCTTGAAAAAAGGTATCCATTATTTTGATATAAACTAGTTACGTCTAAGGCGTCTGGCTTTGAATCATCTGCAATACGTTCGCGAAGTAATACACCGTTATAGGTAGCACCCTTCTTTAGCCTAAGCAATGCGTGTAATTGTCGGTCCGTATAAACTGTATTACCGACAAAATCGATATCTCCAAAATAATATTTATTACCTTCTTCAACCTTAATTTTTAGGTCAATATTATTTTCGTCAACCTTAATAATTGAATCTGACAATACCCTGGCATCTCTAAAACCATTCTCAGCGAATTTATCGACTAATAGATTCAAATCATTTTCATAATCTTCTTTAATGTACTTTGACTTTTTCCAAAAACGACCAAGCCGCTTTCTCTTGGTTTTTTTGAGCGCTTTACGAAGTTTTTTATCCGTTAACTGTTCATTGCCTTCAAAAATGATATTTTGTATTTTAACCTTGTCTCCTTTTCTAACATTAATTACCATGCTTTGAGCGTTAGTCTCAGAAGTGTCTTTAGCAGTAGTAATGTTTACTCTAGTATTTAAGTACCCTTGTTTTTTATATTTATTTTGAAGGTAATTTTTAGTATTGGCAATCAAACTTTCTGTAATTTTCTTACCTTTTTTAAGATCAGCATCGTCAAGAATACTCTCTACCTTTCTACTTTTGACACCATTAATGGTGACACCAGATAAAGTAGGTCGTTCTGTAATTGCTAGCTCTAAAAATATCTTCTCATCTTCAATATTGGTGATGTAGAATTCTAAATTGCTAAAAAGTTCTAAGCCCCATAATTTATTAAGAATAGCGCTGATTTGATCACCAGGCACAATTATAGGCTGACCCACTCTTAGACCTGTGTAGGTTTTAACCGTTTGTTCATTATAACTTTTAAGTCCTGAAACTTCTAAACCACCTAGAATGTATTTTTTACCATCATCATAGGAAGTCTCCTGTGCGACGGATAAGGTGCTAGTAAAAAGTAGTAGGAATGCTAATAAAAGTTCGCGAGATACGAACTTTTTCATATCGCTAATTGAGTTGTTCGCTAGTTTTTCCAAATCTTCGTTCTCTGTTCTGGTAATTTTTGATGGCCCTTACTAAATGATCTTCGCTAAAATCAGGCCAAAATACATCAATAAAGTATAATTCAGCGTACGCTATCTGCCAAAGTAAAAAATTGCTAATTCGATGTTCTCCACTTGTTCGAATTAGCAAATCTACGTCTGGCAAATTGTGCGTGTAAAGATGGGTATTAATAATGGTTTCGTCAATACTTTCAGGAGAAATTATATTATTTTTAACTTTGATGCTTATCTGTTGCACTGCGTTTTTAATCTCTTCACGAGCACCATAACTTAAAGCCAAAGTTAGTGTCATACCCGTATTTTCAGCCGTTTTTTCCATTACCTCAAGAAGCTCTTTATGTGCTCTAGAAGGCAAAGATGCAATGTCGCCGATGGTATTCAACCGAACGTTATTCTTTAAGAAAGTTTTAAGTTCTTTTTTAAGAGAAGATACTAGTAAACGCATTAAAGTATCCACTTCTAGCTTAGGTCTTTTCCAATTTTCTGTTGAGAAGGTATAAAGAGTTAGGTACGCTATTTTCAATTTCACGCAATCTTCTACTGTACGACGAACCGTTTTAACCCCATGTTCATGACCAAATACCCGCATTTTACCTTGCTGTTTTGCCCATCGACCATTGCCATCCATAATTATGGCTATATGTTGTGGCAGATTCTCGCCAATAATGTCATCAATAGTATTCATACATCAAATCATAAGAAATCGTGAAAGTTTCAAATCACTATCAAAAAATAATTTCTTGAATTTATAAAAATGTAGCTAAAAATTAACTCCGTGCAAATATAAGGATAGATTTTTGACTATAAATAGCGATTTTACAAATCACTCAAAACAGTCCATACACGGCTTTCTTCCGAAGGTATAGGTAAAAGTCACTCCTGAAAACACATACCAGTCATCACTAAAAATGTTTCCGAATTTCGGATCAATTTGTTGTGCAACTGTTGATTTTTCAGGATTACTACCGTCTAGGTTGTCGGTAAAAGTATATCGAGCACCAATTTCAGCGCCAATAATAAACATTTGACTTATTCGGTATTTCATACCCACAGTCATTGGTATAGCGAACGAGCCATCTCTTTGATTGAGACCATCTTGAAGGACTCCGGCATCAAAATAATGATAATCATATCTAAAATAGGTCAACCCAGTATATAGATAAGGTGTAAAAGCTGGTCCTAATTTGTGAAGATTATATTCAACGAAATTAAATTCTAAGCCAGCCGAAGCTTCTAACAAACTGTTGCCAATTTTATAACCGCGTTGCTGTCTTGAAGTTAAATTAGATTTAGCATCATCAGCAATAAACTTACCGTAGATTACACTAGCCCGCCATGCATAACGTTTACTTTTATTCCATTTAAATAATCCACCTACAGCATAGTTAGACGGCAGTATAAAATTAGTTCTACCAACATCACCAATATTATTAGCTCCACCAGCAAAAGCTCCTATTTCATAAGTCTGAGAACTTAATGTAGCACAAGTCAAAAGGAGAATTATACAAATATATCTGCCCATAAAAATAATTAGTTTTCGAATATAGCAATTGCAACAACTTAGATCATTGCACAATTATGTTACTGTTCTCAATTGATAAACAGGATTTGGCAGATTTTATTGTTTTATAGGATGTTCAATTGCGCTTATCTTCACCCCACAATAATTTGTTGCGAAGGGTTTTAAGAAAGCTTTCTGAAGTATACTCAATCATTTTAATAGTGAACGGCGCTTTTTTTACAAGCAGTTCCTTTCCATTTACTACCGAAGCTATTCTTGAATCTAAAGAAACCAAATGATTTTCTTCACGCCCTGACACTTTTAATCGAATTTCGGTATCGTCAGAAATTACGAGTGGTCGCGCATTCAAATTGTGCGGTGCAATTGGTGTTAAAACCAGCGATTTTGCGGTTGGCGCGATAACTGGCCCACCACAACTTAACGAATAACCAGTTGAACCAGTTGGGGTTGAAATAATTAACCCGTCAGCCCAGTATGAAGTTAAATATTCATCATTCAAATAGGTCTCTACAGTAATCATCGAGGTAGTATCTTTTCGACTTACAGTAACTTCGTTCAAGGCAAAATTTAGTTCGGTAAATTCAGGAATGTCAGAAGAGGCGCTAACCTCAACCAAACTTCTTTCAACTACGGTATAATCACCTTTAACAAATTCTTGCACTACTTTTCGAACATCTTCTTTTTTAAAAGTAGATAAAAACCCAAGGCGACCTGTATTCACTCCAACGATGGGTATTCCAGTATCTTTTACATAAGTAGTTGCACGTAGTATGGTACCATCACCTCCAAAACTAACAAACATATCGAAAGACTGGTCCAAACCTTCATCTTCTGTAAACGTTGTAAAGCGCTTCGAATCTCTGTTTTCAGCTAATAAGGCGTGAAAATTTTTCTCAATTGCAATTTCTGCATTTACTTTTTGAAGTTCATTTATAAGCTCAACGACATAATCTAAAGCATTATCTTGATAAGTTTGACCGTAGATGGCTACTTTCATGTATTGTTCTCGTTCTGAGTTTTTTTAGTACTTACGTATTAAACCTTAGCTGTTCTAAACATTAAGATATTTATCTAAATAATCTGATCTACTTTTTAAATCTTCCAAAAATTGGTCATCATTATTACCAAAAAGAATATGATAATTGTAACGCCTGAACGATTGAATAATTTCATTAAGGTTTGAGGTTCCAATTTTAACTGTTAATTGAACTACATCGTTTTGAAGTCCTGTAATAAACGCACCAATAAGTCTTGTATTATTACTTTCTACAATCTGCGCGACTTCACTAAATGAATAGTCTTTGATACCTTTTGCAACGACGATGATACCGCCTGGTTCTGTAAAAAAAGGAGTGTCGATAAACACGCCAACAATATCAGCTAAATCATAATAACCCAGCACATTTTCATTTCTATCTAAAATGGGCAAAATATTAGCTTCGTTACGTGCAAATGCTTCTAATACATCCAACCAATTGGTTTCTTTTCGAACAAAAAAAGATTCTAAATTATATCGGTAATCTTCAATCTTAGTATTTCCTTTAAAATTTTCAAGATCATTTTCACTTAATACCCCAATAAATCTTTTTTTCTCAACCACGGCAACATGCGAGAAGGTGCTGTCTTTAAAAAAGCTAATTACTTTTTTCAAAGAATCTTGAACATTAAACACAGGTACCGAAGTTAATATGTGGTTTTGTATGGGCATGGTTTAAATTATAACGCAAAATACTAATTATAAATATCAAAAGGCGTGCCTAATTTGTATTTTTGTAGTTGTTTCAACGAACTAATACTACCTTAATCGAATGACTAAACTTAGTGTTAATATCAATAAAATTGCCACCTTACGAAATGCTCGCGGTGGAAATGTGCCTGATCTTATCGAAGTCGCCAAAGATATCGAGACCTTCGGAGCTCAAGGTATAACGATTCATCCTCGACCAGATGAACGGCATATTCGGTATCAAGATGCCAGAAATTTAACTCAAGTCGTTACTACCGAATTTAATATTGAAGGTAACCCTAATACCAAGTTTATTGAATTGGTTTTAGAAACCAAACCAACACAAGTGACCCTTGTGCCTGACGCCATTGACGCCATTACTTCAAATGCCGGTTGGGATACCATCATTCATCAATCATATTTAAAAGATGTAATAAAGACTTTTCAACAAAACGGTATTCGAACCTCAATTTTTGTTGATGCAAATATCAAGATGGTTGAAGGTGCTGCTGAAATTGGTTCAGATCGTATTGAACTTTATACTGAAGACTATGCGAAACGATATAAAAAAGGAGACAAATCTGCAGCATACCCCTTTACAAAAGCAGCTGAAGTCGCCCATTCACTAGGATTAGGAATAAACGCAGGTCATGACTTAAATTTAGAAAATATTAAGCACTTCAAAGATCAAGTGCCTCATTTGTTAGAAGTTTCTATCGGTCACGCACTAATTTGCGAATCTATTTATTTGGGCTTAGAAAATGTTGTCAAAAAGTACCTAAACAAACTACAATGAGTATAGTATTACATTCAAAAATTATCGGTAAAGGCATGCCTTTGGTAATCCTACATGGTTTTTTAGGAATGTCTGACAATTGGAAAACTTTGGGAAATCAATATGCAGAAAACGGTTTTCAAGTGCATTTGGTTGATCAACGTAATCATGGAAAAAGTTTTCACGACCAAGCCTTTAATTATGATCTTTTGGCAATCGACCTAAAAGAATATCTAGAACATCATAAATTAGAACGAATAGATCTTATTGGACATTCTATGGGAGGCAAAACAGCGATGCAATTTGCTTGTGATTTTAATAAGTTAACCAAAAAGTTAGTTGTAGCAGATATTGCCCCAAAATTCTACCCTCCACATCACCAAGATATCATAAACGGACTTCAATCATTGAATTTCGATACCATTAGCTCGCGTGGAGAAGCAGATTCTGAGCTTTCAAAACACATTACAGATTTTGGAACGCGCCAATTTTTACTTAAAAATTTATACTGGAAAGAAAAAGGAAAACTTTCATTTCGATTCAATCTGCCTGTTTTAAGCAAAAAAATGGAAGAAATCGGTGAAAATATAAGTAATACAGCTTCGTACGATGGCCCCACTTTATTCTTAAAAGGTGATAGATCTGAATATGTTGTAGCTAGCGATTTGACTGATATAAAAAAATACTTTTCGAATGCAACGATAAAATCTATCGACAATGCTGGACATTGGCTGCATGCAGAAAATCCGAAACAGTTTTTTGAAAAATCCTTGGCTTTTTTAAATTTATAAAGGCTATTAGAAAAATTCGGTATCTTTTTTGCTCTGATTCAATTACTAATAAAAACAAATAAACATTATAAAATGAAATTTATTCTAAGATTACTTTTAAGCGCTGTTGCTGTTGTGATATTATCTAAAGTGCTTCCGAACGTTTCAGTTGATTCTTACGTAACTGCAATTATTGTCGCTATAGCTTTAAGCCTACTAAACTTTATTGTGAAACCAATTATGGTTATTCTGACCTTACCAATTACCATTGTTACTTTTGGTCTTTTTCTACTTGTAATTAATGCTTGCATCATCATGCTGGCTGACTATTTTGTAGATGGATTTACAGTAAATAGCTGGCTTTGGGCCATAATTTTCAGCTTCTTGCTATCCTGTTTGCAATCTATTCTATTTACATTTCTTAAAAATGACAAAAAAGGATAATTGATCATTGAATTCCAGTTCTTTAAAAACTTGGCAAGATGCTTTAATTGTTTTATTTTTGCATCCCCATAAAAAAGCAAAAAGATTAAGGAAATGAATATCACCAAAGAGCAGATAGACGAATTGAATGCAGTTGTAAAAGTCGCAATAACTAAAGACGATTATCAAGATAAAGTAGATGGCATTCTAAAAGATTATAAGAAACAAGCTAATATTCCTGGTTTTAGAAAAGGTCAAGTTCCTATGGGGCTGATTAAAAAGCAATATGGAAAAGCTGTTTTAGTAGATGAAGTAAACAAACTCATTCAAGATAATTTGAACAAGTATCTGACGGAAGAAAAGTTAGATGTTCTCGGAAATCCGTTACCAAAACAACAAGATAATTTTGATTGGGACACCGAAGAATTTGCTTTTGAATTTGAGCTAGGTCTCGCGCCAGATTTTGAAGTACCGCTAAAAACTAAAAAATCAATCACATCGTACAAAATTGTTGCTGACAAAAAAATGGTTGATGAACAAGTAGAACGTATTCAAAAACAATACGGTAAACTGGTGAGCAAAACAACGGTAACTAAAAAAGATGAGATTACTGGAATATTCAAAAACGAGGAAGTAGAAATTGAAAATAAATCTACTCTAGAATTTACTATGTTTAAAGGTAAAAAAGGGGATAGTCTTCTTGGTAAAAAGCCTGGAGATGTAGTTGCTCTTAAAACTAAGGGGCTTTTTAAAGAAGATAATTTCTTGACAAGTGTTTTAGGCATTTCTGCTGACAAAGCAGAAAAACTTGATGTTGAAGTCAACTTTACTATTGAAGAAGTCAACGAAAGAGAGCCAGCGGAATTGAACCAAGAGCTTTTTGACAAATTGTTTGGCCCTGATACCATTAAATCAGAAAAAGAGTTGAAAGAAAGAATCAAAGAAGATTCTGAAAAGCAATTTGTGCAACAGTCTGATCAAAAATTATTAAACGACGTTACAGAATATTTTATTGAAAATACCAAGTTTGATCTACCCGCAGGTTTCTTGACCAAATGGATTCAAATGACAGGTGAAAACCCGCTAACTGAAGAGCAAGCAAGTGAGGAATATGAAAAATCTGAAAAAGGACTTCGATATCAGTTAATTGAAGGAAAGATTATAAAAGAAAATGATGTTCAAATTCAGTTTGAAGAGCTTAAAGAATTTGCTAAAGGTTTTATCAAATCTCAAATGGCTCAATACGGTCAATTAAATCCACAAGAAGAAGAATTAGATAACATTGCTACCCGTGTATTAAGTAATCAAGATGAGGTAAAACGCTTATCTGAACAATTGATGAGTCAGAAATTACTAAGTCTATATAAAGAAAAAGCGAACTTAAAGACCAAAGAGGTCACTTATGAGAAATTCGTATCAGAAGTTTACGGTTAATTTTTCGAAAAATAATAAGTATCTTTACGGTGCCGAGCCTATACAACTCGGCACCTTTTTTGTCTTAAAAAATTGAAATATAAAAAATGGATTACGGAAAAGAATTCAAAAATTACGCAATAAATCATCAGGGTATAAACAGCATGTATTATGACAAAATCATGAGCAGCATGTATCCTACGAATATGACTCCTAACATTATTGAAGAGCGACAATTAAATGCAATTGCAATGGATGTATTTTCGCGTTTGATGATGGATCGTATTATTTTTTTAGGAACTGGTATAAATGACCAAGTCGCCAACATCGTGCAAGCACAACTATTATTCTTAGAGAGTGCAGATGCTACTAAAGATATACAGATATACATTAATTCGCCAGGCGGTAGTGTTTATGCTGGTTTGGGTATCTATGACACCATGCAGTTTATTAAACCTGACGTAGCAACCATATGTACTGGAATGGCTGCCTCAATGGGCGCAGTACTTTTGTGTGCTGGACAAAAAGGAAAACGAAGTGGTCTAACGCATTCTCGAGTAATGATTCACCAACCTATGGGCGGTGCTCAGGGTCAAGCAAGTGATATTGAAATTACAGCACGTGAAATATTAAAACTAAAAGAAGAACTGTACCAAATTATAGCAAATCACTCAGGACAAACTATAAAAAAAGTACATGATGATAGTGATCGTGATTACTGGATGAAAGCCCAAGAAGCCAAAAAATACGGTATGATTGATGAAATTTTAGTAAGAGACAAAGACTAATTTCGACAAAGCTTTAAAACTAAAAGCTATCGGTATTAGTTAAAGTAGTGAACCAAAACCCATTTTCTTTCGTTATAAATGGGGAAAGACAGCAAATCTTATGGCAAAAGAAAACTTAGAATGCTCATTTTGCGGACGTAAAAAACCTGAAACGAATCTTTTGATTGCAGGTCTTGACGCACATATTTGTGACCGCTGTATAGAACAGGCCTATGGTATTGTAGCTGAAGAGTCAAAGCAAACAAAAACAAATGACCTTTCTTCTGAACTAGTTTTAAAAAAACCATTAGAAATTAAAAAATTTTTAGACACCTTTATTATTGGTCAAGAACGAACCAAAAAAGTAATGTCTGTTGCGGTATACAATCACTACAAAAGATTATTACAGAAGACCTCTAAAGATGATGAAATCGAAATTCAAAAAAGCAACATCGTCATGGTTGGCCAAACAGGTACAGGAAAAACTTTAATGGCCAAAACTATTGCTCGAATGCTTAATGTGCCTTTGGCAATTGTTGATGCGACGGTGCTTACTGAAGCAGGGTATGTAGGTGAAGATGTGGAAAGCATACTAACCCGATTACTTCAGGCAGCCGACTATAACTTAGAAAAAACGGAACGCGGTATTGTATTTATTGATGAAATAGATAAAATTGCGCGTAAAAGTGATAACCCTTCTATAACCCGAGATGTATCTGGCGAAGGGGTTCAACAAGGTTTGTTAAAACTTTTAGAAGGTACAGTTGTTAATGTGCCACCAAAAGGAGGTCGAAAACACCCTGACCAAAAATTCATTGAAGTAAATACAGAAAACATACTTTTTATTGCTGGTGGTGCCTTTGACGGAATTGAACGTGCTATTACCAAGCGTTTGAATATGCAAGCTGTTGGGTATAGTGCTTCAAAAGCAGATGAAAATTTAGACGAAAGCAATATATTACAGTATATCATTCCAAAAGATTTAAAAGATTTTGGATTAATTCCTGAAATCATAGGTAGACTGCCTGTTTTAACACACATGAATCCTTTGGATGAGAAAACGTTAAGAGCTATCCTTACTGAGCCTAAAAATGCGATCATCAAACAATATGAAAAACTGTTTGCTATGGATGGTATTAGCTTTACGATTACTGAACAAGCTTTAGATTATATTGTGAAGAAGGCCATTGAATACAAATTAGGAGCAAGAGGTTTACGCTCATTGTGTGAGGCAATTTTTACTGATGCAATGTTTGAAATGCCGAGTAGCGGTGAAACCGAATTTAAGGTAACCAAACCTTATGCTGAAGAAAAGCTATCGTATGAAACCATAAAAAAACTAAAGGCAGTCTCTTAAGACTGCCTTTAGTTTTTTAGAAAATTTTATATAAAATTTAGGCAATTTTTATATGCGTCTTTTTCTCTTCTTTTGGTTGTTGCTTTTGGGTTACAGATTTTAATAAATCTAAGCAAACTCTACTTATAATCTTTTCATCGGCGTACATGGTATGACCAAATCCAGAAATAATATCAGACTTCACTCCAACTTTTTCATGCCACTCTAACTTAGGGCGATAAACATCTGAATCACCAAACAAAGCAGTAACATTGCATTCTGGTTTAGACTCTTCTGCACGAATTCTAGTAGAAGAAACCGTGTAAAGTGATTTCATAGGTAGACCAGCTAATCCGGCTTTCCATGCTATAGTACCTCCCATACTAAAACCTAGGTAATGAGCAGGTTCATTTTCTTTCTTCAAGAGATGAACAACACCGGTATCAATTCCACCTTCAACAAAGGCTCTATGCACATTGTCAGTTGTATTAACAACTATATCTACGTCAGAAAGTTGTTGAATATCATAATAGGTAATATCAAAATACTGTTGCAAATATCCAAGATAGGAAGTAATCCATAGTCCTTTTTTCGCTCCCCACATGTCGGATAGTATAACTAGTTTTTGGGCCATAATTTTAGGTTTAAATAAGTAATCGGTTAAGTTCTGGGACGAAGTTGAAGAATTAACGAAGCATTACCGCATTTATTTGTTAATCCGAAAGAATTCTTCGACGTAGTTACCTTTATCCGATGAAAAACACCTCTAATTTGTTAATGAAATATGCTAAGAACTGGGTCAATTAGAAGCGCTTTCCTATTGATACACCTGCCATAGGTGAGAAACCAAATACAAAACCTTGGTCTCGATTTCCTCCTACCAATGGAGTAAAGCTAGCTTTCCACATCCACCCTGAGTTTTTGCCAAAATGTTTCACATAACCAATAGACGGAATTAAATTATGAGTACCCTGCTCTTTGCTTTCGAAATCTTTCTTAAAATTTATCCATGTATACCCCAGCCCCACTTCAAGATAATTGCGGTTCTTCAAATCAAAAAGATAATTCATGGATAAAGGAATGCATAATCGCTCGTCTGGTAGCAAGTCAAAATATGGGCTGCTACTAACAGATTCTTGACTTACCCAGGCGCTACCAATGCCAATTCGCAAACCCAAATTACCATTTTGCCCAAGCTGTCTTTGATAGTTTAATGACGGTCCTATACTATTGCCACCCAACTCAACGAAAACAACATTGCTCTGCGCATTAATTTGGTTCAAGCCTAACATAAGTGTAAAAAGAAGAATTAAAGTTTTCATTCTGATTTGTTTTAAAGTTTAATCAAAACTAGAAATCATCAGAAAATCAATTGTCCGAGATTATGTAAACAGAGAAAAATAGGACAAACTAATGGGTAATGAAGTAGCTTCTTTTCTGTAAGCTGTAGGAGTTAATCCCGTAAATTTCTTAAAAGCGTAATAAAAGGTAGACTTTGAGTTGAAACCACACTCCAAACCAATAGCAACAATGGTGTAGGCAGAAAAGTTATTGTCGCCCAGAAGTTTTTTAGCTTCTTTAACGCGATATTTATTGATATAATCGGGGAAATTACTACCTGCATGGGCATTCATCAATTTTGAAATACCACTTGTGCTTTTATTTATTTCCTCTGATAAACTTTCAAGACTTCAATACGGATCTAGAAATTTTTGATTTCCAACGATATAGTTATCTATTTCAGAAAAAGCAACTTCTCCCCGCACCGCTCCATCTCGATCTAGGTTTTTTGTTACACTCTTTTTTCTGATTTCCTTTCTAAGCGAAATCTGATCCTTTAATACCACATATCTATAAAACGCTTGATAGACTATCCAGTAGATCAATATAGAAGACCCTAAACGAAGAAGATAGTAACTATAGGGCTTTTGTACTATACCCGTTGTATTAAAAACTATAGACATTATCCAAAGTACAAATACAACTCCATCCAAATAAAAGAACCCTTTTAACCATACTAAATCATCAAAATTCGAAATTGGTGTATCAAGTGAGTCATTTTTAAAAACAATTTGAATAGCCTTATAAAAAAGAAACAAGGAATAGCGTAGCGTTGTGAAATCTTCAAGGTTGTTATAACCATCAAGATAGGTTAGCGGCAATGTCCCAGTATTTACCATAAAAATTGTCGTAGTTCTCTCAAAAAATTCCAACAAGAAAACAGCTAAAGAAATCATGATGAAAGAAAATCGTTTTTCCTCTGCTCCTAAATAGTATACAAGAAAAGCATAAAACATGGGCAGAATAAGCACATACCAAGGAAAAGTGAAATTATGAAGCACAAATTCAGTCTGGATTAATCTTTTTTCAATAAACCATGATTGAAGGTTATTTAAAGAGAGAAATAGAACCAATAGATTTAAAAAAAGAACTGGTTTTTCAATCTTTTTACGTGATAAAAAAGTTGATATATTAAAAATAAAACTCTGTATGGCTCCAGCAATCATAAGAAAATTGCTGTCATATGCGGTACTAATTAATTAATGAGAAAGTTGTTAGCCGTTCATCTTCAATAACTCTTCAACATAGTCTCTCTTATTTGATAAACGTGGAATCTTGTGCTGCCCCCCTAGTTTATCTTTCGATTTGAGCCAATCATAAAAAAGATCTTCGCGTGCCACATGTACCGATGGCATATTAAGCGTCGTATTTTTATACCGCTTGGCTTCATAGTCAGAGTTTAATGATTTCAGCGCATTATCAAAAATCTCAATAAAGTAATCTAACTTTTCTGGTGGTCTTCTGAATTCTATGATCCATTCATGAGCGCCTTTCTCTTTATCGACCATAAAGATTGGACCAGCTGTATAATCTTTAATTTCAGCACCAGTTTTGCTGCACACTTGTTTCAATGCTTCTTCTGCATTTTCGATAATCAATTCTTCACCAAACACATTAATATGGTGTTTGGTTCGACCAGTTACTTTAATACGATATGGGTCTAAAGAAGTAAAGCGGACAGTATCACCAATTTTATAACGCCATAATCCCGCATTAGTAGTAATAATTATTGCGTAGTTGATATTGGTCTGCACCTCCCATAACGGAATTGCTTGTTCATCTTCGCTTCCATAAACATCCATAGCAATGAACTCATAAAAAATACCGTAGTCTAACATCAACAATAAATCATCTGCATTATTTCGATCTTGTATGGCGAAGAAACCTTCAGATGCATTGTAGATTTCATAGTACTTGAAGCTATTTCTGGGAAGTAGCTTATGATATTGTTCTTTATATGGATTAAAACTTACCCCTCCGTGAAAATATACTTCGAGATTTTCCCAAACCTGAAATAGGTTTTCTTTCCCAGTTTCTTCTAAAACATTATTAATAAGAACCAACATCCAAGACGGTACTCCTGCTAAACTGGTTACATTCTCAAGCTTACTTTCGCTAATGATTGCCTTTAACTTTGATTCCCATTCACTCATTAAAGAAACTTTATTACTAGGCGTACTACTGAATTCTGCCCAAAGAGGCATATTTTCGATTATGATTGCTGACAAGTCACCAAAGAACGAATCACTATCTTCAAATAATTGCTTACTGCCGCCAAGGCGCAAACTTTTACCTGTAAACAACTGTGAATTCTCGTTGTTATTCAAATACAAACACAACATGTCTTTACCTGATTTATAATGGCAATCTTCCAATGCTTCAGCACTTACAGGAATAAATTTGCTTTTAGCATTCGTAGTACCACTACTTTTTGCAAACCATTTAATAGCTGTTGGCCAAAATAAATTTTGCTCTCCGCGCCTAGTTCGCTCAATCAAAGGCTCAATATCTTCATAGGACACAACTGGAATACGTTCTCGAAAAGTTTGATAATCTACTATCGATGCAAAATCATATTGCTTGCCAATCTCCGTATCTTCTGCTACTTCCAATAGTTGTTCCAAGACCTCCTCCTGAACCTCTGCAGGGTATTTCAAAAAGAGTTCTATCTGATGATCGCGCTTTTTAAGCAACCAAGAAGCAATAGAATTAAATAAAGGTATAGGCATTTTAGGTATCTTTGATAGTGACTTTTAGCGCTCTTTACTTTAATCGGCTAAAGTTAAAAATAGCCTTAAAAGTTGTCATTTTCAAATTAGAACTTTTTTTATGCAGTACGAAGGTGTTTTACGTAAAATGCAAACCGAAATCGGTAAGCCTATTCAATATTACTTGTTATTTAATGATGATTTTCTTAATGTGAACCAAGTTTTGAATAAGACTTTGAAAATTAATTTTATCAAACACCAATGTTTGAACTGTGGCAATGATCGGCCCATATTTCGACAGGGATATTGCAAAAACTGTTTTTTTGAAATACCATCGGCTGGTGATTGGATTATGCGACCAGAACTAAGTACAGCTCACCTTGAAAAAGAAGATCGTAATTTAGAATATGAAAAGAAAGTTCAATTACAGCCGCATATCGTTTATTTAGCGAATTCTAGCACTATCAAAGTTGGAGTTACTCGTAAAACTCAAGTGCCAACAAGATGGATTGATCAGGGGGCTCATGAAGCCATTGAAATTGTAGAAGTGCCCAACCGTTATTTGGCAGGCATTACTGAAGTTGCGCTCAAAGATCATATTGGGGATAAAACCAATTGGAGAAAAATGTTAACCAATGCCGCTGTTGATGAGAATTTAATCGAATGGCGAAATAAACTAAAGCAATATATTCCGGCTGAAGCTGCATCATATTTTATTGAAAATAACTCAGAAACACGTTTAGAATTTCCTGTTTTAAAATATCCTGAAAAAGTAAAAAGTTTGAATTTATCAAAAACTCCTAATTTTGAAGGCGTTCTCAAAGGTATTAAAGGGCAGTACCTCATTTTTGATGACAATACGGTACTCAATGTTCGAGGTAATGAAGGTAATTATGTTGGCTTAAAGATTCATTAATCTGTAGAATCTTTCTTCTTATCAAAAAGACCGCCCAAAATATCTTTAGCTTTTTCCTTAACTACGTCATCCTTTTTCGACGGTATAGAATCCGCTTTCGTTTTTGTAGAATCCTTTTTGCTTCCTCCAAGTATGTCTCCTAGCACTCCTTTCACATCATCTTTAGTAGCGTCGTTAGTTTTCGTTGAATCTTTTTCAGAAGAATTTCCTCCTAAAACATCACCCAGTAAATCTTTGGCTTTGTCTTTTCCCTTATTAATTAATTTTTGCTTTTGAATCTCAACCAACGTAGAGGTTAAGGTTTTAACTCCTGATGTCATATCTGTTGTAACTTTAGGACTAGCATAATCACCACCAATATTAGCTACTACTGGAATAGTCAAGTTCTCTAATTGAGCGTCATCAATTTTTGCAATTAAACTCGTTACTTCACTACCAAGATATTTTGCCGGCACCTCCATTGATGCCTTATAATTCATCTTTTTATCGAAGGTGTGACTACCAGCAATATTAATTGCAATATCTTGATATTTAATTTCAAAGGGCTTTACACTTACCACGCCATCTTTAAAAGAAAGTTTCGTTTTTAAGTCATTTAAGTTCAGCTTTTTTAAATCGATGAAACTAAGTTTACTTGCCAAAGCAGAAAGCATAGGAGCTGATTCAGTATTAACCTCTTTTGTAAACACGTTAGCCAGCATATCACCACTAAGCGTAGCCAAGTTTGGCGTAAAATCGTCAGTTAGCGCACCTGATAATTCAATGTCAGAATCTAATTTTCCTGTTAAAATTTGGGCAATAGGCGCCAAGGCCTTAAAAAGTTCTAATGATTTAAACGTTTCTCCGATTCCCAATTGATTCATGCCTAATTTCATCGCAAAAGTGGGCGTTTCATTTTTTGTGGAGACTTCGCCATTAAAGGCCATTTTTCCATCAAAAACAGAAGTAGTCATATTACTCAAAATAGCTTTTTCATCTTTAATTCGAAGATTTCCTTTTACATCCTTTAAAACCAGGTTATCATACAGAACGGTGTTCGCAGTAGCATTTATATTCGCATCAAGAAAAGAAGGAATTTTAATTTTTTCTTCTGGGCTTACCGACTCGTCATTCGAGCCAGAATTCGTATCTTCTGAATTTTCTTCTGCCACCATAAAATCATTCAAAGCGAAGGTATCAGAATTTAAATTGAAGTTACCCTCCAACTTTTCATCGTTGACCATATACCCTAAAAAATTGTTGATTGTACCAGTAGCATTAAAATCAGTCTTACCTGTTGCACCCTCTAATTTGGTTAAGGTCACCGTTTTTGGATTAAAAGTTAATGCGGTTGAATTTAACTTTACGGGGTTTGGAATCTCTTCAGAGTCATACTCAAAATTTTGAAGACTCATAGTACCCGTAGTTTGTGTTTTTTCATATTGATGACGCTCCACAGACGCCATATCAAAAGATGTACTGATGTCCGCATTTAAAATGCCTTTTAGATCTAGACCAGCAGGAACTGGATACGCCTTTTCAATATTAGCCAAGTTCATTTTACCATCAATATGCGCATTAACCTTGGTATTACCCATCAATTCTTTGATTTTGGCAACCATATTGAACGTATCTTCTTCAATCATAAAAGATAACTTATCAATATCTACATAGGTGTCTTCTGAAATTCCTGTTGTGTTTACAACATCTACATCAATAAACACATTGCTAACCGCCTTGGGCAAATCAGGATATTTAAAGGACGCATTATCAGAATTGATTTTTATATTAAATTTTGGAATATGCTTCTCATCAATTATACCGCTAAGATTTCCTTCTAGAACAAAATCGCCCGTCGTCTTTACATTGTCAATATTCTTCGAATAGGTTTCAGGTATTACAGCTAAGAAGTTTTTAAAATCTGAGGAAGGTGTTTTAAAAGTGATATCTACTTCTTGACTATTCTCGTTTACTTTTACAAAGCCATCAAAAATTAATGGAAGCTGATTTAATAAGGCTTCATTTTTAAGAAAAGTATATTTATCCGCAGCCAAATCTACCCCAATAAGAGCGTCGAGCTTAATTTTATTTTTATTTAAATAGTTTGTACTATCTAATTCGAAAGTAACTGTTGCTTCTGTATTGGTATCTAATTCAGAGGTACTTGCTGATAAGTCACCTGTACCTGAATGTTGAATATCAGCAACAACCAAATACACTTTAGCGGCTTTATCGTCATAAATAACTTTAGAATTTATAAGCTCATACGATTGTAAGTCTAACGAAAAACCCTCAGAATCTTCTGATGGTGTTTGAGTTTCCTTTGACTCTTTACCTATTTCATAGTTAGCAACTTCAGCTTCATTAACTTTTACATGAATATTCGCGCCATCTACTCGTAAGTTTTTTATACCAATAGGTTCTCCTTCGCTTTTAAATAATTCACTTAAACCCAATGTCAAACTCACATCATTCGCTGCAAAAAGGGTATCACCTTCAAAGGGTGCCTTGTTAATCAAAGTCACGTTTTCCAATTGCAATGCTGCATCAGGAAAACTTTTAATCAAACTTAAATTGGCGTCTTTAAAATCTAAATGTCCGTTTATATTAGCATTGGCGTTATTTTTTATTAAATCTCCAATTTTCGCTTCTAGAATAAATGGTGCTGCAATCAGCAAACCAACAACCAAAAGAAGTACGATACCAATAATTTTTAAAAACTTTTTCATGGGGAATTAAAATTTAATTAGAACCTTTAGCTTATTAGCTCATGATAATCAAACAACACGGAAATGATTTGCCCTGTAACAAGGATTATTGCTACTAAAGAGTTAACTCGAAAATACCATAGATATTATGCTTCGAGGTTGATTTCCTCGCCGACAGCAAGTCCAAAACGTTTTCTTAGTAGATATACGAAGAAATAGAGAAAAGGGGTGTCAAGAAATGCTATTAAAATCTTAAAAAGAAAACCACTAATAATCAGGCCTGTAAATTTGTTCCAAGGTATTTCACCAAAGTAACATAATAAAAATACGACGGTGAAGGTGTCAATTAATTGTGATAAAAAAGTTGAAAAATTATTACGCAACCAAAGATGCTTCCCTTTGGTCAAGTTTTTCCAAAAATGATAAATCTGAATATCAACAAATTGCGCTAGCAAATAGGCCACCATTGAAGCAAAAACAGCAACAATGGTATTTCCGAATACCGAAGTAAACATACCGTTAGATACTGGTGACCAACCAGTAGCAGGAACATAGGCTGCAGTATAAACAATCAATAATGAAAAAACAGAAGCAAAAATTCCTGCAATTACGATTTGGTTTGCCTTCTTTTTTCCAAAAATTTCTGAAATTAAATCGGTAATTAGAAAGGTTATTGGGTAGGGCAGAATACCAACAGAAATTTCAAAAAGCGAAGCCCCGAAAACGGTTATGTCTCCAAAAGGTTTCCAATAAAAAAATTTTTGAAAAATAAGGTTAGAAACCACTAACGAGGTAATAAATAAGGCACCTAAGTACAGGTATATTTTAAACGCAAGCTTCTTATCTTTTTGGTTCATTTTACTAAAGCGTGTCGCAGATTGGTCAAATGCTATTTAATATCAATAACAAAAGGCATTCTTGCTTGAACTCCTTTTTGCTCCATCGCTGTTTTCACTTCTTTTAGAATACGATAGGCCTCTACTCCTATTTCTTCTTCAATTGCACTTTTCTTTGCTGAAGTACTAATAGCACCCATATCTTCCATAAGTCGTTCAATTCCTGTTTTGTATTTCGGAAATTTCTTAATTCCATATGTTTTTAAATTGGCCATTTTTGCCGCTTCATTAATAGCATCATTCAAATTACCCAATTCATCTACTAAACCAATGCGTTTGGCATCTACACCACTCCAAACCCTACCTTGGGCCATACTATCTACCTCTGCAATGGTCTTATTTCTACCTTGGGCGACACGTTGTAAAAAGGTTTCATAGGTCGCTTCAACACTCTCTTGAACGACCATTCTAAAAGAATCATTCATTGGTTCAAAAAGTGAGTACTCAACCGCATTTTTATTGGTACCTACTTGCTCTGCATTTATACCTATGTTTTCTGCAAGTTCTGTTAGATTGGGTACGGTGCCAAAAACACCAATGGAACCTGTAATAGTAGTGGGCTCAGCAAATATTTTATCAGCACCTGCAGCAATATAATACCCTCCAGAAGCAGCAACATTACCCATTGAAACTAGTACTGGCTTCACTTCTTTGGCTAGCTCAACTTCACGCCAAATAATATCTGAGGTCAAAGCACTACCACCGGGCGAATCAACCCGTAATACGATAGCTTTGACATCTTCATCTTCTTTTGCTTTTATGATCGCTTTATTCATCATGCCTTGACCAATCAATGAAGGACCGCCTTCGCCATAAATAATCTCACCTTGAGCAAAAATTACAGCTATTTTATCGTCGCCTGATTTTTTTATTTTTTTGTTCGAACGCCGCACATAGTCTTCTAATGAAATAATGTTTAAGTCTTTATCTAGTTCAGCATCTACCGCGAATTTTAATTTGTCTTCATATTGGTCGTAAAAAATAATATCGTCAATAAGACCCGAAGCCTTTGCTAACTCAGGCGATCTTCCTCCTAGAGTATCGGCTATATTATTTAGGTCTTTAGGCAACATATTCCTTCCAGTAGCGATTTCTTCTATCATAGACGACCATAAAGAACTTATGAGTTCTTGTATCTGAGTTCTATTTGCATCACTCATTTCATTAGATAAATAGGGTTCGACTGCACTCTTATATTTTCCGTGGCGAATGACTTCCATTTTAACGCCTGTTTTTTCCTGTAAATCTTTATAAAATAAAACCTCAGAAGAAAGTCCTCTAAAATCTAAAATTCCAACCGGATTGATAAATATAGAATCTGCTATACTTGCTAAATAATAGTCTTTTTGCATGTAGAAATCTCCGTAAGTATAAATAAACTTTCCGTCACTTTTAAAATCTTTAAGCGCTCGTCTTATAGCCTGGGTTTGCGCCAAACCAGCTAGAAGGAAATTATTATTAATGCTAATTCCTTTAATATCCTCATCATCTTTTGCAACTACAATGGCATTTAATATTTCGTCTAAACCCTGAGATTGGGTATAAAAATTTGCAAATGGGTCATCGGCAGACCCTCCCACATAATCACTAACGGGTAATTGAAGTTGTAATTCAAGTACCGAATTATTTTTAATTACAACGCCTTCTTCGGTAGTACCCAATAAGCTTGCAAAAATTAAAAACATCATAAAGATGATTCCGAAGGCGACGAGACAACCTAGAATAGCTGCCAAAAGGTTCCGTAAAAAATTCATAGCAAGATGTGTTATATTTAAGATAACAAAGATAATGAACTCGTCTTGATTTTTTCTTTTAACAGTTCGTCGAAAATGATTTTGTTTTCCTTTCTTTGTTTGTATAATTATGACCAAAACGCAAACCACATATCTTTCGCTTGGCAGCAATATAGGCGACAAATTAAATTACCTTCAAAATGCGATATTCGCTATTCACAGCGATTTAGGTAGCGTAAACCAAATATCACCTGTTTATGAAAGTAGTGCTTGGGGGTTTGAATCGGAAAATTTCTATAACGTATGTATTGGGCTGCAGACCTCATTAGCACCGCAAGCTTTATTAGAATCTTTATTGAACATAGAAAAGGATTTGGGTAGAATACGCTTAAAAGAAGATGGTTACGAACCCAGAAAAATAGATATTGATATTCTGTATTATGATAAAGAAAAACTATTTAGTGAATTTTTGGTTGTGCCGCATCCTGAAATACCATTTCGTAAATTCGTCTTAAAACCTTTGTCAGATATTGCCCCGCAATTCTATCACCCGGTACTGAAAAAAGATACGCGAAATTTGCTGCAAGAGTGCAAAGACAAAGGAACATTAAAAAAGACCCCTTATCGCTTATTTAAGGATCAAATCGAACTTTTTGCAAACACGAACTTTATTGCTATTGAAGGAAACATAGGTGCAGGAAAAACCACATTAGCACATAAAATTGCTGCAGACTTTAATGGAAAAATAGTGCTTGAACGTTTTGCAGACAACCCCTTTTTACCCCTATTTTATGAAGATCAAAATAGGTATGCATTTCCTCTAGAAATGTCTTTTTTGGCTGATCGTTATCAACAATTTACAGATGACACTTCGCAATACGATCTATTCAAGAATTTCATGGTTAGCGACTATGATATTTACAAATCGTTAATATTTGCACAAGTGACTTTACATAAAGAAGAATTTGAGCTGTATAAAAAGCTATTCAACTTAATGTATAAGGAAGTGAAAAAACCAACAATTTATGTATACCTCTATCAACGTACAGACCGTTTATTAGAAAATATTAAAAAAAGAGGGCGCGATTATGAACAAAATATTACTTCTGAATATTTAGAAAATATAAATCAAGGCTATTTCGATTTTATAAAAAGTTACCCCGAACAGAACAACCTGATCATAGAACTAGGCGATCTTGATTTTGTAGAAAGTCAAGAAGACTATGAAGTGATTATCGATAAAATCTTAAAATTTGCGATTCAGTTGCCGTCTTAAGAAGATTTAATACTTATTTCTTGGAAAGTTTAGATGGATTCCCTTATTTAGCTACAATTAATTTATTGGAAGAAAAAATATTCAAAAGAAAAAGTAAACGTACTGGTTTTCAACTAACTAACTCAAACTATACTTAGGCCCGAATTTTCGGGCTTTTTTTATACATTGATTTTAGACCACAAACTCCAAATAACTACCCCTGCACTAACAGCAATATTCAAGGAATGTTTTGTTCCAAATTGTGGAATCTCGACGACACTTTTACAACGATTAACAACACTTTGATTTACTCCTTTAACTTCATTACCAAAAACCAAAACAAATTTTTCGGTAGTTTCAATTTTTAGCTTGTTAAGCATTGTTGCTTTTTCTGCTTGTTCAATTGCAATGGTTTCATAACCCAAAGCATTATATGCTTCAATCAATTCAAGCGTACTTTCGCTGTACTCCCAAGCAACACTTTCAGTTGCTCCAAGCGCCGTTTTACGAATGTCTTTGTGCGGTGGAGTTGCAGTTATACCACAGAGATAAATTTTCTCAATTAAAAAAGCGTCAGCAGTTCTAAACACCGAACCAATATTGTTCAGACTTCGAATATTATCTAAGATGATCACTATCGGAGTCTTCGCTGCTTTCTTAAATGCATCAACATCTAATCGCAGTAGTTCTTCATTTTTTAATTTACGCATCTAGATTGTTAGATTATTAGATTCTACGATTTTGAACTTGTGATTGTATTTGAGTTTTTTTAGCGCAACCTCTCCGACTTCGGCACCTTCTCTAGAAAAAAGGGGAAGACCCATTTATTTCAACTTCCTCTTGTCTCTTAAAAGAAACTTATCCCCATACTATCAACAATAGGGTAGTTTCCAAGGCAAAAATAGTACATTCGTTTTGATAGCTTGGTATGAAATACTAATTGAATACAATCGCCTTGGCAAAGAAAGAAAAAGTAAAGAAGGTTACCCCATTAATGCAGCAATATAATACCATCAAGACAAAATATCCTGATGCATTGTTATTGTTTCGGGTGGGTGATTTTTATGAGACTTTTGGTGAAGATGCGGTGAAAGCTTCAAAAATTCTAGGTATCATTCTAACACATCGTAATAACGGTGGCGAGCGAACCGAGTTGGCGGGTTTTCCGCACCATTCTGTTAACACCTATTTACCAAAGTTGGTAAAAGCTGGTCAAAGAGTTGCCATTTGCGATCAGTTAGAAGATCCTAAAATGACCAAGACCATTGTGAAACGAGGGGTCACCGAATTGGTTACTCCAGGCGTTGCAATGAATGATGATATTCTTAGCGCCAAAACAAATAATTTTCTTTGTGCCGTTCATTTTGGCAGAAAATTGATTGGTGTTTCTTTCGTAGATATTTCTACTGGTGAGTTTTTGACTTCAGAAGGTACTGATGAGCAAATCGACAAATTATTACAAAATTTTGGGCCCAATGAAGTTCTGGTTTCAAAAGCCCATAAAAAAGATTTTCAAGACACCTTCGGAAAACAATTTCATACATTCTTTATGGAAGACTGGGTTTTTCAAGAAGATTATACGCAAGAAATACTCAACAACCATTTCAAAACCAGTACACTTAAAGGTTTTGGTATTGACCATTTGAAGCACGGCGTTATCGCCGCAGGAGTTGTTTTACATTATTTATCAGAAACGCAACACCGACAATTACAACATATAAATACTTTAAAGCGAATTGCGGAAGAAGAATATATTTGGATGGATCGCTTTACTATCAGAAACTTAGAATTATATCACTCTACCAATCTGAATGCCGTTACGCTTTTAGATGTAATAGATTATACTATTTCTCCAATGGGTGGAAGATTATTGAAACGATGGCTGGCGCTACCCTTAAAAAATCTTGAAAAAATTCGAAGACGACATCAAGTTATTTCGTATTTGACCAACGAGGATACAACCTTGATAAAACTGCAACAGCACATGAAGCAAATGGGCGATCTTGAGCGACTCATCTCGAAGGTAGCTACGGGTAAGATAAATCCGAAAGAAGTTGTGCAACTCAAGAACTCATTGGAAGCTATCGTTCCTGTTAAGCAATTGACTTCGCAGAGTGACAACGACGCACTTCAGTTAATATCTGATCAATTACACCCTTGTGATCTACTGCGGTCTAAGATTAAAGAAATGCTGAATGAAGAGGCGCCAGTTTTAATTCCTAAAGGAAAAACGATTGCTGACGGGTATTCCGAAGAATTAGATGAGTTAAGAGCTTTGGCTTTCTCAGGAAAAGACTATTTAAATAAAATGCTAGAGCGTGAAACCGAACGTACCGGCATCACTTCTTTAAAAATTGCTTCTAATAATGTTTTTGGCTATTATATTGAAGTGCGAAATACTCATAAAGACAAAGTACCCGAAGAATGGATTCGCAAGCAAACCCTAGTAAATGCAGAGCGCTACATTACAGAAGAACTTAAAGAGTATGAGGGCAAAATATTAGGCGCTGAAGAACGTATTCTAAGTCTAGAAAATCAGCTTTTTAATCAACTTGTTGTATGGATGCAAGAATATATTGCACCGGTACAAAACAATGCCCAACAAATTGCACAGCTCGATTGTCTATGCGGGTTTACACAACTTGCGAAACAAAACAAGTATAATGAACCAGTCATGACTGATTCAACGGCCATCGAAATCATTAATGGTAGACATCCCGTAATTGAAAAACAATTGCCTTTAGGCGAAGCTTACATTGCGAATGATGTTGTTTTAAATAGAGAACAACAACAGATTATTATGATTACTGGGCCTAATATGAGCGGTAAATCAGCCATATTAAGACAAACAGCCTTAATCGTATTATTAGCTCAAATGGGAAGCTTTGTTCCTGCCGAATCAGCTCAAATTGGTTACGTTGACAAAATTTTCACAAGAGTCGGCGCTAGTGATAATATTTCGATGGGGGAATCAACTTTTATGGTTGAGATGAACGAGACCGCTTCTATTTTGAATAACCTTTCAGAACGAAGTTTGGTATTACTAGATGAAATTGGAAGGGGCACCAGTACCTATGATGGTATTTCAATTGCATGGGCGATTTCAGAATATTTGCATGAACACCCCGCGCGCTCGAAAACTTTATTTGCTACACATTACCATGAATTGAATGAAATGAGCTCCACCTTTGAGCGTATTAAAAATTTCAACGTCTCCGTAAAAGAACTGAAAGACAATGTGCTCTTTTTACGCAAACTGACCGCAGGTGGTAGCGAACATAGTTTTGGAATTCACGTAGCAAAAATGGCAGGCATGCCACAGGCGGTTATTTCAAAAGCAAACAAAATTCTTAAAAAATTAGAGAAATCACATTCAAATGAAGAGCTTACCGACACCTTAAATGCAGCTCAAAATGAAATGCAACTAAGCTTTTTCAATTTAGATGACCCACTATTAGAGCAGATTAAAGAAGAAATTACACATTTAGATATCAACACCCTTACCCCTGTTGAAGCCTTAATGAAGTTAAATGAAATTAAGCGCTTGCTCACTAAAAACAAGAAGGCCACTAGTTAAAATTTTAAGCATCTTTTTTTAAAAGAAATTCCTTTGCAATTTATAGAATTGTATTAAATTTGCATCCGCATTGTTTACCAATGTACGTTCATTTTAAATTGAAATTATCAAATGCGAAAGTAGCTCAGGGGTAGAGCATCACCTTGCCAAGGTGGAGGTCGAGGGTTCGAATCCCTTTTTTCGCTCTAAAAAAACGCTGCTAGTCAGCGTTTTTTTATTCATGTACTAGCGAGTACATTTAGAACATGCCTTACGGCTGTCAAGCTCGAGTGGTGGAATTGGTAGACACGTTGGACTTAAAATCCAATGGACATTAGTCCGTATGGGTTCAAGTCCCATCTCGAGTACAAAGTTAAAAGCCGAGGCTTCTCCTCGGCTTTTTTATGCCAAAAAATCACTACAGCTTAACAAATTTCCCCTTCTTTCTTCCGGTTAGTTTTCAAGGAATATTATTTTCAATTCAATGAATTTTACTAATTAAAGTTAATATTTGACCAGTCCTCGTTAACTCACTTTTATTTTTTGAAAAAAAATGATTTAAATTGAATGTTCTATTAAAAAGCCTTGAAACATTATGAAAAAAACAGTTCTACTACTTTTATTTGTAACTTTTTCTTTTTCTGCACTTGCTCAGGTAAAAGTATACGAAGGCTCAGAAGTAATCCCTACCTATCAAAAAGGAGCTGATGAAATTAGTCCCATTTTCTACACAGGTCGCGGTGTTCAAGGGGCTCAAGGCAAGGTCTACCCCTACCCTTCACAAACGAAACTTGGCGATTCTTTAACCGATGTCACCTATGAAATGGTGTATCTAGAAAATGAGTACATCAGAATCAAAGTGCTGCCTGCATTTGGAGGGCGCCTTTTTTCGGCGATTGATAAAACGAACGGACATGAACTTTTCCATACCAATAGTGTTATAAAACCTGACTTAATTGGCACATTGGGTGCTTGGGTTTCTGGCGGTATTGAATGGTGTTTTCCACATCATCACCGAACAAGCACCATGATGAAAAGCGATTATCGAATGACTAATAATGATGACGGTAGTGCTACGGTATGGATTGGCGAAACCGAAAAAACAATGGATATGCGTGGTGTAATCGGCATGACTTTACACCCTGGCAAGTCGTATATCGAAGTGGACTATCGTATTAACAATACGAATACCCTCACGAAAACCTTTCTCTTTTGGGCGAATGTAGCCATTACTTCAAATGATGATTTTAGAACCTTTTGGCCACCTAGTCAAGAAATTGGCGTATTTCATAATAATCGCAGTTTTGTGCAATGGCCCATAGCCAATGAAACTCCGAGTTATGGTCGAACAAGTTACAAGGCTGGTACAGATTTGACCTGGTGGAAAAACCATCCGAATCCTGTTTCGTTTTTTATGTGGGATATTCAAGAAGGATTTATTGGCGGATATGATTACGGACAAAAAGCAGGCACAGTTCACGTTGGAGACCCTCACGAAAACAATGCCTCTAAATTATGGCAATTCGGGCCCGGATTACAAGGTCAAAATGCAAGAAGAAAACTAACGGATGATGGAAAAGCCTATGTGGAATTAATGACAGGCACTTTTTCAAACAACCAACCCGATTACAGTTGGATACTTCCCCACTCGGTAAAAGATGCAAAGAACTATTGGTATCCCCTTCGGGATTTGGAAGTGGTTAAAAACTCCACAGTTGATGCTTCCGTTACCTTACAGATGCGAAATTCAAAGTCCGTTTTCTACGGATTTAATACCACATCTGTTTTCAAAAACGCTAAATCGGTTTTAAAGAATGGAGATATCATTTTAGCAGAAAAAGTATTAGATATCGACCCTGCACATCCGTTTACGGAAACTTTTAAAAACAGAAAGCCTTTAGACGAATATCAATTGCATGTGGCTTTATATGATTCTGAAGGAAAAGAATTGGTGTCTTATCAACCATCCAAATTAAAGAAACCTGAACTCCCTCAACCGCAAGAAGCCGTAAAAGCGCCTTCAGCTTATGAATCTATAGAAGACTTGTATTTGACGGGTAGGTTTGTTGAACAATTCAATCGACCCGGTAAGAATCCTGATGATTACTATTTAGCGGCTTTAGAAAAATCGCCCAATGATTACCGCACCAATATTGCTATAGGGCAGCGAAGATTGAATCAAATGAAATATGAAGAAGCCTTAAAATACTTACAGACAGCTGCCGATAAACTCAAGGTGAAGTATTACCAACCAAAGGAAGGTGAATTGTACTATTACCGTGGATTAGCACACAAGGCTTTAGGAAATGCAGCTAAAGCCTATAAAGACTTGGCGAGGGCTACATGGTACTATCAATGGTTTTCTGCAGGAAATTTTCAATTGGCACAAATAGAAAGTCAAAAAGGAAATCTTGACAAGGCTTTAGATTACCTATCGGAAGCATATTCTACAAACACAAGAGATAATCGCATTACTGTTTTGTATGCCGCACTATTGCGAACGAAAGGCGATAAAGCAAATGCTAAGAAACTTCTTGAAAAACAATTGAAATACGACCCTTTAAATTTTGCCGCACTATATGAACAGAACTTGTTGTCTGGAAAATCTTCTATGGATGACTGGCAAAAAAACATGCAAGATGTTGAAAACAACTATTTAGAAATTGCGACTAATTATTTGAATGCAGGACTTTTTGAAGATGGAATAAACTTATTATCCGGACTTGAAAACCCTAAAAATCCATTAATACATTACTACCTCGCCTATTTACACGGTAAAAACGGAGCCAAAGATAAATCAGCGGAGTATGTCACTAGTGCTCAAAAGTGTGCTTTGAACTATGCATTTCCTTATCGTGCAGAAACTGAAACAGTTTTACAATATGCGATTTCGAAAAACATGAATAATTCTCAAACGAATTATTTGCTAGGTAATCTTTTGTACGATAATCGACCAGAAGAGGCTATAGCAGTTTGGAAAAAAGCTAGTGCTTCAGCAAATGCAGATGCAATGGTTTGGCGGAATCTGGCGTTTGGGGAATTTTACCATAATAAAAATCCGAAACAAGCCATTACGAATATGACCAAGGCAATATCCTTGAATGGAAACAATCCGATTTGGTTCTCAGAGCTTTCGAAATACTACGATGAATCAGATGAAGATTTTACCGAAAACCTAAAAATTCTTCATGATAATATTGATGTGGTTCGAGAAGATGTAACTGCACCAAAAACGTTTGTAGAATTATTGAATCTTAATGGCGATTACGACGAAGCTATTCAGTTTCTTGACAAACATCATTTTAGAACTTGGGAAGGTGGTCGTGAAACCTACTGGCATTATGTTGATGCGCATACCTTAAAAGCTAAAGAACTCATCAAGAATAAAGATTACGATAAAGCTATCGTTCACTTAGAAAAAGCTTTGGAATATCCTGAGAATCTTGAAGTAGGTAAACCAACTCATGATGAAAAAAATGCAATGATTTATTTTCAAATGGGCGAAGCATATGCCGCACAAGGTAATTCTAAGAAGGCAAAAGAATCGTATCAAAAAAGTGCTTCTGCCAAAAACGGACGCGGTATGTACGACTTGCTTTATTACCAAGCTCGAGCTAACGAAAAACTAGGTAAAAAGGATGTGGCTGCTCGTATGTTCAAAAATCTGATTGAGCGCGGACAACAGCAAAGAGATGGAGGAAACAACAATACTTTAGTAGCTGTAGAAGAAGCATCTGCCACAAACAAAAAGTCAATTTCTAAATCGTACTTATTGGAAGCATTAGGCAATATGGGACTAGGAAATTCAGATGAAGCAAATCGGCTACTGAGAACAGCCCTAGAAACCTATAAAAACAATCTTTGGGCCAAAGTAATGACACAAAGCTAATATGAGACAGCACCAATTATTTCTTTTATTGTGTAATTCAATTGTTAGTTCTTTTTTTGTAACCGCTCAATCAGAAAAGAAATTAGCGCTTGGTGAGCAGCCTATTTTCAAAGCTAGTAGAACTTCAGAAGTTATTTTGGTAGATGGTAAAATGGATGAGGCGGTTTGGCAAAAAACCGAATCTAGAACGTTGGACTATTTCTACAGGGTTGAAAAACCAGATGACGCCCAAAAGACCACATTTCGTATGCTCTGGGATGACAAGAATTTATACTTGTTTTATGAAATGGAAGATAAATACCTTACGGTTCGAGAAACAGAAAGAGATTGCGCACCCTATCTAGATGATTGCGCAGAAATCTTTTTTATTACCGCACCTGATAGTTTAGATACCCATTTTGGTTATGAATTGAACCTCAACAAAGCTTCTAATGACTTTATTTATTTCAATGATTTTTATGACGGAAAAAACTTGGCTTTTAAAGGGTTCAATCCTGATTTTGATGTTGAAGTAAGTTTTGATGGAACTGTAAATGATAATTCAGATGTAGATGTTGGATGGACCATAGAATTGGCTATTCCAATCTCAAATTTTGGAGTACTAGGCCGAGTAGTTCCTATCGCTGTAGGAAACCAATGGGCTTTTTTAGCTATTCGACAAGACCGAAACGATGCCGAAGGTAATAGACGGTCAACCTCCACAATTTTTCCTGTTTATGATATTTCAAAAAATGTACATCAAGCGAATCGGTTTGGATTGGTTGAGTTTGTAGAGTAGTTATATTTTCTTTCCTAAAATAACCTAATCTAGTGTTCATTCTGTTTTAACAGATGATAAGCCCAATTATAATTTTCTCATACCTGAAATAGATATTACTTTTCTGTCCAATAATCCATAACCAAAACATCCCCTATTATTGGACCAAATTTATTTACCAAAGCAATATGTGCCTTGTCAAATAGGTAAATCTCTCTTCCATGGTCATCTTTAAAGGTTAGGATAAATGTATGGGTTAAACCTTTGCTAACCCCTTCTTTACTGTCGTTTACTCCCCATTCTATATCCTGAATTTCAGGAATTTCATTTTTAAGGTTTTCAAAAGCTTTAACAGCTTCTTCAATTTGCGCCGCTGTAGCTTCTTCTTTATACTTTAGATTAACGATATGCCTTAACACTTTTCCACTCCTATCAATTTTAGGGGAAACCTTGTAGGTAGCCAACTTTTTTAAATCGAACCTATTCGAGCCTGCGATCAGGAAATTGGTATCATTTATTTGATGAGACCTTAAACCATAATAAATGGAAAAGCCAATTTTTAAGTAATTTACGGGACTCAGAATTCCATCTTCATTCAATCTACATAGTTGAATACTAGCATCATCTCTGGTACCTACAGCTAATAAGGCTTCATTATTACTTACGGAAACGATTTCAATCCGAGTCTGCCCTTGTAACTTGGTGTTTTCATCATCTTTTAAAACGAAATGAGGTTCCAGAGCTCCTTTTCTGTTTATTTTAAAAACACTTACCCCATCACCATGATACACAAAGTTTGATCTTTTAATAAATCCGTTTCTCTCGTAATATTTATGATGTCTGTGACCGACAACTACATAATAATTCTCTCCTAATTGTACTCCAGTTACAGGATACGCTCCCGTTAAATACCTATCCGTAGTATTATCGCCTATGTTGTTGATGTTTTTAAACGAACCGTTTTCATAGACTCTAAAACTACTTACTCCATTGTCTTGAAATCCTCCGGTATATAAAAATGTTTTTTGGTTGATTATATGGACGAACATGCCAATGATTCCATCCGTATAAATCTTTTCATCATCTTTCATAGATTGTACATGGCTTAGCTTTCCATCATCTTCTATTTTAAAACTACTTAGGCCTGGCGTTTCTTCTAAGCCCCCAATAAAGAGATAGGATGCTTGCTTCATATGAATCACCTGTAGGGTTATAGCAATACCAAGGTGGGTTTCATCAGTGTCCATGGTTAAGGAAACCTGTTTCAGAGATCCATCATCTAAAATCTTAAATGTTTCAATGGCGTTACCGTGCTTATTTGCTACAAATAGAAAGTCTGTTCCGTTGATATTGTCCGCTACCATTCCTCTAGCCGGACCTTCTTTCTTATAAAGCGCTTGGGTGCCAATTGGAGTTAGCTTGCCTTCCTTGTTTAAACTGAAGATATCTATACCACCAAATCCTCCTGCATATACATAATGATTTCCATCTTTTTTGTAACTGGTAACCGTTACGGTATTATTGGCGGATACGCTCTTAAAATCTTGTAAATAGGGCATTAAATCTTCCGTGGTTTGCGACCAACAAATTTGTGATAAAAGCACTGTTACAAAAACAATAGATATTTTTATTTTATTCATAATTTTTAGCTTTTTATAAATTTACTATTCTACAATTGAATTTGCTCCGGCAGTTGCAATCTCATGATCTTGTTCAATGGTACCGCCGCTTACTCCAATCGCTCCAATTATTTTTCCTTCCTTATTTTTTAGAGGAACACCTCCCGGAAACGTCATAAGTCCGTCATTGGAAAGTTCAATATTATAGATAATTCCTCCAGGTTGGGAAAGCTTGCCCAAATCGCCAGTATCGATGTCAAAATAACGTGATGTTTTTGCTTTTTTAATTGCTACGTCTATGCTTCCTAAAAAAGACTCATCCATGCGGATAAAAGCTTTTAAATTAGCTCCTGCATCCACGATTGCAATATTTACCAAAACATCTAATTGTTCAGCTTTTTCTTTAGAGGCCAAGATGGCCTTTAAAGCATTTTCATGTGAAGTGTCAGTTGCCGTTTGCCCAAAAACAGTACCTGTGTTTATTAAAATTAATAGAGCTAAGGATATAATGTTTTTTGATAATTGAATTTTTGTCTTCATCGCTATTTATACTTTAGATATGCAAATATCTTGAATGAAGATGATAAAAAAGTTGAACATGTTCAACTGGTAAAATCATTTTTCGCTTTTTTTGATTTTGCTTAAAAACTCGTGACTAATACCGAGATAACCCGCTATTTGCTTATCGGTTAGTTTCGATGAAATATCAGGATAGGTTTGAATAAAATGAAAATAACGTTCTTTTGCTGTAAAACAATGATTACGAACTAACCGCCTTTGCCATGAAACCAATCCCTTTTGAAACATAATTCGGAAGAGCTTTTCTACAATTGGAAGCGTTTCATATAGGGCAATTTTATCTTGTCTGTTTATTAAAAGTACCTTGCTATCTTCTAAAGCCTGCATATTCAAAGCGGAAGCGGTTTGATTCATAAAACTATCAATATCCATCAACCACCAATCTTTAGCAGCAAAATATAGGGTATTTTCGTTTCCTTTTTTATCCAAAGTAAAAACCCTAAAACAACCTTCTATTACGAAGCCTTCGAATTTACAGATGCTTCCTTGTCTTAGTAAAAATTCTTTTTTCTTAAAACTTAAAGGCTCGAAATAATTGCAAATACTATCTATCTCTGTAGAAGATAGATTTAAATTATTTTTTATGTTTTGTCTTAGTAAATCGTGAGACATTTATATTTACTTTTTCTCAACCAAAACTACCCAATCTTTCTCTCGTTCTTTTTTTATGGGAGGAAACCCAAGTGATTGCTTACCAGAGCCTGACACGGACTTCACCTTTCCTTTTTGTAGTTCTCCTCCTTTTCGAGGATTATACCAGGATACATCATAACTACCTTCGAGATTTTTTAAATCTAAGGTGGATTCCCCTCCATTTTTTAAGTAGACAACATAAACCTTTCCTTCATCGGCCAACACATAATCTCCTTTTGACGAAACGAGTTTGTCATTCGATTCCATGTTCGAAACAGGGATTTTATTGTTATTGAAAAAGTCCAAACAAATTTTACCTTGTTCCCACCACAAATCTCGCGAACGGTAATCTTGCAAGCTCAAATCTGAATGTGGGTGTTTATATCCAAAATACCATTCTGTGCCCCATGCACCAGCCATCATCGCGCCCCAAAGACCATTCTTACGCGCATTATTATGTTCTGGGTTTTCGGCATCTGTCAGCAATGAATGTTGAGCATCACCCGGTTCGTCTACGGCTACTGCCCAGACTTTACCTGCATCTTTAGCTTCTTTTAAAACCTTTAAGGTTTGTGAGTGAACCCTACTAAAATCAGGTTTATTAGTTTGGAGCGAAGCCCCAGTAAATTTAGTTTTTGGCCCATATAAAGGGTCAAACCAAGAACCATTGTGAATAACTAAATGATGTTTATATACATCGATTGACGAAATATATTCTGCTAATCGAATACGCTCCGCAGCATCTAGAGGAAATGTTGGCGGCGTCTCTGTCCAATCTCCCGTTTCTTCAGCTAAGTTCCAATTCAAAGCTAAGTGATGTCCGAAGCGAGCTATAAGCTCACGGTAATATAATTTTGTATAAAGTCCTGTTCCACCATTATCAAGTAAGCCTTGATTTTCATGCTCTAAAGTTTTGAAATGTAGAAACATTCCTAGTTTATCGGCATGTTCAAATAAAATTTCCCATTGGTCTAATTTAGAAGTATCAAATCTATCCCAAGTATCATAATCTACATATGGAAACACATTTTGGTCATCACCAGCGATATTCATGGTCAGAAATGAAAAGGCGTTCATACCCTTGGCTGCCAGATAATTGATTGCACCTATAATTTCTTTGCCTTTGCCATTTTGCCACGTTGGGTCGCCTTCCTTCCAATCTTTTAGATGAGGAGACCAACTTTTTACCAATTTATCTTTGTGCCCATCATTTTTAAAAGTCCCATCGAACTGGTCATAGGCTAAAAAATTCTCAGGAGCATCTGGGCCACATTTCAAAAATGTTTCACCGTTCGGAAATTTCAAATAACGTTCACCCACGTAAGATAGCATTCCTTTTCCTCTGAAATCCTTTTCCGATTTATCAGATTGTGAAATGGTAAATTTTCCTGTTTTACCATCCATATAATCGGCACTCTTTATTTTTTCTGAAGTTCGAACGGATGCCCATTTTCCTTTTTTAAAATCTACTTCATACGTCCATGCTCCTTTTTCATGAGGTGAGATATGGACTTTCCACTTATTCCCTGAATCATTACCACTATTTCCTGCATCCCCATCAGCAGCATAATAACCCGGTATTACCCACTTCTCACCAGAATCATGGGTAAAAGTTACATTCAATCGATAATTCAAAAACGGATTTTCTTCCGCCTGTTCGGAAGTTTCAGGGCCATCAAAGACCAAGGTTACCTTGTGCCATTGTTTTAACTCTCCCTGTATTTCCTGACTACAAACAAGAAAACATCCAAAGAAAAATAGAAAAACACCGAAAATTACATTTGATTTCTTCATGCTGAAAAGAATTAAAAAAGATTATGTCAAACTCTTACTGTAGGCAATAATAACAATTCCTATTATCATGCAAGCCAATCCACCATATAAAGCTATTCTTGCTTTTGGAGAAGCCTTTACCCATTCTTTAGTGATTAGTCCACTAACAATTGCTGTTGCAACCGCAGATGTATTGAAAATGGCATAACCAACCGTATTGCCCGAAGCTCCTAATTTTGAAGCGGCATAACCAAAAAGTGCCGATGCTGCATAATGAAATACAGCCATTATTAAAATCAAAAAAAAGTTCTTAGCAAATGCCGAAGTTTTAAAATCACCCCAGGCCTTTTTTACACTTAGTTGCCATAAAAAATATGCCGTCATCACGATACCGCCACTTATAAAAATAGGAAACATAATGGCTACACCTGTAATCCATTCTGCATTGTCATATTTCTTCAATGCTTCCTGTAAATAGGGAGCACCAGCCGCATTTGCATAGCTAAAACCTGTAGCAAGCAAACCACCTATTACAGCTATCAAAATACCAGTAGTCATCGAACCTTTTTCCTTTTCTTCAGAATCTAGCTCGTGCTTTGCTTCGTCTTTTTCACGAATGAGTCCTGCTTTTCCGTTTAGAATAACACCAACAAGAACAATGACAATTCCTAGCAGGATAAACATTAAAACATTGTTCTCAGGCAGCCCATCCACAATAAAAGGAAGAAGTGAACCAACTAGAATAACGGTACCGATGAACAAGGAAAATCCTAATGAAAGCCCGATGTGATTTATGGCTTTACTCCACATCATAACCCCTATGCCCCATAAGAAACTAGTAAGTCCCATCTTTATCCAGATGTCTGTTGGCATATTTCCAAAGACATCACCAAAACCATTGATAAGCGAAACGGATGCAATGACTGGCACCACAAACATCGTTAGTAAAAAGAACAGACTCCAGGTATTTTCATACTTAAAATCTTTAGTGAATTTTTCGGGAAGTGCATACAGCCCCAGCATAAGGCCTGCAAAAATTGCTAGTAAAATTCCTGTGGTCATAGTTTGATATTTTTGTTGGTTAAATTTTTGTTACATCGAGCGGAGCCGAGATACTGTCTAACTTGGTCTTTGTTTGTTCTCGACTGCGTTCGAAATGACAGTCACCTTTTTAACTACCATCCAAATTTAAAAATGGTAGTACTCTCATATGTTTCTTCTTTTTTAAGAATACTTTTAGGCGAATCTGGAATGTTAGGTCCATTCGGATACCGATGCGTTTCACAGCAAAAGCCTCTGTACTTTCCATACTGCAAACCTGATTCTCGTTTTAAATCATCGGAAGTATATTTTCCGGTATAAAAAAGCATACCCGGTTCTGTAGTTGAAATTTCTAAAGTTCTACCACTTTTTGGCTCTTTAATTTCGGCTACTCTACTTAAATCAAACCCTTTTTCTTTAAACAAATAAAAATGCTCAAATCCGTCACCCATTGCAGTATGCACTTCTCCAATTTTCTTTGCACCCCTTAAATCATCATTTGCATTAATCACAGAAACATTCTCGCCAGTTGCAGCTCCTGTTTCATCCCAAACTTGTTTTTTATGGGAATGAATTTGAACAGTATGCTGCTCAATATTTTCTTCAAAACCCGAAAGGTTGAAATAACTGTGATTTGTTATGGTAAATGGCGTGTCAGCATCTGTTGTTGCACGATAATTGATACGCAGTTCATTGTCATTTGTAAGTTCGAATGAAACCGATACGGCAACATTTCCAGGAAAACCTTCTTCCATCGATGTACTCTGAAGTTGCATTTCGATTGATGATACATTAGCATCAATGGCTTTTACTTTCCATATTTTCTTGTCGAAACCAACTGTACCTCCATGGAGGTTATTATCACCAACAATCTTTGCCAAATTATATTCTTCACCGTTCAAAGTAAACTTTGCATCTTTAATTTGAGAACAATAGCGACCTACTGTACCTCCAAAATAAGGGGCATTAGATTGATATTCTTTCGAAAAATAACTATCGAATTTGTCGAAACCACAAACAATTTCTTGTGACTCACCATTGTTTTGAGGAACTACAATCGAGGTAATTGTAGCGCCGTAGTTAGAAATTTTGACAACCATACCGCTATCATTTTCTAAAGTGTATAGTTGAACGTGTTTACTTTCAAATTCTCCGAAATGAGATGCTGTTGTTTTCATCAATTTATTGCTTAAAAGGACTAAGTTTTTCCCAATCAAATTCAACTCCAATTCCTGGGGCATCAGGTGCAACCGCTCTATGATTTTCTACTAACAAAGGTCTTTTTGTATATTGGTCAATAGGAAAACTATGCACTTCGAGCCAACCGGAATTTGGTTGTGCTGAAACTAAACTCACATGCAATTCTTGCATACCGTGTGAACAAGCGGGAATATTATTTTCATTTGCCAATCGCGCTGCTTTTAACCAGCCAGTAATTCCGCCACAATTAGAGGCGTCAGGCTGCACAAAAGAAAGTTTTGCTTGTTCCATCGCATATTCGAACTCGTGTATGGTATGTAAATTTTCGCCCATAGCAAGGGGAAATCTTGTTGCGTTAGCTATCTCCGCATAACCTTTGTAGTTATCTGGAATAATAGGCTCTTCAAACCAAGTAATATCATATTTTCTAAATTTTTCAATCGCTTGAATGGCTTTCGCTACCGTCATGGAATAATTTGCATCGACCATGAACGTCACATCAGGGCCAATAAATTCACGAACCTCTTTTATTCTTTCGATGTCCTCATCTAAGTTCTCTCGACCAATTTTTATTTTTACCGCATTAAACCCTGCAGCTAAGTACCCTTCCATATTCTTCAACAACTTCGGAATCGGAAATTGCAAATCGATTCCCCCGCAATAAGCCTTACAGGTATTTCCTGCTCCACCTGCCATTTTCCATAGGGGTTGGTTTGCTTTTTTACATTTAATATCCCATAAAGCAATGTCAATTGTAGAAACCGCAAAAGAAACTATTCCGCCCCGACCCACGTAATGCATATGCCATTCCATGAAATCATAAATTCCATCTACATCAGAACCGTCTTTGCCGATTAAAGCTGGAGCAATATCAAAATCAACCATTGCCTTTATCGAATGCCCACCTTTGCCTCCAGTATAGGTATAGCCTGTTCCTTGACTACCATCTTCCAAAGTAATAGTCGTTGTAACCAATTCAAAATGAGTATGGTCGCCGTGCTTCGCATCGTTCATTACCTCGGGTAATGGCACTCTGAACAAAGTACAGTTAATCGTTTTAATTTTTAAATTCATTTATACTTTATGTCTGACGTAAAAGGTCTTTTTCTCCATGTATTGCTCAAATCCGTATTTACCATCTTCACCTCCACTTCCTGAAAGTTTATAACCGTTATGGAATCCTTGATGCTGCTCTCCATGGCCACGGTTCACGTAGATTTCACCGTATTCCAATTCATCATTACATTTCATAATGATATTCATATCATTCGTAAAAATCATTGCTGCCAAACCATATTCACAGTCATTGGCATAGCCCACCACTTCATCAAAAGTCTTAAACTTCAATACCGGTAAAATCGGACCAAAAGATTCTTCATGAACGATAGTCATATCTTGGGTAACATTAGTAAGTACTGTTGGTTCAAACCAATATCCTTTTTTAAATTCAGGGCCTTCGGGGCGTTTTCCGCCTGTTGCTAACGTTGCCCCTTCTTTTAAACTTACTTCAACTAAATGCTCCATATGTTTTAATTCTGATGCGTTAACCTTTGGGCCCATATCGGTTTCCGCCAACATCGGGTCACCAACTTTAAGGGCTTTGGTCTTTGCTAAGAATTTTTCCATAAAAGTGTCATAGATTCCTTCGTGCACATACATTCGCTCATTGCAGGTACAAACTTGTCCGCAATTGTCAAAACGAGAGTGTAGCGCACTATCTACTGCGGAATCAATATCTGCATCTTCAAAAACAATAAAAGGAGCTTTTCCGCCCAATTCTAATTGTACATGCGTCAAATTCTGCGCCGCATTGCGTGCAATTTGTTGACCTACGGGAGTAGAACCTGTCATGGTAACCATTTTGGTAATCGGGTTTTCGACGAGAGCATTTCCCATGGCTCGACCCGGACCGGTTAATATATTCAGTACTCCGTCTGGAAGTCCCGCTTTTTTAGCTAGATTTCCTAACTCCAAAGTAGCCAAAGGTGTTTCTGAAGTTGGTTTGATAACAACCGTATTTCCAGCTACTAATGCGGGACCTAATTTTCTTCCAGCTAGTGCCAAAGGGAAGTTCCATGCCGTAATCGCAACAACAACTCCTCTAGGTATTTTTTGAATCCATATTTGTTCGTTAGGATTGTCGGAAGGAATAATATCACCCTCGATTCTTCTTGCACCTTCACAGGCATATTCAATAAAAGAGGCAGTTACGGCAACTTCCATTTGAGCTACTTTTAAAAGTTTACCTTGCTCTTTTACTAAAAGTTCAGCTAAATAATCAGCATTGGCCTTGATTTCATAAGCTAATTTATAAAGTATTTCAGCGCGTTGACGTGCTGGTAATTTTTTCCATGATTTTTGAGCAAGGTCTGCCGCTTCCAAAGCCATTTGGGCCTCTTCAACCGTTCCGTTTTGAACTCTTGCCACTATTTCTTCAGTAGATGGGTTTACGATATCAATGGTTTCTCCAGAAGTTGAAGTAATCCATTTTCCATCTATAAATAATTGGTATTCTTTAATTTCAGCCATAATGTTCTTAATTATGATTTTGATTTATTCTTAGTCCTATTTATTTGGAATACTATGCTTTAGTTTAGCCAGAATTTATCTACCCATCCATCCGCCATCTACGAGCATTGTACCTCCGTGCATATAGCTTGATGCCTGCGAACAAAGAAAAACGATAGGTCCTTTGAAATCTTCAGGTTGACCCCACCGACCTGCAGGAATTCGCGCCAATATCGCCTCGTTACGTTCTGGATTGTTACGTAAAGCCTCGGTATTATCAGTACTGATATAGCCTGGGGCAATAGCATTAACGTTCACCCCTTTACCAGCCCATTCGTTCGCAAAGGCCATGGTCATTTGACCAATTGCGCCCTTACTGGCTGCATAACCCGGCACAGTAATACCTCCTTGAAAAGTTAATAAGGAAGCGGTAAAAACCACTTTTCCCTCTCCTCTGGCTACCATTTCCTTTCCTATTTCTCTGGTCAGCACAAATTGGGCGGTTTGATTCACTTCAATAACCTTATCCCAATATTCATCGGAATGTTCTACCGCTGGAGCACGCAAAATAGTTCCTGCATTATTTACCAGAATATCGATTTTCGGAAAATCATCTTTTACCTCTTTGATAAAAGCATAGAGCGATTCGCGGTTGCCGAAATCACATTGATATCCTTTGAACTTTCGGCCGATACCTTCAACTTCCTGTTGTACCGCACTTCCATGTTTTTCTAAGGAGGCGCTTACGCCAATAATATCGGCTCCAGCTTCCGCAAGTGCTACTGCCATTCCTTTTCCGATTCCTCTTTTACATCCCGTTACTAGGGCTGTTTTTCCTTTTAGACTGAAGTTGTTTAGTATGCTCATCAAAAAAATATTTTAGTTTCATTTCCACGTAGGTGGGAATCTGTTTTGTGTTAGATATTAGCTACTTCGGATTTCTGTTAGTTCGAGCGGATTAAAGAACCGTGTTCCTAGCCCCTCGACTGCGCTCACGGTGACATTTAATTATAATTGACAATCCATCAACACTTTCATACCATCAGGATTGTTATCGATATTTTCAAAAACCTTTTGAATGTTGCTCAAAGGTTGCACATCGGTAATCATTTCTTCAAACGGAAGTTCATTTTTTGTGATAAGTTCTATCGCTCTTTCATAGTCTTCTTTTTCATAAACACGGGCCCCTATCAACTTTAGTTCTTTCCAAAAGAATTTGAAAAGGTCTATTTCTTTTTTCTGACCGTGAATGGCGACCATTAGAATTCTTCCACGAATTCCTGCCACCTCCGTCATCACATCTAAAGCGGGTTGTACTCCGGCAACTTCAAAAACAACATCGGCACGACGACCTTCTGTTTGTTCTTTGACATATTCCACTAAATCAATTTTAGTGGGATTGACTACATTCAAACCTAATTCTTTGGCTTTGGCAATCCTGTTTTCATTAATCTCAGATACCATTACGCTGGCACCTGTTTCTTTGGCAACCATTGCCACTAGAAGTCCGATTGGACCTCCACCTAAAACAACGGCTGTTTCATCAGCTTTCAATTCACTTAATCTTACGTCGTGAACTGCCACAGATAATGGTTCAATAAGTGCCGCTAATTTCAAATCAGTCTCTGCTTTCAACTTATGAAGTGTAAATGCCGGAATATTCCAATATTGTTGCATCGAACCAGGACTATCAATCCCTATAAATTTTAGGTCTTCACAGATATGATTGAAGCCTTTATCGGAAGCTTTTACTCCTCTATCATCAAGCGGTCTGACTACTACTTTCTCTCCAACTTCAAATCCTGAAACGCCATCTCCAAGGGCATCAATTGTACCTGACATTTCGTGGCCGATAGTAACCGGAATACTTACGCGCTTGTCCATCATGCCATGGTAAATATGTACGTCGGTACCGCAAACACCTGAATACGCGACTTTAATTCTAACTTCACCTTCAGCCGGATTTTCTATTTCTTTTTCGATTACAGAAAAAGTCTTGTTGCCATTATATACTGTTGCTTTCATGTAAAAAAATAAAGTTTATTATTTAGTCTCGCCCTTAGCAACATGTCGTGTTTTTCTTTCTGAAGAGAAACGCATGATGCTTTGGTAATCACCACTATTGTATACGTGAGTCAAGCCCCAACGGAGAACTTCTGTAGGTTCTTTTTCAGCATCTGCCGTTCTATCTAAACCAATAGCATGCGCATTTACACCGGGAATTACTGACATGATTTCGAAATTGATTCCGTCTGGTGCCCATTGAATTGTATTCTTTTCAGGGCCATCAGTCGTAATTAATGCGGCAATACCATCATTGTAAGGCCAAACACAAATCTCATGTCCGCTATTACTAATGGGGTTATACAAGGATTTCACATAAGGCCCCTCGGGCTTATCAGAAATGGCAACGCCATGTCGAATCTGTCTTCCGCCAAAGGTGATAGCTTCACCCATTTGCTCACCTTTATAATACAGATAGAATTTACCTTTATACGGAAGAATACACGGGTCATGAACTTTATGACTATCAAAATCGCCTTTCTTTTCGACCATAAAACGATTTTGTTCTTCACCTTTCCAGACACCATTATCGGCCGGAACTAAAATAGGCTCCTCACTTTTCGTCCAAGGTCCATTAGGCGAGTCAGCCCAAGCCAAACCAATTGTATTTTTAACTCGCACTACATATGGAGATTTAACCGCTTGATAACTGAGATAGAATTTGTCTTCCCATTTCATGATTTCCACGGTAAAAACGGAACGGTCATCATAAGCCCCTTTTTCACCTCGTGGTACTGCTAGGCCTTCTTCCTTCCATGTCCAACCATCATCTGAAGTTGCATACCAGATATCACATCTATCCCAAGGAAAAACTTTTTCGGTTTCAATATCACCTCCAAAGCCTTGCGTCGGCCCCGTACTTTTAGTGTACCAAACATAATATTTACCGTTTTCTTTGATAATAGCACTCGGATCTCTTCGCACAACACCCTCCTCATAAGCTAAATCCCCTTTTAATGGTTCTAACCCTCCAAATTGAATGAACCACTCATTACCTAAATCCATAGGCCATTTTAATGCTCTTTTCGATGCTGCACTTAAATATTCAGGGTTGGTTATACCTAAGTGATCTATTTGTTCTTCTGATATTTTCATTTCTTTATCGCTTATTTGATTTGAGTTATCTTCTGAATTAGAAGTTTTTGGATCGCAAGAACCCAACACTATAATCATGCTAAGTAAAACTAAATATTTGGTCATTTTAATCATTTTGATATCATCAATCTATTAACTTTTCCTAAATTTAATATAATAGGTGCTATTTTGATTTTTTAGCAACTAGACAATTACTCGACATTTTAATTCGTATTGTTTTAATCAAAGTGATGAGATAAAGTCTTCAAGGTTTACACTTCTTTCCAGACCCATTTTCTTTCTAAGTCGATATCTTGTTGTATGTACAGATTCAACGGATATACCTAAAAGTCGAGCCATTTCTTTACTAGAAAAATTCAATTTAATGAGCGCACAAATTTTCTGATCAGACTGTGTTAGCTTAGGATATTTGGTAGTTACTGAATTATAGAAAGCCTCATTCACAGAGGTAAAGCGAAGTTTAAATTCTTCCCAATTATTTTGGTTGCTACTAGAAATAGACTTTAAAATTCTATTAATCTCATTCGTTTTAACTTCGCCATTATCGCCTTTCAACCTTGCCTTTATTTCTTTTAAAAATTCATCTTTTTCAACGAGTTGTAGTGCTGAAGTTGCTAATTCTTTATTTTTCAATTCAAGTAGTTCTCTTGCTTTTTGTATCTCTAATTCTTTATTCCTCCGAATTAGTTGCTTTTCGATTTTATGTTTCGCTCTAATTTGAATCACATAGAATACCGCAATAATTAAAGTAAAGATTAAGGCTCCCAAAAGAATTATTCGTTGTAATAGTGAAATTTTATCTTCTTGCTCTAATTGTTCTAGTCGCTGTTTTTGAATTAACGCTTCTTGTCGTTCTTTTTCAATTCGAAATTCATCTTTTATTTCTAACAAAGGCTGGTTTACAGAGCTACGGCTATCAAAAAATTGAGCATCTAATTCTTTGGCTTGCGTTTGACTGTTAAATGCTTTTTCAAAATCAGATTTATCAATATAAAGTTTAGCAAGACGTTCATGTATAAGAACAGAGAAGTCAACATGACTTTTATGTTTTTCGGAAATTTCTAATGCCCTTTTATAAAATTCTTCGCTCTTCGCAAGCTTAGATAATTCAAGGTAGATATCACCCCAATAGGTATAGACCAAAACTAAATAGGAAGGTCTATTTTCTACAAACCAAGGCTCCATATTTTCCAAAATTACCAATGCCTCATCGCTTTTTTTTTCTTGCGCCAAAACAAAAGATTTTTCAAAATTTAAATAAGGTTCACCTATTCCACCAGGAACTTTGTCGTAATATAAAAAACAACTATCCAGATAAATTTTAGCAAAATCGGGTTTATCGAGTTCTCGATATGTGGCACAAATAGAATAGTAGTTTTGCACCAGGGCTGCCTCTTCTAAAATACCCTCTTTGACTAAATTTTTATTAATTGTCAAAGCTGTGTTCATGTATTCAAATGCCTTGTCTTCTTTTTTATAAAAACTGTATAGTCTTCCCAGACGATTATAAATTGAAGCTTTTGAAACATTGTCTTCTGATTCATCGGCAAGAAAAAGAGCCAGCCACAACCCATCATATGATTTGGCATAATCGACCTTTTGACCATACTGAAAAGGCATTTCTAAAAGCGCATGAATAGCACTTGTGGTATCACCTTTCTTTAAGAATTCGTTGTGTGCTTTTTCCAATAAAACAAGAGCACTATCCGGTCTTTGATTACGAAGCTCATTCGCTCTTTTGAATAAATCTTCTGGTGCTTCTTGAGCAAATGCTTTAAAATGGCTCATAGAAGCAATGAACAATAGAAAAACTATTGCTTTAAAACTGCTGTACATTTTCAAACTTAAATTCATTTTCAATTTATAGTTGATGTAACTTTGAAAAAGTCATGGGTGTCATTGTTATTTACAACAATTACCGTTTTTATAGTATCAGTTTCGGTGACGATCATATTTCTAACATCTTTGTCCGCATAAAATCCAGACTTTAAATTAGAAAGATATTTAAATTCTCCCTTACTATTTCCCTTTAGAAAGGAACCAACACCAGCATCAGCACGCGTTGTTTCTACCTCCGATTGATAGTTATTGCCTGCCATTAAAAAATCTTTATTGCCATCACCGTCAAAATCGTCGAATAATATACTATTGATTGGAGATTGCTGTAATTTATTTTGAAATGGTTCAAAAGAAAAACCTGCTGTTCCGTTATTCCTAAACACTCCTGATCTGAATTCAGTAGCCTTATAATGTAAGGCAGAAGCTATACCTTCACCTACTATAGCTTTAAGGTCTTTTGTTGCAAAATCAGTATACGTGGGTATCGATTGGGCTAAGTGCGGTAGTTGTTGCGTCATACAGCTTTTACCTCTTACTGGCACTTGCTTACCCTTATATTCTTTAGCTAGAATCACATCTTCAGACCCGTTGAAATCAAAGTCTGAGGTATAAATTTCAAAAGGCTTTTCTGTGGATGCATGAAATTTATAATTCAAGCCCAGATTTCCTGCAACTATATCTTTATCACCATCATTATCAATATCAGTTACTAAAATTTCATTCCACCAACCAACTGCATCGTGCAGCGTTTTGTAAACATCACTTTTTATCAACTTATTATTCTGATTCAAGAATACCTGAATGCCCATCCACTCCCCGGTAATAACTAAATCTATCTTATCATCATTATTAATATCAGTCCAAACAGCATCGGTAACCATTCCTACTCCATTCAATTGAGGGGCCAAAACATCATTTTCAAATGTAAACCTACCTTTGTTATTGACAAGCAACAAACTACTTGCAGGATACGGATATCTTCCTGTTATTACTCTACCACCCAAAAACAAATCAATATCACCGTCACTATCATAATCGGAAGGTATAATAACCGAACCCGCAATTCCTACTTCAGGTATTAATCCAGAAGATTTAGTGAAGTACCCCTTACCATCATTGAGATACAAACGATCAACCAATAATCTTGGATTGGCGTTAAATTCATAACTACCACTTACTACATATAAATCTTGGTCACCATCGTTATCCGCATCAAAGAAAGTTGCGCCAACATCTTCATGATCTTTGTCTTTTATAAAAGCGGCAACTGTTTTTTTTAAAAAACCTCCTTTTGACCGTCCGTATAACAGTTGCCCAGCTTGTTTATGACCTCCACCTATAAACACATCTTCAACACCATCACCGTTGATATCAGCCTTTGCGATTCCTGGACCAGTTTGTGAAAGCTTATGTGGCAATAAAATTTGTAAGTCGTAATCATTGAAATAAGGGTCAGTATGTGCGTAATCAGATTTCATTGGAACAAAAATTGCATCCTCATTTGATACTAAATCATCACTTTCGACTGCAGATGCATAGTCTAACTCAAGTAGTTGATCTGCTTTTACATTTGTTAGCCTTTGAAATTTGCCATCTAACCAATGTACTAGAAGCTCTTTAATCTCAGCCTTATCTCCTAAACCAAAATGAATGGTATTTGATACGGATGACAAAAACCCTCTTGTATTGACCAATTGCCTTATTTGTTGGGTGCCATTTTCGAAATTTAGACTAACCGTAGTTCCTACACCAAATTCATTGTTTTCAGGCCCATTAAATTCAACTTTTAAAAATGCATTGGCCCCAGTACTTATGGCGTTATTTCTCAATACGGTTGCGTCATCGTTGATGTTGCTAACTACAACATCTAAATCGCCATCATTATCTAAATCTGCATAAATTGCCCCATTAGAAAATGTTGGTTTTTGTTCAGCCCATTCCTCTGAAGTATTCTCAAAAGTATAATCTCCTTTGTTTTTGAAAAAGTAGTTTTTTAGTTTTTGCTGCGGCAGCATTTTTGTAAACTTCAAAAAATCTTCATCAGTAGGTTTTCTTTGATTTTCTCTTAATATTTTTAAAATTTCGTTATTCTTATCGCGATCTATCACATCACGATAGACCCCATTAGTTACAAATAAATCATTGAAGCCATCCAAATCAAAATCAGCAGATAATAAGGCCCAACTCCAATCGGTGTCTGCCATTCCTGCCATTTTTGATATTTCGCTAAAGGTGCCATTGCCGTTATTTAATTGCAGCATATTATGCATGTACTGATGATGATAACCGCCTGCTACCATACTTTCAAACTTACCTACAGAGGTCATCGCCATGGTCGTTTTTGACCTAAAATAATCTTCAGGGTTCATGTCAAGTGTCATTAAATCTAAGAGACCATCATTATTCATATCTGCAACATCACTACCCATGCTATTAAAAGACATATGTTTGAATACAGCATCTCTAGATTCTGAAAAAGTACCATCTGTATTATTGAGATAGGCTAAATCAGGACCATTAAAGTCGTTGGAAACATAAATATCAGGCCAACTATCATTATTCAAATCGATAATTTGTGGATTCAAGCCAAAACCAATATCATACTGTAAACCAGCCTTTTTTGAAACATCGGTAAAATGACCTGTGCCATCATTATTGTACAATCGATCGCTGCCTTTTAATTCTAATGTTTTTGGGTTTTTTTGTATTGCATTTAGATCAACAACCGTTTCTCTGCTTGTAATGTCAGGTGTGTTTGAAACATATACATCCAAATCATTATCCTTGTCATAATCAAAGAAAATTGCTTGAATAGACCTATTCTTGTCAGCTAACCCAAGCTCTTCCGCTTTTTCGGTAAAGGTTAAATCGCCATTATTAATGAAGAATAGATTTCTGAATTTATCTTCATGAATTTTTGGCCCTCCCTTTGAAACATATATATCTAAATAACCATCATTGTTGATGTCTACCATAGTAACACCCGTCGTAAAACCATCTTCATTCTGAATAGTTGTGCTTTTGGTGATATCTTCAAACTGAAAGTCTCCCTTATTCAAATACACTTTGTCTTCATCCGCATTTGATGTAAAATAGAGATCAACTAAGCCGTCGTTATTTAAGTCTCCAGCAGCAACTCCTCCACCAATATACGTGTACATGTATTGATAATAATTCATTTCAACGGTTTCCTCAAGAGTATTTATAAAATCTATGCCTGAATCTTCTGCTGAGACTTGCGAAAATAGCTTTTGAGCACTTTCTTTTTTAAGCGAAGTTTCTTCTAGTTCTCTTTTAGAATTACAAGCAAAAATTAGTATTAAGGTAAAAAAACAGCCAATTGGCTTGAAGAAATTCGGTGTAAATTCAGGAATAAAAAGCTTCATATGTTATGAATATAAATAGTACTCTAAAGTACAAATTATTGTGAACTAATTCTCTTATCAAGGGTTTGGAAAATATCAAAAAAAATAACGGTGAAATCCGAATTCGGTCTCACCGTTATAAAAACTAAAATAAACTAACTCAATACTCTTAATTACCCAAATTAGGGTTCAATACAATTTCATTTGCTGGAATAGGAGCAAAATAATTATCTGTACCTAGCGAACCTATTATTGGGTTTGACACTTGAATCATATCGCCCGCAGCGTTCATTGAAGACTGTGGATCACGCTGTGACAATGCCGCTTCAACCCGCTGCATTCTAACCAAATCATTCCAACGAATCCATTCACCAGCAAGTTCCCATTTACGCTCGGTGAATGTTAACTCGGCCAAATCGCCTGAAGTAATATCAACATACATTAAACCATTTGCATCAGGATTACCCATTGCATCTAACTGGGCCGTTGAAGCCATTACAGGCGTACCAAACGGAAGTCCTGCAGCTCTTCTACGAATCTGGTTTAAAGCTTCCCATGCATCAGGAGTAGCATTTCCTGTTCTACCCGATGCTTCTGCAAAGATTAATAGTACTTCAGCATATCTTATGTACAAATCATTTCTGTTTGTGTTAAAAGCTGATAACGGAATATCTCCATCCGGACCAACAATCTTCTTAAAAACTGGATTGGTTTGATCGGTAAAATTCTCCCAATCATGATCTGTTCTATAAGTAGCTTCTTTTCTAGCGCCTTCAGGAAAATCTTCAAAAAATCTTATTTCCGCAAAAGTCTCTTGCCATCCAGCTAAATCAGAAGGGTTTCCTAGTTTACCATATTTACGATTATGAAGGTTATTGTCAGTGTTATAAGGAATTGTCCAAACGCCTTCACTATTGAATCTGTTATCTAGTGTCCATAAACTCTCTAAATTATCAGCCAATGCGAAACCATGCGATGCACTATTATCAATAACTTGCTTTGCCTTTGTAGCAGCTATTGCATATTTAGAATTGTCATTTTCAGGAAAACCTGCCCAGTCTAAATATAGTCGCGCCAACATGGCGCTAGCCGAACCAGAATTTGGTCTTGGCGCTCCCGGCTGTACGCCAGGGTAGATTGCAGGAAGTAAAGATTCTGCTTGCATTAAATCTGATTCTATTTGCGCATAGACCTCAGCTTGACTAGATAAACTAATGTCTAATTCAGGTTCTGCAGTTAGAGGCAAAGGTATTCTGCTATGTACGCGAGTTAAGTGAAAGAACATTGCCCCTCTTAAAAAATAAACCTCGCCTAATAAGCGGTTCTGAGCATCTTGATCAGGTAATTCTAAGCCTTCAGCGCTTTCTAAAACACTATTTGCAGCCCTTACCATTCTATAAATATCTCGCCAATTACCAACAGTTCTAGCATTTTCAGAAGAAACTGATCTTTGATCAAACTCTCTAAAATCTGCCTTGTTACTAACTTTGTGCGTAGTTATGTCATCTCCACCCCAACCAGCAACAAAGAAAGTAGACCATTGCGAGGCATTTCTCAACTGTGAGTACATACCCGTAACACCAAGCTCTAGTTCTACTTGATTACTGTATGATCCCGGAGCTAAGTTGGCTATACCTGGATCTTCTTCTAAATCAGCACAGCCACTAAAAATAAGCGCTACAGCGATTGTCGCACCGATAAAGAAGCTCGACTTCGACCAATTAAAAATTCTTACTTTTTTCATAATTTTTGTTTTATTGTTTTTGACAATTTTTTTTAATGTATTAAAATCCAAATTTGACACCGACAGACAAAGTTCTAGGGTTTGGATAAGCTCCTGCATTTATACCTGCAGCTACATCAACGTTTCCTGCATTGTTGGCAGGCCTTGAAGTATGCTCTGGATCATAGCCTGAATAATCAGTAATTAATAACAAGTTTTGACCTGAAACATAAACCTTTGCTGTTGCTCCTGATTTCGTAACATCTTTGATTGTGTAACCAAGTGAAAGGTTTTGTAATCTAATGAAATCTCCTTTTTCAACATATCTAGTTGAACCGGCATCATTAAGCCCACCGGCTGGAATATCAGTCTCATTTGAGGCTGTCCATTGGTTGACTTGGTCAGCTGCTAAGAAACTTCTTTGGTTACCTGTATTACCAACAATAATACCTTGAACCGCATTTAATACATCAAAACCATGAACTCCTTGAATAAACATATTGAAATCCCAATTTTTATAGGTAAGAGTATTATTAAAACCCCAAAATGTTGTTGGAGTACCATTTCCAATTGCTCCAATAACTCTTTCTCCATCTGCATCTCTTAGATATCTAGCATCACCTGGCTGAGCAATAGGGTTGCCTGCTGCGTTTAAAGGTATATTATCTGAACTTTTCCAAGTACCTAAAAAGGTAGATCCATTAAATTGACCGATTGGTTGGCCCACTTGAATTATGTTCCAATTTCTACTTTGTCCATCAATACTTTGAAAACTTCCTTGAATCTCATCGACGCCTTCACCTAAATCTAATACTTCATTCTTTGTGAAGGAAAAATTGAAATTAGAATTCCAATTAAAATCTTCTTTGCTTATGATTGCTCCTGAAAGAGCTATGTCTATACCTCTATTCTCAACTTCACCAACATTTCTGGTAACAAAACCTCCACCATTGGTATCTGGTATAGGAACATCTAAAAGTAAATCGGTCGTATTCTTTTTAAAAGCATCTAAAGTTAAATTGGCGCGACCGTTGAAAAGACCAATATCTAAACCGATATTCGTCTGTGTAGTTGTTTCCCAGGTCAGATCAGCATTTCCGAATCCAGCGGGAGAAGACCCTGGAGATATTGTTGCACCATCAAAAGAAAATGTACTATTCGCATTTACACTAGGAAAGGTGATATAAGGTGCTACATTCTCATTACCCACTTGACCCCAACCAGCTCGAATAGAGAAGTTACTGAAAAAGTCGCTGTTCTCTATAAAGCTGGCATTCGCAAAACTATATCTTGCAGATACAGAAGGAAAAGTACCCGTACGATTACCCTCTTGGAATTTAGAAGAAGAATCCACACGAACTGTTCCTGTTAGAAAAAAGGAATTATTCAAGTTATATTCACCCCTAGCCATTACAGATTCAATTGCTGATTTTGAGAAATTATTATTAAGACTCTGCCCTGTAGCAAATTCCCCAAAATAGAATCCACCTGGTACCACAACATTGTTTCCGTTATAACCATTAAATCTATTCTCAAACCCAGAAAACTCATAAACTCCTGTCATTTTAATATCATGCTTACCGAAGGCTTTCTGCCAAGTCAAAATATTACTTATTTGATGGGTAACGTTTTTACTTGAACCAAACCCGACTCTATTTAGCGGATTATCAGTACTGTAATTTTGGCTCGCGCCATTAAAAGTTGTTACACCTGCGACAAGCGTATAGTTGAGGTTTTTAAACAAATCATAACTAACATTCAGATTTGCATCGAGTCTGTCATTTACACCTTCTAATAATGTAGTATTCAAATCTTCAACCGGATTAATGTTTAATGAAGCCAATCCTCTTTCTGAGAATCTATTAAATTGTCCATCTGCATTTCGAATAGGCGTAGTCGGATCCCAAGTTAAGGCCTTAATAACCAAACTTCCTTGAAAACGGTTGAAGTCTACCAAGTCATTTATCTGGGTTGCTCTGCTTCCAAAGAAATTTAAACCAACTTTTAGTCTATCAGTAAGGTCTACGCTAGTGTTAGCACGAAGTGTATAGCGCTCGTATCCAGTATTAATTACAGTTCCTTCTTGATCTACATAGTTACCAGACAAGAAGTATTTTAATCTACCTTCAGAACCACTAACGGATAATTGAAGGTTTTTAGAAATTCCGGTATGGAAAATTTCATCTTGATAATTGGTGCCGCCAGAGGCTTCAAGAGCACTAATTTCGGCATCGGTGAAAATGGCAGTTCCTCCCGTTCTCAACCTTCTTGAATTTTCAATTCTTGCAAAATCAGGTGCATTTAACGTAGGAAGAAACTTGGGTACTGTAGCAAATGTTGTAAAAACATCAATAGCAACCTTTGCCTTACCCGAACCTTTCTTTGTTGTTACTAATATAACACCATTTGATCCTCTTGACCCGTAAATTGCACTAGCAGAAGCATCTTTCAAGACGTCCATAGCCGCAATGTCATTAGGGTTAATCGTACTTAAATCACCTCCAATAACACCATCAACTACAATAAGCGGACTGTTATTACCATTAATAGAGTTTACACCTCTAATACGAACCTTAATATCTTGACCAGGACCACCGCCCGATCTTGAAACTTGAACACCTGCAGCTCTACCTTGCAAGGCATCTTCTACCCTTGTTAAAGGCTGCTCTTCAAAAGATTTAGCTGATACTTGTGATACTGCTCCGGTTAAATCACTCTTCTTGGCGGTACCATAACCAATTACAACTACTTCATCAAGTTGTTCTTGATCGGTTTGCAAAGTAACATTGATCGAAGTTTGTTCACCTACCGTTATATTTTGCGTGGCATATCCAATATATGAAATTACCAAAACATTATCTGATAAAGCTTCGATACTAAATTTACCATCGAAATCAGATTGTGTTCCTGTTGTTGTTCCTTGAACTAGAATGTTAGCTCCTGGAATAGGACCTTCTGTATCTGATATGGTTCCCGTTATCGTTTGCTGACTGTACGAATATTGCATTCCCATTAATGCAAAAAACAGTCCCGTTAAGAAACACTTTTTTAAAAAATTAAAGAATTGTTTTTTCATAATCATTGGTTTAAGTTGAACTAGTTTTGAGTTAAAAATTTTAATTGTCTCGCAACACCATTTAAAATTTGATATTGTAAATTCTCAAATTTTTATGTTGAGAATCAATTAAATGTAAATTTCATATGTTGAAATTAGCAATTATGCATTAGACCACTCAAAAATGCACTAGACTTAAACTAGACAGTCAAGAAAGATATTTTAATTACTGAAATTTTAACATCACACCTAGCTAACTGATGATATAGGGCTTTGGCGAATTAAGGTGCAAAACTTAATTTTTTAGAAGGAGATCTTACCTATAGATTAATCTTGACAAAATCATATACCAAATCAAAATCAAGAAAAGGAGCTAGATTAAAATTCTTTCAATTTTAAAATAATCAAGGTTAACCTTTACGACAAAAAAAAACGGTGAAAACAAATACTTGTTTCACCGTTTATTAAAACTAACTTAAACTAACTCAAAAACTTAATTTCCTAGATTTGGGTTTCTTGCAACTGCATCTGCCGGAATAGGTGACAAATAATTACTTGTTTCAAGGCTACCTATGATAGGGTTGTGCTCAGGAACAGGACCAGCAACATTATCACGAACAGAAAGTACTTCATCTACTTTTTCTCTTCGCACCAAATCAAACCATCTTTTATATTCACCTGCAAACTCCCATTTACTTTCTGTAAAAGCCAAATCAGCAATATCGCCTGCAGTAACATCCACTCCAGCATCTGGTGTTGCATATGGTAAGCCCGCAGCTCTTCGTCTAATCTTATTCAAAGCTTCCCAAGCATCAGGCGTTACATTCCCTGAAAGACCAGAAGCTTCTGCATAGATTAATAAAACCTCAGCATATCGCATCAAAAAGTCGTTTCTAATAGTTAAGAAATCACCAGGGTTTAAATCTCCTGGAGGGCCCGTTATTTTTTTGAATACCGGACTTTTTTGGGCATTGAACAATGTCCAATCTAGCTCCGTTCGATAAGTGGCCTCTTTTCTTGGGCCTGGTGGAAAATCTTCAAAAAACTTAATTTCAGCAAAAGTCTCGTTCCATCCTCCTAAATCTGCAGGCAAACCTAAACGTGAAAATTTTCTATTAGCAAGACTGTTGTTAGGGCAACCCTTACAATATACCAATGTAAAGACAGATTCCGGACTAAAACGACCAGCTACCGTCCATAAGGTTTCTAAATCGTCTACCAACCCAAATCCGTAAGATCCTGCATTATCCATTACATCTTTTGCCGTATTAGCCGCAAGAGTATATTTACTAGCATCTTTTATTGGAAAACCAGCCCAATCCATATACAATCTAGCTAAAAAAGCCTTTGCAGAACCTACATTAGGTCTTGGCGCTCCTGGCAATACGCCTGGATAGATGTTGGGTAATCTTTCAATAGCCGCTTGAAGATCTGATTCAATTTGTCCATATACTTCTGTTAGTGAAGATCTTGAAATATCTGGATCAGGAAACTTCGTCAATGGCAAAGGTATTCTACCATGAACGCGGGCTAATTGATAAAATAAAACCCCTCTTAAAAAATAGGCTTCTCCAATTTGACGTTCCAATATCACTTGGTCAATGGTTTCTAATCCTATTAAACCTTCTGAACGTTCCAATACCCCATTGATAGCATTAACGGCATCGTAGATCGCATTCCAGTTTCTTAATAATCTGTTGTTAGACGACAGTACTGCTCTTTGATCAAACTCTCTAAAATCAGCTTTATTCAAAGCGCGGTGCGTTGTCATATCATCGCCTGCCCAAGCTGGTGCATAAAAAGTTGTCATTCTTGCCGCTAGCACTACTTGACTATATACCCCGCCAATTCCTTTATCCATTTCTTCTAAACTTCCAAAAGATTCTGGTGGTAAATCGAACTCGGTAGGATCAATATCTAAATCAGCACAGCTTTGAAAGACAAAACTTGTGGCAATTAAAAAGAACAAGGCTAAGAGCTTTGAGCTTTTTAAATCTTTTTTAAAATTAATTGTTTTCATATTTGTTTTTTTATATAAGATAAGAATTTTTTGTATTAAAATGTCACTTTGAGTCCGACTACGCCCGTTCTAGGTGTTGGATATGCCCCAACATCAATTCCTGCACCGGCATCTGCGTTTGCACCTTCTCCACCAAATGTTCTAACCTGTGAAGACACTTCGGGGTCATAACCGCTATAGTCGGTAATCAATAGTAAGTTTTGGCCACTTACATACAATTGTAGACTGCTTACCCCTTTTATGGCTCCTTCATTAAAAGTATAGCCAATTTTAAGATTGCTTAATCTCACAAAATCACCTTTTTCGACCCAACGTGAAGTGTTCAACTGATTTGCTGTAAATCTTCTGGGAATGTCGGTTTCGTTTCCTGGAGTCCAACTGTCATAAACCGTAGGAGAGAGGTTACTTCTGTTACCCCCATTTCCGGTAATGGTACCCAAAGCTTGATTGTATACATCAAACCCAAGTGATCCATTCCAAAACATATTCAAATCCCAATTTTTATAGGTAAAGGTGTTATTGAAGCCAAAAGTTACATCTGGCAAACCACTACCAATAGTATTGAATTCTAATTCGTTGTTTTCATCTAACTTATATTTAGGATCTCCTGGTTGAAATAAAGGATTTCCATCTCCATCTGTTGGTATATTATCGGCAGTTTTCCAAGTACCTTGGTAATCATAACCCCAAAATGTACCAATGGGCTCACCAACCTTAATAACATTAAGTCGAATGCCACCTCCACCAATACCTGCGGCGTTACCAACAATAAAATCAACATCATCATTTAATTTTGTAACCTCGTTCTTAATTTTCGAAAGTGCAAAGGTTGCGTTCCAGCTGAAATTATCATTTTCAATAATTGCTGCTGACAAAGAGAAATCAATACCTCTATTATTTACCTCACCTGCATTAATGAATGTTCTAATGGATGTGCCAGGAACTATGGTTTGAAGTAATAAATCTTCTGTGTCCTTATTAAACCAATCAATAGAACCTGATAGACGGTTGTTAAACAAACCAAAATCTAGCCCCACATTCGTTTGCGTTGTGGTTTCCCATGTAAGATTAGGATTGCCTTCTTGATTTTGAACCTCGCCAGTATCGGAATTAACACCATCAAAAGTAAAGAGACCGCTACCACTATTGGTTGAGAACCTTGCAGACGAATTAATGTTTTGATTTCCTACTTTACCCCAACCAGCTCTAAATTTAAGTGCAGAGAAAGTATCACTATTTTGAATGAAATCCTTATTTGCAAAATTCAAGGCTAAAGCTCCTGATGGGAAGGTACCTGTTCTAGCATCTTTTGCAAATCTAGACGATTCATCAACTCTAACAGAACCCGTTAGGTACAGGAAGCTGTCATAATTATATTGTAAACGACCTAAATACGACTGTATCGCATTTTGATTACCTGAATTGAAAAAGTTTTCCGCATTACTATTATCAGCTAAATAGAGACCTCCTACATTTAAATCAGATACGTTATACCCATTATTAAGACCTCTAGAACCCTGAAATTCATATACTCCGGTAATATCTAAATTACTCTTACCGAATTCTTTATTCCAATTTAAAATATTACTTACTTGATGCGAAGTACTTCTAAAATTAGCATATCCAATATTTGTAAAGCCAGTAGCTTCAAAATCTCCTTCAACTCTAAAGTATTCGGTATTTGCATTTAAAGTTGATAATGAACCTATTAGGGTATAACTAAAGTTATCTGTAAAATTGTACTTCCCGTTAAGCGTCAAGTTTAACCGATCTGTTGTTCTTTCATCATCACTTAGTTCTAATCGTCTAATCGGGTTAAAGTTGTTATTCGCGACTTCTCTTGGTGATCTAAGAATATAATTGCCATCAGGGTCTCGAACATAGGCGGTAGGGTCCCAAGTTGTTGCTCTTAGTAGTCCGGACCCATCTCCGCTATTAAAGGAGTTTTGGTTATTATTAACAATTTCTCTACTTAAGGTAACATTCGCCGCAAGGCTGAACTTTTCACCAAAATCTTTGCTTAAATTCGATCTAAAAGAATACCGCTTATATCCTGCTGTTATTTGAATACCTTCTTGATCAATATAATTTCCTGACAGAAAATATCTAAGGTTGTCATCTGTCGCTCCACTTACTGATAATTGCGTATTATTCGTAATCCCGGTTTGAAATATCAAATCTTGATAATTGATAGGGTTTGCCTCAAAGTTTGCAATTGCAGCCGCCGAATATGGAGCATTTGCAGGGTCATTGACTGGGTTTGCAATAAAATCATCGTTTTCCAATTGTGCGAATTGAGCAGAACTTAGCGTTTCTAGTCTCCTTTCAACAGTCGAGAACGAAACGAACTGATCAATGCTAACTTTTGCTTTTCCAGAACCTTTTTTGGTAGTTACTAAAATTACCCCATTAGATCCTCGTGATCCATAAATTGCAAGAGCAGATGCATCTTTTAATACCTCTATAGACTGTATGTTATTCGGGTTGATGGTTCTTAAATCACCACCAAAGACCCCATCTACAACGACTAAAGGATCATTATTACCAGTAATAGAGTTTACCCCTCTAATTCTTACCTTCATCGGCGCACCTGGCTGACCTGAACCGGCCACCGTGACACCCGCAGCTCTACCCTGCAAGGCATCTTCAACTCTTGTTAAAGGTTGATTTTCAAAAGCTTTAGATGTAACCTTAGCAACCGCACCTGTTACGTCTGACTTTCGCGCAGTACCATAACCAATCACAACTACTTCATCAAGCTGACTAGCGTCTTCTGCCAATTGCACGTTGATTGTTGATTGGTTGCCTACGGTAATATTCCGTGTTGAATACCCTAAATAGGAAATAACCAAGACATCAGTTGATGCTGCTTCAATAGTAAAGTTACCATCAAAATCAGTTTGTGTACCATTTGTAGTACCCTGTATTACTATATTTGCACCCGCAACTGGACCCAGTTCGTCGGTTACTGTTCCGGTTACTGTTTGTTGCGCATTAGCATATTGCATACCCGTTAGCGCAAAAAACAGTCCTAAGAGAAAAGACCCTTTAAAAAGTTTTAAGAATTGTTTTTTCATAATCATTGGTTTAAGTTGAAATTATTCTGAGTTAGATTTCTAATTATTATTTTTCGAAATTCAAAGTGTCTTCAATGTTCTATTTACATTTCGAATGTATTATTTTATGTTACTCTAAATGTATTCATGTGTTTATTACGTGTCTTTCTAAGTAAAATATGCCAATTATCTAATAATTTAAAAGTATTATTTATCTCTTATTTCAAACCAACTATCCTTACCCATTACTAGTACTATTTTAACATGCTGTTATAAAAGACTTATTTTAATGGGTAATTAAAGCTTAGTTTATCGCACATCTAGAGGGTATGAAAAATTCGAATTAAAACATTGGTACGGCCTCCTGCTCCCAAGCTTGCAGTTCAGATTTCAAAGACTCCGCTTTTTCTATATCAGACCTAATTAAATTGTTTTCTTCAGAAATGTCTTCGGATACTTTGAACAGTTGAAACTTACCGCTATGGTATTTGACCAATTTCCAATCTCCGCTGATAATTGAAGTATATTGATCTTCATAACTTCGGAAGAAATAAAGATTACGGGAATCCATTTTTTGTCCTTTCAATAAAGGCATCAAACTTTTTCCATTGATTTGCGTATCAGTACAAGCAGCCCTGGAAGCAATTTCCACTAGCGTGGGATAGAGATCCACAGATTGTACAGGAGTATTAGTCTCCGAACCAGACGTAGTTACACCAGGATAATTAACTATAAATGGCACTCGAGCTCCTCCTTCTCCTAAGGTATTACCTCCTGTTTTGCCGCCACTTAAAGGGGCATTTGTAAATTTTCCGCCTTGGTCTGACATTAAAATGACAACCGTGTTTTCAGAAATCCCTTTTTGTTCCAAGGCTTTGCGAACTCGACCAACGGACTCATCCATCGCACTCACCATAGCGGCATATTCAGCATAATCACCTTCGAGGCCTTCCGCCTTATATTTTTCAAGCCAATCTTTTCTACCCGCAAAAGGGCCGTGTACAGTATAATACCAAAGTGATAGCATGAAGGGCTGTTCTTTGTTGTATTCGGAGATGAACTTTTCTGCACCATCAGTTAAAGCATCTGTTAGGTATTCGTCTTTATAGTTAGTAGCAAAACCCATAGGGTCTTGTTCTGATTTGAAGAAAGGCGGATAATAACTTCTGGGGTGCCCAGCATTCGTCGTTCCAAATTGCGCATCAAAACCTTGTTGAATCGGATGGTATTTTTCATCCCCTAAATGCCACTTGCCCATAAACATATTATAGTACCCAAATTCTTTTAATCGCTCGGCATAGGTTACTTCTTCTACAGGCAAGTAATTTCGCGATGGCCTTTGCACAGGATCTTTCGGCCATAGATTGAATGCTTCATTACCGCCGCCCCGCGCTTCTTTTTCTTTATTATCTATAATGTGTCGTGTCATTTGAAACCGAACAGGCTCTTTTCCTGTTAACAACGAAGCACGACTTGGGCTGCACGTAGGGGTAGCAATGTACGCCCGTTCGAAATTTAGTCCGTCTTTTTTTAGCTGATCTATATTGGGGGTATGAAATATAGGATTTCGAAAGCCAACATCAGCCCAGCCCCAATCATCAACAAATAATAAAACAATGTTCGGTTTTTCGGATTTCACAGCTGATTCTTGCAGTTCAGACTTCTCTTTCTTTCCGCTACAGGAAATAAGAAAAGTACTAGTAATTAATAGACTCAATATAATTTCCGGAATTCTATCCATGGACATTTTTATTATCTAAATTTCAGTTTCGACATATTGGCGTCTTTTTCGATCAACTGCTTTGCCATTCCCTTATATTTATTCTTTTGAAACCTAATGTTCTTAGAAGTTTTCACCTTCACAGCCGAGTTGTCTGGATATAATATTGGGAAAGTACCCGAATTCGTAATTGTATTTCCTTTGAACAAAAGCCCATCCGTGTTGGCAATTTCTAAAATCAGGTTATCGAACTGATTGAAGGTGTTATCTACAATTTCAATATTCGTAAAGGCGATGTTCTCGTTATCATCATCGGTTACAAAGCGAATAACGCCACGATTGAATCCACTATGTTGACCATCTTGAAAGATGTTATTCTTAATGACTAAATTCGCCGCATTACCCGCTTCGAACCAATGTCCGCTTTCTACGGGAATCAAAATCGGCTCCATTTCGGTACTAAAGATGTTATTCTGAATCACCGTTTTATTCGAATTGGAAATCAATAATCCTCTAGCGCGATTGTTACCTATATTACAATTTTCAACAAGCAGTTCAGGGTAGGCATCTAAGTTCTCTATAAGGTCTCCCACCTTAATACTTAACGGAAGCTTTTCATTAACCGTGATAATTTGATAACGCCCATTTATTTTTTGAATATTCTTAATGGTCAGTTTGCTGTTAGGAAAAAAGGAATCACTTAACCGTAACACGCCCAAGGTATCATTTTCTTTTCCAATGGTAAAGCCCTGTTGCTGAGAATGCCCCATTCGCACTCCGATTTTATGATCTCCTTGAATATCAACAACTTCTTGATATACCCCATGAAGGTTCAAAGCATCGTCGAGCATATTATTTAAAGTGCAATTGCGAAGGGTAACTTTTCCACGACAACCAATAAAATGGGTGGCATCAGCGGTTGTTGAAACCATTCGTCCATTGGAGGCTGTTACATTAAAATTATCTAAAAGTAAATCGGAGGAGTTCTCTACTATCATACCCATTCCGCCAGCATGATGCACATTTACGTTTTGAGCAGTAAAACCATCGGTAAACTTAATTCGAAAAGCTGGGGCCAATCTATTCAAACTCTGATGTCCTTTACTCGACATAATCATGCCAACAGGTGGTAGCTTTTTCTTATGACCATGAATTCGCACTAACCCAGGCTCCAATTGTTCAGCCCAAATTCTATTTTCGACACCCCAAGATTTGTGAAGTTTTGAACGCGGGTCAGTTTTATATTTATAATGAACATTGTCAACATTATGTTGTTCTGCAGTTTTCGAAAGCGTTGTTATATTGGTATAGGCTTCTGTATTAAACATGATGGCCTTTCGTTCTGGGTCAAACAAAATAGTCTGCCCAATGGTATGCTCATAATAGGGTTTTACAAAAATGAGCTGTTTGTTCCTGATTTCATAAGGATATTCATCTGTAAACTTCCAATCAAAAGTGCCTTTTTCTTTGTCATTAGCAACAATCACACCTTCACTATGAAAAGGAACTTCCCAATCGATTGAAACATTTTCTACAGTTATATTTTCGGAATTTTCAATTAAAAAAGGAATCATCCTACCGTGAAAAATGAAAGTACTCCCTTGACCGTCAATCGTTAGGTTTTTAAATCCTTGTAAAGGGAAGGCCGTATAAATAACTACATCATCATGGTTCGAAATATTACTGTACACTTCGTATGCCTTATCAGGATAAAAGTGATACGTGCTTTTTTCAAATGTGATTTTTGAAATCGGTTGTTCAGCTGTCGCAAGTACTCTTGCTAAAACCACAGGAGAAGCATCTTCTGATATTTCTGAAGTAAAGTGAACTTGTTCGCCAACCTTAGAATGCTGTCCTGTTCCAATAATTGGGCAGGTAAGCAATAAAAGAATCAGACACTTTTTTAACTCTTGCATTGTCAATTTACTTTTTACTCGGTTTTTGAAAACCTCTATTCTTTTTCATTTTAAGCGTTGCCCTACTCGTCTCATCTGCTTCAACTGATTCTACGGGAATACCCTCATAGGTATTCTTCTCGATAAGCACATTTTTACTATTGACAAGCTCAAACTGTGCACGTTCTGGATACAAGGCCTTTTTATCCGTAGTTCTTTTGATAGTATTCTTGCGAATCGTGAGTCCGTTTACGCGGTCTGCCCAAATGATGGCGGTATCAAAGGTTTCAATAGTGTTGAATTCAAAAAGAATATTACTATCATATAAAATAGACTTGTCAAAACTCTTATTCAATCGAGGCGTAACCGTCAATATCGCATGCGGACTGCCACTATAAGCACAATATTTAAAATTATTATTTCTAATAGTAACATCTTTAACTCCACCAGATTCATACCAGAAAAAGGTTTCTCCACGAAGTAATATCGATGACATCATAGACGAAAATTCATTATTCTCAATAATGATTTTCTTAGGCGTTTTGATAATTACATTCCGTGCACGATGGTCTTTAATGGTGCAACCTCGCATAGTGAAATTTGGATTCCATGTTTTGTTTTCTAAAATGTCTCCTTTTTTCAAGTTCTTCGGAATTGGATTTTTAAAGGTCAATTCAGAATACTTTTCATTACTGTATTTCACTTCGGAAACTTCATTAACAGGACCGCGAGTCGGGTCAGGATTTTGAATAAACCAAATGGCATCGCCAGCTCCAGCAAATTTGAAACCTTGTTGTTCGAAGTGCATAAGCGCAATGCGCACCTTGTACTCATCTAGTACCTCATCAATCGCTACATAGGTGCCGTGTACATTTGTGCCATCATCAAGCATGTGCATAAAACCACAATTCTCAATCAAAATATTTCCTTTGCAATTTGCAAAATGAGTGGCATCTGCGATGGTAGAAACAAAGCGATTTGACTCTGGACGCACATAAATTCCACTCTCTAAAATTTCAATATTCTCAGAGCGCTCAAAGAGAAAACCCATACCCAAAGCGTGGTGAATGGTAATTCCTTCAAAACTTATATTTTGGGATTCCTTGACCTGAAAAGCTGGCGCATATCGATTATGAGCCTTGTCGCCCTTGGAATGTAAAATACTACCAACAGGAGGATAATGTTTCAATGATTCATGAAATCGCAAATTACCATTGGCTAGTTCTTCCACATAGCGTGGATTACTTTGCATATCCCAGGCACCGTGAGAAACCCTTCTGTGTTCTTTGTCAAAAGCCAAAGTGCTTCCCATGTAGTCGAATGAAAATCCGTTTATATTCGGAAAAGAGATGCGGCCTTTTTTTAATTCCCATGAAAAACCATCTGTATAAGGTTTGATATCTCGCCAGCCTTCTTTTTCATTAACTGCGATAACCTCTCCCTGAAACGAAAAGGGAATATCCCAATCTAAAATCAGGTTATTGACCTTGATTACACCACAATTCTCAAATTGAAACGGAGCCACTTGTCCGTGGAAAATGAATTCTGCACCATTGCCCTCGATTTCAACGGAATCAAAATCCGTAAAACGGAAAATCACTTTCTTAAGTCCGTTGCCATGATTGGTAACCGTACTATAATGCTCTAAGGCATAATCTGGAAAAAATGTATAGGTTCCTTCCTCAAAAACTAGTTTGACTTGTTTATCAGTTAGGTTTTCGATGGCCTCACGCAAAATTGGTGTCATATCGCCTTCTTGATGCGCTATTTGAATAACTTCCTGGCCTAGTGCAGATAGCGTAATGAGAAGCAAAGTCAATAGGAAATAGGGTTGGTGTTTTAATTTCATGTTATATTCTTATAAATTCAATCCCGTACCTTGCAAGGCAGGGTCGTAATTCCATGAGTTGTACCATGGGTCTTTGGTTTTCAATTGAAAGGCTTTCATCTTTTCAATGAGCCTATCGAGTACTTCTTTATGCTGTTTGTTCTCTGCTAAATTGTTCAGTTCATTTGGGTCTTTGGATAAGTCGAACAATTCAAATTCAGGACGATGCAAATAGTCTTCGGTCTTTTTATTTCCAAAGAATTCTTTTTCATTGCGATGGACTTCCTGCCATGTAGAAGCTGCCCAAAGGTCTGACGCAAAGGGGTATTCAAGTCCCCAAGCGATGTTTCGTATCAATTTGTAATTTCCTTCGCGAACCACCCGCATCGGGTAATACATCGTAATTTCATGAAAGGTATGGGAAGCATAAACTTCGTTCCAATTGTCTCCTGCTGAACTAGCATCGTTTAATACCGGTTTAAAAGATTTTCCATGTGTTTTTAGGGAATTCAAATCTACTTTCGCCATATCTAGAATCGTCGGTGTCAAATCAGCCCAAGTAATCATAGCATCGATGGTATTTCCTTTTGCTTCAACCGATGGGTCTTTTACGATACATGGTAATTTCATACCAGGCTCGTACAAATTTGTTTTTGCCCCAGGGAATGCCATTCCGTTATCGGAAATATATATCACAACTGTATTATCAGCTTTGCCGGATTCTTTTAGCATCTGCATCAGTTTACCAAAACCTTGGTCGATTCGCGAAATACTTTGATAATATTGGGCAATTTCTTCGCGTGTTTCTTTGGAATCAGGCAGAAAATCAGGCACCAAAACATCTTTTGGGTCATAGGTAACTGTTTCAATACCGGGATAGCCTTCTGGTCGATTTCCAAAACTGTTGGGTGCTCGCCAGTCATTAGGATCCGTTGACTTTGCTCGGTGCGGGTCATCCGTGCAGAAATATAAAAAGAAAGGCTTTTCAGATGCCACGACATCTTTACATTTCTCCGCCATCTCATAAGTACTTCTGCCATTAGCCTTTAAGACGTCTGTAAACTTATACACATCTTCAGGAGCTAGGTGATATTTACCGATTCGCGCTGTCAAATAGCCTTCTTGTTCCAACCGAACAGGCAGCGAAGTAATCGTATCATAGGTACTGAAATGATGATAATCATGAACGTGTCCGTATGAACCTGTGGCGTGGCCATACTTTCCTGTAAGAATCACAGAACGACTTGCCGCACAACTCGCGCTGGTGCAGTACGCATTCGTAAATTTGGCTCCCTCAGCAGCCAATTTATCTAAGTTTGGAGTTTTGATTACTGGATTGCCATAAGCACCAAGAGCATCAAGACCATGGTCATCTGCCACGAAAAGAATAATATTAGGGCGAGAATCTGCCTCGATGGTCATCGCAGTTGCTTCAGTTTTTGCTTTTTCGGAGCAAGAGCTGATGGAGAATAATAAGACTCCAGTAAAAGAGAGTAAGATGTATTTACCTAAAATATTTTTCATTTAATTGAGTACTTAATAGTTTGTACTAAAGCTTCACTAATCCTTAAAGATTCTTGGCAAAGGTTTTTGAAGTTCTTCCCATTTGTTTTTATTCCATGTCGTTGGTGGTTTAAAATCTTTGGTGTTCTTAAAATAGGTTTCCTGCATTTCGTACACCAACTCCGGCATTGATGCTGCTAAATCATTATTTTCTTTAGGGTCATTCTTTAAATCAAACAATTCCACAATGGGTTCTCTTCCATCCAAAAAATCTTTGTACACCCCGTTTTCTAGCGTTCCCGTAAAACGTAAGAGGTAATTATCTTTTATAATCGCCCAAGCAGGAGGTGCGAACTGTGCTTCATTACTATGAGTCTTAGTGGTCTTAGCGATGGTAAAACCCCATCTGTTCGAATGAATTCCCGCCCAATATAATTGCTCATGAATCTCAGGAGAATTGGCATCCTCTAAAATTGGAAGAAGACTTTTTCCGTCAATATCATTTGGCACTTCGCCACCTGATGCATCAATTGCTGTCGGAATAATATCTAATGCGGAAACCAAGTGTTTGGAATGAAAAGGATTTTTAATTCCGTTTGGCCAATGAACGAATAGCGGTACTCGAACACCGCCTTGATAATAATTTCCTTTATGCCCAGAGAATGGCGCATTCCCCGGAAGTGGAGAACCCGTTTTATGTCCGTCATAAGAACCTCCAGCCATAGCCCCATTGTCGGAACTAAAAATTATAATAGTGTTCTCATATTCATTTTTTGATTTGAGAAATTCCACAACTCTTTTTATGTTCTCATCAACACCATAGAGATGCGCATAGAAGTTGTTCAGGGTAAACGAATCTGAAGTAAAACGGTCAAAATATTTCGGTGGCGCCTTAGGTTCGAGCGAATCATGTACTGCATGATAATTTAATTGTACATAAAATGATTCCTCTTTATCAACTTGCTTTTCTATAAAATCTAAAGCTTTGGTCGTAAAAGTGTCGGTATTATAAGCTTTTTGAAGACCAGCATGCTCTTTATTTTCCCAAACGTTGGTGGCATTATAAAACTGACTCGCCCAGTAATTGTATCCATAAAAATAATCGAAGCCATGTTTTAAGGGATGGTGTTTCTCAGCTGTAGAACCCATATACCCGCCATCAATCAATTCTTTATACAGCTTTGGATGAAGTTTTCTTATTTTATTTACGGACAGCGTTTTGCTTAATCCGCTCGTATCTAATGCCGTTTGCACCATTTCTGAGTCATTATTTCCTATATGCCATTTGCCAATATGAGCAGTTTTATAACCCATATTTTGCATCTTTTGAGCCAAGTGATTACCTCGGTCGATTCCGCGTTGTTCAGCATCAACATTGGTATACGCTCCAAATCTATTTTGAAGAACTCCAGTAGCAATGCCCATTCTTGATGGAGCACATAAACTACTTGAGGTAAAAGCATTTGTGAAATAAACGCCCTCCTTTGCTAGCTTGCTGACTGTTGGCATAGCTGTTTTTGAAAATTCTAAAGATTCGTCCAGAGAATACTGTTGAAGGCTGTCTACCAAATGAACAAAGAAAGGGTCAAAATCGGATGTTTTCAAGGTGTCATTATGAACTCCGAATTGACCGTAGCCCATATCATCCATTAGAACGAAAATGACGTTGGGTTTTTGCTCATCGCTATTTTCAATTTTTTCCGTTTTACATCCTAACAAACAAAATAGGGATAGCGACAGAACAGCCATAAAATAGCGCAACGAAATGTATGATTGTAATGATTTCATTCTATAACGTACTATTCTTTAAATTGGTCGTACTCCGGATTCACTTCTGCATTAGCAAACCTCGGTCTATCCTTCCAAAGGTCATACGTTGCCTTTAGTTGGATTGCAGCTTCTGCATACTGACCTTTATCATCAGTAGTTTTAATCCAGTCATTTAACACCATTCTGTGGGTTTTAAGAATGGAAGCAAAATCTGGATTTTCTGCTAAATTATTTATTTGATGTGGGTCTGCCTCGATATCATAAAGCTCTTCTTCCGGTCGTTTTCCAAACCAATGCTTCGCCTGATATGCGGTCAATTTGCCTTCTTCAAATAAGCGTTTTATATCTTTTACAATCGGCTTATTATCACGATAACCAGCTTGCATCATAGGTCTATCTTGAAAATAGTTGCGGATGTACCGAAACTTATCTGAACGTACTGTCCGAATTTTATCAATGGTATAGTCACAGCGGTCTCTTGCGCCTATTACATATTCAGAAGATTTGTAATTCACATCGAAAAGATTATTCCCATCTAGATAATCTGGCAATTCAACGCCTCCAAAAGCGAGGGTTGTTACGGAAACATCTAATAATGAAACTTGCTCAGAATGAACGGTACCCGGCTTCAAACTCAAGTCTTTTCCTTTAATAATCAAAGGAACTTGCATTCCCCCTTCATAACAAAATTGCTTATGCCGCAAAGAGACATTGCTACCATGGTCAGAAAAGAAAAATATGATGGTGTTTTCAAGTTCTCCATCAGCTTCGAGTTGTTTAAGAATATACTCCAATCTAGCATCAGCGCCTCTGTTTGCATTATAGTGGTCTGTCCAAGCTCTTTGCTGTGAATGAACATCGGGAAAATAAGGAGGTAAGGGCACGGCATCGTCTGCGAGCTTTTCGCCTTCCCGAACATGTTTTGCATTTGCTTTACCACCCATTATCTGGACTTGTCCAAACCAAGGTTGGTTTTTATCCTCTCTTGCATTCCAGACATTTTCGCTCACCGACATGAAGTTTTCTGCACGATTGCCTTGCCAGCCGTTCATGCCTGCTTTGTAATCATTGGCACTTCCTACGTTGTACAAGGCGTTGCGGTCATAGTGAAAGTTATAATCGTCCTTCCCATTATTAAAAGTGAAATAACCTGCATCACGCATCAATTCGGGAATCGTTTTTATTCCCTTTGGCAAATTAATCCGTAATTCTTCAGGAACTATCTCGCCATCTGTTGTGCGGCTAGAGCGGTGGTTATGAGTCCCAGTAGTTGTCTGCATAACCCCAGTAATTAGAGCAGACCTACTGGCCGAACAAACTGGTGCGGTAGCATATGCCTTTTCAAATAGTACACCTTCGGATGCCAATTTATCAATAATTGGCGTATGGTCTTTGTTTTTACTATCGCCATAACAACCCATAAAAGGAGATAGGTCTTCCGCGATAATCCAGAGAATATTGGGCTTTTTGGTTTGCGCCTCAACTTGGCAGGACAAGGTTAGGAAGACAATACCCAATCCTACTATCAGAGTAAATAATTTTGAGATTTTCATTTAGGTGCTAACTTAAAGCGCTGTATATTTCAAATTTAAGCTATTGATTCGCTTTTATGTATTCCTACGTACATAGGGTGTCGTTATGGATATCTGAAGTCCTTTTTTATCACAATACTTTAACCCATCTTATTCATTCACTCTTAATTTTTAAGGAAAAACTGAAACACCTAATGCACCCTCTAAATCTTGAACAACTTTGGAAGTTCTGATTGGTAAAGTCTCGCAGTTTTTCAATACAAAGTACCTGCTATTCCCTAAGCCCTTCACTAGCAATGACATCTTTTAGTTGCTTGTCCATTTTTTCGGCAACTTCTTTTTTTAGATGTACCAGATTGTTTTGTTCTCCTGGGTCTGTTGCCAGATTGTACAATTCAGGACCGGTATCTTTTTGTTTTTTCTTAGGACCAATAATATATTTCCAATCTCCTGAACGAAGTGCACGACGTGTGCGTGTTTCTTCAATCATAAACGGTAATCCGATTAAGTCTTCGCCCATGAAAGCTGCTAAGGTGTTTCGGCTATCACGAGCTTCGCCCGCTGGAATTTCTTGTTGTAAAAATGCTGCGAAAGAAGCCAAAAAATCGATTTGACTGACCATCGCGTTCGAGACCATCGGTTTGATTCGTTTTGGCCAGCGAATAATGAGAGGTATTCGCGTGCCTCCTTCATAAATCCGGAATTTTCCACTACGATAAATCCCGGAAGCATCATGGCCTCGGTCGTTCTCCCCATTCGACCGGTAAATAGTGGTTCCGTCGTCATACCCATCGTCGTATGTTGGACCATTGTCACTTGAAAATATGACGATAGTATCGTCTGCGATTCCTGCTTCTTCAATGGCTTTTAATATTTCTCCAGTAGCCCAATCAAATTGCACCATCGCATCTCCACGGTAACCCAGTTTAGTGGCTCCCTTAAATCTTGGATGCGGTGTTCTAGGCACGTGAATATCCTGTGCGGCATAATACAGAAAAAAAGGTTTGTCCTTATTATCTATGATGTACTTCTTGGTACGTTTTACAAATTCATCGGTGATGGTTTCATCATTCCATAAAGCTGATTTTCCACCAGACATATATCCTATTCTTCCAATACCATTTATTATACTGTTATCGTGCCCCATTGTACTTTGGTAATAGGTCATAGCAGCTCTGTCGGTTATTCCATCCGGGTACGAAGTATTGTTTTTATTCTGAACATCCGATAATTTCCTGCTAACATAAATGGGGTCATTGGGGTCAAGTCCCAGAACTTTATGACCGTCTAAATAAACACAAGGCACTCTATCGTTCGTTGAAGGAAGTAAAAAACTACTGTCAAAACCTACCTCCAAGGGGCCAGGTTTGACAATTCCGTTCCAATCTGTTAGCTTATCTTTTTCTCCAATGCCCAAGTGCCACTTTCCGATTACGGCTGTCGAGTACCCTGCCTTTTTAAAGAGCTTGGGCAAGGTAAGCACTTCCGTTGAAATAGTAAGTGGCGCATTAGGTGGAAGAATATTTATTCCATCTCGAAACCCATGAACACCAGTCATTAAAGAATATCTTGATGGCGTACACGTCGCGGCGGAACAATGACCATCGGTGAAACGTATTCCCTCGCTGGCGAATTTATCAATATTTGGAGTTGGAATCATTTTAGAGCCATAGGCTCCAACATCTCCATAACCAACATCATCGCCATAAATAATCACAAGGTTTGGTCGCTGGCTATTTTGAGCAGTTGTAAACCCGGTAAAGAATAATCCCATAAAAACAATCAATACATATTTTTTCATATTTCTATGCCTTACTGCATTAATTTACTTTTAAAGAATTCTGCAACTTTTTCATGCTCCTTTGCTCCCATAAAAAAAGAATGTATGCCTTCTTTTACAGGCACGTATTCGGAATCCACTCCTGCTTTTTGCAAAGCTTCATGAAACATTTCGCTCTGTTCGATGGGTACCAGAGGGTCTTTTTCGCCATGCATAATTAGAAATGGCGGGTCGTCTTTCGTGACGTAATGCATTGGACTAGCCATTTTTGCTTCTTCCTGTTTTTCTGTAAATGGTCCTCCTAGAAATTTGATAATGGGTTTGGTGTTTTGTTTTGCTCCTTTTGATTTATCAGTAGAGGAAATATTCATTTGATTTAAATCAGATGGTCCGAACCAATCGCAAATGGCTTGTACTTTACTTGAAAAACTAAAAGCACCCAAATTACCTTCCAATTCTTGTACTCCGTAGGAAGTTCCTATTAACGAAACAAGATGTCCGCCAGCTGAGGAACCCCAAAGTCCGAATTTATTTGCGTCTAGGCCATATTGGTCGGCATACTTTCTTAGATAGCGAATGGCTGCTTTGGAATCGTATACTTGCTCGGGAAATTGAGCTTCCCGTGTCAGTCGATAATTTATCGAGGCCATTGCAAAACCATGCTTTAATAGAAAGGCTTGTTTTCCAAAAAAGTCCTTTGTTCCTTTTTGCCAACCACCGCCATGTATCCATATTACTAAAGGATATGGTTTTTTGAATTTGGTAGTATCGGGTAAATAGAGGTCTAAAGTATGCCTGTTATTACCATCAAGGATATAGGATATATCGCGAAGTGTTGTAGTGTTCTTCGGAATCAAAGAGCGTTCTTTCTGTATTCTTTTTTGAAATGCTACATAGCTTTTATACTCTTTTTCGGATAATTGCCAATCGACGTCACCATCAGAGTGGTCAAAAACATCTTGGTCAAACAAAGGAATTTCCGTCGGGGTTAATTTTTTATCTCCATTGATATCGAACATTGAAAATTCTGATACTTCGTGCCCTGTCTTTTTGTAGTTCGGATTAATTCGAGGCCGGAGTTCGATATTTCGATACTTTACAGCGGTATGGTCTCCTTGAAAATAAATCGGTCCAGGTTTGGTATCATCGGCATCGAGGGCTCCTTTGGTAGCTCCGATAACCAATTCGTTGTCAATGACTTTTTTGCCGTTTAGGATAACCGTCACATGTTGGTCTACCAAAGTGATATCGTAGGTGTTCCATTGCCCTCCAACATTTCCCGCATTTTCGCTGGCTTTTATTCTGGCAAATAGAGAACCCACGCCCTGTAACCCTTGCATACGACTATCGCGGTCAACTACTTGCACTTCATACCTTCCGCAAAGGTAGATTCCGCTATTTCCTTTGAGGGGAACGTTGAATTCAAGCTTTAGATTAAAGTCTTTGAATTCGCCATCGGTACGCAGGTTGCCATACTTTGCAAAGGGGTCGAAATTGAGTTTGGGGGATTCATTGGCCAAAACGCCATCTTCAGCTCTCCAACCGTTTATTTGATTCGGGTTCGTCAACCGCCATCCCGATATGTCTTTTCCGTTGAAAAGGGAAATGGGGTTTCCGAATTTGATTTTGTTCAAATCTGGCTTTGCGGGTAACGCAGGCAATCGTTTTCCTTTAAAATTTAGTTTTTTTGTTGTTCCATCGGATAAAGGCCAATCCATCGTAAGAAATATTTTATCACCTTCCACAGTAGCTCTATTCTGAACAGGTATTTTTTTTCCTGTTGGTGGACCACCCGGAAATTTGGGTTCGCCCACTTTGTACAATCTCATAAAATATAAGGTATCAGCAGCTACTTTTATTTCAGAAAGGGCATTCCCAAGGCCTACGGACCATGCCTCTCCTTGAAGTGAATCGTTTTCTTCGGAAAAAGAAAGCCAAACAGGATGCCCATCTGGTAAAACAGCTGCCCAATTACCTACAAATGATTCATGAGAATTTGATGTTTTATCTTGAGCGATACCACAAAACACAATTGGTAGCGCAAAAAGAATAGCGATGCTAATCTTCTTAAGCTTTAGGTAGTTTTTCATAATCTTTTTGAATCGGTTCTAATCTCTTAACTATACTTGTGACCCTGCTCGTATGAGCAAATCTCGAGTCATTTTCACACCTTCTTCTTCAGAGGCAGTTGGGGTGCTATATTCAATACCAATAAAACCAGAATACCCTGATTTTTTAACCATTTTCATCATTTTGAAATAGTCAATGGTCATTTCGTTACCCTCGGCATCAAACGCACTAGCTTTGGCACTTAAGCCTTTTGCAAAAGGCAAGAGTTCTGCTAGTCCCTCGTATTTATCGTATTCTTCGATACACGCACGACTTTTATTTTTCTTTAGGCAGAAGTTGCCAAAATCGGGTAGGGTACCACAGTTTTCTCGGTCTACATTTTTCATAACATTCGACAACCATTTTCCGTCAGAAGAAAAACCGCCATGGTTTTCGACCAATATATTGATATTCGAATCTTTGGAATAATCAGAAAGCTGTTGCAAAGAATCTAAAGCCGCTTTGGTCGCTTCTTCCTTTTCGATTCCGCCACCAAGATTCACACGAATGGCATGGCACCCCAGAAAATGGGCAGCATCTATCCATTTGTGATGGTTCTCTATAGCCTTTGTGCGTTTTTGGGTGTCGGCATCTGCTAATTGTCCTTCTTTGTCAATCATAATCAGAACATTTTCAACGCCTTCAGAGTCAGCTCTTTTATTCATTTCGGACAAGTACTTCTTATCATTTGCTTTGTCCATAAAAAATTGGTTGACATATTCCAATCCCCCACAATCAAAACTTCTAGCTTTTACGGCAAAATCAAGATTATCCATCTTTCCTGCTCGTAGTGCATTGTGAAAAGACCATTGCGCTAATGAAATTTTAAAGAACAAGTCTTTTTTCAAGTATTTTAAATTATCCATTCCGAAGGCTGGTATTCCCGTCATGGCTACCAAACTTGCGGTCTGTAGTGTTCTAGACATAAATTTTCTTCGTTGCATTGTTTATGGTTTTATTTAAAATTATCTACTTCCTTATAGGCATCGATTACCGCCTGTTCACCTTCTTTTCCGGGTTTGGAGTTTTTGTGTTCCATTCCCAAAACACCATCATATCCTTTGGAATCAATAAATTTCAATACATTTTTAAAGTTGATTTCGCCGGATGTAGGTTCTGTCCTACCAGGATTATCTCCAAGTTGTATATAGGCGATTTCATCCCAACAGGCTTCCATATTCGGAATTAGATTACCCTCTTGAATCTGCTGATGATAGATATCAAACAAAATTTTACATGATGGTGAATCAACCGCTTTACATATTTCATATGCTTGGGGAGATTCAGTCAGAAAACAGCCAGGATGATTATAAAAGTTAAGTGGCTCTAAAACCATTGTTAGATTATGGGGTTCAAATATCGCTGAAGCCTGCTTTAAGGTCTCAACAACATTCGCTGTTTGATATCCCATATTTATTTTAGGGGCAATTTTTCCAGGTACTACAGTCATCCATTTCGCATTGACACGTTTTGCAATTTCTACGGACTGTTTGCAATACCCTAGAAACTCTTCTCGGTTTTTGATATCACCAGAAGCAACATTGCCCTCTTTCAAAAAAACAGCGACAAAAACCCCCATTTCCATGCCTCTGTCTTGCATGGTCTTTGCCATTTTTTCCTGAATGGAAACCTCACGCAATCGCAATCTATTATCCTCAAAGGCAGTAAATCCTTGGTCAGCCATAAAATTCAATTGGTCGATAGGGTCATCACCGGCATGATTTTTAAACATGCCAATATGGGGCGCGTATTTTAAATTGAACTCATGATTTGGGTTAGCAGTTTTTACAGAATCAAACGACGAGAGTGTTCCTGCCAATGGCAAAACACTACTGGCCAATGCCGTTTTCTTTATAAAATTTCTTCTTTCCATATTTATTTTCCAAGTATAATTGCTTTTGTTTTATCTGCTCATATGAAGCTTCAAAACCTCAACTTCTTTTCAGCAATAGGGTCTTGATAAAGTTTCATCTGACGCAGCAACTCCGCTTGCATTTTGCTGATTACAGCCGCATATTTTTCTTCTTTATAAAAATTAATTAATTCATCAGGGTCTTCTTGCAAGTCGAATAACCATGGGTCATCCTTTATAGAAAGAACCAGTTTATATCGGTTATCGACAGCAGTAATCCATTGTGAACCAGCGCTGGTAACGTAGGTTATTCTATCATCTGTGATTTTTTGCTCCTTTGAAAGAAAATCTTGAGCTGCATTTTGACCATGCGAATCGGGAATTTGCGGCATTCCCATTATACTTAAAATGGTGGGCGCAAAATCGACCGTTGTAAACGCCTTATTAATCACTTTGTTAGCCATTATCTTTTGCGGATACCGTATTAAAAACGGAATCTTTGCAGAGGTCTCATACGGACTACCTTTGTTATGCTTTTTATGTTCGCCCATAAGGTCACCATGGTCAGAAGTGAAAACTACAATCGTGTTTTCTTCCAGTCCATTCGCCTCTAAAAATGCTAAAATACGACCCACGTTGTCATCAATGCATTTAACCATTCCGAAATAGCGCTGCATTTTGCCTTGGTCCAATTCCGTCACAACTTTTTTTCTCCAATTCAAATACTTGGGCATATTTTCCAAGGAAGCATCCATGGTCTTAGGATTTTTAAATTGTAGATGATTGTAAAGAGAATCATAAGGTGCTCTTACTGTATTTGGTGTATGTGGGTCAGGAAGGGACAACATCGCACAAAATGGTCCATCTTTGTCACGCTCCAAAATATTCAATAGTTTATTGGTTAGATAATCTGTGGTGAAGGTTTCATTGGTAGTTTTACTAACATCCATTTTCATGAACTCGTATGAAGGATCCCATTTCTGCAATAACTTCGGATTGCCATTCTCATCATCAGTCAGACCTTTCCAATGTCCCCGATTGAACATATATTTATTATCATCAAACCCGAATTTTCGTTTAGGGGCAAAACCAGGTTTGGCATCACCATCCAAGTGCCATTTACCCAAATAGGAAGTTGCATAGCCCTCTTTTTTTAAAACTTGAGCAAAAGTGATAACCGAATCATTCATTGGCATATTATTGCTTGGACTACCGGTGGCAATAGGGTAAAGTCCAGACATTAAAGATGCTCTGGAAGGAGTACATACCGGAGAAGAAGCATAAAAATTATTACAAATCGCTCCCTCATGTACCAATCTATCAATATGAGGCGTTTTCACTTCTACTCCTGCTCCCCACACAAAAGCCTGGTCATGACTTAATTGTTCACGGTAAGCACCAAGCGTTCTAAAATTGTGTTCATCGGTTTGAATGATGATTAAATTCGGTTTTTCCACAGTTAAAGAGTTCTCCTGTGCTTGGCAGTTCACTAAGCTTGCCAGAATCAAAACAGGGTATAAAAAATGATACTTCATTCCGACCATGCTTTACCTATTGTCAATTCATTCAAATCTCCACACGGAATATATTCCCCAGGAACGGGTAAATAAGCCAACACTTCTTCACCTGTATATTCATTGCATTTATAACCCCAAATAGTCAAATCGCGCAGTTTTTTGGCGAAGGGTAAAGAGGGTTTGCCTTTTTCCATCACCGCAGCCGTTAATATTGTTGTTAAATCGGCCCCCGTCAATTCCGACATCTCAGTTTTACTAGACACGGATAAGGTTGCAGTTGCCAAATCTGCTAGTGTAGCTTTGAATACGTCCTGCTCTTTTTTTTCAAAACATTCCGCGGCAAAAAAGTCAATGAATTTATGAACGTCCAATTCAGATGCTGATGGTGTATCCGTTTTCGGCAATACCACATCTACAAGTTTTTTAAGTAAACTTCCTTCTTCCTCAGATAGAAACTTGGGAACCCAAGCTACCGTCTTTTCTCCTTTACAACTTTGTAATACCCCAGCGAATGTCGGCGCTGCAACAACGTAACCCATTGATAAGCCCATCTGTACTAATGCTTTTCTTCTTTCCATTAGATATTTCCTTTTTTTAATTCTTGCACAGCATGATTGGCGGCACGTGCTGTAAACGCCATATAGGTCAAAGAAGGATTAACACAGCTCGCTGATGCCATAAAAGCACCGTCGGTAACATATACATTGGGTACGGCGTGCACCTGATTATTACCATTTAGCACCGAAGTCTTGGGGTTTCTACCCATGCGCGCAGTTCCCATTTCATGAATACCATGACCAATGTTGTATTTGCTGTTGTTCATTTTAACATCTCGAAAGCCAGCTTTTGTCAGCATCTCAGCTGCCGATGCTGCCATGTCGTTTCGCATGTTCAATTCGTTTTTACGAATCTCAGCATCAAAAGTTACGGTCGGTAGTCCCCAGCCATCCAATTGGTTATAATCAAGGGTCATCCTATTATCGGCATAAGGCAAAATTTCTCCGAAACCACCTACGCCCATCGTCCATCCACCAGGTTTTAAAATTGCTTCTTTCAAATCAGCTCCGACCCCAAGTTCAGCAATTGATTCTTTCCAGTTCTTACGACTTGCTCCACCTTGATAGCCAAATCCTCTTATATAATTTTTGCTTTTTGACGTTTCGTTCAAATTTTTGAATCGAGGAATATAAATTCCGTTAGGCCGTCTTCCTTTATAATATTTATCTGAAAAGCCATCGAACTTTCCGTTGGCACCTGCACCCAAATGATGGTCCATTATATTTCTTCCGAGTTGGTCTGAATCATTCCCCATTCCATTGGGAAAGCGGTCTGATTTAGATTGCATTAAAATGGAAGCCGATGCAATGGCAGAGGCACACAAAAAGATAACCTTAGCATTGAAAACGATTTCTTCTTTTGTATTACTATCAATGACTTTTACTCCCGAAGCCTTTTTAGTCTCAGGATTGTAAATGACTTCAGCTACAATCGAATCAGGTCGCAATGTCAAGTTTCCTGTCCGTTCAGCTGCCGGAAGTGTGGAAGAATTACTACTGAAATATCCACCAAACGGACAACCACGTGCGCATCTATTTCTAAATTGACATTTGGTACGACCTTCAAATGGTTTGTCTCCTGTGATATGTGCAACTCGGCCCGAGGTAACAACGCGACCATCAAAATTTTTTGACACCTCATCTCTAAAATGTTGTTCTACACAATTTAAGTCCATCTTCGGTAAAAATTGCCCGTCAGGTAATTGCGATAAACCTAACTTTTCGCCAGAAACCCCAATATACGTTTCAACTTTATCATACCATGGTGCAATGTCTTTATACCGCACAGGCCAATCAACACCATGACCATCCAACTTATTCGCCTCAAAATCAAGTTTATTCCAGCGATAACTTTGCCGGCCCCAAGAAATCGAACGACCACCGACATGATAACCACGCATCCAATTGAAAGGTTTTGTCTCGTTGTAGGGATGCTTAAGGTCATTTACAAACCACTTATAAGAATCTGCCGACCGACCTTTGTTAGTTCTACTTTGCTTGGGTCTTTTGGCTTTTTCAGCTAAAGAGATTTGCTTGCCATGCGGAAAATCCCAATCATCCAAATTGGCGGTTTTATAGTCTTTTATATGCTCTACCATAGGGCCTCGTTCAAGAATCAAGGTTTTCAAACCTTTTTCACAGAGCTCTTTGGCTGCCCATCCTCCTGTAATGCCTGTGCCGACTACAATGGCATCATAAGAATCTTGTTCTTCGTTGAAATAGAATTTGCTCATTTGTATCGTATTCTTTTCTATGGATTCACTTTTCTTGCTTCGCTTTTTCTTGTGCCCTCTTTTGAGCCCTATGGCCAATAGCAGGTCTTTGAACTACTTCTGCAGCCTCACGCATTACATAAGGTTCCCATTGTAAACGGACCTCTTCCCATTCTTTTAAGGTCTTAGTTGGATACCACGCAGGCCAACCTGTCTTTTTGAAATCATAATTTTCTTCATTCTTGAATACCCATTGGTCAACGGTAGTTTCTGGATTTTTCTTAGGATAAATCTCTAAGGCTCGAAACTCATCTGCCACTCCTTGGTCCTTTATAACATTCGTTCGCCAATTCTGAAGTTCAGCTAACATTTCATCTTTCACCTTCGTATTTTCTGGATTGTCGGCCAAATTATTCAATTCGAAAGGATCATTTTCCAAATCAAAAAGTTCAATTTCTGGTTTTGTTAATGCAAAAAATTGAGCTTGCTCAGCAGTTAATTCTCCTTTCAAATGCATAACATTCATTTCCGCCAACATTGGATACGAACTCTCTTTGTATTGATTGTACTGCAAGTAGGGTCGTTCAGGCATTAGGTTTTGAATCAACTTGTACTTTTTTGAACGAATTGCACGCATGGCATCATGGGTCTCATCCATCTTATCTCTAGCAGCGAAAATATATTTTCGGTCTTTAACTTCTTTGCTAAAAAGACTCTTACCATGAAGTGGTTTTGGCGGTTCAATATTTGCGGCATCTAGAATAGTAGCACAAATATCGATGGACATTACCATTTCTTCACTTACCAGATTGGGTTTTACTTTCCCAGGCCATCTCATAATCATGGGGATTTGAATTCCTCCGTCATACAAAAACTGCTTCCCACGAATATGACATCTGCCATGGTCTCCAATAAAAAACACCAAGGTATTATCAGCTAAACCTTCATCATCCAATCGTTTTAATACTGCTCCGACTTCACGGTCTACCAATTGCATTTGTTCCAACCCGTTAGCCCAATCTCTTCGCACAAAGGGAGTATCAGCATAGTAGGGCGGTATTTCAATATCATCAATTGAAATAGGTCTTTCTGGGTCACGGTTCCATTTACGATGGGTGTCTTGAAAGGTTATACGCGCAAAGAATGGCTGACCCTTTTCTCTATCAGTCCAGTCATTGGTATTCATAAAAAGTTCTTCCTTGGTATCAGGAAGAAAATTCACATCAGTCTTCCAACTCATTAAAGTTGTAAAATATCCCGCTTCTTCAAATAATTTCGGAATCGGTTTGATGCCATATGGTAGCGGCTTTTTATCATTGGTACGATGCTGATTAGCACCAATATAATTTTGATAATAGCCAGTCATCATTGCCGAACGTGAGGTCGAACAAACGGGAGAAGTTGTGAAAGCTGTTCTGTAACGAATACCTTCTGAAGCCAGTTTATCAACATTTGGAGTATGAATGCCTTTCGTACCATAACAAGATAAATCAGGACTCCAATCCTCGATGGTTATCCAAAGGATATTCGGTCGTGCGTCGGCAAGTGGTTTCTGATTCTTTTTGACCTTTTCAATACATCCGAATTGCAAAAGAATTGCAGATATTAAGCAGAGGCAAAACCGAAGTCTGCCATTGGTTCGTATTCGAATGTATGAACGTTTCATTTAAATAGGAGTCTATTTCAAAGAAATCGTTTTTTATAGGAAGTTCCGTACACCTACGTTCGTAATATGTATGTAAGCGTACATTCAATTTAACCTCCCATATTTATGGGATGACACGCTATTCTTTAGTAGAAAAATGGGAAGCCACAAACTTACCAGGAGACACCGTGTATTTTTCTTTAAAGAGTTTACTAAAATGGGTACGACTTTTAAAACCAGTCATCACATAAACTTCGCTCACCGATAACTTATGATCTTGCGCTAATAACTCTGCAGCTTTTCTTAACCGATACATTTTGAGTAATTCAAAGGGAGTCTTATTTGTCAAACTCTTTACCTTCTGATAAAAATGAGTCCGATTCATGAATAGTTTTCGAGCAACTTCATCCATATCTAAGTTTTCGTTCGAAAGATTTTCAGCCATTAAATCATATAGTTTTTCTAAAAAAGCATCATCGTTTCTGTTATTGATATTATTGTCTTTCGTCATTGGAAGCCCAATTTCAAAACGTTCACGAAGGCGTTTTCTACTATCCATTAGCGCCACGGCTCGAGTTACGACCTGACGTGCATCAAATGGCTTTTGTATGTAGGCATCAGCTCCGTCACGAATGCCCTGAATACGATTTTCAATGTCTGCCAAAGCCGTTAGTAAAATCACAGGAATATGACTTGTCTTCATATCTGATTTAATACGCTTGCATAATTCAAGTCCGTCCATGACCGGCATTTGAATATCGCTTATTACAATATCGGGCCATTTCTTAACCATTGCTTCTAAACATTGGGCCCCATTGGCAAACACTTCAACCATAAAATGTTTTGAAAGCATATTTGAAACATAAATTTGCATGTCTATATTATCCTCTACATAATAAATGATATAGTCTTCATGGTCATTTGACACTTCAATTTCGATAGATTCAATTTCTTGAAACCATTTATTTTCATCTACCTTATCATTTTCTGCAGAGAGAATATCCATTTCTCGAGTTTCTTGGTCTAAGGCAGATTCTTTTTTCACAATTGGCAAACGTACATTCATTGAAGTTCCCTGACCAAGCTCACTTTGCACATCAATATAACCATAATGCATTTCAACCAGTCTTTTTGAGAAAGCGAGACCAATGCCTGAGCCAACGGCATGTATATTCTGATTCTTTTTAGACCTAAAAAAGCGCTCGAAAATATGAGGTAAATCTTCTTTATCTATGCCTCTACCGGTATCGCTAACCGAAACAGAAAGGTCTTTTTCAGAAGCTGAAAAATTTACTTTTATTTTATCTCCGGCATCGGAGTATTTAAAAGCATTACTGAGTAGATTATTAAATATTTTTTCTAGTTTATTGCGGTCAGCCGAGACTACGATATTTGTATTGTTTGCAATTACCTCTAATTTTCGATTACTATTTTCTGCTAAAAAATGAAAGTCGATTAACAACTCCTGAAGGAAACTATCGAAATAAAATCTTGAATATTCCATTTCCATAACATTAGCGTCTGCTCTTTCAAAGTCGTTTACTTGGTCAATTAACTGGCTAATCTTTCGTGATTGGCGCTCAACAATATTTAGTTTTTCTTCAACATCTTGATTCCCTTTAAACTTTTCAGACAATGACTTCACAGGGCTTGTAATCAGATTTAATGGCGTTTTCAATTCGTGCGAGATGTTAGCAAAAAAGCGCAACTTAGTTTCGTTAATAGTTTTAACAGCATCTTTTTCGAGTTTTTCGAATTGAATATTATGTCGAAGCTTCTGTACTTTTAAAATATAATACAGGATCGTTCCTAAAAATAGCAGAGCAAGTATTCCAAAAAATAAATATGCCCATATTGTTTTCCAAAAGGGAGGTGTTATCGTTATGAAAAGCGTTTTCGGAATGGTCCATTCTCCAACGGAGTTCGAAGCGGAAACTTGTAAAGTATAATCATCAGGTTGCAAACCGCTATAACTGATTGTTCTTTCGTCGGATGTCGTTTCTATCCATTCTAGGTCAACGGGTATTAATCTGTACTTAATTCGATGATTATCAGGTGCTCTAAAATGTAACGAATGTATTTCTGCAGAGAATACATTCTCATTATATTTTAAATTTATTTTTGAAGAATCAACAAGTCGTTCCGTTAAAAGAATTCTATTTTGAATAGAGTCAAAGGGTTGAATAATGTTGTTGGAAATACTAAAGTCACCAAATTGTAATTTCGGGAGTTCTTCGTGAGCGGCAATGTCTTTGGTCCAGAATGAACTGAAGCCTTCAAGGCCAGTAAACAATAATTGCCCATTTTCAAACTTTGTTGCTGTATACCAAAAATCTTCAAAGGGAAGTCCATCTTCTTTTTTGAACCTACGAAACGTTTTGTCTACTGTTGTAAATTTGTTTAGGCCGATATTGGTTGCTACCCAAAGATTTTCGGCGTCATCAACCAAAATACTCTTAACCACGTTATTAGATAAACCTTGATTTTCAGAATAAGGAATAAACTCCGGATTTGTATCACTATTTATAACCTCGCAAATACCTGCACCTTCTGTACCAATCCAAAGGTCACCGCTGGGTTTTCGAATAATCGTTGAAACAAAATTACTTGGCAAACCTTTGTCAAGGCCATCATTTTGATATTGCTTCACATCTAATTCTATCAACAATTTATCTGTACTGACATCCAATCTAATAAGTCCGTCTTCAGCCGTCCCAAGCCAAACAAAGTCATGTAAAGGGTCTACATATACATATCTAACCAAAGACAACTTGTCGTTTTGAAATAAGCTATGCGCATTCAAATTTTCTATTTGCAAGATTTTGCCTTTGCTATCTACCTTTAAACGATAGACATCATTTCTGCAGGCAACCCAAATATTTCCTTTTTTATCTTCCGTGAATTTATAGGGAATGTCTTCGGCAAATTCTGGGAGCATTGAAGTATCTCGACGACGTGGAATCTTTTTATTGGCTCCAATAAAGAAATAGCCCTCATCCATAACCTTTATCCAAGTATTCTTATTGCTATCAATATATATTGCTGAGATTTTAGAACGAAAGACTTCTGGCATTTGAAATGCTGTTGGTTCGAGTTCTTTTGTGGCTGTATTGAAAAGTGCAACTCCTCCGTGATTTTTTGTAATGTAAAATCGGTTTTCATCCAGCTTTGCAATATGTCTAATATGGCGATTGTTCACTCCAAAATCAAATTCTTCAGAGGCATCAAAGGTTTTAAATGGATTTGCAGCGGTGTCAAATTGATAGATTCCTTTGTCAAAAGTTCCCATCCATAGGTCTGCACTTCCAGCGGATTTAAATGAACTAACACGAAGCGAGCCTGTCTTTGGTTTGAAATAGGAAAAGCCTTTGGAAGAATCATTCAGAAAAGCATTCACACTTTCAAATCTAATAGCACCATCATTTAATGTACCTAGCCAAAGCTTTCCTGAGGAATCGATTTCTGCAAAATTAAATTGGTATTGAGCTAATATGTCTTTTCGAACCAACGAATAATTCGGTCCACCCACTTCTAATCGTAATAAGGCTATGCCATTTTGCTGTATAACCAAAAGCATATTATCTCCAATAGAGCTTACAGACTTACAGGATTTTATTTCGTCAGGAAGTAATTTTTGGAAAGTACCCTTCTTTGTATGTAACTCTAACAAACCACTCGAAGTTGCGTATACATATGAACCTTTATGCACGCTTGTAGCACCAAAAAATTGTTCTGACCTGGGTGATGTATATTGTTTTAGAAAATTATATTCACCATTAAAGGCTAGTACTCCATCTGATTCCGTTGCTGCTAAGAGGATTTTTTGATCTTCATTAAAATTAAAGTTTCTTATAACCGGTCCCTTTTTGCCGTTAATAAGTAACCTATTGGAATACAGGTTTCTAAATTGTGATTTTCGATAATCGTAAAGGGTAATTCCTTCGTCGGTACCAATCCAAATATTACCCTTTGAATCTTCAGCGAGTGCTCTAATTCGATTACTTACAAACAGTTCTTTTTCAAGATTGTTTTTAAAAGTAGTGAGGTCATGACCATCATAACGGTTGAGACCATCGTAGGTACCGAACCATAAAAATCCATGTGAATCTTCTAATATCGCAGTAACTCCATTATGTGCAAGACCATCTGAAATGGTCAAGTGCTTTTTGTACGTTAAGCTGTTTTCCTGAGCCATTAGCCCGATTGAAAAAAGAAATACAACACTTAATGCAAAAAGATTAAGACACAAACAATTCCTTATCGGAAACTTTAATTTTGACAACTTAATTTATTTTTAAATCATTCTACTACTACGTTCATTTTTAATTGACCAGCGCTATAACAAGAGGGCTGTTAACTTTCTCTGCAAATGATGCAACATCTAATAGCCATTGTTCATGATTTTCGTATTGCTTGCTTTCTTTCCAGCCGAAACCGGAATAGAAAATCACTTTGCCTTGGTGCACTTTTAAATTCAAAAACGCATTACTCATATCTTTTGTGCTTGAAACAAATTTCTCCGAACCTAAGATTACATCCTTCGTACTAACAATAGCCGTACCTAACTCAGAAGTTCCATGAGGTTGCCAATAACTAATAAAACCATTTTTAGATTCTTCAATAACTACACCGTCATTTTCATGCAATGTTAGACCAACTGATAGAAAATCAGTTCCTTTCAAGTGCACTTCAAATTTGGAAAAATTGCTACCATAGTCGAGTGATATTAATTTTTTTTCTGATATTAACTTACCACCCGCATCCCAACTGCCGTACTGCAGCTCGAAACTTGTTCGAATTGGGCCGTTGAACAGCGTTTTATATTGTATGAAATTTTTTGATGAATAGTAAACGCTATCAACTTTTACTGCTGTACCTCCTACACCACGACTAACTCCTACATGAAAATTGTCAAGACCTTCGCCATCGTCGATATGATAGCTTCCATCAGTTTCAAGTTCTTTTTTATACCACTTGTTGATTATTGGGTATTCTACTTTTTTTAGCCAAGCATCGATACCACTTGAAAGTGTACCACCAGCAATATTATTTTCGACCATCTCTTGTGCTTTGGGTCCATAAGTTCTAAACGCTACCCGGTTATTTTCCCAAGCATAATCATCTGTTCTTTCTGGTACAAAACGAGAATAACAATGGGCTTCATGTTCAATTCTATTGTCGGTTGATAATTTGAATATTTCAAAAATTCTCTGTGATTTTGCCTCAATTTCTGGTTGAAAGAGTAACTCATCAATAATACCATCTTTATCCAAATCAACTGCCTGGATCACAAGTGGTTCACGCGTTTTTTTATCTCTAATACCTAAATTTTCTAAACTGTCTAACCCTAATATTTTTGCATTGAGACTTAGAGTTTCAAATACTCTCGGTATTTCAAGATTATTTTTCACAATAAATGAGGGTAGCAAATTTTTTTCTGAGCAAGAAAAAAATAGCACAGCGAACATTAAAAGAAGCGTCAATTGAACAGAATATTTCATTTACTTTTATATTTTTTTTAAAGAACCTATCTCAAATCTTTTATTTTAGCTACATCCATATCAGAATAATCTAAATTCTCACCAGCCATTCCCCAAATAAAAGAATAGTTAGACGTGCCTGAACCACAATGTATAGACCATGGCGGAGATATTACCGCTTGATGGTTTTGCATCCAAATATGCCGAGTTTCCTGAGGTTGTCCCATAAAATGACAAACTGCTTGTTCTACAGGAACATCAAAATAAAAATAGACTTCCATTCGACGATCATGTACATGAGCTGGCATAGTATTCCATACGCTTCCAGTTTTTAGTTCTGTCATTCCCATTTGCAACTGACAACTTGTTACAACACCACCAATAATCATCTGATTGACCGTTCTGTGATTTGCAGTTTCTAAAGAACCTAGTTCTAATTTATTAGCTTCAGCAAAGCGTACCACTTTTGTTGGATAATTGGTATGTGCCGGAGCTGAATTGATATAAAATTTAGCCGGATTATTTGAATTTTCACTTTTAAATATGACCTCCTTGCTGCCCATACCAATGTATAAAGCATCTTTATGGTTAAGTTCGTATGAAGTTCCATCTACAACGATTACACCCGTATTACCTACATTGATGATTCCCATTTCTCGACGCTCTAAAAAATATGCTGATTTCAACGGATCTATTGTTTCCAAAATCAATGGTTTAAGAGGTACTGCGGAGCCAGTAATGTAACGATCGAAATGAGAGTAAGTAAAGCTGATCTCGCTTTCCTTCATTAAGCTGTCAATTAAAAATTCTTCACGAAGTTGTAAAGTATCAAATTGTTTAATTGCATCTGGACTTGATGCATATCTTGTTTCGTAATTCATAGTTGATTGGTTTTACATATGTGTCTCTATCTTGATAAATGTACTAAATAAATTTTAAATACAATCGATTGTATTTTTATCTATATTTACAAAAAAAAACGACTTACATTGACATCGCAAAATAACGTAACGATTCATGATATAGCCAAAGAACTACAAATTAATAGTTCAACAGTTTCTAGAGCTTTAAACAATAGTTCTAGAGTTACCCAAAAAACCAAAAATAGAATTTTGGAAAAGGCTAACGATATGGGCTATCAGCGTAATCTACTTGCCTCAAATCTCAGGAAAAACAAGACCAATACTATTGGAGTAATTGTACCCAGAATATCAAGATATTTTTTTTCGTCGGCAATTGCCGGTATTGAAGAAGCGGCTTATGAAATGGGCTATAGGGTTATTATTTGTCAATCTTTAGAGCAGTTAGAAAGGGAGAAGAATCTTATTGAAACTTTAGTCGCGAATAGAGTAGATGGCATCATCTTATCAATTTCAATGGAAACTGTTAACTCTGAGCACTTAAAAAAGGCGAAAGCCAAAGACACCGCTGTAGTCTTTTTTGATCGCCATTGTGACGATAAAGCTTATAGTAATGTATTAAATGATGATTTTCAAGGAGGGTTCGATGCCACCGAACATTTGATTTCTCAGGGTCGCAGAAACATAGTACATTTTGCAGGTCCGCAAACTTTAAAAATCTACCAAAATAGGCAAGCTGGTTATCGCAAATCACTTGAGAAAAATGGCATCGCGTTTAGGCCCGAACTTGTATTTAATTCTAAATTAATGGAGCAGGATGGAATTGATTGTGGTAAAAAATTACTAAAACTGCCCTTTGAAATTGATGGGATTTTTTCTGCTAATGATGTAGCCGCTATAACAGCGATGCAATATTTAAAAAAACAAAATATCAAATTCCCTAAAAACATCTCCATAGTTGGTTTTAGTAATGAGCCCTCATCTGCAGTAATAGAACCTGCATTGACTACCATGGATCAGTCAGGAAGGGAAATGGGCCAAAAGGCAGCTTCTTTGCTACTACATGAAATAAAGAATAAATCATTAGAGATCAAACCAGAAACTGTAATTCTAAAGCCTTCACTTATAAAACGAAATTCAAGCTAAGCTAGCATAAATTAAAAATCTAAATCATGAAAAAAAGTCACTTCATATGCCTCATAGGCTTCTTTCTAGTTCTAAACTCGTGTAAGAATGAAAATAAAGCTTCGAAACAACCCGAGACAGCTCCACTAGAATTGGCAGAACAACAAGTATCCCTTCAACTCATTCAAGCTCAAAAAGCCAATAAGATTCCAAGAACGATTTCTGCAGATGGAGAAATGCATTGGACAAATGCAAAATTTGATTGGACTGAAGGTTTTTTCCCCGGTAGCCTCTGGTATTTGTACAAAGCAACAAAAGATGATAAATGGAAAGATGCTGCTGAATCTTTTCAAGACCTATTTGAAGAACATAAGTACCTCACTACCAATCATGACCTTGGTTTTATTTTCAACTGTTCCTATGGTAATGGCTATGAATTAACTAATAATGCAGATTTTGCTGAAGTCATGGTCACCGCAGCCGACTCTTTGTCCACTAGATTTAATCCAACCATAGGCTCTATTAAAAGTTGGGATGTAGATCGAGGGTGGCAATCCGAAAGAAATTGGATGATTCCTGTGATTATTGATAATATGATGAATTTAGAACTCTTATTTAAGGCAAGTGAATTAACTGAAAATCAAAGATTTAAAGATATTGCAATCACACATGCAAATACTACTTTGAAGAATCATTTTCGTGAAAACAACTCTTCTTATCATGTTGTTGATTATGATCCGTTAACTGGTAGTGTTAGAGCTAAAGAAACAGCACAAGGCTTTGCTGATGAAAGTGCTTGGGCACGTGGTCAGGCTTGGGGTCTATATGGTTTTACAGTCTGTTACCGATTTACTAAAGATGTAAGATATTTAAATCAAGCAAAAAAAATCGCAAAATTTATTTTAGATCATAAACCAGAAGATGGCATCCCTTACTGGGACTATAATGCTGCTAAAATTCCTAATGAACCCAAAGATGTCTCAGCAGCTACAATTATAGTTTCTGCACTTATTGAATTAGATGGATATACCAAAAATTCTTTTCGCTCAGATATTGATCAAATCATGAACGCCTTAAGCTCAGAAACATATACCGCTACAATTGGAGAAAACCACAATTTCATTTTAAAACATAGTGTGGGCAGTATTCCTCATGGCAATGAAATTGATGTCCCTTTAAATTATGCCGATTATTATTATTTAGAAGCATTATTACGATACAGAGAAAGTTATGAAACAAACTAATACAAGTATGCGAAACGCTATTCTTCTTTTCTGCATCCTAATTTCAACCAATTGTACCGCCCAGACTAGCGCTATATGGAATAATTTTGAAAAAAGTAATGCAACAGGGACTGAGCCAATTTTACCGGATTTTTCTTATGCCGGATATAAATATAGTGAGGTTCCGATTCCCGTAGTTGATTATAAAATATTTGATGTGACTGATTTCGGGGCGATTGCGGGTGATAATCTTTCTGATAAGAATGCCATTAAAAAAGCTGTAGCTGCCGCCACCGAATACGGGGAAGGCATCATTTTTTTTCCAAGCGGAAAATATTATGTGAATACCGAGACTGATGATCAGAGCATCATCAAAATACAGGCTTCGAAGATTGTTTTTCGTGGTGAAGGAACAATAGGAAATGGTGCTGTTTTGTTCTTCGAAAAAGATTTGCCCCCTGCGGATCCTGAAAAAATGTGGACTGTACCGCAAGCAATCAAGGTATCTACAACATTAGAAAATAAGTTCTTGACCAAAGTTATTGAAGACGCCAAAAGAGAAACAAACCAGATTTTGGTGGCCGATGCTTCAAAAATAAAAAAAGGAGATTGGGTCATTCTAAAAGTGCAAAACAATGCCGAAGACCTTATTAAACATGATATAGAACCATTGGTTATCGACCCAAAATGGACAGCTATTCTTGAGGATGGCGTTAAAGTAAATGAGAGACACAAAGTCGCCCAAGTATTAGGTGACACAGTTACCTTCGTTGAACCGATTCATTATGATATTCAATCAAAACATGACTGGGAAATTTATTCTTTTGCCCATTTGAACCATATCGGCTTTGAAAACCTAACATTCGAAGGCAATTATACCGATGATTTTGAACACCATCGTTCTGCACGCGATGATAGCGGTTGGAGCATATTAAGCATTTCGGAAACCGTTGATTCTTGGATACGAGATTGTACTTTTAGAAATGTTAGTATACCAGTCTCTTTTTCAGCATCTGCAGCCGGTACCGCCTTAAACATAAAGGTGGAGGGCAAAACAGGTCATAGCTCGGTTCATGCCGGAAACGGTTCTACAGGTATTCTACTTGCGAAAATCAATGATAGTGCTGGAATGCATCACGCGACAGGTGTTGGTGGAGGAAGCACCACAGGGACAGTAATTTGGCGTTCGAAACATCCGGCAACGACATCTTTCGAGGCTCATGCCTCTCAGCCAAGAACAACGCTATTTGACAATGTAGAGGGTGGTTTTTTTAAGGGAAGAGCCGGTGGTGCAGTTAAAAACCTACCCAATCATGGTCGTCATCTTGTATTATGGAATTACTTAGAAACTGACGAAGCTGATGCCAATTTTAAATTTGTTGCTACTGATAGTCCGTATTGGAGAGTTGTACCTCCGATAATCGTTGGCTTTCATGGTTCAGGAACGACTTTTAAAAAGGATGAAGTACAGATTATAGAAAGTTTGAATACCCCAGTTCAACCAGAATCATTATTTGAGGCACAGCTAGAACTCCGTTTGGGTACCCTACCAGAATGGATTAATCAACTAAAAGAGGAATGATGAAATATTTATTAAAATTGTCATTATGGATAGTAGTATTATTGACTTTAGCTTGCGGCAGCAAAAATGAGAAAACCAACAAGGAGAACATTAAAACTACGGTACTTGAAAAACGACCGAATGTGCTGATTATTTATCCGGATCAATTGCGCCGTTATAGCGCTGGGTTCTGGTCAGAAAAAAAATATAAGGGCCATGTTTTAGGAAAACCAGATCCTGTGATAACCCCAAATATGGACAAACTTGCCAAAAACGGTACGGTTTTTACAAATGCGGTTAGCAACTTCCCGCTTTGCAGTCCGGCACGTGGAATGTTTTTATCAGGTATGTATCCCGAACAAAATGGTATATGGAATAATTGTAGAAAAGATCGAGACGAAAGTCTTAGAGATGACATTCCGACGATTACCGACGTCTTTTATCAAGCTGGATATAATACCGCCTACTTCGGAAAGACACATTGGTTAAAGAACGATCCTCTTTTTGATGAAAATGGCACTTATATGGGTACTACTGAAGCTCCTGGCGGACATTACATGAACACTTATGACACCTATATTCCACCTGGGAAATCTAGACATAGTATAGAGTATTGGTATCAATCAATTCGCGACCTACACTACGACCCTTTAGTTTATTCAAACGATTCGAAAGCCATATCAGGCAAGAGTGATGGACAGCTTCATGAACCAAAGATTTTTTCTCCAAAAAACGAGGCACAACTAATTAAAGCCTATTTACAAAACAAGAATGATGTTAGGGATACTAATAAACCATTTTTGATGATGTGGTCTATCAATCCACCCCACAATCCATGGGACGATGGTAATACGGATATGGAAACCCTACAGAAATATTACGATACTGATAAATACCCAGAAATCGACAGTACACTCGTAGTACGAAAAAATGCTGATTTCAATACTGCTAATTATGCCAGACACTATTTTGCTAACGTAACCAGTACCGATAAGTACATCGGTGAAGTTCTGAACGAGTTGGAAAAAATGGGCGAATTAGAAAACACCCTTGTTATTCTAAGCGCCGACCATGGTGAAATGATGGGAAGCCACGCTAGAACTGGAAAAAATGCTTTTGAAACCGAATCTTTGGGAATTCCTCTTATTGTCCATTGGCCGAATAAGCTAAAAGGCGGTCAAATAAATGACGTGCTCTTTAGTGTTACAGATGTTTTACCCACCACAATGGCCTTAGCCGGATTAAGTAAAAGCATTCCAGAAACCGTTGAAGGCAAAGACTTTTCTCAATTATTAACAAATCCTTTAGCTAGTACCATAGAAAAACCTGAAGGCGTATTATTACTATTGGGGAATTCAAGAGGAATACTAACAAACAGATATACCCTGTGCCTAAGGCAAAATAAAAAACCTTGGGAAGCAAAAGAAGCCAAAGGCTTAGAGAAAGCCTATTTATATGATAATGAGAAAGACCCTTACCAGTTACATAAAATTAAGCTTGAACAGCTTCCCGAAGTTTCTAAAAAACTATTGGCATTGATGGGGGATGAACTTAAGCGCACTAATGACCCATGGTATCAACGAAAGTTATATTCCGATTTGATTATTTATCCTAATTAAAGTTGAAAACGACCGATGAATTGTTTTAACTATGTTGCTGATATTTTAAAAAGTATAAATTAACGTGGGTTTAAATGCATTAGTTAAATTAAGTGAAATCGGGTTTGTTTGAACGTTAAGACCATAACTATAGTTCCGAAAAACGTTCCTTTTAGGAAACCAGTTCTTTTAAAGAAGTTTAAAATAGATACTTTTATTCCGTTGAGAAGTAGAATGTATCAGATTTCGAAGTATTATTGGCGCTATCTTTGGTTAGGATATACCAATAATAAGTAGATGCGGCCATTATATCTACCGTAATTTCTTTATCCGTAGTTGTTCCGATACTTTCCCCAAGTGGATTGTTGGCACCTAAATATCTTTCATAAGATTTAAGAAGTGTTACAAGCGCCCCTTATCTGATAGCATAATAGCTATCGCCTTAGTACTTTGAAATTTCGAAAATATGATTACCATTATAACGGTAATCGGCACGCTAAGAATCATACCAGTAGTACCCCATATCAAACCCCATAGAGATAAAGCAAGTATTGCTACAAGTGAGCTTAAATTCATAGAATTACCTACCAATTTTGGTTCTAATATATTACCGATTATTATCTGAATTAAACCAACGATAACTAAAGTTAAGACAAACGGAGTGGTGTCCGTGAACTGAAGTAGGCAAAAAACAGAAGGAAATAAAGTGCCTACGAGTGAACCTATTGTTGGAATATAATTTAATATGAAAATTATCAAACCCCAAAATACAGGAGCATCCACTCCTATAAGGAAAAGTGTGATAGCACTTAACCCCCCTGTTATTAAACTCACTAAGGTTTTAAAACCTAAATAGCTTGAAATCGAATGTTCAAGTTCGGATAATGTGGATGAAACTTTTCCGTACTCTTTACTATCCCAAAAAACCAACTTGAGTTTTTCTCCAAAATTTGATTCTTCCATTAATATAAAAAGGAGATACAGCACCACCATAAAGGCGTTGCTCAGTATGTTGGTCAACGAAGATACTACCGGTTCGATAAGACCACTAAAGGTGCTACTTATATCCCTACCGACCATTACTGTTTTTAAATCAATTCCAGTCGATTCATTGATGCTGACCAAAAGCGAATTGAAATTTGTTTCATAAACATCGTATTGCCCTACCATAGTGGTTATGTTCGAAGAAATAATGGTACTTATAAAGTAACCCAAAACAGAAACCAAGAACGTTAACAGAACGTTCTTTAACCAATTGGGAACTGCCCTTTTAATAAAATCTACTTTATCAATGGTAGTTTTCAATTTTCGAATCAATATCCATAGGATAAGAGCAAATATCAAAGGAATTAAAAAGCTCTTACCATAAACTATAGCTACAATAGCAGTAACCAAGATGATACAGATTTGAGCAAAATTGGAAGTTTTTATCATTGACATACTTTATCGATTAAACTACCGAAGCGATTACACAAATTATGAATGCCGAAATAGCGAGAACCGTCCTAATATGGTGAAGCTTATCCCATTTCTGAATTTTGGGAATTACATCATGATAATCCTCCAATACTGCTAATTCATTATTCATTTTATGAATATATATTGCAGTAAATGGTACAAGAATAAAAAGCGGAATAGCGCTTATGTACCAGAGTAGATTATTTGTAAAATATCCTGTAAGAAGAATAAAAACTCCAGTAATTATACCGAAAGTCTTAAGAATTCCACTAGCTTTTGGGAAAACCATTTTCCAATTTTTCAATTGCTCTTTTTCACTTGTTAGCGATCTTACATATATTTCAACAAGAGAAATATAAAAAGTAGAGCCTGCTATAAGTCCTGTTGCAATAAGAACTATAATTTGAAAGATATTGTTTAACATTTTTAACCTATTTTATCTAAAGCTGAACTCCTCATAGTGTAACTCTTTCATTGGAACCCCTTTTTCCCTTAGCTGTTTGATGTAACTTTCACGCATCGTTTCTGGACCGCACATGTAATAGGTCTTATCCTTTACCTCTGTTACGTTGTATTTTTTTCCAATGGAGAAATGACCTTTTTCGTGGGAATCCCAAAGGATAAACTCTACATTACCTTTTTCTTTGGCCAAAGCTTCAATTTCATCTTTGTAATTTGCCTGCCCTACTGAATTTACACACCAAATAAGGGTAACCTTATACTCTTTGGGAACGACACGTAAAAAGGAAAGAAATGGGGTTATCCCTATACCTCCAGCCAGCCACACTTGATTTTTATAAGTGGCCTTTTTAAAATTGAATAGACCATACGGCCCTTGAACCTTGACATCCATATCCTCGGTAAGTCCATTCTGTAAATCCGCTGTATAATCGCCCAAGGATTTAATGGTAAACCTTAGTCCATTTTCAGAATTTGCATTACTAATAGTAAAGGGGTGTGCCTCACCTTTGCCAAATCCTGGAATGGAAAGAAATGCAAACTGCCCCTCTTCGAATTCCAAAGACTTGTCTACCGGTGAGAGTGTCAACTCTGAGGTATCATTCGAAAAATTCTTGATATTGGTTATCGAATATTTTAGTTTTTTATTAAAAAGTCCAAAAAGGAACGTCTTATAGAACCATGCGGAAACACCGATAATAGACATCAGAAAAACATAACTTCGGACTATCGGCAATTCGGAAGTCAGGGTAGGGACGTTCATAAAATGAGCAATCCCCAGTAAATAGAATATGCCCATCATTCGATGTACCTTTATCCAATTATTATACTTAAGTTTTTTCTTGAATACAGGGGCAACGGATATAATAACCCCTATCATAATCAGGACAAACGAAGCAAGTCCCAGAGGTTTTCCAATGGTAAACTCGGCTGTTTTAGGAACTGCAATGAAATGTAGTACAAGAAGAATGACTGCCAAGGTTCCGGCCCTGCGATGTATAACGTACATCTTATCAAGTCCTCCAAAAATACGTTCCACCCAACGTGCTTTTGTGGCCATCAAAAAGTTAATGGCGAATGCTGTCATCACCCAAGATGAGAATACTTCACCAATGATATTCTGTACTCCGAATTCGTAATCTCCCTTATACATTGCTATATCGATACCCCAAAAAATAAAATGGGTAAAAGTGATGATTGGGAAATACTGTTCCTGTTTTAATACTCGCATGATATGTTTGTTTTATTTCTATTCAATCTGCAAAACAGCTTCTAGCGTTGATTGCTAGAAACATAACGTTTAATATTCGTCTCTTTAATTACTAAAATGCATATATTTGTCATCATAAATATCCACTTCGTATGAAAGAAAGCCCTAGGAATAAATCTATCGGTGCTCAAATGGCTATAGCGCAGCAACTTCTCAAACGCAACCATCATCAAGCGTTGAAGGAAGCCGGCATGAAGATTACCATGGAACAAATGGTCGTTCTGGAAATGCTGCATATCCATGGGGATATGAACATGACCGAACTTTCGAAGAGTGTCTGGAAACAAAATGCCAATATCACCCGCATTGTGGATAAATTGGAAAAATTGAAGTTCCTCGTTCGAAAGTCAGTAGAAGGCGACCGAAGGGCAAATCTTCTATCCATAACCCCAGCTGGTAGCGACTACTTCAAAAACTTGATTCCCATAGTTCAAAAGACTTACGCAAAGGCAACTTCCTGCCTTACCCAGAAGGAACAGGACGACACCTTAAAAGTCCTTAAAAAACTTATAGCACATCTTTCATAGGTTTTTTTATCCATATATTTAATATGTCAAATATATACTTTGTAAATATATTAAATGATAATTTAATTTTATTGACTTTATTTTAATAAAATTTAAATTAGATGACTTTTGTCATATTTTTGAGCTTATGGAAAATATATCTTTCCCGTTTAAATCTAATACTGAAATATTATGAGTGCTAAGGAAGAGTTTAATCCGGTTCTAAGAGCCGTAACAGCTATAAGACATTTGGCCATTGGTCTGAAAACAAATTGGACTGACTTGAAGGAAATCGGAAAAAAAATTGATGATACGACCTCCTTGCTTACGTCCAAAATAGAGGAGTTTGGAAATCAATCAACTCAGCTAAAACTTGAAAGTGAACTAGGTAGGTTACAAGAAAATAAAAAAGAACTTAAGACCATTCTAGATTCCGCAATTCAATCTATCAATAAGAGGGAAGCCATTGGTCTATCTTCAAATTGGGAAAACTCAAAGGCATATTCTCAAGCCATAAGAACCAACATTGAAATAATCCATAACCTAGGTACTGATTGTCTTCCGGAAAATGAAATGGAAAAATGGAAAGAGCTTCATGGCCAAGTACATAATCAGATGAACGATATAAAGAATATATCGGAAGCTTGTGGCCTCCAATTACTTATGATAGAGAAATATAAGCCAGAAGAAGTGGACGAGCTTTCAAATGAAATCTTAAAACATGTACCCATTAACTATTCCATCGAAGAAGTTGATACATATGAGAGAGATTATCTAAAGGCCTATGAAGAAATCAAAAACGAAGCCTCGAAGAAAAAGAACCTTTGGGACAAGTTCTTGGACGTTCTTGCCGGAGGGGTTCAACAAACCCCGGCCCAAAGAGTAATGATGCAAAGATGGGTAGAAGGGGAGCGAAATGATTTACGATAGAAATATTTAACATATTAAATATATATTTATATAATATATTTGTGGTAAAATAATATTTAGTTAAATTTGATAACTAAATAATCAAGTAATAAATAATTTATACCATGAATAAATCCAACCTTCTAGTCCTTAGCGGATTGTCAATGGCCGCAGCTGGTGCTGTTATGATTTTCTCCGAAAATATTGGAATCGAGACCTCCAAAATCTTAATACCTGTCCTGTTCTTGGCAGCGGGTATAACGACTTTCCTTTTTGCTGGTGCGAACGGTCAAAACTCAAAGGCAAGCGCTTTCCATAAAATTCAGGGGGTTCTTTTTATCATTTTCGCAGGTGTCGTTGCCTTCGTTCCGGACAGTCTCACATCATTTTTGCTTTATGTGGTCTATTTTTCGCTAATCTATGGCTTAATAGAAATTGTATTCTCTTTCTCCATTTTAAGTTCCAAAGGCGAAATTAAGATGAGTATGCTCATCTACAGGTTCATAAGTGGTTTCATAAACAGTATTGGTGCAATGATTCTGCTTCTTACTACGCTATCCGATGAATTCAAGGGACTTCAAATTGCCGGTGCTTTATCGATAGCTGGCGGAATTCTGACGATTCTGTTTGCGAATAAAGTTAAAAATATAGTTGCCAAAAGCGCGACCATATAATCCAATTTTACATCAATTGAAGCCTTCTTTGAACAAGAAGGCTTTTGTATTACATAAGAATTCCTTCTTTAGGCTTGATATTTTTAGGTACATTTTTCTCCCCGATCATTTCAAGAAGGTCGATTTCTATAGTTCTACAAAGGGAGAGCATGGGAATGTCGTTCCCAAGACCCTCGAAGGGGTTTTCGGAATAATCGCCCACTAATTCCATCATTAGGAATATCCATGAAATGAGCACGGTCAAAGGGATTGACCAAAGGAACCCATAGGAACCGTATGCAGCAAATTCGGGAACTACTCCGAAAGGAAGCAAAAAGATAAATATCCCAACGAAAATATTGCTCATACTTGCATACTGCCTAGGTAATGGAAACTTTTTGATTCTCTCGCATTTCCCTTGATATGCATAGAATTCCTTTAAGTTTTTTTGTAGCTCCATATGGCGAAAGTCATCTATCAAATGCTTCGACCTAAGCTGTTTCAAATCATTGGATTGTCGTTCGATAATTTGGGTGGCCATATTACTGAAGGTAGATAAATCCTTGTATTCATCCGCATCAAAATATTTCTCTATTACAACCTCGTTTACCTCTTTTGAAAAAAGGCCTGTACCGATTTTATCCATTCTTTTCTCGGTAACCTTTTTAAGTGATTTCTTTTGGGAGATATGTTCCCAGCTAGTAGGTATTAAAAGCTGAGTTCGCAACGTATATAGCCAACCAATATGCCGTAATACTAGCTTACGCTGAAAATTGCGTATCGTTGAATCTTCAACGGCTTCTTTTCTAAATTCGTCACTTATAAAACCTTTTATGTTTATGCCCCAAGTACGGCTATCATTGACTATTGCACCCCAAATTTTACGTGCCTCCCACAACCTGTCATAGGAGTTGTTATTTTTAAACCCGACATAAAAGGCAACTGCCGTTCCTATTATGCTAAGAGGTTGCCAAGAGAGTTGGAGCCATTTCCATTCCGTGTAATAGAATAAAAGCGTCACTCCGACCGACCATAGGGCAAGCCAGAGCAGATGAATTCCACTAAATTTTAGAATACTGCGTATCCCTAAATTTTTCTTTATAAACATTTAATTTTCCTTTAAGTGATTTGAAATAGTTAGGAAGTTGTTTAAGAGAAGTGCGCTATAATTTTATCCAAAGCCTTAATTACTATAATCTCTTCTTTCTTAGTCATTGTATTGACCACCGCTTTATCTACTTCCAATACTAGCGGTATCAAAAGCTCATAGTGCTTTTTTCCTTTTGAGGTTATGGTTAGCAGATTGGCTCGTCTATCCCCCTCAACAGATTTTCTTGAAACTAGTTTCTGCTTTTCAAGTTTGTCCACTATACGGGTGATATTAGTATTCTGCTTCCAAACCCCTTTGGACAGCTGTGTCATATTCATATTTCCATTTTCGTAAAGTATTTCAAGAACGAGCATTTGGTCCATGGTCAAATTGATGCCTGACTCTTTTAGAACATTTTGGTGCGTTCTTTTTACCAGCTGTTGTGCCACACTTATTCTGGCTGCTAAGGACATGTTTCTTTGACTATTTCCCATGGATATAATTTTATTTACATAAATTATGTAACATAATATTACCTATATGAATATTTAATATGTCAAATATATGGTTTTTGAAATTATTTGAGAACAAAACTATAATCGTATTATGAAGAGAAATCTTTAGCCTACCCCAAAAAACATTTAATTATGATATGTAGTAATAGTTTTAACAAGTCCCACATAAAACTATCTGTCGATAGTGTATAAATATTATCTGTTTGTTGTAACCTGCAATATTATTTGTTGGGTTTTATTTCAAATGTAGTTTTTGTTTACCCTTATTGGGTAACTAAATAGTATCATTCAATTTTACTTTTCTGTAGCATTAAATGACTTACAATTCTTTGTCCTAAAAAACGGCCGTTTAAAGGAACGAACTCAAATTCGAGGATTTAAATAGGTTACCAGTTCCATTTGTCGTTCTTTTTAGTAGTTCCGGTAATTCACGTTTCGCAGAACTAAAAAAGTATATTCAAACGACCCTATATTGAACTTTCAATAAGCTCCCTGTTCATTAGATTCTGAAAGTTCATTTTGCAATATCAATTTAGTAGTTTCTATTTTGACCTTTATTTAAACTTTAGACTATGGTTTTGAGAAAAAAATATACTTTTTAAAATGCCGTAACAATCTGAAAGCTCTTTTTAATTTTCACTTTCAATATATAAACGGTTTTTTTCAATTCAACTAATCCATGACCATATCTTTAATTTAACTTTATAGTCATGTTAATTATACTTTTTAACGAGTCAGTTTGTACATTTTAAAATGTCATCTACCACTACTTCGTCATTATCGCTTTAGAGAAAAATGTCCGTAGATAGGTTTATTTTCAGTAATCAACATAAACCAATAGTCTGAAGCAGGTAAAGGTTCGCCTTGATTCATGCCATTCCACCCCACATCGTTCATAGAAAACTGAGAAATTAGATTTCCATATCTGTCGTGGATTAAAATACTTGAAACAACAATATCAAGCGACTTTGACAAGGTCCAAAAATCATTGATGCCATCACCATTTGGGGTAAAATAACTCGGGTAGTCAGTTCCCACTTCAAGGGTATTGCATAAATTGGGGTCGATGCGCACAACAAAACTTTTTTCTTCGGCACATGCAATATTTTCGGGGCTAACAAAAATCGTTTGATTTTTCGTAAGTATTGTACCTACGGATAGCAACTCCTTGTTTTCTGAATAGTACACGTAGCCTTGGTTTAACTCTGGTAAGGCAAAATTTTTACATACTACTACATTTTCAAAGCTATCAGCTTCGGGAAGCTCAAAAAAAGAAAGTATAAATTCAACTTCCTTCACACAGTTCAATTCATCTTCCACTTTTGCCAAAATGGGAAATTGATTGTTTTCAGCAGTTGGCTGTAAAGTTTCCAAATCAACAAAAGTACCGTCAATACCAAAATATGATATCTTCAAATTCTCTTGCTGCCCTACTAATGCCGCTTTTACAGATTCAACATCAATTCGCAATTCATTCTCGGCATCTCTGGAATAGCAGAGCGGTACTTCCGAAACCGGATTTATAAAGTAGTTACAATCAGATGTGGTAAACATTAGGAATTCACAACCTACTGCAAATTGTGTGTTGCTGAACGGAATTATAATTACATAAATGGTGGTATTCGGAGGCAGATTCAATTCCTCTGTGAAATTCTCCGTGTAAATCGTTTGTTCTAAAATGTCGTTCTCAAATTGCGAAGTACCTACGGTGACTTCATAACCGATAGCCTCGGGTTGACTTGTCCATTGAATTGAGGTAGTGGTAGGCGAGTCATTCGAATTAGCAAGCGGACTTGTCAGGACAGCGCATTCCAATTCTTCAGCGAAAAGCACTATAGGAAACAACATCATCATGTAAAGGAGTTTTTTCACAGTATTTTTAAAACTTTTTACCTGAATTTAAGGAATCTAAATCAAAAAATATAGCAATAAAACCAGTAAGCCACCAGAAACAGAAACAATAGCAGTAAGCATACTGAAGGTCTTTAAAAGTTTTGTTGTTCCAATTTCATGGACTTCTTTGAAAAGCCAAAAGAAACTACTGTTCACATGAATAATTCCTAAAGAACCTGCTCCGATAGCCGCGGCGGTTAGTTCTGGAGGAAGGCTACCATTTGTAACCATCGGTGCCATTATAGAAGCTGTCGTTATCAAAGAAACAGTAATCGAACCAGTTACTGTTGTGAACATAAAAGCTAACAGGAAAGGGAGTATGATTCCAAAAGCTGCCAATCCTCCAGCCTCTGGCAATAAGGAATTCACTATTTCGGTGTCTTTAATGACTTGACCAAACGCACCACCGGTACCTGTTATTAAAATTACTGTCGCCGACTTCGCCCCTGCAGTTTGGAAAAAATCATTCAGTTTTTTTGAAAAGTCTTTTCGTTCTAGAAGCGGAAGCGCAAAAACCACCCCAATCAAAAGCGCCCATACCGGATTTTTTATAAAAGAGATTACAGAATTATCGCCAGAAAATAAATTTCCTACACCCATCAAAACCAAAGGAATCAACAAAGCAACAAATGGTAAAACGCGTTTAAACCCTTCAATAGTTTTCTTTTCTCCCTCAATTGATGCTACTTCTTTTGGAAGCGTTAAGGCCAAATTCTTTTTGTTGAATTTTATCCAAATTAATCCTCCGATTACTGCAAATAATCCAACAGTAATATTAACAGGAATCATTCCGCCAATATCCGTTTCGAGAATGGCAGCTACTGCTAAAGGGCCTGGTGTAGGAGGAATCAAAGCATGAGCAACTGTCAAACTACTTGCCAAGGAAAGTCCTAATACTAAAACGGAGTGCCCTGATTTTCTAGATAAAGCAATAACCGTAGGAAGCAAAGTCAAATAAGCAACATCGACAAAAACGGGAATTCCGACTAAGAATCCAATTACTGCCATCGCCATGGGTAAACTTTTGATACCGAAAACTTTAATAACGCTATCAGCTATAACATCAGCACCACCTGTTACGGCAAGAATTTCACCAAGTAAGGTTCCGAAGAGAATGACAAGGCCAATCCATTTTAAGGTATTCCCGAAGCCACTTAAAAGGCTTTCTGTTACTACTTCTACTGAACTTCCTGAAGCCAAACCTAAAATCAAACCGGCAATCAATAGTGCTGGAATCGGATGTACTTTCAAAATCGTAATCGCTACAATAAGCAATACAATACATCCAATTAAAACAACAAGGCTAGTCATTTAATATTATTTCAATTCAAGTTGTTGAATTTCTGTGTTTTCCATTCCACGAATCGCCTCGTAAGCAGCAATCAATTCTTGAAGTTTTTCAGGATTGCTCTGCGCAAGATCTTTTTGCTGTTCGATGTCTTCTTTCAAGTTATAAAGCAGATATTCGTCAGAATTCCCCAACTCTATTTTTACTTTATCGTTAATTGCAGGTCCTTTGTATGGTGGAATCATCGCCCAATCACCTTTTCTAAAAGCCGTTCTAGAAGTAGCTTCAATCACCATTTCATCACGACCGGTTTTGCTTTTTCCCAAGAACAAATCCAGTAACTCTTCGCTATCATCAGTACTTTCGTCGCTTTCTACCAAAGCAGCTATAGACGAGAATAAATCCAATTGTGAAACCATGGCATCTGAAACACTCGGACTTATTTTTCCTTTCCAATACGTAAAAAATGGAACTCGTGTTCCTGCCTCAAATAAACTATATTTTCCTCCTCGAAGGGCACCTGCAGGTTTGTGATTTCCTAATTTCTCTTCAGAATCATCCCAATAGCCATCATTTACAACCGGGCCATTATCACTTGAGAATATGATTAAAGTGTTTTCTAATAATCCTTCAGCCTCTAAGGTTTTAATGAATTCGCCTACCATCCAATCCGCTTCTACGATGACATCTCCTCTTGGGCCCATTCCTGATGAACCAACAAAACGAGCATGTGGTGTTCTTGGCACATGAGGTTGCTGTAGTGCATAGTACAAGAAAAAAGGTTCGTCTTTATGTTTTTTGACATAGTCTTGCGCATCCGCCAAAAAGTAGTCCGCCATATCCTCATCTACCCACTTGGCAGCTTCGCCGCCTTTCATGAATCCAATACGTGGGATTCCGTTAACGATGCTATTATTATGACCATGATGCCATTTCATTTTTAGCATCTCCGGATTTTTCAAACCTGTTGGCTCTCCTTCAAAATTCTCTTTGTAATTGACTTCTATTGGGTCGTTTGGGTCAAGGTTTACCACATGGCCATCTTCAATATAGACCGTAGGAACCCTATCTTGCGTAGCAGCTAAAATATGACTGTAATCGAAACCAACTTCATTGGGTCCGGGAGTAATACGCTCATTCCAATTTACATTTCCAGTTCCCAAACCTAAGTGCCATTTTCCAACGATTCCAGTATGGTAGCCTTGCTTTTTTAACATTTTAGGAATTGTAGGTTGCACAACGTCAATAATAAGCGGTGCTGTACCCGGAAGGATCTTTGCACTCTTGTTTCGCCAAGGATATATTCCGGTTAACAAGGCATATCTACTCGGCGTACAAGTTGCCGAAGATGCATAGCCATTTGTAAAACGCACACCACCATTAGCAAGCATATCTAAATTCGGCGTTTTTAATTCCGTTGCGCCATAAGCGCCTAATTCTCCGTATCCTAAATCATCGGCATAGATAATTACGATATTCGGTTTTGTTTTTTCTTCGGATGTTGCTACGGTTTTTTGTTCCTCTTTACAGGATGCTAGCATCAGTAAAAAGCTAATTGCTAAAAGGGGTGTGATTTTTTTCATATTCATTTTTACTTAGTCTTATTCAATGTTCTATATTCTTTTATTAATCCTTGAAAACCGATTTCTACACCGGCTAACATATCTTGATACAGCTCAGGTTTTTCAATTTTAACCCACTCTAATAAATCAACAGCAATCGGATGCACAGGCTTGTATACGTCGCTTACGGGTTGCATCGCGGTTTCATAGTTCATAGTTTTAGTTCTCATCTCTTCAAGAAGAGTAGCAAATTCGGTATTGCCGATTAGATTATTTAGTTCAAATGGGTCATTTTGCACATCATATAATTCTTCTTTAGGTTTTGAAGCTGCGAAGAATTGTTTTTGTTCATCGTTCAGTTTCCCTTCTTTCTTTAAGGTTCGCATTACGTGTACTGCTGGTCGGTAAAATTCTAAGTAAGCCTGACCTGCTTCCCATGGAATTTCGGGTTTATCATTTCGAATATACTTCCATTTACCATCGGTTAGCGCTCGAGATTTTTCTTCAACTTCATCCCACAAATCCCGTGCAGCGTAAACTTCTTTCCGGTTGAAATCTTCCGATAAAACAGACATACCTGTCATATATTCGGGGACTTGAATTCCTGCTAAATCAATTATAGTTGCAGTAATATCGGTAGCACTTACCACCTCATCACGGACTTGATTCGGCTTAATTCCTTTAGGCCATTTCAAAAGGAAAGGAATTCGTAACCCTGGATCATGCAGATAGCCTTTTCCTTTTAAATTACATCTTCCGTTATCTCCGATAAATATTACAACTGTATTTTCTGCCAATCCTTTTTCTTCCAATTCCTTAAAAAGCATTCCGACCTCATCATCCATATACTCCATAGTATCCAAATACTTCGCCCAGTCTAAACGAACTGTTGGATGGTCAGCATAATAAGGGGGTAATTCCACATCATCAGGATTTACAGGATGCTTCGATTGCTCGCGAATTCCATCCCACCAATCACCCCGATGGGTAACATTTAATTGTATCTGTGCAAAAAATGGGGTGTCGGCCGGATTGATAGAATCGAACTTATCAAAGAGCCCAAATTTGTCTTTTCCATTCCATTCGCCAACTTGTTGGTGTTTGAAATTTACATCCGTCTTTCTGCCTTTTCCTTGAACATTATGATGTCCTAAAATAGTCGTGTACCCCGCATTTCTTAGAAGTTTTGTAAATGGAAGATAAGGTTCAGATAATGGAACATCACGATTACTGCGATGGTTATGCGTATTTGTTTTCACTTGATGTACGCCCACCATCATTGCTGAACGACTGGGCGAACAAATGGGGTTGGTCACATAGGCATTGTTGAATTTGATACCATCCAAAGCCATTTGGTCAAGATTCGGAGTTTGAACAGCCTTCATGCCGTAGCAAGCTAAATCGAGACTGATATCTTCAGCCATCAGCCAGATAATATTGGGTTGTTTCTGCTCTTGTTGTGTTTTTTTTACCTCTTCTTTACAGCTAACCAAAAGGATAATCGTAAAAAGGGCAACACAACTTTTAAATAACAACGATATTCGAAATTTCATACTTCTGTTCTTGTATTTTCAAATGTACTTTTCCATACTTCAAATTACGTATTTGTGTGTACATAATTTGTATTAATACTGGGAAATCGGTCCTAGTCTAAAATTTAATAGTGTGCTTACCTTTTGCAAGAATGTAATAGGGGTTCACTTTTATATCTTGCTTGAAAGTTGACCCATCTATTAAAATCAGCTCTCCTGCTTTACTCATCAGACTCCTCAAATCTAATTTAACTTTCATCGCTTCAGGAATCTTTAATTCAAGGTATTTCTTTCCATTCTCCACGTCCCATTTCACAAATAAATTTCCTTCAGGAGAAGGAATATTTGCTTCAATTTTCTCAATCACGGAATTTGTGCGACGTATTACCATCTCCTTCATTCCAGGTTTTATAGGTTTGACTCCCAAAAGATATTCTGCAAATAAGGCTGGGGGAAAAGCACTTTCTGTCTGCGCATCGCTGCGGGTTCTGCCTAACTCTAATTTGCCAGAACGCCCAATACCATCTAATCGCCATTCTTCCCAAAGCGTGCCATTGGTGTTTGGAGCTAACATTTTATCAAAACGAGAGCGAAATAGTTCAAAAGATTCATCAATATAGCCATACTCGGCCAAGCCTTTGTGAAGATAGTATGACATGGCAGGAGTTACCATAATCAGTCCTGATTCTCGTCGAATATAATTATGATTGTCCTTTACCAGTAATTGCTCGGCTATTTTAATCGCTTGTTCTTGAGTTGCTATATTTAGGGCTAGCGCCGTTGCATTTGCATGCTCGCTGAACATTTCTGATTGCTTTCCGTCGACAAGGGCATCTGAGAAAAGTTGTTTCTCTTCATTCCATAAATACTGCTGTAAAGATTCACGGAGTACCGCTGCTTTTGATTTATAGCTTTCACTCTTTGGATTATCCAACCACTCCAAAAGTTGTGCAAAATCTTCCAGGGCGCCTAAATAGTGTCCGTTTAGGTTCATATTTGAACCACGACGGTCTAAAAGCGCATGGTCTAGCCAATAGGCATAAGGCGGGTTACCAATCATTCCTAAATCATTTGTAAAACTATCCAACAAATGCATGAGATTTTGCGCGGCTGGTAGCAGTTCTTTTACCGTTTTGAAATCGCCTGAATACAGCAAATAATTATGTAAACTTCGAATCCAAAGGCAATTCGAATCCAAAATTACCATGTAATCATCACTAGCGGCCGGAGCGTAGGCAGGCATAATGCCGTTTGGTTTTTGTTCTTCTGATGTCTGCAAAAGGTATCGGCGTTGTAATGCAGTATCTCCAAAAAGATAATAATTGCCTAATGCAGCATAAAAACCAGTTTGAGCATATTGCCTTCGCTCTCGATAGTTATCGGTATAAGCATCTGTGGTACAAACATCAATGGTTTTGACAGAGGCTTCCATATATTCGGCAATCCAAGGCGCTTCTTCTGAAGTTATCGTGCCCTTCTTTTCAAATGGATATTTCCTTTCTCGAGTACTGGCAGAAAACAATTTTAATGGCCCATCTGAATTATGTACAATGACACCCAAATAACGGAAAGGCTTGAAATAGGTCGCCTCCCAAACATCTTTTCCTCCTGAAAGAGTAATTTTATCACGGTATTCAGAATCGACTATTTTAGGAGGGAAATTGCCGTTTACAAGAAAAGGTGCTCCAACGACTTCAATTTTAGTCCCTATTATTCCCTGAATTTCCAAAGTAGGTGTTCCATTTTTTATTTCTCCCAAATCGAATAATAAGAACCAAGCTTTACCAACTTCTGCTTTTGCCACTTCCATCGGTTCTTTTTTGGTTTGGTACTTCTTTAGCGATTTTGAAATGCTCTTTTCAATTTTGCCAGAAATAGCAATTGATTTCGGAGATTCTTCATTTAGCTCCAATTGCTCCGCATGAATAAGGTTTTCCGCTCGCATTTGATTTTCGATGAGGTAAGGAACTTCCCGAGGCACTAATGAAATCCATGGAGTAGCCAATTCATACGGACTATCATCTTTTTGTACTGATGGCCAACCGACGGTTCTTAATAAGGAGGTTGCATTCGACCAATCGGAATCATTAAAATTGACCTCATTCCATCCGTTCAAATGTTTTCCCATATCGATACGGTCGTTGACGATTTGCTGAAAACGACTTATGATTGACGCATTATTATCCCATGAAGCTTGTGACGAGATTTTCCAATCGGAATTTGTAAAGAAGCTTTCTGAATTTTCGTTGGAAACTATATCCAATTGAGCCAACAGTCCTCCACGTTGTTTTATGTTATAGGAAAACTTTTTTTGCTGCTGATGTACTCGAATCGCAATTACATTTTTACCGATTTTCAATGCCTTGGAAATATCCAAAATATCAAAGGATTGATGATGCGGTGTACTTCTTGCTGGACCTCGTTGAGCATACTCCCCATTGATGTAGAGTTGATATTGAGAAGTAGCTGTAATTCGAAGCAAAGCTTCATCTGGAATAGCAGATAAATCAATTATTTTTCTAGCCAGCATAACATCGGTAAGAATAGAATCATCCATCCATATCCATTGCGCTTGCCATTTGAAATCAGGTACTTCATCATTTGGGCCATACCAGATTCCTTTGATTTTTTCTTCTTGGGAAAAAGTCATCAGGGAGTTGAAGGTCAAAAAAAGACAGAGCAGATACCTCATTTGAAATTAGTTCTTATTAAAGTAGTTAATCATATTAAACAGAATCTTATCAGCTACGGGGTCTTTCCCTAAATTCTCGACTAAACGTAGTTGCGAAATGAGGTATCGTCCTTTTCCTGAGGGTACTATCGCCATATCAGAACCCCACCAAGAAGCTCCTGGTCCTGAATAATTCATTTTATGGTCTTTAGAAAACCAATCGAAGGCAACTGTACCAACAATGGTTTTGATTTCAGTAGCTTCCTTTCCTTTTAAATCACGTAGGGTCGTCATCGGCCAAACATTTTCATAAATATTTCGCATCATTCCATTTGTCGGAAGTCCTTGAAAAATAGGGTGTTCTTGCACCATGTGAGGAATACAAGTCCATAAACCAACTCCAGGATGAGCATTCACACTAAACGGAAATAATGGATTTGAACCGTCACTATCTTCTTTTGTTCCTTCTATATAAACTACGGTACCGCCCTTTTGAACGAACGCTTCCAACGCATCAAAACGACGTTGGTCTGAATTCGATTTGGGCAAAGCCTTAGTTACAAAAACAGGAATCGAGATGTTCGTTGCAATTGAAAAGGTCGTTGTTTTAATTCCTGATTTTTTGAAGAACGGAGAAAGGGTTTTCTCAATATCCAAAACTGCTATTTTGGCCTCCGGGGCTTGAAATTCCTTGTTTTTGAACACATCGAACTCCGTGAGGTTTTCGTTTAAGATTGCACCATCAGAATCAGTAATTTTTGCGCTAACTAGGTAACTCCCGAACCAATTCGAGGTATTTACTTTGGAGTCAAATAGACTTGAAACTCCCGATTTCCAATCAATCTTCATTTCTTTTGTGTATACCACCTCTCCTGAAGCTGAAGTAATTTTCAATTCTAAACTCCCATCGATATCGGGCAATTCATTGACGCCATTAATGCTCAAACTCAAACCATTTTTAGCATAAACATTCCGAGGTTCCGCTCTAATGGAAAGCAACTGTGGTTGATTCGCAGCTTTTGTGGCTTTATAGGCATATGATTTCGGATTTCGCCATAAATCGATAAGTCCTGCACCTAAAATCCAATCTCCTGCCGCCAAGGCATGAATACAATACCCATCAACTTCTGGGTTAGAGCGTACCGCTTCAATCATTCGCTTGTTCGCTGCCCCATGAATAGATTGTTGGTCTAAATAAAACTGCTGCATATCAGGATACAATGCTTTAAAACCACTTTCTTTTAATAAACTTTCTTGTTCTTCCGCCAATCTCTTGTGATATCTGTAAGCTGGAGTCAAAGCATTTCCATCTTTCTCGAATTTAGGATTGTTGATGGTCAAATCAGGAAGACTACCATAGCCCAATTCGGAAACGAAAGACATTAATCCCGGCACGACATTTCTACCGGGAGTTTTTCCTTTGTATCCTTTTGCTTTCTTCTCTTCATCAGTTAGGCCAATTGATAAATAACCATCATATCTATCCTTGTCAATAAATGGTCCGGGGTAATTATGAATATCATTGAATTGCGCAGGTTGATATTCATTGGGTAAATACATGTTGGCTCCAAAAGCCCATCCACCAGATTCATCCAAAATCAATCGCGTTGGGTCCAGCGTTCTTGCGACCATGGCCATCGGTCTCATTAATTGTTTTAATACTGGGCGATGTAATTCGTTGAACAATTCCCATTGAACAATGCTGACTCTATTTCTGTCGCGAAGAATCGTTTGGGTTACTTCATTTTCAACTCTTTTAGACAAATAAGGTGTGGATAATGGTAGTCGCATGCACTCTAGAGCAGGACTCCCGACAACAAGCACTCCCATTTCATCAGCTAAATCTAACCACATTGGAGTTGGTGGATGGCGCCACGGGCGAATCATATTAAACCCAGCTTCCTTCGCTAAACGAATTTCAGTTCGAGCCATTTCCTCGGAATCAGGATAAGCAATTCCGTTCGGATATAAACCTTCAAAGAAAGTCGCCTTTATATATATTCGTTCACCATTGAAATAAAAATCTTTGTTTTTAATGGTAAGTTCTCGCAAGCCAAATCGCTCGGTCCATACATCAGAAATCTTTCCGTTGGCAATCACTTTTACTCCCGCCTTATAAAGTTTCGGATTGTCTGGCGACCAATACAAAGCATTCGGAATTTTTAAAACAAATTCCTTTTTATTTTTTCCTGGGCGGAGATCCCAATTTTCTTTTATACTGGCAATTGTTTTGCTTGAATCGTTAATTGAGGTAATATTGATTTCCATTTCTGCCGATATTGGTTTGATAGCTGTATGGTCTAACTCGACATGAAAGGTTGCCGTGTCGTCTCCTGTTTTTGGTTCAATAAATACATCGTCAACATAAATTTCTTCGGTAGCCATCAGTTTTACTTCTTGCCAAATTCCACCAGAAATGCCACCACGCCATTGTGGAGTTTCTAGGGGTTTTACACCATCCACCTCTTTATCAGATAATAAAATAGGACCCACCACCCGAACGGTAAGCACATTCTTTTCTCCAAACTTTAACAACTCATCAACTCGAAATTCGAAAGGTGTAAATCCTCCTTCATGAAAGCCGACAACTTCATCGTTCAACCAAAACTCCGATAGGTAATTGACCGCAGCAAAATGCATACGTACTACTTTGCTTTTCCAATCTAGTGGGATTTGAAACTCATGGCGATAAAAACCAACGCCCTCGTAATCTTGCTTAATCAATTCCCAACTACTTGGTACCTGAATTTTTTGTTTATCGGGATGACTTAGAAAAACGGAATCTTTTTGCCAACCAGCTGACCTTCCTTTGTTTGTTTCATCGAAAATGATTTCCCATTGACCATCTAATGAAATTTCAGTTTGCGAAAGAGCGAAGACTTGCATACACAAGACTAATATGAGAGTTAGTGTAGCTTTTATTTTCATATTTCAATCTGTGTTTTAGAAAATCCTGTTAAGGAAATAGGTCTAACTATATTTCGCATTTCTTCCCGCATTTCTTTAAGAATGTTTTTACTAGTATCGGCAATATTCACCCACTCATGCGGGTCATTCTCATGGTCATATAATTCCTCCAAACCATTGTTGTAAAGAATATATCGGTATTGGTTGGTTCGTATCGCATAGTGCTGCATTGTCGGGTCATTTTCGTGCTCGGGTCCCGAATAAACAGCAGTTAGAACGGCTGATGTCCCGTTCCAATTTTCAGTATTTGGATTCTCCAATAACGACTTCATACTATTCCCATCAAGCGGATGACCCTTTTCATTTTTTTTAGTTTCCTTGGAGAGCTTGCATAAATCTAGAAGTGTTGGATATATATCTATTAGGGAGATAGCTTGTTGTATCTGGGAATTTTCTTTTGTCACTCTTGGGGCACGAATTATCAAGGGTACTCGTGTGCTCTCTTCCCAAAGGGAATTTTTATAGAGATAGTCTTTCTCTCCCATATGAAAGCCATGGTCACTTGCTAATACCACAATGGTATTTTCTTTAAGCTTTGAATTGTTGAGCGCATCTAAAACCTGACCTACATTATCATCTACTGCTGCTACACAAGCGAGATACGCTTGGGTCCATTTTTTCAAGCCTAATTCAGTACTACCATAGGCTTCAGTTATAGCATCGAACATTTTTTTGCCAAATCGCAAGGTAAAGACGTCCCCTAGATAAGCAACTTGTAAATGGGTGTCTTCTGCGTCTTTTTGTTTTATAATGGCTAAATCCAATTCTTCCAACGGAAAAAGGTCAAAGTATTTCTGTGGAGCGACCAAGGGTGTATGGGGACGAAGAAACCCTACTGCTAAAAAGAAAGGTTCTGTAGATTCTTTGCTCGCCAATTCCTGTATTTTTTTTGCCGCCCAATCGGCATTGATTTCATCGGGAGTGCGGTCACGGTCTACATCATTCACATAGCGCATTAGTTTGAAACCTATTTGCTTGTTGCCAGTTGTCCAACGCAATGGTTTTCCTTCGGAGGTTTTTCTTCCTTCCAAATTCACAAAAGGCCCCAAGGAACCATCAACCCACCCAATATTTGAAAATGGAGACGGTACATCCGGATGTGGAAATTGCTTTTCGCCGTCAAACGGAGTCGGTGAATAATCTGCTTCGTTTTCAAAGGACGTCCACAACTCTTTTTTATTATGATGCATGATTTTACCAGAACCCATTACGTTGTAACCAGCTTCCTTAAACTTTTCCATCATCGTTCTCGAATTAATTAGAACTTCATAATCATACCATGGCTTTTGAAAGTAATTATTGGAATTATGCGGATATATTCCAGTAAACATACTCGCTCGAGAAGGACCGCACATTGGCGCAGCAGCATAAGCTTGCTTAAATGTTGTAGCTGTTTTTGAAAAGGCATCCATGTTTGGAGTTTTGGCTTGTGAATGCCCACCAAGAATACCAATATTATCATTTAGGTCATCGACCATAATGATTAATACATTGGGTTGATTTAATGTCTTTTGTTCTTTCTTATCGCATGAACATCCAACTATTAGGATGATTAAGAACCAAATGTATGTTCTTTTCGTCATGCCTTAATTTTAGATAAGGACTTCTGAAGAAAAATGTCTCACAACCTCCTCATCTACTTCAATTCCTAAACCGGGGCTTTGCGGAATATCAATGAATCCGTTTTTCATTACTATAGATGGCGAAGTTAAAGACTCTCGAATATCATTTTCCGTACGGTCATATTCAATGTACATATCCGGTGGATGTAATCTTCCAGGAATCGGTTCTAAATTAGCAATGAAATGTAACGCTGCATGAAATGCAATGCCCGTACCCCAAACATGAGGAACGATTTCAATACCTCTGGTATTTGCGAGCGTAGAAATTCGTTTCGCCTCGCTTAAACCACCAGCCCCGCAAATATCTACTTGAAGAATATCTACACAATCATTTTTCAGTAAGGTTTCAAATCCGTAACGCAAATATTCGCATTCACCACCCGCAATCGGAATGGTAGTTTTCGTCCGCAGTTCCTTATAATGATGATAATACTCGGGAGAAACGGGTTCTTCGAACCAACCTATATCATATTGTTCAACTGCTCTTGATAGTTCCGTAGCTTCCCTAAGGGAGTAGGCATGATTAGAATCTATCATTAGTTTGATGTCATTTCCAATAGCTTCACGAATGGCTTTTACCATTTCAATATCTTGTGAAACTGAAAGTCCCACTTTCATTTTGACAGCTTTAAAACCAAGTTTTACATACGATTTTGCTTCTGCAACCAACTTCGAGGTTAAATCATCACTTTTTGAAAAATACATTCCTGTTGCATACGGAACAACTCTTTTACGATGTTGACCCCCCATGAGAACACTTACGGGTTGATTCAATGCTTTTCCCTTTAAATCCCAAAGAGCAACATCGATAGCGCTTATTGAAGCTGCTAAAACTCCCCGACGGGCATAATCAAGAGTTTTGCGGTACATTTTATACCAAAGCGTCTCATTCTCCAATGGATTTTCCCCAATTAATAAAGGCTTTACCAAACCGATTCCGGCCTTAATAACATTTGCTGGACCATAACCTTCACCCCACCCGCAAAGGCCATCATCTGATGTAATCTTTACGATACAAATACGTCGCTCACTATACGCCCATTGTGAAAAATAGAACGTTTCTTTCAACTGGTTTGTTAAGACAAAAGTCTCTACTTTGGTAATTTTCATTATTGTTATTTATAGGTTGGTTTGCCAACTGCTAAAGTTAAAAAAGCAGTTGGAGAAGGTTTAGATGGTAATTATCTAGGACTAACCCTATTTTAACCCTGAATTGCATCGTTGAAGCAGGCGATAAGGTTATTTTTAAGAAACTTCTTTTAAATTATGCTGCCTGAAATTTGTAAAACTATCTCGATAGGTGCTAGGTGATATTCCTTTAAAGCTTTTGAAAGTACGGTTGAAATTAGTCAAAGAGGAAAAACCAACATCGTAGCAAATTCGTTTAATCGGTGATTCGCCATTAATCAATAGCAAACAAGCCTTACTTATTCTAACTTCATTCAAAAACGAAGAGAATGTTTTGCGCGTTCTAGTCTTAAAAAATCTACAAAAAGCAGGAGGCGTCATCACCGCAATTTTAGAGATATCTTCCAAACTAATATTTTGAGAGAAATTTGTAGAGATAAAGTTAATGACTTTCTGTAAACGGTTTTCACCTGCTACATCTTTCGGAATAGCAAAATTAGGACCAGAAAGTGTCTGGTAATTCTTGCTTTTTACTAACGCTCGAAGTATACGAAGTAATAAAATTAGTTTTTCAGACGATTCTGCTGTTGTTAGTTTTAACAAATCATCGTGAACTGACTTTCGAGTTTTTTTTGAAAATAATATACCATGATTTGCTTCATTAAGAAGTGCTTTAATATGAAGAAGTTCGGGCATAGAAAACAAATCTACGTTTCCGAACATTTTTGTAAATTTAATTACAATAAAATCTGTCTTACCTGTTTCAGAATTTTCTTCATCATTACGCCATAAATGAGGCAGCCATTGACCCACAAGAACTAGTTCTCCTTTTTGAAAATTTGAAATATGGTCACCCACAATACGCATGCCTTGACCTTTTAAAAAATAAATAAGTTCAAATTCTTTATGAAAATGCCAATCACCACCCATATGCGGGATATGCAATCTTTTTGCATAAATAGAGCTCAAAGAGTCTTGTTCCGAAGGTTTGAATTGCAGTTTCACTTGTCCAAACTAGCAAAAAATTAACCCTAATACAAATAATATCTACGTAATAGTGTTAAAAAACAGTAAGGTGTCTTTTATATGTTTTTGCCAATATTTCCATTCATGGGCGCCAGAAAACTCCTGATAAACATGCTCAATCTTGGCTATATTTAAAGCACCATGCAATTCTCGATTATACGAAATTAAGTCATCATCTGAACCACAGTCAAAACGTAGTTTAGGAATTTCACTTCCATACTTTTTAAGAACCCCAATTACTGAGTTTTCTAGTTCATCTTCTTGTATGTAATTCGTTATAGCCTCTTCAACGAAAAAGGGCATTTGTGTTAGATCTGTTATTGAAGAATGGGCAGAAATACCTTTGAACTTATTTGAATATTTGATACCTAAACGAAGTGCTCCGAAACCTCCCATGGAAAGTCCAGAAATAAACCAATTGCTCTTTTTACTGACACATGAAATATTCTCAATTACTGCATTAGGCACATCTTCGACCATCCATTTTTCAAAATTTTTTTGATTGTGTGGAAGGTACCCAGAACCATCACCCCACAAGCCATCAGAGGGCATTGCGATTGCCATGGGTGAAATTTCTTTATTTTGAATCATTTTCAAGGCGCTATAATGAACACCCGCTTTTTGCGACCATACCCAAGCGCTGCCATATACGCCGTGAAGTAATATTACCAAGGGAAGGTTTTCTAGGTCTTCACCTGGTGGAACAAATACGCAAATATCTCCTCTACCCTTCAGGTTTTTTGATTTTACGGTGATAAACCTAAGATTATCCCTTTCGAATTTTGGGTCTGATATTTCGGTGCTTCTAAATCCTTCTTCCATTAGTCAAATACGATTACGCCTTTGGCATTCTTTCCTGATAACATATCTTCAAAAGCTTGTTCTAACTGGTCTAAAGAATAGGTTTTAGTTATCATTTCTTCCAATTTTAAAGCTCCAGATTGGTAGTGTTCAACAATTTTTGGGAAGTCCTTTTCAGGATTACATCCTCCATACAAAGGATTGATATACACCTTATCCCACTCAAACAAATTCATATCAACGGTGATTTCTTGTTCGATGCCGCTTACCTGAACCGCAGTACCCGCATTACGAATCATAGCTAAAGGTGCAACGCCCAATTCAGGAACTGCTGTACATTCGAAGGCATAATCTGCACCTCGTTTGTCAGTTAATTTTTTGACTTCTTCAGCGGCTAGTAATAAGCCTTTGTCGTTTCTATCTGCCAGAATGGTGTGTGTGGCTCCGAATTCTTTGGCTAATTCCAAACGATTTGAATTGATATCTATGGCTATAATTTTAGCTGCTTTACTCACTTTTGCTCCTTGAATGACACTCAGTCCAACACCGCCAGTTCCTAAAACTACCACCGAACTTCCTTCGGTAACTTTAGCGGAATTTACTACGGAACCGTAACCCGTCATTACTCCACAACTTATTATACTTGCCGCAGGAAAAGACATTTCTACATCAAGGTTTTTGACCACCGCAGAAGCTTTCACTAAAGTATATTCCGAAAGTGTTCCTATATTAAAAGAACGTTCAATTGGTTTTCCCTTGTACTGCGTTCCTTCTACATGAGCATGACCATCGGTATAACCATTTGCCCCTGCTACGACCGGAGAGTTATTCTCACAAATATGTTCGTTTCCCAAATTACATTGAAAGCAATTTCTACAGGGCGTCGCCCAATTCAAAATAACCGAATCTCCAACAGCAACATTTTTAACTTCAGAACCCAATGATTCAACAATTCCTGAACCTTCATGCCCCATAACAATAGGTTTACCCCAATTGAGCGAGTCATGGTCCGTATGACAAAGTCCCGCAGCCTTTATTTTTACCAAAACTTCATCAGATTTGGGTTCAGCTACAGTTACAGAATCGATGACAAAAGTGCCGTCACCTTTTGCAATAGCGCTTTTTGAAAATTTGCTCATAACATTATAGTTTAAACAAGGTTTGCTGGTTTAAAATCGACCGAATTATCCGCTAATTTTGATTTATCTATATGCTGATTTGCCTTAATAAACTTTGTTCCAACAACGTAAGCTTTAGCATTGTTTATGGCATCAACCGAAAGCAGTCTTTCACCACTAAAATACCAAATAGAAAAACATGGTTGTTCCTTTTCTTCTTTTCTGATGATGATATTATCGTAACCACTCGAAAGTCCGACAATCTGTAATTTCACATCATATTGGTCTGACCAAAACCAAGGAATAATATCATAAACCACCTCTTTTCGGCAGATGGAAGCCGCTGCAACCTTGGCTTGCTCTACAGCATTTTGAACAGATTCTAATCGTACATACCTATCATAATAGGGATTAAAATGAAATGTACAATCGCCAATGGCATAAATATCCTTGTTGCTTGTGCATGCGGTTGCATCTACTTTGATTCCGTTTTCAATGTTGAGTGCGGCTTGTTCAGCAAGTTCTTTATTTACTTGGATTCCTACTCCGATAATAATAATATCTGCATGATGTGTTGAACCATCAGAACAAATTACTTCATTACAGAAATCGTTTTGTTTCACGTAAGTAACATTCTTTTGCGTCAAAACTTCCACGCCATTTGCGGAATGGAGTTTTTTAAAGAATTTAGACATTTCAGGCGCAGTCACTCGAGCCAAAATTCGTTCTTCTCTTTCCAAAACGGTGACATCGGCGCCTAATTTTTTTAACGAGGCGGCAATCTCTAATCCAATATAACCACCACCAATAACCACAACTTTTTTATCGGAGTTACTTCCTACAGCATTTCGGATTCCCTGCACGTGAGCAGCAGTTCTCAAGGAAAAAACATTTATAGCAGTATCTAAACCAGGAATTGGCGGAACGATAGGTCGCGCTCCTGTAGCCAAAACCAACTTGTCATACGATTGTACAGAACCCTCTTCAAGAACTACTTTTTTTTCCTTCGAATTTATTGAAGCTACCTTGACCCCTAAATTCAATTGAATATTATCTCTGTCATAACTTTCAGCAGACTTTAAAGGTGTTGCTGAAAATCTCTCATCATTGGTCAAATAAGTCTTTGATAATGGAGGTCGATGATAGGGTAATTCTGGGTCGGTATCATAAAGAATGATTTCGCCTTCCCAGCCTTCTCGTCGTAAGGCGAAAGCTAAATTCACACCAGAATGACTGGCGCCTATAACCACACAGATTTCTCTACTTTTCTTGTTGTCCAACTTCAAAATTTATTTTGCAACTTTCAATACTACCCCATCTAGAGCATCGCTGATTTCAATTTGACAACACAAACGACTGAATTCATCCGTATTATCATCCAATTCTAACATATCAGTTTCAATTTCGCTTGCAGGTCCTGTTTTTGAGAGGTCATCAGGTGCGACATGCACATGACAGGTAGCGCAAGAACAAACGCCGCCGCAATTTCCATCGATACCTTTTACATTATGTTCTACTGCCAATTCCATAACAGAGCCTGAAATGCCATCTAAGACAATTGTTTCATCGTCACTTGTTATAAATGTAATTTTTGCCATTCTTTTAATTTTTTAATCGGTTAAATTTTGCCCACAGATAATCATAACCTACTTTGCGTTTGAAATCGTCTAGGTCTTCAATATTTTCTTTATAGTCGAAAACTTCTATGTTTCCCACTTTTTCAGCAAGTGCACTTAAAAGCACTCTCATAATCTGTCTAGCATGCGATGCACCCAAACAATTATGGTGACTAAAACCAAAGCCAACATGCGGATTTATTTTGCGGTCAATAACAATCTCATTTGGATTCTCAAACACGGTTGCATCCCTATTTGCAGACGCCCAACAAAGTGAAACTCTGGTATCTGCTTTTGTAGCATGTTCACAAACATAGGTATCTTCTGTTACCACACGTCCCATTTGGGTTAAGGGAGAAAAATAACGTATCATTTCTTCTACCGCTTTACTTATGATTCCCGGTTCTTTTCTAAAACGGTCTAACGATTCTTGATGATCTGACAAATATGCTATAGCGTTAGTCACGGCGTTAATTACGGTATCACGGCCACCTGCAAAGGTCAATACCATGACACCTTTTACTTCTTCTTTGGTTAATTTTTTACCCTCTACTTCTGATGCTAATAACATGGAGTATAAATCTTCTCCCGGTTTTTGAATTGCTTTTTCAATTTGTTCATCAATGTAATTGTATAAAATGTTGGCCTTATCGCCATCCAAGGCGGTGTCTTCACTTCTGAATACATGTACTCCCCAAGAAATCCATCTTTCTGCCTCTTCGAAGGGTATATTCAATAATAATGTCAAAGCACGAGATTGTAGTACAAGAGCGAACTCTTCTATTATTTCTGCTTTATCTTTAATTAAGGTTTCCTCAATAAGTGAATTTATCTGCTCTGTCAACTTTTCTGTATAATCTTCTTGCAAAGGTCTTTTAAACCATGGCTCTACAACTGCACGATAAAACCCATGAATTGGTGGATCTAACTCAAACGGAATTTGTCTTGTCTCACGAATATTCACTTCAGATGGCACGACAATTCGGCCTGGTGTTGCAGCAGATTGAAATGTTTTATAATTGTGTGCCGTCTTACGAACATCTTTATGGCGTAAAAGCATTTTTACTGGATCATTTTGGTCATTCAATTCACCAAAACCTCTTTCCATTCGTGCTTTTTCAAATGGGTCAGGTAATTCGCTTTTTTTCATCGCACTCATAAATTAATTGAAATAGTTTTCTTTGTAGACACAAAATTCATAAAAATAATGATGCCAGAAGTACTGGATTTTATCCAATAAATTAACTATTATGTAATAATAATATCTAATTTAAGTAATTTACATATATAATAACACATGAAACCTGTTTTAGAACCAATTCTTTTAGGGAAAGAAAAAACGATACTTTCGTTTCGATATGAGGCCACAGATTTTGATACACCTTGGCATTTTCACCCTCAACATGAACTTACCTATATCGTAGAAAGCGTTGGCACTAAATTAATTGGTGACTTTGTTGGACCTTATGAACCTGGAGAATTGGTTTTACTTCGTTCCAACTTACCCCATTGCTGGACGAATATTTCTAATCAAGATGGCTCTTCAAAATCTATAGTAATTCAATGGAATCAAGGAATTTTTTCTAAAATTCCTGAATTGGAAATCATTTTTTATCTTTTAAGAAAAGCAGATAAGGGGCTTCTTTTTAATACAACACGAACAGCAGAATTGCTGCCATTAATTCAAAAGTTACCCGATCTAAAAGGGCATGCGTTGTATATTCAGCTGTTAGACTTGTTAACTAAACTATCGAACTGTTCCTTTAAAACACTTTCTGAATCTAGCTTCAAAGATGACCTATCAAATGAATATGGTAGTCGAATGTCGGCGATACATCATTTTGTTTCTAAAAACTATGATAGAAAGGTTTATTTAAAAGAATTGGCGAGCGTTGTTAATATGTCGGAGCAATCCTTTTCTCGATTTTTCACTAAAATTATGGGACGTTCGTTTTTTACTTTTTTGAATGAGTACAGAATCAATATGGCAGTTCGAATGCTATTAGATAGCGACAAATCTGTCTCTGAAATAGGCTATGCTTGCGGTTATGAATCACTTCCATTTTTTCATAAACAATTCAAAAAATTTTTTAAAAAATCTCCACTAACCTTTCGAAAACATCATGACAAAAAGTAGCCCTTTTTACCATTGTAAAGTAATTGTCTAGTTCAAATGCTCCATCAAAAAATCGTTCGCCATCATTGCGTTTATATTTTGATTATTTTGCATATACATAATTAATTCTTCGCGAAAATGTTGAAATTCAAAAAAGTAGTTCTTTCTCTCTTCACTATTTTACTAGTAGTATCATGCGGTTCAAAAGCAGAAAAAAAAGAAGTAGATGATTCTGTTCAGGATTCCGTTGCTCTTTATGAGCCAAATTGGGAATCTATCAAAAAACACTACAAAGACCCTAAATGGTTCAACCAAAAAAAATTCGGAATATTTATCCATTGGGGTGCTTATTCAGTACCTGCGCACGGTTCTGAATGGTATCCAAGACGTATGTATATGGACACGGCCACTTTCACAGCTCAATTAAAGCATCAAAAAGACGGTCCGAACGAAACCTACACATTTCACAAAAAAACTTGGGGCGACCAAAAAGATTTTGGGTATAAAGATTTTATACCAATGTTTAAGGCTGAAAAGTTCAATCCTGAAGAATGGATTACACTATTTAAACAAGCAGGTGCTAAATATGTAGTTCCGGTTGCTGACCACCATGATGGTTTTGCCATGTACAAGTCAAATACGACCCGATGGAATGCTGCAGATATGGGACCAAAACGCGATGTTTTGGGTGAATTATTTAAAGAAGGCAGAAAACAAGGTATGATTATGGGTGCATCATCGCACTACGCTTTCAACTGGTCTTTCTATAATAAAAAAGACCACTTTGATACAACGGATCCGCAGTATGCCGATTTGTATTCCCCAAAAGGTAAAGACTTGACAGAACCTGTTTCAGAAGAATTTAAAGAAATGTGGTGGGCAAGAACTAAAGATTTAATCGACAATTACCAACCTGACATTTTGTGGTTTGATTTCTATTTGGATATTCCAGATTATGCGGAGTATCGTCCGAAACTGGCAGCCTACTATTATAACAAGGGAATTGAATGGGGCAAAGAAGTGGTTTTACAAGATAAAAATTTTAGCCATGAAGCTTTTCCTGAGGGCACAGTTATTTATGATCTAGAGCGCGGTAAACTACCAGGCATTCGAAAATTACCTTGGCAAACAGATACCTCTATCGGAAAGAATTCTTGGAGTCATGTTACCAATTGGCAATCTCGAACCGCCAATAGTTTGATTGATGATTTGGTAGATATTGTTTCTAAGAATGGGAATTTATTACTCAATTGTGGACCAAAAGCTGATGGTACTATACCTGATGACCAAAAGGAAATACTTTTACAAATGGGCGAATGGCTTTCTGTGAATGGTGAGGCGATCTACGATACAAAATATTGGAAAACATTTGGCGAAGGACCAACCGAAGTAAAAAAGGGACACCACTCTGAAGGCCAAAACAAAGGCTTTACTGGTCAAGACATTCGCTTTACACATAAAGGGGATAAGCTCTATGCCATAATGATGGCCTGGCCAGAAAGTGGTAGTGTATCTATTGAATCTTTAGGCAAAGATTCTGAATTTGGAAAAGATTTGAACATTAAGGGCATTCGATTATTGGGCAGCGAAGTCAAAGTTAATTTTGAACATGCCGCCGAAGGCTTAAAGATTTCAGACCTTGGCAAACAATCAGGAGAATTTGCTCATGTACTTGAAATCACGCTTTAAATCGACTTATTCGCTAATTAAAAACTAAGAATGTCTAGAGTTAAATTTGGTCTTTGCGTCATAAGTTTCATTTTTTTGATGCCTTTTATGTGCGTAATCGCTCAAGACGAACAACCAAATTTTATTTTCATTTTAACCGATGATCAATCGTATGGTATGTTAAGTATAACTGGTAATATGATTGTACAAACGCCGAATATTGACACATTGGCCCACGAAGGCGTGCTCTTCACGAATGCACATGTTACTAGTGCTATATGCACTCCTAGTAGAGCTAGTATTTTAACAAGTAAATTTGAGCGTGCGCATGGAATCAACTTCAATTCGGGTACAAGTATGTCTGAAAAAGGGTGGAATGAAACCTATCCTATGGTTTTCAGAAAAAATGGGTACTATACCGGTTGGATTGGTAAAAACCACGTCCCCATCGGCGAAGGTGGATATGATAGCGGCATCATGGAAAAAAGTTTTGATTTCTGGTATGCAGGCCATGGTCATTTAGGGTTTTATCCTAAAAAACGACATAAGATTTTTGATGGAGCACAAAAAGATACCCAGCCAGAAGTAATTTCTGAAGGAGTCCAAGATTTTCTATCCAATGATAAAAAATTAGAAGGTGCACTTCGTTTTATCGAAGAAAGACCAATAGACCAACCCTTTATGCTTTCTGTTTCATTCAATCTTCCACATAGCGCAGGCACTTCTTCAATGGAGCTGAGGGATGAAGATGATGCCATTTACAAAACATTATATCGAGACATAGAGATTCCACTTCCTAAAAATTATATTGCGAAAAAAGATATTACAGAACCTAAACTTCCTAAAGGCTTGCATCGTGCAAATGATAGACAAGTCGGTTATAACTATGTTGATACTCCAGAAACCCTCAAAGAACGTTATTTAAGGCAGTTACAGGCAATGACGGGTATTGACCGAATGATTGGCCAACTACGCGAAACCTTAAAAACAGAGAAATTAAACAAGAATACAATTATCGTCTTTACTTCGGATCATGGCTTATTCATGGGGCAATTTGGACTTGGTGGAAAAGCGTTTTGTTATGAAATAACTACCCATGTTCCGTTACTAATTTTTGATCCAGAGACTAAAAAATCCAAAAGGGGTATCACATCAAATGCGCTTGTGCAAAGCATTGACATTGCACCAACATTACTTTCTAGAGCAGGATTGAAATACCCTGATAGCTATCAAGGCAAAGATTTGAACCCCATATTATCCGGAGAAAAAAATGAAGTTCGACAGTTTGTCTTTACCGAAAATTTATGGTCTACCCAATTTGGAAATCCTAGAAGCGATGCCATTCAAGATGGGGAATGGAAATATATTCGATACTATAAAAACGAAAACTTCTCCGCCCAAAAGAAAATTGAGACCGCAAAAGTGCTAGGAATTAATATGTCAAGTATGCTTTATAAAATGCATGACCCTGATATTGCCATTTACAGAAGCTTTATAGATGGACCTGTTGAGGGAGAATTACCCGTTTTTGAAGAGCTTTTTAATTTAAAATCAGACCCAAACGAAACCACCAATTTAGCAAATCAAGAGGAACACAAACTTCAATTGAATAGACTGCGCGAAGCGTGGAAAATTGAAATCAAAAATGCTCGCGGTAAAGCCTTACCAAAAGTTTTGCGTTACACCTCGGATAGTGAAGCTGAACGTGGAGTTGTAATTGAACCGAAGTAAATAGTGTTAGTTCTTAGTTAACCACCGCAAGATTACCTTTCCACCCTGCTTGCAATTGGGCAGATAATTCCATTACCAATTCAGGATGTTCATCTGCAATGTTTTTCGTTTCTGACGGGTCGGTTTGATGGTCGTACAATTCTACATCCACAGGTTCAGCATCAGGGTTTGTTCTATCCTTCCAAGCAACGAAACGATATCGTTCTGTTCGCATGGAATAGCCCATCAATTTATTTTCGAACAAATCGCGATTCCATTTTTTACCTTGTTGCGCCATGATTTTTCCTTCAACATCTTCGATGAGTGGACCAAAATAAGTTTCTCGCATTTCTGCCGTTAACGGATTGGCGGCCCATTCACGAAGTGCAGGACTAGGAAATTGACTGAAAACCGCTTTCTTCCATTCTCGACTCGGGTTTTCCAACAAAGGCACAAAACTTTGTCCTTCTAAATGATTGGGAGCTTCAAGTCCGGCCAACTCATTCAATGTCGGATACATATCAATCAACTCCACAAGCGCATCTGTTCGTTTACCTCTATTTCCATCGGGCATATCTGGTGTCCAAATCATCATAGGTACACGAGTTGCAATTTCATAGTTGGTTGCTTTTCCCCAAACGCCCATATCTCCTAAGTGCCATCCGTGGTCGCTCCATAAGATTATAATTGTATTATCTCTTTGGCCTGATTCTTCCAATGCCGAAATCATTTTACCAATTTGCGCATCCACATAACTAACGGAAGCCAAATAGGCGTGTTTTAAGGTTTTAGCCAACTCACCTTCTATTGGTCCACTTTTAGGTATTCCATGGCGTACACGCAACTCAAAAGAAGCATGCAATCCCATTGCCGCGCCTCCTTCAGGAGCTTCAAGCTGTTCTGACATGGGTATTTTTTCTTTGTCGTATAAATCCCAATACTTTTTTGGTGCATTCCAATCTAAATGAGGTAGACGAAAACCGAGACCAAGAAAAAATGGTTTGTTATCCTTCTCCACCATATCTTTCAAAGTGGCAATGGCCAATTCGGCATGATATCCGTCGGTATATTCATGGTCTTCTACATCACCAGCCTCATAAGCTGGGCCTCGCCCTAAAGCATAATGACTCACACTATTGTATTTCTTACGAATATCGGCTTGGTTCTTTTTATAAATCTCTTGGTTTACTTTTGTGGTATACCCTCCAGGATATTTTGGCCTATCAAATTTAACTTTATCTAAAGCGGGTTGACGGCTCCAAGATAGTGCGGAATCAGTAAATTTTCCATGGTAAATTTTACCAGCGTAAACGGTTTCATAACCGTTATTCTTAAAATGTTGGGGTAGTGTAATAATATCAGGATTCTCATCACGGAAATAGGTATAATTTTCAAAAACGCCAATCGTTTCAGGTCGTGCTCCGGTCATTAAACTTGCTCTTGACGGACTACATATCGCCTGCTGACAATAGGCATTTTCGAACAATAGCCCTTGGCTTGCCAACTTATCGATATTCGGGGTAATCGCAATTTCTGAACCGTAAGCTCCTAATTCAGGACGCAAATCATCCACAGCGATAAAAAGTACATTTAGTTTTTTCTTCGGAGTTTCTTCAACAACTTTTTCTTCTTTACATCCTGAAAGAAAAACTAATAAAGTAAGTAATAGAAATTGAAACCTCATAGAACTATTTTTTAATAGGAGTTATACTAATATCATCTAGATAAAACTTCGCAGCTTTTATCTTAGGAACATCTGCCGCCCGGACTTCAATCTTGAACTGGTCATTTGCACTCGAAGCAGAAGTTTTAGAAATATTTTTTTTGATGCTTATCCATTTACGTCGTTCTAAACCTGTTAAATCGACTGGAATTTCCATCTTCGGATTTTCGAAGGATAGATATATTTTTTCGACTGCTCTACCTTGCTCTAAGAATATCTTTAAGGACAAATTATATTCTCCAACGGGTATTTGAACCGCAGCTTCAGGAGACAACACAACTACTTTTTCGGTTTCCAATTTTTCGTTTTTACCGAAGCCTGAGAATTCAAGACTGTTCACTCCGGAATAATAATCACCTTCATTAATCTTGAAATACTTGGCGGAAAGACTATCGATTTCCCAAAATTTCTGATACTCATTTGGCACCGAACTTTCAGGCACCATTTTCAAAGGTCGTTGGTTTTCTTCGAACAAAATAGGTCCTTCAAAACCAAAAAACTGTTTTGACAAAAGATTGTCATTTGGTTTTTGCCATACTCTCAAATATTCAATTTCAAAGTCTACCGGAAGCTCTTTTTTATCGGGCATACCCAACCAGAAGAATATTTCAGAATCGAGCCATACTTCCATGGGATTATTCAAAACCCAATCCAAGCCAACATCATCTTGTGTAAAATGATGCACCAATTTTCCATCGATATAAATACTGAGATAATCTTCGCCCCAATCGGCACCATAGATATGAAAATCATCTGCCGTTCGAAAAGGTAAATGTTCTACATGTTGAAAAACATTTGTTGGTCTTTCAGCTGGCGGACTCCAATCGTGTGCTGTTGCTAATGAACTTGTTGCAGTAATTTTTTCTCCTTTCTTTGGGTTTCCCATTTGTTCAAAGACATCCAATTCCTGTTCGTAGCCGATTCCCCAAAAGGCAGCAGTAATTGCCGCGTTACCAGATTTCGATTTGACTTCCATGTAGCCATTCAGAAAACGTTTTTTGGTTATAACCGCAGCCGCAGTAACAGGCATGGGTTCTTCCTTATAAACCCCATACTTTGCTGTACCCATAGCCCCATCGGTATAGGACTCTTGAATGAATTCATATTTAGGTTCCCAGGCAGTACGTAGCTTTAACTTTCCGTTTTTGACACTAACATTATGTGGAACGAATTGAGAAGGAGCGCGACCTTTCCATATGTAATAATCCCCGTTTTCGCCTTCGATGAACCATTTGTTACGGTCTAGTTCCTTTCCCTCAAACTCATCACTAACTTCTTCATTTAAAACCCATCCGCCCTCGTTATTCGGGTCTGAAGCAGGAAATACGTTATTCGATTGTTGCGCAATGCAACCTGCAATCGAAAAGATTAAAACTAATAGGAGTATATTTTTCATTTTTATTTCTTTTTGGGTGCTAAAGCCAGTTGCACTTCTTCGATAGTCATGTTTTTCGTTTCCTTTAAATAAATAAAGAGAATGACGAGGCCGATTGCTACCGTACTTGCATAAAAAAGTAAGGTAGAAGCGATTCCTAAGTTTTCTAATTGCCACGGAAAAAAGGTTTGAACGAAAGAACTAGTAATACTAGTAATGAAAACAAAGAAGGGTATCGCTATACCACGATTTGAAATAGGGAATATTTCAGAAAACAACACCCACATTACCGGGCCGATGGTGGACTGAAATGCTGCGATAAAACTTAATATTCCTATTAAAATCAAAAGTCCATTAATGTTAGCAGCCTTTTGAATCAAAGCACTTGAATGTTTTTTGGCATCCGTTTCCCCTAAAATATCCGTCACGGCATTTTTGAAATCGATATCGCTTTCATATGATTTTCCGACAAGTACGTTTAACCGCTCCGCATCGGGAATTTCGGTCAGTTCGGTCACACTTTCTTTGCTAATGGAATAATCAGCCGAATTAAAACCATAAAAGCAGATTCCCAAGCTGATGATAATCCATAACATCCCACCTAAAATCATAGGTCGACGACCAATTTTATCCACCAAAAGAAGTCCTAAAATGGTAAAAATGACACTTATAACCCCTAACCAAATGGCTTGAGAGAATGCTGCATCGGTACCCATACCCAACTGTTCAAAAACTGTGGGAGCATAAAATAAAATAGCATTAATACCTGTTGCCTGTTGCGCAATTGCCAAAGTGATAGCAATGATAAAGGTAATTCGCATGGGTCTGCTAAAAACTTCTCTTAGTTGCGCCATATCAGAATGGTCACTACCCATAGCCAGTAACGATTCTTTCATTTCAGCAATCTGGGCTTCAACCTGATTTTCAGGAATGACCTTTCTCAGCGTATTCTTCGCATCTTCTATTCTTTCTTTCAGCACAAGCCATATCGGACTTTGGGGAATAAAAGTCAATAGTATCAACCAGAGCAAAGCGAATATAATTTCAGACCCCAACATCCAACGCCATGTGTTGGTATCAATACCTAAATTAGTGACCCATTCGGCACCTGAGTTTGCCCAGTTCTGAATCATATAATTAATAAAATAAGCCGCAGATAGCCCTACTACAATATTGATTTGAATCATCGAAACCAGCTTCCCGCGCCATTTAGGCGGAGCAATTTCACCTATGTACATCGAAGCCATAGAAATGGAACTAAATGCCAAGCCGCCTAAAAACCGTGCGGATATGAAAGTCCAATAATTGGGAGCAAAGGCTGAACCGATTGCCGAAATCAAATAGACTGCTGCAGAAATTTGCAAGGCTCTTTTCCGTCCAATTCTATTTACCGCATAGCCGACAAATAGCAATGCCAATAAAACGCCCCACGCTGCGGCCCCAACAGCAGCTCCCAATTCAAGTTCAGTTAAAGCGAATTCTTCCGTAAGATAGTTGGTCGTCCCCGAAATCAAAGCGGCATCTATACCAAAAACGAATCCGCCCATGGCAACAATAGTTGCGTATGTGTATGCATTTTTTTTGTGTGAAGCCATAAGGTATTTTGTTTGGTCGGTTATATCAGTTTGATTAATCCCAAATAATGGGCATAAAAACGGTCATTTCTCCTTGCCCACGATTGCTCCAGGTGTAATACGGAATCAACTGTGTTGAAAAGGGTTCTAATTTTGGTTTGCTTACTTCGTTGTACATGCCATTTCGCTTATCTTTTCGAATGAGCAAATCAGTTTCTAAAGTAGTTACGCCACCAAATAATTCTTTTTTATGTACTGGTTTCAATTCGTTGGCACTTGAAATATAGGCATCTGTTATAGCACTTCCTTCAGGAAGGTCGGCAGTTTCTAATGTGTACACCACCGGACCTCTTTTGACAGCCACCTGGTTACGAACTTCTTCAATTCTAGGATGGCCTTCTATGAACTTTGTATCCATTGGCATTTCTAAAGAGATTACATCTCCAGCGGACCATTGTCGTTCGATTTTAGCAAAACTTCCGGGTTTGACATTGTCTATCGATTGCCCATTCACTTTCAAGGTACTTCCCTTTGCCCACTCGGGAATGCGAAGCAATATTTCAAATGCATCCGTTTTACATTCCTCTAGCTTAATTTCCACAGCACCGGTCCAAGGGTAATTCGTTTTTTGAGAAAGTTTAATGGAAGAACCATCCATCAAAGTGGTTTCTAATTTATTTGCTCCATAGAGATTGACCGCAATTCCGTTCTCAGCTTTACTATAGGCCCAAGCAGGAGATTTTGCAACTGTTCGCACCAAGTTTGGCGGACAACAAAAACAGTATAAATAAGGTTGTCTTTCTGGGAATTCGACATTCATTTTATCATAATCCAAGGCGTCATCTATTTTACGTAATGGGTTTGAATAGTAGTAATCTTTTCCTTCAATTCCGATACCTGACAATCCACTATTATGCAAAACCAATTCCATCGTATCGGCATGGCTTGATTCGCCCGTCAAAGTCAACATTCTGTAATTGAACATGGCATTACAGATATTAGCACATGTTTCATTGTATGCCGTCATGTTCGGCATCATATATTCATCGATAAAGCCTTCTTCTATTTTATCTAGACGTGAAGACCTTCCATAATGTGTTTGCCCGACAGCACCGGTAACGTATGTTTTCTTGTGCGTTACATTATCACAAAGCTTGTCAAGGGCTACGATTAAGGCCTTTTCCCCTGTTTCGGCATAAACATCTGCAGCACCAGCATAGTAATACAAAGCCAACACCGCATGACCGACAGCTTCCTTCTCTTCTCTCAAAGGAATACGCTCCTGCACCATATCACCAATAGGATATCCTTCAGTAGTCGAATCTTCAACAATGTCATAAGAACCTCTTAGATTGATGAATTGTTCCGCCAATTCTAAATAGCGTTTATCTCCAACAGTACGGTACAATTCTACCAAGCCCATAATTTGGGTTTGATTGAATCCGAAACGTTTTAGTTTATCTGTAATCGGAACAAAGATTTGGTGCAAATAATCAGCATGTTTTACCGCGATATCTAAAAAGTTGGACTTGCCAGTTACTCTATGATGTATACAAGCACTTGTCAGTAAGTGGCCGCTATTATACAATTCGTGATACCTTCTATTGGAAAAGGGTTTTATATTTTCATCAATAATAGCAGGTGTTGATAAATACCCATTATCACGTTGCGCTTTAGCTATTATCGGAATAATTTCATCTAAATCATTTATGATATTTTCGTCTTTATTGACTGCATAAATGTAGACGCTGGCTTCCATCCATTTATAAAAATCACCATCATGCCACCATTCGCCAAGGTGTTCTCCTTCTTTTAATCCGGCGGCAATCTTAAAGTTATTTAAGCTGTGGCCAATATCTCCTTTGAGCAATCCACCCATATAAGGAACCATCACTTTTTCGGCTTGTCTCCATTTATCACCCCAGAATCCATCTGTCCATTGACAATCGCCCATGTCAATGCTCTTCAATCTTACATGAGGGCTATTCGTGTTGTTGATGATGCCTCTTGAATTATCTTTCGTCATTCGTATTCCTAATCTTTTTTAGTCCATTTGAAGTCCCACAGTAAAGTGACCTGTTTTTAATTTTCCGTCTTTCATTTTGATACGATATCCGTAACCAGGAATTGAAATGCCGCCTTCCACTTTTTGAGTTACCGGACCTAAATTGGCAACTACCTCAGTACCTGTTGAAAACTTACTACGTTGCACTTTAAAATCGGCACTCAAATATTCATGACTGACCAATTCTGCGTAAAATGTTTCCTTATGAACGGGACTAACCAAATCGCGAGCCATTTCAATCATTGGTGCCATGCCTTCAAACTCATAGGGAGCAAAGAAAATGGTCATTCCCCTTCCGAAGAGCATACTTCTCAAGGCCTTGATTCTAAAATCTCCATTTTCAGTAACCTCATTATCAGGATCCTGTATCTTTCCGAAATTCGCAATTGCCTCATGGTATACTAAATTGAACAAAGGCGCATGATGAGAAAGCTGCCCCAATGGTCGTGTTTCGAGATAGGTCATTCCTTCGAACATATCGAAATAAGGTATCCATTGTTCTTGCCCATGTTCAGTACCATTTACCAGATTAAAACTGTCGATATATTTCGCAAGTTCAATTCTATCTTCTTTACCATCCTCACGATATGCCGCAAATGTGATATCAGTTATGTCGGCTTCCAGGCCTAAAAATGAAACTTCTTTTTCCATATTTTTCTTAGCCAGCCCTAATTGAAATTTTGGATCTACACGGGCCCACCTGCTATTTGTACCTTTCAACTTTCCGTCTTTATCCCTTCCCATAAGGTCAGTTGTAAAATCTGGGTCGTTTTCAAGCATCGGAGAATAGGCATGATATGAGGAATACAAATAGCCATTTGATTTAGCCAAATCTATCGCTGCCTTAAGTTTTTCGGGGCCACCTAATTCTTCGCTTATCGGAAAGTTATGAGGTACAAAATTTGAAAATGTCCCCCAAGCATGAATGAATGCTTTGTCAACCTTCAAATCATCATGAATCGTTTGAATAATATTTTTCAATTCGTCAAATGTGAATGCCATACCAGGCATATTCACATAATGCGGATATCCACCATAGACTCCAAAATAAATGGCTCCAGGCAGCTTATCAACATTTGGGTTACGAGCAAGCTTGTCTTTTAAACTGACAAAGTGCCCTCGTTTTATGGCTTCTTTTTTATAGGTTTTCGCCATATCAACATAATCTCCTTTGGGAATAAAATGATACGTGATTTGTTGTTTGGCATCAGCGCCGTTCAATTTCCAAAGTGGGTCTAAAAACAAAACTCTTTGGTAGGTTGACATTTTACCTTCTGCATTAAAAAGGTATTGTCCGTTATTATTGATATTGTAGAAAAGTTCAGGTCGAGCACTCTTATCAATGATGCCCATAACCGCCGACTTTTTATTGTACGTACCCCACCAAGGCATGGTCAAGCCAATTCCGTTATTAAAGAGCGGTAAAGTACCTACCGATTTGCTATTGTAGGTCGCATCGTCCCATTTGCAAAAACGACCACCATTCATTGGAAAAATATAAGAAGGACAAATAATACCTTGTTTTTGAGGAATTACTCCCGCACCTTTATCTTCATCTGTTTTCAAAGCGAACTGTCTTGCGGGATATCTCAAATCAGATAACTTTAAGATTTCGGACTTGATCTTTGTAATCTGAACTTCTAATTTCGGAGAAGCATCCGTCAAACGAAGCTCTGTAGCAATACTAACATCGTTAGCTGTGGAACCGTCTTCAAGAGTAATATCTGAAAATTTTAAAGTAATGGTTTTTTTATCTTTTTGAACCACTTCAATGGTTTTGCTTTTGGAAATATTAACTGTTTGCTTTTTTCCGTTTGCATCTGTCAAGGTTAGTAATCCTGCGGCCTTGTCCCATGGGTCAGAACCCCAAACTTGCCCCGATTGTTTTTCCAAAACTGCAAAACAACCTGTTTTCTCATCTACAGAAATTTTTAAAGTCTCGTTCTCAATAGTAATTTCATCAGCTATTGGATTTATGACTTCTTCTATGCCAGTTATAGAGAAACTACACAAGAAGAAAAAACTTAAAATTCCAATGCTGGTGGTAAGTTCCGTTAATAGTTCATTATATTTTTTCATAGTTTCTAATCAGAGTCTTTTCTAAAAATTTAATACCGCAAGGGCATCCAAACCGTCATATCATTTACACCTCGATTGCTCCAAGCGAAATAAGGTATCAGTTTAATATTCGTTTTCTCGGGAGTCTGTTTATTCAAAGGTTTGTACAATTGATTGGACCAGTTCTCTTTCTGAAGTTTTTCAGCCTCACCTTCTAAAACGGTTACTCCGTCCAAGAGATTTGCATCAAAGCTTGCTTTCAATTTAATGTCTTGCGGAATGATAACATCATTAATTGATATCCCTTCTTCCAAATCGTTCGATTCTAAGCAATACACCAACGGCCCTCTTTTGATTGCCACTTGATTCTTGGTTTCCTCGATATTTGGGTCCGCCGAAATCAAGGTAGATTTCATAGGAAGTTCAAGTTGTACCTCATCTCCCTTTTTCCATTTTCTATTGATTTTAAAATAACTTCCTGGTTGGATATCTCCGGAAACGGATTCCCCATTAACCGTTATACTGGTTTGTTCAGCCCAAGCAGGAATTCTCATGAATATTGAAAATTCTTTTTTCTTCGGATTATCCACAGTTATACTCACGTTTCCTTCCCAAGGATAATTACTTTTTTGGGTTAGTTTTAAATTGCTGCCATCAGCTAAATCAGTATCCAAAACATTACTTCCATAGAGATTTACCCAAACCCCCTTTTCGGAAGTACTATAGGCATAGGTATGCATTTTAGCTATGGTTCGAATAATGTTCGGCGGGCAGCAAAAAACAGACATAAACGGACTTCTTTTACCATTGTCCTTTGTATTCTGCGGGTGCCCTTCAATAAAACGCATGGGGTTGGTATAGTAAAAATCTTCTCCATCAAGAGAAATTCCTGAAAGCCCACTATTGTAAAAAACCAGCTCCATAATATCTGCAAAACGGGCTTCCCCGTTCAGCAAAAACATACGCCAATTCCACATGGCGTTTCCAATATTTGCACAGGTTTCATTATAGGCATTGATATTAGGCATTTGATACCCCAATCCGTAAGATTCTGCAACCATGGCCTTGTTGGAAACTCCAAAATGATGCGGACCCGTCGCTCCTGTTACATACATTTTTTTGGTTGAAACATCACTCCAGATTCGCTCTAATGCGTTCAGTAAAGTTGTATCTCCTATTTCTGAATATAGGTCTGAGACTCCTGCGTATAAATAATTGCCATGTCCAGCATGACCAACGGCTTCTGAAACTTCGCGAATGGGCATGCCCCTTTGACTATGATCCATTCCCCGATGGTCGCCAAATTCTTTTTTTGCCGAACCTAACATATTGACAAAAACTTCAGCCAATTCCAAATACTTTTTTTCGCCTGTTGTTCGATACATTTCTACAAGTCCCATATAATGTGGTGGGTTCCAATCAACTCTTGCCAACTCAGGCGAAGGTTCTTTAAAATGCGCGTAAATATTGTCACTTGCTTTGATGGCTATATCTAAAAAGTTTCGTTTTCCGGTAACCCGATAATGCACACAGGCAGCTGTCATTAGATGACCAAAATTGTAAAACTCATGCACTGGGCCACGGGTGTATGGTTCAGGCGCTTTATCAAAATGATGTTCAGACTCGTGATGGAAACCCTTAGTTCCATGACCGATTTGAATCATGGTATGAAGATAACCATCGGGGCGCTGTGCCTTTGCAATCACGTCAATAATCTCATCCATTTTCTGGTTCAGGTTTTCATCTTTCGTCATCGCATAAGCATAGGCCATAGCCTCAACATATTTGTAAAAATCACCATCGTGAAATGCCCAGCCTTTGAATTCGCCCTCTTTCAAACCCGCTGCGACTTTGAAATTCTCGTAGGCATGAATAATTTTAGGGTCTTCCATTAATCGTCCCAAATTAGGAACCATTACTTCATAAGCCTTCTTTACTTTTTGAGCCCAGAAGCCATCCGTCCATTGGCAATCATCAATATCGATTGCCTTTAAATTCATATGTGGTGTGGCGCTATTATTAAGCACAGCGTGTTCCTGACTAAACAGGATTGATGTTGTCATTAGGATAAAAAATAAAGAAAGTGATTTTCTCATGTTTTCCTAGTTATCTTTTTTACTACTCTTTTGATTTATTCCAAAAATTATCCATTCGTATTACATCTTGTTTTTCGTATTCTTTCTTTAGTAACCATCTGGGCCTCTCCAAAGTGGTCTCCCAAGCAAATAATTCTTTATACATTTCCGAATAGCGCTCGGGTTCAGCCGCCGCCAAATTATTCATTTCCGCCTCATCATCTGGCAGATAAAATAATTCTGCAGGACGGTCTGGAAAACGAATCAATTTCCAATCTCCTTTTCGCATTGCAGCTCGTGCATCACGCTTCCAAAAAAGGGTTTCGTGCGGGCGTTCTGTATTTTGTCCGTTTATATGGGGAAGTAAATTAACACCATCAATATCCTTTAAACTTTTAGTGTCTCCACCCGCAGCAGCGAAAAAGGTAGGTAATAAATCAAAGGTGCTAATAGGAAATTCATATGTGGAATTTGCTTTAATCCTACCAGGATATTTCATCACAAAGGGTACACGAACTCCACCTTCTAGGTGTGTAGATTTGATTCCGCTCAAAGGTGAGTTGCTAGAGGCATTCTTATCTGAGGGGCCACCATTATCATTGGTAAAAACAACAATCGTGTTGTCTTCAATTCCCAGTTCTTTTAGTTTATCCATCACTTTACCTACAGCTCTGTCCAGACCCAAAGTCATTGCCGCAACAATTTTACGTTTGCCGGTTAGCTCGGGAAATTTTGCCAAATCTTCTGGAATAGCATCCATTGGTGTATGAACTGCATTGAAAGAAAGAAAAGCGAAGAACGGCTTATTGGCTTTGTGATTCCGCTCTATAAAATCTAAGGATTCATCTGCAATTGCATCGGTAAGATATTCCTTTGATTCTTCAAAATTACCAAAACCACGTTCCATTAGATTCATTGGGTCTTTTGGCGCTTCGGTATATTCAAAATAGCTGCGAGCACCTCCGCGAAATCCATAGAATTCATCGAATCCTCTTTTTGTTGGATGGAATCTGTCAGCTCCCCCTAAATGCCATTTCCCATAAATCGCCGTTGCATAGCCTTGCTTTTTTAAGTAATCTGCCATAGTTACCTCTTCTACCGGAAGGCCCATTTCAGCACCATCTGCTGCCGAAACCGCACTCATGAAAGTTGGCACATTATTCTCTTCGTATCCAAAACGATATTGCGATTTACCAGTAATGAGTCCAGCTCTTGATGGACCGCAGGTTGGATGGGTCACATAAGCTTGTTTAAATCGAACTCCCTGAGAAGCAAGTTTATCCAAGTTTGGAGTTATCATTTCTTTACTTCCGTGAAAGCCAAAATCCGCATAGCCTGCGTCATCAGCAAAAAGTAAAATGATGTTGGGTTGTTTTGTTTCTGAAGTAGTTTCCTTTTGTGCTGCACATCCCAAGGGGATATGCAAAGCGAATACTATGATGAGCAGTTTTTTCATTTCTTAATGTCTATGGGTTCAAAATTAAGCCGAACGTGGTTGTCCTAATTCTCTAAATTTATCCTGTATTAGCTTTATTTTAACCCTCTATTAGATTAAACTCTTATTTTACGGCAATATAAATGTTAGTTGTCTATTTGTCTGAGCTCGTGATGTAGGTGTAATAAACACCATATTTTTGGCCGTCTTCTATAAAATCGTTCGTCAAAAACGTTTTTCCTTTTTCTAAATGAACTTCAAAATCGACCGATTCGTCTTCAGGGTTAATCTCTTTTTCCAAAATTTGATTGGCTACTTGAATGGTAACTTTTTCCGGGGATATCGATTTATAGGTAAACCAGTTTTTAGGATTTTTCTTAGGAACGCTAAGAATAGGTCCAGAATTCTCTTTGGGCCACCTTCTACATGAAATCGTGTAATATCCTTCTTTTTCTATTTGAATAGCGTGGGCATTGTTTTGATTCTTTTTGCCATCGGCTACTTGCTCGCTCTTCCAAATGGGTAGGTCGTCACCTATGGCGTGTTGAATGGTCAACTTAATTTCTTTTTGATTCGGATTGCCTACAATTGCTGTTGGAAATTCTGAATATTCCTGGTTTCTTTTTACGTTTTCAAGGAATGCTGTATTTTCCATTAGAAGTTCTTCTACTATTTCAGGATATTCATTGGCCAGATTAGTCAATTGCATCCGGTCTTTTTCAATATCGTATAATTCGGTACCGTTGACCAGTCTCCAATCGTCCTTGATAATGCAGGTATTCTCTATATCAAATGGTTGTCGCCAATCTTGTCTACTATGCACAAAGATGGTTCGTTCCGCCAATTGATTTTGTTTTTTTAGGAGTACTTGACTCAGGTCTACACCATCTAATTTTTTTCCTTTTGGGATAGAAATATTGCACAAACTTGCCAAAGTGGGAAGTAAATCAACATGAGCTGTTTCTTCATCAATATCCCAGCCTCCTTTGATTTCCCCATCTTTCCATCGGATAAAAAAAGGAACACGATGTCCGCCCTCGGTTCTATCATTTTTCTTTCCTCGTAATCCCATATTGTAACCAATTTTTCCGTCCTTACTTATTCCATCCGAAGTGCCGTTATCGGTCATAAAAATTAGAATGGTGTTATCAGCTAGTTTGTTTTTCTTTAGAAACTTTTCCAGCTTTCCGAAATTCTCGTCAATATTCGTAATCATTCCGTAGAACTCGGGATTCACAATCTCCTTTCCTTTTAAGTGTTGATAGGGTTTTGCGTATTTCTCATCAACATAAAAAGGACTATGTGGCGCATTCGTTGGGAGATAGATAAAGAATGGTTTTTCTTTATTACACTCTATAAATTTCATTGCTTCCTGAAACCAAACATCGGTACAATAGCCCTCAAATTGTTTTGGCTCGTTGTTTACATAATAGGTATCATTGAAATAGTTGTTTCCCCAATAATCAGATAATTCACCAACACCACCTGCTTTATGCTGAATGGCAACATCAAAACCTAAGTCGGTGGGTCTTGAAGGGTAATTATCCCCCAAATGCCACTTGCCAAACATTCCAGTTGTATAACCATTCTGTTGGAAGAGTTGCGCCATGGTAAAAGCACCTTCTGATAAAGCATCTCGACCCTTGTAAGTTGCCCAAGCACCATTATTTATAGGATAACGACCAGTCATTATTGCAGCACGAGTTGGGGTACAAACCGGATTCACATGAAAATCGGTCAAACGAACCGATTGCTTATAGAACTTGTCAATATTATGTGTTTGAATCCATGGATTTCCATGCGCGCCCAATTCTCCGATGCCTTGGTCGTCGGTCAAGACAAGGATTACATTCGGGTGATTTACATTTATCGTTTCAATCTGGGGGTAAACCTGAAAACAGTAACCTATTAATGTAAAAATGAATAAGATTCGTAATACTTTCACACGTCTAAATTGTTGATTAACTCAAACTAATTTGGGACTAATTATCCCAGTATTCCCAAAAGTCAACTTGAGTTCGTTCTCCATCAACCTCATCACCCAGCTCGACTGCTTTCGCTTTCATTTCGATCCGCATCGAAGAAACCATATCTTGGTTTTCGGGAAAGTCCGCCAGATTAAATGTTTCCCAAGGGTCTTTAGCTATATTAAACAGCTGAGTAACCCGTGAGCCCGCAACAAAATTGCCTTGATCCTTATTAGAATCAGGAGCCCTTACATACTCAATTAACTTGAATTCTCCCTTGCGGTAAGCACGTTGGTGCTGACGATATGCGTGATAACTATAATCCCTAATTTGTTCCATTTCGCCTTCAATCACGGGCACCAAACTTTTTCCTAAAACTGATTCAGGAGTCGGTATTCCAGCAAGTTCATAGGTTGTTGGCATAATATCATGAATGTAACTCAAAGCATTAATTCTCCTTCCTTGATTTTCCTTTTTGACTAAACCGCCTGAAATTATTAAGGGACCATGAACCCCGTCTTCATCATAAATGTTTTGTTTGCCCAATAGGCCATGATTTCCCACAGCTAATCCGCTGTCACCAGCCATTACAATTAGGGTATTTTCATATTTTCCGTTTGCTTTCAAAGCATCGATGACACGGCCAATTTGTACATCTAAATGCGAAATGATTGCATAATAATCGGATAGATGCTGCTTTACGATTTCAGGGGTACGTGGCCATTCGGCCAACAACTCATCACGTAATACGATGTGTCCATTATCGAATGGGTGTTGGGGCATATAGGAAGCGGGCAATTCGATTTCATCTTTCGGATATAGGTCTTTATATTTTTGAGGCGCTTGACGAGGGTCATGCGGAGTAGGGAATGCCAAATACATTAAAAACGGCTTCTTTTTCTTATAGTCATTAATAAAATCTGAAGCTTCTTCAGCCAATACTTCAGAGACATGAGGTCCAGTTTTTTCTGTTCCGGTTGGCCCCCGTTTATCATCTTTGGTAAGATGGCGACGAACGACTTTTCCTTGGTCGTCATATTCCAATAAATAACAATTTTCTGCATTATAATCACCGCCGGGTTGCCAATCACTATAGGGCATTCTGTATTGGTCTGTTAAATAACGAGGGATTCCCACCAATTTTTCTCCCTTATGAAACGACCGCGCCAAAGACTCGAAATCTTGGTGCCATTTGCCAACATGATGTGCATGATATCCTGCATTCATGAAGGCTTCTCCCATTGTTGTGTGTTCTTCCGGTATGGTGCGTCCTATACCTTTTAGGTTGAATAAATTACGGCCTGTTAAGAGCATTGCCCTGCTCGGAATGCATGTTGCACCAGAAAAAGACCCCATTAAATAGGTATTTGTGAACGTCATACCCTTTTCGGCCAGCGCATCAAGATTGGGAGTTTGAACCGCTTGCCCTCCAGAGGAGTGTACACCACTATACCTGTGGTCATCGGTATAAATTATCAGAACATTGGGTCTATCGGTATCAGTTATTTCTTTTTGTGAAAAAAGGCATAATTGAAAAATGGTCAGCACAAACGTGAGCACTACTTTCATGTATTTTATTTTTCTTTCAACGCTCTCTTTTCCTCCAAAATGCGCTGCTTCTGTTCTTTGCTTAGCCCCTGCTTAAAATATACATCTGGAGTATGATTCACACGGTGTTTTTTCATTTCAGGGTCATGTATATCTTGGCTTAGGTCACAGTCAAAACGTACTAATTTAGAACTGAACTTATCCCAATTATTCGTCACATTTATGAAATGGGCCAATCCCCAAGTAATTCCCCTTCCATCTTTTGTATCGGTAAAAGCATCTGGGACATGTGGAGCTGCCGCATAGGGCATGAGTTCGGTAATGGATGCAATTTCAAAATTCACCCAATCTTCTGCATACTGTACCGTGTTGTGTTCGGGCCCATCTTTATAAACCAAGGCCGCAACGCCTTTTTTAAAAGGAAAAAGAGATGTTTCATGCCCTGAAGTGATAACGGGATTCAAAGGATGTTTGGTAAAAGGACCAAGAGGATTATCTGCAATTGCCAGCCCTTGCATTCTTACCAAATCTGGCCTTTCTCCGAAATCAGATTTATAATAAATGTAAATCTTGCCATTATGCACCAAAGGGTAGGGGTCATGAATCGAATTTTGGTCCCATTCGCCTTCGGCCCCATTCGCAATAACGATTTGGTTGGTAGGAGTCCATGGTCCATCCGGCGAATCTGCATATGAAACCGCAACCGGACAATCATCGCCACCATTCTTTCCTGAGGCGACCGAAAAGGCTTGATAGTATAAATAGTATTTCCCTTCCCATTCTAAAATATCGGTAGTGGTGACCGAGCGATGACCGACATTGGGAGCCGCTGGTCTTGGTATGGCCACCCCTTGTTCCTCCCAAATAAAACCATCTTTGGAAGTAGCGTAATAAATATCGGCAAGATCCCAATCTGAAGACGGAATGGTATCATTTGATTTATGGGCATTAGGTATTCCTACGGGAGGAACTGAAGTTTCACGATACGTGTACCACACATAATATTTACCATCGTAGAAAATGGTTTTAGAGGGGTCACGCCGTGAAATGGTGCCGTCTTGGTCGTTATAATCGAAACCTTTCAACTCGGTATATTTAAACTGGCTGAATAATTCGTTTTTATCTGGCTTTGGGGATGCATAATCTGTATAGATTCGTTCCATTGCGGTACTCATGGCCCTATTTGGTTTTTCATCCGGTAGTATAAATGGAAATCCCTTCTGGTTTTCAACAACTTCTTTTTTAGGAACAGTATTTTCTTGCTTGCAGGAAAACAACATTAAAGAAAACAAAAAGAGCAATACAATTGACTTATTCATATACGTGTTTTAAGTGGTTCTTTTTTTAAAATTCAAAGGTCAAATCCATCACAATTGGTTCATCATCATTTCCAAAATAGTGCTCTGGATTTCCTTGTGGCCCAGTACTATCCGGTTTTTGAAACTTAGTGCCTATACCTGGAACATTCATCACAAAAGAAATATCGCCTTCAGGGAATTCTGGAGTTACTTTCCCCGGTTTGTCTAGTTTAGGTGCTTCAGGTGTTAACATTCTCAAATAGGTGTATGGTGTTCGGCAATACACAGTAAATCCGTTTTCGTTATTTCCTTTCACTTTGGACCAATATAAACTTGAAAAGAAACCTTTAAACTCTGGATATACAAATTCGTCTTCACCTACTTGCCCTGTGACCGTATTGTTATAATCGTTTTCCCAAACTTGGAATCTCGTTCCTTTCATTCTATTTCTCCAAACCCGGTAAGGGCCATCTCCAAGCCATTTCATTCCGGCCACTTCTTCTTCAGGGAATGAAAACGTAATACCCCTATAGCCCGTTAGGTTTCTGTAGCCTTTGAATTCCACCCTTAAATCCAATAATCCGTTAGGGTGGACTGTCCATTTTATAATATCTGAAGCATATCCCCTTACCGTTGACCATCCGGGGGATTTATCTGTTTTTTCAAAAACGGTAAGTATTTCAACCTTATCTGCTAAAGGGGTTACCGTAATCTTCTCGATTTTTACTTCTTGATTCAGAATTAAAGGGCCATTGCTAAGCGGAATTATTTGATTTCCTTTTTTAACTTCTAATAGCATTCCTGTTTCTTCTGAAAAAACATAGGACACACCGTTAGCTGCAACCTTGATTTTTTTGTCTTTGGTCTCTGTTTTAATAACACTATCACCAGAATAGCTTACAAGAGAAAGGCTTACTTTTTTTGGTGTAGCTACTGGGTACGACCATGTGAAAATTTCATTTTCGTGTGCATCTATAGCAGTCAGGTGTAAGGCATCGGCCGATTTCCAATTAGATGGTTTTTCTAAAATGAATTTCCCTTTTTCTTCTGGAGCCAAGGCTGGCAACTCTACCGTATTCTCAGAAAGTATTTCATATTTTGAATCCCCTTCAGGCCCTTCGAATTTCACCCATTTAGCAGTCATCGAAATTTGATCCAAATTGGTGTAATGATACCGATTTTCTATTCTGAAGACCCCGTTAAAGTCATCATTAATAAATCTATCTTCTATATACAAAGGCGACCATATTTCTTTAATCGTAAAATAACTGGCCTCCTTTTCGCCATACGGACCTACAATACCATCATTGGCCTTATTACCCTGTACATCTATTTCATTATTTCTATCGGTTCTTTCAATACCTTCATCTGCAAAATCCCAAAGAAAACCACCTGCACTTAGCGGTAGATTCCACATTCTTAACCAATAATCTTCTAACCCGGCACCATGACCACCATCGTAAACACCATGTAAAAATTCCGTTGGAAATAGAATTTTCTCTTTTGAATAAGAATCGTTAAGCAATGAATGATAATGGCTATAGTGAATCGTATTCGTTTTTTTGTAAATACTCCATGGGTGAATGACTTCTCTTTTTTGAATATCCCATTTTGCGAAATCTTCATCTACTTCTGGGTTCCAACCTTGTTCATTACCATTGCCCCACATTAATATTGATGGATGGTTTACATCTCTAACCACAGTTTCTTTCACTATTTTTCTGGCAACTTTTGTGTCTAGCATTGGATTGTGCCATGTGCAAATTTCATCAATTACAAAAAGCCCAAGGGAGTCACAAATTTCCAAAAAATGAACGTCTGGAGGATAATGAGACATACGAACGGCATTCATGTTCATGTCTTTCAGCATTTCCACATGTTCGATACTAATGGCCTTTGAAGTGGTACGACCCGAGGAAGGATGAAATGAATGTCTATTAACACCTTTAAACTTGATGCGCTCACCGTTTACATAAATACCATCGCCTTCAAGAACTTCTATTGTACGAAAACCTATGCGCTCTTCTACTTGATGTAGAATTGCTTTGTTTTTCCCCAACAGGGAAATTTGAAGTTTATAAAGATTGGGGAATTCAGGATTCCAAGTTTTTATATTATCTGCCTTCCCGTTAACACGCCATTTTCCAGATTCTTTGGCGATGTTATCAATTTTTATATTCTGAATTTTATTTCCTTTTATATCAAAAAGGTCAAGTTGAATAGCATTCGCTTTTTTAGAATCTATAAATATATTGGCAGTAACCTCTCCATTCGCTTTAGCATCAATAGCTACTCTATCAATATTGTTCTTGGGTGCTACGCTTAAATATACAGGACGATAAATACCTCCAAAAACCCAGAAGTCTGCCCCTCGTTCTGCGTGATTTATAGATTCATTGGCAGACACCTTATCTACTTTTACTTCCAGTAGATTCTCTATACCGTATTTAAGTAGCTTTGAAATGTCATATTTGAACTCATAAAAAGCACCTTGATGAATTGGACCCGCTAACTTTCCATTTATTTTGACCTTAGCATCGGTCATAACCCCCTCAAATACAATTTTAATATCCTTATTTTTCCATTCTTTGGGGACTTTGAATTGATACTTGTACAATCCGTATTCAGATGACATTTCTAATTTCCCTGTACCAGAGCCATAATCGTAATTGCCAAACCCTTGTTGTTCCCAACAAGAAGGCACGCCGATTTTAGCCCATTTCCCACTTTGCATTCCATCAGAACAGAAGAAATCCCATTGTACTAAGTTATCCTTATCGGTTCCAGACAGATAGTGTATTTCGGTCTCTTCATTAGTCGGAGATGATTGTGAATGAGTAGGGTGACTCCATAGAAAAAGAATCAAGGGCACTAGAGCACCCAAGTATAATTTATGCATAAATCAGGTTATTTTTATTCCGTTCATTGGTACAATAAATTTCATTTCTTTTTTTCTTATATATAAAGTAAAACGTATAGCGCTGAAAGAACTCCGACCGATTCCAATAAGGATTTTTCAATAAAACTCCTTCTTCTCATAAGTTTAGCTTAAAAAGCTATTCTTTGTTTAAACCTTGCTGAAAATAAACCTCTGGTTTGTGCCAAACGGCAGTTTTTTTGAATACTTGAGGATTGTCATAATCAAGACTCAAATCACAGTCAAATCGGGCAATGATTGAATGTTGTTTTCCTTGTGAACCTGCATTGGTGAAATGGCTCAAGCCCCAAGTGAACCCTCTGCCATAATCCGTATTAGTAAAGGCATCTGCCACATAGGGTGCTGCCGCCGTCGGCGTTAGGGAAACACTTGAGACTATTTCAAAATTTACCCCATCCTTAGCGTATTGTATTGTTTCCCGTTCATTACCATCTTTTATAGCTAAGGTGGCTATCCCTTCCTTAAATGGAAAATAAGTGGTCTCATGCCCAGAAGTCATTACCGGATTCAATGGATGTTTTTCAAAAGGTCCCAAGGGGTTTTCTGCTATTACAAGTCCATGGCCAACGGCATATTTATCGCGTATGTCTGGCCATTTGTTGTAAGCAGCTTTATAATACAGATAGATTTTATCTTTATATACAATCGGTTGCGGGTCATGGGTAGCATCTTGATCCCAATTACCTTTTTTTCCAAAGGGAATCACTTTATCACCACCATTTATCCATGGTCCATCGGGAGAATCTGCATACGAAACCGATACTGGGCACCAATCACCTTTGAGTCCGCTAGGTTCATCAAAAGCTTGGTAATACAAATAATATTTTCCTTTCCAAATCAAGATATCAGGTGTTGCTACAGAACGCCAACCAGATTGGGGTTTGGGAGGCCTCTTAACTGCTACTCCTTGTTCCTCCCATTTGAAACCATTCTTACTGGTGGCATACCAAATATCTGCCAAATCCCAATCGGTTGATGGAATTTTGTCAGTTGCCTCAGCTGCATTTTTCGCTCCGATAGGTGGAACTATAGTATGTCTTTTAGTGTAATAGATATACAATTTTCCATTTACTTTTATAGGTCTAGATGGGTCACGACGCGAAACCGTACCATCACCATTGTTGTAGTCAAATCCTTCTAAGCGCGAGTACTTGAATTGCGAAAAAAGTTCATTGTCTTGAACTCTAGGTGCCGGATAATCAAACATCCGTTCAGCGGCAGCGCTCATGGGAATATCTGGTTTCTCCGTTGGCATTTTGTGAGGAAATATCGCTTGGGCCTTTTCTTCTAATTCTCCGCTATTCTCTGTCTTAGATTCTGCGCAAGAAACAAAGAGTTGGACTAGTAGTATAATTAATATGAACTTAAAATCTTTCAATGTGCAGCTTTTTTCAGATGGCCTAATGGCGTTTCCTCTAGAAATTCTTGAGCTAAATAAGCATAGGTTGTTTCAGAAGTAGAAAATTCCATAAGGTTGTCATGCACTTCAGAATCAAGCTCCCCACTTTTCGACAAATGATTCAAAAAGCTTCTCAATTGATTCTTACTCATTACCTCAAGCTTTGAAGAAAGAATTGTTGGAACATAATCCGGAGCCTCGTTTAAGTATTTCACCAACAAACTTCGACTACCCGAATCTACTTTATCAAATGCTTCCCAAAATGGTTTTTGTAGTTCTGGGGAATCCTTGAATTTTCTTGTTATTCTCTTTGCAACAATACTTCGAACTAAAGGCGTACTAGTTTTGAAAACATCGGCCACCTGCGAAAAATGCTCTTTATACTTTGCATCATCGATATTGTCAAGCGCAAATATTTGATATTCTTGATTTCTGCTATATAGCATGCCTACTGTCATTTTTTCGGTCAAAATCGACAAGGTATTCGCCTTTAGCTCCTCTTGAATAGTACCATGTACAAGGCGCCATGCGGTATAACAAGAATAAAGTGCACCGGAAACCACAGATTCTTTTACTCTCGTAATTGTAGCCCCTGAAACGGCATCGACCCCATTTACTGTTCGCATTTTTGGCTTTTCTACCAGTTGATTAATTGTTCTGCGACCCATAAGGCTTTTATCATCAGCTAACAATTCGTGTAGTTTTTGGTAATCCTCTTGGAGAAATTCGTCATGGTCATATTTCGTTAAAGGCATCATAGGATAGCGGTCAAAACCAGCATATTCGCCCAACAAGGTCCAGTAAAATTTAATGTTCATCAATTTACATTCCCCATCAGCACAAACAGGCGTTGAAATATCTGCAGTATATAATACGGGTTCTTGTTTTTCATTCAATAGTACATCCACTTCTTGTTTTCCCATAGAATCGATTTCAATAAAAAACTTGGTTTGCTTTGAATTCAGTTTTGTGCCCTCCTTCCAATCTAGCACAAAATATTCTGGGGGTTTCTCCATGAATTTTTCCATGGGTTTATTTCCCATTAAAAGGAAACCTATTATTATGATGCTTATTAGAGTTCTCATTTTTTAGATTCTGGTATTTTTTCAAATTTCTGCTCTTCAATCAAGGCCAAATATTCATCTAAATAACCCGTATAAATTTCCCTAGGATTTACATCATACTTTTCGCAAAGAGCAGCTGCAAAACCAACTGCGGCTCCCATTTGTCCTGTAGTTCGCATAACTCTAGGGCCTCCTAGACCGGCATGTGAACAACTAAAATTTCTACCTGCCATAAACAGATTGTTAATGTTTTTGGAATACAAACTACGATACGGTATATAGTATTCGGGTGTTTTATAAAACAAGGCTTCTGAAATAAAATCGGGATTCTCTTCATCTTCCAAAACGGTTTGATAATGAATGTCAACATCACGAATTTCAATGACCACGCCGTCTGGAAATTTGCGCCCTTCTTTAGCATCATTAAATGTAAAAATATGGTCGCCCACTAATCTTCTAGATTCTCTTTTTCCTACCAGGGAAGAAACCCATTCCAATTTACGATTTGTATTTACAGAGTCTTTTTTTGCGTTCGCAAAAGAGCCATAAATCGCTCTAAGCATATGGTCTCGAATTTCTTCAGCGTCATCAATTTGGTTATAATCTGGACTACTGAATTCCCATTGCCATTCTCCGGCTACTTTGGCGTATTCTCTTGCAACAGGCATTGCCCAAGGTATCTCTGGAAAAGTATGATTCGATTCCGTTTCCTTCGAACCCCATAAGACTGATGAACCCATTACTGCGTTATCTGGTTCTTTCGGGCTCCATAGCTCGCCATGTTCTTCCCAATCTTCACCATAGGTGTCAACACTTTCACGACCATAGGAAAATTCGGCACCGGCCCAAAATCCAATCCAGCCGTCTCCTGTAGAATCTACAAACCTTGGTGCCGTAAAACGAATTCGTTCTCCAGTTGAAGTGTGCCTTGCATCTACATATTGAATAGTACTGTTTTCAGCCTTAGCATCATATGCTCGATGATTTAGAAACAGGTCTATGTTCTCATAACTTTTAACATTGTCATCTCGTTTTTTCTGGTCGATTTTGGCATCAGCACTTCCATTCGGATAATGTTCGGTGTCTATTTTTTTTAAGATACGTTCAAAATTCCCGTAGATACCCAAAGTGTGTACACGAATTTCTTGACTGGCATTGCCACCTAAAAATGGACGGTCATGAATTAGAGCAACTTTTAATCCTTGTTCAGCTGCTGCAATGGATGCAGAACATCCTGCCAATCCTCCGCCAACAACTACTAAATCGTACGATTTGGTTAAGGGAGGTGCATTAGGTTCGGATTTGACTTTCTTTCTCCATTCGGTTATTTTTTTTGGCGAAGATGGGGGCTCTTCTTTGGATATAGAAAAATAAATTGCATCACATCTTCCGTCGAACCCGGTTAAATCGACTAGTTCTAAGTTTATTTCTTTATCGGAAACGGAAATTTTATCGACATATTCCCATCCCCAGCCTGAACGAAGCCCTAAGGATTTATCAATAATTTGATTTTCAATTTTCAATTGAAACTTGCCGGGAGCTTCCCAATCCCCAGGCACCCAGTTTTTGGTGCGTACCCAAACATGATACTCCCCATCAGATTCAAATTTCACTTTCGTGCTTGCGTTCGCAACCGGTTCTCCAATGCCATGAGCCAATAAATAGGGAGACCCCATTTGTTGTTCGAATTGTGGGTCGACTGTCCACCCACCGGGATTGTCAAAACTTTCGGCTTCAACCAAAATGTCTTGTGCAATATTGCTTCCACATATCAGGAAAAAACTTAAAACAAAAAGAAAGCTAGAAAGTTTCATTTATTAATCTTTAATCATTCCAATGTTCATCAATTACCTTTTGAATATGCGGATAATTCGCATCGGTTTCGTTTAATTCTTTACGCATCTCAACCAACTGTTTTTTTAAATCAGCAATAGTTTCTTGATATGCAGGGTCTTTGTATGCATTATTCATTTCTTTAGGGTCTTTTGTCAAATCATAAAACTCCCAAGCAGGAGGCGTATGATGTGTAAAATCATTGCCCCAACTTTTTTTGTTCCATTCCGTTATAGGGTTATCGGTATCGACCCAATATTTTCCGTAGTAAAAAATCAATTTGTGATTCTTAGTACGAATACCAAAATGAGCAGGATTTTGATGGCGGTGAGCCAAATGCATCCAATACCTATAATAGGTAGCTTTTGGCCAATCAGCAGATTCTACCCCTGTATCAAGAATGGTTTTGAAACTCTTGCCTTGCATATAATCTGGGGTAGTACCACCTGCCAATTCAATCATGGTTGGAGCAAAATCTGTATTGTTAATAATAGCATCTGTTCTGGTGCCTGCTTTGATATTTTCAGGGTAACGAACAAAAAATGGCATCCGCATCGATTCATCATACATCCAGCGTTTATCTATATAGTCATGCTCTCCTAGCATGAAACCTTGGTCTCCTGTATAAACTATAATCGTATTTTCAAGCAAGCCTTCTGCTTTCAAATAATCAAGCAGTCTTTTAATATTATCATCAACACCTTTTACACAGCGTAGATATTTTTTCAAATAATCTTGATACACTTTGCTTGTATATTCTTTTTCTGCAGCATCCATTTGCCATTTGACCAATTCCTCTTGTCCAATATATTTCGCATTTCTATATTGCTTGTAAATGGTACTGTCATTCCAATAAATATTCATGGCTTGATTTCGGATGACATTTCTATGCGAAACAGAGGAACCCATAATCCTTGTCAAGGAATCATTTTTTCCGCGGATTGCTTCCGAACCATGATTTCCGATTTCATACAAGCTTTCCGGTTCAGGAATAAAAGTATCTGCCAAATAATCTTCGTAACGAGGTGCGTACTCAAAATCATCATGTGGTGCTTTAAAATGATGCATTAGGAAAAAGGGTTTGTTGGGGTCTCTCTTATTCTTAAGATAGTCTAAAGTTGCATCAGTTATCACATCAGAAGAGTGCCCTTTTGTTTGAATGACATTTTCAGTCCAAGATTTTTCTCCTCGAATTCTGAAATCGGGGTCAAAATATTTGCCCTGTACTGGTAGCACCTGATAATAATCAAAAGCTGCCGGCTCATCATGTAAATGCCATTTCCCTACAATGGCGGTTTGGTAGCCCAGTTTTTTCATTTCCTTTGGAAGGAATTGCTTTTCAGGTGTAATTGAACCTTCCAAATCTAGTACTCCGTTCGTTTGTGCTCTTTGCCCAGTAATAATCGCCGCCCGACTGGGAACGCAAATCGCATTATTTACAAAAGCGTTGTCGAAAATCATACCCTCTTTGGCTAAGGCATCCAGATTGGGAGTTGGGTTTAAATCAGCCAAACGACTTCCATAAATTCCAAAAGCCTGAGTCGTATGATCATCTGACATGATGTAGATGATGTTTGGTTTTTGATTTACTTCTGGTTTTTCATTTTCCTTACAGGAAAGAAACAGTAAAAAACAACTGGTCATAGTAATTACTGTGCACAACAAATGCTTTTGATTTTTCATATTCTAAGTATTCTTTGCGCTTTCGAAATACAAAAACAAGCCTAGGAAAGCACTTAAATATAAGAAATGTATCGATGCACTTGCCCTGTTTTACCTAGACAAGATATGAACAAGCCGATTTCGCCTATATCCGCTCTAATTTCAATGGTGGAGTTCTATTGGCGTTCCATTGGCATACATAGAGGTTCTTATCTTCATCAACACAAACATCATGACCATGAAAAATGGGTTTGTGTTTTAATTGATATGTTTTTTGTAACGTACCGTCAACATATTCTGGTGCCGTTCCCCCTGGGTTGGAAACAACGGTATCGCCCTCCAAAATAGTAACGAAACCTGTGTGGTCTTGCCAATCGGTTTTACCTACTTTGGGTTGTGACCAACAAACGCCAGCATAAAGATTTGCATCATCAAAAACCGGTCGACAAACCTGCATGTTGGGCAAGCGAAGCGTTTTGATAAATTTTCCATCCAATGAAAAGAATTTGAAACATTGCTCGTTTCGTGAGGTACAAACCACCATCGGATTGTCTTTATTGCGATAATCTATGGCAACACCGTGGGCGTTTGATAAGTTGTAGTTTTCATCGGTATTATCCTTGCCTCCCCAATGTCTAATATATTCCCCTTTAGAATTATATTGTATGATATAATCTGAACCATAACCATCTGCCACATAAATATCACCATTGGTGTGAACTGCAACTTCAGTTGGTCTAAAAGGATCTCCGGGCTCATAAATGCCAATAGTTTGCGGATGTCCAATATCAAAAACAACTTTTCCATCTGTCGTTGTCTTACTTACACGACCATTATGAGGTGTCCAAACTCCTGCTTTATTAAGATACCAACCAGAATCGGTAAGGTATAGAAAGTCTTCACCTCCTTCGTCGTTTATAGAGAGTCCGTGTCCACCTGGATAGGAAGTTCCCCAATAATCCAAAAGCTTTCCTGATTTGTCAAAAATTAGAATATTATTAGCAGGATGGTCACCAATCATAATCAGTCGCCCTTTGCTATCCATCTGCATTTCATGGCAGTTGAGAAGTGGCATAGAAGTCCCCAATTGAGCCCAATCGCGTACTATTTTGTATGTATAATCACCATGGCCTACAATTTCTTCTTCTTGTCTCGGTTTTTTTAAAATATGAAACCCGAAGAATGGAGTTGCGGCTAATGCAGCCCCAGTCAAAGTCGTTTTTTTAAGAAAATCTCTTCTGTTTTTCATTTTCTTGTGGTGATTGGTTCTAATCTCTCGTTTTATGTTAATATATCTTTCACCACATGCCCATGAACATCGGTCAAGCGATACCGACGGCCTTGATGTTTGAATGTCAAGCGCTCGTGGTCGATACCGAAAAGATGCATTAAGGTTGCATGAAAATCATGGACATGTACGGGATCTTTCACCACATTATAGCTAAAATCATCTGTTTCTCCATGAGTATATCCTTGCTTAACACCAGCACCGGCCATCCACATGGTAAATGCTTTTGGATGATGGTCACGTCCATAATTTTCAGGTGTTAATTGGCCTTGCGAATATACGGTACGACCAAACTCTCCACCCCAAACAACAAGGGTATCTTCAAGCATTCCTCGTTGCTTTAAATCTTTTATCAATGCGGCATTAGCTTGGTCTGTACGTAGACATTGGTTCTTCACACCACCGGGACAATAGCTATGCTGATCCCATCCTTGATGGTACAATTGAACGAATTTCACTCCTTTTTCCAATAGCTTTCTAGCCATCAGACAATTTGCTGCGTAGGTACCTGGGTCTCTACTGTTTTCGCCATACATATCGAAAATATATTCAGGTTCGTCAGACATATCCGTTACTTCAGGCACAGAAGTTTGCATGCGAAACGCCATTTCGTATTGCGCCATTCGGGCACTAATTTCTGGGTCGCCATAGGCGTCATTCTGCACTTCGTTGAGTTTTCCTAAGTAATCCAACATTTGCCTTCTATCATGTCCATCATAATTCTCTGGATCACTCAAGTATAAAACTGGGTCTTTCCCGGAACGGAATTGAACACCTTGATGTTCGGTAGGCAAAAAACCATTGCCCCATAATCTAGAATATAAGGGTTGACCACCCATGTTTTTGGTTATCAAAGTGATAAACGTAGGAAGGTTTTCATTGTCAGAACCTAAACCATAGCTCAACCAAGAACCAATAGATGGTCTACCCGCCAATTGATTTCCGGTTTGCATAAAAGTAATCGCTGGATCGTGGTTGATTTGGTCGGTTTGCATTGATTTTATAAAACACAATTCATCAACAACCTCGGATGTGTAGGGTAATAATTCACTAGCCCAAGCCCCTGATTTTCCATATTGCTTAAAATCGAAAATCGACGGTGCCATAGGAAAGGTTGTCTGTGCGGCACTCATGGCAGTTAGCCGTTGTCCTTGACGAACTGAATCCGGCAAATCTTGCCCAAACATGTTTTTTAGCTTGGGCTTGTAATCCCACATTTCGAGCTGTGAAGGTCCACCACTTTGAAATAGATAGACTATTCGTTTTGCCTTAGGCAGGTGATGTGGAAGTCCTAATCGGTTTTTATTATACGACTTTAATATGGCATCTGCTTGTGAAGCATCCATGTTACCATTCTTGACACTTGCAAAAGCTTTATCAGCATTTAATAAGGAACCCAAAGCAATAGCGCCTAAGCCCATTGAAGTTTTTGACAAGAAATTACGCCGGTCCATTTGACGCTCTATTTCTTGTAAGTCCTTATTATTTGACCTTAAAATATCATCTTGATTTTTACACATGCTTTATGAGTTTAATCCATATTTTATCTTTTTGTAATTGCAGCATCTGAATTGATAATCGTACTTGCGACTACAGCATTTGCAGCTACCAAAGCTTTATCCTTATCATTTGAAATTCGGAATTCACCGGAGTTTAACCAACCTTCCATTTTGGATTGCTTGGATTTGAATTTCGCATATTCTTCGGATTGTAATTCAGCCAAGAGATTCAATTCTTTGTTTTGGATACTTCTCCCTGTTAACTTTTTAAAGGTATCGGCTATACCCGCTTTAGGGTCAGCATATTGCAACATAGCGTATCCTAAAACTCTTGATGCTTCAACATAAGTGGGGTCGTTCATCAGAACCAATGCCTGCAAGGGCGTATTTGTTTCTTGACGCCTCACGGCACAGAATGACCTTTCTGGAGCATCGAATGTTGCAATGGTTGGATGCGGCACGGAACGTTTCCAAATGGTATACATACTTTTACGATACAATTTTTCGCCTTTGTCTTCTACGTAAGCAGCTCCATTAATTTTCCATAGTCCGGCAGGCTGGTAGGGTTTTACACTTTTCCCACCAACTTTACGATTTAATAATCCAGAGGCGACCAGAGCATTATTTCTGAGCATTTCTCCAGTTAATCTACCAGATGGACCTCTTGCTAAAAGTCGATTCGCTTTGTCGATATTCATAAGTTCTTCGGATGCTAAAGAAGATTGACGATATGTATTTGACATGACCATCAATTTGTGCAATGCTTTTACATCCCAACCAGATTCCATGAATTGAATGGCTAACCAATCTAATAACGCTGGGTGGCTTGGCAATTCTCCTTGGTTTCCAAAATCTTCTACTGTTCGAACTATGCCTGTACCGAATAAATTTTTCCAATACCGATTTACTGCAACACGTGCTGTTAACGGATTTTCTTCACTAGTAACCCAATAAGCTAAGCCCAATCGATTTTTTGCTAAACTATCAGGGAAAGCAAATATTTTCTCCGGAGTATTCGGATACACTTGTTCGCCATATTGGTCATACAATCCGCGCTCAAGCAAGAATGTTTCACGTGGCTTCTCCATCTCCTTCATGACCATAATTTCTTGAACCCGTTCTGCACTATCTAGCTGAATTCTACGGGTTTTTTTCAAGTCCGTTAGAGATTGTTGATAGCTCTTAGATTTTTGGGAAAGGAAATATATTTCTAATTGTTTCTTATCAGTTGTACTCAATTGACTTTTGTTCTTCGCTAATAGTATTTCAATTTTTTCTGGATTACTTATTTGACCTACTTCAATTGAATTCAATTCCTTGTCAAAAACCAAAATATCATCTACAACACCGCCTCCAATACCTTTACCGCGCCAACGTGCGCCGATTTGCAATCCAGGCTCTATGGGTTGTTTATAAATAAAATCTTCGTAAGCATTGAAAATGATGTCTTTGTATAAATTATCAACAGTTACATCGGTTTCCAGTTCTTCTCCATCCATATAAAGTTTCAAGCCTGACGATTTGCTTGAGCCATCATAAGTCATTGTAATCTGTACCCATTGATTTTTAGGAACATCCTTTGTACTTATTTCAACAATAGCATTGTCTGGCCAGACATGTGCCATTATAACATCTAGTTTATTTTCTTTTATCCCCAAATGATACCCCCTGTAACTGTGCAGTCGCGTTCCATAATTTTTATGGAAAATGACGCCATTCTCCAATTCTTCAGGGATATTTACCCGAATACCGATGCTAAAAGGCTCATTTCGTCTAAAAACTCCAATCGGGTTTAAATCTAACCAGGCATCTCCATCCAATTCCAACCCTTTTCCAGAATGGCCTTCAACAATTTTCGCAATTTGTTTTGGCGCGAACTGCCGATCCATTTTTCCTTTTTGGGAGGAATTCAAAGCATTTTTCAAACTGCCATTTTTGAAATCTATTTTGGCTACTAAATTACTTGGGGTGCCTTTCGGATTCAATTTTTTATAGCTTTCGGAAGTTATCCAGGCTTGCGCTTGTTCACTTTCTGAGCTGGCGACTTTGGCGATAGTTTGTTCTTTTTCTTCAACTAGATTATCAATGTAAGCCATAAATTTTTCCTGTTCATCCGTTGGAAGTTGCATGTTAGGCACGGGCATTGACCAATCCCACGGAATTTGTCCAGACTCATTCACATTATTAAAGAAACTATACATTTCGTAATAGTTCTTTTGTGAAATAGGGTCATACTTATGATCATGGCACTTGGCACACGCAAAGGTCAACCCTAAAAAACCTTCACTTACCACATTGGTACGGTCCGCAACATATTCAGAACGAAATTCCTCATCAACGATTCCTCCCTCTAGATTTTGTGGATGTAAGCGATTAAAGGTGGTCGCTAAAATTTGCTCTTTGGTAGGATTCTCCATCATATCACCTGCGAGCTGCCAGCGAATGAATTCGTCATAAGGCATATTCTTGTCAAAAGCGCTAATTACCCAATCACGATAAGGCGAAACATCTCGATAACGGTCAACAGTATAGCCATGGGTATCCGCATAGCGCGATAAATCCATCCAATCTAAGGTCATTTGCTCTGCGAAATGCGTTGAAGCCAACAATCGGTCTACTTGCTTTTCATATGCATTGGGTGAATCATCTTTTGAAAAAGCGTCAGTTTCTTCTAGAGTTGGAGGTAGTCCAGTTAAATCAAAAGACAATCTTCTCAATAAGGTTTCTTTATCGGCAGATTCAGAGGGTTGTAAACCTTCAAGTTCGAGTTTTGCCAAAACAAAATTATCTACGAGATTCCCTATTTTATCTTTCAGTTCTACTTTAGGAGGTTCTTTTTTTGAAGGAGGGAGAAATGCCCAATGGTCTTTGTACTCTGCGCCTTCATCAATCCAGCGAACCAACATTGCTTTTTCGTAATTTGTTAAGAACAAATGTGATTCCGGCTCTGGCATTACCATCTCAGGGTCGTCGCTGAGAATACGATCTACAAGAATACTATTGCCCGGATTACCTGGGTCAATTGAATATTTTCCAGGGTTATTTTCTGATTCTTTATATGCCAAATCTGGTATGTGCAGTTGTAGTCCAGCTGAAATTTTTGCCTTATCGGGTCCATGACACAAATAGCATTTGTCTGAAAGTATTGGCTTCACATGCTGATTGAAATCGATTTCTTTCGGAAGTTTATCATATGCCAACTGAACATCTTCGGGTATCTCTGGACCGCCGCAAGACCATAGTGAAAGGATTGTAACCAAGTAAAATATAATCGCTTTGCTTTTTAACATTTCTATTGTTTACTTCGTTTAGTAGTTGTTAGCCTCAATAATACTCTTTAAAGATAAACAATGCGCTGAGTAAATCATTTTAAAAAATCTAGACAAAACCTGAACAAGTTCAGATCTATTAATCAACAATGAGCAGGTAAGTTTTTTAAATGGCTTCAACACACGATTCAAAATTAGTATTGTTAAGTAGTTTTAAATCATGCCAATAAGCTTTAGAAATAGTAAATTAAAAAGGAAATTTTTAAAGTAGAGAAAATTACGCGGAAGATCGTAATCAATTAACTAGCGTAAGCTTTTGATTTAGTAAGATAATCTTTCTAGAGCTGAAATGTTAGCATTATTAAATTTTCATAAAACAACCGTTGTATTTACGATGTAAAAGGAACTATTTTGTGTTTGTTCAAGTCTCATTTCTAGCACATTTACATAGCCAAGACTTTTGAGCCTTGACTTTTTTATCAAATCTTACTCTATACTTACTTTAATACAAAGCATAAAAGGTTTAAGCTAGGTTTACAACAACGGACTGAAAAATTTAGCTAAACCTTCCATAAATCTTTGTATAACAGGTCGTTGCTTAAACTTATCATAATCCATTCGGGCGATATCAGAACAACGCTTTGTAAATTCTTTTATAATGTCTTTCGCCAGCGCTTTATCATAAAGTAGGGCATTGGTTTCAAAATTATGTTCAAAACTTCGATGATCAAAATTACCTGAACCAACTGATGCTATTTCTTCGTCAATCACAATTACTTTGCTATGAGAAAAGTCAGATCTTAAATAAATGTGTACTCCTACCTGCAATAAACCTTGAAAATTAGAGAACATACTTAGTCTGGCTAACAAGGAATCAGATTTTTTGGGCACCAAAATATGTACTGCAACACCGCTCATAGCTGCGATCTTTAGCGCTTGTAGAACCGAAGTACCAGGAATAAAATAGGGGTTTGCAATATAAATGCTCTTCTCGGCTAAGCTGATCATTGAGATATATTGCTGCATAATGGCAGGGTGTATAGAATCAGGTCCACTTGCAACAATTTGTACAGTAGTATTGCCATAACTGGTCATATCAGGAAGATATTTTTTTTGAAGTAATAATTCTTCATCACCTGAGAAATGATAGTCTTTTATAAAAATACGATGTAAACTATTTACCACAGGTCCTTTCAGTTTTATGTGATAATCATTCCATAAACCAAGTTCACCCGTTGATTCCAAATAAATATCAGAAATATTTACACCTCCAGTAAATCCGGTGTGGCCATCAATTACTACAATTTTTCTATGATTTCTATAATTCAAATTAAACAGCAGATTACCAAATCGAATTGGCATAGTGGCATGCGCTTTTACTCCAATATTCTGAAATCGGCTGATGGTTTTTCCTTTAAAAGCAAAACTTCCGATAGCATCGTAAATCATTCGCACCTCAACTCCCTGCTCTATTTTTTCTTTAAAAAGGGCATACAATTGCTCTACAACTTGACCTTCTTCAATAATAAAATATTGTAGGTGTACAAATTTTTGAGCTTTTTTAATGGCCTCAAACAAAGACTCAAATGTTTCTTTTCCACTATTTAGTAAAACTACCTCATTACCATTATAGGCAGACATTGAACAATTACTATGTATCAATTTGGAAATCTTTGTATTCTTTATCGATTTAAAATCAACCAGAAATTTCTGCTGATTATTCAGCTCTTTGGTATGCGCATTATAGAGCTTTCTTTTCTCAGCGGCCTTTAGTTTAAAGAGTTTAAATTTTCTTCGATTTACTCCAAAGAGATAATATAGAAAAGGGCCTGCGAAAGGAAGCGCTAGAATAGCAAGAACCCAGCTTATTGATTTTGTTGGTCTTGAACCATGAAATATAATACTTGCTAATGCCCAAAGCGTAATTGACGCATATATCATTAGTAGTATTGTATTCATACGCAACAAAATAATTCAAATCAATTCATAACATCATGTCGGAAAACTTAAGAACAGTTTATTAGACATCAGCACTGTTAAGTTATCAATTATTCACTTACCGCTATAATAAAACAAGATACCAAAAAAGGCAAGCATTAAATAAGGCTTGCCTTTTTTATAAATGAAACGACGCTTTCTTAGTTGCTATCATTAGTAGCATCATCGATTTCATCCTTAATTTCTTCACCTGCTTCTTCGAAATCTTCTCCGACTTCTTCTACGCTGTCTTCAACCTTCTCTACTGCAGTTTTCTCTCTACAACTTGAGACCGCGAATACAAATGCTGAAGCAATTAATACAATATATAACTTTCGTGGTTTTTTCATGGTATCTTTTTATGGTTAATTAATTTTTTATGTTCTTCTTTTAGAAATAAGCACCTAAAAAACTTTCTTTCCTCTTAGCAGAGAAACGACAAATAGTATTATAAAAATGAAGAATAATACTTTGGCGATACTTGCAGCTCCCGCTGCAATTCCTCCAAATCCGAATATTCCTGCTATGATTGCTAATATTATAAAAGTGACAGTCCAACGTAACATATAAATGTATTTTTTAAGGTTTATAAAAACGAAAACTTTGCTTGTGTTTTCCTTTCTCTAAGCAAATATGCGTTTAATTATAAATTTCCGCTGATGGTATCGAATGAATGTTTGACTCATTTAAAAAAAGCTTATTTATTCAAAAAATTTCTTTTCATGTTCTTCCTATGACGCTTAATTAATAAAAAAGAGGTGCAAGTATTTTATACCGCCCATTTCAGTATATGTGTCAACATGAATTGTGTATGAGCTAAGTGTTTTAGGCTCTTTTTCTTAATTTTGAAATAGAAAGAGAGAGTGTGAAAATCACACTTCACATGAAACTAAAATTTTATAAATGAATTATTTACATATTGACGACAAAAAATTAAAACCAGTAATCTCAGAACTAAATACCTTACTTGCCGACTACAGCTTATACTATCAAAAGTTAAGAAGTTTTCATTGGAATGTACTTGGAAAAAATTTCTTCGATTTGCATAACAAATTTGAAGAATTGTACAACGATGCTCGCTTGAAAATAGACGAAGTGGCAGAAAGAATTCTAACCTTACGCTATCACCCTGTTAGTAGTTTTGAAGAATATCTAACAATTTCTTCATTAAAAGAAGTTTCGCCGTTTATTACTGATACAGAAATGGTTCGGCATGTATTAAAAGATCATCAAATATTATTGGTTCAAATGAAGAAAGCACTTGACAAGGCTAATGATGCAAGTGATGAAGGTACAATAGATATGCTTGGAGGATATATTGGCGAATTAGAGAAAGCAAGTTGGATGCTTGACGCTTTTAATAAAAAAACAACAGATCAATTAAAAATTAGTTCATTAGAAAAAGCTTCCTAACGTAAAAATTGAGTCCATAAAGCTATACTATTAACAATCACCAAAATTAGAAATAATGAATAACGAGATAACTAAATCATTTACAGAAATCTACGATAAATTAGAGGGCTGGGTGATTGGATTCATTCAGAGTTTGCCAAACATTTTTGTTGCCATCATTGTAATGGTTCTATCGTATTATACGGCAAAATTTGTTAGCAGATGGGTCGTACGTTTGACATCAAAAAAAGTTCCTCGAAAGAGTATCGCCAAATTAATTGGTAGAGCCTCGGCTATTATAGTAGTAGGTATGGGTTTAGTACTTGCTTTGGGTGCTTTAGATTTAAGCAAGACGCTTAATACTATTTTGGCTGGTGCGGGCATATCAGGTCTCGTAATTGGTTTAGCCTTACAAGGTACTTTATCAAACCTACTATCAGGGATTATTCTTTCTTTTAGAAAAAAAATTCAATTAGGTCATTGGATTGAAACTACCGGTTTTGCAGGTGAGGTAGTTGATATTAATTTAAACAGTTTGGTACTAAAAGAGTTTGATAACAGTCTGGTTATAATACCTAATAAAACCATTATTGAAAATCCTTTAAAAAACTACTCATTGACTGACAAAATGAGAGTAGCTATAACCTGTGGAGTAGGTTATGAATCTGATTTAGAAGAAGTTGAAAAATTAGTCAAAGAAAGCATAAAGTCTGTCTATCATCAAAATGACGGTAGTGAAATAGAGGTCTATTTTACCGAATTCGGAGATAGCGCAATAAATTTTGTTTGTCGTTTTTGGGTAGATGCTAAAGATGCTAAAAATAGATTAGATGCAAAAAGTGCAGGTATGAAAGCTATTAAGAAAGCCTTTAATGCGAACAGCATTAATATACCATTTCCTATTCGGACTTTAGAGTTTAACAACAGACTTGATTTAAACCAAATAAAATCTAATAACAAGATTTTACAAAATTAGAATCCAATTAAAACTAATTGGAAAATTATGAACTTAAAAAATAAAAATATGAAAACATACAAAATACTAACCGGAATATTAATCATGCTTCTTGCAATTCAAATACATGCTCAAGATACAAGCAATCTCGAAATCAAGAATCAAACTGCTCTAACAAATGCCACAGAAATACACACGCTTGCCTATATCAAAGATGGTGTTGAAAGACCCTACAAAGTGACTGTTGAAGAGCAACGTACTTCTGAAATCAAATTTAATAAAGCAGATATAGGTAAGGTTGATCAAGATGTTATTTCAACCCCTGAAAATGTTACTATTTTGATAACTGTATCGAACGCGCTTGACACCTTTGACAATCGTGTAATTTCTATGAAATATAAAAAAGAAGTTAACGATACCTTTGAATTAGATTCAAATTCAAATGGTTTTAAGGTAAACATAAATGGAAAAGTGATAGTGTATACTATGGGAAAAGGTTTAAGTTTTACAAACCCTTTAGATAAAAATTACTTTGAAATAGAAGAGTTTGATGTCATCAACTAAATAAGATTAATTTAATTGATAAAGAAAAGGCCCTTATTAGGGTCTTTTTCTATTTGAAAAGTTAAGGGTGTGATTCCGTTTACAACTTTATTAGAATAATGTCTATATAAAATTTACTTCTAAATTTGACTTATTTTTGAATTAGCTTTGTAGACATAATTTAATTATACTAAATGACAGAAATAGTCATTGATGCCAAAAGCACGGAAGGTACCGTTCGTCAAATTCAAACTGTTATAGGTGGTGAAATAAACGAGCGATGGGGTGAATATACACTTAAAGTGAATAATCAGTTAGCAAACGGAAGTATTCGTTTTATAACCTTTGATTGGGGTGTAGGCCTTTTAGAATATGATATTACATTTTTTGATGATATTACATTAATCATGGATGCATCAGAATATAATCCGATTCATTTTTCGTATTGCCTAGAAGGCTATTGTAAACATAGGTTTGGCTACCAAGAAGAGAATGATTCCAAAACATTAGAACAATTTCAATCTGTTATTATTACAAGTCGAGAAGGCGGTTTTAATTACGGGTATTTTCCAAAGGATATAAAACTGGCCATAAATGTCATTCAAATTACGCGCAAACAGTTTCTTAAAAAACGATTGAATAATGTTGATGAGCTTAACCGGAAATTATATGAGGTTTTCTTAGATACCGATCATGAAAGTGCTTTCACCTATTTTGGTAGTTATAATTTGAAACTAGCAGATAAAATAGGTGCATTGAGAAATGTACGTACAAAAGGTATGATACGTATAATGAAAATAGAAGGACTTGTATATGAAATTCTCTCAATGCACATATTACAGCATGACAAGGCTGTCAAAAATAGGATTCCGTCATCAAGCTTGTTAAGAAGTGAGTTGAAAATAGTTCGTAATTTGGCGAAAGCTATAATAAAAGACCCTTCGCAAAGCTATTCACTTGCATTGCTGGCTTCGGATTCAGGGCTTTCACAAGCTAAATTGCAAGAAGGTTTTAAAGTATTGTATGCTCGAACAGTTACCGAATACATACGACATATAAGGCTAGAAGCTGCAAGAGATTACATCCGAACTACTGATCTTAATATGTCGCAAATTGTGTACTCTATTGGATTTAGCAGTAGAAGTTACTTCTCTAAAATCTTCAAAAATAAATACGGTTTAAGCCCAAGTGAATTCAAGAATCACTCACTCGGACCGGTGGAGGTTTGAAGTTAATTTATTATTGAAATTTTGAGAATGCCGTAAAAATTAAATTAAAAAAGGATGTACCTTGACGTACACCCCTTTTACCAATCAACCAAAAATCAATCAAATTTTTAACGTAATATTTTTCGAATCACATAAAGAAGTCCATATTTTTTTAATGCGGAGATGAGCGTGTTTACCCAATTATAAGGACTCAAATCTTCCTTAACTTCATGACGTAGACCTTTCATTTCTTCCCATGCAATTTTTCGCTGCAAGTTTAGCCGCTTTAAATCTAGATTAATATCTTCTATGCTATTATATGATTTCATTTAATCAAAAAAGTTTTTTGCAATTTTTTTAATAATAAAATTTTCCACTTTTTTACGGAGCAAATATGATACAAGAGCAAGAAGAATCAAACCAATCGCAATGATAATACAGGCTAAAATCATATTACCAAGCAAATTGGCTAAAGCGATTGTTCCGCTTACTGCTAAGAAAATTATACTTAGTACTAATAAACTTCCTATTAAAGCTATTTTACACAACATACTAACTGTAAGCGTTAGTTGCTGAAAAATTTTGAGTTTGTAATACTCAAGTGTTTTTTCGTAATATTGCTCGCCAATATCTACTGCCTTTTCTGAAGTTTGGTTTAAAGAATCAATAACTCCCATTACGACGTTTTCTGTAATTTTTTATTCTTTGCTTTTAATTCGGCTAGCTTAGTTTCTAAGGTATTAATTACATCTTCAGCCTTATAACTGACATCAGACATAATATGGTTTACTTTTGACTCTAACGTTTCAGTTTGTGTGGCCAAAGTATGCGATGCTCTATCTTTTAACTCAACAGCACCTTCCAACAAAGTTTCTCTACTTTCAGCGGCTTGATCGGCAATTTTTTTTCTAGTGTTTTCGCCTTTATCTGGTGCAAACAAAATTCCTAAGGTTACTCCTATGGCTGAACCTGCTAGTATTCCTAATATTGTATTTCCTGAATTACTCATGTTTTATTTTTTTTAATTATGTACAATGTTCTTCATCATATCTTCATCGATAATTTAGGGAGAAATGCAATGGTGCTTTGACTCATACCCTATTAATATTGACTGAAATGTGAAAGTGGCGTTATTTTGTTAGTTGTTAGCCATTGCTTGGTTTGGTTTTTCAATGTACGGTGTAGTTTTGTATGCATTCGTTGTACGCGTATCTACTGGTTTTGCTTTTGACTAAAAATCGAATTGAATTAACATTCGTTTCTAGTTAAGCTAGTCATTCACCTGCAAAACAGTTATGATGTTGATAGGTGTAAAAAATATAATCGTTAACCTAAATCTATGAAATCATGTGAAGAAGAATATTGAAATTACAATTATATTATTCATATCAAGATGTTTTATGAACTGCATTGTGTAAAATTGAGATGACTTCTCAAACGCAAAATGCAGTTCATTTTAGTTTTATTTGAATCTAATTCATAAAAACAACTGAACTTTGCGCTGCTCTTAGTGCCAATAATGCCACTCACTCCCTTCCCAAAGTATCTACCGAATTATCTTCAACCTTATATTGAATCGCTGTATATGAAATGATTTTCCAAACATTAGATCTTTTAACTAAAGTAATGGTAGCTTTTGCCACAGATTCTTCACCTGTTTGAGTTGTCCATTTCTGATCAAAAGCAACCCATGCTAAATTGATATCATGAAAAATAAGATAGTTGGAGTTTTCAAAAGTAGAAGTTATTGGCTCTGGGTTTTCTTTAAAAAAGGTTTCTAGATTTCCTCCACTTTTATCCCATCCTCTTGTTTGAGCAAAACCCGCATCAGAAACATCTAATCGTAATACATCACTACTATGGTCCCAATAAGATGCCCATTTCTGATAATCTTTCTTCATATACGCATAGGTTTCACCTGTCACAACTTCCTTAATAGTCATTATACTATCTTCTGAGGGCTCTTCTTTTTTTTGTTGGCAAGAAAATAGCAAAACGATATAAAGACCCAATACAAACTTTTTCATATCTCATTTTTTGTTTTGAAAAATTACAACATATATATAGTATAAGAGCTGAAAAATACAAATTCAATTTTTTTTCAAAAAATTCGTAAAAAATAATATTTTATGTAAAATATTGAAATTCAGTATTTTAAATAAACATAAGCTTTGTATTGTATCGAAAATATGTTAAAATTAATATAATATAGTACCTTTTTATGCATAGTACTGTAACAAAATTGTTTTTGCCTCGTCTTTTAGTTGTAAGTCATTTAATAATAACCATAAAATATATAGAAATTATGAAAGCATCAATCTCAAAAACAGCAACAGAATCAAAAACAGGACAGTACTTCTCTACTTTTAGAAATTCTAAAAGATCGCAATGGGCGCAGTACAGAAACTTTAATCGCTAATCACGATTGCAAATTAGAATTTTCACCAACCTTAAAAAATTAAAATTATGAAAGCATCAATCTCAAAAACAGCAACAGAATCAAAAACAGGACAGTACTTCTCTACTTTTAGAAACTCTAAAAGATCACAATGGGCGCAGTACAGAAACTTTAATCGCTAATCACGATTTGTATTTCACATCAACTTAAACCAACAAAGTCATGAAAACAGCAATCAATCAAAATTCAACACCTTCGAAAAAATTTGTATTTCTTAATAATCTAATAGAAAACAGACGTTTTCGAGCTTCAGAAAAGATCTATTGCTTGCAATAAGGTCTCAATCAAACTCAGAAAAAGGGATACACTTCATCAATGTATCCCTTTTTTATTATAAAATTTTAATAGTTACAAATCAATCTTTACAAAACCATTTGGTTGTTTAGCATCGGCAACAAACCAAGCAGGATTACCATCCTCATCATTACCCAAACGAGCACCTGCCACAGGTGGCTTATTTAATAAAGCCAATGGTATCTTTGGCGTTCTCGAATTAGCATCTTGATTCAAGGCAGCTCCGAAAAACTGAGCTTCGACCATTTCATCTAAACTATCTAAAATCGTTTCAATGATAAAGGTAACATCTTCTCGCGTATATGCTTCCGTAATAAAACAGGGGAAACCATCCCAAATATGAATTCCTTTTTCTCTAAGCTTTACAAATAACAATTCTGAATAAGCTACATCTTCTAGCATTTTCAGACGCCATAAAGAGCTGAATTGCGTTATTTCCATAGGAAGCTTTCGTTTAGCGAATTCCAGATTAAGTTCGTAGGCCAAACGTTCGGTCATTACTGTCAAATTATTTTGAAGGTGTTCTCCTTGTTCCTTCATATGAAGTAATGAAGCCTTAGATGCTGCAAGGGCAAGTGGATGTCGAACAAAAGTACCTGCGAAATAGGTAACTCCAACTTCTGGATACGAATTATCACCATATTGCCAGAATCCTCCATCGAGTGCATCCATATAAGCAGTTTTACCTAAAATTGCACCAATTGAAAGCCCACCACCTATGACCTTACCATAAGCAGCAATATCAGCTTTAATACCATATTCCGCTTGAAAACCTCCGGGGTGTACCCTAAAACCAGTAATTACCTCATCAAAAATGAGCGCAGTTTCTGATTTCTCGGTTATTTCTCGAACTTCTTTCAAAAATTCTAGCGGTATGAACTCTGGTCTACGGCTTTGAACTGGCTCAACCAAAACGGCTGCCAGCTCGTGAGCTCTTTCACGAATTATGTTCAAACTTTCTTCCGTTCCATATTCTAAAATTAGCATGTTTTGAACTGCTTCAGGCATAATGCCTGCCGCGGCAGGAAAAGTTTTAAGTTTTTTAGATCCTCTTACAATACCTTCATCATTGATTCCGTGATATGAACCTGAGAATGCCACTACTAAAGATCGACCAGTTGCCGTTCTTGCAATTCTCATAGCTCCTAATACTGCTTCAGAACCTGTATTACAGAGAGCGGCGCGCTCATGTTTCGTAAATTCACAAAGTAAATCACAAACCTCACCGGCCAACGGATGCTGTGGCCCCACTTCATAACCTGATTCAATTTGTTGTTGTAGTGCCTTCTTAATAAAATCTGGCTGATGCCCAAAAATACAGGACCCAAAACCATTTAATGCGTCAATATATTCGTTGCCATCTAGATCCCATAGGCGATTACCAGAAGATTTTTCAATAACCAAAGGATAAATTAGTTCTTTGGTTAAGGGCTTAAAACCAGAAACTACTCTCGGATCTGCCATTTTTGCTCTATGCTCTTGGGCATAGGCCTTACTTCCCTTTGTTCTACTATTATAACTTTGCGTTAACTTTTGTAAAAAGTCTTCTTGTGACTTATTTAATTCAGTCGACTGTTTTTCAATTCGAGGTGAAGCCCCAAAAGGTTTTTTATGTTCTCTTTTTTCCTCTTCTGAGAGAATATTGCTTGCCGGAATAAGCTCATTTACAGTAGCTTTCTCAAAATTTGTTGGCGCGACTGGCGCTGGTGAATTTCCTTGACCTTGTAAGGCTGCCACCTGACTACCTAAAAACTGTAATTGTTGTGCAATCAGATTCAATGCTGAATTTGGGTTATTTCCTGTATTCAAGCTGGTATTCGCCATTATTGGTGCTCCGTTTACTGATGGAGCTGCCGCAGCTATAGTAGGTGATTGCGCGAATACCTCAGCAGGCAGATGATCATCTAAATGCGAAGCCAATAACTCTGGTGTGCTGAATTCTTCATTCAATTGTCGAAACGTAATTGGAATATTAAACTCTTTCTTACAAGTCAGCGCAATCTGTGTGAGAATTAAAGAATCTAAGCCAAGTTCTAAAAAGGAATGATTTGCATCAGAGGCTTCAATCTCTATTCCAGAAGCATTTGATATTAATTCTGAAATCTTTTCAAGGATTATCGGTTTTCTCATTTGTAGGTTTTTATTTTCTATTTCATTGGGACTATCCACCAGTAAAACAGGTGAAGGTTGCACTATTGAATTGGGTTGAGATATTAGTGGTTGTAATACAACAGGATTTACCCAACATGGTTTTCGGTCGAAAACGTAGGAGGGTAAGGTAATTTTCTGTCTTGATTGATTTGCATAAAAAGCAGACCAGTCAGGTTCTAAGCCTTGTAACCAAAGCTGACCTAAGGCATTTAAAACGGAACTAAAAGATCCTTCATCGTTCTTAGGTATTGCTAAACTCGAGATAGCACTTAAAGATTTTGCATTTTTATTTTGGCGTGCTAAAGTTGTGAGCGCTCTACCTGGCCCTACTTCTAAGAGAATTACATCTTCTAATGTAGCAATGGTTGTAATAGCCTCAGTAAAACGTACAGTTGCACGTAAATGATCAGTCCAATACTCCGGATTTTTAGCTTCCTCTTCGCTTAACCAAGTTCCTGTTACGGTCGAAATCATTGGCAATTCAGGCGCATTTAACTTTACTTTTTCTACTTCTTTTCTAAAGGTGTTTAATACCGGATCCATCATTGCTGAATGAAAAGCATGGCTTGTTGCTAAAAGCATATGAGCAATGCCATCTTCCTTCAACTTTTTTGCAAATTCTTCGATTTCATTATCTAGTCCAGAAACCACGCATAATTTATCAGAATTCATTGCACCAATCGAAAGCGTTTTCGGAAGAATTGCCATCACTTCTTTTGCTGATAATCTAACCGATAACATACTACCACCTGGCAATTCACTTACCAAACGACCACGAGTTGCAATTAAATGTAATGCATCTGTTAAGCTAAAAACTCCTGCTAAATGAGCTCCGACAAATTCTCCGATGCTATGACCACAATATAAAGTTGGTTTAATACCCCAACTCATCCATAATTTTGCTAAAGCATATTCAACTACGAATAAGGCGGGTTGCGTAAAACGGGTATCTTTTAGTTTATTTTCGGCAGCTGCACTATTCTTTTTCGGATAAATAAGTTCGCGTAAATCTAATTGTAAGACATCTTTTAAAAGTTCAGAACAATGATCTACGGCATCGCGAAAGACTTTTTCATACTCATAAAGCGCCCGACCCATTTGAAGGTATTGAGCACCTTGACCAGGGAATAAAAAAGCAACTTCATTTGGTGCAACTTTTAAAACATTTTTATTACTCTTATTTTCAGTTGCCAATTGCTCTGTTACATCGCTGGTGTCATTTGAAAGTACAAACTGACGATGATTAAAGCTGTCACGTGTCATATTTAAAGCATAGCCAACATCAGCTAAAGAAATATCTGGTGTTGATTTAAGATGCTCTTCTAATTCGATTCTATAATTTTCTAAGCTAGTAGCTGTTTTCGCTGACCAAGGTAGAAGCTGCAAAGGTCTTCCTGTATCAGAAGCCTTTTTTTCAAGTTCATACTCTTCTAAAACAATATGCACATTGGTTCCGCCTACACCAAAAGAGCTTACTCCTGCTCTTCGAACACTATCAACATTCCAATCACTTAATGTCGCGTTTACATAAAACGGACTATTATCAAAATCAATCGCAGGGTTTGGTTCAGAATATCCTAATGAAGCAGGTATCTGCCGGTGATTCATTGCCAATACCGTTTTTATCAAACCAGTTACGCCTGCTGCTGCTGTAAGGTGACCCATATTACTTTTTACAGAACCTAAAGCGCAGTACTTATTTTGCTTTTGGTCACCGAAAGCCATATGAAGACCTTCCATCTCAATAGGATCGCCTAAAGGAGTAGCAGTACCATGGGCTTCAACATAACTAATCGTTGAAGGTTCAACCTGTGCATCATTCAAGGCTCTACTTATCGCATCAGCTTGACCTTCAACACTAGGAGCCGTAAAACTTCCTTTATTACCACCATCATTATTTATTCCAACGCCCTTTATCAGACCATAAATGGTATCGCCATCATTTTTTGCTGCCTCTAAACTTTTCAATAGTACTACCCCAGCCCCATCACTAAAAACGGTACCTGTTGCCTTCGCATCGAAGGTTCGGCAATGCCCATCCACGCTCAATATAGATCCTTCTTGATATAGATGCCCGCTATACATTGGAGCTGTAATACTAGACCCTCCTGCAAGCGCGATATCACATTGACCACTTCGTATTGCTTCTACCGCTTCGGCAATCGCAAGAAGCGATGTTGAACAGGCAGATTGAACACTAACGGCTGGTCCTTTTAAATTGAGATGATAAGCTGTTCTTGATGAAATATAATCTTTCTCATTAACCGTATTGGCTTGAAGGTGCCCTACTTGATTTACAAACTCATGGTTAGGAAGAACGTTATTCTTATAATAGGTATTTGTACCTGTGCCTGCATAGACACCAATACTACCTTTATAATGTTTTGGTAAATGACCCGCTTGTTCTAATACCTCCCATGCAATTTCTAAGAAAAGTCGCTGTTGCGGATCCATTGCTTCTGCCAGCTTTGGGTTTAAACCAAAAAATGCAGCATCAAAAGTTTGTGCTGAAGGTACTATTCCACGAGCTGCAACATACATTGGATCATTACGTAAAGACTCAGGCAAGCTAGCATCTAATTCTTCTGGTTTAAAGAAAGTGGTCGTTTCTTTGCCCTCTCGTAATACTTCCCACAATTCTTTAATGGTATTAGCACCAGGAAATCTGCCAGTCATACCAATAATAGCTACATCACCAGAAGATTTTTGTTTCTTAGATTTTGAAATCTTAGTAGTACTTTTTGTTTTATCAACTGCCTTCAAATTCAAAGCTAACTCTGATATGGTCGGATGTTGATAGATTTTAGTAACTGACACCTTTATTTGCAAACGATTTCTCATTAAAGTTGCCACTCTTTGAGTTAATAAAGAGGTGCCGCCCATTTCAAAAAAGTTATCATCAATACCAATAACCGGTACTTGTAACAGTTCGCTCCAAATTTTTGCAATTTGCTTTTCTAAGGATGTACGTGGTTTTTTTAAAAGTGGTGCTGAATCGGGCCTAATATATTCAGGAATGGGTAAATTATCAGTATCTATTTTACCATTTGCAGTCATTGGAAACTCCGTAACCCACATATAAAATGAAGGAACAAAATAATCAGGAAGCAACCCTGTTAAATGATTTCGAACTTCGTTGATATCTTGATCTAAACCATTTGCTTGTAAATAGGCAACTAATCGCGGTTCAGCACCTAAGTGTGTACTTACCACAACTGCTGCTCTTTTCACATTAGGTAAGGCGCTTAAAACTACCTCAATTTCTCCTAATTCAATTCGATGTCCTCTTACCTTAACTTGGTTATCGCTGCGACCTAAACATTGAACTTGACCATTGGGCAGCAGTTTGCCTAAATCACCCGAATGGTACATTTTAGCACCCTCTTGATAAGGGTCTGCAACAAAACGTTCTGCATTTAAAGCGGGTCGATTCAAATAACCTAAAGAGACGCCTGCGCCGCCAATAACAATCTCTCCCACTTCTCCTTCACCAACAGGGTTACCTTCTGCATCTAATAAATAAGCGTGCGTGTTAGCAACTGGTTTACCTATGGTTATGGGGTTGTCTTCTTTTGTGATTTTGGTTAAAAAAGCACAAACTGTTGTTTCTGTTGGTCCATAAATATTCCATAGCTCATCCGTTAAATCCAATAACTCATGAGCCAAGGGTAGCGGAACTGGTTCGCCACCGATTAAGGCTTTTATGGATAATGGAGTTTTCCAACCTGAGTCTATTAATATTTGCCAAATTGTTGGCGTTCCCCAGATAACCGTTATTTGATCAGCTACAGCTTTTTGTAATAATAAATAACCATCACGTCGGGTATCTTCATCAACCAGAACTACACTTGCTCCATGAAGTAAAGGAAGAAAGATTTCCATCACCATCGCATCAAAAGATATCGTGGTAACGGCAAATATTTTATCTGAAGCTTTAATACCTGGTTCTTTACCCATAGAGTAGACCAAGTTAATCGCATTATTGTGCGCAACTTGCACCCCTTTGGGCTTCCCTGTTGAGCCTGAAGTATAAATTATATAAGCCGCAGATTCAGTAGAAACGTTGACATCAAGTGCTGCTATCGATTCTTCAGCGCTAGCACTTACAAGATCATCAATTAAAATTGTTTTTGCACTATGGCTAAGCCCTTCTCGTTTTGATGAACTTATCAAAACACTTGCCTCTGAATCAGTAACCATCAAATCTAAACGACCATCAGGATAACTCGTATCAATTGGAACATAAGATGCGCCGCATTGAAGGGAAGCAAAAATACATACGATCAAATCAGGAGTGCGATCTAATGAAATAGCAACTACTTGATTTGGGCGTACCCCTTCTGACCATAAATAATGAGCAGTCTGATTGATGCGCTGTTCTAAGTCTTTATAGGATATTTTAGCATCACCAAATTGAAGTGCCAATGCATTGGGGGTCTTTTGTGCCTGCAAATGCAAAAGCTCATGCAGCGTTGCATCAGGACACGATACATCTGAACCCTTTAATTCATAAGGAAGTTCAAGCTTGGTCTTCTTATTTTCTTTCTCCGATTTGGCCATCTTAAGTTCAATTATCTAAAACATTTATTTCATGCGACATCTCAACAAAAAATAAAAGTTTTTTGGGGGATAGAAATAGCATATATAGGTTACTTCAAAATTAACGATAATTTCCTAATGTATAGTGTTGCACATTATATTTTGATAAGGGTTATAAAATTAAAAACAAACATTAACGATTGATTATCAGAATATTAACAATAAAATACCTTTCTTTTTTAATAAAAATTGAATAGTACACCTATTTTTAAAAATCGTAAAAAAAACACTTTTTATCGATAGTAATTCATGAATCGATAATTCGTTGTCGTCCAATGATACTTTTAAACGTTTAAAATTCGATTTTAGTTCATCATATAGTGGGGTTATGGGTTCTAAAAGGTATTTCAAAACGCTGTAGTACAATTCTTTAAATGTTGATGCAGGGTGTCAAAACTCAAAATTGTTTGTTATATACGTACATAAATTCATTATATTAGCATAAACCATAGAAATGCCTTTTTTTTTAAAATTAAGGACTATGAAAGAAGAATTGAAATATAATATTGGAAACATTCTTTTAGTTAGCCAACCCAAAAGAGCGGCAAAGTTGTCAAAAACTGGAATGACCATAATGAATACCAGCAAATTCACATTAGTCGATCGATTAATGCGCAATGCCTTATTGCGAAACGCTGAAAAAAATAAGGATTTTGATACCTTAGCTAAGTTTCAACATGATTATTGGGTAAACCAAGGAACCGATTTTTTCTCTAAAAATGACGATTCGTTTGAAAATGCTTTTTTACCTGATTGTTCTTTCATATTTGATATACTTATAGATCAAATTTCAAAGCAGTCACAAACATTCACTACCCTAGTAGAAATAGGTACTGGTAATGGAAAAGTTTTAAACTATCTAGCCAATAAATTTCCGCAAATTGAAAAATTGGTTGGAATAGATCTTAGTCCTGAGCAGATTGAAATTAATTCAGAACGCTATAAAAACAACGCTCGACTTGAATTTGTAGCTGCAGATGGTTTTGAATGGGCAAAGAAAAATGGCAAAAGCCATATGATTTTTGTCACCTCTAGAGGTGTATTAGAATACTTTACAGAACAAAGACTTCAAGAATTTTTCAATGCCTTAAATAGTTTAGGTAAAACTATGTTTGTTGCAATCGAACCCAACGGAGTAGATCACGATATTACTGAAAACGCCGGCTCGCAGCCATATGGGCATGAACGCTCTTTTTCTCATAATTACGAAAGACTTTTTAAAAATGCAGGGTTTAAATTGTGGCATAATTCAAAGAAAGAATTGAATCGTGATGATTTTTACTTCCGCTTTATCGGCGCCAAAAATTAAATTATAAAGTTTACGATTTATTTATTGCATTATTTCTGTCAAGTACTTTTTGCAGCACCTTCGCAAAAACAGCGTCATTAGGGGGAGAAAAAATACTATAATGATCTCCTGGTATTTCATGTATATCGATTCCTTCTAAAGCAAAAGGTTTCCAACCCATATAGACTTCATCATGTACATATTCATCTAATTGCTTCGCACGAAAAAGATCAACTTTTAAGGGAGCAGGTTTCAAATGATACTTAGCAATAGCAGTATTATTTGCTTGTTTAATTTCAAGTATTCGAGGTGAAATTGAATCAACTGGCGTTGGCTTGTTATTGTTAAATCTCATTAATAGTTTTTGAAACATAGCCAAATACTTGTTTGTTCTAAACTTGAAACCCGCTACACTACCAAACATATGTTTTATGGTATGTATTTTTTGTCCAGTAAAGAATCTAATATCACCTACTCTTTTACCCCATTTTGTAGGGTATTGGTAGGCGGGAAACCTATAGGTGTCAAATAAACCTAACATGCTAACTTTTTCGCCTTTGGCTATCAATTGGCTAGCCATTTCATATGCAATTACACCTCCAAAAGAATATCCAGCTATAGCGTAGGGTCCTGCTTTTTGAGTGTCCATTATTACCTTATTATAATAAGCTGCAATGTCTTCAACTGAAGTTAAAATTTCTTCATTATCATTTAAACCTTTTGCTTGTAAGCCGTACATCGGTTGATCTTTATCAATATACTTTGTTAATGTATTAAAATTAAGCACATTTAACCCAGCCCCGTGCACCATAAATACTGGCGGTTTATTTCCTTGAGGTTTGATGGGTACTAAAGAATCCCATTGCATCAACTCTTCATCCATATCGAGCAAGCCGGCTAATTTTTCTACCGTTGAATGTTCAAATAGAGCGGCCATTGGCAGTCTTTTACCTGTTTTTTTTTCTATTTCAGTCATTACTTTCGCAGCCACCAAAGAATGACCTCCAAGGTCGAAAAAGTCACTAAAAATATCAAGCTCATTTAATTTCAGGTATTCTTTCCAAATATCTGAAACCACTTGTTCTGCTTCTGTTCGTGGCTTGGTATATTCTAATTCTAAGGCATTTGCTTCGCTAAGCCTAGCAAGATATTTTCGATCTAATTTCCCGCTATTTGATACTGGCAATTCATCTAAAAAGATAAATTCTTGCGGAATCATATATGAAGGCAATTCAGCACTCATCTTATCTTTCCAAACGCTTATTTGGCCGTTCATTTTTTCGTTGACATTTGAAGGAACAACGAAGGCTTTCAAAACATGATTTTGAACATCAATTACCGCTGAATTAACTCCTGAAATTTCTTTAAGTACATGTTCGATTTCTTCCAATTCAATTCGATGTCCTCTTACCTTAACTTGGTTATCGCTGCGACCTAAACATTGAACTTGACCATTGGGCAGCAGTTTGCCTAAATCACCCGAATGGTACATTTTAGCACCCTCTTGATAAGGGTCTGCAACAAAACGTTCTGCATTTAAAGCGGGTCGATTCAAATAACCTAAAGAGACGCCTGCGCCGCCAATAACAATCTCTCCCACTTCTCCTTCACCAACAGGGTTACCTTCTGCATCTAATAAATAAGCGTGCGTGTTAGCAACTGGTTTACCTATGGTTATGGGGTTGTCTTCTTTTGTGATTTTGGTTAAAAAAGCACAAACTGTTGTTTCTGTTGGTCCATAAATATTCCATAGCTCATCCGTTAAATCCAATAACTCATGAGCCAAGGGTAGCGGAACTGGTTCGCCACCGATTAAGGCTTTTATGGATAATGGAGTTTTCCAACCTGAGTCTATTAATATTTGCCAAATTGTTGGCGTTCCCCAGATAACCGTTATTTGATCAGCTACAGCTTTTTGTAATAATAAATAACCATCACGTCGGGTATCTTCATCAACCAGAACTACACTTGCTCCATGAAGTAAAGGAAGAAAGATTTCCATCACCATCGCATCAAAAGATATCGTGGTAACGGCAAATATTTTATCTGAAGCTTTAATACCTGGTTCTTTACCCATAGAGTAGACCAAGTTAATCGCATTATTGTGCGCAACTTGCACCCCTTTGGGCTTCCCTGTTGAGCCTGAAGTATAAATTATATAAGCCGCAGATTCAGTAGAAACGTTGACATCAAGTGCTGCTATCGATTCTTCAGCGCTAGCACTTACAAGATCATCAATTAAAATTGTTTTTGCACTATGGCTAAGCCCTTCTCGTTTTGATGAACTTATCAAAACACTTGCCTCTGAATCAGTAACCATCAAATCTAAACGACCATCAGGATAACTCGTATCAATTGGAACATAAGATGCGCCGCATTGAAGGGAAGCAAAAATACATACGATCAAATCAGGAGTGCGATCTAATGAAATAGCAACTACTTGATTTGGGCGTACCCCTTCTGACCATAAATAATGAGCAGTCTGATTGATGCGCTGTTCTAAGTCTTTATAGGATATTTTAGCATCACCAAATTGAAGTGCCAATGCATTGGGGGTCTTTTGTGCCTGCAAATGCAAAAGCTCATGCAGCGTTGCATCAGGACACGATACATCTGAACCCTTTAATTCATAAGGAAGTTCAAGCTTGGTTGTTAGATTTTGTATTTCTTCATTAGGCTGCGCAATAAGTTTTCTCAATAGGGTTTCAAATGAAGCCGCCATTTCACTAATACTATTCTCTTTAAACAACGCCTCATTGTATGACCATTCAAGAACAATGTCATCTTGAGAACCTGTAGCATTTAAAAATAACTCAAAAGTCTCATATTTACGAGGATTGCTTATTAAATCATAGGTCAGACCTTCAAAATAAACATCATCATCAATACCCATGTCAATATTTAAAACCACAGGAACTAAAGGAATTCTTGATACGTTTCTAGTTACGTTGAGTGTTTTAAGTAAACGACCAAATGTGAGCTGTTGATGTTCGTATGCGTCAAAATTAGCAGATTTTCTTTGTTGCAAATGATCTATAAAACTTCCGTTTAGATTTATTTTACTTTTTAAAGGAAGTAGATTCACACAATGCCCAATTAAGTGTTTAGCGCCCATTGCCGATTGTCCGGCAGCGGGTAAACCAAGAGCTAAATTTGTTTGACCTGTAATCTCGTATAAAAAAATTTCGAAAGCAGCCATCAAAGTAACCACAAGGCTACTGCTTGCCTTGACTCCGGTGCTTTTTAATTGAGCTACCAAATCAGTCCCCAACGCTTGATCAAACCGATTGCCTTTATAGCTTCGCTGCTTGGGCCTTGGATAATCGGTTGGCATACTCACTTGAGGTACCTGATCTTTATATTGATTTACCCAAAACTGCTCAACAGTTTTATATTCCTCGCTTTCCGCGAAAACACGTTGAAATTCAGCATATGCGCTGTATGGTATAGGATCAGGAAGTACTGCAGCTGTATTCTGAACCTTTGCAGAATAGAGCTTTCCTAACTCTTGAAGTATGATACCGTAAGACCAACCATCACAAATAATATGATGTGCTGTAATTATGAAATGATGTTTTTCATCCGCTACTTTGATGAGCCCTACCCTTATGAGAGGTCCCGTTATCAAATCAAACGCGCTATCTGCATCTTGATCTAGATAGTACTTCGTTTTTTTCTCTTTTTCTTTCTCAGTTAGGTGTGAAATATCTGCATGGCCTATTTTAATCTTTAAATCGGCTAGCACACACATAAATCTACCATCAGGACTAAAAACTGACCGCAATGCTTCATGACGTTGTATCAGCATCTGAACCGCATGTTCAAGTGCTGTCAGATCAAGTTTTCCATTTAAGATTAGCGAAAGTGATTCGTTATAGGCTCGATTTGCATCTTCACCACCAAAAAGACATGAATGCCACAACTCTTCCTGGGCATCGGTGACATGCAAAATATGCGAAATCTCTGGGCCTTTGAAGGGATTAAAAGAAGTTGGTTTTTCCAACATTGTGTGCATTTTATTAGGTTTAGTTGTAATCTGGGAAATTAAAACTAAAAAAAATGGCTTCTTACTACTAAAATATTCGACTAAAACTAAGTTTAAGTCGTTATTGAACTTCTTTGACTATTGGCTATCAAACTCTTTTATCGTAGAAACCGTATTGTCGATATTACGCTTTGAAGATGCCCCAAACAAGATCGATTCAATATTAGGCAGACTACAAACATAACCCAATGCTTCTTTTGGTGGAATAGCTCCTCCGCCTAAAACCTGCATTGCGATTACACGTATTTTTTTATTTCGCAGGGTTTCTTCATACAATTCTTTACCTCCTGACATTCGAAAGTTCGCACTATTTATAGACGCACAAATAATAGGATTTTCAATTCCTAATGCGTCTAAAGTATCGGCAAGTTTTGGCAAATTCATGGTGATAAAACCAGGTTCTGCATCATACTTTTTAAGTACATAATCGTGAAATCCTTTTAAAATTTCACCCATTCCTAACCCTAAAAGTAAGTCCGTAATTACGTTTTGTAAGAAAATAACTGGCGTTTTTACACCTTCAAACATCTTCATTTCAGCATCTACCAATAGCTCCATGATGGCCAAGTAATCTTTAGAAACTAGCGCCTTACCTCCTTTAAACATAGATCCAAAAAAGTTACCCGGCACATATTGCTTAATAGTACCCTGAATACCCAACTCAGTTACTGCGTTGGCATATTTATGAGCATAAGGCATGCAAGGGTAGATTTTAAAATCTTTATACTTTTCTGGGTTGGCACGAACTGAATCGCAAACAAAAGCAATGCGATCGTGTGTCGTACACATGAACGTATTAATACCCGATTCGATAGCTTGATCTAGGGTTGCCATTATGGCTTTATCTTCCTTAAACTTCATGGATTGCTCCATAGACTTGGCATCAGAAATATGGTTAACCGCAAAAAACTGATTATCTCCGTATAATATCCTATCCATTATGCCTTTGTTTTTGAATTGTTTTTGATTAATGCAATAGCGTTGTCTGTAAGTGCTGCGCTTTTAAACGTATTAATTTCATTTGGCCCTTTTTTCAAAGCAGCATTAACGAAGTAGTCTAGTTGCGCTGAATATTCTTCACCACGCAAATAAAAATCAACCTGATCTGTAAGTTGAGTCACATATTTTACATTCCATCCTTTGGTGTACCCTTCAAGAACGCCATCTTTTTTAATGAACACTTTTAGCTCACTAGCATCAGAAATTATTTTCCCCTCAGTACCCGTGATACTTACCGATGTAGACATTTTACGATAGGTATCATCGCTCCAATTTACCGATAGCACTCCGGTTTCACCAGTATCTAATTTTAGTAATGAGTAGACGGCATCATCAACATATTGCGAATATATAGACTTCAAAAGCGTTCCTTCTGCTGATTGTACCGGTGAAATGAGATGACCCAATAAATCAATGACGTGAGAAGCATAATCCATAAGACACCCACCTCCATCAGCGGGATTAGACCTCCAAGTGCTATCTTTTTTCTTAACTACGACTGGGCCGTAGGCCTCGCCTGTAAAATGATAAATATCGCCTAAAGCACCTGAGTCAATGATTCGCTTTACTTCTTTAAAGGTTCCTATAAACTTATTGTGATAACCTACTTGATTAACCAAATCGTAATTCTCAGCCATTTGCGCCAACTCTTTACCTTGTTCTGGATTCAAACAAAATGGCTTCTCTGCAAAAACATGAATTTTTCTTTCTAGCAGCTCTTTTATCATTTCATAATGCAACTTGGTAGGAACAGCCACAATTACTGCATCTGGCTTTTCTATATCAAGCATTTTTTTGAACTTTTTGTAACACGAAAATTTGGTGTACTTTTTGAGGGCACCCATTACAATTAATGAAGTATCGCAAACCCCTACAACCTCTACATCTGGATGTGCTCCTAAAATTGATAAATGAGAAAGTCCCATTTTACCCGCTCCAACTAACGCTACTTTTAGCATACTCCTAATTTTTTCTTTTAATGTATGTTACATGAAGTATTACATCTTTGAAAAACTTCATTTGATTTTTTGTGTTTCTTCTAAAAATTTCAGGCCTTAAAAACATGCGAACGAACCACTCTAAACGTAATTTTATCCAAATTTTGGCTGGTCGTTTACTATTACCTGCGTACCAGTCAAAAACATTGCCAATGGTACTAATTATTCGTGCGTCATGCAATTCTTTATGTAAGTATCCCCACTTTTCTTGTTTGGGTGCAGTCAAACCAACAAATAAAACATCAGGACTGAACTCATTTATCTTTTCTACCATCAGCTGATTATCTTCTTCCGAAAACTCAGGCTTATATGGTGGTGAATAACTTGCAACACTTATATTTTTAAATTCCTTTAAGGCCCTCGTTTTAATCTTTTCTAAAGTATCATCTGTTGAACCTAAGAAAAAAACTTTCCAGCTTTTTTGGTTAGACAAATTCATGAAAAAATTAAAGCAATCTTCGCCAGCTATCTTTTTTATATTCTTACCATTTATAAGCATTGAACCAACCGCAACTCCCATACCATCAAGTATCAATACATCTGTCTCTTTTAAGGCAGTTTCAAAAACAGTATCTGTTTTTGCAAGACCATAAGAATTAGGACTAAAAGTATTGATGAGTGTTTTTTCTGTATCAGGATCAATAACCCCTAATGATGAAGAAAAAACGTCATACCCTAGAACCGGTGTTGTTTTATATTTTTGGTGATTCATTACGAAATGGTCTTCTAGTTAAAAGACTTATTTTAAGGTAACGGCTATTTTGTTCGAAACTTGCCTTTTTTGTTTATAAAAAATCAAAATTAGCAACTAGTCCGTCAAAAAAAGAAAAAACTAGTTATCTACACCCTTAACACCGACATAATCACGATTTTTTGATAAAAAGTCTTTTTCTAGTTCTACATGTTTTTGAAGATCATTTTCGTTTTCAAATCGAGGTTTAATTTTTCTAGCTGGGTTTCCTCCATAAATGAAATAAGGCTCTGTATCTTTTGTTACTACAGAACCCGCAGCAATAATAGATCCTTTGCGAAGGGTGATTCCACCCATCACAATTGAACCGTAGCCCACCCACACATCATCTTCTATTACTGTTTTACTATGCAAACCTTTCCAATCGTAATGCGCATCCATAATACGAGGCGCCATTCTAATCGGCACGCCCAATTTTTGAAAGTGGTGGTCGTATCTGCCTACAATGGCCACTTTATTGGCAAAAATAACATTGTCACCAATTAAACAATCAGTTTCAATTTGTGAATCCTTACCTATATAAAAATTATCACCAATAACTATTTCGTTACGCGCCCAGAGATACACACGCCTTCCAACAAAGAGGTTTTTACCTATTGTATACTTGCGCCACATTAGGTTTTTAAGAAAATAAATACGAATATTTTTTATTATCTCTTTCATTTCCTACTAAACTTAGACTGTAAAATAGTTTCCATTTTCGAGCGAATTCTGGCTTTAACACCCATGTTTTTTAAAAAGGCCGCTTGATAATTAGGATTCGCTTTTATGACCTTAGGAAAAGAAACATTCTGACTAAAAGTTTCATCTAAAAGTGGCAGATATCTGCTATTTGAGCCACTTGTATGTGTAGCCAAATGATCAAAGCCATTATTATACACTTTTGAATAGACTGGATAAAGTGTAAGCCCATTTACTTTAAATTGATGATAAAACCAACGTATAGCCCATGAATCTAATTTGCCATTCATTTGAAGGCGCAACATTTTATTTAAATCTGAGCCCCCTTGCGCAAATTCCGCTCTTTTAATTTTGTTCTTTTTAAATTCATCATAGTCTTTTACCTTCCAATCAACAGCTTCCCATCGTGTTTTCCAAGTTGCCCACCCCCAAGACCAACCTCTGTTTAGAAAATAGGTCTCATCAGCATTTTTAATATCTTGATTCAAATTCATCGAATACCCTGATATAGAAAAAACTCGATGTTGGTTTTCATATTCAGCCAAAGCTTTATTCATAAATACCAAGAAATTAGGCGTTGTCAGTAAATCATCTTCCATAACAATCACATGATCTGAAATTTTCATAATTTTAGATACGCCTGAAATTATCGACTCTGCCAAACCTCGGTTTGCTTCAGATTCTTCAACACTTATATTTTTAAATCCTTTGATAGTTTTCAAATAAGTTCTTACCGCTTGTACAGCAGCTACATCTTTGTCACTTTTTGGCCCGTCTGAAAATATATAGAGATTAGATTGTGACGACAATTCATTAGCAATAAGGGCATTGATAGTCTTTTTAAGGGCGTCAAGGCGTTTGTAGGTAAATAATAAAATGGGGGCTGTATGGTTCATAATTCAATTATGATGGATTACATTTAAGATCTTTACTAAGCTTAAACCTACCATATTGTTGCTACTGAATTTTCAATTAAAAAAATAGTATTTCATTACCAAATAACGACATTTCCCGCAAATTAATACATATTTTTCAATAACTACATTTGTTGTGAATTTCTTGTATGTTGGTCGACATTTCTCTTGCTCATATCGAATTTTACTATCTTTTCACTTCAATTTATCTTTTTCTAAGAATTATATGATTCTTAAAGCCTTTCAAAAAATCACTCTTTTCTTTTAATTACTTCAATTTATCACCAGAAATCATGCCAGTCAAAGAGTGCAAAAGCCTTTTTAGCGAAGAATGCGATGCAAAAGACTAGCATTTCACAAAAATTACGGAATTTAGCGCGATTGTAAATTTCAACAAAATCTGAAAAAGGCAACTAATTAGGCAACTTAGTCGTTATAAGTGGCAGTAAAGCACAAAATTTTAAAACAAAATCTGATTTAATAAACTTATGCTTTTTAATTCGATTGATTTTGCAATTTTCTTACCCATCGTTTTCATATGCTATTGGTTCATCACCAATAAGAATTTGAAAATGCAAAACTTGCTCATCATTGCTTCAAGCTATTTGTTTTATGGATGGTGGGACTGGCGATTTTTATCTTTGATAATATTCAGCACTTTAGTTGATTATGCTGTTGGTGTTGGTCTTTCAAAGCAAGAAAACCAAGCCAAAAGAAAACTGTTGTTATGGACAAGTATTTGTGTTAATCTAGGCTTTCTTGGTCTTTTTAAATACTATGATTTTTTTCTTGAAAATTTTGTCAACGCATTCTCATTAATGGGTATGCAAATTCAAGCTAATTCTTTAAACATTATTTTACCCGTTGGAATTAGCTTTTATACCTTTCAAACGCTGAGTTATTCAATAGACGTTTACAAACGAAAGTTAGCACCTACAAAAGACTTTTTAGCTTTTGCAGCCTTTGTATGCTTCTTTCCGCAATTGGTTGCCGGTCCTATAGAAAGGGCAACACACTTGCTGCCGCAGTTTTATAATACCAGAAAATTCAAATACGCTCAAGCAGTTGATGGTTTGCGCCAAATACTTTGGGGCCTCTTCAAAAAAATAGTCATCGCTGATAATTGCGCCAATTACGCAAACATTATTTTTAATAATTCAGAAGATTATTCAGGAAGCCATTTAGCCTTAGGCGCATTATTTTTTACTTTTCAGATTTATGGAGACTTTTCAGGATATTCTGATATAGCGATCGGTACATCACGTCTTTTTGGTTTCGATTTGATGCAGAACTTTAATTTTCCTTACTTTTCAAGAGACATCGCTGAATTTTGGCGCCGATGGCACATCTCCTTATCCACTTGGTTTAGAGATTATCTGTATATTCCTTTGGGTGGCAGTCGTGGCGGCACCTGGATGAAAGTACGCAATACGTTCATTATTTTTATTGTAAGCGGATTTTGGCATGGTGCAAATTGGACTTTTATCGTTTGGGGAGCCCTAAATGCTGTTTACTTTTTACCGCTATTACTAACTAAAAATAATAGAAACAACCTTGAAGTAATTGCAAAAGGAAAATACCTACCTAACTTAAAAGAATTTGGCCTTATGCTGTTAACTTTCAGTTTAACTGTCATCGCCTGGGTCTTTTTTAGAGCTGAGAACGTACCCCATGCCTTACAATATATTGTTGATATGCTTAATGATTTTAACTCTTATATCGATTTAAGTGTGTATTGGGAGTACAAAAAGATTTTACTATTCATTGTAATATTTATGACGATCGAATGGTTTGGTAGAGAAGGGCAACATGCATTAGATACGTTCGGATCAACTTGGAAACGTCCTTTGAGGATTGCCATGTATTACTTGATCATAATTGCCATTTTTTGGTTTGGTGGTGAAGAGCAACAATTTATTTATTTTCAATTTTAAGGTGTATGAGAAAATTCTTAAAAAAGATTATAGCATTCTTCATCGTTCCGATAATCATTATTTTGATTTGCGTAACGATTTATGGCACTTCAATTCCGAATCTATCAAACAGTTTATCTTTTAATGATAAAATGTATTTTCTCAAAGAAAAAAAATTTGATACTTCTGTAGGTATTCTAGCTGTTGGTTCTTCGATGACATTAAATAATATTCATTCTAAGAGCATAGCGAAGTATTTAGATTCGGCCTACGTAAACTCAGCGTCTTGGGGACAAAGTATCGCCGATGATTTTAAAATGATTAAAATCTTAGCACCACTTTATAAACCAAAGACCATTATTGTAACCAGTAATTTCATGGATTTTCAAAATGAATGGAGTAAAATAAAATTTGATCGAATCGAACCTTATTTATCAGACACTTTTACCTTAACTGGGTTTGATTTAAGGTATAACTTGAAAAATGCCAATAAGATTCAAGAATTTAAACAAAACAAAACACTTTACGATTATTTGAAGTACGATAAACACGGGGGAATTAATCTTAACGCGAACCATCTTAAAATAGATTCTTTACGTTGGAAGGGAAGAGTTATCGGTGATTCGAAATTAGATATAATTCAATACCGTTATTTAGATAGCATTTCGAACTTTTGTAATTCAAAAAACATCGACTTAGTTTTTGTTCAAAGCCCATTTAGAGAAGGGTTCTATTCGAAACTAAAAGAGGAGCAAAAGAATTATCTAAACGATCATATTCAAAAAGTTGATTCTATAGTAAGTCTTTACAATCAGCAATTCATCGATACCTCTTCATCAAGACCATGGCCCGATTCGCTTTTTGCAGACTACTCGCATCTTAATGCGAAAGGTGCACAGCTATTTACATCACTATTTTTAGACGAAATTAAAAGAGATAAGGAGACCAACTAAACAGAACTTCTCTAAGTTGAAATTACCCTGTTAGGCGTTTTAACAGCTTTTTCATAGCCGAAAATACAGCAATACTTGTTTGTCTAAAACCCGCCACTCTTAAAGAAAATAATATAGGATTTAAATTGCCATTGGTAAATTTGCCAATAGCTTCAAGACTCATGTTTAAAACATCAGGTAAAGCAGTTTTAGCAAAAGGTATACCGTGATGATCAGTATTGAAGCTTAATACATTCAAATTTAAATCTTTAATGTGATTATATTGTTCCACATCCCAATCACTTTTATTTGATCTAAAGTAAAATATCTTTAAAGGCTCTTTTATACTGTTATAAATATCATAATACTTTCTCAAATTTGGGTCATTCTGATTTCTAAAAAGAATTGGGTCGACTTGTTCGGAAGACTTTTTGAGCAAAGAATTTACCTCAAATTGACCATTAAAACTATATATAGTTTCAGCATGTAGTTGTTGTCCATAAAATACGGAAGCAAACCCGCCTGAAGAACTGCCTACCGTCACTATTTTGTACCCTGCTGTTGCTTCTTTTAAAAATGCTAACAAGCTACTAGGATGGTTAATTTCGCTATTTACCCCTTTGAGATACCATTGCTTATACACATCCCGTAGAAAGATATGCTTTGTCGCCTTTTGAATGCGCATACCATACCATTCAAATCGGTTTTTCTTAACAATCGCACTAGTAAACTCCGCTTCGCTATTTGGGTAGTATATATTGTTACTGCTAAAATAAATCGCACAATAATTTTCATTGTCCTTCTTATGATCATCTGAATATTCAATCAAATAATTATCTTGATTGGCATATACAGTATTGACCAAAGGTGAATCAACCTGAAAAACAAAACTATCTTTCATCTATACTATTGAATAACTACTTTGTTGAACGAATTATCATCCTATTTATTTTTAACAAATAATTCTTCGGTATAACTTTGAATATGATCAGCGAATTTAAGCCAACTATTTTCTTGAAAAAACAACTCAAGTTCGACTTCCTTTGAAGATACTTTTTCTGAATAATTTCGTAGAATCTCAACAATATCTTCAAAACTTTCAAAAACATCTACAGTTGGTAAATAGCTTAAATCTTTAAAAGCGCCGTGATTCGGACCGATAATGTTTGTGTTCATTCGAATGGAATCCATTAGCGCCCCAGAACTGAGTACCGAACCTGCATTATAGGTAAACAAAATATACTTAGATTGCGCTGCAAAATCTGCAATTGCCTCCATTTCATAAAATAGGTCTTCAAAAACCATGTCTGCAGATAAACTAGCTCTCAATAACTTCTCGTAATCAGCATCATAACAACGGCCAATTATCAAAATTTTTGGTGATTCAATATCCTTTCTGGTTTTTATAAATTCTAAAAACTTAACGATATCCTTATACGGGTGTATGCTACCCCAAAACAGAAAATCATACTTCTTTTCTTTATTACTATTCCTTATTTTTTCTTTAATTGGGTGTATAACATATTTTATTTTATGGGCATATTTCGGATATTTCATTTTACCAAATGCGACACCATCCTTCGAATGTGTCAGTATCAAATTAGCATTTCGCATCATGGTTTTAAACATAAAATCGGTCCATCGATTACTAGCTGTATTATGGGAATACTTGTTGTGTAAAATCCAAACAATTTTTTTACCAAAAATTTTTGCGAGCATTAAAAAAAAGACAAAAAACAGGACTTGCATTTTACCCATTTTTCGACGAGGTAAATCTTCTATCCAATTAAAAAGATAAGCATCAGTTTTGCTTAAAAATTTAAATAAATCGAAAATCCCTTTTGCGTTGGGTTCTTTATTCACGACCTCATGATGAACAGCAAGTGCATTTTCAAAATCATAGCTATATGAATTTTGAATGTCGGTCGCCTTCAATTTAATTTTAGGATAAAAATAGAATTTAGTCATACTTCAACGATCGCATTACAGTTTTAAAAACTTAGGAAATAGCGGAATTAATAATTAATTCAAACTCAGCAGATACGGTTTTGGAATTATGGTTTTTCTCAGCAAAATGGATCGCATTTTGAGCTATTTCTTTTCGCAAAGCTTCATTAAGAAGCAATTCTTTTATAACCTTTGCTAACTCATCAACACTATTTTCTTGAACTACCATAGCCCAATTGCGTTTTCTAGCATAACGCACCAATGCCGTGTCTTCTGGTGAAAAAATGACTATTGGGGTTCCGCTCACCATATATTCTGGCGCCTTAGTAGGCATTGAATATCTAATAAAACTTATAGATTCTTCGCTAAAGTCGTATGGCAATATTAACAAATCTGCCTCTGCAAAAACACGGGGCAATTCCTCATAGGCTACAAAACTATTATGGCGTACACATTGATATTCAGAAGCCCAATCTGGCTTATCTTTAACCTGTAAAGCAAAGCTAAGATTGATGCTCAAATCTGAATTAATGTGGTCAATTGCCACTGCTATATTTTTTAATGAGTCATCAATACCAAGACCAACTCGACCAGCATATAGTAAGCGTGGTTGATGGTTTAATTGATAATCTGTTCGTTGTGATTTTTTCCAAAAATCAATATTAATCGAATTATGAAAGGTAGTAAACTGCTTACCATATCGTTCTTTATAAGCCTCAGCCATATAATCACTAATACTCAAGGCAACAGTTGTTTTGTCAACCAATTGTTTGATTTCAGCATTAATTTTTCGCTCCCAATATTTTTTTTTAAAACCAGATACTCCAACCATTTTGGGCCAATCATCCATCATATGAAAAACCATTGGTATATTAAAATGTTCTTGAAATTGTAGGCAAAACAATACTTCTTCTCTTCCTGTAGCTTGGGCATATACTACAGCAGGATTAAACGATTCTACCCATTCACAAAATTCGTTAGAAAGGCTAGCCTTGGCCATAAAATGAGAAAAACCAAAATAATCAAACAAAGGCATTATATAGTCAAGAATTAACTTCACTCGTAGCTTCGACTTTTTCACGACCACATTATTCTTAGAATTATTGTTAAGTCGTATGGGGCCTGAAAAATACTTTCTGCTAAAAAGGTTGAATGGAAAAACCCATTCTCTTTCTTTTGACCCAATTTGGTAGTAATTATCGCAAAGACTTGCATCAGTCTTATCCGTCAGCAGGTAACCAGAACACGCAACGGCTAATTTTTCCTTTTCCCAATGAGCAAAGAGGTTTGACAACGTAATACCACCCCCAGTTATAGTATCAAAGGGTTGATTAAGAATTAAAATCTTGGGGGATGACATTTTTTATTAATTATTAGTTTACTGATTCAATATTTATTTCATCATTTAAAAAATACGATTTAAGAACAGCATCGGGTATATTTCTTATTTCTTTAGAATAACATACCCCTATAGATAACCATACCAACAGGTAGTTCATAGAAAAACCAAAAACATTGGCTGGGTACAAACAAATTATCCAAAATAATATCCAACAAGCAGCAGCTTTTGATAAAATATTCTTTGACTGAAAGATACCTTTAAAAACTGCAGGTATTAATACCAACAACAGCAGAATCAAATAAACCGAACCATTTTTTAAGATAATCATCAAATAATCTGTCTCAATCATGGTACGATAACCTACTACCGCGTTGTTATTATCAACATTTGGGCAAAAATATTTACCTTCAAAACCTCGGCCAACAATCCAATCTTTGAACGTAAAATCATTCACAAAACAATCTTCTACACCCGATCTAGAATCTTGATCTATTCTAGATTCTAAATTACCAAACAAGCCCCCTTGATTATTCTCATACGCTTGTAGTGCGAAAAAACTAACACCAATACCTATTAAGATTGAGGCTATAATTGCTATTAACTTATACCGTGATTTTGAAACATAAATAATTGCTGCCATTATTATTGGTAAAATTGACATAAACATAATAGCTCTTCTTGCCCTAAAAACGGCAACCAACAACATGGATAATACCAAAACAACAGCAAAAACCCTAACCTTTTTGGAGTGGTACTCAAATGTCAAAATTAAAAACCCTCCACATAAGCTTAGCCACTTTGCGCAATACTCAAAAAGATATCTTTCATTATCGACAGAATTACCGTAAAATTTAAATATGTTGTCTTTAAACAGAAAAATAAATAGAAAGTATAAAACTCCTAAAAATACTACAGCTTTGAACGCTCTTTTAATAAAAAACAATTTATTCGGAATTAAAACCACTAAAGGCACAAAATAGGTCATTAAAGATGACTCACCGATAAATAACTTTGCTTTGAAAAAATCAAAATCGGGCGGAAAACTCCAAGCTACCAAACCATAAAACCATATGATCAGCAATGCTATAATCATCTTCACATAACCATTTACGGTATTCTTGGTTCTAATAGACGCTAATAAAGAAAAAGTTACTAGGGCAACACCTAAAAAACATAATAATTCATTACCAATTAGAATCAAGTACGAAGGGCTCGTTCTATTTAATACAAATGCAAAACTATATATTAAATAGCCTACCAAGAAAATTGTAATATTTCTTGCTTGTATATATTGATACTTATCGGTCATTAGTTAGTATCGAATTATATAAGAATTTATTCTATTCATTATTTTTATTTATTCCAAATGCCAACTGCAGATTTATTTAGTAGTTTTTTTACTTGAATTGCATAAATAGCTCCAGTTACAACAAAAAAGAAAGTACTTATAATTGTAATACCTACAAGGCCCCATAGTTTGCCTAAAAAAATAACCAATGGAATGTATAAAATACTAGCTATAACAGACACGTAAAGCTGCAACCGAATTTTACCCATACCATTTAATAAAAAGGTATAAATGTTTAACCAAATATAGCCGATAACATATGTGCTCATTGCCACAGACAAAGAAAAAGGGACACTAACCTCAGGCACCCATATTTCATAAAACCAGGGCGATATTAATAAAACAAATAAGGTTAGCACCGATAATGTCAACCAAATTTTTTTGGTCATTTTAATTGTTTTCTTTATCCAATCAAAATCTCCTTTTGTATACGCGTCGGTATATGCACTCCACAAGGGTGTAATGATGAGCAAATAGACCATTGATATTGCAGTAAAAAGCTTGTAAGCCATGGTAAATACAGTAACTTGTTCTGGACCTAATAATTGCGTTATTACAATATTATCTGTGCTTAACATCAGTAACACAGAGATATTAATAATAAAAAATTGAGCTCCCAAGTTCATTAATTGTTTCACATATTTGAATCTAAAATAACGAAAGGAAGGTGCGAATTTTTTATAAGAACTATTGTAAAACCAGATACCAGAAACTAGCATGATTAAAACCGGAGTTATACTTAAAACAGCTCCTAAATACAATAAATTACCTGAGGTAGTTTTGGTTAAAATGTATATAATAATCAAAGAGAAGAAACTTCCTAAAAAATGCAGTAGCGATGCTTTTGAAGGTTCGTGATTCGCTGTTAGAACCGTAGTTATAAGTCTAAATACAAATTGCAGACAGAAGAAAACAACCACAATTAACGCTAAGGTGCTCAGTTCAGCGCGCATTGTTGACGGACTATTTAAAATATCGCTCCAATTTAAAAAGGGATTTACAACCAAAAACAATACTAAAATAAACGCCATAATAACGCTCAACGAAAAGTAGGTTGTGCTGACGTAAATTTTTGCTTCTTCATCTTCTCCTTTTGCCAATGCCTCTGTAAACTTATTACGTAAACCATGACCGAAACCAATATCAAAATAGCTTAACCAAGCCACAATACTGCTTAAAGTCAACCATATGCCATACCGAGTAGGGTTCACATAATTAATGGTCAATGGCACTAAAAAAAAACCTATAGCAATGCTTCCCCCTTTCAAAAGTAAAAGGCCTAAAATATTCTTTTTGGCTTTTATACTTCTTTCATGACCTTGACTAAAAAATTTTCGAAAAAAACTCAATAGGTTTTCTACGTATGTATTCATTGATTCATCAATTAATTTTCTTCAGCTTTATGAAAGCCTAACAGTAAAAGCCTTGGTATTTTGGTATTGATAGGAATACTATTTTTTGAACCACTAATAGCCATAAGCCTGACTATATCCGTATCCGTAACTACTGTCTTTCTTTGCAAAACCTCGTTTCTTTATTCCATTAAAGACAATGCCCATATTTTCTAGCAATTCACCCTTTTCGTTGTATTCAAGTCTTTGAATTATTTTCTTAGGGGTATATCTGTGCCGAACAACCAGTATTTTAATATCGCTAAATTCTGCTAAGAGATTTACGTCCGAAACTAGACCCATTGGTGCTGAATCAACAAGAACGACATCGAAATCATGAGATAATTCTTTAAAAAGATTTTCAAGCTTACCATTTAATAACAACTTCGTAAAATCTCCTCCTTTAGTCCCTGTAGGTAAAATGAATAGATTTTCTTCAGCGTTAAACTGATTCGTTATTTCAGATAAAACACAACTATCATCCAAATATTGAACGATTCCTTTTTTGTCAATCATACCAAACAACTTAGTTAATTGAGGTCTTCTAAAATCCATATCAAGCAATGCAACCCTTTTACCACTTTGAGCCATACTTATCGCAAGGTTTCTACTTACAAAGCTCTTGCCTTCACCGGCAATACTTGAGGTAATTAAAATTTTCTTTTTGTCAAATTTTCGACTATACAACCCTAATCGCGAATTCAAATGACGAAGTTGTTCTGTTAACACCATATCTTTCGAAGCAAAGAGAGTTTTTTTCTTTACCTTTTTCGAAAAAGACAATTCACCCAAAACTGGTAAATCAGTATATTCTTCTATTTCTGATCGAAAAAGTACTTTTTTGTTTAGCATTTCTCGAATGACCACATAAGCAATCCAAAGACCTAAGGCAGCAAAACCAGCCATGCCGTAAATCTTAATACCACGAGGACTACTCGGATAAGCACTAGCAGAAGCCTTTTCAACCACCTTTGTGTCACCTTCTGTAGGGGCATGAGCTAAAGCCGTCTCTTCTCTTTTTTGCAGTAAAAACGAAAACAATTCTTTTTTAATAGACTCGCTACGTTTAATTTCTATTAAGGCTCTTTCTTTTTCTGGAATTGACTTCAACACCGAATTAAATCTACCAGAATTACCACTCAAACTTTGTAAACTTGCCTTTAAATTAGCTTGCTGATTTTTGACGTTTTCCAAAATACTTGGTCTGATGTTCGAAATCTCATCGGCTAATGATAAAAGAAGTGGATTATTTTCGGCCGTAGTTTTCCTCAAACTGGCATATTTAATTTCGCTATCATACAATTTTTGCAATAATTGAGTGAGGACCGGATTATCAATTCCTGAAGTAGAAGGTACCATACCTCCTCTTTTGTTTTTAGAAACGATATAAGATTCTACTCTATCAAGTAGCGTCATTTGTAAATTTAAATTTGCAATTTTTCGATTGTTTTCACCCGCATCTTGAAGATAAATTCGGCCTTGTTCACTAAGATTAACAGCACCTGCTTCAGCAGTATACTCTTCAATTTCGTCTTCTAAGCTATTTAATTCTTTTTCTACATTTACAATTCGGTCTTCAATGAACGCTAGCGTGCTTTCAGCAAGTCTTTTTCGTTCTTCAACACCCTTATTCATATAACTTGCAATAACAGCATTCAAAATATCTTCACCACGCGTACGTAACTGATCTTCATACACTAAAATAACTACTGTCGAAAGCTTGTCTGTTGGAACCACGGATAAACTTTTTGAAATATAATCAGTTATGAGCGCAGGATTAATTAATTCAAAAAAAAGAGGGTCTAAATTCCTTCCTTGTTGCTTGTCATTTTTAATAAATGTGGCAGTACCAAATGAAAAAATGTGTGGTTTATTTAATTCATACATTTTATCTCCTAATCGCACGGAATTAGAAGCGACATCAAAAGAAAAATAATATTTTGTAAACTCCTCTAACGGAATTGCTATTCTACTTGGGTCTTCGATTTTTATTTTGATCGGTGAAGTGGAATATGCCGAAACTGGCTTAAATTGCTTGTCTTCAGATATAGGTGCATATAACATCAAACTATCAACCGCCCCGTAAACGATTTCTTTAGATTGAATGACCTGAATTTCATTCTCTACAATTTTTTTTGAATCGAAAGGATTCATGGACTCCATAAGCTCAGAGCCATCTACTCCCTTTCCCTCATCCTTAATAATTAACTTGGCACTTACTTCATAAGAAGGGGTTGCAATTTTTAAATAACCCCAAGCTAAAGCTCCAAATAACCCAAGAAGTACAATTAAATAGGGCCAAAAGGGAAGAAACTTATCTAATAAGAGACTAAAAAAATCTTCTTGTTCCTTAGTATTAATAGGCTTTTTGCTTAACATATTCACTTTTTAATCATCTTCGATTATTGAGCACTACAATTACAAGTGATAAAGCACTTATAATTACAGGTAACCATTGTGTGGCTCTGCCAGAACTTGCAACTTTCGATTTGTTAGGTTGAACATAAATAACGTCATTAGATTTTAAATAATAGTACGGTGAAGTAAAAATTTCTCCACTTGTTAAATCAATACGACGTGTTTTTTTAATACCATCTTCATTGCGAATTAAAAGTATGTTATCTCGTTTTGCGTATATGGTTAAATCGCCTGCTAGTCCTAATGCTTCTAATATGGTTACTTTCTCATTAGGTATTGTAAGTACCGATGGGGTTTTGACCTCTCCTAAGACCGAAACTCTGTAATTTAGGTATCTAACATCAACAATAGGATCTAAAAGCAACTTTCTATCTATCAACTGTTGGGTGATTTCTTCTCGAAGCCCTCTTTTAGTCATTCCTGCTGCTTCAATTCTACCTAAAAGTGGAAATCTAATAATACCTTCTTTATCAATGAGATAACCTGACGCTTGCGTTGTGGTACCTGATGATGAAGATGTTTGAGTGGCGGTGACATTCGTTGCATTAAATATTTTAGCTGCCTCTGGGTTTAGACTACTTACTGAAATGCTTAAAATATCATTCGCCTGCAAGATAGGTTCACCATCTTCAAAAATTTCAGGAAAACTTAAATTACCAACATCGTTAAAATAAGTTGCTTTTCTTGTATTTACACATGACGATAATTGAAAAGCTAATAGCACAATTACCATGTAATTAAATACCTGAGAATTTCTTAGATGGATATCTTTTTTTTTCATAATAAACTGTATTGGACAATATTCGGTATTCAGGTTAATCACGGCACAACAAACTTGTAGTTTTAAAATTGTTACGGAACAACCTATTTTATATATGAAAAAACAAAACTATTCTTTCAAACAAGTTTTTATTTTAACCCAAAAATATTGAGCTTTAAAGGCATCGAACAAAATATTCAACCTCAAAACAAGTTTTTATTTGAGGAATACATAATTTTAATCGATACACTACTAGATAAAACGTCTTTCTACAAAAAAATTGTTGTAATTGATACTTAAAATTGGATAAAAAGGAAGTAATCATGTATTATTCCATCAACCGTGTAAAATAATATAAATAGCTCAAAACAATTTTAAGCCCATGTGTTTATAGTGTTGTAAGTTTCAATTTGTAGCTTTTACATAATTCCAAAAAGATAACTTTACATTGTTTATTACCAATCAATAGGCATTCTTTTTGTTGTTTTGATAATTTCTTATGTCCCCAATAGCCTAAATATTCATCTTATTATCGAAAACATTGTTGTTATGAACTAAAAATATAAGATTTTTACACTTTACTAATGCAATCATACCCACGCCCAAGGTGATAAAAGGAAACTAGCGTTGGTTCAATGTAACTTTAGTACCAACGATAGCTTGTAGTTATTTGATTTATGCCAATGAGATTTTTTAAAAATTCATTATTAATAATACCAATATCTTTACTAGTGCATTTGTGCATTATTAATTGCATGCTTTACCTTTTAACACCAGATACCTACGCAGATTTCTATCACATTCTACATTATAATGTTTCTTGGCTTCTAATCACGTATGGTATCAATTATTATCCAACGGGTCGTAAAGAGCGATTTATGACCAACATAAACCAAATGTTTCAACTCTATTTGATTTATGGTCTTGCCTATTTTGCACTTTTTGGAATTACTGGAAAAACATATGAATCGTTAGAATATCAGCTCTCAATTTATGGGCTAATTTGCTTTTGCTTGACGATATACCGCATATTCTTTTATTGGGCTAGGGGCAGATACCGAATGTTCGGTGGTAATTCTGTTAATGTAGTTGTTCTTGGTAGAGATGCTAATTTAAAAAAAATTAGAAAAGTATTTGACGAGCCTGAATTAGGGTATCGGTATATGGGTTATTTTGATGACTCAAGTTCAAAAAGCCCTACCTATTTAGGAAAAATTATTGATTGTTTCATCTATATTCTTGACAACAATATTGACGAAATATATTGTGTTGCATCTAAATTCAATCATAAAGAATTGAAAAACTTAATCAATTTTGCTGATAACAACCTGATAAAAATTAAAATTATTCCAGACAACAAAGAGGTGTATTCTAGAGCGATGTCGATTGAACTATATGACACTATACCTGTACTTGATCTTCGTAAAGTACCTCTAGATACAGAATATGCTCGTTTGGTTAAACGAATTTTTGATATTATATTTTCTTCTTTAATAATTATCGGCGTTCTTTCTTGGTTATCGCCTTTGCTCTATATTCTAATCAAGTTAGAATCACCAGGAAAGCTTTTTTTCAAACAAAAACGTAATGGCTTAAAAAGAGAAGTATTTTGGTGTTATAAATTCAGGTCAATGAGCGTGAACAAATCTTCAGATACGCAAATGGCTACCAAAAACGATGCTCGAATTACGCGAATTGGAAAATTTCTACGTAAAACTAGTATTGATGAACTACCTCAGTTCTTTAATGTCTTTTTAGGAGAAATGAGCGTTGTTGGACCAAGACCTCACATGGAATTACATACGTGGGACTATGAAGATTCTATAGACAAGTATTTGGTTCGCCATTTCGTAAAACCCGGAATTACCGGTCTCGCTCAAATTAAAGGTTTTAGGGGTGAGATTACAAATAAGGAGGATATTTTAAATAGAGTTCGATTAGATATTTTCTATGTTGAAAAATGGAGCCTAGCATTAGACCTCAAAATTATCTCACAAACCATATCCAATGCGGTAATAGGTGAGGAAAAGGCGTACTAAAAGACACGCACCATTACATCTTCATACTGCCTGAATTATTTCTTCTTCAGAATAAGCTCTTATTAACATAAAATCAAAGTGTTTTATGGACTATTAAAATCGCAGTATTTACCTACCTTTATCGCCAATTGCCATTTCAAACAAATGAAAAAAAAAATCTTTAGGGTTGCAGCTTTTATTTTCATTGCATCGTTATTTTTAATTTTTATTTGCAATTTCACGATAAATAATACCACAAAGGGAAAAACATTTTCGAAAGTAGAAGACGTACCCGTAAACAAAGTAGGTTTAGTACTAGGTACTGCAAAAAAGTTGGTGAATGGTCAACCAAATCTCTACTATTCATTTCGTATTCGTGCAACCATCGAACTTTTTAAAGCAAAAAAAATAGCCTACGTATTAGTTAGCGGTGACAATGGTTCGCCATATTACAATGAACCAAAAACTATTAAAAACGATTTGGTTGTTGGAGGCATTCCTGCCGAAAAGATATTTCTCGACTATGCGGGTTTCAGAACATTAGACTCGATGGTTCGCGCCAAAGAAGTTTTTGGTCTTGAAAACGTGATCATTATTTCTCAAAAATTTCACAATCAAAGAGCAATCTATCTTGCAAAAAAAAAGGGGCTTACTGCTGTTGGTTTTAATGCAAAAGACGTTACAGGTAACTCAGGTATTAAAGTGCATCTTCGAGAATACCTAGCTAGAGTAAAGGTATTTATAGATTTACTCTTCAATACTCAGCCCAAATTTTATGGAGAGCGAATTGAAATAAAATAGTAGTTTTTAAGAAATTAGTTTACTTTAGAACGGCGAACTAAATCATCATGACCAAATTAAAAACCCTTCTTAAAAATTTAGGCCCAGGGCTATTATTTGCAAGTATGGCAATCGGTACATCGCATTTGGTTCTTTCAACAAAAGCTGGTGCGCAGTATGGTTGGTTAATGGCAATACCTATAATTCTTGCAAACATTTTTAAGTATCCATTTTTTGAGTTTGGTGTTCGTTATACCAATGTCACTAACAAAACGCTCATCGAAGGCTATCTTAATAGGGGTAGCGGTTGGTTATGGTTTTATACGCTTATCACCTTAGTTACTACTTTTACTATTTTGGCCGCTTTATATACGGTTACTTCGGGTCTTTTTATAAATCTCTTTAAGATAGATGCGTCACCAGCTATGGTAGCCCTAGGACTGTTCGGTTTTATTAGTTCGCTGCTTATTATTGGGCGCTATCGCTTTCTTGAAAATTCTTTAAAACTGGTCATTTCTGTATTATTTCTAGCACTTTTAGTTACCACAATACTGGTGATATTTAAAGGTCAAGTTCAGCCCATCTCTAATTTTACAAGACCAAGTATTTTTAATGAAATGGGAATTTTATTTTTGATAAGTTTAATGGGATGGATGCCAACTACCGTTGAAGCTTCAAGTTGGATTAGCCTTTGGAGCATCGAAAAATGGAAAACTCAAAAAACAAAACCCACTTTAAAAGAATCGCTTCATGAATTTAACATTGGGTACTTCATGACCGCGATTTTAGCCATATTCTTCTTGATTATAGGATCAATGACTCTTTATGGAACAGGAACAGAACTTAGTGGTAACGGCGTAGTATTTGCAGACCAAGTAGTACAGCTATTCACCACACATATTGGTTCTTGGGCTTATATTTTTATTGCAATATCAGCATTTGCAACTATGTTTAGTACCTGTATGACTGCGCATGATGCAGTAACACGAGTAAGTCTTGATATTATGGATTTACTTTTGCCAAAAACTCAAGTAAAGGGTAAAAAAAGTTTTTTTGCAATTGGAGTGCTATTATTAGCTGCGATCAATTTTATGGTAATCGCTCTTTTTTCAGCTGATATGGGTAAACTAGTTTCATTAGCTACTTTTGTATCTTTTGTGGTCGCTCCTATTATCGGTTATATGAACCTTAAAAATGTAATGAGTGACGATATACCCGAAACTCAAAGACCCGCAAAATGGTTACAGTACCTCACCTATGCTGGTATTGTATTTCTTAGTTTATTTTCTTTGTACTATTTCTACATTGAAATTTTCTAAATTTCAGATCGAAATTCTAAGCTGTTTTTCGCCTATTAGAACACCTTTTTTATTTCACATTCTAAATTACAGCCCTTTTCAAGATAAAACTTGAACTTAGGGGTATACAAATAGTAGCTGCTAAAAAGTATTAATTCGAACAAACATTGAATGTTAGGAATGAAAAACCGCTCTATTTCAACTGTTCGTAGTTTTGAACCACAAACAAGGTTCGTAGATTTTGTTTGTGCAAGAACTCAAGACAATATACCCCGTTAGCACAGTTGTTCATTATCTGTTCTTCACCATAGCCTTGGGCTGCAATAATATTTGCTGACGAAACTCCTTTTTGCAGCAAATAACTTTTAATAGCATCAGCTCTTTTTTGAGAAACTGCTTTATTCGTTTTACTACTCCCCCTACTGTCAGTATGCGTTTCTATTCGAAACTGTAAGCTTGGAAATTTTTGAATTATAGAAACAACATTGTCCAATTCTAATCCAATGTCTGCCGTAATTTCACTTTTACCTCTTGGAAAGAAAAAGTTATTCACCGCAAGAACATTTTTTCCTTCTTTTTTAGTTACAACTTCATCAAAAGCCATCATTTGAACACTCAAAGGGTTCTTCTGAAGGCCTTTAAGAGCTTCGCCACTATAACTACCATAAAAAGAAGAAAGACCTTTTTTGATTATTTGTACAATCACATGTTCTCGTTGTGGTATTTCAAATCGAAATAACCCATTACTTTTTGTGGTAAATTCTTTAATTATTGTACCGTCAGCTGCCGTCACTCTCACCATAGCACCTGCTATACCTTGCTGATATTTAGGCTCAACTACTTCACCTTTAAATGCAATTGTTTTGGGGCCTAGAGATTCGTTTATTTTAAAGCCATAAATATCATCTTTGCCATTACCCCCTCTCCTGTTAGAGGAAAAATATCCTGAATAACCTCTATCTTCAGCATCTCTAATTATAAAACCAAACTCATGCGCATCTGTATTAATACCTGACCCTAAATTTATTGGAATACTAAAAGTATCATCTTCTCTCATATTTGACTTGTAGATATCCATACCACCAAGACCATAAAATATATCCGAAGAAAAATAAAGATGATCACCCAATATATAAGGCGAAATCTCATTGCCAGGGGAATTAATCCTAGGTCCTAAATTTATGGGTTGCGTCATAATTTGACCATTATTGGTCGCAACATAGTAGATATCTGTGCCCCCATAACTATCTTCAAAATTAGCTGCAAAATATAACCTATCCGTTTTCTCATCGAAGAATGGATAGTAAAAAGAAGTACTCAAATCACGAAGTAAAAAGGAAAAAAATCCATTTTCAAATACCAAACCGATTGCTAACGCATTTTTACCATTCTCATCGAAAGATAATTGACCATCTTCGCTGTTTGAGAGTATGTAGAAAATCTTTCCAGATTTTTCAGAATAGTAAGGAGAGGTTTTATGAAATTTTGACTCAGGCATACGATCAAATACGTTTGGGTTCAAAATATTACCGTCTTTTCCTATTCGCGCCACGTAAATATCGAAATACGATTCTCCTGAAGGTCCGTATACCTGCTTAGATTTTAAAGTACGCCCGCTACTAAATAAGAGCTTGTTTTTATAAAAAGCAGGTGAAAGATCAGATTGAGGGCTGTTACTACTTACATTGAATATTTCAAAACGCTGGTCATTTGAATCTTCAGCTTCTAACAGTTCATAGTTAAAGCTAGCATTTTCGATAAGCTCGCCAGTTAACGAAGCTTCTTTTGAGCCAAGAAAAGCTTTTATTCTTTCTGGTTCTGAGGTCTTAGACATACTTTGTAGCATCATATTGAAATGATGATTCGTCATCACGCTATCTTTCTTATTTATATCTAAATATATTTTTGAGGCGCTGTTATAGTCTCCTGTTTTAAAATAAGAATCAGCCAAATTTAAGAGCTGATGATTAGATATCAATTCACCATTAGCGATATCTTTTTGATACGCGGAAATAGCTTGTTTATAAGAATAGCCATAAAAATATTTATCAGCCTTAGATTTTATTTCTTGAGCATATGAAAGCGTCGATATGATTAAGAAAAATAATATGAAAGTCTTTGTTCGCATAGCTATACTTTCGTTAAAAAAATCGTGGTGTATCAATCTGCTTAGGTTTGCCTTTTAACTTTTTATTACTCGAATTATTGTCTCTAGTTCCACCTTTACCAAGATAGAATTTCAATACTACCTCGTGCGAGCCACTACTAAACTCTCCTAAGCCATTCGTACTATAATCATACGAATACCCAATAAAAGTTCCGCTACCAATTTGAAAACCTGCTAAACCACTAACCGCGTTACTAAATCGATACGAAGCCCCCACAGTAAACCTGTCATTAATTAAAAAATTTGCCGAAAGATTTGTTGTAAGCGGCGCACCACCAATAGAATTTATCAAAAACGCTGGTTTAAACTTTAAGCTTTCGTTGAAATCAAAAACATAACCACCTATAAAATTAACTTGCATTCTGCTCTCAATTACGGAGGCGACATCGTCATCGTAAATTCCATCGCTTAAAAAATTCGGTATTGAAGCACCAAGATACCACGTATCACCTCCATATAGAAAAAGCCCTGCGCCAATATTCAAAAAGAAATTTTTAATATTAGCTGCGTTATATGGTTCTCCAGGGTTTTCAAAAGTTCCCTTTGAAAAATCAACATTTAAAAACGACCCGCCAACATCCATTCCAAATGATAACTTTGTGTTTTCTGAAACGTTAAATTGATATGCGTATGCCAGATCAATAAATGTTTGTGTTGTAGGCCCTAGTTGGTTGTTCGCTACATTAAATCCAATTCCCATTTTTTCATTTGAAAAAGGAATATTGGCACCAAAACGAATGTTTCTAGGAGCTCCTTCAAGATCTATCCATTGGGCGCGGTAGGCACCGATTATTTCGGGTGTAGCCGTAGTACTTACATAAGCCGGATTAAAACTACCAATATTATACATGTACTGTGTATACTGTGGTTCGTTTTGACCCTTAACCATAGTAGCACTAAGAAATACTAATACAAAAAGGCAAACAAGACGTATGTTGAAAAATTTATGAATACTGTAAATCATTATCATTGCTATCTTATGAGCTGAATCCAGCCTTTTTGAGTTTTAATACCTTCTCCTGCAATTTCAATGTTCATATTATAAAAATAAGTACCATCGGGTGAATCTTTTCCTTTCCAAGATCCATTCCAAACTTCTGCTGAACTTTGGTCAGGGGTTTCAAAAATAAGATTTCCGTAGCGGTTAAAAATTTTGATATTATACTGTATTTGATTGGATGTTAGTTCTTCTTCAGTACCATCAGGATTGGTTCGTATCAAATTGATTTTTAAAACATCATTAAGTCCATCATTATTCGGTGAAAATTGATTGTACAAAATACCAACGTCTACCATATTTCGCGTAGTGATGGTCACCATAGCTGTCGAACTACTGTCGTCATCATCTGCAGCAGCTAGGCTTTCTCGCGGTGATGACCTTTCAATTACAGCGGTATTTGAAACCGTACCAGTATCTGTAAATGTAACACGATAAGAAAGTTCAATCTCTTCGCCTACTTCAAGAATTTCGTCAATTTGCCAAATTCCACCATTAAAAGAAGTATTAGCAGGTTCAACTATGTCAGTAATAGTGTAGCCAACACCATTATCGGTTATTACATCACGAACTTGAATATTGGTAACCGCATCTTGATTCGATATGTTCTTTACTTTTATAAAGTAAAAGACTTCAAGTTCATTGTCAATACTACTAATTAATCCGGTAACGGCATCTAGCCTCTCAGTATCAATGCCCAAACTAACTTTTTTCTCAATCTCTAAATTTACTCCTTCAGGTACTTCAAATATAAATTCAACCATTGCCGAATTGTTATCTTCAGTTACATCCATAGGAAAAGAACTAAGCAGTTCAGCAGTATTTATATAGGTATCAAAACCTTCTAAAATAGTCACTTTAACGGTCAATGTAGCGCTGCTTGATGGGTCTAATTCGAAAATACTCCATTCACCTGTCGCCACATCATAGTTTCCAAGAGATGCTTCATGCTCTATATACTCAAAACCACTTTCTAAAAGATCTCCAATGATTATCGATTTTGCCTTTGCAGCAGTAAGATTATTTATGGTGATGGTAAAAGTTACATCCTCACCTATCAAAGCATTCGGATTATCAACTTCTTTCTTTATTTCTAAATCAATAGGCGTAGGATCTACACAAGCATCTGCTTCAATATTCGGGCTGCATGGGTCTAGTGGATCACTACCATTTAGAATTTCATCTCCATCAGATATATTATCTCCATCAGTATCACACAAGCCAATACTGTTATCCGGTATACATGGGTTCTCATTGGCCGGATCTAATTGATCTACAACACCATCCATATCAGAGTCTATAATATTCGAATCAAGTGCATCAATAATACCATCTTCATCGGTATCGATTGGGTTGGTATTATCACCACCAACTTCAACACCATCATTTATACCATCACCATCAGTATCTGGATTACCGGGGTCGGTACCTAAAGTTGCTTCAACACCGTCAAATAAACCATCCATATCAGTATCAACATCACAATCGTTTATAGATATGGTAATGGTTGAGGATTCATTTACGCAAGGCGCCTGTGCACCTGAAGTGGTATAGGTAAATACATAATCACCATCAAGACTTCCTTCAAAATTGAGAATATTATTAGTTGGGATTGAAAAGGTTGAAACCGGACCACTTATAAACGCCCATGAACCAGGATCTTCACCTGTAATTAAATCATCAAGATCTAGTATGGTCGGACCATTATTACCATCACTACATGCGGAAGCATTTCCATTATTTTGAGCTGTACCCGAAGATGGTTGTGATTGTACAGTTGCAACAACTTCTTCACGCGCAGTTGCACAATTATTTAAAGTTGCTAAAACATAGAAAGAAGTTGTTTGATTAATGTTTGGTGTAGTAAAACTTGGACCCGTACCTAAAATACTTCCGCCAGTAGCGGCAGCGTACCAATTGATTGTGGCATTTGCAGTAGCGGAAGCCGTAAGAACTACAGTACCTGGACCGCATCGTTCATTATCAGCTGTGTTAGTAATAGTAGGAGTTTCATTAAGCACTAAATCAATTTGAAGCGTTGGACTTGAGCATGAATTTACCGCATCATAGAAAAATCCGTAATACGTACCTTCCAAAGTAGGGGTATTATTGGCCTGGCCTGGTGTTAAATGTGCGTTCGTATTTAACGGGTCAGCACTCGTACTCCAAGTTAATACCGTTCCGGGCGGCGGCGTACTATTGGTAAAGTCATTAAAACTATTAGTGAATGCATCACAAACGGTGGCTGAGGCATTGGCATTCAAAACTGGAGCTGTATTACCCGCAACACAGGGGTCACAATCAGCAACTGAAATGGTAAATGTAGCTGTATCATTCATGCAAGGCGCAACTGCCGTGGTAGTAGTATAGCTATAAATATAATCCCCAGCGGTTCTATTTCTGAATTGAACTCTATTATTAGCATTCGGATTCAATGTTTCTGGCCCTGATACAAACGCCCAAGCACCAGGATCTACCCCTGTGGCAAGCAAATCATCTAAATCAATTAAGGTTGCACCGAAATTATCATTGGGATTATTGCAAGCCGCGCCATTGGCATCAGCACCGGCGGTAGGTGAATCATTCAAATCTATAACTAAAGGCGGGGTATGATCACTTATACAGAACGTAGCACCTGTGCCAGAAGAAAACACGGCATGATATGTTCCCGAAGTAGCTTGAGTTACCGCAGCACCCGTTAACAATTGAGCCTCGGTAGGTTGCGAAACTGTACTCCAAGATAAGGTAGCACCAGCAGGTGTTGGCGGTGAATTCGCAATATAACTATTCAAGTCAACACTTGTTACATCACAAAGCGATGTTGCATTTGAATTTAATGAAGGGGCTTGTACGCCTGCAATACAATCATTATCAATTATAGTAACAGTCGCTGTATCATTATTGGGGTCAATAGAGAACAAGCCACTATTTGCACCGGTAATACCCGTAAGCGTTACCGTTATTACTTCGTCAGCCTCTGGAATGGTATCATCCTCAGCATCTACTTCAATATTCCTAAATTGTTGATTATTGGGGACCGTGAATCTGTTATTCGCCCCGTTTACTGCACCCGTAAAATTAAAATCAAAAGCTGGGCCCACACCAGGCCCTGGGCTATTTGGTGCGTTTATAGTATATACAAGCAAAATAGTGGTTCCGGTAGCATTTTGTTTGTCTAATTCAACTCTAAACTGACCTTCTGCTCCACCTTCAAAAGATTCTGGTTGATACGTATTTGGCATTGATTGGTCAAGGCTTAATTTAACTACCCCAACATCATTATCTAAAACATCTATTTTTACCTCATCAGCCGGACCCATTATTCCATTGATTACATTCGTTATCGTAATAACGATTGTTTCGCTCACCTCAACAAGTTGATCATCGTTTATAGTTATCAAGGTCGTAATTTGGTTGCCAGGTGTAACAAAGGTTAAATCTAAAGAACCAGATACCAAATCATGATCTACACCTGCATCAGAAGTACCTGTCACAGTATATTCTACCGTCGTAGCCAATGCCGAATTAAAGTCTCTAGAAATTGTAAAGCTTGCTGTATTTAGCGCTCCAGTTTGAACTTCCGCACCTACATTATCAGTTGTAGTTATACTAACTACTTGAGCAGATAAAGAACTTGCTAGCAATAAAAAGCCAAAAAATAACCATCCTTTTAAAAAACAAGAAAGCTTATTCGTAAAAATATTTTGTTCTAGTTTTAATTTCATAGTCTGCTTTTTGAATTCATACTAATTCAATATACAGCACAATTAGATGGTCTATGCAGGTAAAATTTGGGTGACAATAGTACTAAAAAAAATGGCTAACACCTTGAAAAACATCGTAAATATGGGTTTTTACAGATGAACAACAGGTATAATCGGTCAATGTATTTACGTTAGAATAGCTGAAGTGGTTTCCATGTCAGCGTTTATTTTACGAACCAAGCCTTGCAATACCTTTCCAGGGCCTACTTCTGTGAATAAAGTAGCACCATCTTTTATCATATTTTGTACACTTTGCGTCCATTTTACAGGGGCAGTTAATTGTGATATTAGGTTTTCTTTTATTTCGTTAGCATTTTTTACTGCTGTAGTAGTAACATTCTGATAGATAGGACATTTTGCATTTGCAAATGTTGTGTTTTCAATTGCAGCTGCTAACTCTTCTCTTGCAGGCTCCATCAACGGGGAATGAAAAGCACCACCTACAGGAAGTACCAAAGCTCTTCTTGCACCTGCTTCTTTCATTTTTTCACAAGCGACTTCAATTGCAGCAACTTCACCAGAAATTACCAATTGACCAGGGCAATTATAATTTGCTGCAACTACAATACCTTCAGTCTCAGCACAAATACGTTCAACAACATCATCTGACAAGTTTAAAACTGCGGCCATCGTACTTGGTTTTAATTCACAAGCTTTTTGCATTGCCAGAGCTCTTTGAGATACTAATTTTAATCCATCTTCAAAATTCAAAACTTCATTGGCAACCAAAGCAGAAAATTCTCCTAAAGAATGGCCAGCAACCATATCGGGCTTAAATGAGTCAGCCATAACCTTACTAAGTATTACAGAATGTAAAAATATAGCGGGCTGTGTAACTTTCGTTTGTTTTAAATCTTCTGGTAAGCCCTCAAACATGATATCTGTTATTCGAAAACCTAAAATGTCATTCGCTTTTTCAAAAAATTCTTGAGCTATTGGATAATTTTCGTAGAGTTCTAAGCCCATACCCACAAATTGGGCACCTTGACCTGGAAATATATATGCATTCATTTTATTTCGATTTTAGTGCGCAAAAATAAGGATATAAAATACAAGCACAAGTATTGTATATCGTTAAAAAAACGCCGCTATGGGTAAATAACAATCAAAAAGTGATAATCCCTACTCTTCTTTAAACCAGCTAGAATACTTAACATAATTATTTGCAATGCGGTCGACTTCACCTGAACTTAATTCAGGACTAATATCTTTTATTTTCTTTGCTGGCATTCCTGCAAATATCGTACCTGAAGGAACATGGGTTCCTTTGGTTACCACTGCACCTGCAGCGATGATGCTATTACTTTCAATAACGCAATCATCCATCACTATGCTACCCATACCTATTAAAACATTATCTGCAATAGTGCAACCATGAACAATAGCATTATGACCAATAGAAACATTATTCCCAATGGTTGTTGGTGATTTTAAATAAGTACAATGCACAACAGCACCATCTTGAATGTTCACCTTATTGCCAAGTTTTATGAAGTGAACATCGCCCCTTAAAACGGCATTGAACCAAATACTGCATTGATCTCCCATTTGTACATCGCCAACAATAGTTGCATTTTCAGCAATAAAGCAATCATTTCCTATAATTGGAGTTTTTCCGTTTATGGTTTTTGTAATCATAATTCAATTATTGCGTTTTATGTTACTAATGAACAAGGTTTGAAATTCTTCAAAAATATGCAAGTAAATCCTTTTTTTTAGAAGCAGAAACTAGAAGCTCTTTTCCGCTAGAAATAACAACACTACCTCCTTTGCCTCTGCGATATTTTACCACCTCGTTTACATTTACCAAATACGACTTGTGAATACGTGCAAAAGCAAACTTAGTAAGTGCTTCTTCGAAATATTTTAAAGTCTTACTAACTAGTATTTTTTTATTCGCTAAGAATATTTCTGTATAGTTATCATCAGCCTTACAATATAAAATATCGGCTACATTCAATATTTGAAACCCATCTTGCTGTGGCAACGTAATTTTACCTTCAACTTTATTCAGATTAGGGGTTAAAACTCGATCTTCAAGAGCATCTTCTTTTTTTCTTATTTCGCTTACATACGTTACCGCCTTAATAAGCTCATCTATATTAATTGGCTTCATTAAATAGTAAGCGGCATGATTGTTTAAAGCATCTATAGCATATTGATTATAAGCGGTTACAAAAACCGTTTCAAAGGTACGATTAGGCAACTGATCAAGTAAATCAAAGCCAGTACCAAAAGGCATTTCTACATCTAAAAAAACCAAATCAAGTGTATATTTTTTTATAAGTTCTTTCGCTTCATCAATAGATGCTGCCTCACCTTTTAAACTAACTGTTGGACAATATTTTGTCAAATAATTACTTAAAATTTCGCGGCTATTAGCCTCGTCTTCTACAATAATTGCATTTAATTTCATTGTTTAATCCTTTTTTAGAATAAAAACCACTTTGGTACCTGTACCATTAGTTTCTAAATCAGAAATATGTACATCTACTTTATCTTTGTACATATCATTTAAAATGGCAACCCTTTTTTTAATGTTTCCCATTCCTTTCGATTTCTGCTTCTTTTGATTCTTAGTTTTTAAAGCTGCCGATTTCTTTCTTCCAATACCATTGTCTGTAATTGTTATTTGCAGCGTTTCTTTATCTGTCTGTATTAAATCAATATGTAAAAATCCCTTTTCTTCTTTGTACCGAAGTCCGTGCCAAATTGAATTCTCAATATAAGGTTGTAATAGCATTGGCGGAATTTGAAAAGCGGCAATATCAAGATGCTCTGCTACATTAATGTTGTAATCAAATTTATCAGGAAAACGTGAATGTTCTAATTTAACATAAAGCTCTAGAAGTTCTAATTCTTTGGATAAAGAAATAAAGTCTTCTTCAGAGTTTTCAAGCACCGATCGCATAAGCGTTGAAAATTCACTTAAATATCGATTAGCACTACGCTCATCACTTTTAGCAATGTAATTATTAACCGAGTTTAAGGCATTAAAAATAAAATGCGGATTCATCTGTGATCGCAAAGATTTTAGAGCCAATAAGTTGTTTGCCAATTTCTGTTGTTGATTGCTACGATAAAAGAAAAAAGTAGTTAAACCCATTAGAATCAATCCTAAAATGAGCGAATAAATAACCCATTCTTGACGCTTGTTACTTTCTTGAACAAGTTCTTGCTCTGTAACTGCTAGATCATATTTACTTTGAGAAAGCTCTCTTTCTTGCTCTAAGCCTGAAATACGACTTTGCTTTGTTGAAATTTCACGATTGAATCGTGCAGCCCGAGAAATCTCTTGTTCTTTTCTAATGTAAAGGGTGTCTACTAAAGCACCATATTCTTTGTAGGCTTTTAAGGCTTTTGTAAAATTACCTTCATACTCGTATACTTCAGATAGTTTTCTAGTTGCATCTTTTTGTACAATCAAATCATCGTCTGAATCAGCTTCAACAATACTCCTTTCTAAATACGGAATAGCCTGATTATACTTATCTTGAGAAATATATGCGTTCGCAATTTTATAATTTATTCGCTGTGAAGTTATTGTATCGGCAGAGATCACTCCAGACTTCATTTCAACCGCTGGCTTGGGTAATTTGTTCAATTCGGTAAGGCTTTGCTTTCTTAACTGAATTTCATCATCATATCGACTTGTTTTATTATAAAAATCTGCAACTTTCTCCTTTTCTTGTATTGATCTTTTGGGTGCCTCGTTTTTGGCTAAACGTAATGAATTACCATAGAAACCTTCTGCTTCAATCGCCTTTTCATCTGTAGCATAAGCATCTGCAATTTTTGAATTTAGATCAGTTAATTTAGGCGCTATTTGATTCTTTTTTGCAACAATCAAACCCTTTTCATAGAAAGCAACAGCGTTACTAATTTGGCCTAGACCAGTATAGGTATCTCCTAGACTTTCGTACAACTTTGTTTGTTGAAAAGGCACTAAGTTTTTAACCTGTAATAATGGTGATAGTGAAGTTTTGGCACTTTCATAATCTTTATTTAACAGATAAGCATTACCCAATAAAAGTGTAGTTTTCGATGTTTTATTAGCGACTAAGGCATCTTTAAAACTAGTAATGGCTAGATCGTACTGATTATGATACTGATACACTTCACCTAAAGCGGTTAAAGACAAAGCAAGTTGTTTTTTATTCGCCCTTTTTCCAAGCTGAGCAATTGATTGCGTTATAAAGTCTATACTTTTTTCAATGTTTTTTTTCTTGTAGCTATTTGCTGAGTCTAAATAAGATTGATGCATTGAAGCAGCATCGTCTTTTAACATTTTAGTCTTACTTCTGCTTGCATCATCTTCAGAATAACCTTCTACTACAACATCAACATCTTCATCACTTGTTACAATATGCCTTTTGGTTTCAAACTCAGGACTTCGAAATGTTAACTCATCGCCCATGTAGGCTTTTATTTTATACCCTCCTTGTAAGTCTGTAATTACAAAAGCCCCTCTATCGGTAGACACTTCTACACCTGATATAGGCTCATAGTTTTCCTTTCCTTGAACGACACCTTTAATTTCAAAGGCATTTACATTCTCCGAAACTCGCCCCGTTGGCAATTGCGTTTGAGCAAAGCCTTGAGCTGATCCAAAAAGAAAGAAAAACATTATGTAGGCATATTTCATCATAACTGTACCAATACAACGTAAACTTAGCTGATTTATGTGTTATTAAAAAATCTCAAAAACTCAAAAACAAGTATAAACTCAACCCATTTTAACGCTTTACATAATCAAAATACCATTTCACGCATTCAGAAGTATAGTTTACTCATTCTTCATTTTTTTAGAAAAAGTTCAGACCTACTTTTAACCTGTAAATCAAAACCCTCTAAAACATAAAAGCTTAAAAATGATACAAAAAAAAATATGCTTTTTTATAGTAATGGTCTTCGCCCAACATTTGACTAATGCTCAAGAAGAACTAAAAAATACTACCAAAGTGGAATATTCTGGGTTTCTTGAAATAAGTGAAGAACTAATGGCTTATAGAGCGTCACGATTAATAAGTATAGAAACATTTAATGCATACAGTACAGAAGATGACACCATAATCTTAGACACACGTTCAAAAAAGGCATATGATCAAATTCATATCAAAGGAGCCATTCATCTCAACTTTTCAGATTTTACTAAAACAGCTCTTTCCAAAAAAATAGCAGCTAAAAATTCCCGCATACTCATTTATTGTAATAACAATATTCAAAGTTCAAAAGAAGCTTTGATGAATAAGATGAGACCCCTAGCCTTAAACATTCCCACCTTCATAAATCTTTATGCTTATGGGTATAAAAATGTTTATGAACTTAAAGGTTATTTAGCCGAAGATGATCAACAGCTAGCATTTCAAAGTATTACTGATTAATCAAAATCAAGAAAAATGAAATCTTTTAGTAAAAAGAAATTTAAAAGAATTGTATCAATTCTACTATTACTTTTCGTAGTCTTATTTCTATTCAGACTATACTACGGCTATCACTCAGTAACAGAACCTATCGTCTCAAATGCAATGAATGAAATCGTTGATATTTCTTCTGGTATTCGAAAAAACTATGCATCTAAAAAATACCATCAAAATGCAGGAAATTCACCTGTAAGTGTAGATCAGAAGTATGAGAAAATAGCAGACATCACCACTATTTCCACCAAATTTAATGCTGAAGAAAAAAAGATACGAGCTCAAGTAAAAGATTTTAAAGGGTTAATACAGTTCGAAAACAAAAGTGGAAATGAAGGGTATCGCAGATTAAATTTAATCATCGGTATTCCGCCAGAAAATTTTGATTCGATTTATCACAGCCTTATTGATATAGGAAAAATTCAGTCCAAACAAATCACCAAGACTGACAAAACCAATGAATACAAAGAACTTAATGCGCGCAAGTCATCTTTAGAAAAAATTCGAAACTCGCTCATCGAATTAAAAGAAAAAGGTGGTCGAATAGACGAATACATGCAATTAGAAAATCGCATACTTGAAATCGAACAACAACTTCAAGAACTTGGCGTCAGCCTAGGAAACTTTGATGACGAAAATGAATTCTGTACGGTTAATGTTTCCTTATCAGAAGGAACAATAACTGAAATCAGCACATTAAAAAGGGTAAAAGTAGCTTTGGAATGGACCATTAAAAATTATCTGATGTTAATGGTTGCATTGACTTTTATGGGCTTGTTTACCTATGCATTACTACTATCTGTCGAAAAAATAAAATCAAAAATTTAATAATAATCTAGCAATTCTTGCAATCGCAGGAATGTAAAAATCTTTTTAATTATGAAAAATGTAAAACAAATATTAGGTATTGGTCTTATGGCCTTTACTTTCGCAACGACCTATGGGTGTGAGCTAAAAACTAAAAAAATAAATACGGAACCTTTATTAGCTCAAGCAAGTGTAAAAGACAGAAAAACGTCGAACAATACCGTTAAAATAGCACTCTTGCTCGACACTAGTAATAGTATGGACGGCCTTATAAATCAAGCCAAGGCACAATTATGGGATATTGTCAATAAGTTTACCCATGCAAAATGTAGCAATGAGGAAAGACCTAAGCTTCAAATCGCTCTTTATCAATACGGTAATGACAACCTTTCTTCGAAAGAAGGTTTCATACAACAAGTCTTGGGTTTCAGTAATGACTTAGATGAAATTTCAGAAAAGTTATTCTCGCTAACTACCAACGGCGGAGAAGAATATTGTGGTGAAGTAATTCAAACTTCATTAAAACAACTAGACTGGGGAAAAAACGCTGATAACCTTAAACTAATTTTTATTGCCGGTAATGAGCCTTTCACTCAAGGCAAATTGAACTATAAAGATGCAGCTGCCAATGCCAATGAAAAAGACGTGGTCGTTAATACTATTTTTTGTGGCAATTACGAGCAAGGGGTTAATACAGATTGGAAAAACGGAGCCAAAATGACTGGTGGTGAGTATATCGCAATTAATCATAATCGTCAAGTGGTTCACATTGATACACCTTATGACAAGGTGATTATCGAACTTAATTCAAAGCTGAACAAAACGTATATCTCCTATGGCCGTTTGGGTGCTTCAAAGATGAAAATGCAGTCTGCGCAAGACTCAAACGCAATGGATATGGAAGAAGGTGTTGCAGTCAAAAGAGCAGTCAGTAAAAGCTCGAGATTGTATATGAATTCTTCTTGGGATTTGGTAGATGCTTCAGACGACGAAGATTTTGATGTTTCAAAAATTAGTACTGATGAGCTTCCTGAAGAATTAAAAGGAAAATCTGATGAACAGAAACAGACCTATATTGACACGAAGAAATCGGAACGAACTAAAGTTCAAAAAGAGATACAAGAATTGAATAAAAAACGGGAAGCATATATCGCTAAAAATCAAAAAGAAGGTTCAAAAGGAGAACTAGAAAATGCTATGCTTGATGCCATTAAACGGCAAGCTGAAAAAAAGAACTACACCTGGGAATAACATCTAACCAAAGTTTTAGAAACAAAGTATGCTAATTCAAAATTGTTGAACGCAATTGGTTGGTGTTTAGTTATGGGTCTATTGAAACATTTGCAGTAGGCCCATTTTATTGAGCAGCCGGGCAATAACAGTCGTACTTTCTCTCGGTCTGCCCGAAGTCGTAACCTACGGTGATTTGGTGAAACCCTCCATTATCAAAACGAATATCGCCCATTTGATATGAGTAGTTATACGACACCATAAACTTACCTAAGTTAGCTCCAACAATGGGTGTAATCAATTGTAATCGTTGCTCACCGAAGCTACCATCAGTTTGAAATTGTGCCCCATCGAAACTTCTTCTATACGAAAGGCCTCCCCAAATTCTTCCGAAGGAAACATCTTTGTAAATCTTGGCGTTAATATCTAACGTTTTTTCTTTGGTAAAGTCAGTCATCTGAAATAAGATAGAAGGTTCTATTTGCACTTCGTTTCTACCAAAGATGTAACCAACCGAGGCTAAATACCTTCTTAAATTGTCAAATTCAATAGCTGAATACAAATCACGACCACTTCCTAAAATGTTCAATGCAGCAAAGTGGGCATAAAATTCCATTTTATTATATGAAACTCCTAAATCTACATTCGCATAACTAACACTATTATTGGTGCCAGTAATAACTGGATCTTGAATAACAGATCGAAATTCCGATTCATCCAAATTACTTTGCAAAACACCCACACTAAGTCCGAAAGAAACCTGATCTAAATAACGAGCATCGCCACCCATTTTCAAATGATGTGCATAGGTTACTTTAGCACCAGTTTGAGAATGATAACCGTTGGCATCATTAAAAACAATCGCACCGATACCACTATTACTTTCACCCAATCTAAAGTGGGCATTTAAAGTTTGAAGGCTTGGTGCCTCATCGACACTAAACCATTGTTTTCTAGCCGTACCTCTAATTTTTCCACCTTCGCCAATACCTGCCATTGAAGGATATACTAGGTAATAGTTGTCTGCCAAATAATCAAAATAAACAGGAATACCCTCTTGGGCTATTGTTTGAAAAGTGAACGCAAAAAAGGAGAATAGGAGCAGTAAACGGTGTTTCATCTTGTAGGACTGGAGCTTATAATGTTCGCTAAATATAAATAAAACGTAGTAATAACAACAATAGTATGTTCAACTGCAGTTGTTATTAAGTCTCCATTTTATTTAAAATTATCAATAATTCGATGAATTTCATAAACTCATTTTTCAAAACCCCTAAAATTTAACGATTTGTAAAAAAGTCAAACACATTATTTATTTAATTAGTTCGTATTTTTGCACAAAATTAAAAGCAATGAAGGAGTATTCAATTACGGTTGTAGAAACAAACAATCCTACCATACTTAAGTTTGAAACCAATCATTTTATAACAACAGGCACGAACTACGAGTTTAAAAACATCGATGATGCCAAAAATTCTCCTTTAGCGCAGCAGCTGTTCTATCTTCCGTTTATTAAAACCGTATATATTTCAGGTAATTTTATTGGCCTTGAACGTTTTGATATTGTGGAATGGAATGATGTCAAAGATGAAGTAGCTCAACAACTCGTCGAATACCTAAACGCAGGTGAGCCTATTATATTAGAGGATGAAAAAACAAAAAAAGTGGCCGTAACAGTTTATGCCGAGGTAACGCCTAACCCATCTACCATGAAATTTGTGGCAAGTAGAAAAATTGTACCTGCCACTTTTGAATTTAAAAATATTGATGAAGCCAAAGATTCTGAATTGGCTAAGGCATTGTTTCAATTACCCTTTGTGAAACAAGTTTTTATAGATCAAAATTACGTTTCAATCACCAAATTTGATGTTGCTGAGTGGGAAGATATTACGATGCAATTAAGAGAATTAGTTCGTGATTTTATAGCGGATGGTAAAGATGCTGTTTCGTTAGATATAAAACCACAGAGCCAAAAAGAAGGCATAAAACAAGCTGATCAAGCTGAAGTTAAACTAGACGACACTTCGCTTCAAATTATAGATATATTAGAGGAGTATGTGAAGCCTGCAGTAGCTAGTGACGGTGGTAATATTCTTTTTAAATCGTATGAAGAAGAAAGTAAAACGGTAAACGTAATTCTTCAAGGGGCTTGTAGTGGATGCCCTTCATCAACTTTTACCCTCAAAAACGGTATTGAAACCATGCTGAAAAATATGATGGGCGACAAAGTGAATGAGGTGGTTGCCCTAAATGGATAAAACAAGCACATATTTTTTAAAGACTCAAAGTCATTAACTAATTACTGCTTTTTCTTTTTTATTTGGCTAACTTGTAGTTCAACAAAAATTTAAAAAAATTATGGCAGTATTAAAAGTTATCGAAGTTTTAGCAAATTCAGACAATAGTTGGGAAGATGCAGCTAAAAAAGCATTAGATCATGCATCAAAGTCAGTCAAAAACATTCGTTCTATATACATCAACGAACAAAGTGCAACCGTGAAAGACGGAAAAATGGATAACTATCGTGTAAACGTGAAGATTACATTTGAAGTAAAGTAAAAAGTTTAAATCAGTTTAAGAAGCGTCTGTATATACCAGACGCTTTTTTTATATACTAAAGTGACAGCTGAATATTTGGTTTATGGTAGTTTTACGCAAAACTGGAGATTTGAATACTGCTAAACTTGCCACATAATTAAAACCTTTTTAGATTCAAATGAATTGAGGCTAAGCTTCGAGGTCTTTCATCAAAGTTCAAGAATGCTTATATTTTAATTGGTCTGCTTTTTTCATTTAATCGCTAGGCTCAAAATACAGAACCAATGTCCCATAAATTCACGAATGCCCTTATAAACGAAACCAGCCCTTATTTGTTACAACATGCACACAACCCAGTATATTGGGAGGCATGGAGTGACACTCTTTTACAAAGAGCAAAAAAAGAAAACAAGTTACTTCTTATAAGTATTGGCTATGCAGCATGTCATTGGTGTCACGTTATGGAACATGAGTGTTTTGAAGATGAAGAAGTGGCTAAAATTATGAACACCCACTTTATTAATATTAAAATAGATCGAGAAGAACGCCCCGATGTAGATCATATTTATATGGATGCCTTACAAATGATGACTGGCAGCGGAGGTTGGCCTTTGAATATCGTAGCATTGCCCGATGGACGCCCATTTTGGGGAGCGACATTTGTCAAGAAAAACGATTGGATGAAAGTTCTAGGGCAGCTTGCTGAACTTTATGTAAAAAACCCTAGAAAGACAACGGAATATGCTCAAAGCCTAGCAGATGGCATAAAAGCTGTTAATCTTATTGAAAACCAGCCCAAAATCGATCTTTTTTCGTCAGCAAAATTAATAGAAGCGGTACAAGATTGGTCGCAGTATTTCGATACTTTTTTAGGAGGATACAAACGTGCGCCAAAATTTATGATGCCCGTCAACCTAAATTTCTTATTGCACTACGGGACAGCTCATAATGATGAAAAAGTGCTCGAATATGTGCATACTACTTTGACCAAAATGGCATGGGGTGGGATCTTCGATCATGTTGGCGGTGGATTTTCTAGGTATGCTGTTGATACGAAATGGCATGTGCCACATTTTGAAAAAATGCTCTATGATAATGGTCAATTAGTAAGCCTATATGCCAAAGCATTCGCGGCAACCAAAAGTGATTTGTATAAAACCACAGTTGAACAAACCATATCTTTTATAGAACATGAACTTATGGATTCTTCTTTCGGATTCTATTCCTCCTTAGATGCAGATAGTCAAAACGCTGAAGGTGAACTAGAAGAAGGTGCTTTTTATGTTTGGAAAGAAGAAAAAATAAAATCACTTGTTGGAAAAAATTATGAAATTTTCAAAGACTATTTCAATATCAACAGCTATGGGTATTGGGAACATGGCAATTACGTTCTTATCAAAGATGCAACTAGAGAAAAAATAGCAAAAAAACATACGATTACTATTAATAGCTTAGATGCAATCATAAATAGTTCTTTAGTAGTTTTAGCAGAAGAACGAAACCGTAGAAACCGACCGCGTCTCGATGATAAAATTCTCACCTCATGGAATGGACTCATGCTAAATGGATTGGTAGATGCGTACCGTTATTTGGGGAATGATTCTTATTTACAATTAGCCTTGAAAAATGCAGATTTCATCTTAAAAAACCTAGTAAAACCAGATGGCGGACTTTGGCATAATCATAAAAATGGAAAGAGTAACATCAATGGTTATTTAGAAGATTACGCTGCTATCATTCAAGCTTTTATTGGTTTATATGAAGTTACTTCGAACGAAAAATGGCTGGGTCACGCCAATGAATTAACAGCTTATTGCAAAGCGAACTTCTTTGATGTAGAAAGCGGAATGTTTTTTTTCACCTCAAAAAAAGATCAATTTGTGATACGAAGAACCATTGAAATAGCAGACAATGTAGTACCTGCATCAAATTCGATAATGGCGAAAAACTTATTTATGCTATCTAAACTATTTCCAGAAAAAAACTATGAAGAATTAGCCTTGCAATTATTGAAAAACGTTCAAAGCAAATTTGAAAAAAATGCTCAAAATCATGCTAATTGGTTGGATTTGCTATTGTTTTTCAATCAACCTTTTTATGAAATAGCGATTGTAGGTAGACAATATGCAAATGATACTGCGGAAATTGCAAGTCATTATTTACCAAATACGATCATAGCAGCCACTAAAAAAGAAAGTAAAATCGCAATGCTACAAAAGAGACACTCGCCTAAGCATACCTTAATTTATATTTGTAATAAAGGTGCATGTAAACTTCCTGTATCGGCAGTGAATGCAGCTCTAAGGTTGCTGAGTAAGAGAAAAAAATAAGTTATTAAACTTGTAAAGTCTCATTTTTGGTATAATTTTTACAAGAAATTACAGCGAAAACGCTCTTAGTATCAACTTGTAAAATACCCTATTATGAAAAATATTATCGTGTTATTTCTATTAATCTGCAGTTATAGTTTTGGTCAATTTACACCCTATAGTGATCCAAATCCGGCAAATTATCGTTTTTTACCTGAAGATTTTGACACCCCTTTTGGGCCTATTCAAGGTAGTACTAATTGGCGTCAAAACTTGGTTTATAATATAACTGGCACACCTTATATCTTAGATGATTATAATGAGGGGACCACAACAATTTTAAATAAAAAAGGTTTTACCGCTCCGATGAGATATAACGCAGCTAAAGATGTAGTTGAATTTTTAGATGATAAAAAGATAACCAAAGAATTACTCCGCAGACCTTATATAAAGGCAACTTTTGATGGGAAAACCTATGAGGTAATTTCATATATGAAAAATGAAGAAGAAAGATTAGCGTACTTCAATCGTCTTAATACCGGAAAAACCCAACTTCTTTTTAAACCTAAAAAAATAGTTAAACCGAGTACGCAAAAGTTTCAAGGTAAAATTCAAGCTAGTTATAAAGATGCTTCCATGTATTATCTTAAAAGAGAAAAGCAACCCGCTCAGATGGTTCACCTAGACAAAATAAACCTTTTGATTGTTCTACATGATCAAAAGGAAGCGGTTACTAAATTCATTTCTGATTACAAATTAAATGTAAAGAAAGAGGCTGATGCAGTACGTCTTATAGAATATTACAATACTTTACGCATCCCCAAACCTTTCGAGAAAAAGGGGCAGTGTTAGAATCTCGATTTAAATTCTTACTTTTCTAGTATGTCAATTTGAATCACTACTTGTTGTTATATTCGTTTTTCTTTATGAAGAAAGTACTTTTATATATTTTATTGTTATCTGGTTTTTACTGTTTTTCACAAGACACAGACGAACCTGTAAAAGTTCGGTTTAATTTATCTGCAGCTGATCGCGATGGGCTACAGTCAAGTACTGGCCGAGAATTTACCATAAAAGGAAGCCCCTATTTAAACGAGATGCATCAAGAAGGTTTGATCATTAATGGAGAAACAAAGACCAAAGCGCTTATTCGATACAACGCCTATGATGATAATTTTCAAGTTTTAGACAAAGACAAAAAAAAATCAACTGTTGTAAAGTCTACTAATATAAAAGTAAAACTCAACGAAAACATCTATCATCTTCTAACTTATAAAGAGACGGTTAAAGATAAGGCTTTGTATTACGTACCTGATCATAAAAGCATTAGTGCAGACGGCAATAAAAAAGAGGGGTATTTTTCTGCACTTTCTGAAGGCGAGACAGTTCTTTATTTGAAAACAATCAAAAGAATTCCGAAGTTTAAAATTCCCGAGCATGGCTATGAAAGGTTTGAGCCGTCTGCTTTTTTAACGCTGAATCATTACTATATCAAAAGAAAATTAAGGCCCGCTGTTCGCATTAAATTATCAAAAAAGGAGGTATTATTCGCCCTTAATAACAAGTATGATGAAATACGTACGTATATAAAAAAGAACAGATTAAAGGTTAAAACTGAAGAAGAAGTTGTTCAGATTATTAAGTACTATGATACCTTAGATTAGGGTGTCTTCTTTGTTTTTGTTTGCATTACAAAATCTTTCAAGTAGTAGGGTTCGAAATAGGCTACATCTTCAAAATCTGACTTTTGATATTTCGCAAAAGAAAGTTTGGCCATTTGTCGTGCAGAAGGATATACAGCGGTATCATATATTAAATTATCACGATTCAAAACAGTTTTACATTTTTCGGCGCCAGAGCCCATCAGTAAAACATTTCCTATTTCAAGAAATTTCTCAAATGAATTATCATCAATGATTTCTGCTTTAGTTTCTCTTACTTCATTATAGTTGCCATCGAATACTCTTGAATACACTTCCATACGGCGCGCATCTAATAATGGTATGATATAATCAATTTCATCAGAAGTTGATTGGGTCGCCATACTTTTTAAAGTCGAAATTGATATTAAGGGAATATCCAAAGAAAAACATAGCCCTTTGGCAGCTGAAACACCAATGCGTAAACCTGTATACGAACCGGGGCCTTTACTAATTGCAATAGCATCTATTTCAGAAAGAGAAACAGCAGCTTCAGCAAGCACTTCTAGTATAAAAACATGGAGTTGTTCAGAATGCGAATAACTAGGTGTATTATGCTCTTTGATTGCTAAAATCACCTCGCCTTGTGCCACGCTAACTGAACAATTGGTAGTTGCTGTTTCTAAATTTAATATCAATGTCATAATCACTACAAATATAAATCATATTTCTCCCAAAAAATATAACCCCCAATACTTGCATGAAGCATTGGGGGCTTTGTATAATTAGAAGTAGAATTAATTCATTTGCATCGGAACACCAAAATAGAATTCTAATACTTTCAATCGAAATATATAATCATACTTCGTACGAATTACATCGGCTTCTGCATTGTCAACTCCAGCTTGCGCTTGACTAAAATCAAATGCATTCATTAAACCAACATCATATCTTTCTTTTGAATATTGATATGCCAAACTCCTTGCTTCTAATGTTTTTTCAGCCGCTTCGTAGGTTTTAAAAGAACTATTCACAGCGACGTAAGCTTGATTTACCGTAGTCTCTAATGCTAATTTCTCTTGCTCAAATTGAACCTTAGCTCTTTCAACATTTATTTGAGAACGTTTGATAGAATTTTTCACACTAAACCCATTAAAAATAGGAACATTCAATTGCCCTCCGTAAGTTATTCCATCAAATAACCAAAGTTGATCTACCAAATCAAACCGAAAGGAAGTGCCCGTAGTAGGGTCAAATTGTTTTCTACTAGAGTATCGCGTGTTATAATTAAAGAATGCAGATAAGGTAGGGTAATTTGCCCCTTTCGCAATGTCTAGATCTTTTTCTGCTAAGCCCACATTGGCCTCTGAAAGTTTGATATCATTTCTAAATGTTAGTGCTTTATCAAAGATAGTTTTTGCAGTATTATTTAAGATATCAGAAGGTGGAATTTCATAAGCACTATCAGAAATATAAAAATTTTCATAATCGGTAATCTGCAAAAGTTGTGCAAGTGAGATACGAGATATAAGCACTTGATTTTCAGCATTCACTATTTGTTGCTCTATGGTCGCAGCATTCGCTTCAATCTCTAATAAATCACCTTTGGGTAAGACTCCTGAATCAACCAATTCTTTTGTTCTGTCTAAATCTTTCTGGCTAACTGCAAATTGCGCCTGAAAAACTTTTAGAGATTCTTTATTCGACAATATATCTAAATAATTCAATGCTACTTGCAGTCGAATATCATCTTTCAAATCATCTAACCGATATTGTTGTGCAATGGCATTCATTTTAGCACGCCGCATTCGGTTCGCATTTTGCAAACCATTGAAAAGGGTAACACTTGAAGTAAGGTCACCGCTTAGCGTAAAAATACCCGCAGTAAAATTACTACCTGTAACTGGGTCTAAAGATAAACCTCTATTACCCGATGCACTAACTCGTCCATTTAAATTTGGCAAATAGTTGCCCAAAGCATCAGACTTTTCTAATTGAACAGTTTGAAGATCGAGTTCAAATTGTTCAATACTCAAATTGTTTTCAACGGCATATTCAACGCATTCTTGTAGCGTCCATTTTTTTTCTTGCGCAGTTAGTATTCCCATAGCCATTACGAATAATAGCCCAGTTAGTTTAAGTTTCATGTGATCTTGTTTTCTTGATTATTGATTTTGATTGATGTTTTATTCTTCAGATTCGTCACCTTCCTCTTCGCTTTCACCTTCTTGTGTTCCTCCTTCTTCTTCACCTTTTTTGATAGGCTCTGTTTTATTCCATTGTTTTACTTCATCACTTTCGGTAAGTCCCGAAACAATTTCAATATTGACTCCATCAGAAATTCCTGTTTCTATATCTTTCCGCTCAAATTTTTGATCACCAACTGATACCTCTACATAGGGCTTACTTGTCTTTTTATCAAATTGTAATAAAGCTTCAGGAATTACCAAAATATCATCTTTTTTCTCTAGTACTATTGAGGCATTTGCACTATAACCTGCACGAATGAAAATATCATCTTTAACGGTTACATCACCTTCTATTTTAAACTGGACTGCGCCTGTTTCTTCTACTCCTTTCGGAGCAATAAATTTAAGATTGGCATCAAGCTCTGTACCTTCAAGTGCACCTAAGGTAATTTTCAAAGGAGTTCCCACTTTTAATTTCCCAACTTCACCTTCGTCTACTTTACCCTCAAAAATCATTTTTGATAAATCTGCAATAGAAGCTATGGTAGTACCATCATTAAAATTATTACTCTGAATCACTTGATCACCTTCTTCAACAGGTATCTCTAAAATTGTTCCTGCAACAGTTGCTCTAATATTAGTGTTTGCTGAAGCGGAACCTCCTGCTGAGCCTTTTCTTATAATTTGATAATCAGCTTGCGCATTAGACAATTCTTGTTTTGACTGATCAAATTGCAATTGAAGACTATTAAAATCTTGACTTGAAATCACACCTTTATCGAATAAAGTTTTATTTCTATTGTACTCTATTTTTACGTTATTTAAAGCTATTTCTGCGTTTCGAACTCTACCACGAGACTGATTTAAAGACTGTTCATTCGGTACAATCTTTATTTTTGCGATTAAGTCTCCAGCCGCTACCTTAACCCCTTCCTCCAAGTAAATTTTCTCAATGATACCAGAAATCTGAGGCTTTATTTCGACCTCATCTTCTGGTACAACCTTACCGGTCGCAACCGTTTTCTTTTCAATACTGGCAGTAAACGGGTTCTGAGTTTCGTAAGTAGTTGAAGACTTACTGTTTGAATTTATAAAAAACATAGCCGCTGCGACGACACAGACAATTAAAACTATAATCAGAAAGTACTTTAAAAATTTATTCATCTTTAGTGTATTTGTATTTATGTATTGGTTGTTTTCTATTCTTCGCGCAAGGCGTCAATTGGTTTTATGCTTACCGCTCTTTGAGCTGGTATTAACCCGATAAGAATACCTAAGGTCACCATCAAAAATAGTGACATCAGCACATAAGGTATAGGCACCGTTGGGTTCGTATAAGGAATATCAATATTTGCCGTGGCGAAATCAATAATTTTAAGTGTTCCGGCTCCAAAAATAATGCCTATTATACCAGCCAATAAGGTTAAGACCAATGCCTCTATTATTATTTGGTTACGCACCTCAGAAGGAGTAGCGCCTAATGCTCTTCGCACACCTAACTCTTTGGTTCTTTCTTTTACTGAGATCAATAAGATGTTGCCAATTCCAATTACACCAGCAATAATAGTGGCAATACCCACAATAAGAGATAAGAAGGTTAGACCATTAGCAAAGCCGAATATTTTTTTAAATACTTCACCTAAGTTGAAACCACCAATTGCCTTTTCATCCGTCGGGTCAACTTTATGTATTCGTCTTAAGGTTGCTTTAATGTCTTTTTCAGCTTGAATGACATCAGCATCATCATACGCTGCAATAGTAAACCAAGAAACATTATCTCCTGTATTATAAAGCTTCCTAAAAGTGGTGAACGGAATAAAAATGTCACTATCATTATCGAAGGGTCCACCACCAGCATTCTTATGAACGCCCACTACTTGAAAATTGACATTTTCAATAGAAATATAAGCACCTATGGGATCATCATCTTCATCAAATAGTTCCTTTTGTGTACGTTCCCCTATGACACAAACTTTACGTTCTTGGTCAATATCTGCGTCATTTATGAATCTTCCGCCATCATAAATCTTTTTCGTAGCAATATCAGTAAACTCAGGAAAATCTCCGAATACAGAATAGCTTCCTACCTTTGTTCCTCGCTTTATTACTCCAGGTTCTGAACCAAAAAAGCCTTTGACATTTCTCGGTGCAATCGCCATTATTTCTGGCACTTGCTGACGAAGTACATCAACATCTGAAAGTTTTAATTGTATGGATCGCCCGGTTTTAAAACCTGCATATGGTTTGCTTGTGCTTTGCGCAAAAATGAACATACTGTTTCGAGCAATCGTCTCAAATTCCTTTTCAAAGCCATTATCGAGTCCTTTTGCAGCTCCAGATAATCCGATGTAAATATAAATGCCAATAAAGACCCCCAGCATCGTCAAAAACGTACGCAGTTTATTCGTTCGAATAGACTGAAAAATTTCAACCCAAGTATCTCTATCAAATAATTGTCTCATCTTAGTCGTCTCTTAGTGCTACAATGGGTTTAATTCTTGCTGCCCTTTTTGCTGGAACATATGCCGCTAAAGCACCACAAATAATTAACAAAATAGTTACAAATACCGCCATACCAGAATCTATACTTGGGTTGGTAATAAAGTAATCATCTTCCAATACTTTACCACCAATAGAGTTTAGTACGATAATACCTAGTATCATACCGATAAAACCAAAAATCGCAGTAATAAAAATGGACTCCAACAAAATAGTACTGATAATCGTTTTTGGAGTAGCACCCATTGCCTTTCGAATGCCTATTTCTTTCGTTCTTTCTTTAACGATGAAAACCATAATATTACTAATACCGATCACTCCTGATATAATTACCACAAAAGCAATAGCAGAAATAATAATTTTCAATATACTTGCAAACTGCTGACTTTGTTTTAATTCATCTGCGACATTGGCTAAATAAATTCCTCTTGGATCTTCTGGACTTATTTGCTTTTTTTTACGGATGTAGCTATTAAGCTGTTTATCAAATTTCATGGCTCCACCATAACCCATGGCCTTATTGAAGGCTAAGGTTATCTGCCCAATTTTATCATTATTTCCTTCTAAAAGCTGACGAGTTGTGAAAGGAATAAAAATACTACGCTCTTCATTATCTCCCCCATCATCTTGAAAGACCCCTATTACTTTAAAAACACTACCTGCAACGTCAATATATTCACCAACCGCATTTTCATCTTTAAAAAGATCTTTTTCGACCATTCTACCAATGACCGCATATTTAGTTTTTTCTCGTATGTCTTGACTGTTGAGATACCTACCTTTCATCATAATAGTTTTCTCAGCAATTTGCATTCCCGGTCCAACACCATAGGTCGTATAATTATCTGATTGGTCTTTATAGGTTACAACGCCACCCCTTTGAATGCTAGGAGTAATATATTCTACCATCGGTCCAAACTCTTTAATTATAGCATCTAAATCGCCATTTTCAAATTCAATTTGTCGTTTTGCTTTAAACCCTGCATACGGCAATGTAGTAGTAGTTGGATATATTTTAAAAATATTTGTGGGATCGTTACCAAAAAATTTCATGAACGTATTGGTAAGTCCATTACCCATACCGAATAGTGTAACAAAAATGAAAATACCTAAGGCTACGGTAAAGCCCGTCAAAAAAGTACGGAGTTTATTTTTTTGTATCGCCTCAAATATTTCTTTCCAAACGTCTCTATTGAACATATTGCGCCGCCCTAACTTGTTCTATTTTTTTATCTTCAATAATTACCCCATCTTTCAAATGCACAATACGCTTGCACATATCAGCAATGTCAGGTTCGTGAGTAACGATCAATATAGTGTTACCTTGATCGTTTATTTTTTGAATAAGGTCCATCACTTCATAAGAGGTTGTACTATCTAATGCACCGGTTGGCTCATCAGCCAAAAGTACTTTGGGCTCTGCTGCCATTGCTCTTGCAATCGCTACTCTTTGTTTTTGCCCACCAGAAAGTTCACTTGGTAGATGCCCAGCCCACTCTCTAAGACCCACTTGTTCTAAATACTTCAAAGCTTTCTCTTGACGCTCTTTTCGCGCGACTCTTTGATAGTATAAGGGTAGTGCAACATTTTCCATTGCGCTCTTGTAATTAATCAAATTAAAGGATTGAAAAACGAATCCAAGAAATTTGTTTCTATAGTTCGCGGCTTTCGTCTCATTTAGATCTTTAATTGGAACACCGTCAAGATCATATGACCCTTCATCCAAAACATCTAACATACCTAAAATATTTAGTAGTGTAGATTTACCTGAACCCGATGAGCCCATTATTGCGACTAATTCGCCTTCTTGTACTGAAAAATTAATACCCTTTAAAACATGAAGCGAATTGCTTCCCATCTTATAAGATTTGTGAAGATCTTTGATTTCAATCATGTTGGTTGTATTTGTTTTGTTTGGCTTCTGCCTAAGGCATTTAGCAATAAGACCACTAAGGTGTTAAAATGTTACAATATTTGCTCTAAATTTTTTGTTAAAGCTTAATTAGATTCTTCTTCATTAGATTCAAGGGCATTCCAAACCTTTATTTTTTCTTCTAAAACTACGCCCGATTTTATTTCCACATGAATACCATCACTTATACCAAGTTCAATATCTCGTCGTTCAAATTCTTGATCGCCAGTAACTATTTCTACAAATGGTTTTTTAGTTTCATCATCAAACTGAACCAAAGCTTCCTTTATAGCCAAAACACTATCTACTCGCGCCAAAATAATAGAAGCATTAGCGCTAAGACCTGCTCTTATAAAGACCGAATCTTGCTTCTTCATAGTGCCCTTTATTTCAAACTGAATTGCACCATTCTCTTCCTTTCCTTTAGGTGCAATGTAATCTAAAACCGCTTCAAAAACTTTATTCTCAATGGCCCCAACAGTAATTTCCAAGGGCAGATTCTCTTTAATCTTACCTACTTCAGATTCATCAACTTTACCCTCGAAAATCATTTTTTCCACATCAGCAATAGCAGCAATCGTTGTACCCTCGTTAAAATTATTACTTTCAATAACTTGATTGCCAACTTCAACCGGCACCTCTAATACCATTCCGCTTACGGTCGCTCTAATTTGCGTATTTGCGGCGTTTCCAAAACCTCTTGTCGTACCAGTTTTAACGATATCATATCGTTTGTTGGCAGCACCATACGACTGTTTTGCTTGATTGTAAGAAACCTCAGCTCTTTCTAAATCTACTTTAGATATTACACCTTTTGAGAATAATCCTTTTTGACGTTCTAAGTTACGTAATTGATCATCAAGACCAATCTTTGCTTCATCAATATTATTTCGAGCATCATTCAAAGCATTTAAGTTGGGCACCACTTTGATGCGACATAATAAGTCACCCGATTTTACATAATCACCCCCTTCAACAAAAACTTCTTCTATAACCCCCGAAATATTTGGTTTGATTAACACTTCTTCTAAAGGAAGAATACTACCTGTTGCGACCGTTTTTTTAATTATCGTTTGTTTTGAGGGCTGCTCTGTTTCATAAACCACAGGGTCTTTAGAATTTTTCTGGTAGAGATAATACATGGCTCCACCGAATGCAACGATGATTAGCAGCAAAATAATTCTTGTAATTGATTTTTTCATTAGTCCTTGTTTAATATAAAATTGATTGATGTTTTATTCTTTGCGCAATGCCTCAATAGGTCTAACCCGAATAGCGCTATTTGCAGGTATGAAACCCGCTAATAATCCTGAAACTACCAAAATTATCAGAGCGCTTACTACTACCCCTAAACTTACACTAGGATTCAGAAACATATCTACAGGACCTAGTGATTCTAACAAAGCATTAATACCATAAATAGAGAGGGCTCCAAAAATAATACCGACCATACCTGAAATGATGGTTAAAAATATAGATTCCATCAAAATCTGCGTTCGAATCGACCATGGGTTTTCCCCTAAAGCTCTGCGAATTCCTATTTCCTTGGTTCGTTCTTTAATAACAATGAGCATAATATTACTAACGCCAATAATACCTGACAACAACACTAAAATTCCCACGAAATAAGCGATGAATTTCAACGCTCCAAAGAGGCTTTCAACTCTGTTATATTGTTCAAACAAATCAAAAAAGCCAATCGCTCTTTCATCATTTGGGTGTACTTTTCTACTTTGTTTTACGGTATTCACTATAGCTTCGCTCAACTCACTAATTGAATTACCATCTTTGGCAGTAATCGCCATCCAACCGACATTATCTGCTCTATTAAAGGCTTGCGAAAAAGTAGTAAAAGGCATAAAAATTTCACGTTCACTATTTTCGCCTCCGTTACTAGTTTTTTCCTTATACGTGCCTACAACCATAAAGTTAACCCCATTTATTTTCAGGTAGGTACCCAGTACTTCCTCATCTTCTTCGTACAAGTCACTTCGAATGCCGTCACCTATAACGACAACTTTACGTTTCTCTTTGATATCATTATGGTTAAAGAATCTACCATGAGCCGTATAAAACGGATTTTGCTGCATGATTTCTGGGTAATCGCCATACACGCGATACAAGCCACTTTCAGTACCGCGAATAACATTGTCACCGACAGAAGGTCGAAGTCTATTTCTTGGGGATATAATTCGTAATCCGGGTACGTTGCGGCGGATAAGTTCAACATCACTTAATTTAAAATTAAAATCTCTTCCTTCAGGAAGCCCTTGATAAGCCAATGTGGTGGTCTCTGTCCACATAAACATGGTATTTGTTGCGACACCGTTAAAATCTTGCCGAATACCATTCTCTAAACCTTTACCCGCAGCCAGTAAAATTATTAAAATAAAAATACCCCAACCCACGCCAAATGCCGTAGCAATGGTTCTTAGTATATTACTAGAGAGTACTTCTAAAATTTCTTTCCAACGATCTTTACTAAACATCTTTTTATTCTAGCTTTATCTAAAAACACTATTATTCATCGCGCAATGCTTCAATAACTTGAACCTTAACGGCCTTCCACGCAGGAAAAAATCCCGCAAGGGTACCTGCCACAATAAGCAAAATAACCGTCGATAAGGCAACATTGAAATTTACAGAGGGATTTAAGATATAATCGACTTCTACATGCGGACCTACAAACTCTAAAAGGCCCATGCTAAAAATAAGCCCTGAAAAACCTGCTATTGCAGTAACGAAAATCGCCTCGTGCATAATCATTCCAATAATAGACCAGGGTTTAGCTCCGAGCGCTTTTCGTATGCCTATTTCTCTAGTTCTCTCTTTAACTACGATCAACATTATATTACTAACACTAACAACACCTGCAATTATGGTAAAGAAACCAACCACCCAAAAGAAAAGTTTGATACCTCCCATTAATGAATAAAATCGCTGGGCTTCTTGAATAGGATTCCAAATACGAATTGCACGATCATCTTCAGGCGCTACGCCATGGGCTTGTTTTAAGTATGTTAATAATTCTTCTGTGAATTCTCCATTCTTAGCGACAGTAGCATCAAAAGATTCCATTTCAGGAAGCATAAAATTAAGATTGTTAATCTTATCAGAACCATTAAAAGCCAATTGTGCCGTTGTAATTGGTACAAAAACTCTTTCTTCTTCTCCCTCATCTTCTCCATGCTCACCAAATACCCCAACAATTCTAAAACCCGCACCAGAGATAATAAGGTACTCTCCAATAGGGGTTTCAACATCGGCAAAAACCTCTCTTTTGATTTTATTACTTATTACAACTACTTTGGAGTTTTGCTCAACATCAGTCTGGTTGATATATCTGCCTTCTGACAAATACTCATTTTCAATTGTTTGAAGATCTCCTGTTGTTCCTGCTACATTATACACTAATAGTTTATTATCATAAACCATTTGAACATCTCTAGGGAAGTATAACATAGAGGCCTTTTCATAATCCTCGCTCATCGACTTTGAAACAGTTTCGTAATTCTCATTACGAAGTTGAATTCTACGCCCTGGGTTTAGCCCCTTATATTCTAATGTTGTTCTCTGAGGCCATATCCAAATACTGGTGGCAGCATCTTCTTTGAATTCTTCAGCTATGCCATTTTGCATACCTTGACCAAAACCCAATAAAATTACTAAAATGAATATTCCGGAGGCCACAGAAAGGCCTGTAAGAAAGGTCCGGAGCTTGTTTTTACGGATAGTATCGAATATCTCTTGCCACCTTTCGATGTCGAACATATGATTGGTTTTGATGATTGATGAGCACAACGCGGGGCATGTTGTACCTTAATATGACTACTCAAAAACAGAATTGTTACAGTTTGAAATGTTAAAAAACAAAAAATACTACTAGCGCTTCATTTTCCTATATACGAAAAAGAAAAGCCCGGCTACTAAAACATAGGGTATTGCCATTAAATAAACAATACCATTGTTTATGCCTTCTGCAACGGCAACATTGTCTTCACTTTCTAAAACTGCACGACACATGGCACATTGCGCTGTTGCTATTTCGGGGGAAAATAACATTACTAAAAAAATCAAAATGACAAAAAACTTTTTCATAAGAAAGCCTTTTTATTAAGCTTCAAGCTTTAATTTACATAGTACGGGGAAATCATCAAATAAACTATCACACCAGTTACAGCAACATACAACCATATCGGAAACGTAATTTTTGCAAACTTTCGATGTATTTCAAAATTGCCCAAATACGCTTTGGCATAAGTTTTCAAAACCAATGGTATTACTACAATTGATAATAAGATATGGGTTATCAAAATAAAAAAATAAACATACTTAAGAAGCCCCTCACCCCCATAGGAAGTTGATTCAGAAGTCATGTGATAAATAATATATAAAACCAAAAAAAACAGGGACAAGCCTATACAAGTGGTCATGAGCTTTTGATGCAGTTTACTTTTTCCATTTTTAATTGCGAGCACAGCTGCAACAAGTAAAACTGCTGTAATGCCATTAATAGTTGCGTATATCGGCGGCAAAAACCCTAAGCGTTCCGCGCCTGGAATTTTAACTGTAAAAAGTAGCGCAACTACTACAGGCACTACAATGGACACTATCGTTATCCATCGATTAAATTTTCGTTCTTTAATAGCTGTATCATTCATTTCTTATTATTCCGCTAGTAATTTTTTGATGTCTTCTTTTAAGGCAGATATTTGCTGCTTTTCTCCATGATCATTTTGACCTTGAGATTCACTTATTGCACCCCGGTAGTACACTATAGGATTGCCAAAATTATCAACTCTTGAACGTATATATCCGTTTTTATCAATTAGTGCAAACAAACCAGAATGCTCAAAACCACCAGGTGCGTCGGGCATTTCAGCTGCAAAAATATTAAACCCGCTGTTCGCTAAATCATAAATTTTCTCCTGATCACCTGTCATTAGATGCCAGTCTAAATCAGTTATACCATAACGCTCTGCATACTCTTTTAACACTTGCGGCGTATCGTAGTCAGGTGTAATAGAGAAAGAAGCGATACCAAAATTTTCGGCAGATTGAAATTCATTTTGTATTATCACCAAGTTCTTTGACATGATAGGACAAATAGACGGACAACTTGTAAAAAAGAATTCTGCAACAAATACTTTTCCTTGGTAATCTTGGTCACTTACCACCAAGCTATCTTGATTTATAAATTCAAAAGAAGGCACCTTTCTTTTTTTTCCATTGAGCATGACAAAAGCTAAACTACCGCTGTTGTCTTTCATATTTATTCTGTCATTCTTGACTATTGTTCCGCTTTGAACGCGTTCTATAATTTTAGGAATGAAAATAATACCAAACACCAAGATCACCAGAGATACCCAAACATATGTGTATTTATTTTTCATCTTACTTTATGCGATCTGCGTTATTTTTTTTCAAAGCCAAACGGTATTCTGCCAAAATAATCTTTACGTCGTCAACCATCTCGTTATTCAATTCAGCTACTGAAGTACAATTAAATCCGTATCTGATCTTTTCCTTTTCATTTACGTCTTCATCTCGCCCTCTCAATTGCAAATCTTTGTCGATTATAAAGACATACGGTGTTGCTTTGGTATTATCGAGTTCTAAATCGGTCTTCAAGGCGTCAAAAAATTCTTGAATCTGAACCTCACTTGCATGTACAAAACTCCATTTTTTAGTGTCCGCTAACTCCCCCAATTCTAGTTTTAAGTCAGCAGCTTCTTTTTCTGAACCCTTGGGTACCACCATCACAAATTGAAGATCATTAAACTCATAAAAACGTTTATATATCTTCTGATTAAGGTTTAAGAGATTCGAACGTTTTGAATTAATATCGCTTCCTAAAAACCCAATTATTGTAATCTTATCTTTTAAGAGAATATCATCATCATAAGGCGGAACTTCCTTTATACTTTCGGTAAGAACTGACAACTTCCCAAAATTAGTGGTGCCTGATAAAAAAAATAAATAAGCTACTATTGGCAGTATAAATAAGACAGCTAAAACAAAGGTCTTTTTCATAATATAGGAATTACACAAAAATAAAAAAGACGGCTGATATGCCGTCTTTTTATTCTGTTAATAATACGTTAGAAATTCCAGGTTACGAAGCCATTGGTAAAAACTTCATAAATATAATCGGCTTCTAAAAGAAGTATAAAAACCAAATAGGCGACCAAAAAAATTGGTGTCCAAACAATTGCTCTTCGCAATGAACTTTTTTCATCTCTAAGGTGCATAAAATCCCATGCGATATAATAGGCTTTCACAAGAGTTAAGATGATGAATATCCAATTTAACAACTTCATACCTAAAAAAGTATTTAGAAGTAAAATTTCTGGTTTCACAATACCTAAGACAACTTCAACGGCGGTTACTATACATAAAAAAGCGAGTACACCCCATATTTTTTGGGTGTTGGACTTGAATTTTAATAAGCCTCTAAAAATTTCTAATTTGTGTTCGTGTGCCATTTATAAACTCTTTAATTCCGATTAATTTGGAAAATATATAATTTTATTCAACAGATTGCTGCCTTGGCAGAAATGAATTTAAAGTATTATACTAGGTAAAAGAAGGTAAAGACAAATACCCATACTAAATCTACAAAGTGCCAATACAGTCCTACTTTTTCAACCATTTCATAATGACCTCGTTTTTCGTAGGTTCCTAAAATAACATTGAAAAATATTATCAAATTAATGACAACACCAGAGGTTACGTGAAAACCGTGAAAACCAGTAATAAAGAAAAAGAAGTCAGCAAATAATCGACTGCCATATTCATTATGAATCAGATTTGCACCTTCGACAACTTGTGTTGCATCATTCAATTTAGCTAGAGATGCTTCTCGTGTTAAAATAGCCTTCTCTCCTTCTCCATCAAAATTAGTAACCGTTTGCTCAAGACTAGTCGCTTTGGCGACATCTCTTGGATTATCTGAAGACTTTAAATCTTCTAAATTTGGAAGTATTTGTTCTGTGCGTATAACAATAGAAGGGTTCGCCTTAAAACCTTCAACAACCTCATTCAATGAATAGGTAGGCAGCGCAGCGCCCTGATAATACCATACCCCATTCTTTTTTTCATGATTTTCGCGCTCGCTATCTATAGTACTCGCAAAATCAGCAATAGCTGCTCGCTCACCAGTTTCTGCATCTACAAATTGCAAAATTCGCCCGCCTTTAGTTTCGAGTGCACCAAAATCGCCTTTGATAAAAGTGCCCCATTCCCATGCTTGTGAGCCTACGAAAATAGCACCCCCAATAATGGTCAAAAACATGTACCAGATAACGGCGTTCTTTTTATTATTATGACCGGCATCAACTGCAAGCACCATAGTTACTGAAGATATAATCAAAATAAGCGTCATTAACGCAACGTATATCATTGGAAAATTACCGTGAACAAACGGTACGTGCGTAAAAACCTGATCGGCAATAGGCCAAGTTTCAATAAACTTAAATCTTGAAAAACCGTATGCGGCTAATAAACCAGAAAAAGTTAGGGCATCAGAGACGAGGAAAAACCACATCATTAATTTGCCATAACTTGCCCCTAAGGGCTTATTTCCTCCACCCCAAACGTTCTCTTCTGAACCTGTTGCTAACGTCGAATCCATATAAAATCTATAGTATGATTAGAATTGGTACAAATTTACACCTTTTTTAACTTTTCAAAAACTGAATTGGTATCAAAACCAATAATATTTCAATTTATTTTACGAAGGTCATAAACAAAATTAGATACACCCATAAAATACCTAGAAAATGCCAAAAGGTTTCACCTAATGACATACCGAGATGTTCTTCTGAAGAATATTTTCCCTTCACCTGACAATATAAAACTACGAGCAAAGAAATAAGACCTGCAATTACGTGTAAAATATGTACTCCTGCGATCACGTATATGAATGATGCCTTCGGATTGCTAACCCCACCTGTTAGGTAAACTCCATCATTTATCATCTGATTGAATCCTTCGGTTTGAAGGTAAATAAATAAAAAACCCATAACCAAGGTAATCACCAAAAATATAGTACTCATTTGAGCCTTATTTTGTTGTGTAGCTTTTTTTGCTAAAAAATAAACAAGGCTACTTAATATAATGATTGCTGTACTCCAATAAAATAAGGTGGGTAATTCGATACCTTGATCCCAATCTTTGCGCGAACTACTCACGATATAAGCACTTGTCCATCCAGCAAAACCCATGATAAGGCTTGCAATACCAAACCACAACATCATCTTTTTAGACCTGTCAATTTTCTCTTTTTCGGAACCTTGTGTTAAATCCATTTTATGATATAAATTTATCTACGACGTATACAATCTGCATTAAGGTGATATAACTAACACTAGCTAGCATTAGCTTTTTAGCGGTCGGATTATCTCTTTTTTTATACAACTGAAAACCAAAAAACAACATTACCAAGCCTAATAAAAATATAAGTATTGCGGCGGGAATGGATAACATCAAATCTCCTGTAATGCCAAATACTGGAATGACAGAAATAACAATCATCCAAATGGTGTACATTAAAATTTGCATGATGGTTCCCGTATCTTTTTTGCCTGTAGGTAGCATTTTAAAGCCTCCTTTTTTATAATCCTCATCCAACATCCACCCTAGTGCCCAAAAATGGGGAAATTGCCAAAAAAACTGTATCATAAACAAAGTTCCTGGTTCAATTCCGAATTCATTGGTAGCAGCAACCCATCCTAACATAAATGGGATTGCTCCTGGAAAAGCTCCTACGAAAACAGCCAAAGGTGTAATAGTTTTTAAGGGCGTATAGACACTAGTATATAAAAAAATTGATATTGCACCAAACATCGCTGTTTTTGCATTTAAATAATAAAGCGATACAATACCCAATATGGTTAATACAACAGCAATTATGAGTGCATTATTTACAGACATTCGACCCGAAGGAATAGGTCGATTTTTAGTTCGATTCATTAAAGCGTCTAAATCTCTTTCAATAATTTGATTATACGCGTTTGATGCACCAACCATACAGTAGCCCCCAAAAGCTAAAAGTAAAAGTGATACGGCATTAAAAGAAACAGGTGCTAATAGATACCCAGCTAAAGAAGAAAAAACTACACTTATGGCTAGTCGCGCTTTCGTAATTTCCTTAAAATCGGAAAAAACTAAAGCCCATGGGGCATCTTTTGCTGAACGAACTGCCGTCTTCATATTTGCTTTTAATACTGTGCAAAGATAAACCTCAACCTGCTTTTTCACAACCAATTGACGCTATTTATCAAGCTACTTTAAATGTATTTAATTCTTTACAATGAAGCTTATCTGAAATTCACTTTTACCAAGGCTGAAGTTTGTAATCTTAGTTAAAATTCGAACTATCTTTGAAAGAACCTTTTAAAACAAACACCATTATGAGATTAAAAACAGTTGTTGTAACACTATTCATGGCCACTTTATCTGGGTTTGTTACGAAAGCGCAAAACAAAGAGGTAGTTATAACTGTGGACACCCTTTCGCAAAATGTATTTATGCTCACCGGTCAAGGAGGTAATATTGGTATTTATGTCGGCACCGATAATGTATTTATGATTGATGATCAATTTGATCGATTAAGTAATAAAATTAAAAAAACTATTGCTTCTTTAACTAACAAACCAATAGCGACTTTATTCAACACACATATGCATGGCGATCATTCTGGTGGCAATGCTAACTTCAATACCAATATGGTAACCATTGTTGCGCACGACAATGTTCGCGAACGCATCAGAACCAATCAGCAAGCTAAACTTGATAAACAAGAAATAACAAGCGACTACCTTACTAAAATGCTACCTGAACTTACCTTTTCTGATGATATCACCTTTCATGATGGTGATGAAACCATAATGGCTTTTCATGTACATCATGCACATACTGATGGCGATGCAATGGTATATTTTATGAATAATAATGTCTTACATATGGGTGATACTTATTTTTCAGGTAGATATCCGTTTATAGATTTAAAAAGCGGCGGAAGTGTCCAAGGCTATATTGATGGGCATAAAAGAGCATTGCTTCTAATTAATGACGACACCAAAATAATACCTGGTCATGGCAGACCTTCAAATAAAAAAGAGTTGGAACGGTATGTTACTATGTTAGAAGATATTCAATTTAAGATTCAAGAAGCTATTGATTCAAATGCTACTTTAGAAGAAGTAAAAAGTAATAAGGGTTTAACAGAAGCCTATGATGAGGTTCATGGCAGCGGTTTTATTAGCCCTGAACGCATACGAGAAACATTTTATATCAGTTTAAAAAACTAAAAGCAATATCAATTGCTGATTTTATATGTAAAAAAAAATCCTCAACGTTTGTTGAGGATTTTTTTTAATACTAATTTTTTTACTGTAATTTAAAGGTAATAGGAATACTAAACGGTACCCGCACCGCTCTACCTCTTTGCATTCCTGGCGTCATTTTTGGCAATTTATCAATAATTCTTGCAGCTTCTTTCTCTAAATTTTTATCTGGACCACGCATTCTTACGTTGCCTATACTACCATCTTTTTGAATTGTAAACATGACACTAACTCTACCTTGAACACCCATTTCTTGTGAAATTTCTGGATATCGGAAGTTTCTGCTAATATGCTTTTGCATCATCTTATTGAAACATGCTCTTTTGTTACTTTCATTTTCACAACCTGGAAAAACAGGTACATTCTCAATAACAGCAAACGGCACATCTACATCTTCAAATTCTTCCGCAACCTCAACGTCTTCTACCTCCATCACTTCTTCCTCTTCATTACTTTCTGTCGATTCGATTACGGTTTCTTCAACCTCTTCTTCATCTTCAACAACTTCAATAATTTCGGGAGCTGCAGGTGGTGGTGGTGGTGGTGGTGTTTTAATTTGTTCGGTCATCGGAACTTCTTCATCCAAATCATCATCGATATTCATCGAAATATCGTATTCATTGCCGTCCGCATATGACTTATATTCAAATGAAACATAAGTTATCAGCAGTACTGCCAACAATCCCATGACGAAATAAAGTCCACTATTTTTACCGATATCAGCTTTCGGATTCTTTTTAGGTTGCATAGTATCAAATTTTAATGTTCGCTAATTTAATTAATTAAATCTTATAAAAACAACTAATATTTCCATTTTAACTGCCTTTTTCCAGAAAAATAGCCTTTTAAGGCAATGGCACCGCACAAACTTCCTAAAGTGTTTGCCAAGCCGTCAAAAACATCGCCCATTCGGCTCACGGTAAAATTATGCTGTAGTATTTCAATAAGAATACCAAAAGCAATGGTTGACAATGCAATTATAATGAGTGCCTTTTTTATACCCATCTCTCCCCTAAATCTTTCACGCAGAAATAAAATACCCAAAATACATGCCACAAAATAAAAGGTAAAATGTACAACTTTATCTATATGAGGAATATCAAACCTTGGGGTACGAACTCCCTCAAAAGAATTTAAACTAGAAAATGTCACAAACACCATCCAGCTTACAAAAGCTATTGTAAAAAAATAGCTTTTACCCACCAATTAAGGCTTTATAATCTTCATCACTTAGCAGTCCGTCAATTTGAGAAGAATCGCTTATCTTTATTTTAATCATCCATCCTTCACCATAGGGGTCTGTATTTACCTTTTCTGGATCATCTTCTAAAGCTTCATTAAAAGCGATTATTTCTCCACTTAAAGGCAAAAAAAGATCTGAAACCGTTTTAACAGCTTCTACCGAACCAAAAACTTCTTCTTGGTCTAGGGTTTCATCCAATGTTTCAACTTCTACATATACAATATCACCCAACTCGCTTTGAGCAAAATCTGTAATTCCAACGGTAGCAACATCACCTTCAATGCTAATCCATTCGTGGTCTTTCGTGTACTTTAATTCTGATGGTATATTCATTCTAAATATTTTAATTCGTGTGGCAAATGTAAAGGATTCCTTTAGAAATTCAAATACAAACAAAAAGCTCGAAAACAAGTTCAAGTTCAATTTTAAAAATCAAATTCAAAAGTCAAATTCAATGCTAATGGTACGCTGATGAATTAGATTTAGCGGTTATTTAAAGACAAAATAATGAGATGATTAGAGCATCTCTTTGCTATTTCTCTCCTATAGAGAAATCAAAACTACTTTTTCTATTTCCATTATTTCAGGGTGACTGAGGACTTTTAATTACCGAAATTATATCGAAGTGTAAACCCTGTATTAATAGTTGTTTGAGGGAATGCAGTAGAAACCGCAAATTGAGAGAAAGAATGATCATAAAAGAATAAGGCATTCAAATTCTTACTTAAGGCATAGTCGGCTGTAAACTTAATAGACATCAAATTTTGCCCTGAAGTGATCTGATTGTTATCAACATCAAGGTTGCGAATGATGGTTAAATTATCTCTTAAAGTAACATCAGCTTTTAAGTTCAAATCACCCTTCAGTCTTGTTTTTTCACCACCTATGTTGGTCACAAAAGTTAAATCTTTGATGCGATAGCCTAGACCTACTGTATACTCTTTACCGTTATTCTCAGTCAATAAATTATTATCTAAACTTAATGATAGCATTCGATCACTTCGAACCTCTGCCAAAACGCTTATCGAGTTTTTCATTTCGAAATCTACTCGCATTAGCGGATTGAACGCATCGGTTAACACCACATTATTTAAAATTAGGTCAGACAATTGATCATTATTATCACCAGTTACTATAGAATTACCATCATTGATAAGTTGTTCACGTTCTAAATTGGTTTGAAAAGAATTAATACTATAAGCAGCGCGGTAACCATGACTTAAAGAGAATCGTTTAAATCGCTTTTTAAACCATTTCTTTTTCATCAACCCGGTATACTTTACATTCCAATTCGGAATAGGAATATCTCTAAATGCATCTAAATTCACTCGTTTTTCGTTTTGCCCGGTATAGGCTGCAAAGAAAGCAGGCAATAATACATCTTGTTGGGTCTTGCCATATTTTTCAGGAAAGCCGTCTACATCTAAGGTGCCCGGCACTTCTCCTCTATCGCTTACTAAGCGATTAGCAATAGTAAGTCTGTTCTGCTTAAATTGCTCGAAATTCTTAGAATCAAACTCATCACTTTTACCAAATGCAGTACCAATCATCATCGTAGATATGCTAAAGCTACCAAGGCTATTGGTTAAGCCTGGTGTACCTAAAAGCCAAGCGTCTAAATCATAACTCTCTTGGCTACGCTCTGAATATTGGCGATCTGCAACCAAATCAATGGTCAAATCTTTAACGGGTTGTGCCGTAGCAGTAATATTCAATTGCTTGTTTGTACTTTTAATATACTGTTCGTTAAATTCATCGAAGCCGGTAAGCCAACCTCTACGAGCAGCCTCGTAGCGAACGTCAGACTGACTACCAAATACAAAACCTAGTGATGGTCTAGCTGTACCAATAAAGCCAATAGATTGGGTATACCCTGGCAAAACAGTACCATTACTTTCATTGTAATTTATATTCAATCGCTTTACCATAGTTACAATATCGACTGCGGTATTAAACAACTTACTCGTTTTTCTTGGACCTTTATCTTCTTTTATGGGGTTACCTGCTTTGTCTTTTCGTATTGGTGCTGCCTTGGCTTTGGTTTTACCATCTTTTTTCTTTAGCCCTACTAAGTCATATAACTTTTGCATCGTAAAAGATGCTGTCAAGTTATGGGTATTGGCATTTTGAACCGTATTTATAGAGTTAATTAACAAGGGGTTTGCTGCTGTTGGGTTCGGGTTATCGACTAAAGCTACCGCTTCATTCAAAGCATCGCCACCGCGTTGCCAATCAAAATTGCTGGTATAGGTGTATTGCGCACTAATGAAATCTAAGGCAGGTATTTTATCAAAAGGAAGCTCATAATTCAACTCCATTTGCTGCGCATGGCGGTTTGGTTCTCCTAAATCAAAGAAGCCATCCCATAAAACCAGATCTTTTTCTATGTTAGGTCGCCCTCGGTTGTCATAGACTTCTCCGAAATAATTTCGAACTATAGCATTGTTAGAACCCGTTAAATTTAAACGCAGCGATTTGGTCAAACTATAATTTACTGCATACTGCCAATTAAATTGATAGTTGCGTTGTTGCAGTAACGGAAGCTGCAAGGCATCAACCCCTTCTTCAATAACATCTCTAAAGCGTTGCTGATTGAATTGTCTGTTAATATTTGAGTTTAATGAAAACGTTGCCGGCAGCAAATTCAAGTTCAACTCTTTTAGCCATTTCCAATATTTTCCATTAAATAAAGAATCTTTTTTCGCAAAAGGTGCAATTTCTAGTGGTTTAAAGGCATGGTTATAAACGAAACCTGTATTAACGTTCTGATCTCTTAAGTTCGCAATCTCAAAATCGCGATGTTCTGTTTCATTATACGAATAGTTGAATGTGAAATTTTCAATGTCATAAAAATTAGCATCAGCCTCTTCGCCACGTTCCTTTCGCAAACCAATTACATTAATACTAGTCCGTTTGGTATAATCTTCAGCCTGTTCTAAAACACCATCTTTGCCTGATTGAGTGGTTTCGGCATCTACTAAATCTTGTAATTTTAAATCGTCATATACCGGATCAAATTCAGGCGTAATAATTTCTTCGGAAATGCCATAATTAAACGGAATTTGAATACCCCATTTTCTAGGAAGCAATTGCCCCACATTTACATTGGTTACCAAATCATATGAAACTGCATCTTCTCTAGAACGTTCATTCGGCATTTGATCTATCGCTCCAAAACCAGAGGTGCTCTTAGAACCTGTTGCTGTAATGTTAGCAAAATCGGCAATATTTGCATCAACTGCTGCAATAGCTGCCCAACCGCCATTATTGTCTAAACCTGCTAAACGTAATTCGTTAAACCAAACTTCACCACGAGCTGGAAGGTTATCAATATTTTTAATACCCACCATCATACTTCTGACGCTACCAAGAGACGGATTCCCTTTAATACCAATTCGGTTTCTACCTATTGTTCTAGGGTCAAATTCATTAACGGGCACAACGATACCATTATCGACTTCGAAATATTGTACTGCGGTTAAGTTTCCACCAGCAATCCACGCTGATTTAATAAGGTTCAAATCGGAAAGTAAAATTTCCATTTCATTTAATTCTGGCCATATTTCATCATCAGAAGTCGCACCATGAGGTGTAAATTGTAACGGCACTTCAATTTGATAGTAATTTTGTGAAAAATCTGTTCCAATTCTTAAGAAACCTACCAGCGGTGTTTCACCATCAATAAAGTCATTTTCATTGATTTCTTCTGCATGTAGAAACATTCTTAATTTTTTATATTGTCGAATATCAATATTAAGACTCTTAAACACGCCCCTAGAATCTTGTGATTCTAAATTGTTCACCACTAAAGATAAAGACTGCTCGTTTTGGCGAATGACGGTATTATTGTTGTTTAATCGCTCTCGAACTACGCCAGGGGGCACGACATAATTGATCGGACTTCTATTTTCGTTTTCTTCAATATTTACGGCATTGACATCTAAGGTGGTTCCATCATCGGTTGGGTCAATATCAACCAGCTCGTCTTGCAAATTCTTGGTGTAGGTACGCCAATCACCACGAACCAAATCTAAGGTAGCAAAACGCAAAACGGCAGGACTATTAAAACCAGTCATATACATTCGCATGAAGCTAATCGATCTGAAATCAGTTATTCCGCCGACAGCAGAAGTAAAATCACTCAATGGAATTTTATATTGTATCCAACGTCTATTTAAAGTACTACCGTCAGGTACATCGTTTTGTGGCACTTCTTGCGTTTCGATTACATCGGTAACATATTGATCATCGGTAGTAGAATTTGGCTTTATCTGAATGCGATATTCATAATAACTATTTACCGTATTCATAGTCAAATCACGATCGATATCTTCAACATCAGGCAAGGTATTTGAACCTCTATTGGTATTATCAACTTGAACTGGAGAGTTACCATCAGGGTTATTAAAATCTTTGTAGCGATCTATAATCGTACCTGGTCTATTTAAATAATACTGATAGTTATCTAAGGCAGGGTCATCGCCAACATTATTGTCATAAACGGCACCTTCTTGTGTATCATTTAATCCATCAAAACCAATATCTTGTAATACTCTATTATTTTCATTGGCATCAAAGGCATACACTAAGGCCTGCGTTTGTGGTACTTTGCCCCAATCGGTATCCCTTGTTAATTCATTGCTATCAACACCTGGCAGACCATTTTCATACTGCTTTCTGCCATCTTTTAAAATGTCTTCAGAAATATTACCAAAATTCAAAACCAATTCACCAGGTGATTTTGTCACACCATCAACATACGGATCAAGTACCCAAAACTGCACAAACTCTACATTTGCTTGTTCAAAATTAGTACTGCTCAAAGAACGCATAATACCTGCCCATTTATCATTAGGCTGTTCAGCTGCAAAAGCAGGATTATTGTTGTAAGGGCCTTTTTCCCCTGGAAAATAATTAATATTTAAGGTATTTTGAACCTGAGTCTGCCCTTGTGCGACATCTTGCTGAAACAAGTTCTGAATATAAACTCTTCTGGTTTCATTAGTAGAAACGTCACTATCAGACATTTCAGGTGGTCTTTGATTCGTATAGAAAATTGGATCAATAGTGTACCACGACATCTTAGCTCGTTCATAACCGGTTTCAAGTCCGTTCTTACCAACAGCGAATTCTAAGGGCACACTCGCCAAGCTCCATCCTAAAGAAGATCGTATATCGATTAATGCTTGTGCACCTTCAAAATCATCTAAATAGGTGGTAGTCTCCCCCAAGAAATCTGCATTTTTAGGTGAATTGGGTTTCAGCCATGCTACCTCTGCACGTACCGAAAGGTTTGAAGGAACGTCGGTATCAATATTGGGTAATTTATTTACCATTCGAGTTAAAAAAGGAACCTCTGTTGAAAAATTACCATTTAGGCCATAAATCGTATTGTTTACAGGTTCTACGCCATAATTTGATTTTTGTGTTAATGGTCGCTCGTTCAAGTTTAATAGCGTTCCACCCAACACAAAATTCTTACTGAATTGATGTTCCACATTAACCCCAGTAAATCGTCTGGTTTGTTGGCCAAATACGGCATTATTTTCTACTGAAATATTGATGGGTGTATTTGAAGCCTCTAAACTAGGATCTAATATCTGCACTGTACCCGCTTGGTAATTTACAGTATAGTCAATACCTTCTTGTAATTGACGACCACCAGCAGTAACTCGAACAGAGCCTCGAGGTACATTGAACGCCCCGATGGGTATACCATTACTTCCCTCTGATTTATAGCGTCCTTTTAATAGAAATTTATTTTTCTCTGGGTTTTGTAATGAAGCAGCTTTTGTCAACTCATACATATCACGAAATACGTATTTCTGTTGATTATTGTTGTATGTTGTTTCATCTGTATAATCGCCGCCGCTATCTAATTCTCCAAATAAATACTCACCAAACGGTTCTGTTTTTGAAAAAATAATGAGTCCGTTTTGCGTATTTACTGTAAGCCCAGGCACAAAATCAAAGAAACCATCACCGCCAGGTTGCACATCATTATATGCATTCAATCGATCTAAATTGAAAACATCTAAAAGTATGCGCTCTTGGAAACCAGCAGGCCAACCTGAACCAGGCCCTTCATCAACGGGAGTAATGTAGTTTCTTGGAGTAGGGTCAGAATATAAAATGTTTAATTTAAAATCTTCTTGACTTAACCGAAAAGCGCCTGTTGCATAAATGTTTTTCATCATCAAATCCCAAATAGGATCGGTGATGTTCGTCACATTACTTTTTAACAACTTTAAAATCAAGGTGTTGTTTTCGATAATGGGCGCTACAGTACCCGCACCTAAAACACTCGTTGCATCTACACCACCATTGGCAAATTCTCCAACTTGAAACACTTCTCCGTTAACTGTATATTGAAAAGCAACACCTAAAACCTCATCATTACTTAATCTTTGATTCAATGAAATATAACCCAATTGCGTATTATAGTCATAATCTCTGAGAGGATCTAATTTTCTGGCATTTTCTAAAATAGCATAATCGAAACCTTGATTTACTGGATATCCTGGTATATTAAAGCCATTTTCTACGGTAGCGATATCACGAATTGAGGTTGTTAAAGCTCCGGTTCCTACTTGATTAGGATCAAAGTCGTTGGCATTATTTCTAGGAAACACATTGCTAGGGTTGGGAAAAAAGCCAACTGGTGGAGCACCTGTTTGTCCTAACCTCGTATTATTGGGGTCTGACTCTCCTAAATCTTGTATGGCTACCACATTACGAACATTTGTCGTTAACTGACTTCTATTTGTCACCCAAACTTCGATACGAGTAATTTGCACTTGACTTCGTATATAAGGGTAGTTTTCTAAAGCTGTATCATAGTTGTCTCTAAAATATTGAGATAGAAAAAAGTGTCGATCCTCATCATAATCTAATGCCGTAATATTGAATTCACTTAAGGTACCACCACCTTGGGCAACTACCGTATTATTTTGTGATTTTTGCTCTGAAAATACTGCGGTTACTCTTGTTTTACCAAACTGTAATTCCGTTTTAACACCAAACAAACTTTGTGCACCTTGAATCAAAGAACTATTCAAAGGCATACTAACATTACCCGCTTCAATACTTTGCAGAATATCATCTTCGCTTGGCGTATAATCTAATTTGAAGATATTTTGAAAATCAAAAGTTGCCTCCGTATCATAGTTGAAATTTACCGCAAGACGTTCACCGACATTGCCCAGTAAACTCAAACTAATTCGCTGGTCAAAATCAAATGATAAGTTGGTTCGATTTCTTGGTGATAATGATGGATTATCATTTTTTTGCCAAATAACCCCCAAATCCATCGCGACAGAACCTTGAGGTATAACCTCTATACCTCCTTCACCAAAAACAGATTTGAAAAATTTATTATCCTTATAAAATATTGGTAATAGGTTCTTTTTCCCGGCATCGTCTCCTTCTTTCTTACCCGAAATGGCATCTGATTTTTCTTTGAAATACTCTTTCATACTCTCTTGACGTACTAAAGTATAGTACTGATCAGGAGTAAGAATTATAGGGTACCCAATATTAAAATCGCCAACTTTTTCATTGTAAATATAGCGATCCATCTGAGGATCGTAAATATATTTAGAAACAATGCTATCTGGATTTTCTAAAAGAATCTTACCTAAGGAAAATCCTGTTTTCACAGAATCTACCTTTTGCTCATTCGTTTCTTCTTCATCTGTTTCTTGGCCGTAGGAAATGTCTGCGATTACAAAAAATAGTATGAATAGGAAGAATAGCTTAAATGAAGATTTAAGTATTTGTTTTGCCCCTTTTTTCAAACTTGTTACAAATTTTTAAGCGCGAGTTTTATGATGTTCTCGACACTTAGCGAAGGGTCTTGTAGTAGTACCTTATCAACAGCTTTATCGGCTTGTCTTCTAGGGAACCCAAGAACCTCTAAAGCAGATAACGCTTCATCTTTATTTGTATTGTTTGAACTAAGGGAAACTTCGTCAATATCATAGACTTTTAAAACCTTGTCTTTTAAGTCAAGAATAACACGCTGGGCAGTCTTTGCACCTATCCCTTTGATACTCTGTATAGTGGGAACATCTCCACTTGCTATTGCGTCGCGAATTTGAGCAGGAGATAATGAAGACAACATGGTGCGCGCCGTGCTTGATCCGATACCCGAAACTGATAAAAGCAAACGAAATATCTCTCTTTCTGATTTCTCAGAAAAACCAAAAAGCGTATGCGAATCTTCTTTTACTTGAAAATGTGTAAACAGGCTAATATTTTCGGCATCATTAAGCTTTGAAAATGTATGCAATGATATATTTACGAAGTAACCTACTCCGCCACACTCTATTATAACATAGGTTGGATTTTTCTCAACTAGTTTTCCTTTTAAGTGGTGTATCATATTTCAAATTCAAGTAAAAAAATCAAGCTCAAGTTCAAGTTCAAATTGATTAATGATTACTGATTACTGATTACTGATTACTGATTACTGATTACTGATTACTGATTACTGATTACTGATTACTAAGTATTTAACTTTTACTGCCAACGGCAACTGCCTACTGAAAACTATTTACCGATTTTAGCCTTTTTACGCTTCTCTCTTTCTTGAGCGTCAATAGCAGCAACGGCTGCCATGTTTACAATTTCATCTACACTTGCACCCAATTGCAAAATATGTACTGATCTTCTTAGACCTACCATGATAGGGCCAATTGAATCGGCACCGTTCAACTCTTTCAACAATTTATAGGTAATATTTGCTGATTCCAAATTTGGAAAAATTAGGATATTCACTTTCTTACCTGCTAATTTTGAAAATGGAAATTGACTTTGCAATAACTCTTTATTTAATGCAAAATCCGTTTGAATTTCTCCATCAACGATTAAATCAGGATTGTTTTCATGCAAAATTCGAACTGCCTCTTTTACTTTACGAGCTTTTGGATGTGTTGACGATCCATAATTCGCGTATGAAAGCATGGCAATAACAGGATTAAAACCGAAAGTAGCAGCAACATTTGCTGTGTTTTGTGCGATCTCTGCCAATTCTTCTGCTGTTGGTTCGATATTAATTGAAGTATCAGCTAAAAACACAGGACCCTTTTCTGTAATCATGATGTGCACCGTCGCTATTTTAGAAACTCCTGCTGCTCTTCCAATAATCTCAAATACCGGCTTCACTACTTGCGGATATGCTCTTGAATATCCAGAAATCATGCCATCAGCATCACCCTCTAAAACCATCATTGAACCAAACGAGTTTCGTTTCTTCATTTGTGTTTTAGCAGAATACAGCGTTGTACCTTTTCTTCTTCGATTCAACCAGTATTTCTCAGCATATTGATTTCTTCTCTCACTTGCTTCTTTCGATTGCGGATCAATAATCAGAACATCATCAGCATTGAATTCCAATTCTAGCATCAGTTCTAAAATAATCTCTTTATTACCTAATAAAATGGGGATTGCAATACCTTCTTCAATGGCAATTTGTGCAGCCTTTAAAACATCTAAATGATCAGCTTCAGCAAAAACTATTTTCTTTAGATTCATTTTTGCTCTAGTGTGAAGCAAACGAACTACCTTATTATCTTCACCAGAACGCTGACGTAATTCTTCTTTATATTTTTCCCAGTCTGCAATGGGTTGTTTCGCTATTCCACTTTCCATAGCTGCCTTTGCAATAGCTGGTGGAATTTCAGATATCAATCTTGGATCAAATGGTTTAGGAATTATATACTCTCTGCTAAATGTTAACCGAGTTTCTCCGTATGCAATATTTACTTGTTCTGGTACGGGTTCTCTTGTAAGGTCAGCTAATGCTTTGACCGCTGCCATTTTCATGGCTTCATTAATACCTGTCGCTCGAACATCTAAAGCTCCTCTAAAAATAAAAGGGAAACCTAATACATTATTCACCTGATTCGGATGATCAGATCGACCAGTAGCCATAATAATATCTTTTCTAGTCTTAACCGCTAAGTCATATTTAATCTCAGGATCAGGATTCGCCATCGCAAAAACAATTGGGTCTTTTGCCATCGATAAAAGCATCGCAGGTGATACAATATCTTTTATAGAAAGTCCGATAAAAACATCGGCGTCTTTCATAGCTTCGTCTAGCGTGTCAATTTTTCTGTCAGATGCAAATTCTTTTTTTTCTTGGCTTAGATTTTCTCTGTCTTCGCGAATAACTCCTTTACTATCAAGCATCACGATATTTTCTGCTTTTGCTCCAAAGGCTTTGTATAATCTGGTGCACGATACGGCCGCTGCGCCTGCCCCGCTAACAACAATACGCACTTTTTCCATTTTTTTTCCAGTCAACGCTAAGGCATTCAATAACGCGGCAGCAGAAATAATTGCCGTTCCATGTTGATCATCATGCATAACAGGAATATCTAATTCTTCCTTTAATCTGCGTTCAATCTCGAAAGCTTCTGGAGCTTTGATATCTTCTAAATTAATTCCTCCAAAGGTCGGAGCAATCATCTTCACCGTTTCTATAAATTTATCGACATCTTCGGTATCTACCTCAATATCAATACCGTCTATATCAGCGAAAATTTTAAAGAGCAGTCCCTTACCTTCCATCACAGGTTTTGACGCTTCAGGACCTATATTTCCTAAGCCTAAAACTGCTGTGCCATTTGAAATAATAGCGACTAAATTTCCTTTCGAAGTGTATTTATAGGCGTTTTCTTTATCTTTTGCTATCTCTAAGCACGGTTCAGCAACACCCGGAGAATATGCCAAAGCCAAATCACGTTGCGTAGCATAGGGTTTGGTTGGAACAATTTTTATCTTACCAGGTTGGGGTTTAGCGTGATAAATTAATGCATCGCGTCTGATTTTTTCATCACTCATATTCTCAGGAATTTAAGCCACAAATATAATTCTATTCTTCTTTGAATTTACATTTAAAATTGCGTTCAGCAACAACTACTTAACAACCAGGAAAGAGGCTAGCAAAAAAGAAACATTTTACAACCAGAAGTATTTTCTTGAAGTCGCAGCGTTAGATCAATGTACTTCTTGCGGCCTTACAAAATCATCTTCATTGACTTCGGTCTTTGGAACATTCAATCGCATAGCAAGGATTGCCGATATGATAAAAAATGCGCCTGCAAAGAGGATTGCATTAATCGCACTACCGCCTAATAGGTATTTGTAAATAGGGCCAAAAGTAAGCGTTTCGATACCCATTGGAATTACGATCATCATATTTAGAATACCCATATAAACACCTCTTCTATCTTGTGGAACAACCTTTGAAACCATGGTGTAAGGTATACCCATCATAGCCGCCCAACCAATACCAAATAGCACCATAGGCACTAAAACCAAGATGGGGTCACTTATGAATGGTACTAAAAAGAGGGCCAAACCTGTGCCTACCAAACTTAACGCATATATTTTTTTCCCTCCATATTTGAGTGTAAGTGGAACGAGTGCTAGAGCCACCACCATAGTAACAATATTGTAGGTCAAACTCATTTGAGCAGATTGAGAAGCAGCTTCAGATGTAGAATAACCAAGGGTTTGTTTGAACAAAGGGGTAATGTACTGCCAATAGACAAATAAAGCATACCATTGAAATAAATAAACAGCGCCTACTTTCCACATAAAGGAAGGCATTTCTTTTATCGCATTACCAATCTCAGCAAAGGGTTTCGCGATACGCTGCCCTATAGGTAAACTTTTACTGTGGTTAATTTCGACAAGTTCTGTATTTGACGGTGGAATTTCTGGGGTTTTAAAAACAGACCATAATATGGTAGTAATTGATAAAATACCTCCAATATAAAATGAATAATACAACCATTGTGGAATTTCACCAGCAACTTCTATCGACTCATCACCTAAAAAATATTGAAATAATACTATTGAGCCATTTGCTAGAAGTATACCAGCACCAACGAACAAACTTTGCATTTGATATCCCATACTAAGCTGTTTTTCAGGCAGTTTATCGCCAACAAAAGCGCGATAGGGTTCCATCGCCATATTATTACCAGCATCTAAAATCCAAAGCAATCCTACGGCAAACCATAATACCGGACTAGTTGGGAAAGCGAATAAACATAGGCTGCCAATAATAGCTCCAATCAAGAAGTAGGGTTTACGCCTACCCCAACGATCAGACCAAGTTTTGTCAGACATGGCACCAATGATAGGCTGCACGACCAAACCAGTTATCGGGCCAGCAATGTTTAGAATAGGCAACATTTCTTCAGGCGCTCCTAAATACAAAAATATAGGGTTGATAGCAGTCTGCTGTAACCCAAAACTGTATTGAATGCCCAAAAACCCAACATTCATATTAAAAATCTGCCAAAAACTTAAGGTTGGTTTTTTTATACTATTCATTCTGCAAGAAGTTTGGTGATAAAATCGTCTAACAATATAACATTTTAAATGCTCAAGAATATAAAACTTAGCAATTAAAACAATGGAACCGATTACGCTAACGTTTGCGAAAACTAAAGGTTTATTTCAAAAACTTAATATTCCGCTGTAAGCCAGAAAATTTGGTCCGCTTCACCGCTGATTTCTGAAATACCTTTTTAAAGACATCTTCTGTAATTTCTTCCCAATCTTTCTTGGTCATTGAAAGCAAATCAGGATGCGGATTGAACAAAGGTTCGCGATGGGGCTTAGAAAATTTATTCCACGGACAAACATCTTGGCATATATCACATCCAAATGCCCAATCATCAAACTTACCCTGAAATTCATTCGGAATTTCATTCTTTAATTCAATTGTAAAATAGGAAATACACTTGCTTCCGTCAACCACGTAAGGCTCTACAATTGCTTCTGTAGGACAGGCATCAATGCAAGCGGTACAAGTACCACAATGGTCAGTTACTGGTGTGTCGTATTCCAAATCTAAATCCACAATCAATTCAGCAATAAAATAAAACGAACCGACCTGCTGTGTGAGCAGATTACTGTGTTTACCAATCCAGCCCAATCCACTTTTCGCAGCCCATGCTTTATCTAAAACAGGTGCAGAATCTACAAAAGCGCGACCGCTGACCTCCCCTATTTCATCCGAGATAAAATTTTGAAGTAGTCGTAGTTTTGATTTAATCACATGATGATAATCATGTCCATAAGCATATTTCGAAATCTTATAGTTTTCCTCTTTTTGAGTTTCTTCAGGATAGTAATTCAATAACAACGAAATAACAGATTTTGCACCCTCAACCAAAAGCCTTGGATCTAATCGTTTATCGAAATGGTTCTCCATATACCCCATTTCACCTTGCATATTCTTATTCAACCAGTTCTCTAGTCGAGGTGCTTCTTCTTCTAAAAATTCAGCTTTTGAAATACCACAAGACAAGAAACCTAGGCGTTTGGCTTCCTTTTTTATGAGGTGCGAATATTTCTCTTTTAAATGCAAGTCTTGTCCATCTGATTATTGCTAAATTACAACTCTAAAAGAAAATGAGATCATAATGCTAAATGAACCTATACCATTATAATTAATCTACATTTTTTATATGACCTCAGAAATTATTTGTTTAAAACTGTAACAAAAGCAGTTTTTTGTAACTAACTAGAAGTATTGAACTAAACAACCTCTATGATACAATTAAACAACCTAACAAAATCTTTCACAACAAAAACAGGAAAAGGTTTTAAAAAGGAAACCCTTACCGTAAATGCGGTAAATGAAGTTTCCTTTGAATGCAAACCAGGAAGAATCTTCTCACTTCTTGGCGCAAACGGAGCCGGAAAAACAACTACACTACGAATGATTGCAGGTATTATCAACCCTACTTCAGGGTCTGCTATTGTAGACGGAGTTGATATTTCACAGGGAAATGACGAAGTAAAAAAACGGATCGGATTCTTAACAGGTTCAACCGGACTTTACGAACGCCTCAACCCAGATGAAACTTTAGACTTCTTTGGTAAACTCTACAGATTACCCGAAAAAAAGCTCAAAGAACGTAAAGAATACTTATTCGAAAAACTAGGTATTAATGAATTTCGAAAAAAACGAATGGGGCAAATGAGTACCGGTATGAAACAGAAAGTTTCTATCGCACGAACGCTAATACATGACCCCGAAGTTCTTATATTTGACGAGCCTACCTCTGGGCTTGATGTAATTACTGCTGAAAGTATCATTGAATTAATTCGAGAATCAAAAGCAGATAACAAAACCGTAATCTTCTCTTCCCATATCATGAGTGAAGTTGATTTGCTTTGTGATGATCTTGCTATTATCAACAAAGGGTCTATCATTTACAACAATACTTTCGAAAATTTCAAATCTGAAATGAAAGCAGACAACCTTACTCAAGAATTCATTAATCGCGTAAAAGAAGCCTAAGATGAGAGATTTAATTATAATCATAAAAAAAGAATTAAAAGAGCTTCTAAGAGACAAGAAGACCTTAATCAATTCCATAATTTTACCAATGTTAATGCTTCCTGTTATCATGTTCGGAGCAATAAAAGTGATGGACATGATTAAAACCAATAACCAAGAGAAAGCTATAAAAATAGGTCTAGTTAACGCTCCTGAAGCTTTCATGAAATTGGTGAAAAGCGATACACTAAACAAAATAACTAATTATAGTGAATCAATAGATTTCAAAACCTTAATTGATGATGAAACCATTCAATCAGCCATCGTTTTTCCAAAGGAATTTAACGCCAAAATAGATAGTTTAGAAAGTACTGCGGTCGAAATTTACCGCAATGGCTCTAAAGAAAGTGTCAATAGTCGTATTTCAAGCATTTTGAATATTTATAGCTCTGGTTTACAGGAAAAAAGAATGAATCAACTACAAATTTCACCAGAGAAATTGACTCCTTTTACTGAAAATTATGTGGAAATAGGAGAGCAAAAAGAACTCATCGGAAAAAGTGTTGGCGGGTTTATTCCTTACTTTTTTATCATCATGATGTGGAGTGGCTGCATGCTAGCATGCATTGATTTGGTAACGGGTGAAAAAGAACGAAAAACTATTGAAACTACCTTATCACTTCCTATCTCTAAGTTTAAAATTCTTTTTGGCAAAACTATAGTTTCTTCACTTTTAGGTTTCATTCCAGCCCTATTAACTTTGGTCGGACTCATAATAGGGCTCAACTTTATTGATGACATTCCTGATACCTTTAAATTGGCCATAAGTGAGATGCTGAATTTTCAATCTATCGCTTTAATTCTATTATTATTAATTCCGCTTTCTATATTTCTGTCAGGAATGATAATCATGCTTATTGTTGGCGCCACCACTTTCAAAGAAGCGCAAAGTAAGGTTTCACCTGTTTTAATGGTATTACTACTTCCACTAATTTTGGCCATGATGCCTGGAATTGATTTTACTTGGACTACCGTTTTTATACCCATATTAAATATAGGTTTAGGGGTTAAAGAAATTATGGCAGGCACAATAGACATGGCCAAATATTCAGCCATGCTGATTTCGCTAATTGTATTTGCAGTAGTAGCCATCTATTTTAGTTACAAGAAATTTTCTGATGAAAATTCAATTTTGAAATAAAGAAGATTAGTAAATAACCGCGAGGCAAGCCCATGAGGCATTCGTAGGAAAACAACAATAATATTTCAAGGCCCGAACGGCACGGGCGGCAAGCCTGGGAGCTTTTTTAAACTTGATTATCGAGTAAATAAAGGAGGAATATGAATATTTCTCCTTTATCTTGGTATTAAATTCAAAAAAGCGGTTTTTGGCTTCAAAGTAAGTAAAGGGTTTATTTCAATTTTCTTTGAAGCAGGCTGTAACTTATACTTTTTTAGAATTTCTGCAATAGTTAGCACCATTTCGTACATCGCAAAGTTATTACCAATGCACATTCTGGGTCCCGCCCCAAACGGAAAATACCAATCAGAGAAATCCTTTTTACGCTTCAGATCAAAACGTTCTGGCATAAAAACGTCAGGTTGCTGCCAAAAATTAGAGTGACGATGTAATTCATAAAAGCTCATCAACCAAACCGTTCCTTTTTTAAATTCAATTCCATTAATCGTATCGGTCTCTAATCCGATTCGATCTAAAATAAATAAAGGAGGATACAATCGTAATGTTTCTTCAATACATTGCTTGGTGAATTTCAATTTGCCGAGCTCATCCATGATATTTTCTGATGCAAAATCAATCGTTTCAACTTCTTGAAAAACTTTTTCTTGAACTTCGGTGTGCATCGCAAGTAATAGCAAGGTAAAACTTAAGGCATTTGCTGTAGTCTCGTGACCCGCTGTAAACAACACCATCACTTCATCAAGTAATTGTCTTCTTGGCATTGGTGTGTTATCTTCATAGCGCGCGCCTAATAGCATGTCTAACAAGTCGTCTTTATCAGCTTCAGATGCCACGCGTTCATTGACAATTTTATTCAATATTTCACGTGCTTCTTCACTTTCAGATAAGTGCTTTTTTACTTCTCCATTGAATTGAAACCACCAACTTAAATAAGGCATTCGAAGTTCTTTCACCAACATTTCTTGAATGTTCATGGTGATCTCTTTCAACCGCATCATTCTACTTCGGATATCATCAGCACTAAAAAGCGACTGTGCAACCACTTGAAATGCCAAATCACCCATAACAGGAAATACATCTTGAGCTTTACCAGGCGCAAGCTCTTGCAATTCTCTTCGAATGGCTTGATGCATAATCCTCATCAAACCTTCTAATTTTCTTTTATGAAAAGTGGGTTGTATCATTCTGCGATGAACCCGCCATATCTCTCCGTTGGAAGTCAATAAACCTTGACCAATATATTTTCCTAAATCTTTGGTTTGTAAATCTGACTTATGGTAGTTCTTTTGGTTTTTTTGAAGTATATGCTGAATCGCTTTAGGGTCTCGCGTAAAATTCCAAGTACTATTTTTACCTAAATTTATTCGGAAAGTATCACCGTATTTTTCAAAACATTCTCGATGAAACGGCAAAGGGTTTTCTAATACACTACTTCTATTTTTTAGAACTGTAAAACGTGAAATAGTTTTAATCTTATCCATCAAAACAAACCAGGTTGGGTTCCTCCCTTTATTTTACCCAAATGTTTATAGGCCAAGTCGGTTACTTCTCTACCTCTAGGTGTTCTCATAATAAAGCCTTGCTGAATTAGAAAGGGCTCGTATACTTCTTCGATAGTTTCCGAACTTTCTGAAACTGCGGTAGCTAAAGTAGTAATACCTACTGGGCCGCCTTTAAACTTTTCTATAAGCGTAGTGAGAATCTTATTATCCATTTCATCCAAACCATGTGCATCAACATGTAAGGCTTTGAGACTGAATTTTGCAATTTCCATATCGATATTTCCATTCCCTTTAATTTGAGCAAAATCACGTACGCGACGTAAAAGGGCATTACAGATCCTAGGTGTCCCTCGACTTCTACCAGCAATTTCTATGGCAGCATCTTCGGTAATAGGCACTTTAAGAATCTCTGCACTTCGAATGACAATAGTGGATAACAACGCTGTGGAATAATATTGTAATCTACTTTGAATGCCAAATCTAGCTCGCATTGGTGATGTTAACAAGCCAGACCTTGTGGTAGCTCCAATTAAAGTAAACGGACTCAAATTGATCTGAACAGAACGGGCATTAGGACCTGTTTCAATCATGATATCAATGCGATAATCTTCCATCGCTGAATACAAATATTCTTCTACTATGGGGCTTAATCGATGAATTTCGTCAATAAAAAGCACATCACGTTCATCAAGGTTGGTCAATAAGCCCGCTAAATCGCCTGGTTTATCTAAAACAGGACCAGAAGTAATTTTAATTCCGACACCCAATTCATTGGCAAGAATATTAGCAAGTGTTGTCTTCCCTAATCCTGGAGGACCATGAAATAAAGTATGATCTAAAGCCTCGTCCCTTTGGTTTGCAGCCTCTACAAAAACTTTTAGGTTTTCTAACACCTGCTCTTGTCCGGTAAAATCATCAAAACTAATGGGTCTTAACGCTCTCTCAATATCGAGTTCTTCGTTTGAAACGCCATCAGTAGAAGGGTCTAAATATTCATTCATCTACACAAAGATAGCAGAAAAGAACGAAGAAGTGGACCCTGAAACTACAAAGTAATCGTGTAGAAAAAAGGAAATAAAATTTGTAATTTCATGGCATGGTAAAACAAACTTACGCTTCTGGAATTTTACAATATATCCCCTTCTTTTATGTAATCTGGTCTGATGATTTGGTTTCCGCTTCTGAAATCAATGTTGTAGCTAAAGCAATTGAACAAGATGATTCTTTGTCAGCGGCCGAACAAAAGACCTTGTTAACTTGGTTAGATGTGAAAAACCCGCCAGCAAATAATGAACTGAAACAATGGAAACAAACAATTTCAAATTCTCAGGTAAAACTTGTTGAAAGTGATACCTACCCCTTGGCTACCTTTAGCCAGAACGTAGTTTGTCACTACAAACAAGAATGCCCGTTCAATGAAGCACTAAAACATATTGAAATTAACTTAGGTATTCAACCCAATCATTACAATCATTTATTCGATGTCGAAGTCGTACATGAAGTAACTTCTGATTACTACAAGGCCTCTGAAATTGATTTGATTTTGAAAGGAAATCACACTCAAGTGATTGATGCTTTTAGAGATGTATTAAAAAACCCGATTTTTAAATGGGATGTGCATCGCAACAAAGAAGAATTTCGTGAGGTAGTATTGAAACAGGTAGAATTTTTAGCAGAAAAAGGATATGGAGCATTAGCCTACCCAGAAGCCTATGGTGGAACTGGCGATATGGAAGGCTATTCATATATCTTTGAAAACATGATGTATGTTGATGGTAGTTTGACCATTAAATTTGGTGTTCAATTTGGCCTTTTTGGCGGGAGCATTCAAAAACTAGGCACTAAAAAACACCACGATAAATACTTAGCTACAACAGGTAAAGCAGAACTATTGGGTTGTTTCGCTATGACAGAAACTGGTCATGGATCTAATGTAAGAGGGGTTAAAACCACCGCAACCTTTGATAAAAAATCGGATAGTATTATTATTCATACACCTGGAAAAAATGACAATAAAGAATATATCGGCAACGCCTTACACTCAAAAATGGCATCTGTATTTGCACAACTTATTGTCGACGGAAAAAATGAAGGAGTGCATGCGATATTAGTTCCAATACGAGATAAAGCACATCAATTAATGCCGGGTGTAACTATTGAAGATAACGGATACAAACTAGGCCTAAACGGGGTTGATAATGGAAAAATATGGTTTAATCAAGTCGTAGTTCCTCGGGAAAATTTGTTGAATAAATATGGAGATATTCGGGAAGATGGAAGCTATCATTCTGACATCAAAAATCCAAACAAACGGTTTTTCACCATGTTAGGCACTCTTGTAGGGGGGCGAATTTGCGTTGCTAGAGCCGGACTTGGAGGAGCGAAAATGGCCTTAGCAGTTGCGATAAAGCATGCCCTAAAAAGAAGACAATTCAATGACAGTATAAAAATACAAGAAGACTTGTTGATGGATTATCCAAGCCATCAATTACGTTTAACGCCATTAGTAGCGAATGCTTACGTCTATCATATTACCCTTGATAAAATGATGACAAACTACTGTGATGAAGGGCAACCAGACAAACGCGTTGTAGAAACTCAAGTAGCAGGTTTGAAATCTATTATCACTTGGTATGCCAATGATACTATTCAAGAGTGTAGGGAAGCTTGCGGGGGCAAAGGATACCTCATAGAGAATCGAATTGCAGATCTTAAAGGCGATGTAGATATTTTTACCACCTTTGAAGGTGACAATACCGTTTTACTTTTATTAGCTGCCAAAGGCGTACTATCTGATTTCAAAGCCGAATTTAATAGCGCGGGGTTTTCAGCTGTATTAAAGTTACTGGGATCGCAATTGAGCGATAAATTAACTACTATAAATCCGTTATATGCCAACAAGGTGGATAAAGAACATTTATACAGCCCTAAATTTCATAGACATGCTTTAGATTATCGCACCCGTCGATTGACCTATACATTGGCCATGCGAATTCGTGGATATATCAAAAAAGGAATGCCATCGTATCAAGCTTTCATGAAAGTTCAGACGCATTTAATTGTATTAGGTAAAGCCTATGCTGCTGAACTTGCCTACCAAACCTATTCTGATTTTATTGCAAATATGCCTGAAGGACAAAACAAAGATCTTTTTAGCAAGCTAGGTACCCTTCACGCCTTGCACGAAATTCGAAAAGACGCGGAATGGTATTTAGAGCAGGGTTATATAGGAAGTTCAAAATCTAAGGCCATAAGACAACGTGTGGAGCGCTTATGTACGGAGTTAAGACCACATATCGAAGTACTTGTAGATGGTTGGGGAATACCTGAAAGTTGTATGAGCGCACCAATTGCATCATCTAATATCTAGCAATACTATTTTTCTTTATGTAATTCAGAGGTGTCCAAAAATTCGATAATATCAATTTTAGCGTCTCCGCTAAGATATGTTTTAGATGATCCTCTCGAGGTTAGTTCGAAATCTTTACTCGCGTAAACTTTTGCACTTGGCGAACCTTCCGCAATAACTTCAACACCTTCTGCTTGTAATTTGCGGGCTTTCAAATTTGCATTGTCAAAGAGGTGAGCACTCAAAGCGTAGGTTGACCCCTCCATAGTTACCGCTGAGTTCGTATTCATTTGAATTTTAGCTATCTCAGAGACGCTGTAAATGCGAACATCAATTCTATCTTTTAGAGTTATATTTAGTGAATCACTTTGCAGGTTAAAGTCTCCAGAACTATTCCCTTCCATTTCCAAAGTTGTAAAATTCGCTTCTGCATTTAATTCCACTTTGGCAGAACCATATGTTTTAATGGTAAGTTCGTCGGTTTCTATGACATCCTTCATTCGAATTCTGCCATCACGTACAATTAAGCTTGATAATTCGTAAAAGTTGATGGTAATATCTAGTTTCTTTTTACTAGTAATTTTATAAAAAGAACTGATTACCAATGTACTATCTTCTACTTTGAATTTAAGTACATCAATCAAATTATCATCAGCTTTCAATACATACCCTTCTTGATTTGACTTTGCTAAAACAATGTTTAGGTCATCATTGAGCTCAATTGCATTAAATGCTGGCAAACCTTCCGCAACGTCGATCACGCTTTTGTTTCCTTTTATTTTGGGTTTTCGCTGTCCGAAAGCTTGAACACAAAAGAGTAAGGCGATTACAATTCCAATATTTTTCATACTACTATTCTTTGTTTTTTGACGGCGTTCTAAATATAATACTTAAAAGTCGAAACACCCTTTCGTAAGTTAGATATCAAAAAAAATGCCCAACTGTAGCAGTTGGGCATTTTTTTTGATTTTTTATCCTATTCTAATGTTGCAACTCTTCCTCATCATCTTGTAGCGGTACGGTTTGAGGCACGAAATCTTGACCAGGTATAATATAATCACCGTTCTCATCGACCTTACTATAATCATAAGCCCAACGATGTACTTCGGGAATAGGACCATCCCAATTGCCATGTATGTGTTTCATCTCTGCTGTCCACTCTAAAGTATTAGATTTCCAAGGGTTCTTCGGACCAATATGCTTCGAGAAAATACTAGAAACAAAATTATAAACAAAGAGCAATTGTGCCGCACCTGCTATCAAAGCAAATACTGTCATCAATACTTGAACATCAGTTAACTCATCAAACATGGGGAATGCTGTATTCTCGTAGTATCTTCTTGGCACACCCGCCATACCTACGAAATGCATCGGGAAAAATACCCCATACGCACAAACTGCAGTAATCCAAAAGTGCACATAGCCTAGGTTCTTATTCATTAATCTACCCTCGAACATTTTTGGGAACCAATGATATACCCCTGCAAATAAACCATAAAGAGCAGAAATACCCATTACTAAGTGAAAGTGAGCTACAACGAAGTACGTATCATGTACATTGATATCTAAGGTACTATCACCTAATATAATTCCTGTTAAACCGCCTGTTATAAAAGTAGACACCAATCCTATAGAAAATAACATCGCCGGATTGAGCTGCAGATTACCTTTCCACAACGTAGTTATGTAATTAAATGCTTTTACAGCCGAAGGAATCGCAATCAATAAGGTTGTAAATGTAAATACAGAACCTAAAAACGGATTCATACCTGAAATAAACATATGATGACCCCAAACGATTGTAGATAAGAAAGCAATTGCCAAAATAGAAGCAATCATCGCACGATAGCCAAAAATTGGTTTACGGGCATTTGTGGACATTACTTCAGAAGTTATACCTAGGGCAGGTAATAAAACAATATATACTTCAGGATGCCCTAAGAACCAAAATAGATGCTCATACAATACGGGCGAACCACCTTGGTAATGCAAAACTTCACCCTGAATAAATATATCTGATAAAAAGAACGATGTTCCAAAGCTTCTATCCATAATCAATAGTAAAGCTGCAGAGAGAAGAACTGGGAATGAAATTACCCCGATAATAGCGGTTACAAAAAATGCCCAAATTGTCAAAGGCAATCTTGTCATTGACATCCCTTTGGTTCTTAAATTAATAACGGTAACTATATAGTTCAATGAACCCAATAACGAGGATGCGATAAATATTGCCATTGAAACTAGCCAAAGTGTCATACCCATACCCGAACCTGGCTGCGCCATGGGTAATGCACTTAAGGGAGGATAGATCGTCCATCCTGCTGCTGCTGGTCCAGCCTCAACAAACAAAGAGGCAATCATAATTACACAAGAAATGAAAAACATCCAAAAAGAAAGCATATTTAAAAAGCCGGATGCCATATCACGAGCCCCAATTTGCAACGGAATTAAAAGGTTACTAAACGTACCACTCAAACCTGCGGTTAGTACGAAGAAAACCATAATCGTACCATGCATCGTTACTAATGCTAAATACATATCCGCATCCATTACTCCTTCAGGAGCCCATTTGCCAAGAAGAGTCTCAAAAACTGCAAATGATTCTGCAGGCCAAGCCAACTGCATTCTAAACATTAAAGACATTGCAATACCAATAAAGCCCATCACTAAAACCCCTGTTATCAGGTACTGCTTAGCGATCATTTTATGATCTTGACTAAAAATATATTTGGTTACAAAGGTTTCTTTGTGGTGATGATGTCCATGATCATCGTGAGCGTGATCATCTACCTGTGCATGTGCTGTTGCTGACATAATCGTATTCTTTTTTTTATTAATCTTCTTTTAATAGCCTAATTTATTGCATGGAAGCCATGGTCTGCCCGAAAGTCTGCTGCGTCTTCATCCAAGCATCGTACTCTTCTTGGGTCTCCACAATAATTTTCATCTGCATGTTGTAATGCGACTTTCCACATATTTTATTACACAACAAAATATAGTCATACTCCCATGGATCAGAATTATCCTCACCAGCAGCAGCCTTTTCAGCTCTAATCTTGTTTGTTCTATTTACCTTATCAATGACATCTGGGTCTTTACGTATCTCTTCGGTAGTTTTGGTCGGCGTAAAAGAAAATTCAGTAATCATACCTGGCACACAATTCATTTGCGCTCTAAAATGAGGAAAATATGCGGAATGCAAAACATCTTGTGATCTAAAATAGAAGTTGACCTTTCTACCTACTGGTAAGTGCAATTCCTTGACGATTACATCATCACCTGAATACGTATCTGACTCATCAAGACCAAGAACATTAGCTTTGTCAATATCAATCATTCGAACATTTGCACCACCTAAAACGTTATCTGAACCACCATATCTTGCGGTCCAATTAAATTGCTGAGCATACAATTCAACGATCATCGGATCGTCTTCATCGTTTACATCCATAATTGAAGTCCATGTGTACAAGCCCCATAGAATTAATCCAGCCAAAACAATTACAGGAATTATGGTCCAAATAAATTCTAATCGATCATTATCGGCATAAAACAAAGCTTTATTGCCTTCTTTTCCACGATACTTATAACCGAAGTAATGCAACAAAAACTGAGTTATGAACTGTACAATGAAAATGATTAGAAATGACCAAAACATCAAATCATCATATTCTTGACCATGAGCAGACGAAGCTTCTGGTAGAAGAAATTTGGTATACTTCCAAAATGAAAAAATGGTAATTAAATATGTGAACACCATAAAAGCGAACAGCATATACCCATTGTTTTTATTATCTGTATCATTTGCTATCTGAGCTTGCTCTGATTTCAATTGAGACAACTCAAAAATTTTGGTCATTTGCCAAATCGCAATAAAAACCAATGCAAGAACAATAAATATTAATAATGTCGTCATCGTATCTTTTACTATTATACGTTAAATCTTATTAGTAATGAAAATGCTTACTCTCTTCTATAAATGGATTACGTTTAGGCTGCAATGGTGCTGAAGCTAAGGCTCTGAAAATCCAGAAGATAAACAAACCTGCAAAAAACAATACGGCACCTATTTCTGGAATACCTATGAACCATTGATCACCAACTGTTGCTGGCATTATGGCGTTAAAAATATCCATATAATGTCCAGCGAGAATTACTATTCCGGCCATTACAACAAACCAGTTCAATCGCTTGTAGTCACTATTCATAAGTAACAAAACGGGGAATAAAAAGTTCATTGCAACCATTCCAAAAAACGGTAAGTTATAATCTTCAATTCGTGTGATATAGTAAGTTACCTCTTCCGGAATATTTGCGTACCAAATTAACATGAATTGAGAGAACCACAAGTAGGTCCAGAAAATACTAATACCGAACATAAACTTGGCTAAATCATGAATGTGGCTATCGTTTACTTCAGGCAACAATCCTTTTGATTTTAAATATATCGTCACCATCGCAATAACGGTTATACCTGATACAAACATACTCGCAAAGATGTACCAACCAAATAAGGTACTAAACCAATGCGGATCTACGCTCATAATCCAATCCCAAGACATAATCGACTCAGAAATCAAATAGAAGACTAAAAATGCGGCTGATATTCTAAAGTTCAACTTGAAATTTGAATTGTCATCAGATTCATCTTGCGCTAAAGATAGTTTTCTTGAATACTCTCTATATCCTATCCAACCGGCTAAAAAGATCGCCGCACGAATTAAAAAGAAGGTTGGGTTTAAGTACCCCGATTTTCCTTGAATTAAGGCATCTTCAGCGACAACTTCAGGATCCATCCAAACAAAAAGATGATTCATATGTAAAGCAGACAACAATAAAATAACAAATACGATGATTCCCCCAGGAACAATGTAAGCGGTAATACCTTCCATTACCCGAAATAATAAAGGAGACCAACCTGCTTGTGCTGCGCGTTGTATCGCATAAAACGCTAGAACCCCCAAAGCAATCATAAAGAAAAAGAAAGCCGCTATATATAATGCTGCCCAAGGTTTATTGCTCAATTGATGATATACATGCTCGTCATGTTCTGCCTCTGACATAGCATGACCACCAGCTTCTTCACCATGATCTGCTGCAACTGCTTGCGCTGTTTCAGCACCATGAGATTCTCCATGTCCGTCACCATGACTTGCTACCATTTCTTTTGCCTCAGCTATATCACTTGGTGCTGACATAAAACCTATGCCTACACCTATAATACCGAGAGCCATCAATATAATGGAGCCCATTTTTAATCTGTTCGAAACCGTGTACATATTATATTATCTATGTATTATTTACTTAATGTTTTGTTTCAACTTCATCACATACTCAGAAACTTGCCACATTTCTTCGGTATTCATCTGTGAAGCATATGACCCCATAGAATTTAAACCGTATTGAATAGTATGAAAAGTTGTTCCAACCGAAATATTTCGGGCAGCATCACCATAACTAGGCACTCCTAATATTTTTTCGCGCTTCACCAATGTTCCTTGGCCTTTGCCTGCAGGTCCATGGCATATCATACAATAAATATTATAAAGCTTACCGCCTTTTAACAAATTAGCTTCATTCTGCAATGAATCTAACGGACTTACTAATAAACGAGCAAGCTCTTTGCCTTCTGGCGTATTTTCTAAACTGTACGGCATCCAGCCTCTTGGAACCGTATTCGCTGGTGGCAGCATAGCTTCTTGACCGCTTGGTAAAAATTCTACTTGCTGATAGGTTTCATAACCTACTGCTTCATACATGTTTGGCATGTATTGATAGTTAGGCTTGCTCTTATCTTGGCACGAAACCAAAATGAACAGCAATCCGAATACAAATGCTATTTTCTTAAAACTATTCATACTAATGAAGGTCTTTTTCTGATATATTAATCTCTACCGCTCCTGTACCCGATAATAAGTCGCGTAATTCAGACTCATTATCATGTATTTCAATTTCCATTAAAAAATGATCATCGGTTGTTCTTACATCTGGATTCTCCGCTTCTTTGAAAGGCCATAGTCTGCTTCTTAAATAGAATGTAATTACCATCAAGTGGGCAGCAAAAAATACAGTCAACTCGAACATAATAGGTACAAAAGCTGGCATATTCTCGATATAACTAAAACTCGGTTTACCGCCAATATCTTGAGGCCAATCTTCAATCATTATAAAGTTCATCATAACAATCGCGACAGTCAAACCAACACAACCATACATAAAAGAAGTAATAGCAATTCTTGTAGGCTCTAAACCCATTGCTTTGTCTAGGCCGTGAACTGGGAAAGGACAATACACCTCTTCGATATGATGTTTGGCAGCTTTTACCTTTTTAACAGCATGCATTAGCACGTCGTCATCATTATAAAATGCTTGTATAACTTTAGATGCCATATTTTTTAAAGTTCAAGTTTCAAGTTTCAAGTTCAAAAAGAACTTAACTTTTTACTTATTACTGTTTACTTATTTTCGTTTAACTTCTTCGCTTGACCCGCCCAATCGTCGCGTTGTGCTCTTCCGGGGAAGGCTTCCGTGATAGAATCTAACAAATCATATTCTTTTCCGGTCATTCGACTTACTTGGGCAAAAGTGAAAATTCCAATTTGATTTAAGGTTTGCTCCATCTTCGGACCAATACCTTTAACTTTCTTCAAATCATCAGCCTTTTGCGTTGCTGCATCAAATGTTCCTATCGATGCCAATAAACTTGAGGCATCTTTCTTTTCTTCAACCGGAGCGGCTCTTTCCACTACAATTTCTTCAACTGTTTCCGTCTTCGCGGGAATTACTGTAGAAACTTTCGGAGCTTCATTACTTATCTGATAAAGTGGCTGACCAGCATCTCTCAATTTCTTGTACCGCGAACCAGAAGATTTCAAAATCGATTTTACTTCGGCCTGTGCAATTACAGGGAAGGTTCTTGCGTACAATAAAAATAGTACAAAGAAGAAACCAATAGTTCCGATAAAGATTCCAATATCAACAAAGGTTGGTGAGAACATCGTCCATGAAGATGGAAGATAATCTCTATGTAATGAAGTAACGATAATTACGAAACGCTCAAACCACATACCGATGTTTACAACAATAGAAATAAAGAAGGAGAACATAATGCTTGTTCGTAATTTTTTAAACCACATAAACTGTGGAGAAAATACATTACAAGTCATCATAGACCAGTATGCCCACCAATAAGGCCCAGTTGCTCTATTCAAAAAGGCATATTGCTCATATTCAACACCTGAATACCATGCCATAAAAAGCTCTGTTATGTAAGCACAACCTACAATAGAGCCTGTCAACATAATCACAATATTCATCAATTCGATATGCTGAACGGTAATATAATCTTCAAGACTGCATACTTTACGCATTATGATTAGCAGCGTATTTACCATGGCAAAACCTGAGAAAATTGCACCCGCAACAAAGTACGGAGGGAAGATCGTTGTATGCCAACCAGGAATTACAGAAGTAGCAAAGTCAAAAGATACAATGGTGTGTACCGAAAGTACCAACGGCGTAGCCAAACCTGCTAGTACCAATGAAACTTCTTCAAAACGTTGCCAATCTTTTGCACGGCCGCTCCATCCGAAACTTAATAAACTGTATATTTTTTTCTGAAAAGGTAATACTGCTCGATCACGCAACATCGCAAAATCAGGTAATAAGCCGGTCCACCAGAATACTAAAGAAACTGATAGATATGTTGATATCGCAAATACATCCCAAAGTAGCGGTGAGTTAAAGTTTACCCATAAAGAACCGAATTGGTTCGGAATTGGTAAAACCCAATATGCCAGCCACGGTCGACCCATATGAATGATAGGAAACAATCCTGCTTGAATAACCGAAAATATAGTCATCGCTTCTGCAGAACGGTTAATCGCCATTCTCCATTTTTGACGAAATAATAAGAGTACAGCCGAAATCAATGTACCAGCGTGACCAATACCTACCCACCAAACGAAATTAGTAATATCCCAAGCCCAGTTTACGGTTTTGTTCAGACCCCAAGTACCAATTCCTGTAGAAATGGTATAGATAATACACCCAACTCCCCAAAGGAAAGCTGCCAATGCGATGGAAAAAACAATCCACCAATGCAAATTGGCACGACCCTCAACCGGAGCAGCAATATCCACAGTTACGTCGTGGTAGCCTTTGTCTCCAATTACTAAGGGTTTTCGTATAGGTGCTTCGTAATGCGACGCCATAGATTTATATTATAGTTACTTACTGTATTGGTTTATTTATGCTTCTGTTGTATTTCTCACTTTCACATGATAGAAAACATTTGGCTTCGTACCTACGCTTTCTAACAGGTGATACATACGATCACTTTCTTTCAACGCTGCAATTTCACTTTCTTTATCATTGATATCACCGAAAACAATAGCTCCGTTGCTACATGCAGATGAACAAGCTGTTTGAAATTCTTCATCAGCTACCGGACGACCATCTCTTTTCGCATCTAAAATACTCTTCTGCGTCTTTTGAATACACATCGAACATTTTTCAATAACCCCACGCGAACGAACATTCACATCAGGGTTGACTACCATTTTGCCCAAATCATTATTCATATGAAAATCAAACTCGTCGTTGTTGTTGTATAAGAACCAATTAAAACGACGTACTTTATACGGACAGTTGTTAGCGCAGTATCTCGTACCCACACAACGGTTATATGCCATATGATTCTGACCTTGACGACTATGTGATGTTGCCGCAACCGGACAAACCGTTTCACAAGGTGCATGATTGCAATGTTGACACATTACGGGCTGAAATGATACTTGCGGGTTTGCCGCAGGATCTTCTAACTCACCAAAGCCTCCTAAAGAACCATTATCTCCTGAAAGACCATCAAAATTGTTCTTCTTATCATTATCAGCTTCAAAACTATCTTCAGAAGAATAATACCTATCAATACGCAACCAATGCATATCTCTAGATTTTCTAACTTCAGCTTTACCAACAACAGGCACGTTATTTTCAGCATGGCAAGCAATCACACAGGCACCGCAACCGGTACAAGCATTTAAATCAATTGACATATTAAAGTGATGCCCAATAGAACGGTCAAAACTATCCCAAAGGTCTACCGATGTTGCCGGCACTTCTTGATGATTTAAAGATACCTGAGGAACGTGATTCCATTCCGCATGGTCTTTTGTATTAAAGATCTCTAAAGTAGTTTCCTTAATGATATCTCCCCTACCCATCATCGTCTTGTGCAACTGTACACACGCAAACTCATGATTTCCTTCGGCTTTAGCGATAGCAACTGATTGTATATTGCTAAAATTCTGATACAAAGCAAAGGCGTTTACGCCCGTTTGCATTTCAGACTTCATACCTTCTTTCTTTCCGTAACCAAATGATAAGCCTACAGTCCCTTTAGCTTGGCCTGGCTGAATAATTACAGGAACATTGCTAACTGTAGCGCCGTTTACTGTTAAATTGGCATAACTACCATCTAAACCACCATTCGCTACATTCACATTAATTAAACCTAAGGTTTCAGCATCTGCTTTGGAAACAGTAACATAATTATCCCAAGAAACTCTTGTTATCGGATCTGGAAATTCTTGCAGCCAAGGATTATTCGCTTGCTGACCATCACCCATTCCCACTTTAGAATATAAAGTTAGTTCCATACCGCCTTCACTCGTAGACCCTGCAAGACTTTGTACTGCTGAAGTGATTGAAACTCCTGATGGAATTACATCTTCTACCTTCTCTTTTTCAACAGGCACTTCAATCTGCAATCTTTCATCAAAAGCAACTTCGATTTCGCTAGTTACAGCCGCTACTGCTTCACTTGACTCACCTAACTTTACTTCTCCACCAGCAACGAAAACTCCATCATGAATAGCTTTATTAAAATCACTTCCATTTAAAACCGTAGTCTTCCAAGTTTCTTTGATATAGTCAAAATAGGTTTTGTCACTACCCATCCATTTTAAAACAGCGGTTTGAAATTGTCTCGTATCAAACAACTCTTTAATGGTAGGCTGCATTAAACTATAATGCCCTTTTTTAATTTGTGCATCACCCCAAGATTCTAAATAGTGGTTTGAAGCTGCAGCATAGTTTGCTATTGCAGCAGTCTCATTCCAATTGCTAGTAAAAACAACCGAAAGATCTACTTTCTCTATTCCTTCTTTAAAATCAGCAGCATTTGGTAATGAATACATTGGGTTAACACCGTCAACGATAAGCATACCTACTTTACCCGATTTCATATCAGAGATAAGCGTCTGAACTGCTTTTACACTTCCTTGTCTTGTATATCTTGGAGCTTTTGCATCAAAAGCTTTACTACCTAACATTTCATTGATTGCCAAAACAACCGACTGAACATTGACATCATCAATACCTGAAACAACAACAGCCCCAGATCTATTTTTTCGAATTTGCGCAACTAAACCATCTAGCACATTTTGAGCATCACCCGGAAGCTCTCCACCAGCACTTGATCCATTTAATTTTGCATATAAATGAGCTAAAGCAACCTTTTGAAATTGTGCACTCAAGGGCACACGTTTATCTGCGTTAGCACCCGTCAATGACATATTTGCCTCAAACTGAACATGTCGAGACATTTTACCTTTTGCTGGCACACGACCTTTTGAATAACCACTGTCATAACCACCTCCTTGCCAATCTCCTAAGAAATCTGCCCCAAAGGATACTATGATATCTGCATTTTCAAAATTGTAATCCGCTAAAGCACGCTCGCCATATTTAGAAGCAAATGCAGTTAGTGCAGCCTCTTCTGCTATCGCATCATAGGTTACATGATTTACATTGGCATTTGCCGCTTTAAATTCTGCAACCAATCTCGAGGTAGAAGGACTAGCATAAGTTTGCGTTAACAAAGCTATCTGCTTTCCTGAGTTTAGCTTTGATTTAACGGCAGCATCAATAGCGTCCCACGCAACGGGTTCATCGTTAGCCATCGGCCCTTGAAGCCTTGTACTATCATATAAAGACAAAACAGATGCTTGAACACGCGCATTAGCACCGCCAGCAACTTTGGCCTCTTTATTATTTTCAACTTTTATTGGTCTGCCTTCGCGAGTTTTTATCAAAATACTAGCGAAATCAAAACCGTTGGCAATGGTAGTAGCGTAATAATTTGCAACACCAGGCACTATGTTTTCTGGAGCAACTACATAAGGAATGGATTTTACCACAGGTCCTTCACAAGCTGCCAAAGATGCAGCTGCGGTACTAAAACCAACATACTTTAAAAAATCTCTTCTATTGGTGTTGGTGGATTCTAAAGTTTCTTTATCACCCAAAAACTCATCAACAGGAATGTCTTCAACAAATTCATTCTGTCTAAGCGCCTCAACAATGGAATCGTTCGGGTTTAACTCCGCTTCGCTTTTCCAATATTTTTTGTTTGATGCCATACGTATATCTGTAATTAGCTACTTTTCGTTTCTATTAATAGTGACACTTTCCACATTCCAAACCACCCATTTGAGCAGCAGTTAAGTTTTCTACCCCATACTTCTTAGAAAGCTCTTCATGAATTTTGGCGTAGTATTCGTTGCCTTCTGTTTTTACATTGGTTTCTCTGTGACAATTAATACACCAGCCCATGGTCAATGGCGAAAACTGTGACATAATCTCCATTTCCTCTACAGCACCATGACAGGTTTGACATTCAATCTGACCCACTTCTACGTGTTGCGAGTGATTAAAGTATGCGAAGTCTGGTAAGTTGTGAATGCGAATCCATTCTACGGGCTTGGTATCACCTGTGTATTTTTGATTTTCTTCATCCCAACCAACGGCGGCGTACAACTTATCTATTTCTTCATTGTAATCAACACCGAATTGCTTACCCTCTGCTAGTGTTGCAGGTGCAACCTCATAAATAGATTTGTGACAATTCATACATACATTCAAAGAAGGTATACCTGAGTGCTTTGATTTACGTGCTGAAGAGTGACAGTACTTGCATTCAATCTTATTATCACCAGCATGAATTCTGTGCGAGTAGTGAATAGGTTGAATAGGCTCATACCCTTGATCAATACCTACTTGCATCATCCAACCGTATGCAAAATAAGCACTACCTAGTAGCAAGAAAATTACAGTTACCAAAACTAAAAATTGATTTTTTGCAAAGGCTTTCCAAATTGGTAAGCCTTTGGGATGCTCGGTGGCAACATCAACCCCATTCGCCTGCATTACTCTTCTCAAGGTGGTATTTACAGAAACCAACATGAACACTAAAAGTGCAAAAACTAAGGCTAAGGCACCGAGTATTATCTCATTTGAAATACCAGATGGTGAAGATTCTTTATCATCACCGGGCAAACCAGGGGTTTCAGCAACAACTACCACGGGAGCAGCCGCTGTATATGCTAAAATATCATCAATATCTGCATTAGAGAGTAACGGAAAAGCAGTCATCGCTGCTTGATTGTATTCGTTATAAATTTTGACCGCATAGGCATCACCCGCTTTAATCATTGCCGGACTATTTTTAATCCATTTGTACAACCATTCGCGATCTAAACCTTCGTTTTCCGCCAATCGCTCTTCAACCTTATACAAATTAGGCCCAGTTGCTTTTCTTTTTAAATTGTGACAAGTAGCACAGTTTTGACCAAAAAGCTTCTTTCCATTTTCGACATCACCACCGCTAGCGGCAACCACATCAGCTTGCGCAATTAGTGAAAATGAAGAAAGTAGGAAAACTACTAGACTGAATGCTAAAACTTTAGAAATTTGATCGCGGTAAGTAACCTTTTTCATATACAGAAGATTTCAATCTGAATCTTGGCACGATATTTTATATCCTTAATTAAAAACAGGTTTATCGCCCCTCATTATTGGGTGCAAAAATACGACATAGACTTTATTTGGAAAATCTTAAAGTATTGATAATTTATAATTTATAATTATTCTAAATAGTCTGGAGTTATTTTTGGTAATCTATAAAAATTTACATTTGCAATGTGAGCTTTTGCGCTACTAATAAAATACTATGAAAACCTTAATATACATCCTGTTCATTACCTGTTTCTTTAACTTATCAGTTGCCCAAAATGGCAGCATAAATATTGAACAAGACGAAAAATTAGACACGCTTTTAAAAGCATATAAAAACTATAACGCTATAACAACATACTTTATAATTCAAGTAGGGTCTGGTTCGCTTGCCCAAGCGCAAAGAATAAAATCAAATGTAGAAGTTGACTTTCCAACTATGTACTCCAAAATAGATTTTGAAACTCCCAACTATAAAGTCAAATTAGGCAGATTCAAAACAAAAATAGAAGCTGAACGAAAACTTCAAGAGGTGCGCAAAAAATATAGCGGTGCCTTTTTATTAAAACCAAAAAAATAGAGCCTATAGGCTCTATTTTTTTGGTTTTATTTGGATTTCTGTAATTGAACTATCCTTTAGATTTCAATTTTTTCTTGACTGCTACTTCTTGAAAAGCTTCAACAACATCTAGCTCTTTGATATCATTATAGTTTTTGATCTGCAATCCACAATCATAACCTTTTGCCACCTCTTTCGCATCATCTTTAAATCGTTTCAATGATGATAACTCACCCGTATAAACAACAACCCCATCACGTATTAAACGTATACTAGAGTTTCTAAAGATTTTACCTGTTGTAACCATACATCCAGCAATAGTACCAACTTTTGAAATCTTGAAGGTTTCTCGAATTTCAGCTGTACCTGTAATTTCTTCCTTCATTTCCGGAGAAAGCATTCCTTCCATAGCATCTTTCAGATCATTAATAGCATCATAGATGATGGAGTACATACGGATATCGATTTCCTCTTTGTCTGCAACTTGCCGCGCGTTACCCATTGGCCTAACATTAAACCCAATAATTACAGCATCAGAAGCTGAGGCTAGAAGAACATCAGACTCTGTAATCGGACCTACTGCTTTATGAATAATATTAACTTGAATTTCATCTGTAGTCAACTTCTGGAAAGAATCAGTCAATGCTTCAACCGAACCATCCACATCACCTTTTAAGATAATATTCAATTCTTTAAAGTCACCTAAAGCAATACGTCGTCCGATTTCGTCTAAGGTAATATGGCGTTGTGTTCGTACCGATTGCTCACGTTGCAATTGCGAACGTCTTGTTGCAATTTGCTTCGCCTCACGTTCATCTTCTAGCACGTTAAACTTATCACCTGCTTGAGGCGCACCATCTAATCCTAGTATAGATATTGGTCTTGACGGCCCTACTTCAGTCACGATTTTACCGCGTTCATCTTGCATGGCCTTTATCTTACCACTTGTGGTACCTGCCAAAACATAATCTCCAATTTTTAAAGTACCAGCTTGTACCAGTATCGTCGAAACATAGCCTTTTCCTTTATCTAAGAAAGCCTCTACAACCGTACCAGAGGCCAACTTATTCGGATTTGCCTTTAATTCTAAAAGTTCAGCTTCAAGTAACACTTTTTCTAAGAGTTCATTTACACCATCACCGGTCTTAGCCGAAATATCATGCGATTGTATTTTACCGCCCCAATCTTCTACTAGCAAGTTCATTTGAGATAAACCTTCTTTTATCTTATCAGGATTTGCAGTAGGCCTATCCATCTTATTTATTGCAAAAACAATGGGCACTCCTGCCGCTTGAGCATGACTAATTGCTTCTTTAGTTTGCGGCATAATGTCATCATCAGCAGCAATCACAATAATAGCAATATCAGTAACTTGAGCACCACGAGCACGCATCGCCGTAAAGGCTTCGTGACCCGGAGTATCTAAAAATGATATTTTTTGACCATCCGCTAAGGTTACTCCGTATGCACCAATATGCTGCGTAATTCCACCGCTTTCGCCAGCGATTACGTTTTCTTCTCGAATATAATCTAATAACGAAGTCTTACCGTGATCAACATGACCCATTACCGTTACAATTGGTGCTCTTGCTTCCAAATCTTCAGGAGCATCAACCTCATCAGGAATACTGTCATCAATATCTGCAGTAACAAACTCAACCTCATATCCGAATTCTTCAGCTACTATAGAAAGCGTCTCTGCATCTAATCGTTGATTCATCGTTACCATGATACCAAGAGACATACAAGCTGAGATAATTTCAGTTGTAGAAACATCCATCATAGTTGCAACTTCATTCGCGGTAACGAACTCAGTTACCTGAAGTGTTTTACTTTCAATTTCTTGAATTTCAAGATCAGCTTCAGTTTGCATTCTATGCTGATCTCTCTTGTCTTTTCTGTATTTCGCCCCTTTACCCTTTTTAGATTTACCTTGAAGCTTCTCTAAGGTTTCACGAACTTGTTTTTGTACATCTGCTTCAGTAGGTTCTACTTTTGGCGCACCAAAACGTTGCCCACCTTTTCTAGCACCAGAATTGGCTCCTCTCGGGCCAGTACCTCTTGCTGAACTTGGTTTATTACTGACAATACGTTTTCTTTTTCTTTTTGAATCACTACTGGCGGGCTTAGCAAGCTCCTTCTTTTTCTTGGGCTTTTGAAATTTGGTTAAATCTATTTTGTCGCCCATAATCTTTGGGCCAGATAACTTTTTGTATTTGGTTTCCAATTTAACGTCTTCAGGAGCAGCTTCTTCAGGAGCAGCTGACTTCGTCTCTGTTGTCTTAGTTGCCGTGTCTTTAGTTTCAGACAATTTTGATTTCGTTTCTTTTGTCGCAGCAGTCTCTTCTACTTTTTCAACTACCTTTTCTTTCGGAGCCTCTACAACTTTCTTTTTCTTTGGATTAAGATCTATTTTACCAATGGTCTTTGGACCTGCAAGCTCTGCTTTTGCTTTTATAACTTCCGATGCAGCAGCTCTGCGTTCTCTCGCCAACCTTCTTTCCTCTTGTTCTTGCTCTAACTGAACTCGTATAGCTTCTTTCTCTTTTCGTTTCTCCTCACCAACCTCTTTAGACGCAACTTTTTTGCTCATATCGGTCTGAAACTCGTCTAAAAGCACCTGATGCACCACTTCGGAAATCTTAGTGGTTGGGCGTGCTTCGATTTCATGACCTTTTGATGACAGATAATCTACCGCCCGGTCTAGTGAAATATTAAGTTCTCTGAGAACCTTATTAAGCCTTATTGTTGCATTTTCTGCCATAAATTCGTATTCCTAATCTTAAAAAACACTCTTTAATTACTGCTAATATATAGCTATTCTTCTAATTCTGCTTTTAGTATGCGTACAACTTCCGTAATTGTTTCCTCTTCAAGATCTGTTCTTTTTACGAGGTCTGCAACGTCTTGTTCTAATACACTTCTAGCAGTATCCATTCCTATTTTCTTGAATTCTTCTATAATCCAAGCGTCGATTTCATCTGAAAACTCTGTCAATTCAACATCTTCTTCTACCCCTTCACGGAACACATCAATTTCATAACCAGTTAATTTACCTGCCAATCTTATGTTATGCCCTCCCCTTCCAATAGCTTTTGACACTTCTTCTGGTTTCAAATATACTTGCGCCGTCATTTTTTCATCGTTCAATTTAACGGTAGAAACTCTTGCCGGACTCAAAGCACGTGTTACCAACAATTGCGGATTAGCGGTCCAATTGATAACATCAATATTTTCATTACCCAACTCCCTAACGATTCCGTGAATTCGAGAACCTTTCATACCAACACAAGCACCTACAGGGTCAATACGATCATCGTAAGAATCAACAGCAACCTTAGCCTTTTCACCTGGTATACGAACTACTTTTTTAACAGAAATCAAACCATCAAAAACTTCAGGAATTTCTTGAAAGAACAATTGTTCTAAAAATTTAGGTGAGCTTCTTGACATTATAATAGAAGGCTTACTTCCCTTCAATTCTACACTCTCAATAATTCCTCGAACATTATCACCCTTTCTAAAAAAGTCAGAAGGTATTTGTCTATCTTTTGGAAGAATAATTTCGTTTCCTTCATCATCTAATAAAATAATCGCCTTGTGACGAATATGATGTACCTCAGCAGTATAAATTTCACCTTCAAGATCTTTAAATTGCTTATATATTGTTGTATTATCGTGCTCGTGAATTTTAGAAATTAAATTTTGTCTTAAAGCCAAAATCGCTCTACGACCTAAATCCATCAACTTTACTTCTTCAGAAACGTCTTCGCCTACCTCAAAATCAGGTTCAATTTTTTGAGCTTCTGAAAGTGAAATTTCTTCATTCGGCTCTTCAACTTCGCCATCTTCCACTACGATTCGGTTTCTCCAGATTTCTAAATCACCTTTATCAGGGTTGATAATGATATCAAAGTTATCATCTGATCCGAATTTCTTTTTTAAGGCATTTCTAAATACATCTTCTAAAATTGCCATTAAGGTTACCCTATCAATGAACTTATCATCTTTGAACTCTGAGAAAGATTCAATTAGTGCAATATTTTCCATTACGCTATCACAATTAAAATTTTAATATAACTTTTGCTTCCTTAATTTCTGAGAAATTTATTTCTTTTCTCTTTTTAACGGTCACCTTGCCTTTTCCTATTGGCTTTGGTTCTCTTGCTTTCCATTCTAAAACAATACCTTCTTCCGTTGCCGAGGTAAGATTGCCTTCAAAAGACTCATTCTCTATTTTTACAGCAACCTTTCTGCCCAAATTCTTTTTATACTGTCTTGGCAAAACCAAAGGTGATGCTGCCCCCGCTGAAGTAACTTCTAACGAAAAATCTTCCTCTTCACGATCTAAGTTATGCTCAATCGCTCGACTAATCTTCATACAATCTTGAACTGTAACACCCTTATCGCCATCTAAAACCACTAAGATTTTATGATCTGTAGTAATCGAAAAATCTATTAAAAACAGACTTTCATCTTCATCAAGTGCATCACTCAAAAGCGTCTGAACCGTATCCTTAAACATAGCTATCACTTATTTTCAGCAGTCCCTGACCCATATAAGGACTTATTCGATTGTTTCTTTAATAATTTGCATTTCACAAAAAAAAAGAAAATCTCATAAATAAAAAAGAGGACTAAATGTCCCCTCATGAATAAAAACTCTATCCTTTCAGTCGTGCAAATATACATTTATTTTTTGTTTTTCTACAATTCTGTAAATACTCTTATGCTAACTATTTAATCATCTAATTTTATTAATAATACAGCACACCATTTAATAATATGTTATTTTTATACGAACCATAAATAATTCTCTAAACTAAACACGTACCAAATGGAAATTTTCTCCTCCTACAACTTGCTTATTGAAGCTTCTTTAATTGTTATTTTATCCTTCTGGTTCAATGGATTGGCTAAAAAGACAAACGTTCCATCTGTATTGATGTTGATTTTGTTGGGTATTCTGATAAAATTAGGCTTAGATATCTTCGCACCTAGGACTCCTGATTTCGCTAGTTCACTTGAAATTTTAGGCACCGTAGGTCTTATCATGATAGTTTTAGAGGCGGCCTTAGAGCTTGAACTTAAAAGAGAAAAATTAGTCCCCATTCTAAAATCAATGGCCATCGCTTTAATTGGCCTTGTCGGAAGCGCATGGGTTGCAGCTTTAATTTTATATCAATTTATTGACGGTATGACTATGCAGTCTGCCTGGCTATACGCCACCCCTTTATCCATACTATCTAGCGCTATTATTATTCCCAGCGTTGGCGGTTTGGTAGAAGCCAAAAAAGAATTTCATATCTACGAAAGCACCTTTTCAGATATTTTCGGAATTATGATGTTTTACTTCTTAACCGGAGGCTTAAACCCAGCCGAAGATGGTGGTGTTGTAGGTTTTTCAATCAATCTAGTGCTTACGATAGTTATAGCAATCATTGCTAGTTATGCCATTATTCTAATTTTTCAACGCATTAAAAGTCAAGCGAAATTATTCTTGTTGATCGCAGTACTACTATTGTTATATGCCATCGGAAAGAAAATGCATTTATCATCTTTGATTATCATTCTAATTTTCGGTCTCATCGTTAAAAATATCAAGTTATTTTTTCCTGGTAAAACGGCTATTTTTCTTGATGAACAAAAAATGAAAAGTATTTATCACGATTTGCATATTATTACCTTAGAAACGGCATTTATAGTGCGTACTTTCTTTTTCGTGATCTTTGGTATTACCATTGTGTTAGCGTCGTTACTAAGTTTAAAAGTGGCTCTCGTTAGCCTATTAATTATAGCTTCCATTTATATCATTCGGTGGGTTATTCTGCGAATTTTTGTAGGCAAAGACATGTTTCCACAACTTTTTATTGCCCCTAGGGGTTTAATTACCGTACTACTTTTCTATGCCATTCCAGCGCAAGCAGAAATAGAAGGCTTTGAGTCTGGTATTTTACTCTTTGTAATTATTGGTACAAGTTTAATTATGACGGCTGCCATGATCAAAGACAAACGTAAAATGGGAACCATGTTAGACGAGATTGATGAAGAGTTGCTACTTCGAAACGAAGCAGAAGATGCACTTACTAAAAAATCTGCACCTGTTGAAGGTATTGAAACTTCGACTCCTGAGGTGCTAGAAAATCCAGATAGTGATAGTGGTATTTCTATGAATGATCTGGATATTGATAAGGAACTTCCTCTTGGAGATTAAGCCAAAAAAAAATCCTGACTACTCGTCAGGACTTTTTTGAATTTCGTTGGCCCACAAGGACTCGAACCTTGAATGTCGGTACCAAAAACCGGTGTGTTACCAATTACACCATGGGCCAATGCTTCTTAAGAGCGTGCAAATTTAAAACAAAGTTTGGTTTGCACAAACATTTTTTCATACAATAATTCAAAAATAATATTAAGATGGCTCGCCCCAAACCTAGCTTATGGAAAGGGAGTGACATTTATTTAAATTCAACTCCGCTCTAAAAAACCAACAAATACATTCTGCTTCACCACCAATGGGCTCGAAGGAGGGCATTTCTCTGTTAAAGGTTTATCAAAATTGTGTTATCGTATCTAGAATTATTCATAAATTCGCCGTATAGGTTAATCATCTGTGCTATGTTTAGTTTGTTGTGTTGGTTAAGTCGCTGTTATTTTTTGCCAGAACAAGACAGAAAATTAGTGCATAGCATTCGCTACGGAATCATTTTTTAACGCAGTACTGGTGAAAAAGAATAAGATTTGGGCCAACTAAAACAGGCTCTACATAACACTTGATACATGTTTTCAAAAAACTTCGAAAAATGGGACACTATTCTCGGGTGGTCCGCTTTCTTAATTGCTTTTATCGTTTATTTTATTACCGTAGAACCAACAAGTAGTTTTTGGGATGCTGGTGAATACATTTCCACCTCAGCCAAACTGCAAGTCGGGCATCCTCCGGGGGCTCCTCTTATGCAAATGATTGGCGCATTTTTTGCCATGTTCGCTTTTGGCAATGATCAATTGGTCGCTCGAATGGTAAATTTTGTTTCGGGCGCTTCAAGTGCATTTACCATCCTTTTCATGTTTTGGACGATCACCAACTTACTTCGAAAACTTATAGATAAGAAAGATTTGCTAACCAATAGTAAAGCCATTGCAATTTTAGGCAGTGCCCTTGTAGGTAGTTTAGCCTTTACTTTTTCTGATAGTTTTTGGTTTAATGCTGGAGAAACAGAAGTGTATGCCATGGCTAGTCTTATTATGGCACTATTACTTTGGATGGGGCTAAAATGGACCGACAATCTTGATAACCCTAGAGGTAATAAGTGGTTGATTTTAATATCTTTTGTTGTTGGGTTGACTTTTGGTATTCAATTCATGGGCTTTTTAGCAATACCTTCTATTGGCTTGTTGTATTATTTCAAAAAATATAAAACTACCACCGTTAAGAACTTTTTGTTAGCTAATAGTATCGTTGTGGCTATACTAATGTTAGTTTACAAGTTCTCATTAACTTATGTACTGCAATTTTTTGGTTGGGGCGAGGTTTTCTTTATTAACAAAGTAGGACTACCTTTTAATTCTGGTTCGATAATCATCGGATTATTATTTATTATCACCTTTTATTTCGGTTTGAGTTACACACGAAAAAATGATTTCAAAACCGCAAATACCATTATACTCTGCCTTATGTTCTTGTTCTTGGGCTTCTCCTCATGGATTATGCTACCCATTAGAGCAAATGCACATGTGGTCATCAATGAAAATGACCCCTCTGATGCGCGTTCGTTATTAGCATATTATAACAGAGAACAATACCCAGGTGTTGATAGTCCGGTGTACGGTTCGTACTATTCTGCAGCTTTTGCTTCCAATGGCGATAATATTGATGGTAAACCTAAATATGAGCGTGATGACAAACTTGGCAAATACGTGATTGTTAACTACTGGAAAAAATCAATACCAGGCGATAATAAAGATCATATCGGTTTATTGCCCAGAATGTGGAGTACGCAACATGCAGAAAACTACATGAAATACTTTGGCCCTCTAGATTTCAGAATGAAGAAATCAAATGATGAACTTCGAACTGCTATCAAGCAAGTTAAGGACGGCTATGCCAACGGCGAAATCGATACTGAACAATACATTAGTTTTATTAAACGTTTTGATGAGTACCTAGAAGTACAGCCGCCAACCGTTTGGGACAATGTGAAATATATGTTCGATTTTCAATTTGGATATATGTATTGGCGCTATTTTATGTGGAATTTTACCGGCAAACAAAACGATGTTCAAGGCCGATACAATGACAACGGGAATTGGATAAGTGGTATTGATTTTATTGACGGTATGCGCCCCAATTTAGGCAGTCAAGAAAACTTACCAAGTGATGTTGAAAACAATAAAGGAAGAAACACCTATTTCTTTTTGCCCCTATTATTGGGAATAATTGGTCTAGTTTTTCAAATTTCTAAAAATCCGAAGCAATTTTGGGTTCTATTTGTCTTCTTTTTATTTACCGGAATTGCCATTCAATTTTACACCAACCCCTATATTTTTCAACCGCGTGAGCGAGACTATTCATTGGTAGGCTCCTTTTATATTTTTGCACTTTGGATTGGCTTAGGTGTTTATGGCCTTTTTGATGAACTTCGAAAATTTATAACGCCTAAAATAGCGGCGCCAGCAATTACGGTAATTTGTCTTTTAGCTGTTCCTTTTTTAATGGCTTTTCAAAATTGGGATGATCATGACCGATCGAATCGCTTTACGGCTAAGTCAACAGCGAAAGCCTATTTAGACTCCTGCCAAGAAGATGCTGGGGCCATGATATTTACCATTGGTGATAATGACACCTTTCCGTTGTGGTACGCCCAAGAAATTGAAGGCTATCGAACTGATGTTCGTGTTATCTGTACCAGCCTTTTCGAAACCGACTGGTATATAGATCAAATGAAACGAAAAGCATATGAAAGTGATGCTATTCCATCTCAAATCGCTCATAAAAAATATCGCACGGGTAATAGAGATGTGCTTTATCATCAAGATGCGAATGTAATTTTCAATAAAGAAGTTACCGAAAGTCGATGGAGTGTTCAGGCCTTTATTGATTGGGTAGATGGTGATCGTCGTGAAACTAAATTAAAATATTTCTTCGAAGAACAAGGCGCTGATACTTCTCAGTATTCAGAAGATGTTTTGAATTTGGTGTATTATCCAACAAAAAAAATTCGAATTCCTGTAAATAAGAAAAATGTTCTTGAAACTGGTCTTGTAAAGTTAAAAGACACCGCACTTATAGTAGACTACATTGATATTGAATTGCCTGGTATAATCACTAAGAAAAGTATGATGATGCTAGACATTTTAGCAAATAATGATTGGAAAAGACCCATTTACTTCTCTGGTGGAAGTTTCGATGATGCCGAATTTATTTGGATGAAAGATTATTTGCAGTTAGACGGTCTAGCATACAAACTAGTGCCCATCAAAACCAAAAGACCGAACGCATTTGAAATGGGAAGAATTGATACCGATCTCATGTATGATATTGTGAAAAAATGGGATTGGGGTAATTCTGGTGACCCTGACATTTATCATGATACCCAAACCCGAATTCAAGGAGTAACCTACCGAGGCAATCTTGCTCGCTTGATGGAAGCTTTGGTGGAAGAGGGTAAAATTGAGAAAGCTAAAGATGTTATTGATATATCGTTAACGAATATGCCAATTGATCAATTTGGATACTACACTTTGGTCGAACCCTTCATTGATGGCTATTACAAAGTAGGTGAAACTAACAAAGCACGTGAGTTGTATGAACGTTTAAAAACCAAGTACGTTGAAAAGTTAAATTACTATTATGAATTGCCAATAGAGCAAAAGGTCGTACATGGTGAAGGTATTTTAGATGATTTGACTGCATATAGAAGACTAGTTGATATACTTGTTGTAAATAATGACCGAGAATTGGGCGAAAAAGAAACGCTACTTTTTAATGAGTTTTTTGATAAATTTTATGCGGACCATTTTGATCAAGAGGAGCAAGGAATAAAACCAATGGATCCAGATCTAAAATCAGCTCAACCCGTTTTAGACTCTACCAGTAATGATACAACAAATACAGATGTTGAAGTTCAAACTGATACTGTTGCTCTTGAAAATAATTAGAATTAAGAGGCTTATAAAAAAATAGCGAAGTTCTTTTATACCATTTCGATTAATTGTACTACTAAACTAGTATCCGAAAATTAATTACAACTTCAATATTTGAAAAAAATAAAACGAAGTGAATCAAACGTATTCGTTAAGAATACCTATGAGCGTATTAGCATCTTGCTCACCACTTTGGCGCCATACCATTTCTCCTTTTTTGTAGATCATTAGTGTGGGAAGCCCTTTTACACGTAGTGCCTGAGAAAGCTCTTTATTCTTATCTACATCTATCTTTATAACTTTGCTCTTATCGCCCAAAGCAGCAGCAACATCCCTCAATACAGGGTGCATTGCAGTAGACTGATCATTCCAATCTGCATAAAAGTCTAACAGTACTGGAACCTGTAAATCTATGAGTTCACCAAATTTTGACATACTTAAATCAATATTTTACGAATCAAATGTAGTAAAAATTGTTAAATCACTAGATATAGTAGGCAATTTGTGCGTGTGAACATGAGTTAAAATCATGTTAAAGACTTCTTTTTTAAGGTGATAACGGTAATTTCGGGCCAAATACCAAACCTACCTGGATAACCAATAAAACCAAAACCGCGATTTACATTAATAAATTGACCCAATTCTTCATAGATACCTGCCCAATAGGTATAGCGCAATTGAACCGGACTAATCTTAAACCAACCTGGTACTTCTAGACCAAACTGCATTCCGTGTGTATGTCCGCTTAAGGTGAGGTGATAATGATATTCATCGTGAATGACAATCTTTTCCCAATGTGTAGGATCATGGCTCATTAAAATCTTAAAGTCGTTTTTAGAAATATTTGTTGCCGCTTTTTTCAAATCACCAACAGCTTTGAAACCTTCTCCCCAATTCTCAACCCCTACCAAGGCTATTCGATCATCTCCTTTTTGCAGATATCTACTCTCATTTAAAAGCAAATCAAAACCCATTTCCTTTTGTAGTCGTTTCAAGTCCTCCAAATTTGCAACTTTTGCCTCTTTACTTTCCCAAGATGCATAATCGCCATAGTCATGGTTACCTAAAACAGAAAACTTACCATCTTTTGCTTCTAAGGTTGAAAATAAATCTTTCCATGGATACATTTCTTCTGCTTTATTGTTCACCATATCACCCGTAAACAAAAGAACATCACTTTTTTGTTGATTTACCAAGTCAATAGCATAAGCCACTTTTTCACGATTATCAAAACTACCACTATGCACATCTGAAATTTGTGTAATTTGATACCCATCGAAAGCATCGGGCAGATCATCATACTCCATCGTATACTTTAAAACTTTGAAATTGTATTTACCCTTGATCATTCCGAAAAGTAATGCTCCGAAAGGTAAAGCCGCAATTCCTAAGGCGATGTTACTTATAAATTTTCTGCGTGATGGTATTAACGCAGTTGAACCATTTAACTTATCATAACCCAATACTGAAAGACGAATTACATCTTCTAAGAGCATAAAAACGCTTAAAATAAACGCTAGAATCATGAAAGAAAAGAAAACACCTCCTGCTATTGCCGTCGCGGGTTGCAAGGCAGAACCTGGCTTATAACCAAATAACTTGATCAGTAAATATACCCAAGCCATAAAAAACAAACCAATATATACCCATTGAACTATTGGGTTTTTAAAGATGGTTTTAAAAGCCTGAAATCCGTAAGCAGAAAAAACTAGATATAATATGGAAAGGATTACTGCAACACGTAGCATATATTATTTTTTGCAAATGTATTTCATTGAAGCGCCCTAAAGAAGGTTTTGAGCTTTATTTAACTGCTTTTACGATTTTTTGAATGGTTTCAAAATGAGAGATAGGTATCGCCTCATCTGACAACATCTTAGGTGAATTCATAGACACCTTCGGGTTTTCATATAATTTCTGCTGCATTTGAACGGCAGATAAATGAATCGCTTTGAATCCTCTTTCTTTAAAGAGATGCGCATTGCTAAGATTTATGCCTGACCCAGGCATAATAGTTAGGTCTTGAGATTTTTCATGTAATTCAGCAAGCAAATCAATACCATCGAATGCAGTCTTTTTTTGACCTGAACTCAGAATCGTATCAACACCAGAACTTTCAATCCATTCTAAGGCTGAAATCGGGTCTGATAGCCAATCAAAAGCACGATGAAAAGTCATTTTTAAACCGTGATTCATCTCACTTAAATCTCCAAAACGATTTTCATCTAATACAAAATTTGGATGTAGTATACCAAGTACTATTCCGTCAAATCCCATTTCTGCACATAATTTGATATTACTTTTCATAATTTCAAATTCATCATCTGAATAGGTGAAATCACCGCTTCTTGGCCGAATCAATACACGCGTTGGAATAGATATTTTATCACTTACCGCTTTTAGCAGCCCATATGATGGCGTAATACCACCCACAGCGAGCTCAGAACACAACTCAATTCGATCTGCCCCGGCTTTTTCAGCATTTATGGCAGATTGCAATGAATTGGCACAAACTTCTACTAGCATATAAATCAAGTTCAAGTTCAAGTTCAAGCTCAAATTCAAGTACTGGGCATCATACTTTTTAACTGTATTTCTATAACGCCAGACTAGGGAGCTGCTACAATATCCCTTATATTTAAACCTCTAAATTAAACAACCATAATTTATGCAAAGAAGAAACTTCTTAAAAAATTCAAGTGCCGCTGCTGCGGGATTAATTTCCGTTCCGTTAATTGCCTCTTGCAAAACAGAAACGGAATCAAAAACTGATGAAGTTGTGGCTTCGAAATCAATACAACCAATCGCTATTTGTACTTGGAATTTTGAAAATGCAACGGCTAAGGCTTGGGAAGTTCTTAAAGCAAATGGAACTTCTTTAGATGCAGTTCAACAAGGGGCTATGATTGAAGAAGCTGATGTCAACAATCAAACTGTAGGTGTTGGCGGAAGGCCAGATCGCGATGGTAATGTCACTTTAGACGGATGCATTATGGATAAAGACGGTAATTGCGGAGCGGTATTGGCGATGCAGAATATTGCCAGTCCAGTTTCGGTTGCTCGTAAGGTGATGGAAGAAACTCCGCATGTGATGCTTGCTGGAAAAGGTGCTGAGAAATTTGCTTATGATCAAGGTTTTGATAAAGTGAATCTTCTCACCGAACAATCAAAACAAGAATGGCTTGAATGGAAAAAAACCTCAAAATATGAACCCATCATCAATATTGAGAATCATGATACCATAGGTATTTTGGCCATTGATAAAAACGGAGATATTTCGGGTGCTTGTACTACGAGTGGTATGGGTTATAAATATGCTGGCCGCGTTGGCGACTCTCCCATTATAGGAGCGGGATTATTCGTTGACAATGAGATCGGAGCAGCAACTGCAACTGGAGTTGGCGAAGAGGTAGTTCGAACGGTTGGTAGTTTTCTAATTGTCGAATTAATGAGGCAGGGCAAATCACCTCAAGAAGCGTGCGAAGAAGGTGTAAAGCGTATTATGGCTAAAAATAAGGATCGTACCGATTTTCAAATCGGTTTTATTGCTATCAATAAAAAAGGGGAAACTGGCGGGTATTGTATTCAACCTGGGTTTACCTATCGCACCTATTCGGAAGCCGGACATTTAAATAATCCTGCAGCTTCATTTCTTTGAGAACAAAAAGATTAATCAAAAACTTTAGACAACTGAAATTCCATTTTTTGTAGTACATCTGAATTCGAAGAATTATCTAAAAGCACCAGACAATTCTTCTTTTTTATATTTCTTAAAATCATGGTGTTCGCTCCCAGCCATTGGCCATAATGTAATGTTTCATTTGTAGATAGCATCCAGCCAAAACCATATTCAGAAGTCGAGCCATCATTCAAAATGGGTTCTTTAAAGGCCTCTTTCATGGTAGACGCAGATATGAGCTGATTTGAATACCAAAATTGATTCCAAATCACAAAATCTTCAACCGTTGAAAAGACAGCACCATCGCCAGCAACGCCATCTAAAATACCAGGGATCAAATCTTGACATTCATCATTATAATTATCAAAGTCTTGCGCTTTATTCATGAAGGTTTTGTCATCAGAAACCAAATTCCAAATCCTTGTATTCTTCATATCCAAAGGCTTAAAAAGATAAGTTTTCATATAATTCTCATACGATAATCCAGAAATTTTTTCAATTAGTGCTGCTAATAAAACATAATTGGTATTTGAATATTCGTATACCTCGTTGGGCTTTTTTACATTTTCAGGCGGATGTTTCAAAAATATATTTAGCATTTTTTGAATGGTTAACACATCGCCAACCATTTTAGGAAATTTGTCAGTGTAGTACATGTAAACATCAGGTATTCCAGAAGTATTATTTAACAAATGTCTAATGGTAACATCTGGATACGGAAAATTTGGTATATGCTTTTTTACGGGGTCATCAAAATTTAATTTCTTGTTATCATGCATTAGCATTATTCCTGCAGCAGTAAATTGTTTTGATACTGATGCCAAACGAAACATTGATTTTGTCGTCAACCTCTTTGTTTTTGAGCAGTCAACATAACCGTAAGCCTGCTTAAAAATTACTTTATCATTCTTTATAAGAAGTACAGCTCCATTAAATTGATTACTACTTTGAAGCTGCTTAAACCATCGATCAACTTCTTCCACTTTTTCTTCATCAGTAGTCGTGGCAGAAAGATCAAGAGTATCTATGTTAAAAAAAGCTACGTAAAACCATATTGCTGCTGCTACCACAGCAATAATGATAACACCACAGACCAATAAAAATATTTTCCAGAAAGAAGTCATAAAAAATCAATTTGCTATTAACGCTATAAGTAACAAAGAATTAAAACGCATTACAACAGTTAAACAAATTTTTTCTGCGAACTTGTTTGGGCTTCGTAGATTTTGTTTTGTAGATTTAGCTGCTTTAGACACTACTCAAAATGGCAGACCAAAAAAGACTTTTCCTCCTTGATGCATTCGCATTAATATTCAGAGGATACTACGCACTAATTAAAAACCCAAGAATCAATTCTAAAGGAATGGATACTTCAGCGATCATGGGGTTTATGAATTCGCTCTTTGATGTTATAAAACGTGAGAAGCCCGATCATCTGGCTGTTTGTTTTGATAAAGGTGGAAGTGTAGAACGCACCGAAATGTTTCCTGAATATAAAGCTAACCGTGATGAAACTCCTGATGCCATAAAAATTGCCGTCCCGTATATTCAAGACATCTTAAAAGCAATGCATATTCCAGTCGTTGTCAAAGAGGGTTTTGAAGCAGATGATGTAATTGGAACACTCGCTAAGCAAGCCGAAAAGGAAGATTACAAAGTATTTATGGTGACCCCTGATAAAGATTTCGGGCAATTAGTATCTGAAAACATCTTTATGTACCGCCCTGCTAGAATGGGCAACGGAATTGAAATTTGGGGTATCCCTGAAATTCAAAAACGTTTCGGTGTAGAACGGCCTGAACAGGTCATTGATTACTTAGGAATGATGGGTGATGCGAGTGATAATATTCCTGGTTTACCTGGTGTTGGTGATAAAACCGCTAGAAAGTTCTTAGAACAATTCGGTTCAATGGAAGAACTTTTGGCTAATACCGATCAGCTCAAAGGAAAGATGAAAGAAAAGGTTGAAGCCAATGGGGAATTAGGCCTTCTTTCGAAACAATTAGCCACCATTAATCTTGAGGTAGACGTAACTTTTGACGCCAAAGATTATGAAATGTGTGAACCTAATGCCACAAAAGTGCAGACCATATTTGATGAACTTGAATTTCGAAGACTGAAAGACCAATTTATTAAAATCTTTTCTGGAGAGGTTGAAGAACCACAGATCAATACCGCTGCAAAAACAGAGCCTAAAGAAGCTGGCGGGGGCCAATTTTCGTTGTTTGGGGCTGACCCCGCAACGGCTGCGGGTACTATACAAGATGTCAATCGAAGAAAAACAATTACTGATGTTGCACATGTATATCAGAGTGTAGCACCAGGCATGGCTATGAAGTTGTTCATGCAGAATCTGATGAAGCAAACATCCGTTTGTTTTGATACAGAAACTACAGGATTAAATCCGCTGACTGCAGAATTAGTAGGAATCGCCTTTTCATGGGAAACCACGAAAGGATTTTACATCCCTTTTCCAGAAGATAAAAATGAGGCGCAAGAACTTATTGAACAATTACGTCCGTTTTTTGAATCCGAAGAAATCGAGAAAATCGGACAAAATTTGAAGTATGATATTAAAGTGCTCGACAAATACAATATCAAAGTAAAAGGCAAATTCTTTGATACCATGTTAGCCCATTATTTGATTAATCCTGATATGCGGCATAATATGGATGTTTTAGCGGAAACCTACCTCAACTATACGCCAGTTTCCATTACCGAACTTATTGGCAAAAAAGGTAAGAATCAGTTAAGCATGCGTGACGTACCTGTTGAAAAGCAAACTGAATATGCTGTAGAGGATGCAGACATTACCTTGCAATTGGCAAAACATTTTAGACCAGAATTAAAAGAAGCAAACACGGAAGAATTGTTTCAAGATATTGAGATTCCGTTATTGCATGTTTTGGCCGACATGGAGTTAGAAGGCATTAATTTGGATGAAAAATTTTTAGAATCGCTTTCTGAAGATTTGAATACCGATATTGCAAATTTACAAACCAAAATATATGAGGCCGCTGAGCAAGAGTTCAATATTGCTTCACCAAAGCAATTAGGTGAGATTCTCTTTGACAAAATGAAGTTGGTTGACAAACCAAAGAAAACCAAAACAGGACAATACTCTACCGCAGAAGATGTGCTTTCCTATTTAGCGAAAGACCATGAAATTATTCAAAATGTATTGGATTATCGTGGTTTAGCAAAACTCAAAAGCACCTATGTTGATGCGCTTCCCCTCCAAGTAGAACCAACTACAGGACGTGTTCATACTGATTATATGCAAACAGTCGCTGCTACTGGAAGGCTAAGTAGCAACAACCCAAATTTGCAGAATATTCCAATTCGAACAGAACGCGGAAGACAAGTGCGAAAAGCATTTATTCCAAGAGATGAAAACCATACGCTATTAGCAGCAGATTATTCACAAATAGAATTGCGAATCATCGCTGCATTGAGCGAAGAAACCACAATGATAGAAGCGTTTAAAAACGGAGAAGACATTCATGCATCTACCGCTGCCCGCGTTTTTAACGTTCCGTTAGAAGAAGTTACTAGAGAACAACGTGGAAACGCCAAAACCGTAAACTTCGGAATCATTTATGGGGTTTCTGCATTTGGTTTAAGCAATCAAACTGATTTATCTCGGTCAGAAGCTAAAGAACTTATTGAGACCTATTACAAGACCTACCCAAAACTAAGAAGTTATATGAGCGAGCAGGTGAATTTCGCAAGAGATCATGGCTATGTTCAAACGGTTTTAGGCAGACGACGTTATTTAAAAGCTATCAACGGTAGTAATGCAATTGTTAGAGGTGCTGCAGAACGAAATGCGGTAAATGCACCGATACAAGGTAGTGCAGCAGACATCATCAAAATAGCAATGATCAATATTCATCAAAAGCTATCTGAAGAAAACTATCGGTCTAAAATGCTGCTTCAGGTACATGATGAATTGGTCTTTGATGTGTATAATCCGGAGATGGATAAAATTAAAACTATGGTCAAATCTGAAATGGAGAATGCTTACAAAATGACAGTACCTTTAGATGTAGAATTAGGGCTTGGTGAAAATTGGTTGGTAGCTCATTAAATCTCAAACCAAATTAATAACATTATTTTATGATTTTTTGAGTAATAAGCTGGTTTAGATTCCGTTAGAATCAAACCAAAAGTACTAAAATGAAAAAAGGGGCAATTTTATTCATTCTTTGCATGCTTTCATTTGTAGCTATAGCTCAAACCGAAAAAAGCCAAGAATCAAAAGCTCAACTAGAGCAAAAGTCAACAAAAAAAATTAAGGTATTTCCGAATCCTGCTACTAATGTGGTTAATGTTTTAGGTCTTGAAAATAGCACTCGCTCAACGATAACTATTTCCGATATTTCAGGTAACGAAGTTTTAAATCATCAATGGGCTATTCGAAATAATTCGGTTAGTATTCCCGTGCCAAACTTAAATGCAGGCATTTATGTGATTCGTATCGAGTCAAGAGAACAGGTGGTACAAACAAAATTTTATAAAAAATAAGACTAATCTAGTCGAAAACAAAATTGTAGGTTACAGCAAATAAGGGGCTGTTTAAAATAGACAATTCATAAGTTCCAAGTGGGCTTCCTAAAAACACCTCTGAGTCTACTGACCCTTGCCGCTGCGCATAATAGAGATTAAAAGGGTTTCTTCTACTGTATAGATTATAGACGGTAAATGTCCAATCTCCTTTCCATTTTCTATTTGGGTTTCTGCCATATTTAACCTTCCAAGAAAAATCTAAACGATGATAGGGTCTAAGTCGTGCATTGTTGCGTTCAATGAATATAGGCACATTGATATCTTCAACTGAAAAAACGCTGTTTGCAACGGTATAAGGCCTTCCGCTTTGGGCTGTAAAATTAAAGCTCCAAGTATTCCATTTGTCTCCTTCAAAATTTATTGTGCCATTAAAAACATGCGGTCTGTCAAAATCAGAGGCATATTGTTTATTATTATTTACCCTATCGGCCAATTTTTCATTTTGTGAACGCAGCAAGCTTCGTGAGTACGTATAATTAAACCACCCGTTTAATTTTCCACGCGGCTTTTTAAAACTTAATTCTACCCCATACGCCTGCCCTTCTGCCTGAACAACATCGCGTTCAAGAAACTCTTCTAAAAAGAAGTCAGCACCTGGTTTATAGGTAAGGTTATTTTCAGATTCGCGATAATATCCTTCCAATCCAATTTCAATCTCATTGTCATCTAAATTTTGATAAATTCCAAAACCATAGGTATTGGCACTTTGGGGTTTAATATTCGGGTCTGATGTCTTCCACCGCGAAGTTGGCAATGGTGTTGTTGTATTGTAAATATTTTGTAGATACTGATTGGTTCTGGCATAACTTGCCTTTAACGATGTATTCTCTCCTAATTTGAGATTAGCACCTAATCTTGGTTCTAAACTATTATAGGTTTTAACAGCGTCTCCTTGTTCAAATAGGGTTGACCCTTCAAGAACACCAGAAATTTCATCAAAACTAGCTTGAACATAAGGTCCAACAAATACAAAATGATTAAAACGAAGTCCTCCAGATACCGATAGGCTTTTGGTCGGTTTCCAGTTCACATTTGCGTAAGCACCTATTTCGTAACTTGTTTCGGTCTGAAGTTCAACAGGTATGATGCTATTGCCATTCCCTGGATCTAAGGTACCCGGGCTAATCTTATATTGATTTGCTTGAACACCCCCATAGTAATCAAATACGTCGTTTACATTTTTGGAATATTCGGATATAAAACTTAGGTAATTGATACTTGCCCTATACTCAATTTCATTGTCATTGGCTTGTTCAGGAAAAATCGTTTTAGGTACATAATTACTGTATACCAAAATGTTTCTCAAATTTGATTCATTACTAAAAGTATGCGTCCAATTTAATGTACCATTTAAGGTCTGTAAATCATATTGGTTATTTTCTGCGTTAATATTACCGATTTGACTGATCAGGTCTAATTGATAAAAATCTTTACTATAAAAACCTGTTAGGGAGACTTGGTCATTATCGGTTGGTAAATACAATAACTTAAAAGTGCTATCATAAAAGTTTGCTTTCGTATTCTTTAACCTCTCTGAAAATAGTGGGATTAAAAAACCGGTGAGGCCAGCTCTGGCGCCAATACTTAGCATCAATTTATCCTTAATTATTGGGGTTTCAAGATTCAATCGGCTTGAAACGAGGCCTATACCTCCAGAAAATTTTGTTTTATCTACATATGGGTTTTTAACCTTGACGTCTAAAACAGAAGTTATTCTACCACCATATCTTGATGGTATGTTTGCTCGATACAAGTCCACTGTTGAAATCATATCAGGTGTAAAAACGGAAAATAGTCCAAATAAGTGCGTTGGATTAAAAACTGGTGCATAATCATACAATAAGAGATTTTGATCTAAAGAGCCCCCACGAACAGATAAGCCATTACTAACCTCACCTGCATTATTGACACCCGCAACCAAAGTCATGCCTCGTAAAACATCAAATTCACCAACAGCTGCAGGTAATTTCTTAAGGGCTTTAGCACTTATCTGTAATGCTCCCATTTGGGGAGTTTCCACATTGTCTAACCTTCTTTTTGCACGAACTATTACTTCAGAGAGCTGTTCTTGCTCTTCGGTCAATCGTACTTTTAAAATGGTTCCTTTATCCAAAACCAGATTGCGTACGTCATCTTTGTAACCAATGAAAGAGATTGAAATGTTATAAGTATCAGCGGGAAGGTTTATAGAAAATCGACCTGAGTCATTAGTAACTCCACCACAATTACATGGCGTGATTGCGATTTGTGCGTCATCTAAAGGTAATCCTGTTTCTAAATCGATTACCTCAAACGAAAGTGCATATTCTTGTGAATGCCCCACGAAAAAAAAGCTAAGACAGAGAAAAATTGTCAGTACAATGGAATTTCTTTTTGTGTTCATTGAGATTCCCATTTTTCAGGTTGTACGGCTGTTCTTGTTCTGTTTTCTGAGCACGGCGCTTGAACCGTAGCAGGTGGTGGATATGGCGATGCAATTTGGGGTTCTAAATTAATTGGTTCTCTAGATTCAATAGCTGTTTCTTCAATTAAATTTCTATCAATAAATAAGGAAGCTGTAGAAGTTGCCGCGGCCGTAAAGCGCCCAAAAACAAAATCTTCAGCATCATTAGGATTTGATAAATTACCTACCAAAGCAGCTGGCGGTGGAGCATTCAAACCACTATTATTATCAACTACATCCTTTAATACTTTATAATATTCATAAGCAGCAGGAGTTAGTGTGAATTGCTGCACCTCAATAACCATATTTTCTTTAGTATAAAGCAATAAATCGCCAACAGGGAATTGATTTACAGACTTTCCATCAGAAAATTGATCATCAAAAATAGTGATACTTTCAGGAAAACGAATGCGCCAACAATCAATGTCACACGCATAGTCAAAATACCGCGCTCTAAAACGAGCGATTTCAACCGGAGTACATTCTCCATTTCGCCAAATAGCCTCAAAACATTTTTCGCAATAATCTAAATTTTCATAAGTTTTATATGACCAATAGTAATAGTTATCTTCCCCACCTGGATCTACAAAATCAATTGACACCTCATGGCCCGGAACGAACTTACCGCCTAAATTATCTCTAAAAACTAGCTCAGGATCATAACGTACTTGAATATTTGTTATTGGAATAGATGCTAATACAGGTTCTGGCGTAGATTCAATTTTTTTGCCATTAGCCAATTGAATATTCAATTTCCATTCCTCACCCGGCAGCACAACAAAATCTTCTGGTGGCAAATATGAATTTCTAGTCTCAACAAGGTTTACGATTTCTCCTGTAGCAGTATTTTCGAAATTTACCGAAGCGCCTTCTACGAATTTCACCACATACACCCCAAATTCTATAGTAGATCTTTTTATAGAAACAAATGATGCCTTTGTAGCCGTTGATGCAATGCTTTCAACAAACACTAAACCTTCTTTGAACTCAAATTCAGGAGCAACCGGATCTATACATGAAGAAAAAAAGCTGGAAATAAAAAAGACAAAGATGATTTTCGGGTAATGGAAAACCATTTTTTTGATTACTTGCATTTGCATAATATTAGATGCATACAATATAGCAGTAAAATATCTAAAAACTCAAAAAATAATTATCGATTTGAAAACGTTAAAAAGCATTTAGCATTTACCGCGTAAAATAAAAAAAAGCACTTTCAGACGAGCCAAAAGTGCTTTTTAGTTTTTTAAATTAATTTTAGATTTTCTCGAAAATCAATTCCCCGTCACCGTTAAAATTTGGAAGGTTTAGATCTGTAGCATCAGCGGTCATGATAGAACCATTAATCGATACTTTTACTGAAACTTCCGAGCCTTCGGCGTCAATAGTAGATAAAGTTGTACCATCAAAGGTATACGTACTATTCTCTGTATCACTTTGCGTTGGGCACGGAACAACAATGCCAGTAGGAGAAGCATTAATTTCTAAGTAATTTAACGAATTATTTGCTACTAGGCTTAAGTCTTGATTAAAAGTGAACGTTAAAATATAACAATTTTCGGCGGTAAGATTCGCCAAGATTTCGGCACCAAAATTTACATTGGAATCATTAGGGTCTGCTGCCCTAAATTCTCTTGCTTGCCAAGAACCAACAATTGCGTTTTCATCGTTCTCATCATCTTGCTTATTTTCATCTTTAGAGCAGGAAAATAATAAAATTGCACTTACAAAAAGTAAAAATAAATTGCGTTTCATGGCTTAATTTTTAAAGATTCTACAACCTTGAAAACGTAAAAGCTTAACTAATATTTTAAAAAATCCCATTTTAGATACAATTTAGACTAGTTGCATAATCATAATCATCCCGATTTTCAAAAATTTAACTTCGCGAGAACTCTAAAACCTTCAACACTTTGGCTGAACCAATACAAATTGTTTTCAGATCCTCTTTAAAAAATTAGCGCTCTTTTTATCAACATTTTAGTTTATTTCAAATAACTAATACCTCATACAAACCATAAGATCGAGGCCGTTACTATGACATTATTGTGGTTTTGAACCTATTATATTCTCACCTTTGACTACATAACAACTTAAAAGCACTCTTAATGACTTCTTTATGTAGAAGTTTATTTTAAAATTAGCATTTAGTTCATCCTTTTATTGACAAAAGAATAGTGAGAATTGTCAAAAAACAAACAAATAATCGCTCTATTAAAAAAACTAAAAATATTCTCAAACAAGCATTTGTATATCTAGTTAATAATTGTACATTTGCACCCCGTTTATAGGGATTGAAGTATTTAATCGTTAAAAAAGTAGTAGTGGATACATTAAGTTACAAAACTGTTTCAGCTAATAGAAAAACCGTTGATAAGCAATGGTTACTAGTAGATGCTGAAGGTCAAACACTAGGTCGTCTTGCTTCTAAAATAGCAAAACTACTAAGAGGAAAGCACAAACCTAATTATACACCACATGTTGATTGTGGCGACAATATTGTTGTAATTAATGCTGAGAAAGTTACTCTTTCTGGTAATAAGTGGGAAGACAAAACCTATAAACGTTATACAGGCTACCCAGGTGGTCAACGTTTTACCTCTGCAAGAGAACTATTGGAGAAAAATCCGGGCCGTATTGTTGAAAAAGCGGTTAAAGGAATGCTACCAAAAAATAGATTAGGTGCTGATCTTTTTAGAAACTTAAAAGTATATGTTGGTCCTGACCATGATCAAGAAGCCCAAAAACCAACTGCAATCAACTTAAACGATCTTAAGTAATGGATACTATTCACAAAATAGGAAGAAGAAAAACAGCTGTAGCTCGTGTATATCTTTCAGAAGGAAAAGGAAAAATTACAATCAATTCGAAAGATTTGAATGACTATTTTCCAACAGCTACTTTACAATATAAGGTAAATCAACCTTTCACGTTAACAGATACTGTAGGTAACTACGATGTAAAAGTTAATGTATATGGTGGTGGAATTACAGGTCAAGCCGAGGCTATTCGTTTGGCATTATCAAGAATAATGTGTGAAATTGATGCTGAAAACAGATTAGTTCTTAAACCAGAAGGTTTATTAACGAGAGACCCGCGTATGGTGGAACGTAAGAAATTCGGTCAGAAAAAAGCCCGTAAGAAATTCCAGTTCTCTAAGCGTTAATATCAAAAAAATTCAGGTGCTCTTTCAAAAGAGCACCTTTATTATAATTTTTAACTAGTTCATTGAAAGTCTTTTATTAAAGAGACAATTAAAAAAATCCCAATTTCATATAACATATGAAAACTCAAATTCAGAAAAACTGAATTGAGTTCAGGGTAAATTAGTTTAGCATCTAAATGATGGAGGCTTCTTGAATTTGCTTCAAGATACCACTCTACCATTGCTAATTCAAAAGAACGTAAACTAAATTTAAAATGGCGAAAGTCGAAGTAAAACAATTATTAGAAGCAGGTGTGCATTTTGGCCACCTAACCAGAAAATGGAATCCTAACATGGCGCCCTACATCTACATGGAGCGCAACGGAATTCACGTTATCAATCTTTACAAAACAGTTGCAAAATTAGATGAGGCAAACGAAGCCTTATCCAAAATTGCAGCTTCAGGAAGAAAAATTCTATTTGTAGCAACCAAAAAGCAAGCAAAAGATATTGTTGCTGAAAAAGTAGCAAACGTGAACATGCCTTACATTACAGAAAGATGGCCAGGCGGAATGTTGACCAACTTTGTAACTATTCGAAAAGCCGTTAAAAAAATGGCAATGATCGATAGAATGAAGAAAGACGGCACTTTTCTTACGCTATCTAAAAAAGAAAGACTTCAGGTTGATCGTTTGCGTGCAAAATTGGAAAAAAACCTAGGTTCTATTTCTGAAATGACTCGTTTACCGGGCGCACTTTTTGTAGTTGACACCATGCGCGAGCACATTGCAGTTAAAGAAGCACAAAAACTGAACATACCTATTTTTGCAATGGTGGATACGAATTCAGATCCTAGAGATGTTGACTATTTGATTCCTTCAAATGATGATGCCTCTAAATCTATTGATATCATTATGACCCAAGTTACTGATGCTATTGCTGAAGGTTTAGCCGAACGTAAATCAGAAAAACAAGGCGAAAAAGAAGGAAAGGAAGAAGCTGAAGCTCTTAAAAAAGAAGCTGCACCGAAAGCAGAAGTCAAGCAAGCCGCAAAAGCTGAACCAGTTGCAAAACAAACAGCAGCTGTAGAAGAAAAAGTGGAAGTAGCACAAAAAGAAGAACCTAAAAAAGAAGCAAAGAAAAAGGCCGCTCCTAAAAAGGAGGCAAAAGCTGATGATTTAACGAAAATAGAAGGCGTTGGCCCCAAGGCTGCTGAAGCTTTAACCAATGCTGGTTTAGACACATTTGCAAAAGTAGCAAAGTCAAAAGCTGATAAAATGAAGGAAATCTTGACAGAAGCAAGTTCAAGAATGGCGCATCTCGATCCTACATCTTGGCCAAAACAAGCAAAAATGGCTGCTGATGGAAAATGGGATGAATTGAAAGAATGGCAAGACAATACTAAAGGTGGTGTAGAGTAGTCCATTTTAAAAATTATGTACAAATTACAGGTTCTCTTATTTACATAGAGAAGAAATTAAATAAAATATATTATGGCAAAAATAACAGCCGCAGAAGTAAATAAATTAAGAAAAGCTACTGGTGCAGGTATGATGGATTGCAAAAACGCTTTAGTTGAAGCTGAAGGAGATTTTGACAAAGCCATTGAGGTACTTCGTAAAAAAGGACAAAAAGTAGCAGCAAAAAGAGCCGATAGAGATTCTTCAGAGGGAGCCGCTATTGCTAAAGTTAATGCAGAAGAAACTGTTGGTGTTGCTATAGTTTTAGGTTGCGAAACTGATTTTGTTGGAAAAAATGAAAACTTTATTGCCTTAGCTAATCAACTTGCAGAAATAGCTTTAAGTCACGACACCAAAGAAGCGTTTTTAGATGCTGATTTTGAAGGTATGACAGTCGCTGAAAAACTAATCGAGCAAACTGGGGTTATTGGTGAGAAGTTAGAAATCAATGCTTTCGAAAAGTTAGAGGCACCGTATGTTGCTAGTTATGTGCATATAAACAAAATTGCTGCATTAGTAGGCTTATCCGCAAAAGTAGATACCGCTGAAGTATTGGGCAAAGATGTTTCTATGCAAGTAGCTTCTATGGGAGCAACAACTTTATCTTATAAAGATTTTGATGCTGCATACGTTGCGGCAGAAACAGAAGCAAGAATTGCCGTTATAGAAAAAGACAATATAGAACTTGGTCGTTTAGGAAAAACACTTAAAAATGTACCGCAGTTTATTTCAATGGCGCAATTGACCGACGATGTTATGGCTAAAGCCGAAGAAGATGCAAAAGCACAATTAAAAGCCGAAGGCAAGCCAGAGCAGATTTGGGATAAAATCCTTCCAGGTAAAATGGACAGATTCGTTTCTGACAATACTACTTTAGATCAAGAACAATGTTTATTAGATCAAAACTTCATTAAAGACGAGAAAATCAATGTTGCAAAATATGTTGAATCTCACGGTGATGTTACAGTTACAGGCTTTAAGCGTGCAACTGTAGGATAATCAAATATCAACTAACTCAAAAACGAACCGTTAGAGAAACTTCTCTAGCGGTTTTATATTTAAGTTTAGTTTGAAATTCAGTTCTTACTTCGTATTAGAATATCTCCATTCATAGTTTTGAAAAGTAATTCAGCCCCACCCCCATTGATGGTTCCGGTAATCCATTTATCAACGTTAACCTTATAAACCCCAGTTGAAGTTCTCTTTTCTTCTTTTTTAATATCTCGAGTCATCTTGATTTCATAATCTGTAAAGATTTCACCATTATCTGTTTTGGCCTTAATATTGGCAACAAGATTACTAGGAAAGGTGATATCTAAATCTCCATTTAAACTAGTAAAAGCCATAGGTTTTTGCTCATAACCCTTTGTAAAAGTCACCACGATATCCTTATTTAAAGCATCTGCAATAACAGAACCCCCAATATCGGTTAAGCTTATTGCTCCATTCAAGTTGCTGATTTCCATTTCACCTATTACACCTGAAACATTTATATTACCACTATTGATTGCACGTAGATCTAAAGAAAAATTATCTGGAACTTTAATAATGAAGTCCACTTTTTTGTTTTGTTTTTTTGATTTAATAATCACTTTATTCTCATACTCCTCAACACTAAATTCTAAGGAGGTATCGCCAATTCTTCGCATGCCGTCTTTTGTTTTTTCCAGCATCTTACTTTTGCTCTTAACCGTTTCAATGATAACATCTTTTTCTTTGTGAGCTATTACGTTGATTGAACCATATAGCAATCCAATTTTTAAATGACCAGCTTCACCAGGCTTACTTAAAGGAATTGTAATCGTTTCAACATCATTTGTTTGTGCGAAAACAGTTCCGAAACAAAAAAAGAAGATAAGTAGTCTTGCTATATTTTTAATATTGTTTTTCATGGTTCTATTTTTTTAAAGTAGCATCTCCGTTTAGAAGATTAAAATCTAGTTTTATTCCCCCATTACCGATTCTATAGGATTGATTTGAACTCATATTATACTTGACACCTTTCCCGTTTTTAGTCTTTTTATTTACCAATTCAGGAGTCAATTCAGTTGTATCATAGTTGGTATACATATCTCCATTCAAGCTTTTAAAAGAAACATCGGCGTTCAGATTTTCTTTAAACGTAACGTTTACATTACCATTTAGTGAATTGTATTTCGAATCACCATTTGGGTTTTCGTAATAGGTAATATTTATATCCTTGTTTAGGGCATTAACATCTGTTTTACCAGCGATATTCTCTAAATTAATGGCCCCATTAAGGTTATTCACAATGATTTCATCTCCTTGAATATCTTTAGCAAAAATATCACCATCGTTCATTGTTGCTAAGTTTATGTTTGTATCATAAGGAACCTTCAGTTTAAAACCCACCTGAAAACGATACTTCAACTTTACCCATCGGTCATTTTTTCTGTGATTTTCATATCTCCCAGAAACCGAATTAAAATCGTTATTTGGTGATTCAACATAGACATAAATTCGATTTCCACGCTCTTCTATTCTAACTTGAATTTCTTGTTTGCCCTCTGCTAAATAGCTTTTTTGATTAGCAGATATAGTTTTCTGTGCAATAAGCTTGATTGCATCGCCATTATAGCCCTGCACTTCTATGGGTCCGTTGATGTTCTTAACCACCAACATATTTTTAGATGACTTTGCCGAAAAATTAAATTCTTTGGTAATCGTTTCTTGCGATTTTTGTGCTGCAACAATATAGGAAAACAAAATTCCCAATACGATCAAACTTGTTTTAACTGTCTTCATGATTGTTCGTTTTTTAATTGATTATATGATGTGATTGATTGATTCTTCTAATTTCTTTTTTACTGTATTATCTATATCGGGTTGTTCTAATAATTCTCTCATAGATTCAACTGATGTTTTTTCTTGTAGTGCGACCATCAAATCGGCCAAAGCAATTTGAACCAAGGGAGAATCTTGCAAGGCGATCGATTTCACCAACCCCATTCGTACCTCAGGAGTATCCACATACTTTGACAAAGACTCAATAACAACCAATCGTACGTTTATATTTGGGTCATTATTCAAGGTCGTAAAAAGTGCTTCAATGATACGCTCATTTGCGTCATTCAACTTCGTTGCTTCATTCACCGCTTGCAATCTTTTGTTTGCTGAAGGTTGTTCAAGCAAGGTCAACACCAACTGTTCTCGCACTTGTTCTGTTTCAGTATTAGAACCATTAACAACTTTAACTTGCTCTTGGGTATTATCTGTTTTTAAAAAATAACCAGCACTCAAGCCCATTATTAATAGTAGCATTCCAAAAGCTAATTGTGGTTTTTGAATATTTCCAAAAATGGAAGATAATTTTTGAAACCAACTTAATTTTTTATCATCTAGTTTTTCAATTTCATCATGCAACATATTAAAAAATGAGGTGTTCATTTTTTCAGAAGGATCAGGAATTTCAAATTCATCTAGTCCGTTCCAAGTTTGAGAAATTAGATCAAACTCTTTTTGATGTGAAGGGTTTATCTTCATATAGTTTTTAAACTCCATCTGTGCGACTTCATCTAGCTCGTTAGATAAATACGCAATCATCATTATTTCGAATTTTTCTTGCTTCATAACTATTTTGTTTCTAATTGTAGAAAAATTGTTCTTAGATCTTTTAGTGCTCGATGGGCTTTTACTTTCGCAGCTCCTTCCGTACAACCTAAAATCTCTCCGATTTCGCTAAATTTCATTTCTTTGAACTTACTTAAAACCAATACTTCTCTTTTTTCGGTTGGTAATATCTGCATAGCTCTTTGCAACATTGATATATCATCTTTTTGGTTCATAACCTTTTCCAAATTATCATCATCTTCAAGCCTATACTCCACCGAAGAAATTTCATTTTGATTAAAGGCTATTTTATTTTTCCGATAATAATCATAGTTGACATTTCGAGCAGTTCGAAACATCCATGCAGTAAAAGAACCTTCGCCCGTAAACGTGTGCTTATATTTCAACATTCGAACAAAAACATTTTGAACCAAATCTTCACTTAAAGATGCATTGCTATTCATATTATAAAAAAATCCGAAAAGTCTTTTTTTATGGCGTTCGAATAGCAGCCCGAGTTTATCAAGATCACCCGATTTTACTTTTAACATTAATGCATTGTTGGTCAATTCTTGCATTTCACTTTTTGGTCTATAATAGAGGAAACTGTGATTTTATGAAAAGGTTACAAAAAAAATGGAATTTTTCTTTAAGATAGGGTATAATCTAAAAAGGCGCCACTTTTACATGACGCCTAATTATTACAAAAAAATAGAACTCATTCTTATTTTTTCATCCAAGCCTCTTTTAATTTTGCTTGCGCATCAGTTGCTCCTTCAATAGGTACGAGTGTCTCTACCATAACAACTGGTGTTCCTCCAGTTCCTTTTAACTCTATCTCTTCTTCCCCTCTTTTCACAACCATAGTTACTTCTTTATCAGCTGGCCATACAAAGCTCTCTTGTAAGATCGGTCCGATACCTTCTAGCGTTACTTGCGTACCATTAATACTCTTAATTATATCGCCGCCTTGCGCACCTAAATCAATTAAAAAACTACTTAACCCAATACCTTTACGCACAAAAATAGCATTGTCATTAGATGGGTCTGTATCAATAAAGGGTACTTTTTGATCTAAGAAAAAGCGTCCGCAGGGTTGTTTGGTAACGTCCTTTTTTAGTCCAACTTTTGCGAAATATACACCGTAATCAATTGGGGTATCACCGATTACATGAGTGTTAAAGAAAGTTTTTAGCTCAGGGTAGGTCATTGCAACAATCTCATCGATGAGTTTCTCATCTTTAAATGGTGTCATATCACCATACTTTTTTGAAAGTTCTTTCATCAACCAAAGCACTCCTTTCTCACCCTCACTCCACTCTCGTAATTGCAGATCGAGAACCATATTAATTAAAGTTCCTTTTTCATAAACATTTGCATAATTCTCTTTATAGGGTTCTACCAAAATATTCTTACTCATCGTAGTGAAAGACATAGCATCATCAAATGTTTTTGCATTACTAATCTTATCCATTATTCTTTTAAAGAACGCTGGCTCATCAATCAAGCCTTGTTGAATTTGAAACAAGTTGGCAAAATACTCTGTTGTACCTTCATACATCCAAAGGTGCTGTGACATCTTAGGATCATTGAAATCAAAATATTGCACCTCTTCTGAATGCACATTCAAAGGGGTTACAATATGAAAAAATTCATGTGACACCACATCTACCATGGCTTCTTCTAAATCCTCTTTAGGCATTACCTCCGGCAATACCACCACCGTAGAGGTATGATGTTCTAAAGCACCAAAGCCATTTGCATCAGTCTCACCCATTTTAGAGAGGTATAAGAGAATCGAGTATTGTTTTGTTCCATCAATATCACCTAAAAAAGTCTTTTGCGCTTTCATCATCTTCTCCATACGGTCTTTCAAGCTTGCAGCTGTATACACTCCGGTAGGCGAATAAACACTCAATGTAACCGAGATATCATTAATTAGAAATGTCTCAGAATTTGGTTTTGCATAAAGGATAGGATTGTCAATAACTTCAAAATATCGGCTTGCCGTGTACACGTCAAGATTCGGATTGTTGCTTGGCCCACTCCTTTTTGCAAGTGATGTTGTTGCAGCCAAATCGGTCGGCGCGGTAATATTCAAAATATAAGGCACTTCATTTAACTCATTAAAATAACCTACAAAACCATGTAAATTCAAAACGAAATTTTTTCCTGCCAAAATATTTGTTCCTGAAGGTGAAAAAACAGCTTCTTCTTGTTCTCCTTCGCTATCATAGGTGTCATTGACCCAATAGCTTATCTTATCTAAGCTTTTTCCGTTAGAAATTTTCCAAGTATTATCATCAGATTTTGTGGCAGTCAATTCTTTTCCATCATAATCAAGAGCTTTAAAGTCTTCTATATATTTTCCGTAGTTATCCGTACTATAAGTACCAGGCACCGTCTTTGGGATAAAGAAAGAAACTGCATCAGAAGTAAATGCCCCAGGGTTTATTTCAACCATGACCCTATCATCTTTGACTTTGACCAAATCAATCGCAACAGTAATCGGAGTTTTATCAGCTGTTATCAAAGCCTTTGTTGAGCCACAGCCATACATTAAGATTCCTAATAAAAAAACAATACTAACTTTTTTCATTTTTTCTAGTTTTCTTCGAAAGTAAATTTTCCAAATGAGTTGCAAGATTATAAAAAAGAATACTCTCGAACCTAAATATTTAGGAAATAATTATGGAAGCCATATAAAAACAGTAAAGATGCATCATAACTTTTTTTGATTATTTTTGTTCGAACTAAATCAAAATAATGCAATACAAAAGAATCCTTTTGAAATTAAGTGGTGAAGCTCTGATGGGTGAAAAACAATATGGAATTGACCCCATTCGAATTGCGGAATATGCCGAGGAAATTAAAGAAGTCGTTGCAAAAGGAATCGAAGTGGCCATTGTTATTGGTGGTGGAAATATTTTTAGAGGGCTCGCAGGTGCTGCAACAGGAATGGATCGTGTACAAGGTGATCATATGGGTATGCTGGCTACCGTCATAAACGGACTTGCATTGCAAAGTGCTTTAGAATTGAAAGGAGTTGAAACTAGATTGCAATCTGCTATTAAAATTAACGAAGTTGCTGAACCTTTTATTCGAAGACGTGCCATGCGTCACCTTGAAAAAGGGCGCGTTGTTATTTTTGGTGGAGGAACAGGAAATCCGTATTTCACGACAGACTCTGCAGCTGTTTTAAGAGCTATCGAAATAGAAGCTGATGTAATTCTTAAGGGAACACGGGTCGATGGTATTTATACCTCAGACCCTGAAAAAGACAAAACCGCAACCAAATTTGATTCCATATCCTTTGCTGATGTTTTATTAAAAGGATTAAAAGTAATGGACACAACCGCCTTTACCTTAAGTCAAGAAAACGAATTACCAATTGTCGTTTTTGACATGAACACGAAAGGAAATCTATTGAAACTTTTAGACGGACAGAAAATAGGAACTGTCGTAAACGTTTAACTTTCTAAATAACAATCATATTTTGGTATGATTTCTGTTATTTGAACTTGTAGAATGAATTAATTATATTTAGAAGATGAACGAAGAAATAAGTTTTTTACTAGATGCGGCCAAAGAAAGCATGGATGCAGCGATTGTGCACCTTGAAAAAGAATTTATAAAAATTCGAGCTGGCAAAGCTAATCCGTCGATGTTATCAAACGTTAAAGTTGATTATTATGGCTCACAAACACCTTTATCTCAGGTTGCAAATGTAAGTACGCCTGATGCGCGTACGCTTTCGGTTCAACCTTGGGAAAAAGCTATGCTGCAAGAGATTGAAAAGGCTATAATGAATGCTAATTTAGGCTTTAACCCTATGAATAATGGCGACATGGTAATTATAAACGTACCACCATTAACTGAAGAACGAAGACGAGATTTAGCGAAGCAAGCCAAAGCAGAAGCTGAAGATGCAAAAGTTAGTATACGTACTGCTCGTCAAGATGCTAATAAAGAAATTCGAAATTTAAATGATGCATCTGATGATTTAAAGAAAAATGCAGAAGGTGATGTTCAAGAACTTACGGATACTTATACCAAAAGAATAGACGCCTTTTTAGATAATAAAGAGGTTGAGATTATGAAAGTTTAATACTAGAGAAAAAACGGCTCGGTAAGCCTTTTTTCTCTGATATGCTATACATTCTATCATTTTCGTTGTACGAATTTTTCAACTTCGTTTTGCATAATTTCATTTCGCCTCTTTGATTCTAGGAACACACTTCTGAGTTTTTTACCTTTGCACGCGAGAAATTTGCTATGGCGAAAAAATTACCACAAGGCTTTTGGGCGAGAACCGCGAGAATCATTCTCCGCAATAGAATATTAATTCTATTACTTGTTGCAGGTTTCACCATTTTTTTGGGGATGCAATGGAAAAATATGCGCTTTTCAAGTTCTCAGGCAAACCTATTACCTGATGATCACCCCGTAAACCTAGAATATCAATCATTTTTAGAACAGTTTGGAGAGGATGGCAACGCAGTCGTTTTTGCTATTAAGGATAGCGCCTTATTTTCACCAGAAAAATTCAACCGATGGAATAAACTAAGTAAACAATTAGCGGCATTCCCTGAAGTGGACTTTGTACTTTCTACTGATAATCTACAAGAACTTGTAAAGAATAAAGAAAAATCTACTTTCGAATTACAACCTTTAATTAAAAACCAGTTTGAAAATCAGTTTGAAGTAGATAGTATTACAACACATCTCTTTGAAAACATGCCTTTTTACGAAAGTTTGCTTTTCAATAAAGAAAGTCGCACCATCAGAACGGTCATGTATTTAGATAAAGATATTGTGAACACCTCAGTTCGTAAAGACTTTATTTTGCAAGATATGAATACTCTAGTAGAGGGTTTTGAGCAAGAAACAAATCTTGATATTCATATCTCAGGTATGCCGTACATACGAACCTTGAACTCTCAAAACATAATTGATGAGATTGGTAAATTTATCTTGGCTGCCTTAGGGGTAACCTCGCTCCTATTCTTCTTTTTCTTTAGAAGCGTTCGAGCAACTTTGATTTCTATGGGTGTTGTAATCATAGGCGTAATGTGGGCTTTCGGCATATTAGGATTACTTCAATATGAAATTACGGTTCTTACTGCTCTAATTCCACCACTTATTATAGTTATTGGTATTCCAAATTGTATTTTCCTGATTAACAAATACCAACAAGAAATAAAAAAACATGGCAATCAAGCCTTATCACTACAACGTGTTATCTCTAAAATAGGGAATGCTACCTTAATGACTAATGTAACTACAGCTTCAGGTTTTGCTACTTTTATAGTTACGGATAGTAAGTTGCTTAAAGAATTTGGAATTGTAGCTTCTATCAATATTATTGGAATTTTCATTTTATCACTATTAATCATCCCCATTGTTTATAGCTTTTTACATCCGCCAAAAACCAAACATTTAAAACACTTAAATAAAAGATGGATTGATGCTTTTGTAAATTGGACGGTTCGCGTAGTTCGTGATCAGCGTATTGCAATTTACATCACTTCAATAGCTCTTCTTGTTTTAAGTATTATTGGTATTTATCAAATTAATATATCAGGTAGCATTATTGAAGATATGCCTAAAAACGAACAATTTTTTAAAGACATTCGCTTTTTTGAAGACGAGTTTGATGGTATTATGCCTGTAGAAATAATAGTTGACACCAAAAGTCCGAAAGGAGTTTTAAAACCCGCCACTTTAAAAAGAATGAACCGATTTGGGAATGTTATTGAAGAAATTCCTGAATTATCAAAACCTGTTTCTGCGGTAAATTTGGTTAAATATTCAAAGCAAGCCTTTTACAATGGCATTCCAAAATATTATCAATTACCAACCACTCAAGAAAATACCTTTATTATGGATTTTGCCAGAAAATCATCTGGCAATAGTAATTTACTCGACAGCTTTGTAGATAGTACGGGCCAAACTGCTCGTATAACAACTTTCATGAAAGATGTGAAAACAGATCGTATGGAAGAAATCGAAGCGCGATTACAAGAAAATATCTCTAAAATTTTTCCTGAAGAGCGCTATAACGTTTACATGACAGGTAGTGCCTTGCTGTTTTTAAAAGGCACCAAATATTTAGTCAAAAACTTAATACTTTCTTTGGCTTTAGCCATTGGGTTGATTGCACTTTTTATGGCGTATTTGTTTCGATCATTTCGAATGATTGCAATTTCGTTGATTCCGAATCTATTGCCTTTACTAGTTACGGCAGGTGTTATGGGTTTTGTTGGAGTACCCATTAAACCATCAACAATTTTAGTATTTAGTATCGCATTTGGAATTTCAGTAGATGATACCATACACTTTCTCGCAAAGTATAGGCAAGAACTTATGGCAAATAATTGGCGCATCAAAGTTTCGGTGTATTCCGCTTTAAAAGAAACTGGAGTGAGTATGTTTTACACTTCGATTGTACTTTTCTTTGGTTTTTCGGTATTCATTATCTCGAATTTCGGCGGCACCGTGGCCTTAGGAGCTTTAGTTTCGGCAACACTTCTTTTCGCTATGTTAGCCAATTTGGTCTTATTACCTTCACTTTTGCTTTCCCTTGAAAAAAGCATTGCGAACCGCGAAACCTTAAAGAAACCTCAGATTGATATTCTCCCAAAAGGCGAAGAAAATACTGGTCATTAAGTATAGAGCGGTAAACTTAATTTTATCCGATTTTCCACATAAATTTTCTTCTTCAAAAAGCTATCTTTGGTTTTTAATTTTTTCAGATGAAATCAAAAAGCGTAAAAGAAATACTGAACACCAAACCAACAGCTCAAGAAGTTGTAATAAACGGTTGGGTAAAATCATTTAGAAGTAATAGATTCATTGCTTTAAATGATGGCTCTACAATCAATAACATTCAATGTGTTGTTGATTTTGAAGCCTTTGATGAAAATTTACTTAAGCAGATCAATACAGGGGCAGCGCTAAAAATATCAGGTCTTCTTATTGAAAGTCAAGGTCGAGGTCAAAGTGTTGAAATTCAAGTTAAAGACGTTTTTGTTCATGGTGGTGCTGATCCTGAAGAATACCCTATTCAACCAAAAAAACATTCTATGGAGTTTTTGCGAGAGCAAGCACACCTTAGAATACGCACAAATACCTTCTCGGCAATAATGCGAGTAAGATCGGCATTGTCATTTGCGATTCATCATTATTTTCAACAAAACGGATTCTATTATTTCCATGCTCCTATTGTAACTGGTTCTGATGCGGAAGGTGCTGGTGAAATGTTTAGAGTAACTACACTTGACGCTAAAAAACCGGCACTTACTGATGACGGAATGGTTGATTATAAAGAAGATTTCTTCGGAAAAGAGACCAATCTAACAGTTTCAGGTCAATTAGAAGCTGAGGCCTATGCAATGGCCTTAGGCAAAGTATATACTTTCGGCCCTACGTTTAGAGCAGAAAACTCAAATACTTCTAGGCACCTAGCTGAATTCTGGATGATTGAACCCGAAGTTGCTTTCAACAACCTTGACGATAATATGGACTTGGCAGAAGACTTTATGCAAAACGTCATCAAGTACGTTTTAGAAAATTGCTTCGAAGACTTGACGTTTTTAGAAAAACGTTTATTAGATGAAGAAAAAACAAAGCCACAAGCAGAACGCAGCGATATGGCTTTAATAGAGAAATTGAAATTTGTTTCTGAAAATACATTCAAACGTGTTTCATATACTGAAGCCTTTCAAATACTGCGTAATAGCAAACCCAATAAAAAGAAGAAATTTAAGTATCCAATAAATGAATGGGGATCAGATCTGCAAAGCGAACATGAGCGTTTTTTAGTAGAGAAGCACTTTAAATGCCCCGTAATTCTTTTCGATTATCCCGCAAAAATAAAAGCATTTTATATGCGCTTGAATGAGGATGGTAAAACGGTTCGTGCCATGGATATTCTTTTTCCTGGTATCGGCGAAATTGTTGGTGGTTCACAACGTGAAGAGCGTTTAGATGTTTTAAAAGAAAAAATGAAGGTCTTAGACATTCCTGAAAAAGAACTTTGGTGGTATTTAGATTTACGTAAATTCGGTACTGCAGAACACAGCGGTTTTGGCTTAGGTTTCGAACGTTTGGTACTCTTTGCAACGGGCATGGGTAACATTCGTGATGTTATACCTTTTCCTAGAACCCCTCAAAATGCTGAATTTTAAATGGTTTTAACTTTGATTTTATTGAAATGAAATCTCTTTTTTCTTTAACTTTATAGAAGTCCTTGAATTAAATCTTAATGCTTAAACAATACTTACAATTCAAATTATCTCAAAAGCTATCACCACAGCAAATTCAGCTGATGAAGTTGATTCAATTGCCTACACAGGCTTTTGAACAACGTTTAAAGCAAGAATTAGCAGAAAACCCAGCTTTAGAGGGTGGTAAGGAAGAACCTGACAGCATAGATGATGAGTTCGAAGATGCCTACGAAGAGGAATCTGCTGTTGATGAAATTAATACAGAAGACATTAACATTGATGATTATTTAAGTGATGATGAAGTGCCTGAATATCGCACTAAGGCAAATAACTATAGCGCCGATGATGAGGAAAAAAGTGTACCCTATGCAGCTGGTATCTCATTCAACCAATATTTAATTACACAGCTTAATACTTCTTATCTCAACGATCAAGAATGGAGCATTGCCGAATTCTTGATTGGTAGTGTTGATGAAAGTGGATATATCAGGAGACCCATTGCTGACATTACTGATGATTTAGCTTTTACTCAAAATATCTATACGGATGAAAAAACTATTGAAAAGGTGTTAAGCCTTGTTCAAGAATTAGATCCTCCTGGGGTTGCAGCTCGTTCTTTAGAAGAATGTTTAATCATTCAATTAAAACGCAAAGAGATTACCCCGAGCATTGAATTAGCAACTGCTATTCTAGAAAAATCTTTTGAACAGTTTACCAAAAAGCACTACAAAAAACTCATTCAAAAACACAACATTAGTGAAGAAGAACTAAAAACTGCCATTTCTGAAATAGCAAGATTAAATCCAAAACCTGGCGGTTCATATGCTGGTAATAATCGCATGATAGAACATGTAGTTCCCGATTTCTCTATTAAAATTGTAGAAGGCGAATTAGAGCTGACTTTAAACGGCAGAAACGCACCAGAATTGCATGTTTCAAAAGAATATAGTAACATGTTGAAAGGGTATAAAGACGCCAAAAAGAAATCAAAGTCGCAGAAAGATGCTGTTATGTTCATCAAACAAAAATTAGATGCTGCTAAATGGTTTATTGATGCAATTCGGCAAAGGCAACAAACCTTATTCATTACTATGAATTCGATCATGCAGTATCAAAAAGAATATTTTTTAACTGGTGATGAACGAAATTTGCGCCCAATGATTCTAAAAGATATAGCTGATGAAATAGAAATGGACGTTTCTACGGTTTCTCGCGTTGCAAATAGCAAATATGTAGATACACCCTATGGCACTAAATTGATTAAGGAGTTCTTTTCTGAATCAATGAAAAACGATCAAGGTGAAGATGTTTCGACAAAAGAAATAAAGAAAATATTAGAGACCGTTATTGGTGAAGAACCAAAGAAAAAACCACTTACAGATGATAAGTTGGCCAATATTCTCAAAGAAAAAGGCTATCCAATAGCTAGGCGTACAGTTGCAAAGTATCGTGAACAACTAGACATACCCGTTGCGCGGTTGAGAAAAGAAATATAATGCGGCTATTTTACAGTTTTATATCGTATTTATTTCATCCTATTCTTATTCCTATAGCAGGCACCTTAGCCTATTTTTTGATTACACCACGGTTTAGCACACCAGCATTCGAAAGCGGTAATATTCTCCCAATTTTTATTCTAACGGTTATCATACCTATAATTTCTTTTCTTATACTAAAGAACATCGGTTTGGTAAACTCCATTTCAATGCCTGAGATTAAAGAAAGAAAATATCCGTATTTCATAGGAATTGCATTGCTTTTGATAATTATATTTAAGGTAATACCAAATAATTATACTTCGGAATTGTACTACTATTTTATAGGTCTGGTTGCTGCATCTTTTACTTCTTTACTATTACTTTTCATGAATTTTAAAAGCAGTATGCATTTAATGGGTATGGGCAGCTTATTTATGTTTTTGGTAAGCCTGAGCATTCATTTTGAAATTAACATCATCATTGCACTAAGCGTTTTTATTTTAGCTACGGGCATCGTTGCAACCTCAAGATTATATTTAAGAGCGCATCAAAAATCAGAAGTTATAGTTGGTTTTTTAATTGGTGTACTCACACAATTGTTTACTATCAAATTTTGGCTTTAGTCTCAGTAAAACATCTATTTTAATATGTTTTGAAAAGCATCATCTTTAAAGGTAGTGTAGTTAATTTTCAAAGCATTGATTTTACGAAGTTCTTCTTTTACATCTGATATTAAACCCATTGAAGCCGTTTTATCCACTTTTAAAGAAACCGTTATATAGGGTCTCAAATGCTCTGGTTTTTCAGCAATTTTTTCTAAAATTACGGCTCCAAAATTTTCAATGGATACCAACTTATTGTTGATTTGAATTCTTGGTTCATCACCTAAAGTTTCATGAAAAGGTTCTTTGGGTTTACCAATATAAACCGTAATTATACGATCTTTCATTTCAAGTTTACTGATCTCGCTAGCATTTGGTAACTCATTTGCAACTATAAGGGTATCTGTGTTCATAACGGTTACAGTCATAAAGAAAAATAACAACATGAAAACAATATCTGGTAAAGATGCTGTAGAAATTTCAGGAGTATTAGCGTTCTTTTTGAATTTGAATTTTGACATAATTTTAAATTTGTTAAGTTTCTTTCCAGCAAAGGCATGAAAATCTTATATGGTTATTGACGTTCTGTTTCTAATAATTTCAAGGGATACAACTCTTGAATATTTCGAATCTTTGTTTTCAACTCTATTTTTAGTGACTCAGATGTCTCAGCATTCGAATACAAAGCTTCCATCGCCGTAAAATCAATTTTGTATAGTCTTTGTGATTCTCTATTGCGTAAGGTGTTATAAGCAGCCACCAATTCATTTTGAACACTAATGTAAGTACCATAACTGGTCTCTCTATCACTCATTAAAGAAACAATTGCTTTTTCAGGATTATCTGAAGATTTTGAATCATGACGCCCCTGACAGTAATCACAATAATTTGAATCAGCTTGGGTAGCCCCTCCATTATCTAAAAATGCTATTGTAATTGTTCTTAAATCTCTAAGGTCTACTGCTTCATTATCAACCAGTAGTTCATCATTTCCATTAATCAAAACAGGAAGTAGATTTCGTTTAGAAATTGGTTGAGTAATCTTAATGTTGTCTACTCTTGGTAACTTTCGATCTAAACCTGCATCTGTTTCTATACTGGTTGTTACCAAAAAAAAGATAAGTAATAAAAATGCGATGTCTGCCATAGAACCTGCATTTACTTTGGGTGCTTCATCTCTACTTGCCATTCGATACATTTTAAAGGTTTAACAATAGCTTTTGCCCGCATAAGCAGCAAAGGAAGTGTAGAAATGGGAGGCTGACCGCTAGTAAAAAGGGTAGTTATTCGTATTAACAAGTCACCAAGAAGCATGCCAAATCTTAAAAATTTCTTAAAATTAGTAATCCAAAATAAAAGAAAACGTCGTTTAAGGTAAGCCTGTTTTTATAAAATATAAAAAATAAACCCTACGCGAAGAGGTGTAAGGTTCAGCGCTTCTGATTCAAGAATTACCTGATCTGTAAAAAGACCGGTAAGTGCATAATAGACATGCATATTGAAGTTGTGATAACCAAAATTAAAAGTTAATCCATATTGAAAATTCTTTAGGTCATTATTATTAAATGATTCTTTAAAATTTTGATCATTATTATTTAAATCTACTCCAACAAATTTAGATCTGGCATTGATTAGGTAACTAAACTTTATGCCTGCATAAATACGCCAAAAACTATAATCTGTTGCATTCGAATTTCTCCAACGAAACTCAAAAGGCATCTCCAATAGATGCGTTTCTAGCTTACTTCGACGAGCATCTACACTACTTTGAGGTAAACTATATTGAATAATATCTGCAATTTGTGTTGCTCTAATATTTGTATAATACGTATTCAAACCTAGACCTAGACCAAAGCCCAAACCAATATTTCTATTCTCATTTAGTGGAATATCTTTAATAAAACCAGCTTGCAAGCCGTAGGAGAAATTACGTTGATCTACTTCTTGAGGTGCATTGAGAATAAAATTATAGGTAATGGCCCCATAAAACTGATCTTCAAAATAACGTTTGTTATTAACCGTAGTATCTTGAATTGTTTGTGCTACCAAGTTACATGGCAGAAACAGCCATAGAATTAAAACAACTACTCGCATAGAATCAAAGTTAGTAAAATAAAAAACGCTTCAAACTAAAAAGTCTGAAGCGTAGTTCTATAAATTCGAAATAGTATTACTATTCTATATTACTAAATGCATCTCCACTACCAGTTGTATAATTAACTTTAAGCGCATTTACTTTTCGAAGCTCTAATTTAATATCAGAAATAAGCCCCATGTTAGCATCCTTATCAACCTTTAATGAAGTTGTAAGTACGTTTTGTAATTCTTGAGACTTTTTAGCACGCTCCATTAAAATATAATCACCAACATCAGAAGGGTCAGCAAATTTATCATTCAATTGAATTTTGGGCTCAGTACCGAATGTTTTTTGAAATTCACGGTTAGGTGCCCCAACGTATATGGTAATTACCCTTTCCTTTTTCTCCAACTTTTTTATTTCACTTGCTACTGGCAGTTCATTTTCCACTTTAAGCGAGCTATCTTTCATAACTGTTACAGTCATAAAGAAAAACAAAAGCATAAAGACAATATCGGGTAAAGAAGCTGTGGATACCGCAGGTAATTCACCGTCTTTTTTCTTTGCAAACTTTGACATAATATTTGTTTTAAGCTTCTAATTAATTTGACGATGATGTTTCCGCTTCAGATAGTTTCTGAGGAAACAAATCTTGAATTCTTTTAACCTTTTCTTTCAATTCATCGTATTCGGTTTCACCTAAACTTTCTTTGGTTTCAGGATTCAAATAATCTGCTTCTAACGCAACAAAATCTTTTTTGAATATTCGTTGAGCTTCGCGATTACGCAATTGATTGTAAGCACCTACCAATTCGTTTTGAACTGTAATGTACGTGCTGTACTTCGTCTCTCTATCATTCTTTAAAGATATAATAGCTTTCGTTGGATTATCAGAAGACTCAGGACTTTTCTTACCCTTGCAAAAAGTGCAAGAACCATCACCATTGTTATCTAAAAATTCAACTGCTTTTGCTCTTAAATCCTTAAGTTCAATCACATTATCATCAGCCAATAATCTTCCATCCTTATTGATTAATACTTGAAAGATGTTCTTTTCTTTAATAATTACGTCAGTATCGGGCGGTTCCATTGGTGGCAACATACGATCTAAGCCTGCATCTGTTTCAATGGTAGTAGTTACCAAGAAAAAGATAAGTAGCAAGAATGCAATGTCTGCCATTGAACCGGCGCTTACTTCTGGTGCTCCTCCTCTTCTAGCCATAATATTATTTATTTACCTGTTGCTTTTTTGATTGCTCCCCATGCGATTACAGCGACTGCAATCAGTAATAACAAGCCAAACATATTGATACCAGCACCAACACTTTTTATTGTGCCTTCTGTAGTAGCAATCTTATTTGTAGTCATCATGTCTTCTATACTAACATCCGTACCACTTGCAAGTCCGTAGGCAATACCTAAAACTACAAGCAATCCTACTATGCCCATTAGAGACTTTTTAAGTCCACCAGGAGTAGAAACCATGTTTTTCAATCCGAAGACTAAGGTCGCTATTACTGCGATAGCCAATAAAATGTAGGCTAACCAATGCATCGCATCTATTGCTCCGCTGTTCATTTGATCACTATCAGGCATATCACCATCTGGCATCATGAACAATAATATAAAGCCAATAACGCTTAATACTATCAATCCTATTTTTACAATTTTATACATTATACTTTGGTATTAAGTGCGACAATTATTTTTTGTGATCTACCAACATATCAATCAAAGAGATTGATGAATCTTCCATGTCGTTTACGATACTATCAATTTTAGCGATAATATAATTGTAAAAAATCTGAAGAATAATCGCAGTAATCAAACCAAATACGGTTGTTAATAAGGCTACTTGAATATCACCTGCAATCAAAGAAGCACTTAAATTACCAACAGCTGCAATTTTTTCGAAGGCTTGAATCATACCAATTACGGTACCCATGAAACCAAGCATTGGTGCAATTGCAATAAATAAAGACAACCAAGAAACATTTTTCTCTAGTTGACCCATTTGTACCCCACCGTAAGAAACAATGGCTTTTTCAGCAGATTCAACGCTTTCTCCAGCCCGATCTAGTCCTTGGTAATATATTGAAGCAACGGGTCCTTTTGTGTTTCTACAAACTTCTTTTGCAGCTTCAACACCACCAGATGCTAAGGCATCTTCAACTTGTTGTTTCAATTTACCTGTATTGGTGGTTGCCAAGTTTAGGTAAATAATTCTTTCAATAGCTACAGCCAAACCTAAAATCAAACAGATAAGTACGAAGCTCATAAAACCAGCTCCACCTTTAATGTACATTTCTTTTAAAACCTGTGTGAAGGGTTTGTCGTCAGATGCCGCCGCTTCATCTTGAAGCATAACTGTAGTTGCTGCAGCTGTTGTTGTTAGATTTGAAACTACAGTAGCTGTAGTTGCTTTTGCATTCACGGTATTTGTAGTTAATACAAATAACCCAGCTAGAGCTAGGATAGAGAAAAATCTTTTCATTTCGTTCAAACTTAAATTTAGTTAGTTAATCAATCGGGTTAAAGATAAAAAAAAATCGTAATAATGAAATTAAAATTTAAATGCAGAGAGGAAGGGATTCGAACCCTCGATACACTTTTGATGTATACACACTTTCCAGGCGTGCGCCTTCGACCACTCGGCCACCTCTCTTAGTTGAGCCTTTAAGGTCGTCCAAATAACGAAAAAAATATTAGTTACAGAAATTAAAGCTGTTATTTTTATTGCATTTCTCCTCGAAGCGAGGTTTCAAAAATGGTTTTGAAAGTCTTAGAAGAAATATTACGACCCAACAGATACATGAGTTTTGTTATTGCTGCTTCCGTCGTAATATCCTTACCATTAATGATTTGCAATTTTTGAAGTTGCTCACTCGTTTCATACTGACCCATGATAACACTACCGCCCGAGCATTGTGTTACATTAATAACATGAAGCCCTTTTTTTATTGCATTTTTTAATGCTACCATCAACCATTCTTCAGTTGGCGCGTTTCCTGCACCATAGGTCTCCAAAACAAGAGCCTTTAGATTAGGTGTATTTAGTACACTTTTCAAAATAGCCTGGTTGAATCCTGGAAATAATTTAAAAATAGCTACATTATTATCCAAGTTTTTATGAACGGAAAATTTCTTAGAACTTTTTTTTTCTAGTAAATATTCTGAATAAACTTTCAAATGCACTCCTGATTCTACTAAGGGAGGATAGTTTAAAGAAGCAAAGGCTTCAAAATGCTCTGCGTTTATTTTAGTAGTTCTATTACCTCGATATAGTTTATATTCAAAATAAAGACCCACCTCTCGAACTACTGGTCTTCCTTTTTTTTGTAATGCTGCAATTTGGATGGACGTTATTAAATTCTCTTTTGCATCGGTTCGTAAATCTCCTATAGGTAATTGTGAACCCGTAAAAATCACAGGTTTTGCTAAATTTTCGAGCATATAACTTAATGCTGATGCAGAGTAGCTCATGGTATCACTACCATGCAAAACAACAAAACCATCATAATTCTCATAATTTGATTCTATAATAGCAGTTATTTCAGACCAATGTTTTGTGTTAATATTTGAAGAATCAATAGGATTTTCAAAAGAAATACTACTTATATGACAATCAAGTTGGGTAAGCTCTGGGATGTTTTTTTGCAGCTTCTTGAAATTAAAAGCTTTCAAAGCACCCGTTTCGTAGTCTTTGACCATACCAATCGTACCGCCTGTATAAATAAGAAGAATGCTAGTTTTTTTCATATTGACATTCAATTAAATTCCAAAAACAGCTTTAGAATTCGCTGTGGTTATCTCCGCTATTTTAGTTTCAGACATCGCATAGATATCTGATAATTTTTTAAGTGTGCGTATAAGGTATGCACTTTCATTTCGCTTTCCTCTGTAGGGTGTTGGAGCTAAATAAGGTGCGTCAGTTTCTAAAACGATGTGCGCTAGTTCTATTTCGTTTAAGAACTGATCAATTTTTCCGTTTTTAAAAGTAACTACACCACCAATACCCAATTTCATATTGTAAGATATTGCCTTGCGCGCTTGCTCTAGTGTACCCGTAAAACAATGAAAAATTCCGAAAAGGTCTTTCCCTTTCTCCATTTCTAACACTTCAAATATTTCATCAAATGCCTCTCGGCAATGAATAACAATAGGTAATTTATGTTTTTTAGCCACTTGTATTTGAAACTGAAACGCTTCTTGCTGCTGTTTTAAAAATGATTTATCCCAATACAAATCAATTCCTATTTCACCAACTGCATAGCACGTATGCAATTCAAGCATTTTTTCAACATGTTTTAATTCACTAATAAAATTCTCTTTCACATGAGTAGGATGTAAACCCATCATCAAAAACATATTTTCAGGATACTTATTTTTCAATGCCAACATTGCCTTAGTATAAGCTGAATCAATTGCTGGTAAAAAAAATCTCTTAACACCCATATCTAAGGCACGCTCAATAACTTGGTCGCGATCTTCATCAAAAGCTTCACTATAAAGATGTGTATGGGTATCTGTTAGTATCATAAAACAAAAATAGGTTTATCTCTTTTACTACTATCTTTGTTTAAAGAAAAAACACATGTCAAGTCTCAAAAAATTTTTGAAACATCAAAATTATACCAGAGTACCTTTGATTCTGACTACGACAAATCATTTTGAAATAATAGCAAAGCTCAATGGAATTACTGGTCGTTTCATTCTTGATACTGGCGCTTCAAATACCTGCGTTGGGTTTGATAAAATAGCATTCTTTGGTCTTAGCTCAAAAGCTTCGAAAATAAAAGCTACTGGTGCAGGAGCCACGAATATGGAAACCTTAATTTCTACCAAAAATCGAATAGAAATTGGCGCTTGGAAAAAAAACAAGACCAAAATAGTATTGTTCGATCTTGTTCATGTTAACGAAGCCCTTACTTCTCACAAGGCTTTGCCCGTTGATGGAATTATTGGTGCAGATATTCTTAAAAAGGCGAAGGCAATTATCGACTATAATAAACGTTATGTATACTTAAAAACAAAGTAAACGAAACTAGCTTCAAGTTTATTCTAATTCTGTATGGTAATAAAGTAATTACTTTTTTAGATAGATTAAATTTGAATATAGAAGCCAAATCTGTTCACTTTGTACCCAATCTTAACCTACAATGAAAAATCAAAGAATTAGTGCTTTGGCACTTTTATCTGGGCTTCTTCTCACGTTTTCTTGCGCTAAGGACAATGAGCTTTATGTCAATTTAGAAGATGAAAATAGTGAACTAAAGGTTCAAATAAACAGCGTTAGCTCGGTAACAAATTTACAGCTATTGAAAGGTAACTCGATAGCAACAATTCCACAAGATCCTAAGAACCCTATTACCCAAGCAAAAATTGATTTAGGCAAGTTCTTATTTCATGAAACAGGCTTGGCCTTAAACCCGAAGCAATCAGAAGGCATGAATACGTATTCGTGTGCAAGTTGTCATCAGGCCAAAGCAGGCTTTCAAAGTGGAATAAAACAAGGTATTGGTGAAGGTGGTTCTGGCTTCGGTCTCTTTGGTGAAGCTAGAGTAATAGCTGCAACTTACCAAGACACTACTATCGATGTTCAACCTATACGATCTCCAACAATTTTAAATACCGCTTTTCAAGATGTAATGCTTTGGAATGGCCAATTTGGAGGCACCAAAACCAATGCTGGAACCGAAGCTCAATGGACTGTTGGCACCCCAAAAGAAACTAATGCTTTAGGTTTTGAAGGCGTCGAAACACAAGCCATCGCCGGAACAGATGTTCATCGTTTAAAATTTGATGCTCAAATGATAGAAAATAATGCCACATACAAGTTGCTGTTTGACGAAGCCTATCCTGACATTGCAGTCACAGAAAGGTATACAAAATTGTATGGCGCGTTGGCTATTGCTGCTTACGAACGAATCGTTGTAGCTTCTGAAGCACCTTTTCAAAAATGGCTACATGGTGACAACGAAGCGCTATCTGAAACTGAAAAGCAAGGAGCAATGCTTTTCTTCGGAAAAGGGAAATGTTATACCTGTCATTCTGGAGGAGGGTTAAATGGAATGGAATTCCATGCCCTTGGAATGAATGATTTAAGCGGAAATGATATTCATGGAACCGTTGATTTAGGAACAAAAAAGGGCCGAGGTGGATTTACCAATAACCCAGAAGATGATTATGCTTTTAAAACACCAACTCTATATAACCTCAAGGATGTTAAGTTCTTAGGTCATGGGGGTAGTTTTAGCAACGTTAAAGATGTTATTATGTACAAGAACTTAGCAGTACCAGAAAATAACGACGTGCCTCAAAACAATATTTCAGATCAATTCAAACCCTTAGGTTTAAGTAATCTAGAAGTTGATCAAATTACGGCCTTTGTAGAAAATGGCCTGTATGACAATAATCTTGAGCGCTTTGTTCCTGAAAGTTTACCAACAGGACAATGTTTTCCTGACGCAGATCCACAAGCCAAAATAGATATGGACTGCGATTAAGTAATCTTTTACACAAAATAAAAAGCGTGAAAGTTTTCTTTCACGCTTTTTATTTTATATCGACGACATCCTTACATTTCTAATGCCTTCTTCACATTGTTATTCATTAAAATTTCTTCAGGGTTTTCTAATGCCTCTTTAACAGCAACCAAGAAACCAACAGATTCTTTACCATCAATAATTCTATGATCGTAAGATAAAGCAACATACATTATTGGTGCAACTAATATCGCTCCATCTTTTGCAATTGGGCGCTCAACAATATTATGCATTCCCAAAATCGCGCTTTGAGGTGGATTAATTATCGGTGTTGACAGCATTGAACCAAAAACACCACCGTTGGTAATGGTAAAAGTTCCCCCGGTCATTTCATCAACTGTAATATCTCCTTCTCTTGCACGAATAGCCAAACGTTTTACCTCAGATTCTACTCCTCTAAAGCTCAAGTTTTCGGCATTACGAATCACAGGAACCATAAGCCCCTTCGGACCTGATACCGCTATACTTATATCACAAAAATCATACGACAACATTTCTTTACCATCAATCATTGAATTTACAGATGGATACATTTCTAAAGCGCGAACCACAGCTAAAGTAAAAAACGACATAAAACCTAAGCCTACACCATGCTTTTCTTTAAAATCTACTTTGTACTTTTTACGTAATTCAAAAATTGGAGTCATATCGACTTCGTTAAACGTAGTCAACATGGCTGTTTCATTTTTAACAGCAACTAAACGCTCCGCTACTTTTCTGCGTAACATTGATAGTTTTGAACGAGACTCTCCTCTTGTTCCTCCAGTTATTGGTGTACCCATTGAAGGATTTGCATTAACCGCATCTTCTTTGGTAATTCTACCATCTCTACCAGTACCTTTTACCGCTGAAGCATCAACCCCTTTTTCTTCTAATATTTTTTTAGCAGCGGGCGAGGCCGTTCCTGTTGCATAGCTTTCTTTTTCTGCCGGTTTTTCTTCCTTTTTCTTTTCTGACTTTGGCGCAGCTTTAACCTCTTCTTTTTTAGGCGCGTCACCTTCTGGTTTTGCAGCACTTGTATCGATTAAACAAACAACAGCACCAACTTCTACTGCATCACCTACTTCTGCTTTCAAAGTAATTATTCCACTTTGTTCTGCTGGCAGTTCTAAAGTCGCCTTGTCAGAATCAACCTCGGCAATTGGTTGATCTTTTTCTACATAGTCACCATCTTCAACCAACCATTCTGCTATCTCTACTTCTGTTATAGACTCCCCTGGAGAGGGGACTTTCATTTCTAAAATCATATTACACTATAATTAGTTGTTTTATTTTTTTGTTGTTGGTCTTGTCATGTTATCCTTCGAATCATCAAATACATAATCAATCACCTGTTGATGCCGTTTTTTAGATCGCACAGCACTTCCTGCGGCGGGCGATGCATAAAATCGTCTTGATGCTACTCTAAAACTACTGGCGTTTTGGTAGTGCATTAACATATGACTCCAAGCGCCCATATTTCTGGGTTCTTCTTGCGCCCATACGATATCATCTACATTCTTATATTTCTTGATAATCTCGTTTAGTTGGTTTGCTGGTATTGGAAATAACTGTTCCACGCGCACCAAAGCAACATTATCACGTTTCTGATCTTCTTTTTCCGCAAGTAAATCATAATAAAATTTACCCGTACAGAAAACCAAAGTTTTAACCTTTTTGACATCTGCATTAGCGTCGTCGATAACTTCTTGAAAGCTACCAGAAACCAAATCGTCAACTGAAGAAACAGCCTTTGGATGACGTAATAAACTTTTAGGGGTAAATACAATTAGGGGTTTTCGAAAATTAGATTTCATTTGCCTACGCAATAAATGAAACATATTAGCTGGTGTTGTAACATCAGCAATATACATATTATCTCTTGCGCATAGTTGCAAATAACGTTCCATTCTAGCTGATGAATGTTCTGCACCTTGAAACTCATAACCATGTGGCAGCAACATGACAAGGCCATTCTGTAATTTCCATTTATCTTCTGCAGCAGAAATATATTGATCAATCATGATTTGAGCGCCATTGCTAAAATCTCCAAACTGTGCTTCCCAAATGGTTAAGGTATTTGGGCTAGCCATTGCATAACCATAATCAAAACCTACTACTCCATATTCTGATAAAAGCGAATTATAAATTTGAAATTGAGCTTGTTTGTCTGAAAGATGATTTAATAATAAAACCTCTTCTTCACTCTCTTCTACTTTCATAACAGCATGTCGGTGTGAGAACGTACCTCTTTCGACATCTTGCCCTGAAATTCTTACTCCAAATCCTTCCTCTAAAAGCGTTCCATAAGCTAAAAGTTCTCCCATTGCCCAATCTAGCTTATCGGTTTCAAAGAACATATTCTTGCGATCTCGAACCAACTTTTCAACCTTGCGCAAGAACTTCTTATCTTTTGGTAATTCTGTAATTATTTTAGCAATTGCAGTTAATTTTTTCTTGTTAAAAGTGGTGTCAACAGCATCCATCATCTCCCATTCACGGGCGTTCTCAAAACCTTTCCACTCATCTGCCATAAAAGGCGTAATTACGGTTTTATCTTCTTTTCGAGAATCTTCTAGCTCTTCTTCTAAAGAATCTTTATAAGCTGTTTCCAATTGCTTAACATAGCTGTCATCAATAACACCTTCAGCAATTAATTTTTCAGCATAAATATCTCTAGGGTTTGAATGCTTCGCAATTGCCTTATACAATTTTGGCTGCGTAAACCGAGGTTCATCGCCTTCATTGTGTCCGTATTTACGATACCCTAATAAGTCTAAAAAGACATCTCTATTAAAACGCATTCTGTATTCCAAAGCAAAAATTGACGCATGTACAACTGCTTCAGCATCATCGGCATTTACATGTAAGACGGGACTAAGGGTCACCTTACCAACATCGGTGCAATAGGTTGATGATCTCGCATCTAAATAATTAGTAGTAAATCCAATTTGATTGTTGACAACAATATGAATCGTACCATTGGTTTTGTAACCATCTAAGGTAGCCATTTGAACTACCTCATAAATTAAGCCTTGACCAGCTATAGCCGCATCCCCATGAACAACAATAGGTAAAACCTTAGAGAAATCATCTGCATAATGTGCATCTTGCTTAGCTCTAGCAATACCTTCGACAACCGCACCAACAGTTTCTAAATGAGAAGGGTTAGGTGCAATATTCATTTTTATTTTGTTGCCATTATCAGATTTACGTTCTGAGGTCCAACCTAAATGATACTTAACATCACCATCAAATATTTCTTGCTCGTAATCTTTACCATCAAATTCGCTAAAAATATCCTTTGCTGCTTTACCAAAAATATTGGTTAGCACATTCAAACGACCACGATGCGCCATACCCATAACAAATTGCTCTACACCCATTTCTGCAGCGCGTTCAACAATAGCGTCTAAGCCTGGTATTAAAGATTCATTTCCTTCTAACGAAAATCTTTTTTGTCCCACATATTTGGTATGCAAAAAACCTTCAAAAGAAACGGCTTGATTTAACTTTTTGAGAATATGTTTTTTTCGACTATTATCGAACTTCGGTTGATTATCGTTAACATTAAGCCAATTTTGAATCCACTCTACACGTTCTGGTTTACGAATGTACATGTACTCTACACCGATTGCATCACAATAAATGCTAGTTAGATGCTTGATAATATTTCGAAGGCTAGCTGAACCTAAACCTAAGATTTCACCTGCATTAAAAACAGTATCTAAATCAGAATCATTTAGTCCGAAATTTTTGATAGCTAAGCTTGGTATGTACTGTCTTCGCTCTCTAACAGGATTGGTTTTGGTAAACAAATGCCCACGACTTCGATACCCGTCAATTAATTTAACAACTTGAAATTCTTTTTGCAACGATTGAGGTATCGCAACAGCGCCTTTTTGGGAAGGTAAATCTAGCTCGTCAAGAGAACTCTCAAAACCAAAATCATATCCTTGAAAAAATGCGCGCCAACTAGGCTCAACACTATCAGGGTTTGTCAAATACTTATCGTATAATTCTGCAAAAAAAGAAGTGTGTGCAGCGTTTAAAAAAGAATATTTATCCATAAAAATTATCTCTGTACTTGGAATAAATTTGCACCAAAAATACGATATTTCCCATTTCTAGGTGTATCTTAGAAGGTAATATCGAATAAAAAAGCAGTTATATGAACAAAATAGTTCCCTCAGGTTTTAAAAATATGTTTTTAGGTATCTTTTTTTTCTTTGGATGCGTTCTTTGTTTTGCTCAAAATCCTGCTCAAAATGCTAGTCAGAAAAGTGATTTTTGGAAAAAAGTTCGTTTTGGAGGTGGAGTAGGCTTGGGTTTTACTAACGGAGGTTTTAATGGTAATATATCGCCAAGTGCAATCTATCAATTCAATGAGTACATCGCTGCTGGAGTTGGTGCAAATTTGAATTTTTTCAAATTCAACGATCAAAAATTTTGGGCGTATGGCCCAAGTGCTATTGTTTTAGCAAACCCTATTCCTCAAATTCAAATTTCAGGTGAGTTTGAACAACTGCGCGTTAATAGTTCTTTTCGAACTATTAACGGAACTATAAAAAATGACTTTTGGTCTCCAGCACTTTTTTTGGGGCTTGGATATCGAACGCAATTTGCTACCGTAGGAGTCAGGTACAACGTACTTTATGACAATGAAGAAAGTATTTATCTAAATGCGTGGACACCCTTTGTGAGAGTTTATTTCTGACACTCTTAATTAAGTATATTTAGCTTTTAAGCGAACCTTTTGAAGCTCTCTTTGCAAAACCAAAAAAGTAACTTGATCTGCAACTTCAACCACATCGGTAACACGAATTTCCTTGAATGCCTTTTCAGGTACATCGATAAGGTAAAGCAGATTGAGATACGCTGTAAATTTCTCTAAAATTAAATAGTATATTTTTTCGTGAAGCGTTGTTTTCAAAGCATTTATGTCTAGCTCCGCAGATTCTATTTCTATCTCAATATTTGCTAAAGCAAAATCTTTTTGTAATTGAAATAACAATTTATGGTAAAGACCTTCAGAATGGGCTTTTTTAAGAAGTGAAATACTATCAATAAACTCTAAATACATTGGATTTAAAAAAAGTGTCAAAATAAATTTTTCAGTCGCTAACCTAATTTACCTTTTGTAAATAACACCATCTTTCATCACAAAAATTACCTTTTCTAGCGTATTAGCATCTTTCAAAGGGTCACCATCGACAGCTATTATATCTGCAAGAAAATTGCTCTTAAGTTGGCCAAGTTCATTTTCCAAACCCAAAAGTTTTGCGTTGGTAATAGTGGCCGCTTTTAAAGACTCTTTTAATGGAATTCCCGCTTCTAACAAATATCCGAATTCGATACCATTTAATCCGTGTGGAAAGACACCTGCATCAGTACCGAAACCCATTGGCACCCCTTTTTTATACGCTTTAGCCATAGTCGCCTGATGTTTAGGACCTATTTCTAAGGCTTTTCGTGCTATCACCGGCGGAAAAAAACCAGGTTGCTTTGCTTTTTCAGCAACTTGTTTTCCAGCGCTAATAGTAGGAATCAAAAAGCAATTATGCTTAATCATTAAATCCATGGTTTCTTCGCTCATAAATGATCCATGTTCAATCGTATTAACACCTCCAACTACTGCCAGTTTCATACCTTCATCACCATGCGCATGTGCTGCAACTGACATTCCATAATTTTTAGCCGTACTGGTAATCGCTTGTATTTCTTCTAAAGTAAACTGAGGATTATGTCCACTTTTCGCAATACTTAACACCCCTCCAGTAGCCGTTATTTTTATTACATCAGCTCCGTTTTTGTAACGTTGGCGTACTGCTTTTTTTCCGTCGTTTGGCGAGTTTACAACGCCTTCTTTTGGTCCAGGGTCTCCCATGAATTCATTCTTCATCCCATTGGTTGGATCTGCATGACCGCCCGTAGTTGCTAAAGCTTTACCTGAAGTAAAGATTCTTGGCCCAGGAACATACCCTTTATTTACAGCATTTCGCAATGCAATATTTACGCCCGAACCTCCTAAATCTCGCACGGTGGTAAAACCCGCCATAAGCGTTGAATTCGCATGTACTGATGATTCAAAAGCAACATCTGCCTCATTATTTGTAAACCGTTTAATATATACCTGAGGATTAAATTCTGATTCTAAATGCACATGCATATCTATAAGACCAGGTAATACAGTTTTGTCTTTCAAATCAATTACGGTATCAGCATTTGAAGCTTCAACATAACCTTGTTGTACATTTTTGATTTTGTTTCCTGAAACTACAATAGTCATCTCAGACCTCTTTTTACCAGTTTCTGTATCAATCAAAGAACCGCAATGCAAATAGGTGTCTTGGGCCCAAAGCATAGTAGTTAACAAGAAGGCAATAAGGAATACTAATTTTTTCATGGTTGAATGTTGGTTAATCAAAAATGCCATGAAATATACAATATATTTCATGGCATTTTTGATTTTATTTAAACCTATGAATTTTCATTTTCGAATTTTTTGCTCCCATTCCCATGCTGATTTCATCGCTTCGTCGAGATTGTACTCCGACTTCCATCCTAATATATCGTTTGCCTTGGTCGTATCTGCATAGGCAGAAGTAATATCACCTGCTCTTCGAGGAACAATTTTATAATTTAATTTTTGCCCTGAAACCTTTTCAAAACTTTGAATAACTTCAAGAACACTACTGCCTTTTCCTGTACCCACATTGAAAACTTCATAATTCGTTTCATTTTTACTTTCTAGCAATCTTTTCAATGCAATAACGTGTGCCTTTGCTAAATCAACCACATAGATATAATCACGAACTGCAGTACCATCTGCAGTCGGATAATCATTTCCAAAAACGGATAATTCTGCTCTCATACCAACACCAGTTTGGGTAATAAAAGGCACTAGATTTTGCGGCACTCCCGTCGGAAGTTCTCCTATTTCTATAGAAGGATGAGCGCCCATTGGATTAAAATAACGTAACGCGATCGCATTTAAAGTTGGAGTTACCTTGCAGGTATCTTCAATAATCTCTTCGCCCATCTGTTTCGTATTTCCATAAGGCGATTCTGCTGCTTTGACTGGTGCACTTTCAGTAATGGGCATCTCATCGGCTTGCCCATAAACCGTGCAAGAAGAGCTAAAAATAAAACTAGCGTTATTTTTTTGTGCTAATTCTTTCAATAGGTAAACGAGCGTGCCAATATTATTCTCGTAATACAGCAAGGGTTTTTCAACACTTTCACCCACAGCTTTTGAAGCAGCAAAATGGATTACTCCTTGCAAATCATTATGTCTTTTGAAGAAAGCTTCAACTTTATCTTTCTCTCTTAAATCAATTTTTTCAAAAAGTGGTGTTTTACCAGTTATTTTAGTAATTCCATCCAATACTTTTTCGTTAGCATTTGAGCAATCATCAATGATGACCACTTCAAACCCTTCATTTTGAAGCTCAACTACGGTATGCGAACCTATAAAACCTAAACCTCCTGTTACAAGAATTTTCATATTTTTCTATTAAATCTTTAACGTATAATGACAAGAATTAAATATCTATTGGTTAACAAAATCGATAAGGATTGTCGAAATGTAGTTGATTTGTTCATCATCTAACTCTGTATGCATCGGCAAAGAAATAACTTGTTTTACCAATTGATTGGTTACAGGAAAATCTTCTTCTTTATATCTGTTATCAACATAGGCTTTTTGCTTATGCAAGGGAATGGGATAATATATCCCACATGGAATACCCTTTTCTGCAAAATGTGCAGCCAAAGCGTCACGCTTTCCATTGGTGATTTTTAGAGTGTATTGATGAAAAACATGGCAATCACAAGTTGCACAAATTCCTTCACAACCATTTACCGTTTTCGGAACTACGATATGCTTTTGTCCTGCAAATGCCTTAGCGTATTTTCGAGCAGCCGTTCTTCTGGCATTACAATATTCATCTAACTTAGGCAACTTGGCTCGTAAAACGGCAGCTTGAATTGAATCTAAACGTGAGTTAACACCTACTACATCGTGGTGATACCTGACATACATGCCATGATTGACAATACCCCTAATCGTATGAGCTAAATCATCATCATTTGTAAAAATGGCTCCACCATCTCCATAACATCCTAAATTCTTCGAAGGAAAAAATGAAGTAGAACCCACATCACCCATCGTTCCTGCTTTTTGCTTTCTTCCATTTTTAAAGGTATAATTGGCACCAATGGCCTGCGCATTATCTTCAATTATAAAAATATTATATTTTTTTCCTAATTCAAGCAACGCATCCATATTAGCACATTGACCAAACAAATGCACCGGCACGATAGCTTTCGTTTTGGGGGTAATGGCTCTTTCAATAGCTGCAATATCAATATTAAATGTATCAGGATCTACATCAACCAATACCGGTGTTAGTTGCAACAGCGCAATAACCTCTACGGTTGCAGCAAACGTAAAATCAGCGGTTATAATCTCATCACCAGCTTTTAGTCCTAAACCCATCATAGCAATTTGAAGTGCATCTGTACCATTTGCACAAGGTATTACATGCTTTACACCCAAATAATCTTCTAGTTCTTTTTGAAAAGCTTTGACATCTGCACCATTAATGAAGGCCGACGTCTCCAAAATATTAGAAATTGAACTATCTACTTGTTCTTTGATAGCTTGATATTGACCCTTGAGGTCTACCATTTGAATCTTATTCATGCTTGAGGTTTCGCTTTAGAATTCGTGAAAAAATAATATTTATCTTACAAAAATACGAAACCACCGGCAATGATTTTCTTTGAAAGAAACGTATTTTTGCATCAAATAGTTTCGATTTGGATTTTACATATAATCTAATTGCTCATATCGCTTGGTTTCTATTAAAAATAGGAGCTTTCTTCAGTTCTAAATTGAAACTTTTTGTGAACGGTAGAAAGAAGACTTTTGCCACTTTAAAACAATCCATTTCGAAAAGTGATAAAGTTATCTGGATGCACGCTGCATCACTTGGCGAATTTGAACAAGGGCTTCCTATAATTGAAAAATTAAGACTGGAATTCCCCTCTTATAAAATTTTAGTAAGTTTTTTTTCACCTTCTGGCTATGAAATAAAAAAAGACACAGCGGCAGCTGATATTGTTACTTATCTTCCCATTGACACCATACAAAATGTAAAAACATTTATTGAACTAACCAATCCAACGCTAGCCATTTTCGTCAAATACGAAATTTGGCCGAATTATTTAAAAAGGCTTAAAGAAAAGCAAATTCCTGTGGTGCTGGTTTCAGGAATTTTTAGAAAAAAGCAAATTTATTTCAAGAGTTATGGCTTTTATATGCGCAAAGCATTAAAATGCTTCACACATATTTTTGTACAAAACGAAGCTTCAAAACAACTTTTATCATCTATTAATATTAGCAATAGCACCGTAAATGGTGATACTAGATTAGATCGAGTTTCAGAAATTTTAAAAAGAGATAATCATCTTTCTTTTATGAAAAATTTCAAAAATAATCAGCCATGCCTGGTAGCTGGAAGTACCTGGCCCGAAGATGAGGCTATCTTAATTGACTATATAAATAATCATCCAAAAAAATTAAAGTTTGTTATTGCACCGCACGAGATTAAAACAGAAAAAATACTAGGGCTAGCAGGCACAATTTTAAAGAAAACGGCTCTTCTCTCTAATGTTGATGAAAATACGATCAGCAATTATGAAGTGCTGATTATTGACAATATTGGTATGCTTACCAAAATCTACAGCTACGCAGATATTGCTTATGTTGGTGGTGGTTTCGCGACTGGACTTCACAACACCTTAGAACCTGCTGTGTTTGGTATTCCTGTTATTATTGGCCCAAATTATGATGGTTTCAAAGAGGTTGAAGATCTCATTGATCAAAAAGGAATTTTACCCATTGCTGATGCATGGAGTTTTAGTGAATTGATAAAAAAACTTTTGTCGCAACCTCAATTTCTCTTAAAAACTGGAGAAATTAACGCTCAATATATTATAAAAAACAAGGGAGCAAGCATCCAAATCATTAGGTACCTGCGTACATTATTATAGCCCTAATTATCATGAATCATGCAGTTACCCCAAAAGCTTAGGATTTTATTCATGCTTTATTGTTTACTTATTTCTTGCCAAAACAAAACTACGGAACAGAATACTTCACCTTACAAAAGCAATACTCCTTCTTTTGAACGTACAAAAAGTACTCGGCCAGATTCAAAGCAAGATCCTTCAAAACCGTCTAAAAAACCCACAGAAAGCGAAATAAAAAAGAAGAAAATAAAGCAAAGAGATACGCTAAAACCTATTTTAGTAATACCCTAAACTTCGCGCTAAAGTTTCTAGGTTTTTTATTAGTTTTACTCGAACCAACTAATTAAACCTAATGAATTCTAAAATATTTCGAATTGCCTTAACGGCTGCATTATCTGGGTTTTTATTTGGATTTGATACCGTAGTTATCAGCGGTGCAAATCTTCCTATAAAAGAACTTTGGAATACATCGCCATGGTTTCACGGCACTTTTATTATGTCAATGGCGCTATGGGGTACTGTGATTGGTTCTCTTTTAGGAAGTATTCCCTGCGATAAACTTGGAAGAAAGAAAACCCTTTTTTGGATCGGAATTTTATATGCTGCTTCAGCTTTGGGATCAGCGTTTGCAAATGACCCCTACGTATTTTCATTTTTTAGATTTATTGGCGGTTTAGGAGTTGGCGCTTCTTCGGTAGCCGCACCCATTTATATTTCTGAAATTTCTTCTCCGAAAAACAGAGGCAAATTAGGTGGATTATATCAATTCAACTTGGTTTTGGGCATTTTGATTGCATTCATTTCTAACTATTTACTTCAAGGGGTTGGAGGTGATAATGATTGGCGATGGATGTTAGGTGTTGAGGCGATTCCTGCTATTCTTTACACATTAATGACACTTCAACTACCAAATAGTCCGAGATGGTTGGCAATTAACAAACATGATGATACGGGTGCTCTGAAAACCTTGCGAATTCTTTACGATGAACAAATAGCATCAAGCAAACTGCAAGAAATAAAAGTAAGTCTTAAAACCAATAAATTAAGGGAGAACCTTTTTTCTGGTCGCTATAAAACCCCATTAATACTTGCTTTTTTATTAGCATTTTTCAACCAACTATCAGGCATTAACTTTGTGCTGTACTATGCACCTGAAATTCTAGAAAGAGCTGGGCTTGCCTCTCAAGAATCGCTATTTAGCTCTATTGCAATAGGTGTCGTTAATTTAATTTTTACGTTTGTAGGTGTATGGCTCATTGATAAATTAGGCCGTAAACAATTAATGAAAATTGGCTCGATTGGATACATTATTAGTTTAGGCATGGTTGGTTGGTGCTTCTATAGTGGTGCAAGTTCAACCTTATTATTGACTTTTGTACTCATCTTTATAGCATCGCATGCCATAGGCCAAGGTGCTGTTATTTGGGTTTTTATATCAGAAATTTTTCCTCAAAAAGTAAGAGCTGCAGGTCAATCGTGGGGTACAGGTACACATTGGGTATTCGCCGCAATCATAACGCTGATTACTCCGATATTTTTAGATGCAAACCATGGTATTTTTAAAGAAAATCCTTGGCCTATTTTTATCTTTTTTGCCGGTATGATGGTATTACAATTGCTATTCGTTCTTTTCATGATGCCTGAAACTAAAGGTATATCATTAGAAGAACTAAGTAATAAACTTAGTGGAGAAAGTAATAAGTAAAAATCTTAATACTTGTTCAACTTATCGATTAAATGGGCATTACAACGATACAAAATACTACAAATGAGGTAGTTAGTCGAAATATAGACCAAAAATCATGGCTAATATCCATTAAATTTGTAAATTAGAGAAAATTAAAAAAAATGGAACAACAAATTAACCCAAGTGTTCGATTGCTAAATGGTTTTTTAAGCCTTATGGTTGTGGTATTGGTAGGCATTCTGCTTTCTGTTATCGTTGCTATGATTCTTTGGGCCGTTGGTATTTTGTAAGCACGTGACTATTGTTCCCCAAAAATCTTAATGCCTCCTACATAATGTTTTAATTATTTGACTTTTGCCATAAAGTAAGGCTCTTCGAAATGAAGAGCCTTTTTTATTGTTGGTTTACCCTAAAATTAATAGAATGGAAAGCATATGCCTATCTTTTGTTGAGTAGCTAGATGGTTCTGTTGTAAACAGGGCAAAAAACAACATTTAGGCTTCCAAAAAGTATCAAAATTTGCTTTTTTAGCTAAGCTATTTGTAACTGGTTAAAAGTGGACAGAAATTAATAAACAAGCTTTTTCAAAAACAAAAAAGCCGACTCCTAAAAGTCGGCTTTCCCTTTGTACAGGCGGAGAGACTCGAACTCTCACACCGCAAGGCACTAGATCCTAAGTTTTTCCTAATTTGTATTAAAAAACACTAAAATACCTTATTATCAGCAATTTACGAAAATTATAAAATCAGATAACACCATAAAAAACCATATAAAACCGCCATTTGTTTGACCATTGTTTGACCAAAAATTTGTACCTTTAATTATGGCAACCATTGAGGCATACATGCGAAAAAGGAAAAACAAAGCTGGCCTGTGCCCTATCAACATTCGTATTACCAAAGATAGAAAATCTACATACATACAAACCGGACAGCGAATTGACCCAAAATTTTGGGATACTGTCAAGAGAAAAGTGAAGAAAAATCATCCAAATTCCACGCGCTTAAATAATTTGATTGCATTTAAGTTGGCTGAGATAAACAAATCACTTCTAGATATTGAGGCTAAGACCAAACCAATAACTCGTGTTACAGAAATAAAAAAAGCCATTTCCGGAAAGCATAAAAGCCACTCGTTTTACACATTTGCCGAAGCCTATTTTGAGGAACTGGAAAAAAACAAGAAGTACTCTCGTATCAACTGTGAACTACCCTTATTGAATAGGATTAAAAGGTATCCAAGAGCAAAGATATTGACCTTCGAGGCTATTACCCCTCTTTTCCTAAGAGGTTTCATCTCTTATTTAAGAAGCACTAAAGATTCCGTTGGAGAAAGAAGTATTGTAAACACGCTGATTTTCATACGCACCTTGCACAACAGGGCTTCCCAACAAGGCATTGTCTCTAGGGACAATTATCCTTTTGGGAATACCGATGGAAAGATTAAAATAAGAATTCCGAAATCTATTAAAATCGGTCTTACTTCAGAGGAAATCAAAATCATAGAAGACCTAGACCTTTCTGAGAATCCAAAGCAACACCATACTCGTAATGTATTTCTTTTTAGTTTCTATCTCGCTGGAATGCGAGTTGCAGATGTACTCAAAATGACTTGGACAAATGTGCAGGGAGAAAGAATAAGGTATACCATGAATAAAAATCAAAAGAATCTATCTCTTAAAATACATGACAAACTTCGGAAAATTTTAAATGAATACGCCCAGTATAAAACTTCACAGTCGGATTACATCTTTCCCGAACTAAAAGAAGCTACACAAACTCCTAAAGACATCTTAAGGATGACTAAAACAGCAAACAAAAGACTAAATAGGTTTTTAGGGCAAATTGCCGACAAAGCGGAAATATCAAAGAAAATAACAATGCACGTATCCCGTCATTCATTTGGAAATATTTCTAGCGATAAAATTCCCTTACAAGTTTTACAAAAACTTTACAATCATTCTGATATTAAGACGACAATAGATTACCAACAAAATTTTATAAATAAAGATTTGGACGATGCTCTTGATAATGTCATTGGTTTTTAATTTCGCTATTGACCTAATTATAATTTCCTAGAATTACTTTTCTTTCTTCCCCCTAACCACAAAAAAGCGTCCGCCAGGACGCAAAATCTCATGACCCAATCCTTTCTCTATATGCTACATCGAAAGCCCTTTGCCTTTGTATTTCGAATAATCGGTTAATTCATCCTTAAAGCCATTAAAGACCTCATCTTGATTCTTTTCTCTATTACCCAGTAACGAACTGATAGCATACACCCCTTTTATGAGCAATCGATTTTGTCGGATGTTGGATTGTCTTTTGACAACTTGGTTCATACTTTTTCGAAGTCCGTTATCCATATGATGCTGTGCTATTTCCCGATGATGGTTTGGATATACTTTTTCAGTTGATATCATGTAAGCTACTTTATCATACATTCCTCTTTCCATGAGATGACCCGCCCATAGGTTTTTAAGATTGTTCCTCCCGTCTTTTACCAGACTTTTAATAACAATTTGTTGTTCGTTTAAGGTTTCACTTAGATTATTAATCGTATTCAAATAAAGGCTCGTTCTTTTTGGTAACCTGTAACTTGTTTCGTTATCTGTATATATCGACTTGACTGCGAATCCGTCTTTTCCTTGTATAAAATAGAAACCCTTGGCATTGAAAAAAGCGATATAGTCCTTTGGGGATTTCTCATAAGGTGCGTGCATCCGTTCTGCATGTTTTACATAGGAACCTAAAGCGACTTCTTCATATTGTTGTTTGTATTTTGGTCCCATAATTAGATAAAGCTTCGGAAAGACCATGGGAAGAAAAATCGCCGATGCCGATAGCTTGGGACTATGCTCCGAATGCTGGGTTGACAATAATTCCAACATCACATGATTTTGACGCACGAAACCAGTAGACACATATTCTTCCATTTGCTTAGGGGTGGATAAGTGCCCTAAAGGAACTGAAACGCTATGCACGTTTGAATTGGAAAACGACAATTGGTTATTATGATACTTTACCCCTAACGATTGAAACAACAGACGAACGCTTCCTTGTTTCGTGCTGACATCGAAAATGTCTTTTTTCAATACGTCCCCGATAAGCTGGAATTTACTTTCTAAAGTTTCTTTTTCCTTTTTGGTTTCCAAATTGTACATTCTTTGCTTAACTCTTGGAAATTGTATTTCAAGCGCTTTTTGAAGTATTCTTTTTTGATTTTTTGGAAGATAGTGCTCAAGGAAAATGTAGTTCTTGGAGGATACTATGTTTGAAAGAATACTATCTAGCCGTTGCGATACTATTTTTTCCGAGAGTAATTTCTCTTGTTTTGGAGATTTTAGATACGATTCTTGGAAGGCTTCTTTGATTAGTTTTTGTACTTCTAACTTAAACTGCTTACTGTCGGTATTGATTTCTGTAGGCTCTTCGCCATTTCCAAAAATATCCAAACGTCTTTCCATTTGAATACTTGGACTCAATTCTCTTTCTCTGAACACATACCTTGATTTGTCATAGATGGTATATCCAAGAATCATATTTTTTGTTTTGTCAATCTTGATATCGATGTTCTGGTATTCCTTAAGCACTTCTTTTAGGTCATGTGGACGAATCGTCTTGAATAGTCCATAGGTAGTTTCTATTTGTTTCTGTAGACGTTTCCGGTGCATAGGAAGTAGCTTCGATTCGGTATGGACATCGAAGACCTTTTGTAGTTTCGGACCGCTCAATCTTGGGTGTACTGTGGAGCCATTGATAAATCGCGTTTGGTAGCCCATTTGGTTGTTCAATCCATAGGCTACTCCTACCCTTCCTGTTTTGCTCTTTGTCTGTTTTATTTCGATGTGATAGGGTTCTGTTAGTTTTGCTAGTTCTTCGAAACTTCGCACTTTGTATTTTTGGAGGATATTGTTCAATACGTCTTGCAAATAGTATTTTGTTCCTTGGGTATCATCCATTTCAATCTGTTGTTCGGGCAAACGGTATAATGGGAGTTCTCTTTTTTGTTTCGTTCTTGGTGATGGCGATAGCTCAAACTTTTTTTCAAGGTATTGCTGGGTAGCAAAGTTCCTCCGATGGCTATTGAAAAGATTTAGAACTTTTCCGTCTTCGTCTACATTGGTGGTTATGATATGAACATGCTCGTGCTGGGTATCATTGTGTCTTACTACAACATAGGGTTGTTCCCCATAACCCATTTGTTGCATGTATTCTTTAGAAACTTTATGAAAGGTTTTGTCATCGAGATGTTCGTCATGAGGTAAGTTCAAGGTAATGTGGGCATAACGGTTTTTGGTGGCATTGAGTTGTCCTTGAAAATGGAGCACGCTTCCAAAGAATTTTTGTGATATCACTTGTGAATACATGTTCCCATATCCGAGTATGCGCATCTCTTCTTTGCCGAACACATAGTGCAACATTCCCTGACACGTTTGACCATATCCTATCCTTCCGATCATACTGTTTCATCTTTGATAGTTATCTCTACAATAAGTGCATGTAATAGTTCATTGGTTTTTTGTATTTCGCCCTCCAAACTACTGTTCGGACTTCTTAAACTTTTGTAGTTCGCCAGTTTTACCAATTGGTTGATATTGTTACCGATCTTATTCATTTTATAAGCAAGATTCGAGGTGTTTGGAAGCCCATCTTTTTCTTCGGATGCGCTTTGCAAAACGAGCCTTCTTAATAGAGGACTTATCACTCCTCGTTTTGAAATATTCAGACTATACGATTCGCAGATCACTCTCAATTTATCATACTCCTCATCATTGAACCGAAGCATCACATTATGGTATCGCTTCTTATTTCCCAATCGTTTTCGTCCTCTTTTCTTTGGTTCCATTTTCTTTGCTTCTTTTCCAAAAACACTTCGTCAGAAGTAGACCATTCTAAGTTACTTGGAATACAACTTGCTATCTTCTCTGAAGATAAATATAATTAATTAATTTTGAACACAACTATCTTATAATCAATATTTTAACTTCAATATTATATCAGAACATATGAGGCCATTATGAACCAATCGACGCATTCATCTGGTCTTATTCGGTGTTACGGAATTATAAAAATGAACAGAATTTTGTGGGTAGGGAGAAAAAAGGGCAAGCGGTTTCTTCTGCCGCTTGTGCTTTTGCGCGGCTTCGAGGGGGTCAGTCAAAACTTGAACGGAAAGGCTTTACATTCGGACCAGCGAAGCGTGTCCGAATGTGAGGATTGTAGTGGAAGGATTGTCTGACTTCCGCAGGAGCTTGTCCGAACAATTCGATAGCCAGTTTCAAAAATTTATGATGCTATTTTGTTATTAAATAAACCCAATTTTTAGGGTTTATTATTTTAGTGAAATATAATGGGTAAGTATATGTTCTATGGAATTTGCACTTCAGTTCTGACAAGAAGAAATTAGTTGTCATTAAAAGGCTCTTTAGCATGGCCCTCAAGATACTTGTTAATGGAATCTCGATCGTAAACGATGTGTTTCTTTTGGGGCTGTGAGAACCTGATCCTGCCCTCGTCCCGCAATTTCTGTAAGGTGGTAGGCGATTTTATTCTCAGCAACTTCATCGCTTCTTTTTTACCGATCCATTTATCGGGAGTAACCGGTTCCATTTCGGATTTGACATACTTTATTACCCCATCCATTAGGGTATAAAAAGCAGTTTCCTCGATACAGATTACATTCATAGACATCCTAATATAGCAAATGATTTTTGGTTTTTCCAAATCTGAAAACACATGACAATACATGCAAAAAACTATCCTTCATTTGAACTTATCGATTAACTCACTAAACTTCTTGGTATCTTCTGGAGAGTGATTACCATAATCACTTACTACTCGGAATGTAATATTGTTGTTTACTAAAAAAGTACTTACCCTCACCAATTCAGCGGGAGGACCAACGATTTCTATTTTTGCCATTGACTAATGTTTTTTAATACTTATTCTGCCATCGGTAGTTTAAATTTTGCTCTATAAATTTGCTAATACTTGTACAAGAGATACATTTAAACGCTTTTAAATATAAATTTGAAAGGAATACTGGTTAATAAAATCTGTACTAGTCAATGGTTAATATGGACTATTGACCTCGTTATTCAAGGTTCTAGTTAATCGGGACCTTCTTTTAATCCTTTATTTGAACTTTATCTCTTTATTCTTAAAGCTGACAATAATAGAACGTAGAGTCTATTCTTTAAATAGTATAGGAAATAGCCAGCGGTTTATAATTATAACTACCTAAATACCAATCTAATTTATGTTGACTCCCTCCGTAGTGAACGAAAAAGCTTGGTTGCCTACCGCTCCTATCATGACAGCTTGGAATAAGGGCCTCATAGGTTGATTGGAATACCATTCTATGAGAAAATTTGCACCAACACCTCCTAGTTCATCACTCTCATCGATTACATAATCTATAGTTTCCATCGGTTTCACATATATCGACTGTTCCAAATAATGCCTTACTAGGTCACCATCGGTATTAAAATAATCTACACGCCCTAAGAACAAGGTATCTTTCTCACTCGTATTGCGTATGCTCAATGTAGCAGTCAAAAGTACTTTTGTATCCTTGGTTCGGTTATAAATTTCTGAATAAATGGGTACATAGACGCTCTGCTTTATATCTCCACTTGATATGTTCGTCTTGTTCTCTGATATTTGGCGATTGTCAAGCACCTGCTTCGCCTCCTTGTTAGGATTTCTTTCAACGCAAGAGGCCGCTAAGAAAAAAAATAGCACAGTTAAAACCCTAAATATTGTTCCCATTGTTTTTGTTTAAATTTTATAAAAAAAAATTATCCTTTATTTGAACTTTAGAGAACTGCACGAAAGCTATTCATAGTAGGGTTGTCCAAACTAGAAAGTTAGTTTAACCCAGCTATTTAAAATAACTTGAATTGCTGTCAAGAAGGATATATACGTCATTATGTGATCTACATAGACTCATAACTCCTTTAATAGCTTTTAACAAAAGTAGAAAAAGTAATATTACTAATGGTGACGTTGACAATTCAGAAAGGGTCGCAAATTGCGACCCTAATAAATCTTGAATAATAACATCCTCTAAATCGAACTACAATTTTTCGCGATCTACAAAATCACCATTGAAACTAAATTCAATAATTGATTTTCTTTCTCGTTCTGTTTGCTGTTCTAGCTTCTTTAATTTTTCTGGAAGATTTTCAACATCACCACCATAATATCCAAAAGCAACAGCAGAAGCTACGTGAAAATCGTTCGGAAGTCTAAATTCTGTCTTTGCTTTTTCGAAGTCAACTCCAGCCATTTGGTGTGCCGCAATTCCATTATGTTCCGCCTGAAAGGTCATCTGGGCCAGAAATAAACCTAAATCATGCAGGGCATGAAAATTATCTTTACCATCTGGCATTTTCGTATCATAGGCGGTCAAAATTAATAAAGGAGCGTTGACAACCCATGATTGATTGAATTCTGCTAGATGTTTAAAAATGCGCTCATAGGTCTCACTTCCCTTTACTCCCCAAATTATTTTCCATGGTTGAATATTATTAGAACTTGGTGCCCATCGCCCGGCTTCTAGCAACGTTTTTATATCAACATCAGATATTGGCATATCCGAAAAAGTTCGTGGGCTCCACCTTCGCTTTAATATAGGGTGAATATCAAATTCTGTATTTGCAATTTTTTCTATTATTTGATTTTTCATGAAAATTTCCTTTACAAATTATTTTTGTTTCTCTTTATATTACTTCAATTGATTTGCACATTATTTAGTTTCCGGAAGGCCTGCCAAACGAAACAACTTGTTCTAGACCAAAACTGATTATTCCATCTTTAACTTCATAACAGCCTTCGCATTTACAAATTCATGAATACCAAACCCGCCATGTTCCCTTCCGTAACCAGAATCTTTTACTCCTCCAAAAGGCATACTCGGCTGTGCAGTTCCAAAAGAATTAATAAATACCATACCAGTATCGAAGTGCTCCTTTGCCAATTTCGTCGCTTTCTCCTCGTTCTTTGAAAAAATACCGCCACCCAGTCCGAAACGACTGTCATTTGCGATTCGCATTGCATCATCATTATCCTTGGCTCTAATTAGAGAAGCTACAGGTCCGAATAATTCCTCCTCATACGCAGGTTGGCCAGAAATGACATTTTCCAATATGGTAGAAGGATAATAAAATCCCTGCTCCTTTGGTATGTGACCTCCAATAAGTATCGTAGCACCTTGATCAACACTTTTTTGCACTTGCTCGTGCAGATCGTCCCTTAAATCTTTACGGGCCATTGGTCCTATGTCACTATCTTCTATTGTAGGATCGCCCATTTTAATATTTTCCATCTTCTTTACGAAGGCTTCTTTGAAGGCGTCATAGATTTTCTCTACTACTACAAAACGTTTTGCCGCTACACAGGTTTCTCCATTATTATAAATACGCCCCTTAGCGCACGCCTCAGCCGCCAGATCGATATCTGCATCATCTAAAACGATGTAAGCATCATTACTACCCAGTTCTAGTACCGTTTTCTTTAATACCGAGCCTGCCTTCTCGGCAACATGTTTACCTGCTTTGCCGCTACCGGTGAGTGTTACGCCTCGTACTAGAGTATTCTCTATAATTTTATCGGATTGTTCAATATCGATTATAAGAACTGTAAACAAATCTTTTGGAAGTCCAGCTTCACTAAAAATTTGTTTTAATAATAGTGCCGAACCAGTTACGTTCTCCGCATGTTTTAAAAGCACGCCATTACCTGCCATCAAGTTGACAATTGAAAATCGTATTGCTTGATATGCAGGATAATTCCAAGGTTGAATCCCATAAATGACGCCAATTGGTGAATAGGTAATAGTTCCGCTACCACCATTTGGTAGATCGCGTTCTTCATCAGCTAAATTTGTTGGACCCTCCTCAGCTGTATATTTGCAGACAGCACTACACAAATCGATTTCCTCCTCCCCTTGGCTTAAGAGCTTACCCATTTCTTCTGTCATCAATGCCGCAAACTTCTCCTTATTATTTTGCAATCCCTTTCCGATCGCTTTTATAATTTTGGCCCGCTCGTCAATGGAAACCATACGCCATTTGAGAAAGGCATCATGACACTTTTGTACGGCCTGTTCTGCCTCTTGATCAGACACATAGGTATAATCCATTATTTTCTTCTCAGTACTGGGGTTAATCGTTGCAAACCCATTTCCCTTCTTTTCGTTTTTCATAGTTATTATTTTATAGCAATTTTCCTATCTTGAAGTAAATTCCGTTTCACGTGCCTTGGCCTCATAATCGATATAACCTTCCTTACCAGGGGTATAGAAAGTGCCTTCTTTCCATTCGCTAGTTTCAATATTTTTAGCGAAGCGTTCAACCAAATCAGGATTTGAGATGTAGAGTTTGCCAAATGAGACTAAGTCTGCGTCTCCCCTATCTATAACTGCATTTCCTTTTTCTTGATTAAACCCTGCATTAATCATTAAAGTTCCCGTGTAGATTGGACGGTATCTTTTGGCAATTTCAGTTTCTGCATATGGCAAATCGCTTACATCATTAAAAGGCTCCGAAAGATGCAAATATGCTAAGTCGTAATCATTTAATTTTTTTATGAGGTAGTCGAATGTGGGGATGCTATCCTCGTCCATCGTCATACCAAAAATTCCATGAAGTGATGGATTCAAGCGCACACCAATTTTATGCCCTGGAAGGACTTTCTTGACTTCATCCAAAATTTCAAAAAGGATTCGAGTTTTGTTCTCGTGGCTTCCTCCATATTTATCAGTACGTTCATTAGAAGTGCCACTAAAAAATTGATGTAATAAATAACCGTTCGAAGCGTGTATTTCAACTCCGTCGAAACCTGCTGCTTCCGCATTTTTAGCCGCTTTGACAAAATCACTTATGGTTCGATCAATATCTTTCTGAGTCATTTCCTTTGGCGCCACAGTTTCTTTCTGTCCTTCTGGGGTATACACTTCAGCATTTGGATTCAAAGCAGAAGGTGCTAAGGGAAGGTCTCCGTCATGAAAATCAGGATGCGAAATTCTCCCAACATGCCACAGTTGAACAAAAATTCGACCACCAACGGAGTGTACCTCATCAGTCACCTGTTTCCAGCCTGCGACTTGTTCTGCCGAATGTATGCCAGCAGTATTAATATACCCAACCGCTTCCTTTGATATTTGGGCACCCTCAGTAATAATCAATCCGGCAGTTGCTCTTTGCTTATAGTAAATTCCATGCAACTCTGGGGTAGGCTTGTTGTATTCATTCGTTGCCCTACTTCGCGTCATTGGGGCCATGATTACCCGATTCGGTAATTCAAGATGTCCTAAAGTGAATGGTTTTAACAATGCTTGTTCTGAATTCATAGATTTTTTATATTTTGATAATTAATAAATAGGTGAGCTTTATTCTCTACTTAAGAGGAAGAATAAAAGAAATTTCGGGCGATTAGTGTGTAAAGTAGTTTGACTAAATAGATGTATACTACTTCTATTGTAATTTCAAAACTATACTCCAAGTTCTAACATTCTTTACCTTGTTTTTCAACTCTTGGCAAAATTCACTACTTGAAAGTAATAACTGTTGCGGTATCGAATAATAAGGTAACGCAAATGGAATTGAAGGTTTTTTCAATAGTTCAAAAGAGACATCCGATTGAAAGTCAAATACACATTGCAGTATTTAGTTCAGAAGGCCTTAGGCCCTCTGACCATTGCAAGGTGATTGGGTAATTCGCAATATGCCAAGATTGATGTTGATTTTCGTTATTACCTGAAATGGGGAAAAGAACAAGCTGTGGTGACCCGACTTTTTGCCGGATGGGGTGTCCCCTATGGTAACTCTACTGCTTTACCTTTTGTAAAGCAGTTTTTTTCAGGAGGACCTTATAGTGTCCGCGCCTTTAAGATATGTTCCTTAGGTCCTGGTACTTTTAATTTTGAAGATGATAGTACCACTTCATTTTTTGACCAATCTGGGAATTTGAAATTGGAAGGCAATATGGAATATCGCTTTCCAAAATGGTCTTATCTAAAAGATGCTCTTTTTGCAGACGCAGGAAATGTTTGGTTGACAAATGACCCCGAAATCTCAGAAGTTGAATCAGAATAAGGTATTGCTTTCAATGAACAATTGCGAACTCAAGGAAAATTTGGAAAGGATTGGATCAGAGAACTTGGTGTTGGAGTTGGTTTTGGTTTACGCATAGATATTCAAAGTTTTGTTATTCGCCTCGATGTAGCCTCGCCAGTTCAAGTGCCATATTTAATAGAAGGAGAACGAGGGCGAATTCCTTTTTTCGATAGAGGTGGTGATAATCTCATTTTCAACTTTGCAATCGGATATCAGTTTTAATTAGAATGCTTCTTCTAACTAGCCATTATCTATTTCAACATATTTAACTATTATAATTCAAAAAAATAGTAGTAGGCCACACATCCACAAAAGACATCACAATTGATTATCAGGGTAGTTTGGGCTGGGCATCTTGCACGGTATTAATAATCATTTAGATAAGACAGAAGATTTTCTTATCAAAGTGATGTATAATATTTAATTGAGGATATCAGCAACAAAGTTATTCTAGATTAAGTTCTTTACAAATTCTGAAAATAAGTATCCAGATAAATCAGCCGATCCTTTAACCATGTTTGAAGATACAAATAGTCATCTTCTATAGTACGCTCATTGGACCAGACAAGATATTCTCGTTCGTAGATCCTCTCTTTTTGAAATCTAGAATAAAGCTCATCAATGGAAGATAGCAATTGAGCCTGATCAAATTCGTGTTTTCTTAATTCGCTCCATCGTATTTTTAATTTGTCTCTGAAGCCATTTGGGTTTACTTTTAAAAGTCTATCGAATAAACCATTACTCAAAATGTCATCGGTAGTGGCTATTCTTTTTCCGTCTTGAATTATTCCCATTACGCCGTCGAGATCCCAAGGGATAAAAAAATAAGGGCCGTCTTCATCGTATCTTGCTAAGTAATAATTTTTACCTAGATTATCAGTCGCCCTAATTAGGTTTACCAAGAGAAAATAATCAACGACATTCTCTAAATGCATCTCCTCACCTATTTTTTCTGCAAATTCCTCTTCCGAACCATTCACGACAAGGTTGACGAGCTTATAAAGATCATCCCAATGGGATTTATAATCTAACACCGGATAAACCATTTCAAAACCTCCCCAATGCGGGAATAAGTTTTGATATTCTGGAGCTTTCTTAAATCCAGGTGCACCTTCATAAGATGAGGCTTTGAAGAGTTCTCCTTTGACAATTTGATCTTTATTCTTTTTTAAATTTAGCAATTTGCGATCAACTGATTCCGACAAGGTATATATACCTTGATATTGTCCATTCTTGAATAGCTCTACAAAAACTATATCGATACCACTTTTAGCCTCGGAATCTTCCGCTAGATAATATGGCTTATGTATAGCTGTCCAAAGATTGCTAGCGATATAAGAACGTATTCGCAAGGGTTCGTTGTAGAGTCCATCAAGAATCCAATCATCATCGTCGCGAAGGTCTTTGAACTGTAAATCTCTTGATTTATTTTGGATACTGTCTTTCCAAAATTCAAGGTCAAAGGTTTTTTTTGGATAGGTTAAGGAGAGGTTTCCTCGATATTCAATACCCACGCCACTTTTGACATACCTATTTTTATCGTAAAATCGATATCGTCCTAAAACTTTAGTATTCTTGTTCATAGTGGTATCCACATCAATTTGAACAAGTGGCAATCTGGAAATGTAAAGAGTATATGGTATTCCTTTTCTTGTTACTGTATACTTTTCAGCATATGACAATGATTTCGCCATATCGGCAAGCTTATACTTCCTCTTAAATCTGAAACTCTTTATGTCATCATGTAGCGCAGATACCGAATCAATATTACTTTGATGCCAAACAATGATTCTGTTGATTTTGTCAATACCAAAACTACCCTTTTCGGCTGTTAGGTTTTGAGCTTGAAGATTTATTTGAAAAAATGAAATAAAACCAATAACCGAATACACTATGTAATTTCTGCGTGTCATAATTTAACTGTCCTAAAAATGCTTCTTACTAATAACCGATTTGATGATTTTTTTCGAAATGAAATGAATATTACGTAAAGTAGACAAATAGCAGCAATTAAATACCCTTTCAAGTAAAGGAAGTACCTTCCAAATTTATAATGGTTCCGCACCCAAAGTCAGCGCACTAGGGCATATAGTAAATTCTTACAACGACTCGCTACCTTTCCGAATTAATCTAGAATATCTTCCAAAGACTTAATTGTCGTTAACGAAGTTTCAATTATATGGCGTTGACGCATTAAAATATCTATGGTTTGTTGTGGTAATTTTTCTTCAAGTACATCCTTGTACTGATTTAATGCAGCCTGTTCTCCTTTAATCACTTCTTCTAACATTGATTTATCGTTATCCTTAGAAAGGAAAGCCTTAACATCCATCCAGGATCTGTGTAGGTCAGCTATGAGTGAGTGATCTGTATTTGCAGGCTCTTCTGTTCGGCGTATTTGCGCTTCCAATTCTTGCGCAAATTCCTTTCGTTGCAAAGAATTTTTTATAAAATGATTGGCCAAATTTCGCGAAGTTGCATTTTCAGCAGCTTTGTTGTAACCCCCTATTGCATCATACGATTTTTCTAATAAATCATTTAACTTTTCACCTACCTCTTCTGAATAATCCTCCATATTTTATTTATTTACTTCAAAGTTATTTCACGGTTTGCCGTTTTGTTAACGTAATCGATCATTTTAATTAACGCTATCGGTTATGGGTTAAGATCTCATGTGATAGGGTCAACTATAAAACTGCGAATGCTAGATTTTTGTCAAATCAAGAAAACTATTAATTAAATCTAAATATAGAGTATGTCATTAGTAACTATCATCTTAAATATTTTCTTACCGCCACTAGCGGTTTTTCTAAAGCATGGAGTCGGGTCCACATTACTCATAAGTATAATTTTAACACTTTTTGCATGGATACCCGGAGTAATTCACGCCTTTATAGTAAACAAATAATAATCTTAAAATTTACGAAATGAAAAATTTACTTACCCTTGTAGTATTGGCAACTTTAGTTAGTAGTTGCAAAATTGATAAAGAAAAGTCGGGAGCACTTCCTGATATAGATGTAGATGTGGATGCTGAATTAGGAGCATTACCTGAATATGATGTTGATTGGGCAGACATTAATGTGGGCACAAGAACAAGAACGGTAAAAGTTCCTAAAGTTGTAGTTGTAATGGAAGAAGAGGAAGTTGAAGTTCCTTTTATAGAAATGGACATGCCTGGAGAAGAAAAAGCTGAACGTAGTTTAGTTGTAGAAGCAGAGGTGTCAGGAAAAGAACATAAGCTAGATATTCAAGAAATAAGAGCATCAAACAAAAAACTATACGTTATTTCAATGCTAAAAGAACTTTCAACCGATTTAGGTGGAAAAACGGTAAGAGTTCAAGATCAAGTTGACATCAATGCCCCCGACTTGGATGTACAGCATATCATCGTGGGAAAAAAGGCAGAAAGAGTATTCAATAACAATTATACATATGTAAACTCAATGAATGATTTGAGTGATAAAGTTAAAGACGCTAAAGTGATTTATTCAGAGTAGTGTTTTGTTTTACTTCTGATTAGAAATGCCGCTCAGCTTACGTTAAGCGGTATTTTTTTTATTTAAAATACATTATACGTAGTGCAGATTTTAATTATTCTGCCAATTTTAATTTTTAATTAAAATAAAAACTAAACGCATTTAAATGACATTTCGGCAACCCCTAAAATTTAATTAGTGTATAGATAATCAATCTCTGTTCTATAATATCTCTCCTTCAATTAAGATGCATTGTAATGAGTCAAGACTTTTATTTAATGAACCAAGAGAACACCTGAAACAAACCTAATTTCGTTGCATATAAAAATCTTAACAATAGTAATCATGAAAAGAATAAACGTAATACTTGCATTCGCTCTAATGGGCTCAATCTTTGCTTTTGCTCAAAACACCACAGTTGAATTAGAAAACTTCACAGAGTTGAAGGCCTATGACCAAATTAATGTCACACTAATTAAATCGAATGAAAACAAAGCAATTGTCTCTGGTGACGATCAAGATGATGTTAAGTTAGAAATTGAAGATGGAAGATTAAAAATCAAAATGGAGGTCGACAATTTTATGGACGGTAATGAAACCAACATAACTTTATATCATTCAGAAATTTTAAGTTTAATCGATGCAAATGAAGGAGCAGAGATCAAGTCTGATGAAACAATTAATTCAAAATATTTAGTCTTAAGAGCACAAGAGGGAGCCGAGCTTCACCTTACCGTTAACTCAAACAATTTGGAAACTAAAGCAGTTTCAGGCGGAAAAATTATGGTCTCAGGTAATGCGCCCAATCAAAATATTACGGTTCGCTCAGGAGGTGAGTACCATGCCAAAGAATTAAAATCAGAACAAACCGATGTAACTATCTTAGCAGGAGGTAAAGCATACATAAACGTTAGTGAGTTTGTTGATGCAAACGTGACTGCGGGCGGTACCATCGAGATTCTTGGAAACCCACAAAAAGTGAAAGAAGATAATACTCTTGGAGGTTCAATAATAATAAGATAAACTTGGTTATCAAAGTTTTAAGGAGGGCCGAATTAACAAGTCCTCCTTTATTGTTTAGAATAAACTCATCTTAATATGCTAATTTTCTTTACAATACTGAGACCCCATTCAACCATTTATTAACTACACAGCATTTAATACCCGAAGAACGTTTTTGAAATGGAAATAGTGAGCGCCGTAAAAATCGTAAATCCTTGCCTGTTATTAAGCTACTTTTATCCTAAATGCGATCTGGACCGAAATATTTGAAAGCTATCATAAAAGCTATAATTGATAAAATCATACCGGTCATGAAAATGGTATAAGTCCATCGCAGTAATCGATACTTACGTTCTAAGACGATGCCAAGAAAGTACAAATCTTTTGTAAGATTGCTATAAATGTAATTCTTATCCTTAATCATTTCATTTATTGCCCATTGATAATCATCAAGTTTCATCTTATGAAAATTTCCAAAGAATAAAAGATTAACTTTCTTATTGCGAACATCTTCCTTTGTGAACTCTCCTTTGGTAACATTTGGTTTGGTGGCTGATACTGCCATAATCATTGAAATTGTGCTAAAAATAATGAAAATGACTGTTGGGTAAATCAAATAGGTGTTTGAAGGATTGTCAAGTTTTGGAATGAGGTTAGAGAGTGCGAGTGAAATAATAATAGCGTTGACCGAAAGTAAAATATTTGCTTTAGTATCAGCAATATCACTCAACTTTATATGATTGCGTAAAGTTACTCGATACAAGGTTTGAACTCCCCTATCAGGGCTTGCACTTTTAAAGCTAGCCTTTAGCTTCTCTTTTCGGATAAGTTTTTTATCCTTTTTTCTTGCTTTAATTAGTTTTTTGAGATTTGACTCTTTCTGTTTTGTCCAATTTTTTCTAGCATAGTCTGTATAAAACTGATGCCCAGATCGGAGCAGCTTAATATTACCCTTCCTCCAACTTAAGTCAGAATTAGAAGCAATATTCAACGCTGTAAGTTCGTCTCTTAAAAGCTCAGTTGTAACCCGAAAATTCTTAGATCCAAGGTGAGCGTAGTCTGCATCTTTTATCACTTTCTCTTCTTCAAGAATCGGATTATAGCCCTTCTCAGTAGCCCGTATCAGAGTTTTTACTTTCTCAATATCCTTTTTTTCTAACCCTTCTCCCAATAAAAATTCAGAAGCGATAGCACAACTATGTTCTTCATGACCATCATATCCACGTATATAGCCAACATCATGAAACCAAGCTGCAATCGTGATCAAGTTAGATAACTTATCGTCAAAATTGGAATGTACTAGTATTTCCTGTGCGCTTTCGACCACGCTAGCCGTGTGTTTCAGATTATGATACAAGTGCGCTTTGTCTAATTTATTCATTAAAGCATCAGTTACATACTTCTCTGTTTTTTCTATTAACTGCTTCATAATATTCTTTTTAAATAGTATTCAAACTCAATAATTTGTTGAGTTCCGCGAACGAGTAGATCATCTTGATTGAATCTTTTAAAATTCAAAGCCAAATCCTACTTGAAAAATATTGTTTTCAACTGAATTAAAGTAGCCTGCATTAAATGTGAGAAAATTATATCCACTAGCCCATACCCCAATTCCTTGCGACGTATGCCATATGTTTGAACTCTCATTTGGTGTCCATACTCTTCCATAATCAAACCCTACATATGCGCCTATGGTGATTGGTGCTACCGCGGTAATAAATCGTTTTATACGCCATCTCAGATCGCTAGTTTGATACAAATAGGTTTTCCCCGAGAATCGTTCATCTCTAAATCCTCTTAGACCGTTGTTTCCCCCAAGAGAAGGTGCGTGGTAAAAAAAGTAATCATTTCCGAAATTGGTATTTATCTCAGCCAAGGTACCAAACACAAGATTACCTGAAGGGATTAACTTATGACTGAAACCGGTTTTAAACTTAAAATAGCCGAATTTGTTTTCCTTGATACTCGTATTTGCTTTATAACCCATGGTCAGGCCAAGTATGATTGATTTCGCTGGAAAATCTACTGCATCTGCATTCTTATATAGAGCAGATGTTTCTCCCCCAACATAATTTTGAGAACCAAAGATCTCTGGTGATAAGTTTGCGGGTATGAACAGTCTATCCGGAATTTCCTCTAGTCTGAACGATTCATATAAGGCCTTAAAACGTAAGGTATGATATGCTATACCAGCACTAAATCGGACCTTTTGCATGCGGGCTCGGTAAAAATCACGGTCACGGGTGTCTTCATCATTTACCGACTCATTTCCTATTCCAAAAAAATTATTAGAAAATCTATCATTCGTATAATACCCATTCAACTCAAGTTTCCATTTGGGAATTACGTTGGCAAAAATTCCTCCATAGCCCAACTCTACGGCGTTAAATTTGAAATAATAGTTAGCCATAAGACTATGCTTTTGCCTAAACTTACTGCCATTGAATCCGTTATTAATATAGGTGTCAGTCAACCCAAGATAGAAACCATCATCAGATCGAAATCCGATATTGGGTTTTACAATTGTACTGTTTTCCTCAAAAAAGCGCCAATGAAATGTATTTGTACGATAAACGTCTGTGAGTTGATGTATCGGTTTTTTATTTTCAAATTTTAAATCTTCATGAATCCAATCGTAAACGCGTACACCTTTGCTATTTGTTACATTGTAAATGTCTTCACCGTAACCACCGATCAATCTAACTTTAATCTTGCTCTTCTCCTCTCCTGTTACTTCAAAGTGATCGTCATCTCCTAAACCATAAATCCAGATTTCTTTGGTCAATTTGGGGTCAAAAGTTCTATCATACATTATTTCATTGGGGCTATCACTTAGCAATCGCTTCAGAACTACTTGTGTTTTGCCGTCAGCCAGTCTCTTGACCTCAATTTTATCGTCTTTTTCAGTCCCATGTAAGGCGACGGTTCTATCAAGGTATTCACTATATTCTTTGGCATACTTTGGGAGATCTAACAAACGAAGTTGTAAATTCTTTTGTATTTCTTCAGATGTCGCATCCCTAACTTCCTTAGGTAGTTTTAAAAAAGCAATTTCAATTTTCTCTTTGGTTAGATTTTTTTGAATGAACTTTGCCTCTTCTTCCCAAATCTTTGAGCCATATTTTGTAAGAAGCACTCTATCTACTTGATTACCGCTATTTGCCAACCACTTAACATTTTTAATTTTCGGGCCGTAAGTCTGCCAGGGTCTAGATGCAGGGACAATTGCCTTAATTAGCTTCATTGCATTCCCGTCAAATTTTGGAAAGGCATTATCCCTGTCCCTCGGAATTGGTAAGAATTCTTTATCACCATCTTCTTTCTCATATTCAACCCATCGCCATTGATCTTGATGCCTGTCCCAATCACCGATAAGAAAATCGAATATCCGCGCTCTTATAAAGTCACGTTGATCAATAGTATAAGATTCATCACTTTTGATTTTTTCAAACATATCCGTGGTACTTTCAAAGTCTTTCACTTTACCTCTCTCATCAATAATTCGTCTATAACCCTTAAAATTCATTTGCTCATCAGATGGTCTTTCTTCTATATAATACAGTTCATTACCAAACTCCTCATTAAGATAACCTAAGGACTCTTGTTTGGGTATATAAAGTAATTCTGGACTTGAATGATTGACATTGACAGCTTTGGCCAATGGGTTGATAACTAACTGCATGTAAGGGTGAGCAGTTGTAAAAAAATCAGAAACAACTTCTTCTGTGAAGGTATCGTCATAATCATCTGAAGTATATGCGATTCCAGGAATCTTAAAGCGTAAAAATTTCAAAGCGTTTTTACGCAAAGACCGCATTGAATATTCTTTCCCATTTTTACCCTCTAGACGGATTGAATAAGACTGATGACCCCCACCCTCTTTAGTTACTTTTACACCTCCGTAAAGAGTATCAAGCATCGCAATTGGGGCTGATACGGAAGTGCCAAAATATTTTCTGTACCGTTCACCCCATAAAAATTTATAAAAACCAGATCGTTCTAGTTTACTGGTTTCATCTATAATTTGAGCAGTTCTAGATTTCTCTGTAATGACTGGAAAATTAGTAGAGTTTGTTGGCTGATCTAATTCAGGCAGCACGGAAAATGAATTTGTTAAGTTGCCTGCTGTGATGAAGGTGACTTTCGAAGAACCATCTTTGAAGTACTCAAGTTTTGCAAAACCTTTTTCTCCATAAGTGAATCTACCTTTGTATGGAAGCGAACCTCCAATGGTATTAATTCTTCCCTGTCCTATTTTCGTCGCTGTTTTACTATTAAGAGCACCACTAATAATCTGATGTATATCACCTCCCTCAAGATACTGCTGACTTTCTTCATGACCAGAGACGATGGTCACCCTATCAGAAGCTTTAGCCAGTTTGGTAACGGCGATTCTAAGATAGTTATAACGAATAGAATTAAGTCTATCTGGGTCAAACCCACCTAAATCTGCCATTCCGTTTAAGATTGACCCTACTATTGGAACAGGTGTCATGCTGCTTTTAAAAGTATCTTTACCAGCGAACTTGCCATTACTAAAAACTGGATGATGCATCGCTATTACTACGTTCTTTCCTTGTGCGTCATTAATATAACCTTCAAGCTCTTCCATAAATCGGCGCCTAGTTACAATATTGGTGCATTTTTTATTGATATTTTTTATACGCGACCAATTCGAGATAAACCATTTTGAATCAATGACAATCAAATCGAGTTTATCATTTATTATTTTGTGTTCTACCGGACAAACATTGTTCGGCATTATAGAAACTCTAGCGCTATCGATCTCTTTTAGGTAGTCCTCTACTTTTTCGATTTTATTAGTGTTATAACTTTTCCATTCATTATTTCCGGGGATGAAAATGGTATTCCCTTTAAAATCTTTCACCAATTGAAGCTGCTGAACAACTAAAGATTTATCTCTTTCCCAGTTATCCTCTTCTTCAGATATGTTATTTCCAATAAAGAGCATGGTACTGTTTTCTTTGGCTACCGCCAATTGGCCTTTCAAGAGATCAAGTGCCTTATCGTCAGAATCCGCATTCATACTACCAATTCCTCCCGCAATAAAAAAAGTATGCTCGGTCTGTTGTTCATTTACCATATTTGGCAATTGAATGACTGTATACTGTGGTTGAAAGGTCGCACAAGAATGCAGCATGAAAATAAGTGCTATTACAAAAGGTATTTTGGCTAGTCTAGTGGTATTCATGAACATTTTGCTTTATTTTACTGACCTAACTATCAATTAGTTAGATCCTCTGTCTTTAATGTAGTAATTGGTCTGCAAGAAAAGTTATTCAACTCATACAGCTTGCGCCAAATGAATTTAGTATTAACTCGAATGATATCAGAAAAGGTAATTTATGGCTTAAACCATAGTCTCAAATAATAAGGTATTAAGTCTACTTAGTTCGTTTTAGAAGCATTTGCTATAAAAGCAGCCTAATTGTATAAAAAGAAGGTGTAGCAGATAGTCCTGTATTCAAGTACACCACAGATCTTCTATCTTTTTGAAATTAAGTTAAAAGTGCAGAGTTTGCCATATAATTTTGAACTATATGATTTATCGCAGGAGGACATTTGGTACTAAGCTCTAAAAAAAGAATACAAAAAAAACACTATTGATTAAGCGGTTCAAGCGCTATATAGCTATAATTTATTTTACCTACATGTTTATAGTGTTCATCATTTTCAATTCGCTTTCCCCAATTTAGGTTATACGCTACTATTTCTTCTTGATATTGATTAGTAAGCGCTTCTGAAATTAAAATATACTCATCTAGAGGTACGTCATTCTTGAGCAATCGATGTGCTACAATTAAATCTTCTCCAAAGAGTTTTATACGTGAACCGACTTGAGTGGGTGCTACTTGCGTGCCAAAATGCAATATGATTTTCAACCCAAGTATTTTTGGTATAACACCAGCGTCTTTATTCTCTGAATATTTAATTCTCAAGACTTCTAATTGCTTGTAAAATTCAGTATAAAAATAACGGCATTGGTCGATTAAAGCTTTGAATGGGGGAAGCTTACCCTGCTTAAAGAACAATACTGCATCACCCTCGATTTCTGACACTTTTAAGCCAATTTCATTTGAATAAATGATGTTATTTAAAAGAGTTGGAATGACTTTCGAGCTCAGCTCAAAATCAGTTTCACTCATAAATTTCGTGAATCCACTTATATCTGGAATACAGATCAATGTTGGTGCTGCTTTCATTTTTTAATTTTATTTAAAATTTAAGACCTACACTTGAAACAATTCCAAGAGATGATCTTTATCCATTTGATTTTCAATATTTATTTCAATATCTTCTTTCAGGGCTACCAATTCTGCCTCAATAACTTTGCGGTTATTATCCGATATGTTGGTCCCTTTTTTCATAAACTGTAAGGCTCTTAAAAGTTCATATAGTACTGCATTATCTTTTTTTGAATATAACCGTATGGGTTGGATAACTAAACGCATTAATTCTTTTGCAGAAATATTGTTTTTGATAATAACGATGCCATCACCAGCAATCGCAGTCGATATTTTTGAAGGAAATGCAAGCACCAATCGGCTTAAATCACCTAATTTATTGATCACACTTATTGCGGTTCCAGGATCATTGATGCCAGGTGACATCGCTTTTACTGCAACTTCCATAAGTTTTATCATTCCGCTTAGCCCCTGCTCTCCCTCATGACGACTAAATGAGATACTACTACATAATATTAAATCTTCCAAATCCTGCTCAGAAATGTCGTCCTTTATTTTGAAATAAGGATCGCCTTTCCAAAGATGTTCATTGGTATATGGTATAATTTCTATTTGATTCTTATGTTTTTTTAATTTTGCTGATAGTAATGAAGTATCAAAACTTCTAAAGTATCCTGTCTTCGGGCTCTTAATGATTTTCCAGTCGGTTGTATCTATATAACTTAGTTGAACAGACTCACCATATTGTTCACTATATTCACAATCAAAATAATTTCTACTTGTTTTAAACAACCGATTCACAATGTTATGAATTAAAATAGAGCTAGAAATACCATGTATAAAATATACGAAAAGCGCTACACAGACTACCCCTGAAATTGCTGCTATCATGGTGGATAAGCCCATGCTATTTGAATCTACACCATACGCTCCTAACGAAATTAAAATTACGATACAGTATAATAAGGTACCAACATAAAACCCCAAAATAATCTGATGTCTTTTATTTGAAATCAGGTTAGGCAGTAGCCGAGGTGAAAAATTCGCTGATGCCTGATTAAGAACAAGCATCACCATAGAAAAGCTAAAAACAGTTAATGATAAAATTCCCCCGATAAGTGTGGATAATATGGCTCTGGCAGTTTCGTAATCTTTAATAAATAGATAAGGAATATTTTTTTTAATAGCCATTGTAACCTCCCAATTTTCCAACCTAACCCCCAAGAATGCTAAGACAAGAAAGCCCAAGCTTATAAATACTGGGTAGAAAGCTATACTTTGTATAACCGCAAAATAACGTTCTTTCAAAAACTTCAAAAGTCTTTTCATTGCTCTATAATTTTGACGTATCGTTTTTCAAACGGTCACTTAGATATCGTTAGTGGCAAAAAATTAAGGTTGTAACTGCATAATTTAGCGACAATCAAAATACGACACATTATTTTGCTTCTAGTCGTTTGAACAAAATAATAACGCAATAATGAGTTAATATTTAATACTTGAACGATAGCCAATAATAAAAAAGGCTCTTACGGGGGTAAAAGCCTTTAATAACTGTTATTTAAGGGTCCTGCTGATCTAGAATTTGCGCAGTCTTGCAAGATATCATTTAACAAATTATATCAAGTCATTCCTTAAATACCCAACTACAACTCAAAGTTATACACTAACTTGGATTCGCAGTATCACTTTCCATTCAAATGTTAACTCTATAAGTTACCTTTCTATCACAACACATAAGTTTATTCTAAAAAACAGTAAGCAGCGAGATCTTATTTCATATGAATCAAACTTTATCCTTATTATGGCAATAATATAGGTTCTTATTTTGTCAATTTGTTTCTGTCTTAAAAATAATGAGATTTCAGATTACAAAAATAACAACAAGTCCCATTATGATATCCATCCGCTTTTGACGAGAAGTTGGTGTCTGTGGGATTTTAGTGGAATGTCTATTTATAACGTAGAAAGAAAATCACGGATAAAGTTTAGCTTTAGCGGTGAGTATATAAAGCGAGAAGAACTATAGGTTTGTGCCTAAGCTCGCTTCCTTGACATTAATTAAGAATTAAAACAAATTATTAACTATACAATTGATATAAAATGGCTGTACTAGGTAGCTTGATAAAAGGTTTTTTAGATCTTAGAGATAAATTAGCACCAGATACCAATCCAATTGAGGCGCAACGGGATGTTTTGTTAAAACTCTTAAATACTGCAAAAGAAACTAGTTTTGGTAAATCGTATAATTTTGAAAATATATTAACGTCCAAAAATGTTTCTAAAGCTTTTGCAGATACTGTTCCCTTCTTCGATTTTGATGAAATTAATGAAATGTGGTGGAAGCGTTTACATAAGGGTGAAGTTGATGTAACTTGGCCTGGTAGTCCAGATTATTTTGCTTTGAGTTCTGGCACAACAGGAAAGAAAAGCAAACGTATACCAGTAACCGATGCTATGATTGGTCATATTCGCGATAGCGGTATCAAACAAGTTTATGCGCTTAGTAATTTTGATTTGCCGACTGATTTTTTCGAAAAGGGAATAATGATGCTTGGTAGTTCAACAGATTTAGATGAAAAACAAGGACACAAAGAAGGAGAAATAAGTGGGATAAGTGCAAGTAACATCCCAACATGGTTTAAAGGATATTATAAACCTGGAGAGGAAATTTCACAAATTGATGACTGGGACGAACGGGTTCAGAAGATATGCGAAGAGGCTCCAAATTGGGATATTGGTGCATTAAGCGGAATACCTTCGTGGATGGAGCTTATGCTTCAAGAAGTTATATCGTATCATAAATTAAGTAATATACATGAAATATGGCCAAATTTTCAAGTGTATACTTCAGGTGGTGTCGCATTCGGACCTTATGAGAAAAGTTTCAATGCCCTACTAGGAAAGCCCATTACTGTGATTGACACCTATCTTGCATCCGAGGGATTTGTTGCGTTTCAGGCAAGGCCAGAGACTGATGCGATGCAATTAGTTACCGATGGTGGTATTTACTTCGAATTTGTCCCTTTCAAACCTGAATACGTACTTCAAGATGGTTCCATAGCACAAGATGCACCCGCTCTCACCTTGGCCGATGTGGAGCTAGATCAAGATTACATCTTGATTATGAGTACAGTTTCAGGAGCTTGGCGATATCTCATTGGAGATACTATTGAATTTACCAACCTAGAAAGAGCGGAAATAAAAATTACGGGAAGAACTAAATTCTTCTTAAATACTGTTGGCTCTCAACTTTCAGTAAATAAGCTAAATGACGCTGTGCAACATTTAGAAGAAAAGTGTGATATGAAAATTCCTGAATATACTCTATGTGCTAAGAGAATTGATGATGAGTTTTATCATTGTTGGTATTTAGGTACCGAAGACAAAAAGAATAATTCAGAATTAGCTTCGGCCTTAGATAATTTTTTACAAGACGCCAATAAGAACTACAAAGTTGCGCGTTCAAAAGCTCTTAAAGGTGTTAAGGTTGAAACTATCAATCCAGAAAAATTTTATGATTGGAATGGTAGAAACAAGAAGAAGGGTGGGCAGGTAAAAATGGAACGTGTAATGGGTGAAGAAAAATTTGAAGAGTGGGAGAAATTTGTTGGCAAGAAAGATTAAGTCAGTTATTTATTTAAATCTCTTTCATTGACCAAAACTATTATTTCTTCTGGAGAAAGGTAATATTTTCGAATCCGGGTTTTATAATTTTCATCGATATCTGCATTGTCCAAGATGAAGTGCTTGGTATCTAAAATATACTTTTCCATACCATTCTTCACAGCATAGGTGTCGGCCGCTCTTTCCGCCTCCTTTAGATAAGAATCTGAAAAAGCATATTTAATACCGAACCATAACAGATTAAGACTGCTTCTGTTTTGATAATCCATAACATGACCTAATTCATGACCTATCCATCCTATTAACACATTTTCAGGTATATCAACCGTTTTAAAATCCTGACCGGCAATATTGATGTTTTCGCTAATTAGAATTCTATATTTTCTTTTCTTTCTAGGATTAAAGACACTTTTAAAATCAGGCTGGGCGAGCATTGTCGATTTCTTTATTTTCTTTTTGAATACAAATGCTATTGGGGTATTCACAAGCTGTGGATAATATGATAAAGCTAATCTAACTTCTTTAGTTATTGAATTTGGAATACGATGTTGGCCTATTAACGAATTTGAAGTCATAAGAAGAAAAAGATATAGTTTAAAAATAGTTCTAAAATTAAAAACATTTAATACAACGACCATGTCAAAAAATTATTTTGGAAAGCACTAGTTCCGAGAAATGGTAATTAACAAAAAGTGATTTATAAATTGGGACTCAAAGACAAAAAATAGTGGTAATAGAGCAAAAAAACCGATAGTTTAAAACTATCGGTTTTATGTTGGGCACTATAATTAACCATTAATCACTAAGCATCCACAACTTGCCCATCATGTTTTCCTTCTCGTGTCTCTTCAATCACTTTTTTAATAAATGCAGGCAAATCGTCCGGATTACGACTAGTAACTAAACCTTGGTCAACAACCACTTCTTCATCTACCCAATGCGCACCAGCATTAATTAAATCAACTTTAATACTTTTATACGAAGTAACTTTTCTATTTTCAATAACACCAGCATTTACGAGTAACCAAGGTGCGTGACAAATTGCTGCCACAGGTTTGTGTTGCTCAAAAAAATCTCTAATAAACCGTAACGCAGTATCATTTACTCTAAGTATATCTGGATTTATCACGCCACCTGGCAAAACCAAACTGTGATAATCTTTGGCATTAACATCGCTGAGTACCTTGTCAACTAAGATGCTTTCTCCCCAATTATCACCATCCCAACTTTTTATTTCTCCTTTTTCTGGTGCGACAACATCGACAGTTGCACCTTCATTTTTAAGTGCTTTTAAAGGCTCGAACAATTCTGATTTTTCGAATCCATTTGTAGCTAATATGGCTATTTTTTTATTCTCAAGTTTCATATGTATATAAATTAAAATATTAATATTCACTTTTTCATTCCTATTTAAGAGCTATACTTCACAGAAATTTATTCCAAATTTTTTATCAAAATTCAGTATTTATACACAGTTAGATTTGCTTTAATAAATGAAATATTAACTCAAACCCTTTTAGGACACCAAGACACCTTGCCCTCTGAACTCTCACAAAAGATTTTGATAGGTATATAAGTCAACTAATTAATGATTTGCGGCAATAAATCATCCATAGAAATCTGATCTTGCTGGAAAAATAATTTTTAATTTAAAAAACAAAACATGAGTTATTCACAAGTAGCAGATTTATTAAATAATTTATTAGGAGTTCATTACCACGCAGAAAACACTTATAAGAAAGGTATTGAAGTTGTAGAGGATAAAGTCTTGAAATCATTCTTCGTTACCAAAGCCGCAGAAAAAGGAAGTATGATTAATGAATTAACAGACATCATATTACGTCTTAATGAAAAACCACTTAAGGAAGGTAGTTCAACTCAGAAAGCCGCAACTCTTTGGTCTAATGTTCTACTCTTTTTTAAAGGAAATAGTAAAACTGCCATATTAGACGAATGTAAAAAAGCAGAACAAACCGTTCTTGATGAGTATGTTGAAGTTTTAAAACACGCTTCTATTACCGATTTCAATAGAGAAATTTTAGAAGGACATCGTAATGAAATCTCTGAGGGTTTATCAAGTTCTTACGATTTGTAAAATTTGTATGACTAATAGGTTTTTAGAATTCTATTTTCGGAGGTTTCTTTCAGCAATGACTTATGAAATTTGCAATTTTACAAACGGATTGAACGTACGCCTATACAATGTAAAGTAAAAAAATTAGAAGAATATTCATTAGAAGTATCCTTTGTCAGGTACTTATTCATCAAGTAAACTAATAGCGTTTTATATGGAAAAATGGTTTTTGAGCGATTGGTTCACCATAAGAAATATTATACTTTCTGCAGTTATTGTTTATGTAGCCATTGTAGTGTTTACAAGAGTTTTTGGTAAACGCAGTTTTTCAAAGATGTCAAGTTTTGATTTTGCTGCAACCATAGCCATAGGTTCTATTATCGCTTCAACACTCTTATCAGCATCAGTAAGTTTGATTGAAGGTCTAAGCGGTCTTTTGACAGTATATATTTTACAGGCACTAATTGCATATCTGAGAAAATTTAACACATTGAGAAAGCTTGTTGATAATGACCCATTATTATTGATGGAAGGAAGGTATATTCTGTATGAAAATCTTCAAAAAGCGCGTGTAACAGAGGATGATTTAAGGGCAAAACTTAGAGAGGCAAACGTTTTAGAATTGAAGGAAGTACGCGCTGTGGTTTTTGAATCTACTGGAGATATATCGGTATTGCATACCTCCGATTCCAACAAAAAACTAGATACGTGGCTTCTTGAAGGCGTCGATCGCAATTGATTTCGCTTTGAGTGTGCTATTGTCTTGCTAGATTCTAGACTAGTTCCTTGGATATATAATTTTATAAAATCCTGCATTTTAGTTAATAATTTGATATGGGGTATACCTATTTTGAAAGTCGAACATATTACCTTTCTTTTAAAATTTGAAGTCGAAGATTTTCATTTTTCAGCTAGATGAAAGACTTTAATTGTCTACCAGCAATTACCTCTTTAATCAGTTACTTGTGTTTTAAGCCCTACCTTGTCTAAAATACCTTATAATGATAGCAATTGAAGTGAATTCCCTTCCCATCGCTGAAGTGATGGATGATATTTCAAAAGCCTTTGAAACGTCATATACTCAAAGTTGTGGAGAATATTATCTTGAAATTCCAGCCCATATTGGAGAGGGTAACATTCGGGGGGTGAATTTTGATGGCGGAATGGGAATTGTTCAATATGATTGCCTTTTTAAAGAACCTATCGAATTTCAATTCACGGTGAACGAAGTTCATCCCTTAAAATTTTTATACTGTCTCGAAGGTTCCCTGTATCATAGGTTCGAGAACTATGATGAAGTTCATACTATAAATCACTATCAAGAGGCCGTAGTGGCTAGTGACCTCTTTAATGGTCATATCTTACGTTTTCAAGCGAATATTCATACTGTCGTGAATAGTTTGGAAATTACTCGAAATGAATTTCAGAAAAAAGTTCAATGCGAACTAATCACTATGGATGATACCTTGCAAAACTTATTTAATGATACTGGCGCAAAGGAGAGCTTTTACCATGAAGGTTTCTATAGCCTAAAACTAGCCGATCTCTTTCGAGAAATGCAAAATTTTAAAGGCAAAGACTTTTTGAAAAAACTTTTCATGGAAGGAAAAGCTTATCAAATGCTCACGGAGCAGATACTACAGTATGAAGATGACCTAATAGAAATTTCAAGTCGTAGTATTCTAAGACAATCAGAAATAAAACAAATTGAAAAAGCTACCAAAATCATAAGAACACGGATTATGGAGTTGGAAGGAATAAGCGATATAGCCCATGAGGTTGGTCTTAATTCGAGTAAACTTCAAGAGGGCTTTCAAATAATCTACCACATGACTGTAAACCAATACATTCAACGTGTGCGACTCGACGCCGTTAAAGATCTAATATTAAATACAGAATATAGTATTACGGAAATAGTAGACCTCGTGGGGCTTTCTAGCAAAAGTTATCTTTCTAAGATTTTTAAGGATGAGTACGGCACCTCACCATCAGTTTACAGAAAGCATTTTTTGGAGTCCTTGAAAAAAAAGAAGAATGGGAATTAGATAGTTCACTTTACAGGTTCTTGAAATACTTGTTTACTTCCAAATATTAAAGAGCGCATTCATTGCAATTCTGATGGTATTATTAAATCCTTAATTTGTTAATCACGTGTGATTGAGTTAAAATCTTCCTCGTTTGAAGTAAGCTCAAAATTCTAAACCACTTAATTTTAATGTATTGTAAAGTATAACTGAATTATTAACCAATAAACTTTAAAATTATGAGAAGTATTCTATGGCTTGTAGCGGTCGTTTGTATTATTATTTGGGCATTAGGCTTTTTTGGCGTAGTTGCTGGAATGGGCACTAGTAGCCTAATTCATATTCTATTAGTAATAGCTGTAATCGTAGTCCTCTACAATATTATTTCAGGGAAAAAACCCTTATAAAAGCAATTTTGAGCCTTAGACTCCAATATCGCGAAATAAGTGAAGCGAACTTTTAGGTAAGATTGATAGTCGCCTAATAGTTCGCTTTTTGATATCTAAATAAAACTTTTGTTGAAAATAGCTCAATGAAACACGTTGGGTAACATACACCACAAATTTGCAGTTTACTTTCACTTATATACTTGACAAATCATGTGATAAATTTATTTTTAAATCAAGATTTGGCATAAGAAACCGTGAGATTGACTATTCGTGAATTTCTTAACAATCCATTTTAACTAAGTGTTTTAATTTTTATTTAAATCTTTTAATGATATTTAAAAACTTTCTTCGTGGGTTTGGTGTAACAGCTATAATTCTGACCATTTTACCCTTTATTCCTATTGACAATTGGTCTGTACGAGTATTTGATTTTCCACATCTTCAACTAACCCTCGTAACATTGGTTGCACTACTAACCTATTTTCTGAGATTCGAAATAAAAAGAAAGTCAGATTATATTTTTGTTTTTATACTAACCGCCTGCTTTTTGTTTCAAGCCGGTAAAATATACCCTTATACAAAATTTGCGAGCTTTGAAGTTAAAAATCCTGATGATCAAAATGCCACTTCTTTAAAAATCTACTCTGCCAATGTTTTACAAGAAAATAAAGAATGGTCTTTATTGATAGAAAACATCGAACAACACAATCCCGATGTTTTTGTATTTACTGAGACTGATTCTATTTGGAGAAATAGATTGCACCCTTTCTTGTCGAAGAAGTACAAATTTAATGTAGAAGCTGTTCTAGATAACACCTACGGTATGCTCCTATATTCACGTTATCCACTAAACAACTATAGTGTAAAATATATGGTGGAAGATACTATTCCAAGTATTCATACAGAGCTGATTCTACCTAAAGGTGATACTATTCAAATTTACGCCATACATCCCGCTCCCCCTACCCCTCAACATAATCCGTCTTCTGTAGATCGAGATTCTGAGATGATGCACATAGCGAAACTAACAAGAGAAGCAGACTTTCCAGTAATCGTCTTGGGCGATTTTAACGATGTTGCGTGGTCTGAAACAACAGCTCTTTTTCAACGTGCTAGCGGATTATTAGATTCGCGTAAAGGTCGAGGACTTTACAGTACCTATAATGCAAAAAGCTGGTTTATGCGCTGGCCGCTTGATCATGTTTTCACCTCTGCTGAATTCAGATTGAAGAAGCTTGAACGCGGAATGAAATTTGGGTCTGACCACTTTCCTTTATTTTGTGAATTCTATTTTGAACCAGAAGGTAGCGACGCGCAAAGACTTGTTCCTCCCACAAATGAAGAGTTAAGAAGGGCAAATGAGCAAATTAGAGAGGAAAAGAAAGATGATGGTAAAAAATAGAATTAGATAAATGTTCTTATTATCAATTTATTGAGTCAACCTTACTTCTGATTGAACTATCACAACCTAGGCTAATATTTTAAATTGTGAGTATGAAAAAACTAAAATTTGATGTTTTCGTAATTGGAAGTGGTGTAGCGGGAAAAACAGTAGCTGAAAAATGTAAGGATGCAGGTTTAAAAGTAGCTATAGCAGAGAAGAGAGAATTCGGCGGCACTTGTTCGAACCGAGGTTGTGACCCCAAAAAAGTGTTGCTAGGTCCCACACAAATTCTTCAGCAAGCCACCGATTTAATGGGAAAGGGAATTTCGGAAGTACCTACTCTAGATTGGAAAGCTCTTCAAAAGTTTAAAAAAACCTTTACGTTTTCCATTCCAAAACGAACAAAAAAAGACTTTGAAAAAAAGGGAATTGAAATGTTCCATAAATCACCTGCGTTTATCAGTCCAAATGTTCTAAAAGTGGGAGATGTAGAAATAACTGCGGCGAACATTGTAATTGCAACTGGTTTAGTACCTCGCAAACTGGATATTAAAGGAAGTAAACATCTTAAGGTTAGTGATGATTTTCTATCCCTTAAAAAACTACCCAAGAAACTTATTTTTATAGGAGCAGGATATATTGGTCTGGAATTCGCTCAAATGGCATCTCGCGCAGGCAGTAAGGTTATTGTTATGGACCATGGCGAGAGACCTCTTGGAGCATTTGATAGTGATTTAGCGTGTACCATCGAAAAAGTTTCTAAAGATTTAGGAATAAAATTTATTTTCAATTCTGATATTATTTCCATTAAGAAAGCAAAAAAATCTTTTAAGTTGTCTCACAAAATTGACAGTAAAATCACGATGATTAAAGGAGACTTAATTTTCAATACTTCGGGTAGAGTTCCTGCAGTTACTAAATTGAATCTTAACGAAGGTGATGTGGCACAAAATGAGCAGGGTATAGCTGTTGATGAATTCTTACGGAGTAAGACGAACCCTTCAGTATATGCCTGCGGTGATGCTTCAGACCATAGTTTGCCTTTATCACCTTTGGCAGGTTATGAGGCACACATCGTTGCTAATAATATTATCGAAGAAAATGATATAAAAATTAATGCACCGTTAGTTCCTTCTGTTGTATTTACAATTCCTAATTTGGCAACGGTGGGCTATTCAGAGGAAGAAGCCAAAAGACGATATAAGAACGTAACAATTAAATATGATGAAGTTTCAAATTGGTATAATAACAAGCGGATTAATGGAGCTGCATACGCCTATAAAATTTTAATCAACGATAGAACGGATGAAATTGTTGGCGTTCACCTCGTAGGACCAGAAGCTGGTGAAATTATCAATCTGTTCACCCTTGCAATGAATAGCAAAATTAAGGCAAGTAAAATAAAAGAAATGCTATTTACCTATCCTTCTTGGAGTAATGATATCAAAGCAATGCTGAGTTAATGGATAAGAAAGTACAAGAAAAATTCCGATGGATTCATCTTCCCTCTTTATTATACGAAACGTATAAACAATGGATGGATGATGAGCCTTTTCGCCTAAGTGCAATTGTAGCTTACTATGCAGTATTGTCATTACCAGCCCTGTTAATAATCATATTAAATGTTGTGGGTAGCATTTGGGGTACAGAAATTGTTCAGGGTGAATTGACCAATGAGTTTACCGCTGCACTCGGAAAAGACACCGCATTGGCTATTGAAAGTATGATTGCAGAGTCTAGTAATCAAAAAAGAAATACCATTTCCTCAATCATCGGCATTGGCACCCTTCTTTTTGGCGCTACAGGGGTGTTCTATCAACTAAAGATTTCACTAAATGAAATTTGGGGAATTAAACCAGACCAAAAAGCTTTTCTCAAAAGAATTGTTATCGACCGCGCTAGAAGCTTCGCGTTTATTTTAGTGATTGGTTTTTTATTGCTGATTAGCTTTATACTGACAACCGCCGTTACGGCCTTGAGTAATGTAATCTCCTCTCAACTTCCTGAAATATTTATTTTCTTGGCATATACTATTGATACCATTGTTTCTTTAGGAATTATAACACTTCTCTTTGCATTGATGTTTCGCTATCTGCCCGATTCAAAAGTAAGATGGAAAACAGTCTGGATTGGTGCACTTTTGACTGCTGTGTTATTTGTATTGGGGAAACTACTATTAAGCTTATACTTCGCTCAGATGGAACCCGGTTCGACCTACGGTGCAGCCGGGTCAATAGTTCTAATTCTATTATGGGTCTCCTATTCGTGTTTGATTCTATTTTTCGGCGCAGAATTTACGAATGTTTATGCAGAGCGATATGGACACGGTATTCAACCGAGTGATATCGCAATAGAAGTTGAAAACTAATGACAGCACATATACTTTTTTGGTTTAAGAATGATTTGAGGCTTCACGATAATGAAACCTTGGTTAAAGCGATTGCCTCAGGTAAAAAAATACTCCCAGTCTATATATTTGACACCAATGTATACCTAGAATTAGCGCTAGGATTTCCAAAGGCAGATCAAGTGCGCTTAGACTTTGCAAAACAATGTGTAGCAGACCTAAAAACCAATTTAAAAAGAATTGGTGGTAACCTTATGATTCGGATTGGTAATCCTGAAGTCATAATTCCTGAATTAGTCAAAACTTATAATTGCAAAATTATTTATACCGAGCAAGAGTTTGGAACGGAAGAATTAACTCAAATAAAAAAAATAAAAAAGGCATTACCCCCCACTTGTTATTTTGATTTCACTTGGGGTAGAACCTTGTATCACTTGGACGATATTCCCTATTCCATTGAAAACATTCCATTAACTTCCAAGGCCTACCGTATCAATACTACAAAAAATTCAAAAGTACGCTCCACTTTCCCTACACCAGAGAAAATAGCTTGCCTAGAACTTACAGGAAATAAATGGGGGAAACTTCCACAAGCAGAAGATCTAGGTCTTCGAAAAGAACAAAATTTCTCTCTCACATATATGGAAGGAGGTGAAACCCAAGCTCTGGAACGTCTTAACTTTTATCTTTTTGAGAGTGAACAACTAACCAATTACCGTTGGACTAGAAACCGTTCTTTAGGATTGGAATATAGCTCAAAACTCTCTCCATATATGGCTCTGGGTTGTCTTTCTCCTAGGACTATTTATGAAGCCGTTAAATTGTATGAAAAGGAAGTGAAGAAGAACCAAAGCACGTGGTGGCTGATATTTGAAATTGTTTGGAGAGATTATTTCACTTTCAAATTGATGAGCTTTCAGAACGAAATTTATCGAACTAAAGGTTACGCCAACAAGGCTAAAGAATTTACCAATGACAAAGAATTATTTCGCAGATGGTGTGAAGGCAAAACGGGCATACCTTTCATAGACGCCCATATGCGGCAATTGAATGAAACGGGTTTTATGAGTAATCGCGGTCGAGTAAACTGTTCTAGCTTCTTAGTATACGACTATAGCGTAGATTGGACCTGGGGTGCAGCCTATTTCGAATCAAAACTTATCGATTACGATGTAGGTTCAAATTGGATGAACTGGCACACACAAGCGTATCAAATTTGGTATACCAACCCGGTAAATCAGGCAAATAAATATAAAGCGCAGGAATTTATAATAAAATGGGTGCCTGAATTAGAGCACTTAAATGATATAAATATCCTTATCCCATGGGAAACTGATGTAGCATATTACCCCAAACCTCACGAGATTTTTAGCAAATGGACGAGAGCGATTAATAAGATAAAAGCACTTCAAGAATAATATTCGCGATTGCATCAAAACTTCTCCCATATGCACTACTAAATGACTTTCATACGCAGTAATTTTAAAAAAACTGATAATATGAATGTACAATCTTACTTAGCATTTAATGGGAATTGCCAAGAGGCCCTTAACTTTTATGGAAATTTATTCGATGCAGAAGTGCGGAATAGAGAAACCTATGAAGACAAAAAGATAGACGTGCCCGCGTCTTATAGACAAAAATTACAACATGCAGAATTAAAGGGCAAAGGAGTTCACTTCATGGCCTATGACGCATCTCCAGACACGCCAATCAATCATGGAAATCAAATTCACATGAGCGTTGATTTACAAAATTCAAGTGAAGCTGAGCAACTCTTCGATGAATTGTCAGGTGGAGGACAAGTGCATCATACTTTTCGCGAAAGGGAGTGGGGTTATTTTGGACGTTGCACCGATAAATTTGGTATTAATTGGATGGTAAATAGTAATAAATAAAAATAAAAAAACGATGGAATTTATATACGAATATCACGATGTAGCAGCAAGCAAAAGGCTTGAAAATTTAGTAGAAGAGAAGCTAAATAAATTAGTAGCTAAGTATAACATGGTCATACGTGCAGATGTCTTTTTTAAAGAAGAAAACACGTCTTCTGATGAGACTGGAAAAATTTGTAATATCAGACTAAGTCTGCCCGGTCCGCGTTTGTTTGCAGAAGCGAGCCACGATAATTACGAAAGTTCCATCTTAGAATCAGTAAAGGATTTAGAAAGGCAATTGAAGAAACGCAAAGAGAAATCAGCTAATTACTAAAATGAATTTTATGGCTTTGAAAAAATTATTTCTCTTCAAAATGATAAGAAAGAATAAAAGATTGGGCCTGCTCTACGCCGGCTACAAGGCCGCCAAGTATGGACTTAGGGTATATCGAAAAAGAAGAAGAAATTTAAAAAAGACGCGGTAGTTGATTTCCAAACAGCCTTGCAAAGTAGGCGTGAACTTCTTGAATAAAACAAATATACTTTATATACTGTATTTGAGACACCATACAAATTAGACATTAAACATGTGACCACCTATGCTCTACTAAAACATGGGGCGATAAAGGACGGTGACAAAGTTGCAGTATTAGGTATTGGCGGGTTAGGACATATGGCTGTTCAAATTGCAAAAGCAATGGGTGCTACCGTAACAGCAATTACTACACATGAGTCAAAAATAGAGGAGGCTAAAGCTCTTGGAGCGAACACCGTGTTAGTATCTACTGATGAGGATGCCATGACGAGAAGTGCATTGGCCTTTGATTATCTTGGTTACTTTTTGATATAAACCCATATGTTAATTTACTTTCTTATCGTGGTAGATTAATTACTGTAGGGCTCTTAGGAGCGTATGAAAAGCCAACGAATAATATGAACCTGGCAATGTTTAATAGAACACTCGGTGGCTCTGTAATAGGTAGTGTTGCAGAAACGCAAGAAATTCTAGATTTCTGTGCTGAGCATTCAATCGCACCAGAAGTTGAAATGATCGCTATTAATGAAGTAAATAAAGCGTTTGATAAGATTAAAACCGAGGATGTGCGCTATCGCTATGTTATTGATATGAGTAAGTAGATGCAAATCATTTATAACGTTCTATCTCTCAAAATAAAAGCCGATAGGTTTCTCAATCGGATTTTGTTTTTTAGCTGTTTTTACTGGAGAGAAAAAGAATGCCTCTCCCCTACATGTTCTTAGTAATATAATCGACAACTCGATTCCCAGTAGTAAACTCCTTTAAAATTACCTTTAATACTGTATAAGTTGGTATCGCTACAATCATTCCTGGAATACGGAATAATAGTCCTGCTATAATAATAATTAGAAAAATTTCTAATGGATGCGACTTTACAGTATTGGAAAAAATGTAAGGTTGAGAAAAGAAATTATCAACCAACTGCCCGATAACAATTCCAATAGAAACATAACCAATTTTTGGTAAAATTTCTGAGTAAAAATCTAATTCAAGATTGCTAGTAAGTGTCAAAGCCAACATGATGACGCCACCAATGATAGGCCCGACGTATGGAATTATATTGAACAAGGCACAAAGAAACCCAATTACCATTGCATTTTCTATACCCACCAATAATAAGGTAGCGGAATAAAAAACGAAAAGAATAGCCAATTGAAAAACCAACCCTACAAAGTACCTAGAAAGTAGATCCTTAATAGAGCTAAGCGAGTGAAGTGTATTTGATTGCTGTTCTTCTGGTGCAATCTTCAGTAAAAGGCGCTGAATTAGTTTACTATCCTTCAAAAAGAAGAATGAAATAAAAAGGACTGAAAAAAGTCCAATACTGATGGACGAAAGAATCTCTAAAATCGAGGCAAAAAATGAGGGAATGGCAGCTACATTTAAGTCCCCTAAAATTTCTTCCTCTAAGTCCACCTCTTCAACCAAATCTTCGACAATCTGACTCTGAGATCCAAGAGCTTCACTTAATTTCGTTGAAATATTGTTCAGTTCTTCTTGAATATCTTCAACCCTTAACAATGCCAAGTTTTCTCCTTGCTCTGTGAGCAAGGGTATTAGCAGGGCAATTATTCCAATAACTGCTCCCAACATCAGCAGTAGACTAACAGAGACTGCCAACGTATTAGGAAACCGAAGTTTCCTACGAAAAAATAGCACGATATGCCTTCCTATTAAAGCCACGACCGCAGCTATAACCAAATAGGCTATAACAGATTTTATTAGAAAAATAAAATATAAGAAAAGTGCTCCTAAGATTAGGACAAGCACCGATTTAAGAATTCCCTTAGCGATAGTTGTTGATTTCATTGAAAGTATTTTAGTAATAGTATTGAAGTAAGATTAAATCTTTGATTTCTCAGCAAGAGCAGCGTTTTCTTTCTCATATACTGGTTGAAGAGCTTACTGAATGCGATTCCAATAACATCGCTTAAATTAGACCTTGGCACGTATTCTATTGACCAGCCCCTCCGCCCATAAATCCGAACGAATTCCAAAACACTCTAAAATAGCATCGACACCAATTAGCGTTCCCTTTGATAGTCGACCCAAAACTGCTAACGGTATTTTATCTTCATCCGCGGATAAACAAACGCAAGCATTTTTGTACGTATCTATACCGAGCTCTCCATGAACAGGCTCGACCAATGAATCTTGAAGCAAATTACGGACTAAGAGAGAATTAACATCCAACAATTTGGGCGAATCTAAAACCGAATTAATCATCATTTCTACTTGAACAGCTTTGTTCTCCATTGAAAGTTTCCAACCTTGATCGGTAGTTTTAATTTCAGGGTTATTGACAAAATCGAGTGTTACCACTTCTGCTTTTATTAAAGCAAGCAACTGTTGTAAGCTGCCTACAGGTGGACCATAGGAATATCGTTTTAATCGCTCATCTAAAGCAACTACACTTGCAATGACATTATCGTCTAAATTGGAAAATGAAACTGCTTTGTAAAGCGTGGGTTGACAATGTCGCCAAACATGGCCGATGCAAAAATCAAGACTTACCTGCTTTGTGCCAATAGCCATTCCCACGAAAGCTTTCAAGGTTTTTTCAGCGGGGTTATTTTTAGGAACAATCAGATCGTGCTCAAATTTTTCATCAGACAACCACGATTTGATAATCTCATATAATGCTGATTTATTTAAATCGCTAGCATAGGCTTTATCTTCAAGTTCTTTAAAGACTCTAAAAATTATTGGTGTGATTGCGTCTATAAGAAATTGATGATCTTTGACCGCTCCTCTTTGGGCAATGGTGCTCACCTCAGATTTAAAAACCTCTTTTTCTACATCTGTTGGAAAAAACCATTCATCTATTTCAAAATTCAAAGGTTTCGGAGCCATAGGTAATCCGTCTAGTGAAAAAGGAACAATTTTGTTGGGTTCCTTTCCGCTTCTAGTATATACCATTTCTTGAGTAGCGTCATTAGTCATTTCGAATTTACCCCCGAGCCCTGTGGTCAGAGCCCGCATCACATCAATCATAGCCAAACCAAAACCTCTTAAAGCGACAATAATATCGGAATTAAGCTGATCCAATTTCAAGAAATTCTTAACAGGGTATGGTTCGGTGATAAGAGCTACCGAGGTTTTCGTATGATTGTAGGATAGCCAATTTGTAATTTGGTCATCATTATATGTAGATTGGTGCCCAAGGGTAAGAACCACTTCATTGGTATGATACGTACCGCCATCTTTTACAACAAGTTCAAAAAGCCCTTCTTTCCAATTTGATTCTATGACCTCTCCGCGAATCACCGTTAGCAAACCTTCATCTTGTAAAACCGTGGCTATTGACTTATACCGCTCGTTAAGATATTTTCCTAATGTCGAACGTAATGGAAATTTGTCAGCTACTATTCCACTATTCATATCTAAATCGTAGCACGCCCATTTTTGATACGAAGGAAACGATGGAATGACTAAATTATCGCATTTAATCTCTTCTCTTTTTGGTAATGTAAGACCCCTTTCTGAAATATTCAGCCAATTGGTATCTAGCTGTTCTAAATCGTATACATGTCCCGCTCCAGGAAGCTCATTAGCCTCGAATAAAAATGTATTTAAAGATTTAGGATTCCCTTGGAAAGCTAAAGCACCGTACACACTTTCAAGAGCAGATAAACCTCTGGGTCCTGCGCCTACTATGGCCAAACTCTTCACTTCTTGTTCTCTATTGTTTTTAACCATATACTATTTTCGAACTAAATTTTCTTCTTAAATTAAATCGAAGATTAAATTACTTTAACAACCTTATTTCCTAATTGAATATTACCTGTTTTTCTAGGCACAAGATATATACCAAATGTCAATTTCTCGTTTCGCTCTTTCCGAAACTTGGCTAGCGTGGTTAATGGTTCCATATTTTCATCTCTTGCAGCAGTAACAGGGTCTATGGTGGTGAAGATACATCGCTTACAATGGTGATGCACTTCAAACTCACAATCGTTGATCGTAACAATTTTCCAATGGTCTTCCGCGTATGCTTCTCCGCCATGTACAACCAAGTTTGGTCTAAAGTGCAATGCAGTAACCTTTTTTACTAGTATCGCATTTAAGGCTTGCAACGATGCTTCAGTTATTAGATGGATTGGAGATGCATCGGCATAACCCACAAGATCATTCGCCATTCCACCCCTATTCGGATCTATAGGTCGATAATTATCTTTGATAAATACCAAGCGGCATTTAGTACCCAATACATCGCTAAGCCAACCAGAAGCTGTGGCATCACAAAGCAAGCCTGAAACCTTATTTCGAAATAACTTGAAACTGACTACTTTATGATGTTCAGCGAAGGGAAGAGCAAAACTAATCTTACCCCAGCCCTCTTTTGATATGGTTAAAATATTGTCAGTAATTTGAACTGTTATAGATGTCAATTCAGGAATTTCTCGCCCTGTAATCACCTTATTATTTTCATCAATAACAACTAGCGTTCTATCATTGACAAAACCAGTAGATAGCACATCGGTACTTTCCATACTGATGGCTTTGCCTGATTTTAAAGGATAGGAATACAAGCCTGTTATCTTCATATGAAAAAAAATATTATAATATCACGTTCTTTTTACTTTCAAGTATGCATATCCGCAATACTATTACAAAAATAAAACCCCTTTTAGGGGTTTTATTAATTACGAAAATTTAGACCTATCTATAATCTTCCAAAATATCTGAAGTCTCCAAATCATTTTGAATGGAATCTCGTTGTTCCCTTAATATTTCTTTCACCCTCGCAGGTACTTGGCTTTCGGCCAAAACCTCATTATACTCTTCTATTGCCGACTTATCGCCCCTAACGACCTCCTCAAGCATTGATTCATCATTGTCAGTTGAGAAGAAAGCCTTTACGTCCATCCAAGTGCGATGTGCAGCTCCAGTAGTAGTTCCTTCAATTTTCTCATTCCCTAAACTTAATTCAGGAGATGCATTTTTCAATTGTGTTAAAAAATTTTTTCTATTTTCAACTCGCCCTGAAAAATAGCTCTTCGTACTCACTTCCTTAGAATTCTCAGCCGCCTTTTCAAAACCCTTAATAGCATCTTCATTTTTGTCAACTATTTGACGTAACCTGTTTTCGATTTCTTTTACATCCTTATTCATACTTATTTATTTTTTTTCAACTAAATAAAACATTGAAATTGTTAGTCCGGAAAACTAGGTATTAAATAATATTAGAATTAACACTATTAGTTATTTCATTGACGCATTTGCATTGTCATCCAATGCTTTTGGCAGCAGTTTATCAGCATGAACAGCTTTAGTAGTATTTACGGATTTTTGACCAAAAAAACCTCTGTAGTAACATTTAATCAAAGCGGTAATTTATATACTTAAAAATCAACTATGTTACATTTCGAACAAGGTTATTGCAGACTACTTTTTGAATTTCAATATTTTAACAAACACCAGTATGAAGAAGACAGAAAATAAAAAATCATTTATTCCATAAATGGCGTAAAAGACGCCTGCCATTGCGTCTTGTTCGTAGACCTCAGAGATTTCATTGCTTAAATGCCATTTCACCCAAACATAACCATAAATGAACTTTTCAATCGCAAATACAGCAATTAGCCACTTAACCTCGTGATAATTCTTCGCAACTGACATATAAGCTAGTCCCCAGATTACAATCATTAATATCCCAAAATTTGATAGTACAATTGGATCAAATTCATTAATTGTTTCATTAGTAAAGAACCTTGAAAAAATTAAAACCGATAGATTCATCAACCCTGCGATTATAAAGCCTTTTGTAATCGTTTCATTTTTTATTTTCATACTTCAATTTATTAACGCTGTTAGTCAGCCTAATTAGTTTTTCTAGAAAGACCTAAAATTCTGCGAGCAATTTTTGAGTCAAGTTAGCATCGATAAGTAGTCATAGTATAGAAATAACAAAAGTTTTCATATCGTCAAGGAATGTTCGACGCTACTAACCACTCGTTTTTTCAAATGTACCTTGAAAATTTCTAGGTACTCTATTTTTATTTTTAGCCTAACCATTATAGATGAACTTTCTTCGATGATTCGTCATTTATTATCATAATAATCCAGAATAATTACAATAGCCCAAATTTTTTCCTATTGGAGTCCTAATAAAAATCAATAGCTAAGAAAAATCTATTTGGTTTTTACTTAACATAATCAAAAGAGCTAATTATTACTTCTATCACGATAATGTATAAAATACTAATTAGTGAGCTTTGAAAAAAAATGATAATAATGTATAGATTAATCCTATTAAGTATTCTTGTTCAATTTATTTTTTCAACATCTGGATATGCGCAAGTAAATGATTTTCCTTATGAGTGGAATTGGAAAAAAGATGGCTTGTGGTTGGGTGCCGGGGTGAGTGGCTCAGTTGCTGGGGTATTAATAGGACAGAACAAAAAGCGACTTACAGAAACTGAACTAAATGCATTGAATAAAAACAACATCTTTGTTTTGGATCGGTGGTCAGCAGGAAATTTTTCAGAAAGTGCAAGTTTAGCGAGTGATTATCCGTTTTATGGCTCTTTTGCACTTCCCTTTGCGCTACTTTTAGATAATAGAATAAATAAGCAAGCAGGTACAGTTATAGGGCTTTATATGGAAAGTCTAACGACTACTTCAGCATTATTTACCATAGCTGCAGGTCTCGTAGATAAGCCAAGGCCACTTGTTTATAGTGAAGAAGCACCTTTGGAACGACGGTTACGAAAAACTAGCAGGCGCTCATTTTATTCTGGCCACGTCGCAGGTTCGGCAACTGCAATGTTCTTTGCAGCGAAAGTGTATAGCGATTTTCATCCTGATTCAAAGTTTAAACCCTATTTCTGGACAGCAGCCTTTACCGTACCAGCTGTAGTAGGGTACCTCCGTATAAAAGCAGGAAAACATTATCTATCTGATGTGCTACTCGGTTATACTCTAGGAGCCTTAACCGGTTATTTTGTGCCTGAGTTTCATAAGAGAAAAGACAGGAACCTTCAGGTAATCCCTAGTGTGGGGCTAACTCCAACAGGTCATGAGATTAACTCTTTAGCAATCAGATATTCATTTTAGCGCGTGCGATTCATCTTTATAATGAACTAGTATCTTTACGATCTAGTAGACAAGAAACCTTTGCGCGAAATGGAGAATAAAACATACAGAACATGCCAAAATTGTGGGACTGTCAATCTTAATATTGACTACTGTCAAAAATGTGGTGAGATTGTAAACATTTTATTAAAGAGAAAATTAGAGCGCGAACAAAGGGCAATTGAAAAAATTCAGTTAGAAAAACAAAAAGAACCAACTCAATTTACGTTATTTTTTGAACGTGCAAAAGGACATGAAAATTTATTCATAAGATATGCTGCTCGCTTCTTTTACTCTATTTGGGTAATTGTACTGGCCATTGGATCATTTTTTGCAATACTATTCGGCTATATTGCCGCTTGACCTCCATGGAGGCTTAGTTGGAAACATCACCAAAGGTCTATTTTTTTATGCGTTATTTAAAGATTTACTATTTTCCGATAATGTGCATTCTGGCTACTGCAATCTATGGGGCTCAAAGTCTTGAACTAAGTATTCCTAGATTAATCAACAACTATTTCAATGATCTTATTTGTATGCCGTTTGTACTGAAGATTTGTCAATACACCGTTCGCATTGTTAAATCAGACAGCAAACTTACACTACCAACATCACTACAAGTAGTTGTAACCCTAATATTTAGCATCTATTTTGAATTTATTCTTCCTATTTATAATCCACGTTATACAAGTGACTGGGTTGATGTTATAATGTATTTCCTCGGACTGCTAATTTTTATAACTATAGAGCGACAATCGTTTTATAGTAAGCTCACAAATTTTGCTCATTCGAAAAAATTAGATTAATCGTATTAAATTATTGTTCTGTAAAACCTCCCGCAGATTTAAATATTTATCTAGTGGCATCCAGCACCTAAAGTAGTAGACTTGAGCAATATAATTTATGAATCGAGTTAGTATTCAATTCTTTTGTGATACGCTCTCAATCCGGTTTCCAGTACCTTTAACTTTAAATACTTTGAAAGATGGTGGGTAGTGCGCTGAAATCAATAATAGATAAAATAAAGGGATTTCTAGATGGTAAAAATAATAGTATGCTACCCTATGTAGTTACTTTATTCTTAACCTTTTCTGTTGTTGTTCTCGGAATAAATCTATTTATTGAACTTACAGCAAAAGTAAAAAATGAAATGTTGGGCGAATTTGATTCGAAAGTGACGGAGCTTTTACTTTCTTTCCGCAATCCTTCGCTTACAAAATATTTTATTTTTGTAACTGACGTAGGTGATGTAAAAGGTTACCTAGTGCTACTCGTAGTTACTTTAGGGCTAACAATTTTTATTATTAAAAAATGGAAGTATATCGCTCAGATCTTTACGGTATTGGTTTTGGCAACATTATCAAATATGATGTTAAAGCGTTTCATAGATAGGGCAAGACCAGAAATTGAACATTTAGTGTCGGTAAAGACCCTCAGCTATCCAAGCGGTCATGCTATGAGTTCAATGGCATTTTATGGTTTTCTAATTTATCTGGTATATAAACTTAAGATAAAATCGTTGTGGAAAGTGTTTTTAATTTTATTGCTCACTTTATTAATTATAAGTATTGGTGTAAGTAGAATCTATCTCGGTGTGCACTTTCCATCAGACGTTGCAGGTGGCTGGATTGCTGGGATAATTTGGGTATTCTTCTGCATTTTCACATTCAATCTAATTGAGGTATTTCGAAATGACCCAAAGACAGGATAAAATCGAATTAATAATTAACTCCTAATAAAAATCATTTAAAAACTTAACTGATGAAGATAACATTGAGTCTCCTATTACTAACAACTTTTAGTATGCTTTTCTGTGGATGTACAAATGCTCAAGAAAAAGCGCCCCAAGCGGTGCAAGAAGCCTTTGAAAAGAAATACCCAGGAGAAAATGATCCCGACTGGCACAAAGATTCACATGGCAATTTTGAATCAAATTTTAAGATTGATGGAAAAAAATATAGAGCAGATTTCAGCCCCAACGGAAATTGGATAGAAACAGAACTTAGTATAAAAAAAGGAGACTTACCTAACGCTGTAAGGAAAACTATCGCAACTCACTATGAAGAGTTGGAAATTTCAGAAATTGAAGAGGTTGACCATCATAGGAAGGGAAGGTTCTATGATGTTGAGTTTAAACAAAAAGGCAAGAATAAGGATGTAGAAATCAATACAGAAGGAAAAGTAATTAATTAAAACTTGAACTAAGTAGCGCTACAGTAACGATATTAATAAACAAATTTAACCATGGACTTATTAGTTCTCTTATGCTGAAATTGTCCGTCTTGAAACCCATATGTTTAATATCGAATTTAACTACATGTAAATAGTATGTCCTTTTTTTGAGACGAAGTCAGCTTTAGGTATATAAAAAATTTAAGTATTCACTTGTCATAATTTTAAACTCTTTACTGAAACCAATTTTCTTAGCGGTTTATATTTTAGCCGTTTCTTCTTTTAGTGTTAAAGAGAAATTCGTTAGGGTCAACAATTTTAAAATTACTAGTTTAATTTCGCTTCAATTAAATTAAATAGTCCTGACTGTCTCATTTAATTTAGTTGTTGGTTTTATATAAAGAGGACTTATATTAAGTCCTCTTTTTTTGTAGTAAAAGATCGCAATCCACGACTCATTTCTTGAGTAAGATAAAACGTGTGAGTCCCTTCATTAACGGATACCCATTGTATTGATCATCTGTCTTATTAAACCATTTTGATTATACATTAAGGTTTATAAGTTAAAGGTGGTTTTGAATATAATTTTACAAATTCATCATCGATAGCGTTAGTACTATTAGCAAACGAGCAAAGGCATACCTTAAGAATCCGGTACTTTTATTGCTAAAATAAAACCATGGGCGTAATCTCAACACATAAAGATAAAATTACTTTTTATTATAATTCAGAAACTTCATTAGGCGAGCGCACGCTTCCTTACATAAAGGCAGCAGATAAAGAACTTCTTGCTATCGATATTTCCAAAACTAAAGTTACGGGTACCCAATGGTCAGAAATTGCTGAAGGATTGGGTTTGAAAGTAGCAGATTTAGTAAATAAGAAGCACGAGCAATTCAAGTCAATTCATGGAGACTCTCTCATTGTAATGGATACAAATAGTTGGATAAAAGTTTTGCAAAATCAGCCTGAAACACTTGCCTTTTCTGTAGTTATTAATGGCTCTACTTTTCAAGCTATAAAGTCACCGGGAGAGTTCATTAAATATATCTCACCTGATAGTGCTAATTTGGATAACACTACTCATGAAACTAAGTAACTATACTAGAAGAGCTATACTGGGTGGTTGTATTTCACTAACCATAATGTTGATCGGGTCCTTCCTTCTTGGGAAATTGAGTGGATATGAAGCTAAAGAGCTTATAAAAAGCTCAATTAGTGGTATTAACACCCTTTGTAATACTATAGCTTTGGCTTCCGCAACAATTCTTGCGTTACTTTTGACCTTACTAGGCCTTAGTTCTAATTCTAAATCGAAACTGAAGAAAGATCATTATTTACACGTTTTACAAATTGCGAAATTAGATACCATTGTTTTTATCGCTTCAGTCATTTCTTTTTTATTACTAAACCTTCCAATTACCGAATCAGATGAAGTGCCCCACAATTGGTTCAATATCATTTATTATATGTCATTAGCACTATCAAGTATTTTAAGTGCTGGTCTTATCGTGGTAGTTCTAATGTTATACAATACGATAGTGAACATTATTAAAATTGTAGGCTTGGGAATAACCGATCACCCTTTGGCAAGCAAAGGCGAGAATGAATAATATTGCGCTCTTCAAAGATTATAAAAATTCAATAACCGCCATAATATGAGCAAGTTAAGGACTAAATCTTTGAAATTTGTACTAATCGCTGTCATAGGATTGGTACTGGTTATTGCTGTATTACAATGGAGAGCCGAATTTATGGTGAAAGATTTCTTAAATAGAAAATTACCAAAGCATCTCTCACTTTCCTACGATGATCTAAATATTAATATTATCAAAGGAAATATTTACTTTGAAAATCTATCTCTTGAAATATCCAACCGTGATTCCATATCCATTCACTCTTCATTTAAAGCAAAGAGCTTACATATTGAAGATTTTGGATACACTCAATTTTTCTTTAATAATACCATAGATATTGAATTATTTGAGTTGCAAGAACCGGACCTGAGTTACTACCCCTACAAATACACCCCGGCTAAAAAGAGTAAAAAACAGGGCGTAGTGAATCTTTTAAAAACAATCATAATTAGGCGTATTGCATTGAATCAAGGCAGTCTTCTTGTTATGAAAGATACAAAAGACAGCATTGCACTAGCATTGAAAAACTATGACTTTGAACTTTTGGGTGGAAAGACAGATCCAGAATTAATTACTCATAAAATCCCAATCTCCTACACAGACTACTCCTTTCATGGTAATGATATTTTTGCCGACCTAGGCCAGTACGAGAGGTTAATTGTTAAGGAGGTTGAGACCTCAGAGAACACGCTTCAAGTTAGAGATATTACATTAACTTCAAAATATGATAAACAAGAATTGTCAAAACACATTTCAATAGAACGTGACTATGTGCTGCTTATCGTTCCAGAGGTTGCCATCAATGACTTTGATTTTGGTTTTGAGGGTGATCGGTTCGGAGTAACAGTCGCATCTAGCAAAATGAGCGATCCCAGCTTGGAATTATATCGTGATAAACGCCAGAATGATGACAATAGTAGAAAAACTCTTTTTAGTAAATTATTAAGAGAATTGCCTATCAACCTGATAGTCGAACGTTTCGAAATCAGTAATGGATATGTGAGTTACGAAGAAAAAATGAGTGATAAGAGCAAGGCTGGACGTTTAATTTTTGAAAATCTCAACGCCGATATTTCAAAAATATCAAATATTGGAGGTCCCGATTTATTTACTGAGGTAAAAACATCTTCAAATGTTATGGGAAATGGTGAACTGCAATTGAATTGGTCATTTAATGTTTCTGACCAAACCGACGCGTTCGTAGCTTCCGGATCACTTCGAAATTTACTTGCAGAAAATTTGAATTCATTTTTAGAGCCTAATTTAAGAACAAGGGCGAAAGGAACTATTGACGAAATGTACTTCACTTTTCACGGTGATTCGAAAAAATCAAAGGGAGACCTTAAAATGAAATATCACGATTTTAAATTCCAAATTTTAGATAAGGATAGATTGGGAATCAATAAATTCTTATCACACATTGGTAACCTATTTATAAATGATGGGTCTCAAACTGATGTAGAAGGTTTCCGTCATGGCAAGATTGATGTAGAGCGAGCTGCAGATAAATCGTTCTTCAACTACCTTTGGTTGAATTTACAAGATGGTATGGTTAGCACATTAACTTGTAATGGAAAGAAAGATGACTAAAAAAAAAGCTACTAGAAAGCGGTATAAGAAAAAAAGATATGCCATTCCCATCACACTATTAGTGGTTGTAATATTGGCAAGAATAGCCTTGCCCTATGTTGTGAAGAGTTATGTAAATAATGTTCTTGAAGATATACCTGGGTATTTTGGTCAAGTTTCTGATATAGATATTTCATTGCTACGAGGTGCTTATATTATTAAGGGTCTCTATCTCAATAAAACGGATGCTGGAACAGAAGTTCCTTTTTTAAATTTTGAAAAAACTGATATATCTATAGAATGGAAATCATTGTTCAAAGGAAAGATAGTTAGCGAGTTGATTCTCACTCGACCCCAAATTATTTATGTTTTTGAAGACCAACAAGCAAACGAGACAGAAGTCCCTGAATTTGATGATTGGACCAAGGCCTTGACCGATTTAGTACCCATTAACATTAATCACCTGGAGATTATCGATGGTAAAGCAGCTTTTGTAGAATTGACTGCAGAACCAAATATTGATTTGAATATGAACAGCATTCAGCTAAATGCAACAAATCTTAGAAATGTAATTGAAGAAGGTAGAAATCTTCCTTCGGATATAAATGCTACCGCAGTATCGATTGGGAATGGAAGCGTAAAGTTAGATGGTAAAATGAATCTAGTAAAGCAGGTTCCCGACATGGATATCGCTTTATCTCTAGAAAACGCTGATGCAACTGCCTTAAATGATTTAACCAATCACTACGCAGGCATTGATTTTTCAGAGGGAAATTTCAATATTTTCGGAGAACTGGCCATTGCTGACGGATATCTAAAGGGCTATATAAAACCCTTGCTCAAAGATTCTAAACTTATAAGTAAAAAGGATGGCTTTTTTAAAACTTTATGGGAAGGATTTGTGGGCTTTTTCAAGTTCGTTCTCAAAAATCAAAAGAACAATACCTTGGCGACAAAAATTCCATTGCAAGGTGATTTGAATAATGTGGAAGGAAAAGTTTGGCCAACTATTTTCAATATTATTCAAAACGGTTGGATTAAAGGGTTTAAAGACAACGTAGATGATGAAATAAATTTTAAAGATGCTGAGGAAGGCGCAGATAATAATAAAGAAAATTAACAATTGAATAATTATACTACACCCTTTAAATCAATAAAGGGCTAACCGAACGCTTAACCCTTTATATTTTATAAATTTTTGTAATCTTAGTTGTCGTCGGTAGCGTCATCGATTTCATCTCCAACTTCCTCTACCCCTTCTTCGATATCATCTCCAACTTCTTCTACTCCGTCTTTAATTTTTTCTCCAGTAGTCTTTTCTCTGCAACTCGTTGCTGTGAAAACAAAAATTGACACCAGTAATAACATAAATAATTTAACTGAATTTTTCATTGTAACGTAATTGTTTGGTTAATAAAATTTTACCTAATGATAATTGAGCATTATAATAATTTTTTTCCTCTTAACAGAGAAAGAACAATTAATATAATAAAAACAACAAAAAGAATTTTTGCGATACTTGCTGCTCCAGCTGCAATTCCTCCGAAACCGAAAATCCCTGCAATAACGGCTAAAATGATAAAAGTAATGGTCCAACGTAACATAGTATATGGTTTTAAAGTTAATAATTCTTACAGAAGTTTTAAATTATTTCTTCGATAATAAATTTGCGAGAAATCACTCCATGTACTTAACGGAATCGAAATAAATGGTAACTCAATCACCAAAAGTTTAGTGGTCAATTCTACTATGGTTTTTGCTCTGAATTTGCGAAGTAATTTATCAAGCTAACCCACTAAATACAAAGAGGCAATCCTATTAGTAAATGAATTATCTTGTACTAGTTATCCAATCACACCCTAATGACCAAAAAAATAGAATTAAAAGATATATCAGTTAAGGACATTGTTATAAGTATGGCTAAGAGTTTGGGAGTTACTTACGATGAAGAATATAACGAATTGTGTTTGCGAATACCTGAATCGATGGGACATGGGTACGTGAAAGCTACTCATTTTGATCATGGTATCGGGGTGTTGGAAGCTGATTATCTATTACATAAAGATTTGAATTTTGAATTAGAGAAGGGCATTATGAATCCATTAAAAATCATCTTTAATAGAGAAGATGCTTTCATACATAGCTTTACAGATAATGAAGATAAAAGAGAGATCAATCACTTAGAGAGTGCCATTATTTCAAGTACGTCAAAACATAACCATGTTTTTAATATTCCAGCAAAAACACCAGTTTGTATTTTTAGTCTAGAAATCAACCGAAAACTATTTGAAGAAAAAATAGAAGATTTCTTAGCCGAAATGGATGAAAATCTAGAAACTCTTTTTCGGGATGTGAACGGGGTTAATCTATTTTTCTACAAAAGTTTTTACAGCCTAAATATCTCTAAATATATGGAGGAGTTTACCTCTTGTGAACTTGAGGGTTTTATGCGATCAGTTTATCTAGAAGCAAAAGCTTATGAAATCTTGGTCAATCATTTGAAGCAATACAGAGATGATTTAAACGAGCCTAATAAACGCACAATTTTAAGACAGGCAACGGTAGAAAGTATCGAAAAGGCGGTGAATATCATTGAAGAAGAACTGGCGACAGTTGATAATGTTCTCACTCTAGCAAAACAAGTAGGTCTTAATCAGAATACCTTACAATTAGGGTTTCAGAAACTTTATAAAACGTCAGTTAACGAATATATTCGAACGCATAAAATCGAAAAGGCTAAAGAATTGATTGAGACTTCAGATCTTAACATTACCGAAATTACTTATAAGGTAGGAATCAATTCGAGAAGTTATTTTTCAAAACTCTTTAAAGAACGCTACGGAATTACACCAAAACAATATCGTACAAAGAGTACTGCTTCGAAGTCTGAACCAGATTCTCAATCTGCCTAATTATTTATTCAAACTACCATTTTCACTTTTTAGTTGAATTTCAGAATACTATGTTTTGAGCTACCCTAATGGTTTCTGAAAACAACTTTCTTCAAAACGACAATGTTTAACGTTTATTTAATACTTATAAACAACAAACTGCCCTATTGTGTTATTTTGAATTTCAATATTGTTAATCCTAACACGCTTTTTACAAGTCCTTTGCAGTATTAATATTTTAAAAGCAAACAAGGAGGAACACATTATGCGCGAAATAGTGATTACAAGTATTAGAGACGAAATCATTTTAGAGCAGTTAAATAAATGCCTTAGAGGCACTTTGACAAAGACTTGGGGAGAAACCATATTAACCTTTAATAACGAAATTGGTGATGGGGTAGTACGCAGCATTTCTTTTGATTGGGGTGTTTCACTATTAGATTGCGACGTTCGATTTAATGAAGACGTAAAAATAATTTTTAAAGCAAGTACGATACCTCCTGTCGAATTTGTTTTTATATCTAAAGGAAAGTTTAAATACAGCGCAGACAATTTGGAAGAGTTTGTTGATTTGGAGCAATATCAAAATATTATTATTTCTCCTAAACGATATGCTAGTAAGACTTTTGTCTTCCCTCCACATGAGCAAGTTAAAGTGAATTTTATACGAATATTTAAGAAAGAATATCTTTCTAAGAAAAACAACAATATAACTTCTCTCAATTCTTTATTGTTATCTGTATTTAATGATGAAAATGCAGATTTGCCTTATAGACATTCAGGAGGGTTTAATCTTAAAATTGCCGACCAAATAAAAGCCATGAATAACGTTAAGGACGAGGGAATATTAAGGACCTTGTCTTTAGAAGGAAGGTTATACCTCATATTAGCATTACAGCTAATGGAACATCACAACTTCGAGAGCAAGGTAGTTTTACCAGAGTCTCTATCGAAAAACGATATCAAAAAAATTCATAGCTTATCAGATTATATTATTGATAATATAGCAAGTCCCATATCCATAAAAATACTATCACAGGTCTCAGGATTGAGTCCGAAAAAATTACAATTGGGCTTTAAACTGCTATATTCAAAATCCGTCAATGAATATGTGCGCCAGCTAAAGCTAGAAATTTCCCGTGATTATTTAAAAAATACGGACTTATCAATTTCAGAAATCGTTTACGCAATAGGAATTAGAAGCAGAAGTTATTTTTCTAAAATATTTGCTGAAGCTTATGGTGTCTTGCCTACAGAATACCGAAAAAGCTTGAAAAAAGAACGCGTTTGATTAATCATCTTTAGGTAGATGTGGGTAATCGTAAG